>OGHO01000006.1_pt1 | contig 226792 bp, 249 predicted proteins | sample 1571421 | NCBI WGS metagenome assembly OGHO01 (sample SAMEA2581937, study PRJEB24529) | metagenome | biome: Human gut stool | place: China | collected 2011
CACTGCGGAGGAAGCCTCGCGGCTGGAGGCGCAAAGCCTCCATTGAGCGATCACATACAAGTCAGAGCTTCTCGGAACCTGACAGGTGGGAGCATGTCCCTGTTGCTCCTATGCGGTCTCCTATTGTTGTAGAAGTCTATGATCCTCGCCAACAAATCCCTTGCGGCCACCACGTCCGGGGGGCGTTTCATCCTGTAGAGCCATTCCTGCTTGATGATGCCGTTGACCCGCTCGGCGATCGCGTTGTCGGTAGGCTTGTAGTCCTCCGTCATGCTGATCGTGGCTTTAATGGCCTGTAGACGATCAATATATTGATTACAACAATATTGAACGCCGCGGTCGGAGTGGTGGATCAGTCCATCGAACCCTAGGGGTGACACGTGCGAGATACCCATGTCCAGAGCCGTCACGGTATTGGAGGCGACTAGGCTGTCGGAAAGGACCCAGCCTATGATCTCATGCGTGAACGCGTCCGTCAGGAGATGCAGGTAGGCCACGCCCTCATCGGTGTCGATATAGGTGATGTCGGCCACCCACAATTGGTTGATCCTGTTGACGGTCAATCCCTTGATCATGTTCTTGTACTTCCTGTAAGGATGGTTGGAGCTTGTCGTGTGACGGCGCTTCCCGGGCTTCAGCATCAGGTGTGACTCGTGCATCAGCCCGTAGAACCAGTCCCGGCCACGCATCTCGTCCGGATAGAGTTCCTTGAGCATCAGGTACAGCTTGTACGCCCCGATGCCCGGAGCCTCATGCCGGATATCCCTCACGGTGTCAAGTATCTCTTTCTCTGACAATTCCCTGCGCATGCGTTTCTCCTTGCTCACGGAGTAATAACCTTCTCTTGTCTTGCCAAACAGCCCGCTCAGGCTACCGATCGATTCCTTGGGATGCCTGAGCCGAAGGTTGTCTACCGCTTGGCGCCAGCTTTTTTTAGCAGGTCGATGCCATATTGTTCCCGACCGATCTTAAGAAGCTCATGCAGAGCCTCATTGCGCAACTCTGAGTAGGCCAACGCCTTGCGTAGGCGCAAGTTCTCCTCCCGGAGCCTCTCGCTCTCCGTTTGGGGACCGGTCGCCTTGGATGATTCGGATTTCTTTCGTGCCATATATACCTGATGCTCTAACTCTGTCAGATCGGACGGTAAAGATAGCGTTTTTGACTCAAAATAACCTTCCCAGCGACTGAAGGTCACGTAATCAACCGAATATTTCTTACATAGCCTGTACTTGGTTGAGCCACTCTCATAATACTCCTTCAGCATACGGAGCTTGAACTCCATGCTGTAACTTTTACGTTCTCTTGCTTTGTTTGACATCTTACACACGTTCTTTTAATTGTTAATTGCGTGTGAAGTAAATCTGTATCATGTCAAAAAGAATAAAGCAAATGTTACAGCTTCTGGCTATTCTTTAGATCTCGCTTTTTGGAAAAATGGCCAAATAGCTTCTACCCCTGTTACTTTATATAGTAATATGGACATGGACATAGGATATGCAGATGTACTAACCATGAATGGCTCTTTTTTAGTAAGTTGTTATATCCCCAATATAATAAGGAGTTATGAATTTTGGTATGACATACTTAAATGATCTTCTTTAAAGATTTCTGGTAAATCCTTCAAGACTTGCTCATACATTGCTTTATATCCATTCGGAGTTGGATGTATACCGTCATAAAATAAATAACCATCTCTCCATTGGGTTGGATCATTTTCTTTTGTCACAGCCTCATGCATATCTATATATTTAATATTCATACTTTTAATCCAGTCATTTATTAGTTTAACAGGCTCATAGTCACGATCCTTACGAGGAGTGACTGTGAGTAAAACCGGGATTTGTCCATTATTTCTTAAAATAGATATAGCTTGTAACATATATTTCTTATATTTCTCAACATCAAGGTAATTATTTGTACCTAAGGCTAAAATAACGTACTTAGTTTTATACCAAGAATTTTCTATCTTAAATCGATTAATAAATTCATCAGACATCATCTCTCCTCCTTTACCATCTATCAAACATCGTTCTTTTCCCAATACAGAAGTAAGCATCGAACTCCAACGATATTTTCGATCTATACCATTAATAAGTAACATTGTCCCCTCTACAAAAGAGTCTCCAAAAATACTCAATACAGGGTTATGAAAAGGAGCTGTTATCCATGAATCTAAGAGCTTTACTTCACCACGCCTCACCGCAAAGAAAGGTTTCCCCCACATCAAAAGTTGATAAGGATCCTTTTGCGCAGAATAAGTCCGCTTAAATTCCTTTAGTACGTTTTTGTCAGCCTCTATCTCCCTTATAAAAAAAGAAACACTATCTTCCCTTTTATCAAAACCTATCGAATATAACATATCCTTATTAAGTGTAAAGGACAAAGGAAGAGACTCATTTAAGGCAGCTTGATAATCCTTATTGGATTTATAAATATCCACTCGTTCCTTATAAATATTCATAAATCCTAAATCTTTTCCTACCGATAAATCTATATCATCTGATAATATACGAATAATTACTTCTTGGGATAGTTCATCCGTATAAACGTTTGAGATAAAAGTAAACAGACTATTTTGAACACCATCCTTTTTATCTAATATATCCGATCTTAAATTGGATATACCTTCCTTATAAAAAGGAATCGCTCCTTCAAATGTATTCATTTCATCTTTAGTACATGCCAACAAGAAGAATAAGCACATCATTTTAATAATTATTTTCATTTTCTACAATTTGATCATCTAACATACAATTTCTTTATGTACTCCTTATAAACAAGTACAGGAACAATAGAAAATACAATAGTTGTCAACACATATACTATGTTTCTAAACACCTCATTCTCGATAAAGAAAAATCTTTTCTCACTAATCAAACTAAACACCAACATCTGGAAAAGAAACACTTCATATGAGTAATTACCCAATTTTACAAAGAAAACAGATAGTCGTGACTTCATTATATAATTATATAGTTTCACCAGCAAGAAAAACACAAATAAAGTATAAAAATAATCAACCCAATGATATCCTTTCCATTGGTTCGTAAGATATGGCATCAAATCTACAGAAGTATATATCTCTAAAATAGCCAAGAACAAGGCTATAAGAGCTAATCCACAAACCCAAACGTTCAACTTTATTTTAAACTTCAAAATAACACAGCCTAAATACAAAAGAAATAAATATCGATAAAAAAGAAGTCTATAAACATTATCCGGCACATGAAATACACAGGTAAACCATTCACCCAAAGCACAAATCCCAACAAATAACACAAAAGACCTCCTAAAAGAAAGACAATTAACCAGAAAAATAACAAAAGGTAATATCAGCCAACACTGTAAATAGATCCATGGATAATAGGATCCTGGACCAAAGCCACCTTGCATATAAAGCCGCTGCCAATCTACTCCACCTTTAAGAAGATAAAAGATTGCACATTGAGAAAAAATTAAGAGAAAGAATGGGAGAGAAACACGATCTAACATCTTCTTCACATTCCTAGCAGAGAAATAACCGTTGAAACCTTTTCGCTGAAAACCACCATAAGTCAAATAAGATGACACCAATAAAAATAAAGGAACAGCCTGCCCAATGTAAGCAATTGAGTAAATAGATTCATTTGGCATATTGTGCAACAATATCACAAAGAGAATGGCAACTCCCTTCACAAAATCAATCGAATAATCCCTTTCTCTCCTATCCATATCATCTATAATTGAAAACATCATATTTCAGTTCATAACAACGGATAGAGCCCGGTTGATAACAGCAAACCAAGAAACTATTTGGTAAAGTAAGAACATCTCCGTAGCCAACATCAAAATTATCGCTTTCAAAAAGACTAGCAGGATTACTAGCCAACTTCCCATCTTTAAGAAGTACCGTATCAAAACTATATTTACCACGATTGGAGTCCTTAACATTCCGGTAAGTTAGTATAAAAGCATCCTTATAAGGAGTTAAAGAAGGAGCATGCCCTTCTATCGGTAAAAAACTCCATGTCCAAGTCACCCCTAAATCCTCACTAACTCCAATCTCAAGACGATTGTCTCCATTCTCTGACTGTTGACGACCCACGACGTACATTTTCCCATCATAATACCCCAGCGAGGCCTCATTAATACGTCCACATTCTATTTGATTTGTCCACAGACGCTCATCTAACCAAGATACAACCTCCCAACTCCTCCCAAAGTCTTCCGATTTTTCCAACCATGTAACAGCCCAACGATTATAACATACCGCATAAATTACATCATCTATTATAACCATATTCCCACGGGCTGCCGCAAATGTCTCGTCTTTTGGAAAAGGAAATAAAACAGGCGATCCATAGAAAATACCCCAATTCTCCGAACAAATGCTTTTCACAATGGATTCCGTCTCCGATTCTCTTTCAAAGAAACGGCAAAGTATACCGTTATTAGGTAATACTAAAAGCTGAGGATCCCTCACGTCATGCCCTTTAACTGGAGCAAATATAACCTTCCTGTTAACCCATGTTTTTCCTTTATCGAAACTCTCCATCTGTATTAACTTACTATCAAAACTAACGTGGCTCGAACCTTCTCTATAAACCACGATAATCTTACTTCGATCCTTATTCCCCGCAATGGCAGGAAAAGCCAAATGTAGGCTACTATCGTCAATAGACGTACTGCGAAGCAAATTCGGGTTATATATTTCCTTTAGCTCATCATCACCACAAGCCATAAAAGGAAATAAAAATACCATAATAAATAAAAGTAGATGGTGTTTCATAAAGCATATATTTTAACTTTAGTTAATCATCTGATAAATACTCCCGCTTGAAAGGTTCTCCTTTTTTTATATCACATTTCACCTTTTTGCCCAATATATCCGGTAAATACTTAGGCGATAGACCATCAGAGGGTCTAACAGAACGAACATTTTCTTCTGTTACTGTATCACCAGCATACATATCTTGAGCGACAAATAAGGAACGGGCAAACTTCCTGTTATTCCTCACCTTTTCAGTCAACTCATAGGTTGGCTTTCCCAATGCCATCTCGACTTCTCTTACACATCGAACCATTTCGGAGAACTCCTCCTTATTCATAGAAAAAGCCGCATCCGGTCCTCCAATACCCCGATCCAAAATAAAATGCTTCTCGAGAATTCGAGCACCCAACGCAACCGAGGCTATCGCCACCGAACTAGACATCGTATGATCTGAAAGTCCTACAGGAAGTTTGAAACGCTCTCTCATATCGGGAATCGTCCTTAAGTTCGCAAGCGCCACAGGAGCCGGATAAGAAGATGTACATTTCAATAAGGCAATCTGATCATTACCGACTCTTTTGCAAGCGGCTATCGCCCCCTCAATATCCTCATAAGTAGCTATTCCCGTTGATATTATGACTGGTTTCATCTTTGAGGCCACATACTCGATCAAAGGAATATCCGTAATCTCAAAGCTAGCGATCTTATATGCCGGAACATCCATAGCCTCCAAGAAATCCACAGATGTTTTGTCAAACGGAGATGAGAAACAAATCAGACCTTCCTCTTCCGCAATATGTTTTAATTCAGGTTGCCATTCCCAAGGGGTAAAGGCGTTCTGATATAATTTATACAATGTAGTTCCATCCCATAAAGTATCTTGCTTTATTTGAAAATAAGCATTATCACAATCTAATGTAAGAGTATCCGCCGTATAGGTTTGAAATTTGATGGCATCCGCACCAGCAGCCTTGGCTGCTTTCACGGTCTCTACGGCGATGTTGAAATCATGATTATGATTCGCAGACATTTCCGCTATAATAAATACCCGATCGGAATCTTCCCGATCAAGACCAAAATATTCGAATAAATTAGTTTCCATACACATAACAATACTTCAACGCATGTTTATTATCACTAACACAATCCTTAAAACCAGCACGAATAAACGCATATCTTGAAGCCATATTCTCGGTTTTCACATATGCGTAAATCTTACTTATTTGCCTTTCACGGTCATGGAAATGTCTCAAAGCCTTTTCCAATAAGCAAGGAGCAAGTCCAAATCCTCTGTAGTTAGCTCCAATACTTATACTAATCACCGCACTGTTATTTTCCTCAATATCGAAACGGACTTGTCCAATTAATTTCTCTTTCTCGTAAAAGACAAATAGTCTTCTCGCTCTATTCTTTAAGGTCGCATAAAACCAATTTCTATGTTCATCCAATGATATAGCATGGGTCGAAAAAGAATTTTGCCGTACCATCCGATCATTCGTAAGCTCGAACAGAGGTAGTAAGTCTTCTTCTTTAGCCAATCTCATATCCATATTCATCTCATAAAACATCCGGATTACAGCTTTCATAATCCGATGAGCCCCTTTTCCATCGATTTGACTTATCCCCCGACAAAAAATCTCCCGCCGATATTCGGAGTTCTCAAATTTTAATATAATCTTATCCAGATCATCTATATGCCAATCTTTTGTGGCATCAATAAATTCATCGACAAAGCCAATATTCTTCCACCCCGCAATATTGTTACCTTGGTTTTCAGCCACCTTAAAGATAACGGATGGCAGACCTGTTATCGCCAATTCGTTTATCGTCTGTCCAGCCGCAGAGATCGCAAAATCCGCAGCTAACATCAAATCTCTCATCACTTCAGCCTCCACATTACGGTATATAACCGTATTATCATCCGCCATCCTCTCTATTTCTGCCTTATGAGAAAATGCTGGCCCTAAGATAACGATTTTCCTCAAATTAGCATAGCAGTTCGTCAACTTCTCCAAAATTTTTGGCGTTAGATTTAAAGGATCACTTCCTCCGAAAGTTATTAGGACGGTCTTTACTTTCTCCCGGATTTCTCTATGACCACATAAGTCTTTAAATGCCTCACGTAAAATCACAAAATCTTTTCCTAACAAATAATGTTGTCCAAAATTCCGTTTATAGGGTATCAATTCCGCACCGACCGTCCCATTTATGATGATTCCCTCCGGATATTCCAAACGATTAAAATCATCTAAATAGGCAGCGACCTTTACCCGCTGTCTTATTTCGGTATAAAGTCCTTTTCCTGCCAAATAGGAATCAATAACTATTATGTCATCTTGAGATAGATACTCAAGCAAACGTTCCGTGTTCTCCAACCAATTAAAGACAAACAGAGGATAAGATTGTACTAAGTTTTTTACACTCTCATCCCCATTTACAATAAAGGTTACATTTGCGTTTCTCTCCCGAAATACTTGGGCAATAGCCGTACAACGGGAAATATGCCCATAGCCTGTGTGCGAATATCCCTCAGTTAAAATCAGAACTCTCATATCAACTCATATGAAGTAGTTTATATTTCATCTCCGCTAAAGCCCAATCTGTATCCGTATCAATATCTTGTACACGAAACTCATCCAGAACAATCGCCGTGCCATTCTCACTTAGCAATTTTTTATCTTTTAATAGAGAAGAGGTCTTTATCCAATAAAACGTACCACTATCATGATAGGCGGGGCGCAAATCTTGACTCCGGCTAAATCTATACTCTGGCCAATTCATGTTTAAATTTCCTTTTTCATCTATCGATAAAGAACGCAGTATCGGATATGAGAAAGCGACCACCGGACAGATAGAATCAAAGGTAGACATAACTAACTGATCATAAGCAGAACGAACATCCTCGGAAGAAATCAATGGGGCTGTTGGAAGCAAACAACAGATCAAGTCAAACTCATACCCTCTCCCTTTATAGGCATTGATAACCTCGACCAATACATCCGCCAATGTAGCATAGTCATTAGCATTTTCCATAGAACGCAGAAAAGGGACAGAAGCCCCTTCTTGACGGGCTATCTCGGCGATTTCCACATCATCCGTCGAAACCATCACCTCCTCAAACAGTCCGGTACCAAGAGCGGCCTCTATTGAATATGCTATTATCGGTCTGCCCAAAAAAGGTTTTATATTTTTATGAGGAATCCGTTTACTACCTCCTCGTGCTGGTATTATTGCCAAACATTTCATTTTTTCGTTATTTTTATGATCTTAATTTAACCAAAATCTGATACAAGCTTATGCCCAAATCAGTCTGAAAATAAATAGCACGAAGCAATATACGAAGTTTCAATGGAACTTTTGTCTTGTAATAACTATTCTTCATGAAACAAGGAAATATCTCTTCCATCTCCCGCTTGATTTGATTCACATACTTTTTCTCAGGAGGATCAAACTGTGATATGGCGCCTAGAATTGAGTTTACATAAAAAAGCTCAGTAAATCGAAACTCTACTTCTTCCGGATATATCTCATAGATACCTAATCTACGCATATTATCCAAAAACATTTTAGAAGTCTTCAAACGGTCAAAAAAGCGATAGTTATTAATACTCCGAGTCGTAGAAATATTATTACAACGATAATAATAATAAGGATGGGTATCCTTCACGATCTTTCTCGCGCTCAAATATAGAGCAGTTACAATCGCATTATCTTCATAGAATAACTCCTCAGGAAATTCTATTTTATTTCTGATAAAGACTTCTTTTTTGATTATATTAGTCCAAATCCGACATTCACCTTCAATAAAACGCTTATTTCTCTCATGTTCAGGCAATGAAAACCATTCAGGCTTACAGTTAATCCGTAAACGAATATCTTGTTCACTATAATACTGAAAATAGTCACCACAAACCATTTCCGCATCATGCGTAACCGCTAATGTATAGAGATTTTCATACATATCAAGAGAAACCCAATCGTCACTATCAACAAAACCAAGGAAAGGAGCCCTCGCTTTTTTTATCCCGGCATTACGGGCTCCCCCTTGTTTTATATTCCGAGGTAAATCAATAACAACAATACGATTATCCTTTGCCTCATAATCCCGAAGTATATCTAATGATTTATCAGTAGAACAATCATTCACACAGATAATCTCAATGTTATGCAATGTTTGGGATATCAATGAATCCAAACATTTCCCAATGTATTTTTCCACGTTAAATACTGGGATAACAATACTTACCGCAGGATTTTTTTGGTTCATCTTACAATTTCTTTTTAAGAAAGGAATTCTTTGATCTTCACAATTACATATTCCTGTTCTTCATCCGTCAATGTCGGATACATCGGCAGACTCAAACAATGCTTATAGTATTCCTCCATTACAGGTTGATCGCCTTCTTTATTTCCTAATTGCTTATAATAAGGGGTCAGATGCAAAGGAACATAATGAACTTGCGCATAAATATTACTTTTATGCAAATAATCATATAATCCTAATCTGTCCTCCACTTGGATTATAAATAAATGATAGGCATGAAAGACCTGATCCGATACAAAAGGAAGCTTAACCCCCTTCAGATCGGAAAGACCTTCCCTATATCGCCGGGCAATCTCTTGCCGCCGTGCTAATCCCATATCGGCTCTTTTCAATTGAGATATCCCTAAAGCTGCCTGAAAATCAGTAATTCGATAATTATATCCAAGCTCCTGCATCTCATAATACCAGCCACCATGGTTCTCGTGTAAAAGTGCCGGGTTCTTGGTAATGCCGTGTGTACGGTATAGACAAAGTTTTTCATATAATTCCTTACAATTTGTCGTAGCCATCCCCCCCTCGCCAGTCGCAATATGTTTTACCGGATGAAACGAAAAAACACTAACATCCGCAAAGTTCCCATTGCCACATAGCTGCTTCTCACCTTTACTATCAATAAAATATCCACCTGGCGCATGACAAGCATCTTCTATAATCCATAAGCCGTACTCATCCGCCAATTGACGAAAGGCCTCCAAATTGGCTGGATAACCCGCAAAATCTACCAAAACAATTCCTTTATAAGTGCCTTTAGGAGATTGCGACAATAAACGGCTTAATTTCTTTATATCCATCAAATAGGTATCTTCTTCTACATCACAGAAGACAACCTCGCCTCCCCGATAGCGAATACAATTAGCACTAGCCGCAAAAGTCAAAGGAGTTACAATCACTTTATCACCCGGATTCACATCAAGTGCCGTAGCCGCTAAATGAAGAGCCGCCGTAGCATTATTAACTGCTATAGCATATTTACAGCCGACATAAGAGGCAAAAGCCTCCTCAAATTCTTTTATTTTTGGTCCTTGAGTTAAATAATCCGACTTTAAGGCATCTATTACACATTGAATATCCTCATCCGTAATATGCTGACGTCCATAAGGAATAGGTTTAGTAATCATTTTATCTCAAAATTAGGATCTACATATTTCTTTATTTTTTCCCGCATAGACTCTACAGTCTCCCATTCCGTATTCGTATCAGAACTATAATGGAATCCCTCTGGAACCTTAACCGCATTATGATGATTTACATAGTCTTCATATTTATGATTAAACGCAACAGAGGGCAAGATCGCATAATAAGGACCTAGATCTATAGTATTCATGGCATCCGTGACCGTAATCATTTCCTCATGCAATTTTTCCCCGGGGCGTATACCGACCTCCACCAATGGAAGGTTAGGCGCAATAGCCTTCGCAACATCCACTATTCGATAAGATGGAATCTTAGGAATAAAAATCTCACCTCCTAAATGATGACCGATAGCGAACATGACCAAAGCAACTCCCGCTTCTAACGAAATATTGAAACGAGTCATCTTCATATTCGTAATAGGTAACTCTACCGCACCTGAATCTCTCTTGTTAATGAAAAAAGGAATAACAGAGCCCCTTGATCCCATAACATTGCCATAACGGACCACTGAAAACTTGATATCCCGCGGACCACTAATATTATTTGCGGCAACAAACAACTTATCAGAAGTCAGCTTTGTAGCCCCATATAAATTAATCGGAGCACAAGCCTTATCCGTAGATAAAGCCACAACATGCTTTACTTTTGTACGCAAGGCTGCATTAATCACATTTTGAGCTCCATGTACATTTGTCTTTATGCATTCATCCGGATTATATTCGGCCGTATCCACTTGCTTAATAGCCGCAGCATGAATAATTACATCTATGCCTTCGCAAGCACGTTCCAAACGTTCTCCATCCCGGACGTCTCCAATAAAGAAACGTAATTGAGGATACTTTGACGCAGGGTATTTTTGCTTCAGCTCAAACTGTTTCAACTCGTCACGTGAATAAATAACAATTCTTTTCACTTGAGGATAATCACGAAGGATTGTCTCCACGAATTTTTTACCAAAAGAACCTGTTCCTCCAGTAATTAAAACAGACTTTTCATTTAACATATTACTTCTATTTATATCTATTCTATAACTCCTTCGATTGTATATAAGAAGCTACAATATCATACTCTTCAAATGGTTGTCCCATATTTTTATTAATAATACGATCCTGAAACCAAATCACTGATGTACTATTTTCATGAAAAACAGAAAGTTTATTTCCATTATCCAACAAGATTAGAATTAAAAACTCAACCATTATGTTTGATTGTACTATTTTTAATCCATATTGATACAAATCCTCTGTTTTTTTTATATGAGGATGCAATTTCACATAAACATAATCAAAATCATTTTTCTCTTTATCCAGAGTTTTCAATATGTTTACATTAATTTGATGATTAGTTAAATAAATTCCAACCGATTTATTTTTCACAGATAAAAATTCTTCATATCCCGTAGAAAAATTCAAAAACAATGGTAATTCTTCCCTTAACCTCTTAACAAAGGGCTTCTGGAATGATTTCAAAGATTTTGAATATCCTGGGAACTGAGACCTATACAAATCCGGCAAATAAAGAAACTGCCCCGTAAGAAACTTTGAAAAACCAATATGGTCACCAACACCCGTAAGCTTATTTATTATATTCTTCAAGCCTTTTGAATTATCAAAACGATCTCTTCTGTAGCTTCCGAATCCTTCTTCAAACATATACATTCGTTTAAATCGGGATAGCTTAAAAAATATTCCATAAACAAAAGAAGCATCTACCTCTACGAACAACGTATTTACTGGGTGAAAAAACAAATATAAATCCAAATGAAACAAATCTTTGAAATATAATATATCATTCCATGTATCATCAAATGTCTTAACTTGATGAAAGAACAATTCCGCATCCCTAAAATGTCCTAAAATAATTAGAACCTTTTTTGAAGATGCATTTCCATATCCAATATTTCTTACATTAAAATATTGCAATGGCTTAGAACATATATATATATCAGTATCCATTATATCACGCCAGCTTGTTTCCTTGTTTTATCGTATTCTCTTTTTAGTTCTATAAGTTGCTCTTTACAGAATAAATATACGACAGGAACCACAATTGTCAATAAAAACACGGCGAGAGCAGCATATAGTTTACGAGGGGCCACGGGTGTACTCTTCACAAATGCCTCATCAACAATCAATGCCCTATTCATACTTTTATTTAATTTCAATAATGCCTCTTCTCGTTTTTGTAATAATATCAAATAAACACCTTGAGCAATCTCTTGATCACGCTTATAATTCATGAATTCTCGTTCTTGAGTTGGAACGTTACCCATTTTATCCAAAATAGCCTTCTCCTTAGACTTGAGATCTTTCAATGTCAAATTCAGGCTTTCTTGCGCATTCTTGATCGTAAGGGCAACACTCTTACGCATTTGATCTAATTGCTTATCCATCACAGTAAATAAAGGGTTGTCCTCTTTCGAGTTTTGCAACATTCGCTGACGATTTACCAACAACTCATTATAAGTAGTTATGGAACCGCCTTTCTCTCCTTCTTGGACATTCATCAATACGGGTACCAAATTATACTTATTAGCAGGATTTTGCACGAAGTCTTCCATAAATCTAATAGCATGCCCTTGAGCCTCCATCTCAACAATTTTCGTTTGGATCTCTTTCATTTGATCCACATAAAATTGCACATCGGCTGTCAAGTCAGTCATTTGGTTATTTTTCTTATAGATCTCTATAGATCGTTCAGCATTAGCTAAATCCGATATTACCTTATTGATTCGCTCATCCAAAAACTGTATTGTAGCACGAGCTTCTTTATTATTTATTGAATCGGCACGATTATTATATTCAAACATTAATGCGTTTAAAACGTCAATGCCTCGTTTTTTCTCATATTCCCTCAAAGTACATTCTATAACATTTGAATTATCTGAGTAAGTCTCAATTTCTATATCCTGCGCAAAATCATCTCCAACAAAACCAGCCGGCCTCATGGTTATATAAAGTTTCATGCTTTCTCCCAATTTATGGTTAGTTCCATAACTTAGGACAAACCGATTATCACCGAATTCAACGATCGCAGGTAATGAAGAAAACTCATAAGACCGCTTCTGACTTTTTGTCTTCCCTTCGATCTTTATTTTTCCCTCACGATCTTCCCGGACATAAAACTCTATTGTTTCCTCTTGAGATTTCAATGTACTAGAATCTGCAACCATCAGAAAAGGGGTATTTACATACTGTTTATATTTCCAAGTTAACGGTTCAACATACTCTGCATTTAAGCCTAATTTTGAAACAACCTCATACCATAAAGTATGAGATTTTAACACCGCTAATTCATCATCAATAACAATACCCGCACTACCTCCTCCACTCAAACCAAAAGATTTCATCAAACCTGCCGCATCTCCCAAAGACATATTTCCTGAGGACATGGAAGTATCATCTTGAACTTTAAAACGAGCCATTATTTCGTAAGTTGTCGGATAATAAATCAAATATAATACAGCTGGTATTAGAGATATAACAAAAGTGCCTAGAAATAATCTCCAGTGCCTCAGATACCCTATTAGAATAGACTTTAAACTTATAGTCTCATTTCCTATATTTGTTGAATCCATAGCTAAACAATTACTTCTTAATATTAATAATCGTGATTACCATCGAAGAAATAACAGAAATCGCACTAATTATCGAGGAGAACACAGTTATATTATACTGTTTGCTTTGACTAAATCGAGAATTACGCTGCTTTGCCAAATTGGGCTCAACATAAATAACGTCATTTTGCCTTAAATAAAAATAGGGAGATGTAAATAGCGAAGGATCAGTTATATCCATACGAACAAATTCTTTTTGCCCATCATTATCTCTTATCAGCAAAATATTCTTCCTATTGGCTGTAATCGCCAAATCTCCAACATACCCAAACGCATCTAAAATAGAGATTCGATCATTCTTTATAGTAAAAGTACCGGGACGATTTACCTCTCCCATTACCGTAATTCTATAATTTGTAATCTGCACGTTAACCAATGGGTTTTCTATGTATTTTGACAATTTACTTTGTAGCTCATCACACAGTTCTTGTTTTGATAAACCTGCGACATGAATCTTCCCTAATACTGGGAAATTTATGTTACCATCCGAATCAACAAGATAAGTATACATTGATTGAGAGGCAGCGATAGGTTGGTCACCTTGCTGCGCATACGCGAAAACAGGGGGATTAAATGGCGTCGTCACGGACGGATCCGGAGCTGTAACAGATATCGCCAGTAAATCATCTTTACTGATACGAGACGTATAAGTTTGATTCATTTGACTAATCTGTTCTGGAGTCAAAGTATCTACTCCTTGCAAATACACTACGTCTTTAGGTGCGGAACAAGCCCCTAGCAACAAGACAAACAATATCACTACTGATATTAATTTAATTCTCATAATCTTTGTTTTCTTCAAATAAGATGCAAATATACAATTTTTAGTTGAACTCAAAGGCATAAAGCACCCGTAAGTCCAAAGATACTTCTATAACGATGCAATTGTCTAGATATTGCTGCATGCTAAATCAAAATTATAGTTGTTTTTACCGCTTTTTCATGATTATTGCGTAAGTTTGTGACAAAACAAAAATATATGGTTGAGATAGGAAAATATAACACGCTGAAAATAGTGAAAGACCTTGACTTCGGGGTTTATCTGGATGGAGGTAACGGGGTGGAGATCTTGTTGCCGACTCGTTACGTACCTAAAAACGTGAAGCCCGGGGATGAGGTCGAGGTGTTTATTTATCATGATAATGAAGGGAGGTTGATCGCTACTACCGCACGTCCTCTGGCAACGGTCGGGGAGTTCCAGTTCATGGAGGTAAAAGACGTGAATAATGCCGGCGCATTTCTGGAATGGGGTATCATGAAAGATTTGCTCGTTCCTTTCAAGGAGCAGAAAATGCCGATGAGAGAGGGGAAATGGTACTTGGTCTATGTCCGGCTGGATCATGTGACAGGACGTATCATGGCATCCGCACGTATCGAGAAGTTCTTGAACAATACCCCTATCGATTACGAGCAGAATCAAGAGGTTCAGTTATTGGTAGCCGACGAGACGGATCTTGGCTATAAGGTGATCATCAATAACCAGCATTGGGGATTGATCTATTATAATGAGGTATTCCAGCGTCTTGAGAAAGGCGAGCATCTGAAAGGCTATATAAAAGAGGTACGTGAGGATGATAAGATAGACGTAAGCCTAACACCGCAAGGCTACCAAAAGGTAGAGGGGATCGCCGGCGTCATTCTGGAAGCGATGAAAACACAAGGGGGATACATCCCGGTACACGACAAGAGCGATCCGGACGTGATCTATTCCTTATTCCGCTGTAGCAAGAAAGCTTTCAAACAAGCGATCGGGGCACTCTATAAGCAACATCTTATCACGCTGGAAGATGGCGGGATACGGCTCGTGAACGAGAAGTGACCCATTTATATAAAAAAAGTCAATGGAATCCGTTGCAGAATCCATTGACTTTTTAAAAAAATCCATTGAGTTAGCGAACGGATTCCATTGACTTTCTAATCCAGCTTCAATACGGCCAAGAACGCTTTTTGCGGAACTTCTACCGTACCGATCTGCTTCATTCGTTTCTTTCCCTCTTTCTGTTTTTCCAGCAATTTACGCTTACGGGAGATATCGCCTCCATAACATTTCGCCGTCACGTCTTTACGGACAGCCTTAATTGTCTCACGAGCGATAATCTTAGCGCCTATCGCCGCTTGGATAGCGATATCGAATTGCTGGCGGGGGATCAACTCTTTCAGTTTCTCGCACATACGACGTCCGAAAGTAACGCTATTATCCACGTGCGTCAATGTAGACAAAGCGTCTACCGGCTCACCGTTCAACAGGATATCTAATTTAGCCAACTTACTGGGACGGAAATCATGTAAATGGTAATCGAAAGAAGCATACCCTTTTGAAATACTCTTCAACTTATCATAAAAGTCGATTACGATCTCGCCCAACGGCAAGTCATAATGAATCTCGACACGATCACCTGAAATATATTCTTGCTTAAGCAGGATGCCACGTTTACCCAGACAGAGTGTCATGATCGGGCCGATATAGGTAGTGTTCGTGATCACGGAAGCACGGATAAACGGCTCGTCGATATGATCAATCAAAGTCGGGTCCGGCAAGCCTCCCGGATTATGTACCTCGATCTCCTCCCCTTTCTTTGTATGCACGATATAAGAAACGTTCGGTACAGTAGTTATCACATCCATATTGAACTCACGATCCAAACGCTCCTGAACAATCTCCATATGCAACAAGCCCAAGAAACCGCAACGGAACCCAAAACCCAACGCGGCGGAACTCTCCGGCTGGAAAGTCAAGGAAGCGTCGTTCAACTGCAATTTCTCCAATGACGCACGAAGGTTCTCGAAATCCTCGCTATCGATTGGATAGACACCGGCGAAGACCATCGGCTTCACCTCCTCAAAACCGGCGATCGCGTCTTTAGCCGGGCGAGACACATGAGTGATCGTATCACCGACACGCACCTCCCGGGACGTCTTGATACCGGAAATGATATATCCTACGTCTCCCGTCCGGATCTCCTCACGGGGGCACATATCTAATTTCAATATACCTACCTCGTCGGCGTCATACTCTTTTCCTGTAGCGATAAACTTCACATGGTCACCTTTACGGATCACGCCGTTTACCACCTTGAAGTAAGCGATAATACCACGGAACGGATTAAAAACGGAGTCAAAAATCAGACACTGCAACGGAGCCTCCGGGTCACCTTTCGGAGCCGGGACCTTCTCCACGATCGTATTCAAGATCTCAGTCACTCCCTCGCCTGTCTTTCCGCTCGCCCGTAAGATATCCTCACGAGGGCAGCCCAACAGTTCCACGATCTGGTCCTCTACCTCCTCCGGCATGGCGCTAGGCAGGTCGATCTTGTTCATCACCGGAATAATCTCTAAGTCATTCTCTATCGCCATATACAGGTTAGAGATGGTTTGCGCCTGAATACCTTGGGCCGCATCCACGATCAGCAACGCACCCTCGCAGGCGGCGATAGAACGGGAAACCTCATACGAGAAGTCCACGTGTCCCGGAGTATCGATCAGGTTCAGTATATATTCTTCACCCTTATAATTATACTTCATCTGGATCGCATGGCTCTTGATCGTAATACCACGCTCACGCTCTAAATCCATGTCGTCAAGGACTTGAGCTTGCATGTCTTTACCTTCTACTGTCTTGGTATACTCAAGCAAACGGTCTGCCAAGGTACTTTTCCCATGGTCAATATGAGCAATAATACAGAAATTGCGGATATTCTTCATCTGCTAAATTTATTTTTAGGTACGCGAAGATAGGAAATTTAGCCTAAATACTATACTTTTGGCATACCATTTGTTGTTAATAGTATATGACAATACAAGAAATAAATAAAGCATACAACCGAATTATCGGTTCATTAGACGAAAAGGAGCTAAAGAATGCGTTCGATTTTCTCCAAGGTTTAATAGCGGGAATACGTGAGTACTCATTCCAAGACAGGTTGAACGAGCTACAAGATACTTATAAATATATGTTGCGATACCGGATCGAGGGGGCTAAAGATCCGATGCAAGACCAAATATACAACAACTTGATCGCATCCAGCTATGAGTTCGCGGATATAGTGAAGCACAAGGCCTTATCGGTAGATTCGCCTCTCTCCTATTATAGCCGTAGGCGAATGATGCAAAAGGAGCTTACCAACTATGACCAGCTCCATAAGGTTTTGAGAAACGCCTCTTTGGTGAAGATAGAGACTCCGACCGGAACCATTACGGAGCAGCAGCAAATCGAATCCGCCACGATCCTATTATTCAATAAGATCTGGACCTCGAATCCTCTCAATAAGGAAGAAATAGCCTCCATCAGGAACCTATTGAATGACCAAGAGTTGCCTTTTATCATCGGTAGCCAAATCGTATCAGCATTAATGCTGGGGTTGCAAGCCGCTTTCGATAAGGAGAAACTGCTATTATTATTCGATGCGGCCAATCTCCAAGAAGATGAGATTCGTTACCGCGCGTTGATCGGGATTCTCCTGACACTCTATACCTATAGAAAACGTACGGCGTTATATCCGCAGATAGCGGATCGACTAGCGGCTTTATCCGAGGGATTTCCTAATTTCACGAAAGCGATCCGAACGATTACCCTTCGTTTTATCCTAGCCCGTGAGACAGAGAAGATCACCCGTAAGCTACAAGACGAGATCATTCCGGAGATGATCAAGCTAGGCCCTAAAATCAGTCAAAAGATAAACTTAAAGGATATCAATCCGGAACTTCTCGGAAACGAGATGAATCCGGAGTGGCAGAATATGTTATCGAACAGTTCCTTAGGGAAGAAAATGGAGGAGTTCAGCGAACTGCAACAAGAAGGCGCGGACGTAATGCACTCTACTTTCGTGCACCTAAAGCATTTCCCCTTTTTCCGGGAACTGGGTAACTGGTTCATGCCATTCACGACCGAGCATTCCGCTTTTGGCAATCAGTTGAGCAAGAATCAAACGGAAAAGGACATGCTAGATTCCATGACTCTTGCGGCATTCATGTGTAATTCCGATAAATATTCCTTATATTTCAGTATGATGCAATTGCCGGATCAAGCCCGTCAAATGATGATGGGACAATTTGGTAGCCAAGCCTCCGAGATGATTCAGCAAACGAAGGAGGAATTGATCAGTAAACGGGGAAAACTGGAAATCATATCCGGACAGTACATACAGGACTTGTATCGTTTCTTCAAACTTTATCCGGGACATCTGGATTTTGATGACATATTTACATCTGCGCTAGACTTTCATAACCTGCCAATTTTGCAGCCTTACGTCAGTGATGAGGAAAGTTTGACAACTATAGCGGAGTATTACCTCCGGAAGAATTACTTCCTCGACGCGCTCACGATCTACAATCGCTTATCCGATGCAAATCAAGAAAGTGATATCTTATTCCAGAAAATCGGTTACTGCAAACAAATGAATGGCGATATACAAGGCGCTTTGGAGGCTTATTTACATGCGGATCTTATCAATCCGGACAGTAAATGGGTTATTCGCCGGATCGCCGGTTGTTACCGTACCTTAAAGCAACCGGAAGAAGCGTTGAAATACTATCATCGTTACGAGGCTTTCAATCCGAATGATTTATCGATCCAAATATGTATCGGCCACTGCCATCTTGAACTCAAGAATTATAATGAGGCGCTGAAATATTATTTCAAGGTAGATTATCTGGACAATAAAAGTACGAAGGCTTGGCGTCCGATCGCTTGGTGTTCTTTCTTGACCGGTAAATACGATCAGGCCCGTAATTATTACAAAAAGATCATGGATAATCAACCCAACACCCAAGATTTCTTGAATGCGGGACATACGGAATGGGCATTACAGAATATCAAGGGAGCGCTTGCTTTTTATAAAAAAGCCGTGGAGAAAGAGTCCGGTGATTTCTCGAAGTTCCAAGAGCAGTTCAATCAAGATATTCCCGATCTTCTTGTAGCGGGAATCGAGGAGGCGGAAGTGCCGTTGATGATGGATCAACTCCGGTATTCCTTGAGCGATATATTCTAACTAGTCATCCAAAAATTTGAGAAGACAAAAAGAAATATCGTATGAAAGAGATGATATTAGAGACAAAGCGACTCCTATTAAGGGAATTAAAACAAGATGATTTTGATAATATCTGTAAGCTTTTACAAGATCCGATTGTAATGTACGCTTACGAGGGAGCGTTCAGTAAAAAAGAGGTACAAGAATGGCTTGATAAGCAATTAAGGAGGTATCAAAACGATGGTTTTGGTTTATGGGGGATGATAGAGAAAGACAGCGGAGAGCTTATCGGTCAATGTGGTCTCACCTATCAAGAATTCAATGGTCAACAGGTTCCGGAGATCGGTTATTTGCTTAGGGCGGAATACTGGCATAAAGGTTATGCTACCGAAGCCGCCATAGCTTGTAAGGAATACGCCTTCAATATCCTTAACTTCGACAAAGTATACTCCATCATACGGGACACAAATATCCCCTCTCAAAAAGTAGCACTAAGAAACGATATGAGGGAAATCGCAAATTTCATAAAACATTATCGCAATATCGATATGCTTCATTTAGTATTCTGCGTGAATAAGTTATAGTTATCAAGCGGAAAGACTGGGATTCGAACCCAGGGAGCGGTTACCCGCTCACCGCATTTCGAGTGCGGATAATACAATTTGATTATCAATTTGTTACAACAGATACTGTAAATACATAGTAAAAACAACATTTATAGTCGTCTTTTTTGATGCAGGTCTATCATCCAGTTAGCCCATTCGTCCGTCCCGTAAGCAGGAATATCGAACCACTCCTTTTCGCTCAAATGAGGCAAGAGTTGCATGATCCGCTCCAGCTCATTCCGGAACCTGAAAACATCCTCTTCCGTTAGCCTTACCGAATAATGCCTCTTGCATTCCTTTAATCCGGGGAAAGCTTGAAGCAGACTCATGATCTCGGTAAAAACGGGAGACTTGCCTTTGTCTATCTTTAACGTGATTCCGGACATAGCTATCTTTCTTTTATCCTTGATATTTCCTCATTCAAATAATCAACGAAGGAAGATATAGAATAAATAACAATGTATAGTAAATCAAGTACAAAATAAACCAACATGGATTTTACAACAGAATACCCCCATACAAATACTGTAAATAAAATGCTATCTAATTCAAAAGAAAAATCATACTGAAATAGATCCAACACTGACACAGAAGGTGATGATGGTAATTGAATCATAATGCAAAGTATTATACAAAGTACACTCAATAGTATTGCATAAGCATTCAAATAACCAAACTGTTGAAGAAATGTTGCCTTCTTTTCAAGAATTCTTTGTTTATACATATTGTCAACAATTTCACCGTCAAGTTTTAAAAACATGTTATATACAGTCATTAACAAATTAGCCAATAAACCTACTAAAATGGATAACGCTGTAATAAATGTATTTAATATATTAGGGTCATAATTACCAGAGAAAACAAAAAACAACAAACTTGTCACAATGAAACACCATTTATAAATTCCAAATTTATATTTTGGCATAAAACATTCTCCCGTAGATATTTTTGTATTTTGATATCTATGAGCCTGCTTTATTAACTCTTTTATATATTCAATAAATGGTATTGTTTCCATATCAATTATTAATCATCTGTATTACTTCTGGAATTATTTCTTTACAGTATAAATACACCTCATTAACGCTAAAATCCCCTTCATTACTTACTGTTATAAAATCTGATAATAGGATTTTAGGTTTAAGAGAATTTTCATTACTCAAAAAATAGCTTCTATTTTTCCCAGACTCTATATCATTAATAGTTGCCTTTTTCTCCCAGTTATCAAGAGTCTCATTTTCTGCAAGTTCTTTAAAAGCATTATCAAAGTCATCTAAAGAACATATTTCATCTTCTATTGGTTGTATATTTACAGTTACTTTAAATCGTCCTAAAATCATTTGTTCATCATTATTTCCTACCCTAGAGCCCAATTCAGTCTTTTTATAATAAGTAAGAGACTTAGTATATGATCGTTCTTTTATACTATCTCTAATACTTTTTAAATAAATCGAATCATATCTGGTATTACAATATTCAACATTAGACAACAATTCTTTACTCAAATAATATGTCAAATGCGAATGATATGAAGATCCAGTATATGATTGGACAATCAGAATTCCTCTATTAGAATTCATCGGCAAATGAAGCATGAAGAAAAACTCCCGTGTTAATGCAATATTATTAGGTAATTCTCTCTGTTCATTTTTGTTCTCAATAGGTATAGTAAATCTCTTTTCCCCATATTTTCCACCATGTATCACTCCTGAAAATAAGAAATTGTTCAAGTCTGGTTTAAATCTGGGATCAAATTGATATTCATAACCATTATTATCTTGAGGCTTTATGGTTAATATTTTCTTTGTTCCTTCTATTTTATAACATCCATCAATATCATTCAATCCCGAAATAAAATTTCCAATAAATTTCTTAAACAGTTCTTCGTCTGAGACATTTAACACATTAAATTTTTTCTTGAACAAATCTCGAAAACATGATTCAGGTCTATTTTTTTCCTTTTTACCGAAATACAAAATATATCCAATACGGGTTCTGATGCCATTTCTCTTATATTTAAATTTCACATTATTGTGCTCTAATTACAGCCCTTTATATTGTCACCATATATTGCAAATAAGAAATCACTATCATCATCTAAATTCGCAATCTCCCTCAATTTCTTATTTTCATACTGGGCAGCAGCCAACTCCATTTCTAGACGTTGTATTTCTCTAAGCGCCTTAAGATTTCTATTTCTTAATATCGCAATCGTCTTGTCTTTGTCTTCTATATCTTCCATACTTATCTATAATTATTTATTCTTAATTTCCAACACCCGATCTCCAAACGCTAACTTTATCACATCAGCTTTCACATCACTATCTTCCAATTCCAATTGCAGTATAACTTTTGGGGTAGTTAAGCCTTTTCCTCCGGCAGATTGCTCCGGCACATATCGCTCTGGCCAAGTGAACAAGTCTGTTATAGAAACACCCAAGCAACTTGCGATATTCTCAACTTCAGAAATCTTCAAATCGCGATTTCCCCTTTTCATTACAGATATTTGGGACTCATCAATACCCATAGCATCAGCCAACGTTCGTTGTTTGATACCCTTTTGAGCCATTATCTTAAATATGTTATCTATTACATTCATATTTATGAAGTTACGCACAATATCCATATGACAACTTGCGAAAAACAAAAGTTTTTATTTAGATTTTCGCAAATATCCTTGTATATTTCACAAGTTTATTCCATATTTGCACCTGTAATGATTAATAGTAGTTGCGAAAATATAAAGTACAGAACATATATAATAATGTAAGGAGGCAAAAATGGAAAAATTAAACCTACAAGGTCATGAGACTGGCGCTCGTTCGTTCAGAGAGATCTACTTCTCCATGGACAACACGCCGCCTAAGAAGGCTTTCATCCAAAAGATAGCCACCATTACCAAACGATCTGAATCGGCCGTCAGATGTTGGGTAGCGGGAGTCTACCAACCGGACGCATTAGCCCAAGAAGTGATAGAAAGAGAACTTGGCATTCCTGCCAGTGAATTATTCCCAAAGGAGGATAAAGTATGCGCGCAATAGAATTCTATACCACCCCCTCCGGCGAAGTAACTATCAAAGAGCAGGGACAGCCGGAACGCCAACTGAAAGAGTCCGATACGGATTTCATTCAAAGTTTCCTTGAGATTTTGGAAGAGTTCTATCCGGAGGCTTATGCGGCACTCCGCAAGTATTACGCCCGCTACGACGGGAATAAATGCTACCGGGATTTCTTGGCTGTACGTAGGTTTATCAAATGCAACTTCGGGCTGTACGATAACATGATAGACGTGGATGAGAACTGGAATTTCAAATTCGAGTTTGTCGGCTGCCCTCTACGAGGAGAATGTGACGGGTTTAAGAAAATCTGTGAACCGAAGTTCAACAGTACATTATCAGACAGCCAGCTTCGGGTGATGGAGCTTTGCTACTATGGAAAGAAAGACGAAGAGATCGCGGAAACGCTTTTCATCTCGTCCCACACCGTAAAGAACCACCGGAAGAACGTTTTTCGGAAACTCTCGATACACTCCATGGCGGAGTTCATGCGATACGCGAACGAAAAGAATCTATTTAAGGGCGAATAATCATGCCAACCGAAAACACCTATCAAAGCATACCTTCTTTACGAAAGATCGAGATCGAATACCTTGCTTGGCAAATCACAAGGATGCAAGCGGGTATCCGGGAATTTATCGGGCAAAAGGAAGCGCACCTCCGTTTCGGGAGGCAGAACGTGGAAAGATGGGTCTCGGAAGGTAGGCTACAACGTTACAAGCGACCGGGCAAAATCGAGTACAGGCTGGAAAACCTGTATAAGTGCGCACTGGATCCATACGACTATTAAATGAATCATTAACATAGCAAGGCACCTTGGCAAGGCGTTGCAAAAGGAAGTTTACGATACCCATCCAACTCGCTATTTCACGGACGGTAAAACCGCATTGCTAATAAATCATTGACGTATGAAAACAGATTACTGGAAACTCGCCCAAGCGGTGAGGTGGGGATTTTACATCCTTTTCGGAACGCTCGCCATACTTGGAATCGTGGCTATTTGCCTAGGACATTTCCTGCATATCATCACGACGTCCGGATGTGCGGCAATGGCTTACATGATAGCTAAACATTGGTAACTAACATTTAAAAACATAACATCATGTCGAATCTAATTCAGATCAAAGTAGCTGAGTTGAATCAGCTAAATCCGCTCATGATAGCGGAAGATAACAGGGTAGAACAAAAGTTCATCCAAATGTATAACGCGATCTGGGGTACCGCCCAAGGAGCGCAAATCTACGAGAAAGAGAAATTCAACTTCCGGAAGATCTTACAAGACAAGCCGGAACTGCAAAAATGCACACCGTTATCCCTCTATGGATGCTTTTTGGATATAGCGGTCAACGGCCTGTCACTTGACCCGACAGGACGACCGCACTGTTATATTCTTCCCCGTAGCACGAAGACCGGCTATAAGGATAACAACGGTAGCGATATCTACGAACTACGTGCTTATCTCTCCATCACCGGATATGGCGAGTTAGTCATGCGGCAACGTGCCGGACAAGTCCGTTACGTGGATAATCCCGTGGTTTGCTATGAGGGCGATACCTTCTCCCCCGGGTTGATCGACGGCGTAAAGACCGTGACCTACCAAGCGGCATGCCCCCGAAAGTCCAACAAGGTGATAGGTGGTTTCTTACGTATCGTACGCTCCGACGGTACCGTGGACTGGCACTGGATGATGGAAGGCGATATCAAGCGATTGGAAGCGTACAGCTTTAAGAACAACCAGAAATGGAACCCGCAAACCCGGCAGAAAGAAGGGAAGGCCAATGCCCTTTATACCTCTAGCGAAGGAGGTATTGATCCGGGATTCTTGGAAAGCAAGCTTATCAAGCACGCTTTCGACGGATATCCCAAGGTACGCACGGGACAGTTCTCCTCATTCGAGACACAGGAGGAACCGCAAGAGATCGACTACGGACTGGAAGAAACAACCGTTATCCAGCCCAATCAAGCCGGACAGCAACCGCAAGCCCTCCAGCCCCAATCGGAAAATCCTTTACAAGGATTCGGAGAGCAACCGCAAGCGGAACCGGTACCCGTATCTGGTATAACAGCCCAAATATCACAAGAAGATGAAGAAGCCGGATTTTAAGAGTTCAATATCAACATTCAAAATTTTATCGACATGGATACACAGAATAACAATTTACCTTTCAAGGCTAACGAGGTCATTAGCATCTTACAGACAGCCCCGGATATTCTCGCCCGCAATGAGGCGTCGGTCTCAGCTTGCACGAACGCAGGGAAAACCCTCTTGGACACGATTGAGGGAAATGGAGGTATCGGCACGGACGAGATCGACACTGCGGTACAAGAATACCTTGCGAAGTCAAAGAAGACCGTAGAGAACATGAACAACCGCCGGAAGCCGTTAACCCAAATGCTAACGGCCATATCCAAACGTTTCACGACACTAGAGGGTTCCATAGACGCCAAATCCAAGGGAACCATCCCTTATCTGCTACAGATGGAGCGTAACAAATACGCCGCCAAGAAGCTGGAAGAGCAAAAACGCCGAGAGGAAGAGGCCCGGCAAAAACAGTTGGTGGAGAACGAGAAAGCCCAATACCGGGCCGACATAACGGTCTTGCTTGATACCACGTACGCCGCCTACGTCGAGAAGCATATCAACGCCTTGAACGGGATTTTCAATCGTGCCTCCCTAGCCACGTATGGGGACGTATGCCGGCAGATCACGCAAACAAGCACCGGTTTCTCATGGACGGATTTCGTGAAAAACGTCGTGGATAACAAACAGACATTCTATATGGACGGTGAGACCCGCAAAGCGATCAAGAACGAGATAGCCATCCTAAAGAAAAAAGAATATTCCGATCGATACGCTTTCGAGATCGAGGGACTGAAACAATCCTTGGTCGACCGCCTCCCATCCCTCCGGAAACAACTGGAGGAGCAAGAGGAAATTCGCAAGACCAACGCAATCGAGGCGGCACGGCTGGAGGAGGAGCGCAAACGGAAAGAGGCGGAGGAACGTCAAAAGGCCGAACTGGAACGCAAGCGCAAGGAAGAGGAAGCGAGAGCCAAGGCGGAGGCAGAGAAAGCCACCGCGGAAGTACAGGCAGCATTCGATTTCAGCGCCGCCAGTATGTCTCCTACCCCTACCAAGGCGAAGATCAAGAAAAAGATCCAAGTCACCAATCCACAAGGATTCATGCAGGTATACCAGATGTGGTTCATGCGTGAAGGTATCAACATGAGCATGGAGGATCTTGAGAAGATCCACAAGAAGATGATCTCCTACTGCGAGAAAACAGCCAATAAGGACGGTGAGCGAATCCAGTCCGCATTCGTGAAATATGTCGATGATATAACGGCCAAGTGATATGAGAAAGCTATATCTGTCCTCATGGATAAACTTCGGGAAATACAGGCGTACACCGAGTAACCTAAAAAAGATCCTCGATACGGAAGAGGGCCGCAAATGGTTCCGGTGGCTGATGGATAACACTTACGATTTTGAATTTGACTTCGCAGTCATTGAATACTTAAAACTCAAGGAAGAAGATGCAATATACGTATTACCAACGGTCTGAGGTCAGCAACTCAGACCTGACAGAACTAAAGAACCTCCTCTATCCCCGTACGCAATACGGGGATAAGGAGAAGGCGTTCAAGTTCGGGAGTCTGGTGGATGCGATGCTGACAGAATCCGAACGGGTAAGATATGACAAACATACGGTAGATGACGTATTGTATTCCGGCGAAGATTGGGAACTGGCACAAGCCATGATCAAGTCACTCCGTATGGAAGCCCGACACGATCCCTTATTGGCGCAAGTGCTTGCTAAAGCGGAGACGCAACGGTTCATGGTAAACAAGGGGCAACGTTTCCAATACGGCAACTTTGAATATACGCTCGACACTCGTTGCAAATGGGACTGGTGGCTTCCCACATTCGGATTCGGCGGAGACTTGAAAACTACCTTCGCCAGTTCCCAGAAACAGTTTGACGAGGCGATTGATTTTTTTGATTGGGATCGTTCCCGTGCCTGGTATATGGATATCGCCGGAAGCCGTCAAGATTTCATCTATGGTATCTCCAAGAAGAACCAAAAAGTGTTCAAGGCTTTCATCAGACGGAACGATCCGAGCTACCGGAAAGGGAAAGAGAAATACGAGGAACTAGCCTTCCGGTGGTGGATGCTAATAAGCTAATAGTATGAAGAGTCTAGTTTTAATCCTAATCGACTGGCTAAAGTGCAGGCTGGCAAAGAAATGCCCTATATGCGGAGCTTCCGTACTCGTAAAGAAATTACAGACGCATACGGGAAATACATTCAACGTATATCATTGCGGCAACTGTGGCAACGATTATATCTTAAAATAAAAATCATGAATCTCAATATCACACCGACAGACAAGATATCCAAGGAACTGGCCGCCATAGATGCCTTCCTGAATATCACAATGAGCGAAGACGTACAAGAAGCTGTCCTACGTGGAAACGACCTTGCCGTCTATATCGCCCGAACCGGGAAGCTGTTAGCGGACGCAAAATATCACCTGAACGTGAAAAAGAAATCGGAAGTATTCGACACATTACGGGAAACCGCTTCACGGGCCGGAGCGACCTCAAAGGCCGTAAACGCTATCATCGACAGCCTGTGCAAGGATGAGCAATACCTAGTCGACTGGTGTGATAGATTGAACCGGACTGCGACCCACCAATTGGAATGGTGTCGCACGATAATTAGCAAGGCGAAAACTGAAATGGCCTTAGCGCCTCAGAGTTATAACAATCCTAAATTTTAAAAGAGCATGGAAGAATTAGTAAAAGAGCAACCCGTGTACGAGATCCAGAAAGTGAAGATCAAGAACAACCAGCTCACGGCGGAGTATACGGAAAAGTTCGTGGAAGCGAACTACAAGAACAACATCCTAAAGGAATCGGAGCAGTTTATCCACCCCGATCTACTGTACGCGTTGAACCGACTTAAGCCACACGTAGTGAAAATCTGTGAGATGCACGAGGCTACATTGGTCAATGTCGCCAATCCCTCCGACGATGACTTGAACGAGAAGCTAAAGAATATCATCGTCACCGGATACAGCAAAGGCGGTAATGATGAATCAGCCGGCGTATCAATCCAAGCGCAAAAACTCCTGAAGAGCGGGCAGATCCTTAACCTCTCCGTCCCATTCACCAAATACGAGGACGAGTCTGGCGACGGGTACCTTTACGGAGCCGAGTTGAAAGAGGCCATCGGTAGATGTAGCTACGAGGTGGACGCTTATCTGTTCGAAGGTAAATATGGCATCAAGCAAGAATCCTTCGATTTCGATACCCCGGAGGAATCGGATATCACGGGCGAGAAGGAAGAGAAGCCTAAGAAACGGGGACGGAAGAAAAAAGAGCAGATCAAGGAGATCGCCGAGGAGGTGAAAGCCTTCGACGAGTTCGCCTAACCAATAATAAAAACAACCGTTATGCAAATCACTTTACAAAACACGGAAAAGGGACAATGCTACGCGGTAAGGTTTGACAGGTACCGCCAGCAGGTCGTTGACAAGCTAAAGACAGCCGTCAGCGTCCGCTGGTGGGACAAGTCTACCGGAGCGTGGATGATCCCGGCCAACAATAAGTGCAAGGCGGAACTAGACCAGCTCACCTATTACGTGAGGCACTTCGAACCCGTCAACTGGGGAGGGAACGAGTCTAAGACCGACGAGGACATAGCCTATCAAATACCGGACATGCCCGAGTTGGACGAGGATCATGGCCTAAAGATACAACCTTACCCCTATCAACTGCAAGGGATCGCACGAGGCTTACAACTAAAACGGTTTATCAATGGGGACGACATGGGCCTCGGCAAGACATTAGAGAGCATCGCTACCATCAACGAAGCTGATGCTTTCCCCTGTCTCGTAATCTGCCCCAATACGGTCAAGATCAACTGGCAACGTGAATGGCACAAGTTCACGGACAAGAAAGCCATGGTATTGACCGATTCGGTACGGACCTCATGGCCATTCTTCTGGCAAACGGGCATGAATCATGTGTTCATCGTGAACTACGAGAGCCTACGGAAGTATTTCGTACGCCGAATCAACAAATCGGAGAAATGGACGCTGAAAGACGTAGAGTTCCATAATACGATCAAGTTGTTCAAGAGCGTGATCATTGACGAATCCCATAAGGTAAAATCAACGGCTACCCAACAAAGCAAGTTTTGCAAAGGTATCACCGCCGGGAAAGAGTGGATCATCCTGTTGACCGGTACCCCTGTCGTAAACAAGCCCAACGACCTTATATGCCAACTCGCTATCATGGACCGGATGAATGATCTCGGAGGCTGGAAATATTTCACGAGCCGCTATTGCTCTGGGCCGCACGGGGCCTCGAACTTGAAAGAGCTCAATTTCATGCTCTGGAAGCATTGTTTCTTCCGGAGGGAAAAATCCAAGGTACTGACTCAATTACCCGACAAGGTACGGCAGATTGTGACCTGCGAGATCACCAACCGCAAGGAATACCAAGACGCCGAGCGTGACTTGGTGGATTATCTGAGACGATATAAGGAGGCCGACGATGAGAAGGTACAAAAATCGCTGAAAGGCGAGGTCATGGTACGAATCGGCATATTGAAGGACATAACGGCCCGGGGTAAGTTGAGAGAGGTGATCGATTTCGTGAAGGATTTTCGGGAGAACGGAAAGAAGATCATCCTCTTCTGCAACCTGCATGAGATCGTAGACCGGCTCCTACAGGCGTTTCCCTCGGCGGTGTGTGTCACCGGACGGCAAGATATGCAACAAAAGCAAGCGGCCATAGACGCTTTCCAACGGAATCCCAAAACGGACGTCATCATCTGCTCCATCAAGGCTGCTGCGGCGGGTATCACGTTGACAGCGTCAAGCAATGTCGCTTTTATCGAGCTACCGTGGACATACGCAGATTGCGACCAAGCCGAGAGCCGGGCGCATCGTATCGGCCAAAAGGACTCCGTGAATTGCTATTACCTGCTTGGCCGCAAGACCATCGACCAGAAACTCTACAGGATCATCGAGGAGAAAAAGCATATAAGCAACGCCGTGCTTGGAGCGGAGGACAATATACAAACAAACATCGTCGATATGATGGCCCGGATATTCGACGAGACCGAGGAGGAGGAATAATCATGGCAGAGGAATACATAGGGATCAACCGCTTGAAAGAACGGGAGGACGCTAATAAATATCCACGAAAGAAATGCGTAAGATGTATCCGTTATCCATGCTTCTCCGGACAAGGAATAGGTACGCACGCCATTAATCTCGCCGCTTATGGATGTAAGGATTATAAAAGTCAAACAAGATTAAAGAATATGTCGCACAATGTAAACAAAGGAGGTTCAGATGCTTAAAATATCATTGTTAATAATCGGAATGATCTCGCTAATATTCATTCTCACGTCTGGAATATCGATTCAGTTCAAGCCATTCCATATATCCCTAGCTTATCCATACTTTGGAACAGGAATGGTATTGATAGCCATTGGTTTCGCCTTGTGCTTCGGCTCTGCTTACTATCATGGAATATCAAATCATGAATATAAAGATGGTTACAGCAAAGGATTCAACGCAGGTATTGAATACATTATCGATTGGGCTAAGAATAAAAAAGAAGGCTAAAGATAACATTTTTATAGCGAGAGATAAAGACTAACAAAGAGAATAAATAAAAAGGCAGCGCCTCACAGCGCCACCCCATTACAGCATGCAACAAATATATCAAATAAAGACAACTATGGCAAGTGAGGCATTGAATAAATATATTAAGAAACGTTACGACAGGTGGCTGGATTACGCTAAGTATCACTGCTCACTTGCCGGAATGAGTAGTGAAGCTATTGACGTATTGAACGAGGTAATGTGTATGCTACTTCAAAAGCCTCTGGAACACCTCTCCCGGCTTATGGAAGCCAAGCAAGGTAAATATACCGAACTTGACTGGTATATCCTGCAAATGATAAAGCTGAACGTTACCTCGGATACGTCTCCCTACCGGCATAAATACAAGCCTATCCCGGTAGATGAGAATGTGGATTGGCGAAGACTGAACATTATTGATGAGCCCGATGATAGTATTGACCGTACCGAGTATATCCGGGAACGGATGCAGGATATCCGGGATATGGTCGACCTGTTAGGGTTGTCCGAAAAAGCCAAACGGATCTTCGCTTGGAAATTTTTTGCAGGAGAATCTTTTGCCGATTGGCCGGGGCAGGAAAGCCGGAAGGAGTTGTATGAGACCTATAAAAGTGTTTTCAATGCGGTGATGGATAAGAAGGAAGGGAGGTTGCTGTTTTAAATGCCGGGGATTGATAGCTAGGCCATATCAATCCCCGATATTTCATTTATACTCAGTTTAAGATTTCCTCCTCTACCTCTTTTGTAGCGAATAAGAGAATCATAGAATATTTCATAATAAAACAATTTCAATTACACTACAACACAAAATGTTTTTTATAATTTAGATATGCATCATATAACAAACCAAAACAATCTACTTTACAATCACTCAGTGTTCCGTAATCTATATTCGCTATTAAATTTTTCTTATACGCACCTATCATATAGCTTACACCCTTATAACTATTTTTCTGTTTATCATCTCTTAAAAGATTATTAGGTAGATCTGCCAATATTATAAATAGTTCTAGAATATCTACATGATTACAATTTACATAAATTTTATTAGAGGAAATACTTAATAGTGTAGATAGCAAATCTTCCGAAGAACCTAGAACTCGTTTTAGAAATTCAAATATAATCAATGCTGGTGAATTAACTACAGTCAAGACCATATCATTAAATCTTACGGTTTTATCCTCCATACTATAATCAAATATAAATCTTTCAAGAGTACGAACATTTACATATCCATATTTAATTAGATATTGCAATATAAACTCTAAACCTTTATATGTATACCTATCACTCTGAAAATCACTAGTTTTACTTTTTATCTTCAAAATTTGATCTGCGATACACTTTTGTATTTCGTCCTCATTATGAAAATGAAAAACTTCCTTACTATAAAACTTATCAATATATCCAGAAAAATCTACATCTGATCCATATTTAGCATGGAATATTCTCCTAATATTTTCAACATCGCATACAAGAATAGTCTTATCTATTTTAAATTTATGTTCCTTAGTGCAACAGAAATCATCATGTACAGAAAGAATATTAAGTATTCTAAAAATATGTTCTGGATCTATTCGATCTAAATCATCTATTACTAAAACGATCTCTTTCTTTTCCTCTTTTTTTGCATTAGTAATTAAAGATTGAATTATTTGCGTAACAATATTTCTCTCATAGATAGAACCTTGTCGTTGTATTATATCTTGTATAAAAGACTCCACATCTTTATCTTCTTGTGTAGATTCTTTCTTTTGAAATTCTTGAATACTCTTTTTCAATTTTATAAGCTGTGGAATAATATCAGTTTTAAAACATACTTTTTCTATTGAGGATAATATATTTCCTATAAGTGTATTTAAATTATTTTTTATATAATAATAAGCTGCAACGGAGTTAGATATCTGAACATTTTTTAAGTCACAAGAAACTTTATCCAATAGTTGAAATAAAACATCTATCTTTATATATTCAAATATATCTTCATTACTTGCAACTGAGTAATTCACAGGTGTAAGAAATAAGGTTATATATTTATCTGTATGCTTTTTATTAAAAAATTCATTAATAAAGAAAGATTTTCCAATACCATATATTCCTGAAAAAATAATATTGTCATTATTTTCTTCTTGCAAGAATCTAAAAAATCTTTTAGATTCATTATCTATACTGATTTCCATATTTTGTTGAGTTTGAATTTTGTACTCTCAAAAGTATGCAAAAAATATTTAGTATCAAATAAAACATAGACAATTACCTAAAAACGTCCATCGAGTATATCCTCTAAAAGATGATGGACGTTTTAACCTTAAACTATATAGCACTCGACCGACGAGTTTCAGTGAGAATTAACGCATGACACAGTTTATTTTACAGCCCCCGATATCGCAGGGTTGCTATGGCCTTTTCCTGTTGGGAGGATGGAAGCTTGTGTGATTGAGAGTGATTTTTGAAGAAAAGAATGTTCAAGCCTTCAATCGTTATTTTTCATTAATGCCCTGCTTCATAGCCAGCTAAGCCACCATAACGAATAAATATTTCCGGATCTTGCCTAAGCTTTTGGTAATAATCATTTGCATTTGATTCACCAGGGAAAGCTGTAATTATGTATCCATTTGACGCTACAACAATATTTAGCATAAAATTTCCCTTACCAAGACTCATAAAATACTTAGCAACTACCCCTCCTTTATTACCAGGCTCTGTTGAATCAGGAGATTTAGACAAAGTCGCTTCAAGTAAATCGGCAAAATTAGATTCTACAATTCCATAATCTTGAAAATCATGTAAGTGTTTCTTTAAATGTTCATAGCCTGATTTTGTGTTCCCCTTTTCTAAAAATACTACACCTGCTTCTGTTGTTATTCCTGCGGGAGCTGAAATGGTGAACTCTAGATCTTCTTCAGTAAACATAATTGACTTCTCCTTTAATTTAGCGACTAGCTCTGGGTCAATCACTAATTGTATTGTTTTAAAACATTGTACGATATTTTTGTCATTAATATCAGAAGAAACGTCATTGATCAATTTTCGTTGAGTAATTTCTGCTGGTCTATTATCAACAATATGCCCACCGCCTCCTTTCGACGGTTGCAATACCCGTGAAGCACACTCTTTGTGTTGTCTCTCCGCTTTCATGATCATTTGATTTAAGGATTCAAACTATTCTTTCTCTTTCGCATCTTTATCCAGATCAAGCCCAGCCTCTTTCATGAACTCAGTAGCGGCTTTCGCTTGTTCCTCTTGGGTCTCTGCACAGGCTCTCAATGGGCCTCCGATAATAGAACCGAAAGGAATTCCCTGCAACACATTGGTCGCAACCTGTGAGGGTGTAGGATCTTTTGCCATAGTGATTACTTTTAAGGATTTCCCAAATGTAGGGAATTATTTTGGAAGGGAGAACAGAGAAATGAAGAAAAGAGCTCAAGTGGGTGATTTCTTGAACTCTTGTTTCAATATTATAAGCTACAATCCTCACCGAAAGCGTCAAGGAAAAGTTTAATACTTTTATCTACAGCCTCTTCATCCATTTCTTTATGATGTTCTTTTGCCTCTCTACACATCCTCGTCGCTTGCTCTTCTGTTAGCAACCCTTCCTTATAATAAGTGCGTTCTTCTTCCATATCATCCAGTTTGCTATGCTATTCTACGTGGTGCAATAATTTTGGGCAAGTAATCTAAAGCCATAGGATCTTTATCTTTGAAATAAGCTTGTGCGCGATTCATAAGCCAATCCTCCTCTATGTACCTAATAAACACGGGGAGAGCATCGATAGAATACATGTTTGCATCTATTATACGCCCGTCCGGGAACTTATGTTTATATGTCTTATGGGTATCATAGTATTCAGAGTTGTTCCGCTTTAAGAATTGAGCAAAACCTCTACCTACTGAAATATCCGGCATCATCTGCTTGCCATGCACCCCCTTATCGGGGATAACATATCCTGCTTTCTCCAATAAAGCATGCATTCTAACAAACAACTCTGTTATTACAGAAAAATAACCGGAAGGAATAGAATGAACATTATCAATATATCTCTGGGTGAAGTTAGGCAATGTGGCGCGATTTACATTTCCATAATAACCCTTGCTGTGAATCGATGGCACAACCTCTTCAAACAACCATTTCTCAAACTTTTCCGCAGAAGGAAGAGCAGAACGAACAATTAGTCTGTATACATTGCCTTCATTTATAAACTTAATTGGCTGAACACCACTATTAGTAAGGGTGTCGTGGATCACGACGCCCCCTGGTTTACAGTGTCTTACTATTGCATCCCTAGGATTAACATAACCCAATACCTTCGCCACGTCAGTAGCACAAAAGTAAATTTTTCCATCAATCTCTAAGGTTCTAACCTCACTGAAAGTCTGCTCTTCGGCAGACTGAAATTTAAAAATTTCGTACTGCATTACTAAATAAGAATTTTTAAATAAATAATCCGTTAATAATCTCTTGGTTAAAAACTTCACCCTTGTAAAAACCATAGCAAATATATACAACTTTTTAGTTAAACACAAAAAGGCGACAACTATTTTCACAAATAATCATCGCCAAAATATTTATTTTAAAAATTCTTTCTTTTCTAATGCGGGTGCAAAGATAGTTTAATATTTGCATTGCGGAAATATTTCAGCAATAAATTTTAAGAATTAACATATCGACAATTATAAAGTCACCCCACCTTCACAGGCAGAGCGGCTAAAAACCTAAAACACTAATACCAATATCAAACTATGATCTTCTCTTTCGTAGCAACCATCTTACGACATAACCAATACCTATAATCAGACACCCAGATAACAGACCTATCGCCCAACCACCAACCTCTATCTTTATGGACTCCCACTTAGATAGTTCCCTTTCCACAGGAATCGGAACCTCTACTCTCCTATCCACGTATATCTCCTTCGACGGAAGATATAACGTATCCCTAGGAACCCTCATGTTGGCGATCACGTTACCGAGACTATCCAAGGCGAACATGAGCTCAACGTTCTTGGTGTTGGCCATGTCCAGCCAACGAAGGACTACCTTACCGTTCTCATCGCATTCCATCAACGCACGAATGGAGGCGCTATCTACAGGCATGGGGTAAGGTATTAGCTTGTCTATATAGATCGAGTCTATACGATTCTCGATAGCGACAGGCTGAATCTTGGTTCGACACCCGGACAGGAAGAGGATACCGGCTATCGCCAGCATCCCACAAATCATTCCCGTTCTCATAATAAATTCCACCCCGCAATAACATCCGACATATCCGCTTCTCTCCCATTCTCAAAACGGCTCATCCCTGCCACGATCCGGATCATCTGTTCTCGGTCGTTGATGTTTATCGGATCGTCAGCCGGGATTCCAGCGTAGTCAGATACAAATTGAATATACTTTTCCGTATGGTTCTCTTTCGGCGGTGCCCATCTTCCTATCATCTGACGGATAGTCTTTAGATGGTAGTTCCGGTAATAGTTAGGCAGGATCTTGAAGATCGCCCTATACCCGTATGCCATCGATTTAAATTGCTTGAACTCTTTGTCTGAGCTTGTCTTCTCTCCTTGGAAGACATCGCTATTCTTTCTGATGTTCCCGGGGTTGTTGTTTCTCAACCCTCTGGGCAGACTACTATTTCTCATTTTCCACTCCCCTTATTTATATAATCAACAACCGCTTTCGCTATCTCCTCCGGATCAGTCCGGTGCTTGGCGATCTCTCCGGCCAGCATCAACACTTGCTGGTAATCGCTTCTTACCTTGTCCTCGGCTTTCTCGAAGATGCTTTTTACCTCGATACAGCCCAGCCCTATCGCACCGATCAATGTTATGACAGGGAAGATCGGGATATGATAGCCGTAGTAGCCATCAAGGTACCAAACACCTCCCATCTGCATGCAGTCAACTACAGTCAACGCTATGAGCAGGTTGTAATACCTCGCCAACTTGTCAACCGTCCGCTTGAAACCGTAGCTCGATCTCACCTCACCCCTTCGCTTTGCCTTCCTCACGCCGCTCCACAGATCAGCGCCTACGACCATGAACACCAGCATGTACAGCCCGAAGACTATCCACGCAACGATAAAAACTTCCTCAAATCCTTTCATCTCGTTTTCTTTTAATATATACGGGGGCTTTTATTTGCCCGCCCCCGATAAAGGCTTATAATATTTTCTATCTGTTCTCCAACTCTTCCACCCTCTTCTCAAGTGCCTTGACCTTGGCGTAAAGCTCCTTGATCCCGTTGATCCCAAATGCGGTCAACATCTGGATATAATCCACGCCGTAATAGGAATCCCCGTTATCCGGTGTTATGAGTTGTACCGCCTCCGGAAGAACCTCTCGGACGGCTTGCGCCGACACGCCGATGCGAGGGATCTTGTCCTCGTCCTCCTTCATCGTGTAGTAGAAGGCGGATATACCCTCCAGCTTATCCAACACGTTCGGGATATCGAAGAAGACGCTCTTCAGGCGGATGTCCGAGGAGGTCAAGCCTTGGTAATTGGTGATATACACATGGGCCGTGCTCGCGGCGTCCTTGTTGATGTACAGGTTGGCTATATTCCCGGGACTGTTCCAGCCATAGATACCGTTGCCGTTATCGATCCGTACCCCCAAGAACGGGTATCTCCCGCCCGGGGCGTTAAATACGACCCCCGTGCCCTCCCTGTACAACACTTTCTCTACCCCCATGTCATAAAAATAGGGGCCGAATCCCTCAAAGAAGACACCTCCCCATGAGCTACGGTCTCCGAACTGGCCGGCGAACTGCGTGGTCTTCCCGATGGTCAGCATTCTCGGGAACGTTATCTGGGTACGATCCGAGACGGACGTATCCACGATCAGTGACCCGTTCGTGATGGTGAAGTTTCCGATCCTTGCCAAGTTCGCAAAGATCTCCTCCACGTCAATCTCCGAGGCTGCTATCTTCCGTGCCATCAGCAAATCGGTCGCCACGCTGGAGAAGTTCGCCCCGAAGGTGTCCCAATAGGCGGTATTGGTCGGATGTTTCCCCTTGAAGGTAGGCTCGTTATCATCCACCTTAGCCACATAATACGAGCGGGTGCCATCGCTATTCTTGATCGATACGATATCGGTAATCTTGGAGCTGGCGTTATAGGTAGCGCTTGAGTCGTAATCGCCACGGTAGGTGCAGCGGGGGCCACGATCGCCACGGGGACCGGGATCGCCGTCTTTCCCGTCCTCGCCATCCGTGCCGTCTATCCCGTCCTTTCCCGGTTTGCCTTCCTCTCCCTTGATCTTGGATACGCTCCATGCGCTCCATACCCCGTTTCTCTTGGTGCTGGTGGCCATCCAGATCGTGTCCGTACTTTGGGTGTCGCTCCACTGGGTATTGGTATTAGGATGACCGTTTGGGGCCGACGGGTTCGCTACGGATGAGAACTCCACGTCGAAATCGGCCGTGTCCGTCATTTGCCTCGGGGTCGTCCACGCCGCTTGCTGTGGATCCTTCCCGTCTGACGAGAAGATCCGGGTGGAGGCCCACAAGATAGCCTCACCGGACGGGATTCCGTCGCTCCATCCCTCCGTGGTCGGTAACGGGGAGGCGTACGAGCCGCCAACGGGGACGGCGGGCGTGGCGTTCGTGCGGATGAACACCGTGCTCTTGAAACTGTTCGAGCCTTTCGCCACGAGTTTTTTCCAGTGCCTCGTGTCATCGGGGGTTATTCCGGGCGTGGTTTGGGATATACACTTATACACGTTACCATCGTAAGATACCTTGTCGCCGGGGTAATAGACGGACTTATCGGAGTAAGCGCCCCGATCCACCTCCGGATAATCGATCTCGCCGGAGGGCGATTGGTAGATACTGCCTTTCAACACGAGACCGTCTCGCTGGTCGTATGAGAGGAAAGCGTTGTCATCGCCGATCCGGAACGCCTTGGAGAGCATGTCCCAATATTGCGTGCCGTCCATGTTAATGATCTTGTTCAGCCGCATCCATCCCGGGCCTATCTCGCTGAAGCCGTAAAGAGTGGAGAAACTGCGCTGGCCATCCACCTCTGTACTCAAGGCTCCGCAAAGGAGGTTGTAATACGAGCCGTCATCCAAGTCCCTCGGCTCCTTGCTCAACAAGAACGTGCCCGCCGATCCCGACTTGGCGCAGCGGGCGTACAGGTACATGGCCTCCGTGTCATCCCCCAGATAGGGAGACGTATAGGCCGCCATGTTCCAGTACTTATACTCGGTCACCTTGTGGGAGGGGGCGAGAGAGTCTATACCCAACGTCATGTGCTGCAAGATCCCGGAGGGGGTGGCAAGCGTACGTCTCTGCCCGTCATACGTGAAGGCGTGATCCACCTCGGTGACCGTCTGCCCGTCCGCAGTGGGAATACGGTTGACGAAACGGAACTGCAACGACTCATGCCCCACCAATACCGACATGGTGCGAAGCCATGACATCGCCTGCCCCTTGCCGTAATCCTTGAAGGCCCGTTCAAGCATCCCCTGCATCTCCACCGCGTCACGCCAACGGCGAAGGGTGAACGATACGGCCTGCTTGTGCCGTGTCTCGTTCGCCACCTCCTCGCTCTCCAGCTTTCCCAGCTCATCGGACAGGAAACCGCCTACTGGTGTGTTGGATAGCTCAAGCTCCGGACTGTGGGGCCTATTGATGTAATCCCTCACCCCGGTGATCCGGATCAGGATACCGTCCGGCTGGAACTGGGGATCGCTGAAATCGACATAACCGCCGGGTACCAGCTTGGCGCCGATCGCCAACCAATTCCTCTTGGCCCATATGCCGTCCAGTTCTCCGCTGAACGCGAATTGCCGCTCCTCACGCTCGTACAGGTAGCGTACCGCCTCCCGGAACATGTCCCAGCTCGCCCCGGTCTTGGTGGCGTTGTCGCATACGTAGGCGGCGGGAAGGGATATGTTGAAAACGGCGTACTTGTCGCCGACCTCCGGATACAGGGAGGCGTTCGGCAGCGTCATGCCATCCTGCTCGGACGAGACGATCTCGAATTTACGACCGTCATGCACGTACTTCACGTCGAACTCACGGCCCGCAAGACGGCCTGTCTGGAAGATCACGGTCATGGTCTGGCCGGCGATCAGGCAATCCTCGAAATTGAGGTTGGCGGGAACCGATGAGTCATAGAAGTTGTAGAACGTGACATCGTTCCCGTCCGTGTCCTCGCCCGGCTCCGTGTCGGTCTCGCTCACCGTGCCGACCCGGGATGGATATATATCGCTGGCGTCGTAGCTGTCCTCATTATAAGAGGAAAGGGGCCTGTCCGCGCGAGTGACATACATCCCGTCCTTGTCGGTCTTGTACCGTCGGCCTTGGTACTCCAGCTCCTGCGACTTGGGGAGCAGCAAGGTCTGGCTTCCGTAGGCCGAATAATCGATATTCCGCTCGCCACCTTGCACGTAAAGGATCTCAACGGGGAGGTTGTCGCCTTGGTTCGCACGACCTACACCGGGAAGGAATCCGTTACCTTTTCCGTAGGATAGCTTTAGAGGAGCGTCCTTGTAATACTCCACCTTGCGGAGGTTGATAGTTTTGCCCACGATCTCGAACTCCGTGTCGAACTCCTCGGCCAAACGCCCCAATACAGCCCAGCATTTCTCATGGTTGAACGACAACAGTTTCTCCGGGGCCTCGATCACCGTGCCGACCGTCCAGCCGGAGTCATAGAGATTGAGGTTGTCCACCAGCAGCTCCATGAACATCCCCGGCGTGGCCGTCATGACGAACTTGAGCTTGTACGGCTTGTCGGACAACAGCTTGTACTTATATTTTTTCAGGATCTCCTCGTTGCCGCCGAAGGTGACGGTATAGTCGAAGACCCTCGTGCCCTCCTTCTTGAAATCCGAAGGGTACCACAGCGTGTACCTTTCCCCCTGATACTCGATATACGCCCCGGTAGGCAGCTCCACGTGATCCACTAGGGAGTAACGCAGCTCCACCTTCTTCGCTTGCGCTATCGCCCGGTAACGATAGCTGTCATCGTCCACCGGGATGTCAAGCAATACCTCGCCCGTCTTATCATAGATACGCATCTCGAACGGTATTTAAAGGGTGTTCGAGACGCTTTCGGACATACCCAGCAAGGCACGCACCCTCGCCTTGCAGTCGTTACGGTAACGTTCCAGACAGGCGAACTCGGCCTCAAACTCGGCCTTTCTCTCATTATCCGAACCTAATTTATTGAGGGTGATCGCCTCCACCCTGTCAGCGGAATATCTCGTGCGTACGAGCCCGGACACGAACCGCTCGTACGTGGCATCCGCGGCCTCTATCAGCGTACCGCCATCCTCGCACGTGCCGGTATAGGCGTAAGCCACGCGGGGCTCCGGTTCCGGTTCGCCCCCGTGGCCCTCCGAAACGTGGTTCTCCAGGACCTCCTCGTTCAGGTATAGCAGGTAATGGTTGTCATCGTATTTTACGAATGTCTTTCTCTCCGTGTAAATCGCTCTTGTCTCCATATATTTAAATGTTTTTTAGCCGACCCGGGAGGATCGGCCAAGAGCGATCCCTACGGGTCAAGTGAACCTGAAAAATTTCTTACCGAACTTGTTGGTGAGCACCTTTATCACGGTATCCACCGGCAAGTCCTCGTGAGAGAAGTCCGTGAGCGCCTGATCAATCAAGACGGCGGAACCGGTGAAAGCGTAACGCTCCTCGCCTTTCCATCGGAAACGTATGGCGAGGCACTTCTTTGGCGTGCCGTCCTCGTTTCTCTCGATCTTGCTATCCTCAATCTTATAATCGATCAACTCGATCAGCCTGTCCTCCTCGGGGCCTCTCCGGTCCTCCGGTATTCGGGTATCATAAAGTATATCCTCGAATCTCATTTTCCGGTCGGCCGGGAGATCCTCCCACGGACTTTTTTTATTCCTTATCACCTGTCCCAGTCTTTTCCTTGGTGTTTCCATTCCTAATTTATTTAATAGATTACTCGTATCAGCGTGTTGGATGAAGCCTATACGGGAAGAGGCCCTCTTCCTTATCTCCTCGTCCGGCAAACCCTTCTTTCTCAATCTAGCTATCTGGCGGCAGAGAGCCACCTTGTTACGTTTCCGGACACGGACGTGATCCGGGAAATGCACGTATCCCCCCGTATCGACACCGTCCGTCACGTGCCCGATCTTCCATCTCGGGTTAAGACCGATCCTAAGCTCGTTAGCGTAATAAAGACCGATCCACTCGATGACAAGGTGCAAGAATACGGTGTCCTCATGCAGTATCAGGACATCATCGGCGAGACGGTAGCAGAAATCCAGACGGTTCAGATATCCCTTGAACCTGTCCGAGAGATATTGGATCCCTTTGGATAACTCCTCATAATCATGTTCTGTTTTGGCCGTTGCGATACTTTCCTCGATATATCTTTTCGTGTAGTACTCAACCAAAGCCGGGCATTCCCCGACATGGAAGCACCGCTTCAAATCGTGATCGAAAAGATAAAGATAGACAAGCGAGAAGAACTGCGCCAGCTTCGTGCCGGGAAACATACCGGTATCCCCCTCGACGCTGTCAATGATCTCATCAAGCCTTCGCAATAAATGATTATCCTTGATACGTGTCCTGAGCTGGCTTTTCAGTACAGGGTGATTGACGGTCGGATAGAAGTGGTGGATATCGCACAAGAGATAGTCGGTGGTACGTTCCGGATATTTTCTCAGGACCTTCCGGATCATCCTCATGTAGGCGTGGGGACCGCGTCCTTTCACCCCTCCGTAGGTATACGCGGAGAAGGATCTCGTAAAATAATCCTCCACCTCATTGAGCATCGCCCAGTGCTGGACATGATCCGGAAAAGGGAGCATCCCGATAAGACGTTTTTTTGGCTCATGGACGGTCATGAAACGATACGGGGAGGTTACGAACGTCCCGTTTTCAAAAGAGTATAGGAGATCGGAAAGGTTCTTTTCCAAGTCCGCCTCGAACTTTATTATGGCCTTTTTGCCATGCTTGTTCTTGCTGGCATGATCAAAAGCCTTGTAATAGTTTTCTTTCCGGGCTATATCCCCGGAAAAGTCACCTTTTCTCCTCATGGTGTCCCAAGTGTCTTTTAGTGTCCAGTGTCTGCAATCGCCATCGGGTCATGAGCCGTCGGTTTATCAACCTACCGGGACTATACCCTTAGCCTTGATTTTTTGTCCAGTGACAGGGTCTCTCCTCCACTTCTTCTTACTGAATAAATCAGCGGCGTATCCTAGGGGCGACGACCAGTACACGCTAGCGTTCGAGACCGCAACGTTACCAAGGAGGTACGCTAAGCCAGCACAAGCACCGTAGTACGCACGACCACGACGGAACGGACAGCGAAGGCCGGAACAGGACGTCAGAGAAGACAACCCGCCCAATCAATAGGCGGCACAAATGTAATATTTAATTTTTCAAGTGCGACCGCCTTACGGCGGGAAAAATAAAACAGGAACGGAAACAACATGTCAAAGAACTAAGATGTGGCACTTACGTGCCTTGGGTGCTCGGGCGCTTCGCACCCTAATGGACACGATGGACACCCGAACACAATGAACGCTAGTACTGCACGGGCACGGGGCTTACGTCCTCTGCAAAATAGCAGAGGGGCGACGACCAGTACACGCTAGCGTTCGAGACCGCAACGTTACCAAGGAGGTACGCTAAGCCAGCACAAGCACCGTAGTACGCACGACCACGACGGAACGGACAGCGAAGGCCGGATGTAGCGTTGTCGTTATACCAACCGTCACAATAATAGGTGCTGGAGCTGCCGGAGGCGACAGTCGGGGCGGAGCATAGATTCTGCATACTGAGCTCAGTGATATATTTCCAGCCACTGGGATCGTTCTTAGGAACCCTCGCGGCCTTTATCAGACCCTCGATCGAGTTGATGTTGAAAGCCGAGTAAAGGGACGGGGCGACATAATAATCTCCGCTACCGTCGGACAGCTTGTTTATCAAAGCGCCACGCTCGATCAGACCGATATGCCCGTAGAAGTTCTTCAAGCCGAGGAAGCAAGGGACGTGCGCTTGGTGGACGGTACCACCGTCCGAGCCCTTCACGGCGTAGTCGCTCACGCCGACTGAGTCCCCCAACTCGATCCCTACGCTCGTCGGAATAATCGGATAACCACCGTTATGGTTCGACCAAGGATCCCAAGACCACTCGGTAACACCTTTACCGGTACCGCCCTGATATAGGCCATTGGAGTCCTTTACCGGGTTCAACGCGGACTGACAATCACGGGTACCCATGATAAGGCGGTAGAGATAACCGACGACGCTGTTCGCGACGAACCAGCCGGATTCCCAGCCCTCACCCTTCTTGCGGGCGGCCGTGCCGAAAGCCGCGGCGTTCATGTTCGTGGCAACCATGCCTAGCTGCGTGTTGTGCTTCCCGTCCCTCGTCGCGTCGTTGTTCCCGCCACGATAACGGGGATCGTCACTGACGACGGAGACCAACGTGCCGCTCGTACGATCCATGACGCCGGCTCCCAAGGCCGACGTACCCCCGGCCGGGATATAATAGTTCAAATGACCCTCAATCGGGGTCGGGCTCACGGCCTCGTAATAATAGGTGGAGTCTACCCACCAAGAGTAGTAGTGGGCGTTCCAGCACCACAGGTAATCGCCCATCGTGCCGTCCAAGGCGGCGGGACTGCCGTCGGCGAAACGACGGTGGTTCGTCGGGTCAAGCTTACGCCGGCTACGGTCAACGGACACGAGGTAGCAGCCCAGACCGATCACGGAGGGAAGATCCCGCAGGAAATCGATATTACCGTAGGACTCGCCGACTGGCGTGCCCTGACCACGTTTCCAGCGACGGATAGCGATGTGCTTGTTCACAATCGATACCGCGTCGGCGAAAGGGATCCTCACTGACTCGCCCGTTTCCTTGGACACTCCCTCGATCAAATACTTGGAGGGCTGGTTCGTGTCGGCCAAAGGCAGCTGGTCGATCGTCTTGCCGTTATCGAAGGCCGTGATAATCGCACGTACCTTCTCCTCTTCTGCTGTTGTTAATGACATGGTTCTGTATATTAAAATGTTAGACAATTATACCTTTCGTATCCGGTTACCGGATAAAAATCTCATCACGCTACCGGCCTTGCGGATAACCGGGGCCGTGACCTCGATCTCTATCGTTTGGGCGAGCGAGGTGTTCTGCGCCGGGATAACGTGGATCGTCGCCGTGCCGGTCTTACGCACGGTCAAGTTCCCATGTGGGTCCACATACAGGGCATCCCCGGAATAAAACGCTTGCTGAAAGATCACGTTCGGAAGGACATAGGCCGGGAATAAACTCACGGCTATCCTCTGGGCGACCGTATTCCCCAACGTTATCCTCTTGACGTATCTCAACTCCATCCTCGTGGGGGCCAATAACGCCTGGCTCATCAGCGATTGCTCGGCGGCTCTCATCGACGCTATCTGCGCCTTGCCCTCGGAGATCATCGCCTCGGCATCGACTGCGGCGGCAAGGGCATCATCGGAGGCTTGACCGGCCAAGTCGGCCTGTCTCTTCGCCTCCCGCGCGTTGGCGTTGGCCAAGCCGGCCGCCGAGAGGGCGTTCCTCGTGGCCTCGATGGCCTTGTTTGCCTCGGCGAGGGCCGTCCTAGCCGCTTCCGTGGCCTGCGTACCGCGGGCGATACATTTCCACCAAGCCGTATCGGTCAAGGGGTGGTTCTTGTTTCCGTCCTTGACACAGAGGTAGCAGCTATCATCCGTGACGACGAAATCGAAGGTGTTATACGTACTCGCCGTGGCATAAACGCCCTTATCGACGAACGCCACCTTCCCCAATACTATCTGACTCATTATATATTCCTCCTTCCTTTTTTTGGTCATACGTTCAAATACAGCTCACCGGTCTCTTGGTTGAGCTTGACAAGGTTTGGTGACACCTCGTCCTCGTAGGACATCACCAGCGTCATGTCGGCGGGGTTGATCGTGAAGGTCGGGTACAAGACGCCTCCCTTGGCGAGGATGCCCGTATCGACATACCTGTCCCCATCCAGATCCCATTTCCACCAGTTGCCGTTATCGCCAACCTTCCACGGGTGGTCGGCCAGCTCTTGCGCGCGGTCACCCTGTGTCTTGGCGAAGTTACCCTGCGTGTTGGCGTAAACGGCCTTATCGTTGGCGAGACTCGCCGCGGTGTTGGCGGCTCGCGTCGCCTTCTCGGTGTTCGCTTTCAAGGTCTCCAAGCCTACACGCGCGTTATCGGCGTTCGTGGCCGCCGTATTCGCCTTCGTGGCGGCGGCGGTAGCGTTGGTGGTGGCCGCTTTCGCCTCGTTCGTCGCGGTGATGGCGTTCGCCGTGGCCGTATTGGCCTTTGACGTGGCCGCCTCGGCGTTCAGCTTGGCGGTGTTGGCGTTGGAGGCCGCCGTATTGGCCGCCTTGGTGGCGGCACGGGCGTTGGAGATCTCCGTGAGCATGTTCTCGTAAGCCGTCTGGATGGTCCCGAGGCTCACCTTCACGCTGGTTTGTATACCGTCTATGATCTTGCAACCGATCGTGTACAGACCGGTGAGGCTGTCGGCCAACGCAAGCTCCGATATTTTCTTCTTCTTTTTAGGCATATGTGTTCAAGTCTATGTAATATTCCCCGTCCTCCGTGACCACCAGTTCCCCGGCCTCGGTAGCCAGCAGGTAATCGATACCATCCATCCGGAACACCGTGAACTCCAGCGTGAGGTTGAATGTCACCACCACACGCCCCCGGAGGCTCTCAAGCTTCCAGCCGGACGTCCTCTTGTAGTAGCAGGGGTATTCCTCCACGTTGTAATCCACGTACAACGAACGCTCGCCCGGCTGGATCAAGGCATCCAACAGGGCGTCGTAACAACTCCAGAATGTCGTCATTGAGCCAGCGATGAGACAGCATTCAAGAGTGACCTCCTTGCTATTATACACCACCTTGCCGGCATCGTAGATCCTACCGTCAACGTCCAGTACCGTACGGGACAGGTTAGTCTTCACGGTCGGGGATCTCATGATCTCGTCCCGGCCCTCCGTCACCATCACGCCGTATCGATCCAAGGGTACGCCGTCAAGCTCGTACTCGGATGGAGGAACATACGCTCTACCCTCCGGGATCGCCACGGACGAGGGTCTTACGGGCCGGTCCTCGGCGAAACGTAACGTGAAGGCCTCCAACGTGTCCCAATCCTCATACGCCGGGCTCTGGATGAGTCGCAAGCTCCACTCCCTGCCCAGCGAGGGGATACGGAAGAGGTGATACCCGGACTTCGACAGGTGCTCGACAAGATCGCCGGCGGATCTTCCGTCCACGTCGCGGACGAACGTGATGTTGAGCTCCCGTGGTTTCAAGGTGGGCTTTTCCAAGTCCGGCTCTATGCCGTCCTCGTCCGGCCAGTCGTTCCTATCCGGTTCCACCAGCTCGGGGAACGGGAGAAGGCCGTCGTAACCTCCCTCCGTGATCCATACGCCGAAATCGGTGTAGGCGTCCTTGCCGTCTATGTATAACTCACCCCTCATAAGATCACCACGGTATTATCCTTGTTTATCTCAACCTCTCCCCCGATATTCACCAGCAGGATCACGGCGTAGTCGCTCGCCACGACCCTAGCCTTGCCGCCGTGCATGAGGATCACCTTGTGAACACGCTCGTTATCGTCTATCGTTATCACCGCATCCGTATCACCTATCACGGCGATATTGCCGGGATTGGTTACGTCCACGTGGCCGGAGTCAACGTACACCCCGTAGGGCATCACGTGACCGGCCATGCCACGGAACATGTCTAGCGACGGGAAATCATTCTCCGCGCAAAACTCACGCCCCTGCGGGCTGAAGAACAGCCACACGAGGCTTCTCCAGTCCGTCACCCCGTTAGAACCACTGCATGCCCCGAGCGAGAGGGCCGATTTGATTATGTCGTTAACCGTCTCCATCATTATCTTGATCTCATTAATATACCCTTGTCGTTAATAGTCTTTATACCGGAGGCCGCCGACTTGGTATTGGCCTCTATCTTTTCGGATAGAGCCTCTATACGTCCGGAGATCTCCGCAACCTTGGCCGTGTTCTCCGACACCTTCCCGGACAGGTCCTTGATCGCCTCCACGTTCTTCCATCCCCTTGTCTGGAGGTCATATATGAAGCGCATCTGGTCGGCTATACCCGTCACTTGCACCAACGTCCTATCTAAAAATATAAGTTGCGTTGACATCTTACCGTCTATCACGTTAGCCGAGTCCTGCGAGATGGAGGCGATGCCCTTCGAGGAGGCCACACGGGTATTATCATCCTCGGGATCGTCAGGCTTGAAGTACTTGTCGGCCCAGCCGAACTTACGGTCGAGGTCGTCGGCCAGCTCCTGCGCCTTTTGGTCGAGGTAGTCTTGCTCCCAATCACTGATGTAATTATCAGACCAGAACTCAAGCAGCTTCTCCCGGATCTCTTTCATGGGATCGGAAGCGGCGGCCTTGATCGACTCCGTGACCATGTTCCTTATCATCTTCCTCACGAGATCCTTGGCCGATTGCGCCTTGTCCTCCCCGGCGGCCCACGCGTCGGCGTAAGCGTTGGCGAAATCGTCGATCGCCGATTTTATGTCACTACCGAAAATGGCGTCCTTGCCGGCCTCCTTGTTATCCGCTATGGTATTATTGATCTCGTCTATCTGGTCCCGCCACTCCTTGATACGGTCATTGTCGGTTTTCTTCTTGTCCTCCTCCTCCTTGATCTGGTTTTGGATAAGCACTTTTTGCTGTTCCAATAGCTTATTCTGCTGGTCGATAAGCTTGGAGGCATCCTTGGAATAGGCTTTCTCGATGGACCTGCCCAGCTTGTCGTACGACTTGTCCAACGTGTCGATCTGATCCTGCAAACGCTGGATACGACTCTCGTTCTTCTTGTCATGGATCTTGGCGATAGAGGAGGCAAGGGATGTGACCACCCCGATAGCGGCACCGGCGGACGCACCGATCGGCCCGAACATCGCACCGGCTTTCGCCCCGTCCATGGCGGAATTGACCGCGTCCATGGCCACATTCAAGCCTTCGGCTATCTCACCGAACGCACCACCGAACGAATCCCCGAGTTTCGAGAAAGTATCAGAGAGGAATTGCCCGGACCGCATGATTTCGCCAAGCCCTTCCTCTATATCGTCAATTGCCTGTCGCAGCTTTTTCGTATCGCTACCAGCCTCAAATACGCCTTTCAGACCTTTGGCGACCTTCTCGTATGCCGGGCGCAACTTGTCCGCGGCTTCCTTGTTCTCCTTGAGCGCGTCCGAGATATCTTTTAGTTTATCGGGTGATTTACTCCACAGTTCAAACGTTTCTTTCGTGATACCGAAATCCTTGCCCTTGCTCTCATCCCAGACACCGCTTTTCAAGAACTCCAAGGCTTCACGCCCCTTCCGGTTGATGGCCTCCAACTCGGAGAGGGTCTTGTCTTTCATGTCTCCGAACAACCGGCTGATAGCGGAAGTCGTCTTGCTCGCCTCTATGTCGAGATCAGACAGTTCCCTTTTCATGGCCTCGGAAAGGGACTTACGCTCGCCTTCCGTCGTGGCCTTGGCTATCTTCTCGTTATAAAGAGCCGTGATAGCATCTCTCTTATCAAGATAAGAACCGTATTCTTTCAGATACTCGTTCATGGCACGTTTCTCTTCCTCCAGTTGTTCCTTATTCACATTAGAGGTCGATCGCTCCCGTTTGACGTATGAGTTCACCAAGGCTGTACGAATCTCCACGGTCTGTTCCTTAGTCAGTTTGCCGCCTTGAGCGTCTTTCCACTCTTTTTCCTTGGTAAGTATGGCGGCGATCTCATTGTCATAGTCTAGGTTTATCTGGGCGATCTTCTTTGCGGAGCCTTCTTTCATCAGGTCGATCTCGGATTGCTGGTTCTGCCGGCGGAGGGATAGGAGTTCGTCTTGAAGCTTTTTTCGCTTTTCTAGTTCCTTTTTATCAATAGGTGTAGCTATTTTCGCCTTTTCCTCCTCTTGTTGGCTACTAGCTAACGCCTCCGCCTTCGTACGAGCCTTCAATCCTTGTACGACTATCTCAACCGCTTTATCATGCTCAATCTTCAACTGCTCGTTCCGTTTTCGTAAACGACGTAACTCAAATGCCTCCGAAAAGCTGGTATCAATCCAACTTTTCTTGTCTAGCTGGGAGATTCGATGGTTATTTTTTGCAATTTCATCCTCTATGGAGTTTACGGTAGCGCGCTGTTGGGCCATGGTTCGCTCATCTATCGATTTAGAAAGCATCTTATTAGCCTCCGTCATATCCATCAACATGAACTTTTGCAAGGATAGATTTTTCAGTTCATCCGGATAGAGGGTTTGTAATTTCTCGTATGCCTCCACTTTCTGTAACATGGACTTGTTATCGTCGCACAAAGCATTCAATAGTTCATCCGTTTGAGATCTCATGCCTTCTATCCAGTCCTTCATCTCTGCGACCCTCTTATTATGGGAATCCAACGCCTTCTCTGATGCCGTCGCCTGTGTCGCGAGCTTGAAGATCGCATACCCAAGGGCCGTAACACCCGCCACGGCCAAGACATACGGATTCGCAAGGGCAGCTTTTCCGGCGGCCAACATTGCGACAGCCTGTTTTTTCAAAGCACCTGTAAGCAGCGCGGTTGCGGTCGTATGCTGAATCGTCGCCAGTCTGCTCAAAGCTGATGTCTTGATATAAGATCGTTGCGCCACTTGAACCAACAAAATAGCTGTTTTATAAGAAAGAAACGCTCCCGCCGCATTTTTCACCAATGCCTCAACCCTCGATATCGTCCCCTCGATATCATTGTTCTCAAAAGCCTCATTAAACGCCTTGGCGATATCTGACACCTCTTTCAATATCCTCTCTCCCATTGGGCGCAAATAAGCCTGTACATTATTCGCCAACAACGTGAGCTGATTATCGGCGGCGTCAGCCATCTTCTCAAACGCAGCCTCTGTCGCACCCAAGGAGCCCTGCAACTCTCCCAAATCATTTGCTGCCGCCTTTGCATTCTTTCCAGTCAAAGCCAGTGTAGCGGCCAAGCCTTCATCCGTGCCAAGCATTTCCTTCATCTTGGAAGCGGAACCACCAGCCTTCTCATAAATCAATTGTAATGCCTCTTGGAAAGTACGACCTTGGAAAGCGGCGTCTCCAAGTTCTCCTGCGGTTCCTTGGATAGCGGCACGGATCTGTGTCATAGCCTGCGCCGTCGGCGTTCCTTGCTTGGTCAATGAAGCGACAGCACCCAACACTTGGTCGATACTAATCCCATATGCGGCCGCAATAGGAGCAACTTGGGCTATAGAGGCTCCCAATTCGCCAAATGTAGTCTTACCCAACCGGACGGTTGTAAAAAGCTGGTCCGAGACCGTACCGGCTTCCTCCGCAGACATCTTATAAGCATTCAGGATCGTTGTAATGGCATCGGCTGCCGTCTCGGTTTCCGTAAGTCCTCCCACGGCAGCTTTAGCCGAAACTTCTAGGATCTTCATACCATCCGCCCCGTCATGTCCGGCGGAGACAATGCTATATAACGCCTTGGCGGCCTCCGGAGCCTTGATCGGTATCTCTTGGGTTATGGACATGACCTGATTCATGAAACCGGTCATATCATCCGTTACCTGCGTGGAAATGGTCGCTACTTCCAGCATGTTTTTCCGGAACTCCTTCTCGAAGTCGTATGAGCTCTTCGCGGCCTTGGCGAACGCCGTCGCCGCACTGATACCGATACCTCCGAATACGTCAAAAGACGTGATCTCACCGGCCAAGGTCTTGATAATCCCCATCGCTTCACGCTTTCCTTCATACAAGCCGGAGTTATCGATGCCGGTTACCATGTACAGCGCTCCATCCCTATTCCTGATTCCCATAATGCGTTTATGGTAAAATATAGGACAGCCTTTCATGTGAGACTGTCAACCGCTAAAAATTCACTTATAAGTTATTTTTTCGACATTTTCTTTTGTCTTGTCGCTTTTTCTTCGTTCTTTTGTAAAAAGAAAAATTATCGTGGAATTCGAGATTATCAAGATAAAGCAACTGTCAGGCAAAAAGGCTCAGATATATTCTGTTATTCTCGGTCAAGAGGATCAGAGCGTTTTTGAACAATTTCTTCAGAACAACTATTCTGAATACCCAACCGAAATAGAAGATATCGTATCTAAATTGAAAATTATGGCTACAAAAACTGGGGCAGCCGAACATTTTTTCAAGCTAAACGAAGGGAAACCCGGTGATGGTGTCTGCGCCCTATTTGATAGTCCTGATAAAAAATTAAGAATCTATTGTATTCGATTTGCTAACATTGCTATCGTTGTTGGAGGTGGAGGATACAAACCCAAAAACATTAGAGCTTATCAAGAAAGTTCTTCCTTAAAAAAAGAAGCTGAAACAGTGGTTCGAATATCCAGAATCATATCAGAAGCCATCAAAAACAAGGATATACATCTTGATGATAACGGTTTTTTCTTAGGTAATTTAAAATTGAAGGAGGAATAAATATGAACAATACATCTATTTTGGATACAGTACTTGGCAATATAGACACGAAAAGAGCCAAGAACATGGAAAGACGTATGATGCTTGCCGTAAAAATAGCAGAAGGTATCAAAAGGAAAGGTCTATCCCAAAAGGAATTTGCCGAAAAAATGAGTAAACGTCCCTCTGAAATATCCAAATGGTTAAGAGGTGACCACAACTTTACAACCAGCACTCTTTTTGATATTGAAGATGTTTTGAATATCCATCTTATAGATATCAACGAATATTCTCATGCAGCTTGTCCGGCCTCGATATAATAAAAAAATGAATGGAACACCCCCTGCGGGAGTAACAATGATTAATGCACGCGGTATCCTCCTTTTCGTAGGAGGGAAGGAATATTATTTATCGTATGACAGATACCCTTGGTTCAGAAATGCAAAAGTATCGGATGTATTGGACGTGACCATGCCGGACGAGGATTCGTTGCGTTGGGACGCAATTGATGTGGATCTTGAGATTGACAGCATAATCCATCCGGAGCGTTACCCAATTACTTTTCGCTAGAAGACACCGCTCAGGTTATCGAGCAGACACTCTGAAGATCTTGACACATTTACAGAGAACAAAAACCGACCAGCCTCACGGTTCGTCGGTTTTTTTACAACCAAAATCACTATGACAAACGTTCTCTACGCAAAGTAATATATATCATACCGGGCTCATTCTTCGAACCCTTTTCTTTTTTCCCGTATCGAAATCGATTACCTCGACCCACTCGCCATGATTATCCCCGGATTCATCATCGTCCACGAGCAGTGATTTGTTCCGGTCGTTCACCAAGTAACCATGTTCCCGTAGCATGGACATGACAAGCGCCAGATCGCTGTCCAATGTCCGCTCATGCGTATACCCGAACGCCTCGTTACATAGTACAAGGAACATGAAGCTACTTTGCGTCACCGGCTCCGACCTACCCAAGTCTCGTTGTTTTCTTGAAGGGCTATTATCTCCTCTTCGCTCAACGGGCTCACAGCTTCCAAAGCTATGATAGTACGAGAAAAAGGGTTACAACCCAGACGAAAGAGAATAGCGTTCAAAAGGATATACAGGTCTTCCCATGTACAATTATCCTTCAGTACCTCCCGGAACCAAGCGGGCATGTCCCCTTTCTTGTTATGGATACCCAAACATACGATCTCAAAGATCAACTCGTCATATTTCGCCATCAACTCCGACAGTACACTATCAAACGTAACATCCTTATGAGCCACGATAGCATCCTTGTCCGCCTTGTCAATCCGTAAGAGTAACGGCCGTATCCTAAACCCGGTCCTTACCGTGATCGGGGTGATAACGATACTATCACCAACGTTCTTACCCGCCGGGATCGTCTCCGGCTTGAACTCGAAAGGAATCACGACTGACCGACTTGTCACCACGTCGCTCTCAATCTGTAGTGCTCGCTTTACGCCCATAGTCTTTTAATCGATTTTGTAATTTCTCAACCTCCTGCCAAATAGCGTCACGAATATCATCACCAGAAGAAACACAATCTATTTCCTTATTGGGATTAATCAATTTTAGATATAAGTTATTAAGAAAATATGAATAACCATCAATCGAACACTGCATTTTAGCAATCTCTCTAATTCCTTCCGCATTCATAATCATTTTCCTCTAAAATATAAGAGCCCCGGCAAAAACCGAGGCTCTAGACAACCTAAACAAAAAACATCATTCCGTGTCTTCCGATACGGCCTTCACCGCCCTGCTATACGGGGACGCTTGTTTGCCGGCCGCCGATACCGGTGTCATGATCGTGGCCTTTACCAATAAGAGATCGCAATTCTCCTTATCCGGGGCTTGGCTGATCTTCCCGAACACAGAGCACTTGACAAAGACATATTCCGTGAACTTACCTTGGTACGGTAGGCTCTGTAGCCTGATCGTCTTCAATATCGAGGGCGTAGACAAGGGAGCCTCCCATTTATCACCGGAAACGGTTCCCCCGCAAAACATTTTCATCTCGTCGCTCGTGGGAGAAGGGATAGTGAACTCTATACTGGAAGGATCTCCTTTCCGACTCACCACCGCCCAAGGATCCTCATGTCCCATGGACGTAAAACTAAGCTCCTTGGCGTCCGAGAAATTGAACGTCACCGTATCCACGTCAACGCATTGGGTGAACTCGGTACCGGCCACGCCATCCCCGGGTTCCGCAACTCCTAAATACGCCACATCCAGCGCTAAACTTCTTTCCATATCACTAATCTAATTCTGTTATAACCTCTAATCTAATATTCGTACAATCGAAGCCATTCTTGGCCTCGCCCATAGGCTCAGACCAGACGATCCGAGATTTCCAATACATCCCCAACGGCGGCTTGATATCCCGCAACACGAACCTCACGCTTCGTACGGTCTCTATCATCAACTGTCGATTCGATACGCCTTTCGAGGGTCTCTTGACGAAGATATTGATATTTATCGATCCCTTGTTGACATAATCTTTCCCATTCAAGGCCAGAGAGCGGATCGTGATATGATTTCTTTTCTCGCCATCGCCGGATTGATCCTTATACAGGATAAAGCCCGTACTCGCCGGCTCAACCGCATTATATACGATATCCACTATATCAAACTGATCTGCCATGTTCAATATCCTTTCTCAGCGAGTTTATCAAATAACGTTCGACTCTGTTTCTTGATCCAATCCTCGGCATGTTCCGTGGCTACAGAGATAACATCCAGATTTTCGATTGCTTCCACATACTTGGCATAAGGCATAGCGGCTACACCAATCAATACCCAGCCATTCTTATAAAGGGGTAGTAATTCTGATACGAGCCTTTTAGCCTCTCTCAATCCCGTATGTTTATCGGTACCTTTCTCATCTGACAACTCGTAGTTCTCGGTCAATATATCGCCATCCTTAACGATCACATAGCCGATTGAACTACGAAGATTGCCGGTATGATTCTGATAGTTCCCTTTTTTTCGAGCGATCTTCACGAACTCTTCCCCGGCACGTTGCAATAACTTGTATATCCGCTCTTCCGCCCGATCCACATAGTAATCGAACCAACGCCCTACTTCCCTATCACTCCACATTGGAGTCAAACCACCTTTCCTTGCCATAAACTACACATAGATTACAGAGTGAGTCTGAAACGGTTCCCAGCTAATGATATCCACATCGAGAGCGATACTGTCAATCCGGATATGCTTCGCGTTTTCCACAGGACGGGCTTTGGTCGAAAACTCACCATGCACGATGAACTCTCTTCCATCGAAGTTCCGCTTCAACTGCTGTCCACTATTGGACGGGTAGTATTGCCCAGTGACCTCTATTTCCGTCGGTTTACCGGCAACCCATTCCCCTTTGACCAATTGACAGGATTGAATCGTCACTATCGCAGTATGTGAATATCGCTTTACCATCTGTTTCTCGCCCTTCCTTTGGGTACCTCGATCTTATTGCCTATCAATTCCGCTTTCTCCGGTTCTCCTCCCTCCCGGTATAGTCGTTTCGCCGTAGCGTCATACCATGCACGGGGATACGTGATAGAGAGCTTGTTTTCCGTGAAGTCCGGCAGACCACCGACCATGGAATAAAGGTCGGCGGCCACCAGCTTTTGTTTTTGGATATCGATCGTCTTACTATCTTCTGTACCTTCAAAACCGCGTCCCGGCAAAACGACGTTATCCAAAAAATCTTCACAGTCAGCCAGACCGGGATAAGCGAGTATCGTATCTCGAATCGTCTTAGCCATGATTGTTATTCTCCGTTTTCAGTATCCTGAATCGTTTGATCCTCCGGTTCGACGGTTTCACCCAAGAATGTCGCCGGGATATCATCCGTACCCTCGGTATCCTCGGAAGCGTTCCAATCCTTCCCATCCACTTTCATGATGAACATGGCATCCGGATCATTCACGACAGGAATAGCGTTCGCTTCCGCTTTCGTCCATTCCTTGAACGGTTCCAGCTCTGACCATTTGGTTACCAAGATCCAATCCTGCTTAACCATGAGAGCGATTTTCTGCAAGGTAGCGGAAGACTCGGCGGCGATCGGCCCATGCTGAATGTCACCCACCTTCAAATCCTCCAAGAAGCATACACGCTTACGCTCCCAAGGATTGATCGTCTTACGACGATGGGCACTATCCTCGATACGGACAGCCGGGTTCACGGTAATGATCTTCACCGGGATCTCCTGCTCGGCCAGATACTCGTTGATGAGATTCTTTGTCACCAATATCTTGGAGGACGAATTAACCCATGCCTTTAACGTGTCGAACGTGGATTTCTGTTTCTTTAGCAAAGAGAAATCAGCCACATGCATTACAACGTAACGGATCGTCACCCCTTCGGCAGAAGCGGCCACAACCGTATCCTCAATATCCTGCAATCCATTGGCCGTTGTAGCGTTACTCCAGTCCGTAGTAGATTTACGCTGGTTCTTCTTCGGCATACCGCAACCGACAAACTCAGCCGTAACGACACCGCCATTGTTCTTTGCCGACAAATGGAAACCCGCACGGCTCATGAGCTGCATACACCACCATTCGAAACGGGCACGAACGGAGTTATACACGAAATCCTGATCCTTGAAACCCAGATTCAACAATGCCAACTGGTCCGCGTCACCTTGCGCGTCACGTTCCAATTGCTTATACTCGTTGTAATCGCTCTCGTTCATGCCACGCTTGACGGCTGTCTTCGGGATATCGCCGGACAGCTTGCTGATCACCTCACGGGTCTTCTGCGGTGCGGAAGCGTCGAAAGAGATCACGTCTGCCATTACCGGAGCGCCTTTCTCACCGGTCAGAGTCTCCCACTTCAACGAGGTCTTTCTTTTCACCCCGAAGAAGTTCGGGAAGACAACCGGTTTCACATGACGGGTATTCAAACGGGCCGCCATGTTCTTTTTATTCACTTGCTTAATTAAACTTCTTTCCATATATCTGATTTTAATGGATTACACAAAACGGATAAACGACATTAATGCCTTCAAGTCCTTATCTACCGGGAACGGCATACAGGATTCGTTTACCGTACCTCTTACCAGTAACCCGGACTGCTGGTTGGCTACAGTCAAGTCGACTTTATTCATCGTGACAACCAATTCGCCATCATAAGGCAACTTGGCGGCTTTCGCAGCCTGTTTGTCTTTAGCCAGAACCAATACCTGACCTTTTGCGGCAGCACCGATAGTCGCTTCCAACGTGATCGTATCAAACTCCGCATTACTCTTATCAATAGCCGTGATCTTATCGGACGCGCCTGTCAAAGCTCCACCAATCGTCACGAAGTCACCCACACCAAACAGATGGTTCTTGGCTACCTTATACGCTGTCGCATCGGCAGCGGCCGCTTCTGAAACCAACGCTGTTTTCAACACATGATACAATCCCGTTTCCGGATCTTTCACCACGATCACGATCGGAGGAAGCTCGTCCAACGACTTGCCATTGAACAAAGCGTTCCGCAAATCCCGGCGGTCAATCGTCCCACCGCCGATCACATCCTCAATAATCTTTTCAATTCCGGGAGGATACTGGAATTCTCTTTCTCTTTTTCTGTACATAACGTTACACTTTTCTTGATTATTCAATACCCAGGTTCACCACACCGGGATTATTCGCACTCTTGTCGGCATCCTGATCCATCAGCTTCGCCCAATCCGCCTCGGAACGCTCCGGAAGATTCACGGAACCGGGAGCGTAATCACCACGGGCCACGGCATCATCGATCGCCTTTTGCTGGATTCCGGTAAACTCTTCGGAAAGCGCCTTGATTTGATCCTCGATAGAGGTTTCCGAAGCCAAGTCCACACGTCCCAGCCAGTTATCCGGAAGACCGGCATCCTTCAACTGCTTACGGACTGTTTCTTTCTTAGCCTCGTTTGCCGAGTTGGTAATGGAATCGCCCACCTTCTTAGCCATATCATCGACGCTCTTCCTCATACTTTCCAGATAAGCTTTCAGTTCCGGGCTAAGATCCTTCAACAGCTCTTCTTCCGTTTTCTTGTTCTTATCCAGATCTTCTACAGGTTTACCATCCTTCAACCCATGCTTGGCTTCATAAGCGGCGACAGCGGCCGTTTCAGCCGTAGTCTTAGCTTCATTCTCCGCTTCTTGGATTGCCGGAAGAATATTATCCTTGAACAGGTCCACGAAAGCCTCCATCCCCTCGGCTTTCTCAATCTTGAACGTTTTCTGAATACGTTCCGCATACTTCTCCGGCACGCCTTTTGTCTTACATGCCGCCTTGATTAAATCTAAAATTGTCATAAGAGTTTTCTGTTTAAAATATAAGGGAGGGGAAGAAAATTCCGGGTATAAAAAAAGCCCACCGGACAACCGGCAGGCTTCATTTCAATTATTCCTATAAGAATCTATCTTGTCAAATCATGTGATTGGATCTAAGCCATTGTTTGCCAGAAGGCGTAAGGCAATAGATCAAAAATGCGGCACAAGGTATGCCTATCACGGCGAATCCAATTATAGCTCCCATTACTTATCCTCCTTTTTCTTATTCGTTAATACCAATCCTGCTATTAAGGCTAAAATAGAAGACGTAAAGCCTAGGCCATAAATCAGCCACTTATTATCTTCCATATCCTTGAATAAAGACGCTACCACTACACCTGTAAAGATATATTTCGAGACATCAATCAAATAGTTTCCTAATTTCTCTTTCCACATAACGCAAAAATAGCACAACAAGATGAAAACGCAAAGGTATTTCTATTTTTTCTTGTGGGATTCAGAATTAGTGCTCATCTTTGTGGTGCTCTATAACACTCAGGCGGACAAAACCCGCCGAATATATTTCTTTTCGGTATAATTATGCTTTATCTTGAGATATTCTTAATATAAAGGATATACGGTTTCGTACCCCCGTGATATAGCTTAATGGCTATAACTGCCTGAGTGGTGTAGAGCAACGGGAAAGGCGGAACCGTTCTTATTTTCCGCTAAACAAAACAATGTTTCATTTTATGCTCAAACACTCAAACATTGATTTGTCGGGAAATAATAGTACCCAACAACCAACGGTCAAACCCTCCGAAATGGGAAAGTACTCCACTCCAGAACTGCAAGCCGCATTCAATACCGGTCGAGAGATAGGAAGAACCGAAGGAATGCTATACTACATCAAACATGCTTCCGAAAATATGCAAAAGGAAGCAGAGAAGCTAAGTGCAAAATTACAAATGCAAAGAGCGAAAGTATAGAAGGTGTCATCAACTGCCACAGGAAAAAGTTTTTCTGATTTATATATTATCTCAGAAAGACGTTACGTGGCAGTTACGTCAGTAGGAAATTTAGAGGGCATCGGGTGTATTCTGTAAACTGCCACTTTACTACAGAATCCCCTTTGCCCTCGCTTTTTTTCGGAAATATGAAAAATTCATCATTTAACGCAAAAGAAATTGCGAAAGTAAACAATGTGGCTATCATGGCCGGTAATGATCCTAAGAGGTTGGTTCCCATCAAACCGATTTGTGAGGCGTTGGGAATTGATGATCGATCACAGCGCCAGAAAATTCAAAGTCATCCTATTCATGGTTCAACTGGGGTGCTGAGCACCTTAGTTGCTTCGGATGGTAAAGCAAGAGAAATGTATTGTATTCCTTTTGAATTTGTATTCGGTTGGCTATTCACCATCAATCCTGCAAATGTTAAAGAAGAATCAAAAGAAAGTTTAATTAAGTATCAGTAGGAATGTTATCATGTCCTATACGAATATTTCTCCTCTTATGCCAGCTTCGTTAATCAAAAACAGAAGCAACAAGCGGAAGACTGGGCACGTATCCAAATTCTGAAAAAGGAATTTCATGAAGCAAAGAACAAGTTAGCCAAGGCAACGAAGCAAATGAACATGACTGTCGACTACTCGTTTGAGCAATGGAAGGCTAACGGGAAACAATTAGTGATTGAGTTTGAGGAAAAAATGTATTTGGGAATTTAAGTATTTTATTTGTATCTAAATTTTAGATTAATTTTGTTTATTAGTATATTTGCAAATATTTTCTATAAAAAAATGAGAGTATGATAGATATTAAAGAATTAGAAAAAGGTAATTATTTTTTTTGTCTAAATTTGGTTGGTAAAAAAATATCTTTTAGTTTGGAATGTGTAAAAGAAGTAGGAGAGAATTTTATAATCTATGAGCGTCAAGGAGTTGATTGTGAAATAGCTCCAAGTCGAGTATTACCATGTCCAATTACAGAAGAATTTCTATTAAAAAATGATTTTAAAAAGGATGAAAATCCTGATTATGTAAATTTCAGTAAAGATAACTTTTCTTTAGTGGCCTGTAATCTTAAAGATCCTTTTCTTTGTTTTGGATTAAAAGATAATCAGTTAGAATATCGTGGAAGTGCTAGCTATATTCATCAGCTACAAAATATATTTAAGAATTTTTTTAATAAAAAACTCATTATCAGTGATATTTGATCTTAAAGGCTCCTGCTCGGAGCCTTTTTTTGTTTTCTGATATAAGTTAGCACTATTAGGTTTCTTGTCGATTTTCTTTATTCCAAATAACAGTTTGTTTTAATAAAGAAGCCTTTTCCTTGATCTCCTTAAGTCTCACTCTACTTTAATCGAATCCTTTGGCTTTCCATCACCCAGCAACCATTCAGCGAACTCCTCATGATCCATCATAATCGGCGTAGATATGCAAATACAAAACGGGTGCCATCCTGTAAACTTGAAATCCTTCGGATATTTGCCAGCCTTGGCATCACACACAGGACACGGCCCATGATTCGTCGGCGAACGCTCCACCTCTATACCAGTCACAAAATCCATATTCTGCCAACGCTCGTAGTCGGCAGTACGAAACGCTTTATTTGTTTCCGTCGCAGCCAAGCGAAGAGCATTTTTATAAGACGAGCGATAAACACCCTGCCCCGGATGATAATCTTTCATCGGCTGGGATGGGACCAATTTGCCATTCGCGTCCCTTACACGGCGGAAACGACGGTTGGGTTCGTTTAGTAATTGCCGTATATCTTGGCTGATCAACGCTGCCGGACGACCAGAGGACAAACCCGAAGAAAGATAATATTCCAGATTATCCATAACTCCGTCCGTTATATCCCAGACACGGGAGGATATGGTTTTACCAAATTCATCCTTACGTTTCAACAGGGTATTCAGCGCATCTGCACTTCTGGAAAACATCTTATCCTTCAACGTACTGGATATGGCCATATCCTTGATATAACCTGTTACCAGTTCATCCGCTTTCCTATTGCCTAAATTCCAGACATCGGTAACCGTATTGGATATATTGCTTACGAGCTGCGTATGCAGGTCATCCAACAGACGTTCGATTTGCTTCTCTATGGTAGCGTTGCCTATCCATACACGGTCACCTCCATAATCCGACCATTTAGCCAAAAGAGGTCCTATCCTACGGACAAACTCGTCAAACGAATACTTTATGCTACCTTGTTGCCGGAACAGACATTGCAGGAATTGTCGCTCATGAAATGATAGTTCTTTCATTCTCCATATCCCATTGTTAAGCCGATCATATTATTGCGTTGCGCTGCTGTATCTTCCTCTTCCTCCATCAGCTTCATTTCTTCGTCCAAGTCTTCTGTTAGCGGAGAATGAGCCGTAACCGTGCGCTGAGCGTTAATCGGTTTGCCTCCATTGGCAACAGAGAGTGTTTGCAAGGTTTCAGCCAAATCTTCCGGCAAAATGGAACCAAATTCCACATCGATCAGGTTGTTTACCAGCTGGGGACGATACTTGATGTTGGTAATATTGCATATTCCGGCCAACACGACCGACACACAACGTTGTACGACCGGACCGAATGTTTCCATGTTCTCACTCGCTTTGATAGTGGCATCCATCAGCATGAATTTACGGGCAACACCGGACAGGTTACCAATGCCTTTCAAGTTATCAAAGGAAAGATCAGGCGTGGATGTACCGGAAAACAGCTCGCATTTGGTTTCTTCCAACTCTTTATCCACAGATGGTTGAGAGCCGTTCCAAGTAAGGTATTCCGCATCGCCATGATACAATTGTTGCGTTTCCGGATGTACTTTAGACGTAAAAGACAATTCTTTGCCGACAGTGTCTTTAGTCGGCAGGTCAGCCACATCGAATGTCTTCAACATCGGATCACCATAGTAATCATTTGTATCCACCATGCGAGAAATACGCATTTCACGAGCATCCATCAGAAACGCTACTTCATCCCATTCAGGTTGGAATACATCGGCATACACAACCGGAATTTTCCCAAATAGATTGGGAACCTCTTTTATCACCCAGCCACCCATTTCATCGATAGCCGTAATAATCTTATCCGCCATCCAAATCGTGCAGCTGTTCCGGATCATACCATTAGAGTTCACTTGGTAACGATGGATAAAGGCATCCATATCATCGTTATCGTCGAAATGGGGATAAAATTCAGAGAAAGTATTTTCATTACGGGGAACAGAAAGTGTTTTTACTTTTAACTCCGTAATCAATTTGCCGTCTAATCCTTTGGAGGTATACGGATAGAACACAAGAGCAGCCTTACTTTCAGAAAGCACCTTACGAGCGAACGACTTCAAGACGGATTGCATCTTCAACCGGCGTTCCCATACACGCTTGAACTCTTGAAAGCCATCGTTTTGATCAGCTCCGGTAATCGTCATTTGCCCGCCGAACAGGAAAGCGACAGAGGTACGCACCTCCTTCTTCGGAAAGTTGGTTACGATACGGGCCACATCTACGATCTTATCAGGAAGGCGTACTGGTTCACCATTTTTATCCACCAAAGTATCCGAATAGACTTCTAAACGCTTAGGCTCACGCCAGCCAACAGAAGTTTTACGTCGCCGGCGCTCACCGTGGTATTCTCTGTAATATTCTCTTGGTTCCCGGTATTCAATCGTATCGACACATAACGTACTGACTACCTGCCCAAAATCTTCATTCGCAAGAATTTCGCTTATACTTGGCATAATTGTTTTATGCTAAAATATAAAAGCAAATAGTTTTTCGCTGTCAATACGACCAGTCTAGACAAGTTCACTTTGAAATGTAAAAACCAAGAACACATATCAAAACGCAAGTATGTGGCAGAAAAATATCGGGATTTTATCTAACACGTGTCACAAATATCAGAAAAACACTTTCATTTTGCCAATTATCGTCCTCTTGCTACCCGACGTACAGAGTTAGCCTTGCACAACCCAATAAACTCTACATTCTCGGCAAGGATCGTCATACCATCCGGCGCATCATCATGCTTGTTACCACCCTCTTTTTTATAGCTGGTCAAAGCTTTCATAAACCGGTCGTAATCCGAACCTTTCTTATACTCGCTTTCTTCCAAGAAATAACAATGCTTCTTAATCCAACCAGACTTCAACAAGATACGTGTATCCTTATTGGCCGTTGTAGGTTTCGCTTGAATGATACATTTCTCGTTCTTTGCCTTTACCGCCTTACGAACATTGAGAGCGAATATGCGACCACCGTTGTTACTCTCGATACGCATATTGTCGCAACGAGTATCAAGGATCAAGGAAACCAACTTCGGTTCGGTGATCTCGACATTATCTTTCGTAAACAGCACATCGGTAATGAAATACTTCGTACCGAATACCTTGGCAATCGGAGCACAGAAATCATCGTCTCCCTCGTCAGCCACATCGGTAGCTCCGATAACACCGTCCGGTTGCTTGCCCTCAATATCAGCCAATTTAAATCGGTTAAGCTCCGATTTCGGGAACAACAACCCGATTGCCTCGATTGGATCTTGCATATACTCGGCACACCAAATGGAATCGTCCGTTTCCTCACGCAATTCGTGATAATACTCTGTCGTATGTACCTCCTCACAAAAAGAACGGTCGTTCTCATCCAAGGCGGCGATACGAATGATCTCGTCATACTTTCCCATCTCCTCCATACGGCCGAGCACGTCAGTGGCAGACCAGCGGGTACCGATGTCGATAGAGCTACAATTTCCTTCGATACGGGAATCATGCGTTCCCTGCTTCCACGACCAGACCTTTTCGTTATTGGTGTCAGATAGTGCATCCTCCAAACTCTTATACAAGTCGTCGGTCATGGCCAACATAGACGCACCGAAACCGATTACCGTACCGCCTACACCAGCCCCGAAGTAACTTACCTGCCGGGCAGTGTCCAAACTCCAACCATGAACGTTCTGCTTATCCCCTCGCAATTGCACATCCGGGAATATCTCTTTGAACCGGGAAGAGCGGACAATATCGCGCGTGTCATACGACAGCTTGTTATACAGCGTATCGGAACAGCAGTTACGCATGACCGATTCTTCCGGAAAATGGCCGAGCATCCACGATATGAACAAAGACGAGATGTAAGATTTTCCCGCACGTGGAGGCATAGAAACAGCCAACCGGCGAATAACACCCGACACATACGATTCATATACACGAGTGAAAGCATCAGCCACCTTCTTCAAGAACAGACGCTTAGCGAAGAACTTGGGGTCATGATATAAACAGTAGGCCCAGAAATCATTCCGAGCCTCCCGCTTGCGCAATATAGTAGCTGCCTTTGCTTGCCTGATTAATATGTCTCTTTTACTCCTTTTCGCCACGGATAATTGCTTCTAATTCTTCATCCGACATCGATTCCAATTCATTCCCCAGCTTAACAAGGTTCTCGACCTCTTTCTTATCACGCCACTTAGCCGGCTGCCGGTTCTTCAACCAAAAAATAGCGGCAGTCGTATCCGGAGGATAATGCTCGATATACTCTACTTTATCCGTAATCCGGCCCTCATTGGTAGCGAACTTCGTAGCCTTGGCATCGTAGCCAATCGCACGACTGTAAAGTCTCGAAGCGACATTAGCATCAGCGACAGCCTTTCCCTTTTTTAAGGACTCAAGAAATTGAGGGAACTTCTTCTTCCAACTATTAAGCGTTTGTTCTGAGACAGAGAAGAACTCGGCTATTTCTTTATCTGTTGCACCTAACAAACAAAGCTTTAGAGCCTGTTCCGCATATTCTTCTCTATATTCAGATTTACGCCCCCTACTTTTCTTTTTTACTTCATTCTTCTCTGTCATAATTAACCAAAACTAACGAATCGGGACAATTCTGCCCTCAATTCAGGTAAACTTCCATTATCAAAATAGAAAGAAGAACGCATTTTACCTTCTTTCTTTACACCACGCATCGACTTACACAAGTGTTCCCCTTCCAATACGATACCCATCGCTAAAGGCGGATATTCCGAACCTAACGCTTCTTGGAGCATCACGATGATATCTTTCGCTAATCGCTCTTGTACCTGTAACCGTGCCGCACAATAATCAACGACACGACCAACTTTCGATATGCCCAGTATCTTACCTTTGGGATTAGGAATATAAGCAAACCAATACTTCCCAAAGAAAGGCATCATATGATGTTCACACATTGAATAAAATCCACCTGAATCCGCGATAACACTATCACAAGAAAGGCCATCCACGCCATTTGGGAAGACCGTTATTTTAGGCACTTGTGACAGATCATATCCACGAAAGATCTCTCCCCACATTCTTATGATACGATCCGGCGTTCCCCTCAATCCCTCCCTGCAAGGATCCTCGCCTATAAAAGAAAGGATCGTTCTTATCGCACATTCAATATCTTGTGTGTTTGTAAGCTTAACTTCCATTTCGGATGCTCTTTAATATAGTTAATAACTTCCTTCGTATTCCGGCCGGAACAAGGCTGCAAATAATATACTCCCGCTGAATATTTATCATATTGCGACATATCCTGTCCGGTATAGACTACCTTCAGTTCATTCGGGTTGATCACGACTGTTTTACCGCCCTCTTTTGGGGAACACGTAATCCAGTCTATATTTACAGGTGGAACCAAAGTTCCATTTGTCTCAATCTGAACAAATCGGCCAGTGGCCTTGATCTTATCAACCAAATCATATGTAACCTGCATACAAGGCTCTCCGCCTGTCAATACGACATGCAAAGCCGGATAACGCCTTATTTCCGCAATAATCTCATCATCACTTAACATCTTGCCTTCTTTGTGTTCCGTATCACAGAACGGGCACCTCAAGTTACATCCAGAGAAGCGAACAAAAACAGCTGGCGTACCAGTAAAGTAGCCTTCACCTTGAATGCTGTAAAAAATCTCATTTATCTTCTTCATACCACGCTATATTATTTTCTGACTCCTGAACCAGTACTTTGAAGCACTCCGGTATCTGCTCACATATCCACTTTGCGATATTTTCCGCCGTCGGGTTAAACGGAAGTAACTCATTGAAATTACCATGATCCAGCTTGGAGTGGATCTTCTCCTTGATTCGCTTGAAATCAATCACCATGCCATCAGAGTTTAGCTCCCTGGCTTTGCAGAATACCGTCACAATCCAGTTATGGCCATGCAGATTTTCGCACTTACTCGGATAGGAGAGCGACAATCTATGGCATCCGGCGATCTCCATTCTTTTTGAAACGTAAAACATAACTATTTATCTTAATATATTTAACAATTAATCGTCCTCATATATAGTGGTATCACTTATTCCAGCTTTCCATAACGCCTCCTTGCGTTCTAAGCATGTGGCACATTTTCCGCAATGCCTCTTTCCTCCCTTATAGCAAGAATACGTCTTTGAGTAATCAATATCCAATTTCTTTCCATGGGCGGCTATATCCGACTTCGTTATATTGGTATATGGGGCATCGATCGTGATCCCACCATACGTTCCATTACGCATGGCAGTTGACATAGCTGTTATAAAAGCGTCCGTGCAATCCGGATATAACGAATGATCGCCGGAATGATTCGCTATAAAGACTCTTCCCAATCCTCGGCTCTCGGCGATACCGCACGCTATGGATAACATGATCCCGTTACGGAAAGGCACAACGGTCGATACCATATTCCCGATCTCGTACCGCCCATCAGGAATAGCCTCTGCCCCCTCCAATAGTGAGCTTTTGAAATAGTCGTGTATAAACCTCAATGGTATCACGATATGCTCAACCCTTAACCTCTCACAATGATACGATGCAAACCCAATTTCCATTTTGTTATGGCTGCTCCCGTAGTCGAACGTGATAGCCAGTGATATTCTCTCTATTTTCTCATACAGAAGGGTAACAGAATCCATACCTCCTGATAAAATTATCAAACTATCTTTCATATTATCTTATTAAATTATCTATTATAAATACCTTTCGACGTATCTCTGATACTTCACCCACTCACTAAAATTACGCCTATTAGCCAGATCGTGATCTTTTACCCTCATGCCTTTCGGTGGATCTTGATATATCATCTTTTCACCATCGAATGAGTAAATCTGCCCGAATCTTGTGCCAGATAACCAAGTCGTGCTATCTACACTGTCAAACCTCAAATACTTAAGGAATGTCGTATTCGTGAACCCAAGCCCATGGATACGGGAACCGGCCGTGTGTGCCTGGTCTATGAACCATTTAAGGATCATCGGGTTCTTCCTTATCTTTCTGCCCTCATCGGTGGCCAATGTCGTACCAATAGCCACATAAGGATAATCCTCGCACATCTTGACAAAATAATCCTTTCCCCTATTGGAATGCCAAACCGGGATAGGGTTCCTGCCAGTCCTATCCTTGAGGTATTCTCGGTAATACTCGACCTTATCAATCCCAACAACAATATCTATATCAAGCTCAAAAAATAGCCTTATATTGTTTTTGTAGACAAAATTCGCATATTTCCTCACATATCCATCCCAATCGAAATTATTGTTCTTCCCGGAGAAAGCAGAAAAAGCTCCACTATCCAAAATATGCCTATCCTGGTAGACGAAACTATCGCAATTTCCTGACTTATGCTCCCAGAAAGAACTTAAAAGATAAATATCTTTTGTATCCAAATTCCATCGCTTGGCACACGTTTTATAACTGGCTAAGTATAGAATCATACCTCTATTTCCTTTCCGCAGTGAGGGCAAATCATCGTCTTTCTTTTATTCTCAACCTTATCTGCTCCCTCAAAGAAGCCGTCCACATCTGTCGGCATATCATCAAATGGAAGCTCAAACTCCCAATCGCCAAGTTCATCAATGCCAAAATCTTCAACAACGGTAGCAAAGTCGAACATGGAAGTGTCCGACGTATGGTTGTCAGCCAAAGCCAAAAGCTTTCTTTTTTCATCTTCTGTAGACAAATCTGTTCTTCTGATAGCAATCAGTTCATTTCCGTCAGACTCTACAACCCGAACCTTTAACCCAAGTTCCAAAGCCTGCTCATAAACGCCATTTCCGGCAATAATAACATCGTTCCTATCCAAAAGAATAGAACGACCCGTTCCACAGTCCTCCAGGCTCTTTTTAATAAGCCGTTTATTCTTATCTGTGTGGATGCGATAATTCCGAGGGTCATACTTCAATTTTGTCATAACTTTTATTCTAAAATATAACAGGGATAATCAATTAACACAAATACAGTTGCAGTTCCCGGATAGCCTGTTCCACGCTCCGAACAATCACATACTTACTACCTGCCATTTCAACTTGGCGTTGGTATTCTTTTTGATCGGGAGATTGTTTTCCCGTCGATGTCTTGAACTCCAAACAAAGGGAAGCATACCCCTTTTTCGGTATCTGAAGGATCACATCAGCTACACCTCGTTTAACGCCTTGGCGCTTCATATTAGCCGCTTCTATTTTATGCCGGCTACCACCGTTCGGGACTGCAAAAAGGAGCCGATCCGGTAGGTTCGGGAAGAATAAAGGAACCTTATTGAAAAACTCCGACTGAATCCGAGCTTCTTCGTTGTCATGATGCTGTTTTGATTTAGGAGGGATCTTTTTATCAGAATAGCAGTTATAACAGATATGGCCTTCTTCTGTTTTGATCACAGAAACCGTTTCTCGGCCACAGGCTATACATTTTTGCGTTTTCATATCTTAGTTTCATATAAGATATAAAGGGCATGAAGAAAGTCCTCAAGATCACCAAGGACTTTTTTACGAGATTTGAGCTATTTACCCCTTCAATTATTATATATTTGTATTCTATTAATATTAAATCATTTCTTATGAAAGCAAAATATTTACTTGCAATTTTCATTATTGCTATGGGACTTAGTTTCTCATCTTGTGCAACACATGTTCATGTGAAATCCAAACCAAACAAGGTTAAGACTATTCCACCAGGACAAGCTAAAAAGATCACAGGTGAAAAATCCGCTAAGCGACACGCCCCAGGACATAACAAATAATCTTTTGTGGAGCTATCTGTTGTTTTTAGATAGCTCCTTTCTTTTTAGTTATTAGTTAATCCGATTGCCTAATTTCAAAATAAAAACTTTATAATCTGGCGCACCCCATTCCGAACGACCTTTGCCAATAGAAATGCTATTCAATTTGAATAACATAGTTCGTTTTGTATATCCGTAACGAAAACGAACAGCATCATAAAGCTTAAAGGAAGGCTTACAACAATATTTACACTTTTCGGGAATATAGATTCTGCAATCCGTGTTTTTATCATAGCAAACATAAAATCTTTTAGCCCAATAGCTATTATGTTCTCGATACTCCTCTTTTTTCTCACCGGATTCTATCATATCATACCATATAGCCTTTAATGGTAAATCAAGTATATTCATTTCTTTTTAATTTTTAATCAATTATCAAAATCTCTCTATACGAGATGTATATCTCCTGTGATACCGTATTTTCATCATGACACCAACACAACTTTACGCATTTCCATATCTCAGCTATTTTTATTATTGAAATATTCCTAACTCTTTTTTCATTCTATTTTCAGCCAACCGCACATAGTCTTTGTTTATCTCAAATCCTATATAATTGCGGTTCAATTTCCGGGAAACGATTGCCGTTGTACCGGAACCCATAAAAGGGTCAAGAACAACGCCATCTTCCGGGCATCCTGCTTTTATACAGTCAACAATGAGAGCTGGGGGAAACACTGCAAAATGAGCATCATGGAAGGCCGATGTACTCACTACCCAGACAGAACGTTTATTTGCTTTGTCCGTATATTCATACTCACGATTCGTACTGGCTCGATACATGGGGTCATCTTCCGTCATATCAGAAAAATTTCTTTTGCGGCCACCAATAACGGCTTTCATATTTCCGTTAGCTTTCAGAGTACGAGAGGATCCTACCTGGTTATCGACATCTTGCCTTATTCTACGCATTGTAGACTCTCTTGCCGGAACTTTTATCGCATCTGCATCAAAGTAGTACAACCGGGATTTACTCAATAGGAAGATATATTCGTGAGATTTAGTACAACGGTCCCTAACACTCTCCGGCATCGGATTAGGTTTGCTCCAAATAATATCTTGACGCAAATACCAACCATCAGCCCTAAGAGCAAAGGCCAGCATCCAAGGAATACCTATCAAATCTTTAGGTTTGCAGTTTGTGCATTGTTTTACCAACGTTGCCTTACCAAGTGTCCCCCGGTTCGTACCTTGCTTATAATTCATTGCATTGTCCGGAAACTGTGCAGCACCTTTCATGGAACCGGCATAGCTATCACCAATATTCACCCACAGAGTACCATCATTCGTTAACACCCGCCGAACTTCCCGGAACACTTCAACCAACTTCCCAATATATTCTTCCGGTGTAGCTTCAAGCCCTATCTGTTCATCATTTCCATAATCACGCAAACCGTAATATGGAGGTGATGTAATACAACAGTTTACGCTATTTTCCGGTAGACATTTTAGTCCTAATCGACATTCCGAGTTATATATTACATTTACATCCATTATGCTCAGTTCTTCTTAGTTATGATTCAGATAAATATTTTATCAAACTCTCTTTGTCTTTAAAAAGTCTTTTATCCCATTTAGGATAATTGTTTCTGGGTACACTAAGTCCATCTGACAGCTTATAAACCATAAGGAAAATATCATCAGCATAGGATATTTCGATGATTATTTTGCTTATAGTTGAATGAACAATGCAATCCCCGCTTAGATAGCATACGCTATCTCCTACGTTAAACTCAGTATCTATATTCATACCTTTATAGAAAAAACTTTCATGTATTCGCAATCCTCATCACATACCCCAGACCTTAACGCACAATGGGGAATATTGGAGCCAAACTTATACTCGAAGTTATAACATAGCTTCTTATACGCCTCTCGTTTGGCTTTCTCTCTGTCAACAGCTAATAAACCAATGTTCATTTGTTTTCTCCTTTCATCAATTGTTCAATAGTAATAGGAATTACACGAGAAACAGCATAATAAGCATTATTCGTCAATTGGCGTTGCCATGCCGAAAAACGGGGTGACCAACGAAAACCGTTATGTTTGAGATTTGAAATAACGTCCGGTTGCGGCTTTGTGTCAAAAACTATCTGCACCCTGTTCTCGGAATAGTTTTTGATTACCCGGCCACCATCAAAAAGTATTTCCACATCTTTTTGGTTCTCTTTTTCTGCCTGTTTTGATATAGATTGATTTGCAAGTTCAGCGAGTTTCCAGAATTTATGGCGATTGGTAAAAATTGGTTTAACTCGACTTTCGTTTAAGGATCTGACATATTCAATCGCTTTGTTCATCAAATCGACCTTTCCGTTTCTTGCAATCGTTTCCAGCTTATTATATAAATTGGTTGGTAAAAAATGCTCATCGATCATTCTCTTTACACGCATCCACTCTTCCTCCGCTTTCTGATCTTCCGGTTTTGCCTCCTCTATCCTTCGAGCTATCGACTTGAGCGCTTTTTCTCTCCACGCTCTAAATTCATTGACAGCATTGTCATAGTAATTATTCATCTTCTCATTTCGTCTTGACGGAAAACGGGCTGGCCCTGTTATCATGGCGCTCATTATACGAGAATGCTTATTGAACAATATTTGAACCCATTCTTTGTACTTAGCTATATATCGCTCTCTTTCTTTTTCCGGCATTGTTTTTATATCATCATTGAGCTCTTCTTCGTACATGCGTATGTGATACGATCCACGTTCCTCCGGACTGAAACTTGTAGCATAAAAAGCATCGCAAGCGCATTTCCAAAACTCCTCAAGGTTTACCTCATATTTCCACTCTACAACCGACCAAAGACCTAAGTCTTTGTCATTAATAACAACCGCCTCATTATCGGAAATACGGACTGCAGTATGCACATAGTCGCAACGCATTAAATTATCACTCAACTTTTTACCTCTCCAGTTAAAAAGCCATTCACCCTGTTCTGGTTTCGCTATATTCACCACTTTTAATGCACGGTGACAGTTCTTTTTTGACAGCAGAATCTGTTCGACATTGCCTGCCAGTATTTTATTTTCTTGCATTATAGTTCCTTGTTTTTTAATATTTACACCTTGTATTTACGTTCAAAATCATACTTTTTGAAATCATGTTCGGCTGCCTCTAATAAGGAAGAAGTTCGCTCACCTCGTGAATCCTTAAACCGCTCTGCCTCTTGGATACTCGTATCGCTGGCCGTTGTCATTCGGTCATTGGTATATTGATTTAACCACTCAAAGATGACCTGCCCGTCGATCCGGTCAAAGACCTTACCGTAATACCCTTTCTTCGCCCGAGTAAAACATAGCTTGAAATCATCTGGCTTCAGAAAATAAAACTCCTCAATAATCAAGTCTGCCGTAGACGCAACCTGAACGGCTCCCATCGTTTTGCCGACATTGAAAAAGTCTAACAGATCATTCAACACTTTAACCATGAATGCACGCAAATGCTGCTCTCCGAACTTTTTATTTATCACGGCGATAGAACACGAAGGACTATCGAACACATCATTTACTGTTTTCGGATGCAGACTGTTGTAATATGGCATCGGCAAGGTTCCCAAGATGCTCACGCTCGCGTCTTTTGTTCTCGGCATCAGTTCCGGAGGAAGCACGCCGGTTGTCGGGTCTATGCTGGCCAAAAGCTGTATTGCTTGTTGTTTGTCCATTTTTCTTTGCTATTGCTTGTGATACAATTTCATTAAATTTTGAATTAATATTCGTCACACTAAAGTTTTCCAGTATCCATCCGTCAGTGATTGAATCCAACAAGTACTTCAAAGCGTTTAATACGCCTTGATCGTCAGTCGGTAAACTCTTCTTCTCCCGTTGAAATTTCAATTTCTTGAGCAAAGAAGACATATTTCCCGCATCTTTTGCGCTCCAATAATAGCTGGACGAAAAAATAGCCTGATAGTGTTCCTCAAAAAGTTTCCTTGCTTCCGAGTTCAACGGATTAGGACGCTTTTTTGGTTTGGATGGTGGTTTGTCCGATTGTGCATCCAGTTCCGCCTCTCGTTTCTTCAACTCTTCTTCCAAAGCACACAAAGCCTTTTCCTTTTCCAAAAGCTCTTTTTCTTTTGCTTTGTCAACCCCCTTAGGGGGTGTGGGGGGTATATTATCTAAGTCTATAGTCTTATATTCTTTAGTCTTATATAATATGCTTGGGTCTTTGCTAAGATTTTTACTTAAGTCTTTGCTAAACCTTTTGCTAAAGGTTTTACTAAACTGTTTACTTAAATCATTTAAGTAATAAACGGGAGATTTTTCATTCCTTTTTCCTGACTCAAACATCAATAAACCTTTGCTCTGTAATCTATTCCTGCAATCGATTAAGGTAGGTTCAGATATACCGATCGATAGGATGATTCTCCTGTTGGGACATTCAAACGGATTTTCCCAACCCCGAATATTGCACTCACTTAACAAGAAGAAGTATAAGTACGCCTCGTTCGAGGAAAATTTGACGTTCTGCGATGTCTTCCAAAAAAGGTTTATGTAATCTATATAGGTCATATTATATTTATGCAATCATTTTCTGACGGATCAGGTTCATATTCTTTTTTACCAGTTTTACTATCTGGTCGTGATACTTGCTTACCCCATTGCAGACGGATCGGGATTGGACGATATTCAGCGTCTTCAAATTCACCTCTATCGTCTCGATACGTTTGCCACCGGTGTCCTTTGCTGACAGTATCAAGCGATCCGGCCGATTGTAATATCCGAGTTTATATACGCAGTGATGCATAGCCTTTCCTTCTTGATAAAACTGGGTAATACTCTCCAACGGGCAAATGACTATGTTGCCATCCGTGATTTTCATCCCGAAAAACTTTTCCATCCGCTCGTAGAAGCCGGCTATATCCTTCATGAGCTTTTCACGCCTACGGATAGCTTCCATACGATCCCTATCCTGTCTCAACTTAGCTTCACGGGCATCTTTCTTTGCCAAGAGCCTATCGTGCGCGACCTTCAAGTTCTTAGGACATACATAATGGGCATTACGCAAGTCTTTACCGAAATAAGCCAATAAAGACATATAGTCTTCCCAAAGGGACGCATCCTTGATAATATAATGGTTACGGTTGCAGATATTGAATGATGGCTTATAACGAAGCTGGGAAAAGCCGTTTCTATACATGTGCTTCAGCATGGATATTTGCCCGGTCTTGAGGCATAGTTCCGCGTCATTACCTCCTTTCAAAAGGTCACGTATCAACTTAGACGGGGTTACATCCGGGAACAGTCGATTCAGTCCCCGTTTTTTCAATTCCGGAAGTAATTCTTTCCTTGGATAAAGCTCTCCAAATATCGCATATAAATCACCGTAATAATTATATGGGTTACTTCCATATTCACCCTTGATACTAAGAGGGGAACTATACGCAAATCCGTTACGTCCCATATTTATTGGACGGGCTATGATCGTACGCTTTCCGTCTTCACGAATCCATTCTTGAACAACTTCAGTAAAATCATAATACACCGGGGAAGTTCCCTTACGGGCGTTTTTCCAACATAGTATATGCCGGATTACCTGAAACCCGCCTCTCACTTGCAGGATGGACATATACGCCTCCTCATGGTTCTTCTGCTTTCTGCTGACCTTTACATCTAATTGATGGTGGCAATAAGGGCATTCGGTCTTGTCACCCAATTTACTATTACCCGTATTAACCCATATCTCGCCACATTCAGAGCACCACAACTCATTCTTACATTTGTAAGCTACATGGTCGAACACGTGTTCCTTGGCCCATTCCTCCTGCGCCTTTGTGATGGCGGGAAGCTTTTCGCTCAATCCCGCCACCAACTTTTCCAATCTCGTTCTCGGCTTCATATCAAAACAGGCTCATTTGTTGGACACTCTCATCAACCTTCTTCTTGGCCGGCCTCTTTTTAAGCGATCGGTATTGCTCTTCGGTCAACCTTTTGATGGCCGCCTGACGGGCAGCGTTCTTTTCTTCCTCCGTAAGTTCTACTTTATGGGAAGAAGAAACGGAGCTACCGACAGGAACTTTTCCGACCTCGATATTCTCTTCATCATAATAATGTACGGCCATGCCAAAAACCTCCGTATCACTCATCACGACAGAGGTTCCACGCTTACGGGCCTCTCCCAAGATATAACGACAACACTCGTCTATACTCTTTTTAGGATTGGCAAGTCTCGGGGCAAACAGAAGATCTTCCGCCGCCCTCTCCTGTAAATATTTCTGGATTGTATCTTTGAACTCTTTCATAACTTACGGGATTGTCATGGGCATTAATAAATAGGTAAGTTCCTCGTTCCCGGATTGGTTCTCCGGAGTTATCAAGATAGCGCGGCTAGGCTCGCTAAAGGAAAGCCTCGTACGCCCGTCATCGATACATGAGAGTATCTCAAGAAGCAACGATCCATTAATCCCGATCGAGAACTCATTCCCGTTAAAATCGACCTCCAACGTTTCCTCCGCGGAAGTCGAGAAATCTATGTCTTGGGCGAATACGGTCAACTTATCACGAATGATCCTCAAGACGATAAGGCATGAGGCCTTATTGGAGAACACCGATGTCCTTTTAATAGCCCCGATCAGTTGTCCGGTGTCAACAAGAAGTTCCAGCTTATTCGCCTTGGGTACCACAGCTTTCCAATTAGGATATCTCCCCTCCACATTCCGGAACGATATCTCATAGTCATTGAGTATGACATCGGACCAATCCGCACCGACCCTCATTTCCATGTTATCGGAGGAAGCCGGAAGTATCGCCTTCAATACCGAGGCTATAGGACGGCTGATTATAACTGAGATCTTGCCAACCTGTCTATCATTGCCCTTTCTCAAGAATCCCATGCCATGCCCATCCGCACCGACAAAGCATACGGTCTCCGGTTCCGTCTCAATAAAGACAGAACTTAGGACCGGACGGATATCATCATTCCCGGCCAAATTTATGACCTTGGATATCCCATTGAATAAATCCTCCGCGCTCAATGACACAGAGTCCAAGACCTCAATCGATCTTTTTCCCGGATAGGTAGATGGGTCATAACCCACCACCTCGAACTTTCCACCATGATACTTGATCCTTATCTCACGGGTATCCTTGTTGATGATTATATCAATTGGTTGCTCGGGTAGGTTCCTCAGTCCTTCTAATAAGGAAGTCGGGACACAGATAGATATCTCCTCGTCGAAGATGCACTCAAGGCTGGTGGTTATCCGGCCCTCGCTATTCGATCCGGTGATGAATAACCGGCCTTCCCTCGTCTCAAACAAGAAATGACAAAGGATCGGCGTGGATGATTTGGCGGGTATGATCTTCGCCAAAAGCTGCAATCTTGATAGCAGCGCTGTTTTAGAAATAGAAATCGTCATAGTGCCTGTTTTTTTGAAGGCACCCGGTAAGTCATTGTTTTATGGAAGTTTACAGAAAGAAGAGACCAAACACATATAAACACAAAAAATTGGATCTCAAACTTTCGTCTAAAATCCAACTCGCTATTTCAACGGCAAATATAGAGTCATTTTTTTAATCCGCAAATTATTTCCATCTTTTTTTCGTTTTTTTCTTCAAACACATAATCAAGTATCTTGGCATTCAAGCGGTCGATAACGCTAAAATCGGTCTTAACATACCCAGATGTCACCCTATGGGAAGAAGCATGGTTAAGGCAAAAGCCTACTAAATCCAAACTTGCATCGAAATCGTTTTGAGCGAATGTAGCCCAACTATGCCGAAACGAATAGACAGAAATATGAGGAAGGTCGTTTTTTCTTGTTATATCACTTATTCCCTCGTTTATACATTTATTGAAATTCTTACTTGATCCATAAGTCTCACAGAAGTTAAACAGCCTTTTTTCTCCAGCATATTTCTCAAGCAAATGAGATAGCCTATCTGGTACGGCTATCTCTATATACGCCTTGTCATCCCTCCTATTAGTAGTCTTACGTCTGCAGTAACACATCTTTCCGTCTCTAAGGTTCTCTTTTTCCATATAATACAGGTCAGCGGTGTTAATTCCGGCAAGACAAAAAACGATCTCGCACACATCCCTAGCACGATCAGCTCTTGATCCATACTCCGCGGATACCGCAAAAAAATCTCGAACGGTTCTAATGTCCAATGCCCTTTTCTCTGGAACTGTAGGTCTAGGTACCCTCACTCCCCTAAACGGGTTATTCCGTATAAGCATCTCGCCGGTATCATAATTATTATACCGCTCGCATCCAGCCATAAACATTGTCTTGATCCGCTTCGGATAGCCGTGTTTCTTGTACAAGCTATCTTTCATCGAATCTATCCACTCCTTGAATATAGACGATGTAAGATCAGAGAAGAGAATGTCGTCTTTCCCCATATATTCCTCCAAGCGCCTTAACGCAAGCTTATAATTTATCGACGTGGACTCTCTTCCCTCGTTATCCATCTTAGAGGTAAACTCCTCACAAAATTCAGAAAAAGAAGGTGCGCTAGAATCCCTCCTCAAGAAGTCCAGTATCTTTCTGATATCCCAACATTGTATATCTTCACGATTAAGCCGGGACATATACCCGTCAATAAGAATAGAAATATCCTTGATGATGTAGTTATCTATTACCTCACCCTTCCGAACAGACTTAGCCTTGCAGACTTTATCTGTTTTTATATATCCTACCTGTCCGTGATGGGTTACACGAATATAAACAGGATACGTATTGTCTTTTCTCTTAGCTCGTACGCAAATTTTGAAATATGCCATAATTTTTACTGTAAACTATTTGTAAATCATTTATGCTATTCATGCAAAAAAAGCTTGTATGAATAGGGATGTAAGGAAGCTAAAATGAACAAATCTCCTACAGCATCATTACGACAAAGAGCTAATAATCAAGCGGAAAGACTGGGATTCGAACCCAGGGAGCGGTTACCCGCTCACCGCATTTCGAGTGCGGCCCGTTCGACCACTCCGGCATCTTTCCTTGTGGTTGACGTGTACAAAAGTACATAAAATATAGTATCGTTATTCTCTTGAAAGGCTAAAATTACTTTATCAAATACAAAAAAGGGCATTCTTCACAGAACGCCCCTCTTTAAAACATATAACTAATACCTCTAAATTACTTGAAATAACGATTATATAAACCTTCAAATCCTTTGCCATGACGTGCCTCGTCTTTGCACATCTCATGTACGGTATCATGAATTGCGTCCAAATTCTGTTGTTTAGCCAATGTAGCGATACGTTTCTTGTCCTCGCATGCGCCAGCCTCAGCTTCCATACGCTTTTTCAAGTTAGTCTTCGTATCCCAAACTACATCGCCAAGAAGCTCTGCGAACTTAGCAGCGTGCTCAGCCTCTTCCCAAGCGTAACGCTTGAATGCCTCAGCTACCTCAGGATAACCCTCACGGTCTGCTTGACGGCTCATGGCCAAATACATACCAACTTCGGTACATTCTCCCATAAAGTGAGCGTTCAGACCTTCCAAAATCACTGGGTCTACACCTTTAGCAACACCTAGTACATGTTCGTCAACGAATTGTAACGCACCTTCTGTCTCTACTAATTCTTTAAATTTGCTTTTTGGTTGTTTACATTGAGGGCAGAACTCAGGAGCCTCATCACCTTCGTGTACATAACCACATACTGTGCAAATCCATTTCTTTTTCATATATCGCAAAATTTTTATTGGTTGTATGGCACAAAATTAACTAAACTATCCGATACTACCATAATTCATCGATAGATTAATTCTATGTGTTAATCGATAAAAACTATGGAACTTATTTTTGACAGCGATTGTTTACTAAGTAAATATTTATTTATATGGATACATCAAAGATTATTAGTTTATTAGGAGACAAAAGTGATTATTATTTAAATCACGTATGTAAGACTATTGATAAATCGCTGCTTCATCTTCCATCACCCACTTGCGTGGACGATGTGTGGGGCAATTCAGATAGAAACATACAGACTCTCAATAGTCTGCAAACCTTGTTGGGGCACGGAAGATTAGCTAACACCGGATATGTTTCTATCCTCCCGGTAGATCAAGATATCGAGCATACCGCAGGGTCTTCCTTCGCTCCAAACCCCATTTATTTCGATCCGGAGAATATCGTAAAATTAGCGATCGAGGGTGGTTGCAACGCAGTCGCTTCTACGTTCGGCATACTAGGGTCAGTCGCACGAAAATATGCTCATAAGATTCCATTCTTGGTAAAACTAAATCATAATGAGCTTCTTACTTATCCGAATTCTTACAATCAAATCGTATTCGGCACGGTGAAGGAAGCATGGAATATGGGCGCCGTAGCTGTAGGGGCCACGATCTATTTCGGATCAGAGCAAAGCCGACGTCAGCTAGTCGAGATTGCCGACGCATTCGAGTATGCCCATGAACTAGGTATGGCGACCGTATTATGGTGCTATTTACGAAACAGCTCTTTTAAAAAGGATGGCATCGACTATTCCGCAGCAGCCGATTTGACCGGACAGGCTAATCACCTTGGTGTCACGATCAAGGCCGATATCATCAAGCAGAAGCTACCGGAGAACAACGGAGGTTTCACCGCTATCAATTTCGGGAAGATCGATCAAAAGATGTACACAGAGTTAACGACAGAACATCCGATCGACCTCTGCCGTTACCAAGTAGCCAATAATTATATGGGACGTGTCGGGCTTATCAACTCCGGTGGGGAATCTCATGGCGCCTCAGATCTTAAAGACGCTGTCGTCACCGCTGTCATAAACAAACGTGCGGGTGGCATGGGGCTGATTAGCGGAAGAAAGGCGTTCCAACGTCCGATGAAAGACGGCGTGGAGTTACTTCATTCAATTCAAGATATTTATTTAGATAAGGATATTACTATCGCTTAGTTTGTTATTGCGTTGAGAAAAGAAGGCCGTCCATCAAAGCTATATACTTTGGGGACGGCCTTCAAATTTTATTTCTTCAACCACATATCCAACCACTCAAAGAATGTGCGTTGCCATAGAACGCCATTCTGGGGCTTCAATACCCAATGGTTCTCATCCGGATAAATCAGCAACTCGGCCGGTACACCCCGAAGAACCGCAGCGTTAAACGCTGCCATTCCTTGATTAGCCAAGATCCGGTAATCCTTCTCTCCATGGATACAAAGGATAGGCGTATCCCATTTGTCCACGAACTTATGCGGAGAGTTCGCGAAAGTACGTTGAGCCGTAGCGTTCTGCTTTTCCCAGTACGCTCCACCCATATCCCAATTGGCGAACCACATCTCTTCCGTTTCCAGATACTGCATTTCCATATTAAAGATACCATCGTGGGCGATAAACGCCTTGAAACGTTTATCATGATGACCTGCCAACCAATATACGGAGAATCCACCGAAGCTGGCGCCTACACAACCCAAGCGATCCTTATTTACATACGGTTCCTTGGCTACCTCGTCAATAGCAGTGAAATAGTCTTTCATGCATTGTCCGCCATAATCGCCGCTGACAGCCTCATTCCATTCCAAGCCAAATCCGGGAAGACCCCGACGGTTCGGTGCCACGATAATATAGTCATTAGCCGCCATGATCTGGAAATTCCAGCGGTAAGACCAGAACTGGCTCACAGGGCTTTGCGGGCCACCCTCACAGAACAACAAGGTAGGATACTTCTTATTCGGATCGAACTGAGGCGGATAGATAACCCACGTTAGCATCTGCTTGCCATCCGTCGTCTTCATCCAACGTTCCTCTACCTTACCCATCGTAAGCTGGTCGTAAATATGTTTGTTTTCGAACGTAAGTTGAGTTACCGTATGATCCCCTGTCAAATCGATCGAATAGATCTCGTCTCCCATGCTCATGGAATGACGTTGAGCGATCAGCTTATCGCCCAGAAGAGCGACAGAGGCGTAATCGTACATACCTTCGGTCAGCGGGGTAATCTTATTGCCATTCGCCAAGTCTATCTGATAAACCTGCGACTCGCCATGCCAAACGCCCGTGAAATAGATACGCTTGCAATCAGCGCTCCAGCAATAAGAATCCACGTTGGAGTCAAAATCCTTGCTTACGAATGTTTTCTCACCCGTCTCCAGATTCATTACCATCAAGCGATTTTGATCCGCCTCGTAACCATCACGTTCCATACTTAGCCAAGCGATACTCTTTCCGTCCGGAGAATAGGTGGGATTCGTATCATATCCCTTGTTCTCTTCCGTTATATTGGTCGTTTGCTTCGTATTCAGATCATATACATAAATATCCGAATTCGTAGAGATCGCATATTCTTTACCCGTCTTTTTGCGGCTGGTATAGGCAATCTTGTCCGAGGTAGTGTTCCAAGCCAATTGCTCGATACCGCCAAACGGCTTCATCGGGCTCTCAAACAACTCGCCCTCCATTACATCCACAGGATTGCTGATCGATTTGCCATCGAAATCGGCGACAAAAGGATGCGGAGCGGTAGTCACCCACTCATCCCAATGCTTGTACATTAAATCCGTAATGATAACACCTGTCGCCTTATCCAAATCCGGATATTTATCAGCGGTACTATTCACGGTTTTCACTTGCGAGATAAACAAGACCTTTTTCTCATCGGGAGAGAAAGCGAAACCCTCGATATCCTTGTCATAATCGGAAAGTCGCTTACGGTCCGTCCCATCCGGATTCATTTCCCAAAGCTGGCTGCTACCACTCTCGTTACATAAGAAAGCGATCTTGGTTCCTCCTTTGATCCATACGGCCTCGTTCTCAGCGAATCCGGTTTTCGTGATTTGCTTATTATCCGATCCGTCAGCGTTCATCACGAAGACCTCACGGTTGCTCTTGTTTTCCGGTACGCTATAATACGCCACCGTATACACCACTTTTTTCCCGTCCGGAGATACGTTCATACCGCCGATACGTCCCATGGCCCACAAAGCTTCCGGGGTCATGCGACCGTCTTTGATCCGGATGTCCGACTTCCCGATAAGGTTCTTATCACCGGTCTCCTTCACGTTCACATCCGTAGCCGGATTGCAAGCACCTAACAGTAGAGATGTTGCCATAATCATTGTTCCGATAGATTTATTCATGCCGTTATAATATATTACAATTTGAGTGCGAAAGTACTAAATATAATTTATATCTTCGCGTTACTAATTATAAGAACTGAACAGTATGAATAAGATTTGGTTATTTGGAGCCGCTGTATGTATGGTATTAGCACTCGGCTCATGTAAACCTAAACAGAGCGCGTACAAGGCTGCTTACGAACAGGCCAAAGAAAAAGAGTCGACGGCTCCTGTTGAGGTTGTAGAACAAGAGGAAGAAGTTGTTGAGGTCGCTCCTGTCTCAAAACCCAGAACCTCTACGGCTACCACTCGTACGGAAAAAATCAACGCCGCTCAAGGCGAGGACGCTAGCCGTCTGAAACGTTATAGCGTTGTTGTCGGTAGTTTCAAGAATAAGACAAACGCTTACGCATTAAAAGAACGTATGCAGAATGATGGCTATAACGCAGTGTTGGGCGAGAACGAGCAAGGTATGTTGCGTGTGATCGTCGCTAGTTTCGACAATAAAGCGGACGCCGCCGATAGCCGTGACGCCATCAAGGCGAAATACGCTCCTAACTTCCAAGACGCTTGGTTATTGGAGAGAGCTTATTAATTGTAAGCTATCAGAAAAGATAAAAGCGGAAGGTCTCGTTAGCCTGTAAGAAGAATCTTGCAGGCTATCGAGACCATTCTATTTGAAGGAAACATAAGGACATAAAAATAGCCCGACTTCAACAGCCGAGCCACTTTTCACCAATCTAATCTAACTTAACCTAAAACAAAAACCATCTTTTTCTTTTTGCCTTTCTCTTCTTATATCCTAACAACCTTTTTACCTTAAAAACGTAATACCTATTCGAAATTGTATAAACTCAAAACATCTAAACACATATGATATAAACGAATTACTCTTCATAAACAGGCCACGCACCTTCTTTCGTACAAACGAAAGCCGCTGTCTTTACAGCGAAATGATGGGCCTCGCTTAAGGACTTCCCCTTTAAGAGCGAGATGATTAGAGCCCCCGAAAAAGCATCCCCCGCCCCGACCGTATCCGCCACCGTGACCTCCGGCGTGGGCAACGTAGAGATCTCCTCTCTCGTATAAATCGTACTATGGGAGCTCCCCGCAGTCAAGACAAACATCCGAAGGCCGTATTTCTCAATAAACCATAAAGCCACTTCCCTCTCAGTTCCATTCAAGCCGAATAAGTCCCGAAGAACGTTAAACTCCTCATCATTCACCTTCAACACATTCGCTAAGTACAAAGACTCCTCGATCAACTCCTTATCATAGTATCGCTGGCGAAGATTGATATCCAGCAAACGATAAGCGTCTTTCGGCGCAAACGACGAGATCGCTTGTATCGTCTCCCGGGACTGACGGGAACGCTGGGCTAATGTACCGAAACAAATAGCGTCCGCTTTCTCCGCCAAATCAATCGCATCGGATGTAGGCGATATATGATCCCAAGCCACTCGCTCATGAATCGTATAAGTAGGGATACCTTCTCGTAACTCTACCTGAACGGTTCCCGTCGGGTAAGGCACTTTCTCGATCAAATGCTGAATATGATTCTTATCCAACTCATCAACGATCTCTTTACCCAACTCATCATCTCCGACAGCGCTGATAGCATATCCCTCAGCACCTAGGCAAGACGCATGATAGACAAAATTAATCGGGGCCCCCCCAGCCTTTTTCCCGGAAGGAAGCATATCCCATAATAATTCTCCAATCCCAACGACAATTGGTTTACGTCTTGATTCAGTCACCTGTTCCATGGTCTTTCTATTAAAAACAACTTTCGTACTTATCGACACCGCAAAAGTATATCATCGTTATAAATACAACGATAACTATAGCTACAAGATAAATCACACAAGTTACATAAAAGATTTATTTCCAAGGGACAATAACAGACGTTACCCGTATGTAACATCTGTACAAGCAGCATCCTTACAAAGACTCCATAAACTCGGTTGGCGTTATATTATAAACCGCCTTAAAGCATTTGGAGAAATAGGCCGGCGAGCCGAATCCCGTGGCATAAGCAACCTCGCTAATCGTTCCGGATCGCTGCTTCAATAGGGCGGATGCCTTTTTCAAACGATAGTTACGCAAAAAGTCCGTAGGGGTAATCCCGGACAACTCCTTCACCTTTCGATATAAATGCACACGAGACAGGCCCAGTTTCTCACTGCCTTTCTCTATACTGAAATCGGGATCGCTATAATTCTCCTCTATTAAAGCGATAAACTTACGCATAAACAAATCATCCAGACTCTCTACCTTCCCTTTTGTCTCGATGGAAAGTCCCGCAGGCGATTGAGACTCTTTCAAGAAAACCTCCCGCAAACGATTACGTTCTTCCAACAATTTAATGATACGTAATTTCACGATCTCGATATTGAACGGTTTCTGGATATACTCATCCGCTCCCCCCTCAAATCCATACAAGCGTTGACTGTCATCCGAAAGAGCCGTAAGCAAGATTACCGGGATATGACTGAGGGCCATATCCGACTTAACCCGGCGGCAAAGCTCGAAGCCATTCATCTCCGGCATCATCACGTCACTGACGACCAGTGATACATTTTCCTTCAATAGAATATCCAAGGCCTTGGCACCATTCTCCGCTACAAGTACATTAAAATTCCCGGACAACTCATGCTGTAAATAAGCGCGAATATCCCAATCATCCTCAACGATCAAGATCGTATAATCATATTTCTTATTCAACGTTTCTTGAACTTGGGATATATCCAAATGCGCTACACCAGAGGACGATTCGGTCGCATTCGACAGAAAGACACAAGATTCATCAAAATGAGATTTACCTTTCGGGATCTGAACGGTAAACACTGTCCGTTCGCCTTGCTCGCTTTCCACGTGGATCGAGCCTTTATGCATAAGGACAAATTCCCGTGTCAGATGCAGTCCGATACCCGTTCCCGGAGCATAGCTTTGCCCGCTTGTAAAAAAGCGCTCGAATACGGAGGCTAGGTTTTCCGGGGGAATCCCCTCTCCATTATCTTCCACCGATAAGACAACCTCCGTCTCCTCCTCCCGCAAACGAATCGTAATCTTCCCCTGCTCCGGGGTAAACTTAAAGGCGTTCGAGAGCAAGTTCGTTAATATCTTCTCCATCTTGTCCGTATCCACCCAAACAAAAAGAGAATCCATTTCATGCAGGAAGGTATAATCAATTCGCTTACTCTGGGCCAGATTATTAAAATAAGATTTCACCTCTTGGATTAAAAAGACCAAATCCATCTTAATAACCCGCAATCCCATCTTATTATTCTCTATCTTCCGGAAATCCAGCAATTGGTCGATCACACGTTTCAAGCGTTCCGCATTCTTCTTAACGATGCGGATATCATCCGCGAAAGCGCCTGCCGGGGCATCTTGCGCCATCTTGTTCAGAGGCCCGAGAATCAAGGTTAAAGGAGTCTTTATCTCATGAGATACATTCGTAAAGAACTGCAATTTCTGTGTCGTGACTTGCTCGATGCGCTGGTTCGCTACCGAGAGTTCCTCTTTCTGTTGTTGTACCAAACGATTTCTCTCATTCAACAAAAGATTATTCTGGCGCACTTTACGATTAATATAAACCATGTAAATAGCGGAACCACCCAATAAAAGCGCCAATATCAAGATAATAATCAAGGAACTATAAAGAAAGTTATATTTCGAGAGCAATTGCGACAAATTCGCACGCTGTTTCTCGATCTGGCGTTGATATTCTGCCAACCGGTCTGATTGTAAATAAAGGGTACCGGCGTTGGTCTTATCGATCATAGCGGTGCTTAACGCATACTTTTTCGTATAAGCTTGTCCGCTTAAGATCTGCCAAGCTACCTTAATAGCCACCCCACCACCTGTCGGATAATAAAAAGAGGCATCCAACTTACCCTGCGCAACCGCCTCCACGCCCAAGCCTCCTCCCAAGAGTCCATCCACGCCTATAAATTCCACGTGCCCCACCAGCGACGAATCTCGCTCCTCAATCGCCTCACGGGCCCCTAAGGCCATCATATCATTATGAGCGAAAACGATATCGACATCCTCTATGGAATCCAGCTTCAAGACTTCCTCATAGGCATTCTTCCTGTACCAATACCCATCCAACTCCCGGATCTTCACATTCGGATCAATAGACATCGCATCGACAAAACCTTGATGTCTTTCTGTAGCGGAGGAAGAGCCTCTCCGTCCCCATATCTCTAAAATCGTTGTCTCCTTCTTGATCAAGGAGCTGACGTACATTCCGATCGAGCGACCGATCTCGTAATTATCCGCTCCAATATACGTCGTATATTCATCGCTATTAATTTTCCGGTCCAATATGATAGTGGGAATACCAGCCCTGTACGCCTCAACAGCGACAGGCGTAACAGGCTCGGTCTCATTCGACGATATAATCAGCAAATCCACCTTTTTCTTGATAAAACCTTTTATCTGGCTGATCTGAGTATCATTATCTTGAATGGCATCCATCACGACCAGCTCGATCTCCGGATGATTTAAAGCCTCTACTTCCATATCACGTATCATGGATTGACGCCAAATATCCGTCATCGAGCATTGAGATACACCAATGACATATTTCTTTTCTTTTTTACCGGGTGAACAGGCAAAGCAAAGAATAAGGGATAGCCAAAGCAGAATATAAAGCGGGTTTCCTTTCATGTGGTATATTTAATTCGATCGTTTATTCTACAAATATACGAAAACTATTCCGAAATTACCCCCAAACAAGTCAAGGTATCTTTTAACAACGGGGTAAATCTATGGATACCGATTTCATTCAAATGATCAGCGTCCCTATAGCAAGAATCAGGTAACGGTACAGCCGTATAATTCAAATAAAAGACCGTTTTATCATCCACGTATTCCCGAGCCAAAGAATCCGTCAATTCTCGATAACTCGAAGGAACCCGTTCCATATATTCCGTGGAAACAGGGGCATTGTACAAAATAAGAGACAGATCCCGCTTCTTACATTCCTCTACGATTCGCCCCAACATCTCTTGTTGAAATGAGGATGGCAATAAATAAGCACCCTTATCATCATAGTAATGACGATCGATAATAACGTCTAGTGTTCCCCCGGTCGCCCCTGTGAAAATACGCTCGATCACATTCCTTTTAATCTCAGCTACGCAATTCTTGAACGGAACGCCAAACTCATATGAATACATGACCTCCTTACGGGTTACCGGCGAAACAGCCTCCTGTACCAAAGGTCGCAAATCCTCCCGCTCCTTCAGATGGGGATAAATAGACATATAGGCAGGAAACTCATCCTGATAGGAATCATCGGCCACGGTAAACGTGTGATAACCAAACCCCAATATCACGGTTTTCAAATGGGGAAGGTAAGGCGCTTTCAAGCATAAATCGATATAGGTATTGAAATAATTCTCACTGGATTTAGCGTCATTCCTCGATTTCCCCAGCATATCGGCGGATATCGAATGTAAAGGATGGGAATCTCCCAAAATCAATACCTCTACTTCCGGATCACTCTTGAGGCTGGGTACGCTTATATGAAAATAGGAGCGGATCAACAGACAACTAAGCAACCCTAAACATCCTACCACCCCTAAATACCGGAATATAGCTATAAAGAACCTTCTCATACTTATCAGAATTGAAAATAAATGAAACCTTGTGGATTACTGGCGTCGAAACCATAGATGATAATCAGCAATACCGTATAGATAACATACCGAACCGGAAGGCTCAGGTCCTCTATCATCAACCCATGCGCCTGTTTTCGGCCGATCCATTCCACGACGAACATAAGAGCCGTGAAAAAGAAACATTTCTTCAGCAGGAGTTGCCCGAATCCCAAGCCCACAAGCTGAGGAGCCGAGAATAACGAGACATTGAACATCCGCTCGAGATACACAGCCGCTTGGGATATATCTTCCGACCGGAACAGAATCCATCCCAATAAGACCAGCAAAAACGTAGCTCCCATCTGTGTCAATTCCTTCACAGAGGGAAGGAAACTGTTTTCCGCCACGGAATCTCTATACCTCCTATTTTGACCCAACAATAACAATGGCAGAAACAACAATGCATGATACGCTCCCCATGCCACAAACGTCCAGTTAGCCCCGTGCCAGAACCCACTTACCAAGAAAATAACAAGGGTATTCCGGAAGCTCTTCCATTTCCCTGCCCGGCTTCCCCCTAGGGGTATATAGATATAATCCCGGAACCAAGTCGTCAAAGAGATATGCCAACGCCGCCAAAACTCCGCTATATCCCGGGAGAAATAAGGATACTTAAAGTTCTGCATAAGGTCTATGCCAAACAACCGGGCACAGCCGATCGCTATATCCGAGTATCCGGAAAAATCCCCGTAAATCTGTATCGTAAAGAAGAAAGCCCCCAGAAACAAGGTACTCCCATCCAACGTCTGGTAATTCTCAAACACACCGTTCACGAACAAAGCGCAGTTATCGGCAACCACCACTTTCTTGAAAAATCCCCAAAGCATCTGGCGTATACCATCCAACGCCAGATCACAATCGAAATTACGAGGCCGGAGAAACTGAGGTAACAAATGGGTAGCCCGTTCTATCGGGCCCGCCACTAATTGGGGGAAGAAACTGATATAAGCGAAGAATGCCACGATATCATGAGTCGCCTTGATTTTACCTTGGTAAACATCAATCGTATAGCTCAAAGCCTGAAACGTATAAAAGCTGATCCCGACAGGGAGCAAGATATTCAACGTCACGTAATCGGCATCCCAGCCCAATAGGTGAAGGACATTTACCAAATTCTCGGTAAAAAAATCAAAGTACTTAAATACACCCAAGATCGAAAGGTTCAGTAAAATATTACCGGCACTTATCCACTTTTGGACCGACCGGTTGCCAGCGCATTTCTCCAAATAGACTCCACTCAAGTAACTGCATAACGACGTAAACAGGATCAGCAGCAAAAAGCGCCAGTCCCACCATCCGTAGAACAGGTAACTAACAGCTACCACAAATAGATTTTGCCACCGCAAAGACTTGAAAGCAAACCAGTAACCAAAGAAAACCAATGGCAGGAATATAAGGAACTCTATGGAATTAAATAACATAAATATTTAATTTTCAGACTCAAGAATATGTATCATCAAGGCGCAAAGATAAGGAATATCAAGCATTGACCAATAAATATTTCGTATATTCGTAGCTCAGAAATACAATAAGATACAGAGATGAAGATAATCAACGAACAATTACTCGATGAGACCCAGGCCAAAGCCTTGCAGTCTCCCCGCCTGCGAATGAACTATAATTTCCATGAGAGATTGGATGATCCGATCAATCGGTTACTGAATGCCATGGAGCCCGGTACGTATTTGCGTCCGCACCGGCATTTAAATCCGGCGAAAGACGAGATCTTCTTGTTGCTACGTGGGAAGGTAGCGGTATTCTTGTTTGACGAGGAAGGGAATATCACGGAGAAAACGATACTGAATCCAAAGGAAGGCGCTTATGGAGCGGAGATCAAGGCCGGAACATGGCACGGGCTTCTGGTACTGGAATCCGGATCGGTTATTTATGAGATAAAGCAAGGGCCGTTTGCGCCGCTAGCACCGGAGAACCTAGCGCCTTGGAGCCCCGAGGCGGAAGATACGAAGGGAGTAAAGAAGTATCTGGAATGGCTCGAGAGCCAAATATGATCGATGATACTTTTAGTATAACAAGCTAGCGATCAGCCTCGTATAACAAGAGCTATACGATAGTTTTAACAATGCCCATTCTAAAGTGTTTACGATGCCCATTATAAGGAGTTTACAATGGGCATCGTTACCTCCTTATAATAGGCATTGTTATTATTTCTGGAAAACCTTCGTCGATTTAATCATCACGTCGTGTAAAGGACGATCGTTCTTATCCGTCTTTACCACGGAGATCTTCTCTACGATATCGAGGCCTTCCACTACCTCGCCAAAGATCGTTACCGAGCCATCCAGATGCGGAACGCCACCGATCGTCTTATAAATCTCACGCCGTTCGGCCGGGATCACTACCGGGCCTAATACCGCCAACGTATCTTCTACCAAGATGGACGCACGGGCATGTAACTCATTCTCCAAGGAATCGGCGGCCAAGGAAGGATCTTGCTTTTTCAGCTCATCCCGGAATTTATAGTACAACCAGTTGCGGCGGATCTCATTGATACGAGCCTCTTTCTCCGCAAGCTCCTTGTCGTCCAAGACTTTCCCTTGCACAAAACAGAACTGCGTACCGGCGGAGGCACGTTCCGGATTCACGGCATCGATCTCTTTTGCGTCGATCAAAGCGCCTTTCTTATTAAAATGATTGGGTAATATCTCGGCGGGAACGGTATAACCACCATCGCCATCCCCATACAAGGCACCCGGCTCATGTGCCTTACTCTCCGGATCACCACCTTGCACGACAAACTCCTTGATAACACGGTGGAAAAGCATACCCTCATACTCGTTCGACTGGCAGAGCTTTATGAAGTTATCCCGGTGAAGAGGCGTATCGTCGTATAGCAGGACGGTGACGTCTCCCATCGTCGTCTTGATTTTCACATATACGGGTTTATTCGGGTCCAAAGGCTTATCCCCACAAGCTACCAACGTGAGCAAGAGCAGGAACAGCGAGAAAATTTGTCGTTTCATACCTGTTTTATTTATCGGATTAAGTAGTTACAAAGCCGGTTATTCCTCCGCATAGATCAACATCTGGCAATTCTTGCAGTCGAAGCGCAAACGCAAGAGCGTTTCCTTATAGCGCAGCAAGTAAGGCTCCTTATAGGGAGACTTCTGCTTCTGGTAAGTAGGGCACCATCCCATACTGTACCTCAGGCAATGTTTCGTGAACATCAAAGGGACATCCTTCTGGGGAGACAACTCGAAAGCGTCTTCCACGGCAGTCACGCCATGCGCCTTATAAAAGGCACCAGCCTTGCTATTGGAGACATTCCCTAAATAAGTCAGACGCTTCTCTGGGAAAGGGATTTCCAAAGTCTCGCCTACACACGGCTTTACCGGACGAGCCTCTTCCCTGCGGTAACGAATCCGCCGGGTAGAGATAAGCCTCTCCACCCCTTGCCTACGCATCTCGGCCAATAAAGAAGAAGGGACAAACCAGTTATCGGACATCGCCACGGTGACCTCCACCGCCTCAAAAGGCGTATTTCCCAACTTAGAGAGCTGGGTACGGATATTCTCCGCTTGATCCCGCCGGGCCGGTTCTTTCTCGAACGGCTGGGTAAGCATGATACGGGCTCCTGTCTCGTCTGTCATACTTAACGTGAAGCCAAAGGCGTTATCTTGAAATTCCATCCGGACAGAGAGCTTCCGCTCGGCGGATGGCTTGGATAGCAGTTTATCAAACTCTTGATCGAAATTCCGGTACAAAGGCATCTTCGGACGGATCGCCGGGCGATCCAACGTAAAGATCCGGTTCGCCTCCACACGGTTTACCCGGAAGCCCTCCAACTCCCCTTTCTCATTGAAGAAGGTAAGCCCGTCGCCATTATTCAATTGTTTCAGTCCGGCGATCGTGAAAGAGTTTCCTTTCAGTTCCTTCACCGTACCCACCGGCTCCCCCAAGGACTTAGGCGTATCAAAGCTGGTGATATCCTTCGTGCGCTCCTTCCATAAGAAAGGCGTGAAACCCCGGTTGAAGCTTTTCTCCGCCACGGGCTCGAACGTGTAAGTGCTATGCCCGGCCGAGGCACGACGGTATTCTGGCCGACGGGCCAAGATAGCGTCTAGTTTCTTCCGATACCAAGCCGTTACGTTTTTCACGTAAGATACATCCTTCAAACGACCCTCGATCTTCAAGGAAGAGACACCGGCATCCAACAACTCCTCCAAGTATTCGCCCCGGTTCATGTCCTTCAAGGATAAGAGATGCTTACCCGATACGATCTCCTTCCCGTCCGCGTCGATCAAGCTATAAGGCAGGCGGCAATACTGGGCGCATTCCCCCCGGTTGGCGCTTCGTCCGCTCAAGGCGGCACTCAGGTAACACTGGCCGCTATAGCTTACGCACAGCGCCCCGTGTACGAAGACCTCCAGAGGCACGGTCGTTCGCTCGGCGATCTCCCGTATCTGGTTCAGCGATAGCTCCCTCGCCAATACGACTTGCGTGAAACCTACCTCTTGCAGGAATCTCACCTTCTCCGGCGTACGGTTATCCGTTTGCGTACTGGCGTGCAAGGGGATAGGCGGAAGGTTCAACTGGGTGATACCCATGTCTTGAACGATCAAGGCATCCGCCCCGGCCTCGTAAAGCTGCCAGATCATTTGCTCGGCCTCTGCCAGCTCCTCTTCTTTCAAGATAGTGTTCAAGGCCACGTAAATACGAGCCGAATAGAGATGGGCGTAATCGCAAAGCTGCCGTATATCGTCCAGCGTATTACCAGCGGCGGCACGGGCTCCGAACTTCGGGGCACCGATATACACGGCATCGGCACCATGGTTAATCGCCTCCCTGCCGCAAATCAGATCCTTAGCGGGAGATAACAGTTCTATCGAACGGGGTTCTTTTCTCATTTACAAGCTTCCTAGTTTTTTGATATCTTCCCGGCGGAACGGGGTCTCTTGGTATACGTAATAGTTCAGCCAATTGGTGAACAGCAGGTTCGCATGCCCCCGCCAACGTACCACCGGACCTTGCGCCGGATCGTTATTCCGGTAATAATTACGAGGCTTGTTGATGGGCAATCCCTTCCCCAAATCACGCATATACTCATCATTCAGCGTATAGGGCGAATACTCGGAATGGCCGGTGATGAAGAATTCCCGTCCGCCACGAGCCATCGCCATATAGACGCCGGATTCCTCGCTCTCGGACAATAAGGTGAGCTCGGGCACCTTCATGATATCCTCCCGGCGAATCTCGGTATGACGGCTATGAGGCACGAAGAACTCGTCATCGAACCCCCGGAAGATCGGAACAAACGGTTCCCGGAGCGAATGACGGAAGACACCGAACATCTTGGCCGGCAAATCATATTTAGGCACCCCATAGAAATGGTATAGCCCCGCTTGCGCCGCCCAGCAGATATAGAGCGTGGAGGTAACATGCGTACGGGCCCAATCGAATATCTGCGTGATCTCCTCCCAATAACTAACTTCCTCGAAAGGCATCTGCTCCACGGGAGCGCCCGTCACGATCATCCCGTCGTAGAAATCATCCGCCATCTCATCGAAATCCTTATAAAATTCCTGCATATGCTCGATGGGCGTATTCTTCGGCGTATGTCCCTTGATCTTCATAAAATCAAGTTCCACTTGCAGGGGTGTATTACTGAGGAGGCGAACCAAGTCCGTCTCGGTCGTTATCTTAAGGGGCATCAAATTCAATACGACTACCCGAAGGGGGCGGATATCCTGCTCCGACGCACGCAAGGAATCCATCACGAAGATATGTTCCTTCTTCAGCAGCTCGATAGCCGGTAAGTTCTTTTGTAAATTTAATGGCATTTTCTATCTCTGATTATTATATGAGCGCAAAGATAATGAGAATTTTCTCATTATCGCTTATACTTCGCCACCATGATCACGGGGTTGTCCTCCTCGTGCATACCTGCGGCGATCTCCTTTAACTTGCCTTTGAGGTGTCCTTCTTGATAGGCCTCGACAAGTTCGGGGGTATTTATCCGCCACGTGAAGGCGATCTCGTCGTTATTGAAGACCGTGAGGTCGAAAATCTCGTCCACGAGGTTGGCGATCGGTACTTCTTTCGTGAAATCATCGTTATACAGGACATACTCAGATACTTCCTTTGTCTCCCTATCGTACACCAAATCGGTTCTCATCAACCGATAGTAGGTATCCATCATCGCCAAGTTCAACTCTTTCTTTACGGTCTGCATAAAACAATAGCGATCCGTAACCACACCCGGGAAAAGAAAGATCTCCGGGCTCATGGATTGAATAGAGGGAGTCCTTACGATAAAGGGCTTTAATCCATCAGCGGGCGAATAGGTGTAGACCGTGTCGCAAGATGGCTCCGTAAGTAGCCAACGATCCCCGTAAGGGACGATACAAGGGTTATTAACCATACCTATGCCCTTTTCGTCGAACAATACTTGCGACACCTTTTTCTCAAAAGGAATCTTAATCTCCTCTACCACGCTCCCGTCTCGCTTGGATACTATCAAGAATATATTCCTAGGCTCAAGATCCTGATGATCACTATTGAAATTACGCCCGCTACTAGCGTCTTGGCAGATAAAATGATCTCCGTCTAAATTGAAGATCGCTTTATAATAAACCCATGATTTCGTATCTTCGTCTTCTCCTTCCTTAAACAGGAAACTTCGTTTAAAATTCCCGAACAAGTCATAAGTCATTATCTTTCTTTGCTACAGATTACCAACAAACATTTCTCCTTTCTCATCGTCCAGATAGATACCATTCGTCGCATAATACTCCTCGTTACCCTGTCCCCTCCGGTTAATCTTTCGTACCGCTTTTCCTTTCCGGTCATAAATAAAAATATTCCCATCAGCAGCAAACATATTCCGTACGATCATCACATCCTTCCCGATCGCCTGCAACCAGCCTAGCGTCACGAACTCGTCGGTAGTCTCCAACGGAATATATTCCACATCAAAAAGATCTTGCAAGATCAGTTCCTTTTTGGGATAATCTTTCGATACGTCCACCACGATAAGATCCTCTTTCTCTTGGGTAGAAGAGGTACCGCAGCCAACCATACCTCCCGTTAATAAAAACATTCCCGCCGCTATCAAGCTCTGTCTCATAATAGTCTTTTCTTTTAGTTTAAATTTAAGGATAAAGGCAAATAATATTCACCTTGCGCAATATAGGGAATTTTTAATGGCTACACAAAGATTTGTTCGAAAGAATTGGCTTCAGCCTCAGATAACCACGGCAACCGCACCCAAACCATATCCAGCCTCCTATCCTAATAGAATTTGCTCTTGATAGGTAGAGTAATGAGATTTTTCATTATATTTGGAGCGTTGAACAGATTAATAAAAGGATATATAGGCATGAACTTTCCCGGCAATTATCTTCCAGCGATCATCGCTTTATGTAAACGACATAAAGTAAAAAAGCTATTTGCTTTCGGCTCTGTCCTTACCAATCGCTTTAATGAGCAAAGCGACATAGATCTGGTAGTCGATTTTGACAAGACCAACGTAGATGATTACTTCTCTAATTTCTTTGACTTGAAATATGCCTTGGAGAGTCTTTTCGAAAGAGAAGTAGACTTGCTGGAAGAACAAGCGATCCATAATCCTTATCTCAAGGAAAATATTGATACCACAAAGATGTTAATCTATGGATAACTTCATCAAAAAACATTTACAAGATATAGCTACGGCGATTGACGAGATCGAAAGTTTTTTCGATGATCAACCCAAGCTATTTGAAAATTTCTGCAAAGACTTACGTCTTAGACGGGCAATAGAAAGAAATATCGAGATTATCGGAGAGGCCATGAACCGGATATTAAAAACGTCTCCGACAATAGCGATCACCAATTCCCGAAAGATAGTAGATGCCCGTAACTACATTATACATGGTTATGACAGTCTATCTGTTGATATTCTTTGGAGTATCGTTGTCAACCATCTGCCTTTATTAAGGCAAGAGGTTGATATTTTACTTGATACATAATTAAAAAATAAATAAAATATGCCCCGTAAGTCAATGGAATGTAATTATGTAAAGGCATCAACATGGCAGCGTCTTAGAAAAGTATAGGTAAGGATTATGTCATCAGATAAGATCTTGAACAGATTATAAGTATAAACGACATGGATATTAGCAATAATTTATTTCAAGCGCTGTTGAAGCAACAGGGGCTGATTGATTTTAGAAGAATTTCCATCCAAGCGGAAGGAGACGGAAAGTTTTTCTATGGATATTTCAAGGATGAACGCTTTCATGTCTGTGACGAAGAACTGAATGAGGTGGATTCCCGCGAATCGTTTCCGAATGACGCACAAACGATGTTGTTGATACAGGATGAAGAGTCTTATCATCTCCGCCAACAATACGATGCCTACAAAGAGGGCTATGAGTCGCCTTGGACAACCAAGCCAAACAACTGGGTGATCAACAGGGAAGGAGATAGGCTACTGAAAGATGTAAGCTATTACCAACCCCTCTCATCCCTTATACAAGTAGTTAAACGGCCTACACGACTGATGGATATCCCCATTGGCACTATTTACGAGTTTTGTAAAGACAACTTGCACTTAGCGGATAACGAAAAGGCGGAAGGACACTCTACCATCAAATGTAATTATAGAGACATCAAAGAGGGCAAGGACAACGTACTTATGAAGGGTAAACTCGAGAAGAGATGTACTTACCTGTTCGCTATGGATGACTTATATTTCTTCAATAAAGATTTCAGCCTCTGGGTCGTTAACAAAGATGGTAATACCGTATTCCTGCAAGCTTGCGAAGTTGTCTGGTATAGTAAATACGGGGTTAAAGTACTAAGCAAGAAAGAAGAGAGCGGAAGATCTGAATGGACGATTCATTCCCTTGACAGGGAAAAGGCCCACTCACGAAGTATGGGCAGAACGCCCAATGATTCTGATTACGAAATGCCTCGTGCGGAATATTTAGGTACGCCGGAGTATCTTCTCTCACATGCGGGCGACAAATACGTTTCAATCATAGACCCGAGTGGTAAAATCCTATTTTATAAATGCTTTTACAATGTAAGGATTACACGATTTGCCAACGACCTGATTACGCTGAGGGATGATAATCAGGACAAAGAGGTCTTGGATGTATATGGCAACAGCCTAGGCTACATAGCTCCTACAGGGCCACGTGGCTATATGGTGTTTAAACGAGAACTTAAACAGCCTGTGTACTTCAACGAGAAGGACAAGACGGCTCATCCATATGAATACGCAAGGGAACTGTATGGAGTACTTCAAATAATGCAGGGCGAGATAATTATACCGGCTATTTTTTCAAAGATCCAAATCCATAGCGGTATGAATGAAACGCTATTATCAATCGTGTCCATCTCGAATAGCGGCGAAGGGAAAGAACAGGTTTATCAAGGGTTATACGTGGGGCGACAACTGATCGTGCCGATCGGATGCGAGGATATAAAATTCATGGAATATGAGGAGCGAAGATATGAGTATCCGCATGATAAGATTAGAAAAAAAGGGAATTATATCCGTTACACCCGAAACGGGAAGCAGGGACTGGTTTATTACAATGGAATAGATATAGTGAACGGATGTGACGAGGCAGATATGCTATACCATGAAAACGGATGCCCCAATTGCGCCCTAGCCTCCCAAAGAGGGAAATACGCGTTCATCTACAGAGATAAATTAATAACCGGGTTTGTCTTCGATAAAATAGAGGCGGCACGCATTACTGGATGGCATGACTCAGACACACAATGGGCAAAGGTCTGGAAAGACGGACAATGCGCAATTTACCGAAACGAAGAGCCAATCATCGGCTATTATACGGACATAAAAGCGATCAAGACCAAGCTATTCTCTCTATCCGAGGAATCCTCTTACTCCAATGTACTATTTATCGTAACCGGAGAAGACGGGAAAAAGGGGCTGTACCGAATGGACGAAAAAGAAATACTTCCGTGCGTCTACGAATCCTTAAAGATCTCCGAAGAGGTTATATACGCCGACGGTCAGTATTTTGATGGCGATGGCTCTGTGGTGTTCGAATGTGAGGGCTATGACTTTCTGACTAAAGCAAAAGGAGGCTATGGCTCATCCTTATGCTACGCAAATCATGAGACCCTCGTATTCGTACAAACCGGGAGCGCGAAAATCCGGGAATATGAGCGTTATAACAACAAACAAACATATACCTTTGGATCTCTTGAGTTCGATTTCAAGAAAGAACGCTTTGTACCTATAGAAGAGGAAAAAACTGATAACGCCCCCGACTATCAAGAGAATGACAATGATTATGAACGTGACACCTATTATGCGCTTGGTGAAGACGATTATGCCAGATGGCGAGACCAAGGAGGGAACCTTGATGACATGATGGACGGCATGGGATACTAAACCTCAGTAATAGTCTACTAAACTCAATGGAACAGGTCCCGTAAACCAGTGGAATCCACTTCGTATTCCACTGGTTTACGGGACCTGTTCCATTGAGATAGATTTCCCCGGGAGAGAGTATCAAAACCCTCCCCCTAAAGCCTTATACAGGTATACCACCGACAGCAACTCATCCAGCACGGCATTGTTCAAACCGATCTGGGCGTCCAGCAAACCACGCTGGGCATCCAATACGTCCATGTAGCTGATGACACCGTTGATGTATTGCAGTTGGGCGAGTTCCAGATATTTACTGGCGGAGGCTTCCAGATTCATGCGGGAAGCACGGATCTCCTTCACCTTGCGGACGGTCACGATAGCGTTGTTCACCTCCTTGAAAGCGCCTAATACGCTCTTCTCGTAACTATAGACCTCTTGCTCGTAACGAGCCTTCGCCGCTTTCACTTTCGCCTTGTTCTTCCCCATGGCGAAGATCGGCTGCAACAGGCTTCCGGCAATAAAACCTGCCGGACTCTTCAAGATACTGCTTAACTCATCGCTCTCGAAACCGTAATTACTTGTCAAACGGATCTTCGGGAATAAGTCCGTTTGCGCCACACCTACCTGAGCGTTCGCCGCCCGAAGCTTAAACTCCGCTTGACGCATATCCGGCCGGCGCTCCAGCAAAGAGGACGGTAAGCCGATCGGTAAGGCATCCGGCAGGTGCTGGTCGCTCAAGGAAAGGCCACGGGGGATATCATCCGTATACTCGCCCAACAACATGCTGAGGTCGCTTTCCTTGATCTTGATCTGACGCTCCAGCGAGGGGATCAAGGTCTCGGTACGGGCCAACTCCACTTGGGCTTGGTTGTAAGCCGTCTCGGAAGTAAGTCCGCCCTCATAGCGAAGCTTCGCCAAGCGGACACCCTCACGACGTGCGTCCAAGGTTTGTTGTACGATCGACAACTCTTGGTCCAAGGCGCAAAGTTGATAATAATTGGCGGCTACCTCGGCGATGATGGTCAATCGCAAGGCACGCTGCCCCTCCACGGTCTGCATATAGGAAGCGATGGTAGCCTCGTTCGCCCAGCGGAGGTTGCCCCATAAATCCAATTCCCAAGACAAAGTCAACTTCGCCCCAAACTCCGGATCGGGCTTCGGATCATCCCCTCCATAGTTCAAGCGTTCCTTTTGCGCATAGATATTCGCACCCACCTCCGGCAGCATATTCGCGAAAGAGATCCGTTTGGCGGCGATCATCTCCTTCACCTTGGCGGCGGCGATCTTCATATCCTTATTATTATCCAGAGCCTTTTTGATCAAATCTTTCAAGGTTTCATCGGCGTAAAGGCTCTCCCAAGGGATATTCTCCACGGACGCCGTATCGGTCGTATCCGTATAAGCCTCGATCCGGTCCGGCAGGTTCAACTCCGGACGTGCGTACCGCTTTCCGATCTTGCAGGAAGAGAACGCCAGCATAGAAACGACACACACCACGGTTACCACTTCTTTCTTTTGAGCGATACGTTCCATCCGCATCTTTCCCTTTATCTTATAGATCAAGACAAAGAAGAAGGGAACCAACACGATACCTACCGTAATCGCCACCAGCATACCGAAGAACACGCCCGTACCGATACTATGGCGGGAAGCTGAGCCCGGCCCGCTAGCCAACACCATCGGAAGCATACCCAACACGAAAGCCAACGAGGTCATCAAGATCGGGCGGAAACGCATCTGGGCGGCATGGATAGCGGCTTTCACCACATCTACCCCGTTATCTACCTGCACCTTGGCGAACTCGACGATCAAGATAGCGTTCTTCGCCGCCAAACCGATCAGGGTTACCAGACCGATCTGGAAATAGATATCGTTCTCCAACCCCGTCACCCAGATACCCAAGTAAGCACCCAACGTGGCGACCGGCAAGGAAAGCAATACGGCGATCGGCACGATCCAGCTCTCATACTGAGCCGCCAAGAACAAGAAGACAAACAAGAATACCAACGCCAAGACAAATCCCGTCTGCCCGCCGGCCTGTTTCTCCTGATAGGAAAGACCGCTCCACTCCAGACCGATATTCTCTGGCAGATGCTCCCTAGCGATCCGTTCCATCGCCGCCATCGCCTCGCCCGTACTATATCCCGGGGCGGCTACGGCATTGATCGAGGCCGTGGTGAACATATTGAAACGCTTGATCGTTCCCGGACCGGTCGTATATTGGGTCGTACCCAAGGCGGTCAATGGAACCATCGCCCCGTCCTTGCTGCGCACGAAGAACAAGTCCAGATTATCCCGGGTAGCCCGGTAAGGCGCCTCCGCTTGGATATATACACGGTAAATACGGTTGAACATATTGAAGTCGTTCACGTACACAGAGCCCAGATAAGCTTTCATGGTCGAGAAGATATCGGACAAAGGGATGCCGAGGAACTTCGCCCGGTCACGATCCACGTCGAAATACAACTGCGGGATCTCGCTCTGCATGGCGGAAGATACGCCTTGAAGCTCCGGCGCCTGCGAGGCGTAATACAGGAAGGTATCCGTGGCGCTTACCAAATTATCCCAGCTAGCGTCTCCCCTAGCCTCCAACTGCATTTCCAGACCACCGCTCTCGCCCAAGCCCGGGATTACCGGCGGACGGTTCACGTACGACTTAGCCTCGGGGTAATAATAGAATTCCCGGCGGGCATCGGCCATCACGTCCTCTACCTTCATGCCGGAGGATTTACGCTCTTCCCACGGTTTCAGGATCACCGTCAGTGTGGCACGCCCTTGGTTCGTACCGACACGGGGACTGCTACCGGTTACGTTCTGCACGTAGGCCACGGCCGGATGATGGTCGAGGAACTCGATCGCACGGTCTGTCACGGCACGTGTACGCTCCAAGGTAGTACCCTCGGGCATCTCCAGCTCTACGGTGAAGAATCCTTGATCCTCCTCCGGGATAAAGCTGGTAGGCAACACCCGGTTCAAGACGAAGATAGCCACCAGCACCATCCCGAACCCTGCCAAGATACGGCGGGGATTAGCGATGGAGATACGCAACAACTTCGTATATTTCTTATTTCCTTTCGCCAACCACAGATTGATCTTACGGAAAATAAACGCTTTCTTCTTATGAGACGGACGCAAGATGATGGCGCACATCGCCGGGCTCAACGTCAAGGCCACTACCGTGGACAGCAACACGGAAACCACGATCGTGACGGAGAACTGACGGTACAACTGCCCCGTGATACCTCCCAAGAAACTCACCGGCACGAACACGGCGGCCAATACCATGGAGGTAGCGATCAAGGCACCGGATAATTCCCGCATCGCCTTATGCGTAGCCTCACGGGCGGTCACACGCTCCTCGGCCATGATACGCTCCACGTTCTCCACCACCACGATAGCGTCGTCCACCACGATACCGATCGCCAAGATCAATCCCAGCAAGGTAAGCATATTCAACGAGAAGCCGAAGATCAACATGAAACCGAACGTTCCGATCAAGGAGATCGGGACAGCGATCGTCGGGATCAAGGCCGCACGCCAATTCTGCAACGAGAGGAACACCACGAGAACGACCAAGAAGAGGGCCTCGAACAAGGTCTTATACACCTCATGCACGGATTGGGAGATATACTCCGTCATATCAAACGGGAAATTATACTCCAAGCCCTCCGGGAAGTTCTTGCTGATATCCTTCATCGCCTCTTTCACCTTCGTGGCGACCTCCAGAGCGTTCGCTCCCGGCAACATATAGATACCCAAGATAGCGGCGTTCTTCCCGTTGATCCCACTCTCCGTAGAATACGAGGAAGCCTCCAGCGATACCCGGGCCACGTCGCTCATCCGGACGATCGAGCCATCCGGGTTCGCCCGCACCACGATATCCTCAAACTCCTTCACGGTGGACAAACGTCCCGGGGCCGTAATAGGCAAGGTGACATCCACGTCCAGCACAGGTTGCTTACCCAGCTCGCCCGCCGCCGATTCCCGGTTCTGGTCTTTCAAGGCATCCTGCAAGTCCTTTACCGTCAATCCCATATTAGCCAACCGATCCGGATATACCCAGATCTGCATACCGTAATAACGGCTACCGATATTCGATACACGGCCTACGCCCGGGATACGGCGCAATACGTCCAACACGTTGATCGTGGCGAAGTTACTCAGATAAATCTCGTCGAACTTCGGATCGTCGGACATCAAGCTCAAGGTCATCAGCTGGCTGGGTGCCTGCTTCTCGATCGTGATACCATTCTGGATCACCTCGGCGGGCAAACGACTCTCGGCCAGTTTCACACGGTTCTGGATCTCGACAGCCGCCAAGTCCGCATCGGCGGATACATCGAAGGTCACCGTAATATTCAAGCTACCCGAGTTCGAGCTACTACTTTGCATATAAATCATGCCGGGCGTACCGTTCAGCTCCTGCTCGATTGGGGTAGCGACCGCTTGAGACACTGTCAGGGCGCTCGCTCCCGGATACGTGGCGCTGATCTTCACCACGGGGGGCGTAATCTGCGGATACTGGTCCACAGGCAACAATGCCAGTCCGATGATTCCGACAATCACGATCAGGATCGATAAGACGGTCGAAAAGACAGGACGGTCTATAAAGAATCCCGGTTTCATTGTTCTTCCTCCTCTCTAAGCGCTTGGATAGCCTTCTCGTCGCCGGCCTCTACCGCATGTACCTTCACGCCCGGTACCAATTTATGATAACCCTCTACCACTACTCGCTCGTTCTCGCCCAAGCCTCGTTCGATCACGACCTTGTTGCCGATCTCCGGGCCGGTCTGCACGAAACGCTTCTCGGCGATATCGTCCCTACGGATGATATAGATGAACGCACCTCCTTTCTCGATCGAGAGGGCTTTCCGGGGAACGACGATCGAACGCTCTCGGACATCCAGCAGGAGCTTCACTTTCGTGAACTGTCCGGGCAATAATTTCTGGTTCGGGTTGGATAGTTCCGCACGAACGCCAAACGTACCGGTCTTCGGGTCCACCAGCGGATCGGCGAAGTCCACGATACCTTTTACCGGGTATTCAGAGTCGTCCGCTAAGGTAACCGTCACGGTAGGCTGCCACGAACGGGTCGTATCCCGCTCGCCAAACTTCACGTTACGACGCTCGGCACGCAGGTAATCCAAGGCGGTCATCTTAAAATCGACCAATACCGTGTCGCTCTTCACGACAGCCGCCAATTTCGAATTGACACCCGGGCCCACCAAAGCGCCCACATCCACGAAACGCTCACTGATATACCCGGACAGCGGCGAGGTCACTACCGTATAGCTCAACTCCATCTCCGCTTGATCCAGATCCGCCTTGCTCATGGCGATATTCGCCTCGGCGTCTTCCAGAGCGGCCGTGGCGTTATCCAAATCCAGCTGGCTGGCGGCGTGTTGCTCGTACAACGGTTTCAGGCGTTCCACATCACGCCGGGCCTTGGCCGCTTGGGCTTGGCTTTTCTTCAGTTGGGCTTTCGCCTTCTCTACCCTAGCACGATATTTATCGGGATTAATCATAAACAGGGGCTCATTCTGCTTCACCCGTTTACCTTCCTCAAACAACATTTTCTCTAGGAATCCCTCCACACGGGCATGTACCTCGACAAAGCTGGCGGCACGGATACGTCCCACGTACTCACCATAAATCTGCACGTCTTCTTTTGAGGGTTTGTCTACGATCACGATGGGCAATTGCTGCTCTTCCTTATGGTGGCAACCCGTCATCGCTACTACAAGGGCTATCAAGATAACCTGTACTTTTGCCAATCTTTTCTTGCTCATTCTACCTATATAAATTACTTATGTCACATTTGTCATTTAAGAAAGAAAGAATCATTCCATTTTTCTCGAGGACATCGATAATTAACGTTACTTCACTTAATAACAAACCGTATAGCGTTTATGTTAACATTTATACTAAAATTAGGGCATATCCAACTGGGGAATAAATCCACAACCAGCCGGGAAAGTCTACACTTAAAAATAAAAATCCCTTCGAATGAAATGCTTTTTCCATCCGAAAGGATTTCACAGATACCACATCTTCATCTATTATCTTATTGATCAACCGACAACGCTTTCCACAAATTATCGTCCGGTACGGGAGCGACAATTCGCACGTTCTCTTTTGAAACCGGATGGATAAACTCCGCACTACGTGCGTGCAAGCTAATGCCTCCATCCTTATTGGAACGATCGAAACCATATTTCAGATCTCCCTTGATCGGACATCCCATCTTCGCCAACTGACAGCGGATCTGATGGTGCCGCCCCGTCTTCAAATCGATCTCCAACAGATAATAATTATCCGAATGGGCGATCAATTTATAACGCAGGATGGCTTTCTTGGCATTCGGCCGCTCGGTATCGTAAGCGTAACTCTTATTTTGCTTCTCGTTCCGCACCAGCCAATCCACCAACTCACCCTCATCCTGCGGGGGACGGTTCTTGACGATCGCCCAATACGTCTTGCGCACCTCACCGACACGAAACATCTCGTTCAAGCGAGAGAGGGCCTTGCTCGTCTTGGCGAAAATCACGACCCCGCTCACCGGACGATCCAGACGGTGCGTGACACCGACAAAGACATTCCCGGGCTTGCAATACTTCTCCTTCAGCCATACCTTCAGCATCTCCGAGAGAGGCTTATCCCCCGTCTTGTCGCCTTGCACGATCTCACGGCAGGTCTTATCTACCGCTATAATATGATTATCCTCGTAAATAACCTCCATATTACATGTTCATACCGCCGTCAACCTGAATAACCTGTCCGGATACATAAGAAGACATATCCGAAGCCAAGAAGGTAGCGATATTAGCCACATCCTCGACCGTTCCACCACGGCGCAAAGGAATCTTCTTGCACCACTCGGCACGTACCTCGTCAGACAGCTGAGCGGTCATATCCGTGATGATGAATCCCGGGGCGATAGCGTTCGCACGGATGCCACGAGAACCCAACTCCTGAGCGACAGACTTAGCCAAGCCGATCATACCGGCCTTGGAAGCGGAGTAGTTCGCTTGTCCGGCGTTGCCATGAACACCTACGACAGAAGACATATTGATAATGCTACCCGCACGTTGCTTCATCATGACCGGGGTACAAGCATGGATAAAGTTGAAAGCGGACTTCAAGTTCACGTTCAACACAGCGTCCCATTGTCCCTCGCTCATACGCATCATCAAGCCGTCTTTCGTGATACCGGCGTTGTTCACCAAGATATCGATACGTCCGAAATCCTTTACGATCTCGGCCACCACGTTATGAGTCTCTTCAAAGTTAGCGGCGTTAGAAGCGTATCCTTTCGCCTTCACGCCCAAGGCCTCGATCTCGGCCTGTGTAGCCAAGCCATTCTCATCGATCACTAGATCCGTGAAAGCGATGTTAGCGCCCTCTTGGGCGAACTTCAAGGCGATAGCCTTACCAATACCACGAGCGGCACCTGTTACGACAGCCACTTTACCTTCTAATAGTTTCATATTACTCAAATTTTTTAATATCAATGTTTAATCAAGCAAGCTCCCGTTGAATAGCCACCGCCGAATACCGTGATAGCGATCAAGTCGTCTTTCTTGAAATTCTTATCGTTCTGGGCATATACCAAGGCCGAGCTTACGGAACCCGTATTTCCCAGCTCCTCGATATTGTGCAAAAATTTCTCGTCCGGCAAGTTCAATTGCTTGGCGATATTCGCCATGATACGCATATTCGCCTGATGGCCGATGAAATAAGTAAGGTTATCCAGCGTATAACCGTTCTTCTCCAACAAATGAAGGACATTCTTAGGCATATAGGTACAAGCTTGGATAAATACGTCACGCCCCTCCGGCATCAAGATACCGCCGTCACGAGGACGCAAGTGAACCGCCTCCATCGCTTTCGACAAATGGCCGAGACCTTGCGTGTAGACCTCTACGATCTCGGCGTCGCCCTCACCGATCCGCTCCTTGGAGATAAAGAAAGCGGCGGCGGCATCACCCCATAAATGGCCCGCCTTCGGGTCTGTCTCATTATAATAAGCGGAGTTCTTATCAGCGGAAAGCACCAAAGCCTTGGAAGCCTTCCCCATGGCGAAATATCCCTCCACAACCTCCAAGGCGTTCAAGAAAGAAGAACAAGCCGAGGATAGATATAAAGCTTTCGCGTCAGCGATAGTATACTCATGTTGAACCGTATGCGCGGCCGTCGCAACCGTATCATAAGGAGAATACGAAGCGGAGACGATCAAGTCTACCTCCGTGATATCGTAAGGCAATTTGGGAAGAGCGTCCTTCACGGCCTCAAGGCTCATGGTATTGATATTCTCCCCCTCTTTCGCTTTCGAGCGGGTATGAATTCCCGTCCGTTGCTCAATCCACTCACTTGTCAACCCGCTCAATTCAAGAAAATGTTGGTTATCTACCCGTTCTTCAGGCACATAAAACCCTGTCGCATTAATAAACATTCCTTAGTGTCTTTGATTTACTTAATCTTTATTCCGTTGAATATTAAATTCATCACATTGTCTCTACGTTTAATCCGCTGGCTGATATTATCACCCATGATCCCCCGGATATAGGGCACCTCCAGCCCTTTCAAGGCATGATGGAGCACGAGGGCGGTAATGTCCGTGTCCGGCATGCTGAATATACCCTCCTTCACGCCATCGTCCAATATTCCCTTTATGATCTCCACTTCCCGAAGGTCGAAGCTCTTACGTACCTTCTCCACCCGCCATATATCACGGAAGAAGGTAGCCCGCAACGTACCGTTCCGAAACACCAACGCCTTTACAGCGTCCAAGCGGCTATAGATAAACGTCAGCAGCTTCTCGTCCGCCGGCAGATCCTTGCTGGCCACGTCCACCAGCATCTTATGAAGCTGGTCCAGCTCCGACTCCACTACCGCCAAATAGATCTCGTTCTTACTTTTGAAATACGTATAAAGCGTACGTCTCCCCTTACGAGATGCCTGTGCAATATCGTTCATCGTTGTGTTATCAACCCCCATGCGGGCAAACAATTGTCTGGCCACATCCACCAACATGTCACGTGTTTTAGAAACTGTCATCGGCATTGTATTGCACATTTTGATTAAAACTGTGCGCAAAGTACTTAAAAAAGATCGTATCTACCAAGTATATTAAAAAAAACTTGCAATAAATTTGTTTTGTAAGAAAATATCCCTACCTTTGCACTCGCAATCAAGGAATGATAGCAACTATATCGCGGAGTGGAGCAGTGGTAGCTCGTTGGGCTCATAACCCAAAGGTCGTAAGTTCGAGTCTTGCCTCCGCAACTAAGAAAAGCCTTCCGGTCTGTGACCAGAAGGCTTTTCCTTTTTCGTAACCCAATGGTTTACGGGGTGGGAATCATTGAGTTTTTCCCGTAATCCATTGACTTACGTACCGTAAACCATTCGCTTACGCCCAACAAGTCACATAGGCTTACGTCCGGGGGCTCTTATTGGTTTCCCGGACGTAGGTCCTACAGTTCCTATCTCAAGGCAGGCAAGATATATTTCCATATCAAGTTGATCTCGGCCTGCATATCGCCGATATTCGCAGTCATGGCGATTACCGCATCTTGCTCGGGCAATATAATAATGTATTGTCCATTGGCTCCATCGGCACGAACGGCGTTATGGCGGCAACGCCACATCTGGTAACCGTAGCCTTGCAACCAGTCGCTATCTTTCGGTTTCATCTTCAAGTTCTCCGGTCTCATACCGGCGGGCAAAGAGGCTATTTTGGAGGTGGTGGCTTCCTCTATCCAGCTTTCGGGAAGCAATTGCTTATCGTTCCATTTTCCCTTTTGCAGGAAAAACTGACCCATTTTCGCTAGATCCTCGGTCTTGAGATACAAACCCCAACCACCGCAATTGACGCCTTGGGGACTCTCTTCCCAAGTAGCGCCGACGATACCCAGCGGACGGAACAGGCGGGGATAGAGATAATTGATCACCTTCTCCCCCGTCACCTTCTGGATGATAGCGGAAAGCATATACGTGCCGAGGCTGTTGTATACGAAATAGGTTCCCGGTTTATGTACCAACGGCGCCGAGAGGAAGAGCTTTGCCCAATCGGCCTTCTCGTTCCCCTTCTGCCGTACTAAAGCGGTGGGATCGACATCATGGCCGGAGGACATGGTCAATAGGTGACGTATCTCCAGCTCTTTCAAGTAAGGGCTTACCTCGGCCGGTAATTGGTCGGGGAAGAAGGAGATCACCTTGTCCGTGACCTTCAATTTACCCTCCGCGACGGCGAAACCGATAGCCGTAGCCGTAAAGGTCTTGCTAACGGAGTTCAAGACATGCGGCGTATGGCGGTCGCCCTCACCCAGCCATTGCTCCTTTACAACCTTTCCATGCTGGAGGATCATGATACTATGCAAGTCTTGATCCGCCTTTTTCACCGCCCGCAGATAATTGCCGAACGCCTTATCCAAGGTTTTCGAGGCTTCCGCACGAGGAAGCTCCTTGGTCAGATCGTTATAACTGATCAAGTCTATGTTCTTATCCTTCAAGGCTTGCTTTACCTTCGGACTGGTAAAAAGATCGGTCACGCCTTGACGGTCCATCGCCACGTTCTCGTAGCCGATATGCCCGACGGTTTTCATCTCCTCGTTATCCAAGGCCGGGTGATCCAAGAACATATAGCGTTTGCCGGGTTCCAACTTATCCAGCATCCGGATAAAACTGGCCTCCTTCTCGGCCGGGGTCTTGGAGGGCCCGTCATATCCGGAATAGGTGAAATCATATTCCTGCATCGCCTCTACCCGATCCACGACCGGCAGATGATATTCCTCGGACAAGCGGCGCATCAGCTTCACCACCTCCGGATCGAAACCGGTCGATCCCATATGGCCGGAGATATGGCTGATCTGGGGAATGTTCTTCAAGGCCATCTCTATCTGGGCCCGGGCCTCCTGCTCGATCTCGGCCAAGCTCCATGTATTCTCCAGAATGGCCAGACCCGGGTAGGCGGAATTCGGAGACATCATCGGCAAGAAATAGCCATTGCTATCGGTCAAGCTGGGACAATGCGTCAGCGGACGCCATTTCACGTTATCCCATTCGCTGGTAAACGTCAGGTGAAGCCCGACATCTATCCCCGGGTTCTCCCTCAACAGCCGGGCGGCCTCGGGGAACCACGAGGTGACAACCATAACCTCTATACAGGTCTCCACCCCATTCTTATACCCTTCCATACACGCTATATTGGCGGAACGGAACGACCCCATGTCATCCGCACGGATGATCAGGCGGGGATTCGTGGCAGGCTGGCTGAATGCCGGCCACGTAGCGGCGAACAACAGGCAGCCGCAAAGGATTCTTTTTACATTTGAAATCTTCATGATATTGATAAATAAGTAACATCTTTTCTATACTTGGGGATGGACCACACAGAAGGTGCCGGAAGATTTGCTCACCAACTTATCGTCGCAATAAATCTCGCACTCACAAAAATGTATATTCCGTCCCGCCTTGATCACGGTACCCTTGGCGATCAGCTCATTGCCCCAAGCGGCCCGTAAGAAAGACATTTTCAACTCTGCCGTCAGCACGTCTTTCTCCAGCGGGGTCATCGTATAGGCGGCGAAACCGGCGATCGTATCCGCCAAAGCAGCCAAGACACCCCCATGCGTCACGCCGCTATATTGTCTCTGCTCGTCATGCAAGGGCATATGCGCCTCTACACGACCTTCCTCGATAACCGTGAAGTCGATCCCCAGAAAATTCACATAAGGATTCGTCTTCGCACGGTTAATCAACTTTTCTTTTATTCTCTCATCCATATCTTTTCCTTTAACGAACCGTTATCTTACAATCATCCAGATTATCGATAATGGCGAGGCTCTCCACACGTATGCCCTTTTCACGCAGCAGGTTCCCGCCATCTTGAAACGCCTTCTCGATAATAAAACCCATACCCTCGATCACGGCTCCCGATTGCTCCGCCAACTCGACCATTCCCATGGCGGCGTTTCCGTAAGCCAAGAAATCATCGATAAACAGGATATGATCCTCCGGGGTTAAGAAGTTATTGCTGATACATACCGTATAGTCACGATCCTTCGTGAAGGAATGGACCACGGTAGAGAGCATGTTCTCCATCGTCTTCGGTTTCTTCTTCTTTACGAAGACCACCGGCAACTGCATGATATAACCCACCATAATGGCCGGGGCGATACCGCTCGCCTCGATGGTCACGATCTTGTTTATCTTACGATCTTGAAAACGACGGATAAATTCCTCGGCGATCTTATACATCAACATCGGGTCCATTTGATGGTTGATAAAACTATCCACTTTAAGGATACCGCCGGGATAACAGCGGCCGTCTTGCAAGATGCGTTGCTTCAATAATTCCATAATTTGTTATTCTGTTTGATCTTCTTTTACACGTATAAATAAATTCGCCAGAATGGCCGTCAAGCCACCCGTCGTTATGCCGGAGGAGAAAATGCCACGGATCACTTGAGGAGCGGCCCCTAGAATATCCGGCATCAGCTCCACCCCCAACCCCAAGGACAAACTAACCGCCAACACCAACGTGGCCTTCCGGTTGATATCTTGGGCGGCGATAATACGGATACCTGCCGCCGCCACCGTACCGAACATCAGCAGGGTAGCTCCTCCCAGCACCGGATCGGGCATCAAGGAGAAGATAACGCCGACAACCGGGAATAATCCCAACAGGATCAGCATACCCGCGATATAATACCCCACGTACCGGCTGGCGACTCCCGTCAGCTGGATGATCCCGTTATTCTGGGCGAAGATAGAGTTCGGGAAAGAGTTAAAAACACCGGAGATAAATGAGTTCACCCCATCCGCCAGCACCCCGCCGGAGACTCGCCTCAGGTAGCCTTCTCCCTCGATCGATTTTCCCGATATCATCGAGTTGGCCGTAATATCCCCCGTAGCCTCGATCGCCGTGATCAGATAGATCAAGGCGATCGCCACGAATGAAGATATATTAAAATCCAATCCATATTTGAAGGGAACCGGGATATTAAACCCTCTCAAACTCTGCGAGGAGACAGCCTCCATATCCACCATTCCCATGGCGAAAGCGATCGCGTAACCGATACACAACCCTAACACGATGGAACTCATCCGCAAGTACTTGTTCTTACAACGATTGAAGAACAAGACACTCAACAAAACGCACACAGCTACCCCGATATTACGCAAACTACCGAACGTACCGTTATCCATAGCCGTATACCCACCGCCGCAAGCGACCACTCCTACCTTGATCAGGCTCAAGCCGATGAGCAACACCACGATACCCGATACCAAGGGAGTAATCACCGAGCGCAGATACTTAAAAGTACGGCTCACGATCATCTCTACCGGAGAGGCGGCGATACAAACGCCGAAAATAAGGGGAAGCCCTCCCGACAAACCAGCCGTGATAATCGGGCCGATAAACGAGAAGCTGGTGCCTTGGATACATAGCAGCCCCGCCCCGACCGGTCCTAATTTACGACATTGAACGAATGTGGATACCCCGGAGACGAACAGGGCCATGGAAACCAAGAAGCCGGTCGTCTCCAGATCCAGTTTCAGCGCCCCGGCGATAATCAAGGGAGGTGTTATGATCGCCACGAAAATAGCCAGCAGATGCTGGATGGCGGCAAAAAGCGTCTCTTTCAAAGGCGGACGGTCATCGATCCCGTAAATCAAATCCGTATTCATCCTGTCTCTTATAGTTTCAAGTCTAATAAGGTCTCCCCTTTTGCGTTCAACACTCGTACACTCATCTCGTCTCCTTTCTTCCGCAATACCATCACCGTAGCCGAATCGAGCTTATACCCCCCGCCTACGATCACCGGGAAGTTGTTTCCCAACGAGTCTTTCGGGTGGAAGGCGTATTGATGCGTATGGGCGGATATATTCACGTTGAAAGGGGCTTTCGCCAACAGGCTTCCCCAAAGCTCCGGACAAGGCTCATAGGCATCCCCGTTTCCGTAGATAGGGATATGGTTCAATAAAACCCGCTTCGAGGCTTGCTTAAACTCCTTGCCGCTCAATTCTTTCGAGAGGAAATTCACTTGATCTTTCCGGAGACCGGTGAAATCGTTCAGGCCATAATACACCCATGTGCTATCCGGTTTATCCTCGCCGCAATCCAGCATGACGAAACGGGTATCTCCCCAGTTGAACGCCCCATACGTCTTATCGCCCACATAGTCAAACAAGGCACGCAGGCCGATCGAGTAAGCGTTGCGTATCTCGTGGTTGCCTCTAAGGAAGAAAGCGGGTACATGACTGGCGCCCACCTTCCCGCATAAATAAGCCAAATGATACAAAGCTTCTTTCTCATTGGCGGGATCGTCTATACAATCCCCGTTAAATACCACGAAATCATAAGGGATATCACGCACTTGCCCGTATAAGGCGTCTAGGGTCGGGATATGCTTATGCAGGTCGTTAAAGATCAAGGCCGTGAAATCCTTTTGGGATGCGGAAGGGAGCGTGAAGGTGTAGAACGGGGATACCGCCGTCTCGCCAAACTCTTTCTTATAGGCTTGGTAAAGCATGATTTCCTGCGAGCATACCCGGTAGTAATAGGTTTGCCCCGGTCGTAGGTCCGTCAGCCGGATCTTATTATGCAAGCCGTTGCATATCACTTGACCGTCCACGATGGTACGGGCCTTTTTCAGGTTCAGCGTGTCCGTACCGTATTCTACCCAACTATACGTAGGGACATGGGTCTGCCACATCACCGTTATGCCGCCCTCCGTAGGATTTTGGAGATAGGGCGCCGCATAAAAGATCTCTTCCGGCTTAGCCTTCAGACGAACCTCCGTTACGACCGGGCGATGATCCGATGCCACCGCCTCTTCGGGAACCCATGCGGACAAACGGGTAAAGGGCTGTCCATTCTTTACATAACCCGCTATATAGTCCAAACAGCTATCCGGCGTGAAAGCCGGGAATGTAGCCTGTTTAGGATTGCTCAACAACTGGAAATCCTTGCTGATTTCCGTGATAAAGGGGGAATGCGCCGTAGCGTTCCAATCCCCGGCGATAAACAGGGGTTTATGCGCGGAAGCGGCTTCCCGCCGAAGGATCGGCAAGGAGAGCATCCGGTCTTCCGGCGTCAAGGAAAGGTGCGTGCAGCAGAAGATATATCTCTCAAACTCGACCCATAGCAAGACCCGTTCCTCCTCCCGTCCGGGAAGGGCGATATAGCGGTAGCTCACCGGCTTCTCCTTGCTCAGCATACCTACTCCGTATTTACCGCCATCAAAGTCGATGGCCGGGGCGTAGGTAGGGAACATCAGGGTGCGTTCTCCCAGTGTCCGGAGCACGTCGATCCCGCCGCTTCTTCCGGTCACGCTATCTACCTCCTGTACGGCGACTACATCGGGGGCTACCTTACGTATAGCCTCCGCTATACGCCCGAGGTCCGTCACCTCATCCATGCCCCTTCCGTTGCGGATATTATAGCTCATGATACGCAACGTATTCCGCTCGGCATCGCCGCTTTGCTGTGCCAATGCCTTATTTATGGGCAAACATCCGATCATAACGATCGCCCAAATAAACCATTTCCTCATAGGATTCGATCTAATGTTTATATTCATTTTATATCTATACCTTAACCGAATATCTCTTTCAATGACTGCTCGAACTCAGCGATATCCTCGCCGGAAGTATCCCAAGAGGTAACGAGACGGGCCTCGTTGATCTCCTCGTTCCACATATAGAAGAAATATTTATCTTGCAACTTCCTCAACGCCTCGGCAGGGATCGTGAAGAAGAGCTGGTTGGACTCGATCTTCTGCGTAAAATGAATCTCCGGGTATTGTCGTAGCACGTCCGCTAGCTTGGCGGCACTGATATTCGCTTTCATGGCGTTCTCCAACCAGAGGTTATTTTCCAGATAAGGGATGAACTGGGCGGAGAGATAACGTAGCTTCGAGGCTAGCTGGGCGGATTGCTTCCGGTAAAATCGCAGGTTCTCCGTGATCTCCGGGCGGAACGAGACCACGGCCTCTCCCATCATCATACCGTTTTTCGTGCCTCCGAAGCTCAAGATATCCACGCCTGCGTCTACGGTCACTTGGCGCATCGTGCAATTCAGGTAAGCGCAGGCGTTCGCCAAGCGTGCTCCGTCCATATGCAGATACATATCGTACGAATGTAAGAGATCGGCGATCGCTTTCACTTCCTCTATCGTATAGATCGTACCTAATTCCGATACTTGGGAGATATAAACGGCCTTGGGTTGCGAATGGTGGCAAACCCCGAAGTTCTTCAGATGGGGACGGATCAATTCCGGTGTCAGCTTACCGTCCGTCGTAGGGATCGTGACGATGGCGCAACCGGTCATCCGTGCGGGAGCACCACATTCGTCTACGTTGATATGGGCGGTCTCGGCGCACAGGATGCTATTAAACGGACGGGTTACGGCTTGCAGGGCCACGGAGTTCGCCCCCGTCCCGTTAAACACGAAAAAAGGAGAAGCATCCTTGCCGAACACTTCTTGTATCTTACTCGTAGCGGCCTCTGTCCAAGGATCATCACCATATCCAACCGCATGATTATCATTTGCCTTGATGATCGCATCCATTACCCGGGGATGCACGCCGGAATTGTTGTCACTAGCGAAACTTCTCATCTTCAAATCTGATTTTTCGCCAAAAGTACGGATTTAAGATGAGAATGAGGATATCTTGAATTGTTTTTATTTCATATCAACGACGTTGACGGATGCACATCTCCAACCGCCCGGGACTTTGTCTGCAATCCCAAACAATCAAGACCTCTATTGTACAAGACTTGATTTCATAAAATAAGGCATAGTTACCAGATAGCACATAACGGATATTCTCATCCTCTGTCTTGATCCCCATACGAGGAGAAGACAAGGATTAAACGCATTATCGCCCTAAACTCTCCTAATAATTTAGTGCTGTACGTTTTACTCTTATTACGTTTATTATAATAGTCAAAAATTTCGGTCATATCATTCAAAGCTGATTGAGACCAAATCAACTTTCGTTTACCCATCGCTCCATATATCTATCCAGTCCTTCATCTTCAATAAAACGCCCCTCCGAGATATCTTCTCGCGCATGCTTTATGGCAACCTTTACTTCCGGCGAGAAGCGAAGGGCTTGCCTTTCCTCCATCCTATCAATCAAGCTCTTGATACGATGTAACAAATCATCATCATTTATGAGACTGAGCCGTTGTATCAATGATAATTTCAATTCCAATGTTCCCATAATCTTCAATCCGATTTAATTTCCCATAGTAAGGTTACAAAGATAAATAGAATAATCCATACCGCACATTATTTTACCTGAAATTGTTCCGTCGCGTAGAGGGCCTCGCCGGTTTGGGTCAGGCCTTCGATGGTGATGGTGAAATCACCGGTCAGGTCGGAGGTGGTAAAGGGGATGGATATAGAGGACTCGCCGGCTGTCCGGATATCGGGTCGCCAAAGTAAGGTATGGCGGAAATCCGGAACGGGAGATCGCTTCTCGGCCTCTGTCCGGTAAGCGGGCATATAGAAGATGCGCTGGGCTTGCGTGCCCTCATAATCAAAGAACTGGGTGGAGTTATCGACTACCAGACCCGGGTAATTATGCTCGTAAGAGGAGAAGGAGGCGATACCGTCGAATATCTGCCCACCGAATACGTACTTGCCTTTATACACATCGATCTTCCGGATTTTTAGGGGATCGTACTTAAAAATGATCTCGTGATCGACGATGGGGATACCATCCAATAAAACCAATGAGTTACCGATCGTATACCCGATCCGCTCCTCGGTCAGGACCGCCAACCGGCGAACCCCATCCATCTTACGGAAGCGGAGGCCGGGGATAAACTCGATAACGACTTCCTCCATCGTCGTGAAACGGGTGTACTCGTCCAAAAGATAACTCCAATCCGGTTGCCACTGGAACCAAGGCTTCTCCGCTTTTTCCCGAACCAAGGAATCAGACCGGTAAGCATGCAACACCTGTAGCCCCACGCTCCGCTTCACCAACTCATCTTGCCAAGCGGGATTCAATCTCAAGGCAGGAAGCTTCTTCTCCGGATGCGTAGCGTAAGGAGATTCGATGTCCACCCGGTAGCGAGAGGAGGAAGGGGATAAAGCCACCGTCACGATCTCGTGCGTCCCAGATATATGTTTCGTAAAGAAAGTCACCTCCCCGGCAGCGCCCAGTTGCCCCCCGAAAAGGCGGATCTCCCCCCCGGAAAAGCCCAATAAAGGCCTCACCGCCTCCTTAGACGAAGGTTCGCCCGTGGACAGATCGATCACTTTCCCCGTCAGGATCGGCCCCTCGTATTCCGCCAAGAATTTATGATCGGCAGGCGATGACCCCGTAGTAGGCATGCTTTGTTTCCAATCAACGATACCGCTCCGGGCGGAAGGTTTATACAAGTCGATCCCGGCGATAGAGACCGATAGGGTCTGTAGATCCGGGGGCAAGCCGTTTATCCGGATCTCCCCCCCTGAACGGGTATCATAGGTCATACGGTCCGGCGATACGGAAACCGGGCCCTCTCGCCTCGTAAAAGAGTAAGCGGGCAATAAAGTATCCGTCAGCAGGGTCTCGTTCGTCACGAAGGTGTTCACCACCGTCAGCGGCTTCTCAAAGAAGACCTCCTCCCCCTCGTTCCGCATATAACGGGTATAAGCAACCAACCGGTAGTTTCCGGTCGGCAAGGTAGAAGGCAATTGCAGGCAGCCATTCCCTACCCCCTTCTCCAGCACGAGTCGGGCTTGCACGACCGCCGAGGCGCTATCCAGAAGCTCCACATATCCCACCTTGCTCACGTCGGACAACCGTTGGTCCAAATCCGTGGCAATGAATTTCATCCATATAAGCTCGCCCGACAGATAAAATTGCTTATCCGTTTGCAGGTAAACCCGCTCTCGCAATTCCCCTGCGAGAAGCGTTTGCCCCGCCCATAAAAGGCAGAGGAGCGACAAGATACATTGTTTTATCATAGACTTCTTCATAGCAACTAAATTATAAATGACTGGTAGGCCACCAAGAGGGCTTCTGTTTCGAACCAAAACGGCCGCAATCCATACAACGTTTCAGCGCATACGTATTACTCTCCATATTCATCGGATTATAGGAAGCATATCCGTAATCCGAATTATCATCATATTCCGATCCCTGTACGATCGTGCTTGCGCAGCCCGTAACCTCGGCTTCATATACCTTCTCTATCTCCGGAAAGAAACGCTTGAGGCGAGTCACTGTCGCTACCTCCACGAAACCGATCACCGGAACCTCCGGGTTCGTCACGCAGCGGATATTCCCTTTCATCTCGGAAGGGATAGGGGCAAACAAGCTACCAGACTCCTCTATGTTCTTCTGCAAATTAAAATAGTAGTCGTAAGCCTCCCGGTGCAACGCATATTGTTCCACCTCCGCATGATACAACATCGAGAAACGGCGATCGCTGGGATGATACGAGGCGATACTTTTGTTAGCGATCACGTTCTGCGTCAGCCTATCGGAACTGCCTAGGGAGATCACCTTCGAGCTGTCCTTCCCCCAGCAATAATACCAATTATTCGATGTAAGTAAATCATATATTACGACCGTATTACCCATTTTCTCGGCAGCCATGAAGATCTCCGCCTTCACCTCCCAATTCTCCTTATACATCCAGCGGAAATAAGAGGATCGATCCGGGGCATTATGCGTAGACACACAGAGACGGACCTCCTCTCCCGGCCCCTTCTTCAGCAAGGAGATAGAGTCGATCGGAGGCGTTATCTCCGGTCCCAGATAGTCCGACTCATACTCCAGCCCATCCAGCGAGATATGTAGCCGGTACCGGCTACCCGGGTCCAGCTCTCCCATATCCACCTTATACTCTCCCTTCCCGGAAGAATTAGCGCAAGTGAAAACAGCTCCATCCTCACGCTCCACCACCACCTTGGCGTTATTCACGAACTCATCCTCCGTGAAATCGTCGGTCAGGCCCACGCTTCTCCGGAGCTTTATCGTAGTCTCGCCATTCGTGATGATACCATCCACGACCAACAAATCCCGTACCTGCTCCAAGCCCTTCGGCTCGTAATCCGTGACACAGGCGGACAATAACAACAGCAAAGCCCCCAGCCACCAATGAAAGCCTTTTATAGAATCTTTTATCTTCGCTTCTTTCCTCATCTCAACTCCCCCCTAAAATTTAATATTATAAGAGACAAACGGGATAGGCACCCCGAATATCGCCATCTTATATCCCTTTAATTTCCCGTTCTCCGATATATAATACACCGAGTAGGCGTTCTTTCGCCCCGTCAGGTTATAGACTCCGAAAGAGATCGTGCTATGCGTAAGCAAAGTCAAGTGGTGGCTCGGCTCGATGTTGAACGAGGCGTCCATCCGGAAAAAGTCCGGGATACGGTATTGATTACGGTCCGAATAGTAGACAAACTCCCCGCCCCCGTAATGATATTTGGAGACCGGCAAGGTGATCGGCCGTCCCGTGCTATAGTCGCAATTCAGCGAGAAGCTGAAACGATGCGTGAACTTATAGTTACCCACGAACTTCAAGTCGTGCGGCTTATCGAAATCGGCGGCGTACCAATCCCCCTTGTTCACGGGAGTGACGATCATCGGATCGTTCTGCCGCAGTTGCGTGCGAGAGTAGGTATAGCTTACCCAGCCGTTCAACTTTCCTTGCGTTTTCTTCACCATCAGCTCCACGCCATAGGCACGCCCCTCGGTCCTCAGCACGTCCGTCTCGATGTGGTGGTTCATCAGCAGCTCGGCGCCGTTCCGGTAATCTAGGTAATCCTTCATCGTCTTGTAATATCCCTCCAAGGAGACCTCGATCGTATTGTTCAAGAAATTCCGGTATAGCCCGGCGGCCACTTGCATACCCGTCTGCGGCTTGATGTTAGCGTCGCTCAACTTCCACGTATCCGTGGGCGACATGATCGTCGTATTGGATAGCTTATGGATATTCTGGCGCATCGTATTAAAGCCGGCCTTCACGGAGAAGTCCTCGGTAAAGGCATAACGGGCGGATACCCGGAACTCCGGCCCGTGGTAAGTCTTGAACGCCCCGGTCTTATCCACCGTACCCGTCACGGTAGCCAAGGAAGGCAGTTGGTCGTCGGCATAGAGATTATAGGTACGGGGCCCCAATACGTTAAACATGGAATAACGGACCCCCACATTCAAGGAGAGTTGGGAGGTGATATCCCAACGATCGCCCACATAGATAGCGGACTCCACCGCTTTCTCCTTCTCCATCCGGTCCTCCTTCACCAACGACTCCCCGCCATAGGGAAGGTATTTCCCCGGCTCCAAGTCGTAAAACAGCGAGCTGACACCGAAATCCAGCGTATGCTTATCGCTCAGGTAATGCGTGAAGTCCATCTTCCCGTACATCTGGTCGATACGGAAAGCGAGGGAATAAGCGTTCACCGGGTTATCCGTATTACGGGTATTGTAGCCATAATGGTCGTAGCCAGCGGTGAGGACCCCCGTGAAACGATCCGAGAAGATATGCCTCCATTTCACCGAGGCGTTGGCGTTCTCGTAGGCATACCGCTCATCCACGTTAAAGCGGAAACGGTCGTGGCTGTAGTAGCCATTCAGATAGAGGTTGTTCCGCTCGTCGAACTTATGGTTAATCGTGGCGTTCAGGTCGTAAAAACCGGCGTTGCCATCCTTATAGCCGCTCTTCTCGGGGAGTTTCTTCAAGATCCAGTCCGAGTAAGTGGTACGTCCGCCCACGATAAAGGAGGTCTTCTCGGAGAAGAGAGGCCCCTCCAAGGTAAGGCGGCTGGTCAGCAAGCCGATGCTCGCCGATCCCTTGAACTCCTTCTTGTTACCCTCCCGGCTGTTGATGTCGAGTACCGAGGAGATACGTCCGCCATACTTGGCGGGGATGCTGCTCTTGTACAGCTCCATATCCTTCACCACGTCGGGGTTGAAGACGGAGAAGAAGCCGAATAGGTGGGTCGGGTTATAGACCGTCCCGTCGTTGAAGAGGATCAAGTTCTGGTCCGTCGCCCCGCCCCTCACGTTAAAGCCGCTAGAGGCCTCGCCCACCGCCTTCACGCCGGGGAGCGACATGACTACCTTCATGATATCCACCTCGCCGAACGCCATCGGGATATTCTTTATATCCTTCACCTTCAGGCGTTCCACGCCCATCGTCGTATTCCGCACGTTGGCGATCTTCTCGGAGGAGATCGTGACCTCCTTCAAGGTGTAGACCTGTTCCTCCAGCTCTATATCCAGCTTGCCGTCGGAATGGAGCATGATCTGCCGCCGGGTATCCTTCATGCCCATGCCTTGTATGTACAGCTCGTGCCGTCCGGGAGGGAGGCGCAGCGTATAATAGCCGTAAGCGTCGGTAGTAGCCCCGATCATCGGGTCCTTCACGAACACGGCCACGCCCACCATCGGCTCGCCGGTCTTGAAATCGCTGATATTGCCGGTCACCGTGACCCGGTCCGCCGCCTTGCCCGAGGCGTCGCCGATCTCGTAGACCTTGTTCTCGGAGGTAGCCTTCTGCTGCTTCCGGCCCGCCATCAGGGAGATACCGGAGCCTTCCTCGTCGCCATCGCCCTCTCTCCGCTTCTCCCGCAGGAAGAAGTTCTCGGGCAGGGAGGTCATCAAGGTGTTATCTCTCAACACAAAGAAGGCGCCGCCATACGAGGATACTTGGAAGGGAGTTCCCTCCAACGCACGCCGCAACGCCACCAAGGGCTCTTCCTTCTCACTGTGTACGCTAACGACCATGGAGTCCGTCTCCAAGGGTTGCCGGTAGACGGGCTGTCCGGTCTGCCACTCGATAGCGTCGAACACGACATTTAAGGTTACTTGCCGGAAATCCAGATCGACCGTCCGCTGCGCCCTCGCCGTCCAGCCGGACAGCAGGCACATTACCATACCGATATATAGGCTCTTTCTCATGGGATCTCGTTTAACTGTTCATACTGTCTCACCACGGCTACGATGGCTTCCTCGGGAGCGTGCTTGAAATCCAGCTTTCGCCGCTTGATATACCGGGCCAGCTCTTTTTTCTTGGACTTGAGGACCTTCAACACGGAGCCCTTGCTCCTCACGGTATAGTAAACGCCCTCCTTCCGGATGTAGTATTTTACGGACTGATCGAAGGAATCATCGAGCTTCATATCTTTTATCGTCTTAGATAATATACAAGACCATTTCCCCAGCACGGTACACTTCCCTTCATACAACCGTAGGTAATAGCCTTCCGGCAGGTTGCCCGACCGCTCATCCGGATACCTGTAGAAGATATGGTACCCATGAAACTCAGCGTAGTCTACCCGATCGCTCGGCAAGACGATATTATAGCGATTGTCCGGAGAGAACAGTAATAACTCATTCTTGTACAGGTCTAAGCGCATTTTCACGCCCTTGTAGAGAATGCCTTCGAAGCTAAGATCCCCGGGTACGTATTTCTCGCTCTTCAAATAGGGGTGATTTCTTATCGAGGTGGGATATTTTAATTGCTCCTTCCCATGGTAGATCACGGATTGGCCGGCGGCGGAAGAGACATAGTCATCCACCGCATCTTGTGCCCTAGCCGTAACGATAGCCAACGCGCATACGCATAAAAGCCCCAGAAGCTTTCTCATAAGATACAGATTTAAAGTTTCATGCCAAATATAGGCATTCAATCACAAGCCACCAAATCCCAGCCTTTAAATATCAGTGTTATCAAGCGAAGTTTCGTATTTCCCTTCGTCTCTCTCACTTTAGGATCTTCGGCATAACGTTTCAATTGCCCGGCAGCCTCAGTCCTCAGCGATTCTATCTCCGGGGCGGAGGCGTCACGACGGGCATATTTTACCTCTACGATATAACTATAGACGATTTCCGGTTGATGCAACAAATCGGGCATCATGTAGAAGTCCGCATATCCCTTATTCGCCTCATACTCCGGATGAATTATATAAGTACGGGTCAAGCCCAAGTAAGCCAACAAAAAGCCCTTTACGTGCGCCTCACCCTCGATAAACTCACGGATAGAGCTTTGTCGCTTCAATTCAGAGGCGAAGTACTCAAAGACAGGTTTCCAGTTTCCCTCGTAGGCCATGCTAGCCACGAGCATCCCCAGCCGATCCATCTCGAGGGAAAATAAATCGGCGCTCCGGTAAGCCTCCACTAAATAGGAGTACAACTGCTCACGAACCGTCAAGTTAGGGATCGCCAATAGGGTACTCCCCCATTTAGTACCCCGTATGGTAAGCAGCCCGAAATAATAGAGCAGGCTCTTAAAATTATCCGGTTTTGCCAGATCCTCGGCGGGGAAAGCCGTCTTGATGGTACCTATGGTCTCGCCATTCGTCACGATGTCTTGGATGATAGAGGCGTTCATGCCCATTTTCTTGTCCAAGCGAATCAAATGACGGAGCTTATTATAATCCGTACGGATGTTGTTATCGATCATGTTCTCCGGAACTTTTTTCAACGGAAGATAATGATTCAGGAAATACAGTACCATATCCGAGTTATACATCGGCTCGTGGAGCGATTCTCTTGAGAAACAGTAATTATCATACCATGGCTTCATCACGCCGATCACCTCATCTACCTCTCCGGCCAGCATATCCACGCCTTTATAATAAGACAACATATCACGTACCTCCCGCTCGCTAAACCCGATAATCCCGTTAAACCGGGGATCGGTGCTCATATTGGCACCGATATTGAATCCACTTGTCACGTCATCCATGGTGACCGGAGAGACTCCCGTGATGAACATACGCTTGATCGGTCCGTTTCCCGTGGCACCTTCTTTCAGCTTATTAAAGAAATAGCGGAAGAACCCCGTGCCATGTGTCAATTTACGGTAATGCTCATTCCCCACATTGGCGAGTATGGCGTTCGTGAAATTATCATACTCATCGATGAACAGGTAGATCGGAAGATCCAGTAACGTAGCCTGCCCGATCAGGTAGTTCAATTTCTCGTCCGCGTTCTTGAGTCTTTTCAATTCACTGGCGAAACCGGGATTGAACATATGTCCGTAAAGCCCGGCGAAAAGATCGAAACGCATCGAGCAATTATCATTGAACGAGGCCAGCAATCGATCCGGGTCCGGATTCACGCCGGCGAAATTAAAATCGAGCACAAGGTATTTCCCTTGCTCCGCCGTAGGATGCGAACCGATATACAGCCCCTCGAAGATTTCCTTGAAACGATCCCGCCTATAGATATCATAATACCATCTAAGCATGTTGATAAACAAAGATTTTCCGAAACGCCTCGGGCGGATCAAGAAGAAGAAACGGGCCGTTTTTTCCAACACCTCTACATAACGAGTCTTGTCCACAAAATAATAATCCTCTTTACGAATCATCTCAAAATCCGTCACTCCGTAAGGAATCTTCTTTATTGTCATAATGATCTTTGTTTTTATGAGTAATTACAAATATAAGCATATATATCCGGCAAAGCAACAACTTCCGAGGAATTATCACGCAGATAATGTACCTTTGCGACGTTTTTAACTTTAACAATTAATCATATATGAAAAAAAATCAGTTTCCGGGAAGCGGAAACAAGCGTGAGAAAGCTGCTGGATAGTTTGGAAAATGCCCAAAAGGCATGGGTGGACTTGAAAAAAGACGCGAAAGGGGCGCATAAGTTGTTTAAAGACTACCAGCCGGAGGAGGATCTGGTTAAACGGGAGAAGATCATCTACACGGGCTCTGTGAAAGACTTCGTGCGGCTGACGCTGCCCATCCTCGATGACCAACGTTTCCGGGTGAACGGGCAGACGAACCGGGAAGCCATGATACGGGCGCTGGACGAGGTGTTCGAGATACACCCCAACGGCTGCCCGGAGCCAAGGAGTTTCCGGAGCATCCTCTCGACGGCGCAGGAGGAATACGGGAAAGCGCATGAATAACAAGCTTCCCGTTTTTCACAACAAAAGTTAAAACTTGGGAGGCGTCCCAAAGCGCCTCCCTACCTTAGCGGCATCAAGCCAGAGACACTGGCTCTTTTTTTATCACTTAAAAATATAGTATGATAAACACGTCATTATTCGCCCTTTTCGGACGATACAAGGGAGACGCCTCGCTAGCGGGCGTACTGGAAAACATCCAAAGAGGAACGTACAAGCAGTTCATCGACGAGACGCGGGAGGCGCTAGCGTCGGGCGATAAGGAACTGGCCGCCAAACTAAAGAAAAAACTGCCCGCTTTCACCCCACAGGCCACCTACTCCGGGAAACGCCTCGACCCTCACATCACCCGCTATAACCAATTGGTGGTACTCGACATCGACCACGTAGGGGAACGGGAGCTGGAGCGTATCACCCCGCTCGCCACGGAAGCGCCCTACACCGTGGCGTATTTCCGCAGTCCCAGCGGCGACGGGGCGAAACTCATCGCCTACGCCGCCACGGACGAGACCGCCACGCCGGGTAATCACCGGAGGGTCTACGAGGCCATGAGCCGTTGGTACGCCGCCCGGCTCGGCGTGGAGCTGGATACCTCGGGCAGCGACATCGGGCGGCTTTGCTTCGTATCGGACGATCCCGCCCTATACTTCTCGCCTGCCTACCGCCCTTGGCTGGAGGGTACCGGCGAGCTACCGGAGGGCCTCGCCCCGCTACCCCTTACTTGGAAGGAGGAGGTTAGCGAGACGGCTCCCGGGGCGAAGGAAAGGAAGGTGGCCTCGCCACTGGAGAAGGCACGCCGGACCGCCGAGCGGAAAGGCGCCTACGCCGAGGGCAACCGCAATAACTTCATCTTCGTCATGGCCGCACGGGCGAACCGGCTGGGCGTGAAGCGGGCCGAGATGGAGGCTTACGCCGCTACCGCCTTCGCCGACTTGCCGGCGGAGGAGCGCCTCGCCGCCATCGAGAGTGCCTACAGCCATGTGGAGGAGCACGCCGCCGAGACGAGCGCCGCCACCTCCCGGAAAAAGGGCGGGGGCCCGCTGGACGTGGTCGCCGTGGAGGCCTATATATCCGAGCGTTTCCTCACCCGCAAGAACGGCGTGAGGGGGTACGTGGAGGTGGCCTCGAAGAAAAAGCGGAACGGTCAAAAGCCGGTCTTCAAGCCGGTGACCGACTACTGGGTGAACTCGCTCTGGCGGAGTCTTCTGAAGGACGGCCACTACTGCTCGCATAACGACATCCGGGCCATACTGATGTCGGACTTCAGCGAGACGTTCCACCCTTTCCGCTCGTATTTCGAGGGGCTGGCCCCGTGGGACGGGGTGACGGACTGGATCGGGCAGCTGGCCGATACCGTGGGCACCACCCGGCCCGCCTTCTGGCGGGGTTGCCTCAAGCGCTGGCTTATCGCGCAAGTGGCCGGCTCCATGGAGCTAGGCGTGGAAAACCATACCATCTTGCTGCTGGCCGGCGGGCAGGGGCTGGGCAAGACCTCGTGGCTGCGGAACCTCGTGCCGCCCGAGCTGCGGGACTATCTTTTCACGGGCAATGTCAATCCGTATAGCAAGGGTTTCCCACAGATGATGGTGGACTGCCTCTTGATCGTCATCGACGAGATGTCCGGCCAGAGCTACGCCGATCTGAACCGCCTCAAGGCGCTCACCTCCACAGGGGTCATCTACTTGCGCCGCCCGTACGGACACTATGCCGAGACGCAGATACGCCACGCCTCCTTCGCCGCCACGGTGAACGACTTGCAATCGCTGCCGGACGATAACGAGTCTCGCCGCTTCCTCTGCTTCGAGGCCACACGGATCGATTACCAGTCGCCCGTGCGACACGCCGACATCTACGCCCAAGCCCTCGCCCTCTTCCGCCGGGGCGAGAAATACTGGTTCTCCGGCGAAGACATCCGAAAGATCAACGAGAACAACGAGACCTTCCGCCAGCGAAGCCCCGAGGAGGAATTGTTCTTCACCTATTTCCGCAAACCGGAGCGTTTTGACACGCCACAGTATCTTACGGCGAGCGATATTATGACGAAACTAAGTGTATTTACACGTATCACGCCGACACGTTCCAATATAGTTACGTTGAGCAAGGTGCTGAAAAAACACGGTTTTAAGCTCACGACAATACGTGGAAAACGCCTATTTGAGGTCGTAGAGATCACTCCGGAACAGGTAAAAGACAATTTTTTGAGCACCCCGGAAGAAAAGGGAACGAAGAAGGAAGATGAAAAGAATCATACTGATAACCAAAACAATACAGCGAATCCTAAACTTCCATTTTAAAGCAGGGGGTGCGCAGGGGTGCGCAAAAAAGAGTGGTTGGAAAAACATTTTAGAAATAAATAAATTTGTATCACACACAGCAGTGTGACACAAATTTACATTTACCAGAAAAGTTTTAGGAAAACACGTAAAGATGCGCACCCTTGCGCACCCCGCTATGTTTCAGCGAAGCTCATAAAGCTCCTCAAAAAGAGTTATGGATATCCTTTCTATTACAAATCAAGACCTTTTTCCCTTCAGAGGAAATGGGAACGAATCAAAGACCTTATCTTGATTTCTAGTCATATCAACCAATCTCCTCTCAATTGCTCTCCAATCGTATTTGCCATTCAGCATAACGATATCCTCATCGAAATCTATATCCTCAAAATAAGTAATGGCCTTGAAGGGCCTGATGACATTTGCCCCCGGAAATTTACGCTCATACATTCCCAACATGGAATTGAAAGGGAAACGGGTGGAGAGGAAAGCGATGTCGATGAAATCCTTTAGCCGTGACCCATCGTCGGCGATGGCAGAGAGCTTCATGGCAATAATATCCTGCATGCTGTACAATCTTATACCGTACTCGATATATGGCTTTTCAAGATACTCATAAGAGTGGGTAATGCAGTCAATCTTTATTCCGTCTATGGAACCTTTCAAGGTGTTCCTCTCCATAAAGCCGGTACGGAATCCATATTTATCCATAAGAAATCTCTCCAATTCCGCCGCATCAAACGGTTTCGGAGTGAAAAGATCTAAATCCACACTTCTCCTATGTCCTAAATACAGGGCTAAAGAAGTTCCTCCCGCCAGATTAAAACGGGTCATCGCATTTTCCGCTTCCAGCTTTTTCAGGAGTTCAAGTGTTTTTCCCGAGACAACTTCCGTGTGTAACATTTTAGTTCCTCCTTTTCAAGATTAAAGACAATACAAACAAAATTCATGTCTCGTGGAGATAAGCTTGGGAGTTCTTTTATTATTTCCCGGAATCCCTCTATACCTCCATATAAATTGAATGCGGCATAAAAATCCTTCAACCATCCTCTTTCAATGACACGCTGTACCACAATCTTCCGGGATTTCCACCAGTCAAAATGTGACAGGTCATACTCCCAAAGCAAGGAGGGAGAGATTGAAGAGTCTCCTGTATATGTCTTATATTCATCAAATATAGTCATTTTCCATCCTTTTTATAATATACAAATCTACTGTATTTTACTGGGGTATACAATTTCCATGCGCTTTTTATTGAGACACGGCTCGGAAACCAATGAGATACGGTCGCTAAGTCAATGGAATCCGTCTTGCGTTCCATTGACTTAGCGACCCTATTCCACCCGGATACCATCCGGCTCTCACGGCTCGCCGAGCGACTCGATGATGGCCCGCACCATGGCGGGCGAATAGACCCGCTCGCCCTCGTGATAACCCAGCGAAAGGAGGCGACCGGGCAGGCCGGGATAGATCGTTATCCAATGTTGCAGCTTGCGGTGGGCCGAGCGGGGATGCAGGTCGGGCAGGTAGACCTCGGCCAGCTCCATCCGCCCGTACGCTCGTATCTTGAATGTCGTTTCCATATCCTAAAGATAGTGAATCTCCGGCATATATCCATCATTTTCCGGAGAAATAATTCACCCGAAATCACCCTAAGTCACCCAAAGCGACAAAGCCCCCATGCCCTGCCGTATCTTTGTATCAACATTAAAAAACAACACATTATGATCCGCTACAAGAAGTATCAAAACAAGAACGAGAAGAACGTGACAACCTTCAACAAGTGGTACGCCCGTGCCGTATGCGAGGAGACGGTAGACATCGCCGCCTTGGCCGAGCACATGTCCACCCACAACACCCCCTTCTCCACCGGCGCCATCCACGGCATGCTGAAGGACATGGTGAATTGTATCAAGGAGCTGCTGATGGACGGCAAGAACGTGAAGATAGACGACCTCGGCATCTTCAGCGTGGGCATCCGCTCGAAGGGGGCCGTCACGCCGGAGGATTTCTCCACGCAAGGCAATATCACCGGCGTACGCCTCCGTGCCCGTGCCACGGGCAACCTCTCCAGCGCCTCGCTCAAGCTGACGGCCAAGCTCCGCGAGTACACCGAGTACTCGAACGGGGAGGTGACCCCGGGAGGTGGCGGGAGCGATTCCGAGAGCCCGGACGAGATTTAGGGAATTGAAAATTGAGAATTGAAAATTGAAAATTAAGTGGTATGGAGATTTCTGTTTTTATACGTGAATACGCTCCGCTGGCCGGGGAGGCCGGGCGGGCGTTCCGGATCGATCCGGTGGTGATCTTGGCGCAGGCAGCCATCGAGACGGGTTGGGGCGAGAGTACGCTCTGCCGGGAGTATCATAACTTTTTCGGCATCACGGCCTACGGGCTGCCCAACGTATGGTGGACCGGCCGGTGGACGGAGCTGTCGCCCCGCTCGCTACGTTTCCGGATCTACCCGGACGATAAGTGCTCGTTCATGGATTACTGCCGCCTGCTTCGCTCGGCCTATCCCCGGGCGGCCGACATGAGCGCCAATCCTACGGCCTTCGCCAAGGAGATCGCCTACAGCCCCTACATCAGCGAGGTGAACGGCGACAACCGGGAAGCCTATCGTAAGCTGATCGTCCAGCTTTGCCGAAAAATCAGCTCGCAACTATCAATCGTTAATCAAAAGGGCGGGCAGATGCCGTCCCTATCATCAACTGTCAACTAAAATGAAATACCTTGAACTCATCCTCCGTTGCCTCACGGCGCTCCTCCGGGTCATCTTCCCGCAGCATCCCCCTGTTCCCGAAACGACAGACGCTACCGGCGCTGCTCCTTCTCCTGCTAGCCCTCCTCTCCCTCCTCATGCGGGAGACGGAGGTGACGCTAGCGGCGATCGGCGCCTCGCTGACGCTCTTCCGCCACGACGGCACCCCTCCTCCCCACCGCCCCCCGGGGCGGACTGGCTGGGTATCTCCGGCTACACCCTCCTTATAGCGGGGTGCGCAGGGTGCCTCTTGAAGTACTGGGGCTATTAGGGGAAATGGGAATATCAAAGATTAAGTTCTTTTACCGGGCACGAGTTACGTACCCGGTAAAATAGTGTCATATATCTTTCGTTTGTCGTAATTCGGAATAATGCTCCCTTGCGATTGATATCGCTCGCCTCAATTTTTCGGAAAGCACTTTCTTATCGGGTAGTTTTGTGTAATATTGCGCTACCTTTATCGGACTATCTTCGTCAAGCATTAGATATTCGATATGCTCTGTATTGCCTTCCGAACAAAGAATTAACCCGATTGGAGATTCTTCACCTTCTTTTCGCTCGTTCTTGTTCAAATAGCGAAGATATAGTAACATTTGCCCTTCGTATTCGGGCTTGAACTTCCCCAATTTGAGATCGATCGCTATCAGACGCTTTAAGCCACGATGGAAGAACAGCAAATCAATATAGTAATCAACCGCATCTACGGTAATCCGCTTTTGACGGTCAAGGAAAGCAAAATCTGTCCCCATTTCCTTAATGAAAAGCTGTATTTGGGAAAGAATTGCCATTTCGAGATCTTTCTCCGAGAATATATCAGGAAGCCCAAGCATATCAAGAAAGTAACTGCTGCGAAATATAAGGTCGGGCAATAGCTGGTTGTTTTCCTTTATCTCGTTCAGCTCTTTGCGTATCATATCTTCGGGTTTACGGCTAATGGCTGTACGCTCATAAAGTTGACAATCTATTTTTTCATCAAGTGTGCGAGTATCCCAATGCTCCATTCTGCACATTTCCACATAGAACGAGCGAGCTAGCTCATCTTTTACTCCCATAAGCGAACGAAGATGAGTCCAAGTCAATTGGCTACGCACCGCGTATCCAATCTCGTCTTCTGAAAAAAGATACGCACTGCGTACACAATGTTTGAGTTTACCATATCCCCATCCGCTTCCATATTTTACAGTTAGCCGGGTAGCCAATTTTTTGATGACTTGTTTACCATATTCGGCACGCTGATTGTATAGTATATCTTCCTTAATACGTTTGCCTACATACCAATTCGTCATACATATCTCAGTATTCAAATAGGTAGCTACTTTACACGTACTCCATCTATAATGCCACATACATCATTATACAATAGTTCTTCCGATGTGGCTAAATTCAAAATATCATCTGCCATAATAAAAATAAATTAATCATCCCACAGCCCCTCCTTGGCGTTTCATGTACATAGTCATTGATTCCAACGCATCGATGAATCTCAACGTATGCATAATGTCATAATGCTCGTCAACCAAACATATGCCACCATATCGTTTGACATAACGATAGACCTGTGGTATACTTAGCCCATTCCGCTCGGCAAAATGACTGATAAGCGACATCAGATATTCCGCCTTATCCCTCAATATATCACTATTCATACCGATTCTCAATTATACGTTTTTACAAATATAGGTATTTTCCATAAACCCGCTTCTAAAAAGCCATCGGTAAATTTTGATCGAATATATATCTTTTATACCTAATCCCAAGCATATATCCACCTCAATAATCAATAATGATCCGTAGGCCACCAAGAGGGTTTATTCTTGGTACCTCGCCCATCATGGGTACAGTCTACACAGCGAAAAGGAGCATAAATATTTGGAGTGGTTGGTGATCCATTATAAATGTAATAGGTATAACCATCTGGTGCTATTCCTGTTAAGATATTTTTCGCACAGTCATAAGAAGTTTCATAGAAATCTCTTAGTTCCGGCATAAAGCGTTTCATAATCGTTGTATTAGTTACATCCACATAGCCTATCACCCATTCTTTAGGATCTGATACGCAAGATATATTACCTCTTCTTTCCGAAGGAATTGGAGAGAAAATACTCCCAGCCTGTTCTATGTTCCTTTGTAAATTCACAAAATAGTCATACGCTTCTTTACGTATACGGTTTTGCTTAACGTCTATATAATAAAGCATTGTCAATTTATCATGATCACGGGGGATCTCTATCAATTTTCTCTTATAGATAAGATTTACAGTCAGTTTATTTGTCGATTCCAATAACATCGCCTTAGAACTATCACGTCCCCAGCAATAATAAGTATTTTTAGATGTATGCTTCTGAAATAAAGTGAATTTATCATCTAAAAAACCAGCGTTTGCAAATAGATCTACATGGAATTCCCATATCTCCTGATAAGTCCATTTATAATAAGTTGGCTCTACCTTGTTATCATGTGTAGTTACGCAGATATATACAGGAGTTTCTGATGCTGAACTTTCAACAGATATACTATCGATCACCGGAGTATCTAGAGGATTCAAATATTCCGATTTATATTCTTTATTATTCCAATTTATTGATAATCTATATTTATACGCAGGATTTAACTCTCCCATCGGTATTGTATAAACTCCATCTTTACTCACGTTCAACGTTTCAAAAACAGCTCCTTTATCTGATTCAACAAAAACATTCGCATCCGTTATCGACTCCCCTTCCTCAAACTCATCCAACATCCTTACGCTATGGCTCAATCGTATCCGAGTCGTATCATTAGTTATGAAACCATCCACTACCAGCAAACCACCTATTTGGTTCACAATATCAGGCTCATAATCGGAGATACAACCCATGAGTGTTAGTAACCCTGTTATGTACATATATAATCTTTTCATATATACACTTTCTTTGGTTGGGAAAATTCATTAATCTATTGATAAAAAATCATATCAATAAAGCTTATAACAACAAAACTTTAAGTTCTAAAATCATCCTTTTAAATTATAAAGGGACAATTAAGTTTTTATCAGAAATCTTAATCGCCCCTCTTAATTTCAGATATTTTAATATACCATTACCTTATATTTATATAAGTTGTCCCAGCGCCAACCCACGTATTACCATCATAAATATCGCATACTAAACGAGCGCCACCAACTGCATAAAAACTAACCGAACAATGATTTGTCCAAGGTGTTATATAAGCTTGCGGTGCTCGTATACTCCATTCCAATCTAGCACCCGGTATTAAAGGGCTATATTCCAGATGATACTCTTCTTGGGCATAACCCCCATTTAGTGTTACGTTAATAGGGCCTGATATAGTAGCAACTATCCCATTTGCCGCATTAGCTTGTAATATAGACTCTTCTATATTTTCTTTGTCCACGTCAATATTAGTTTGCTGAGCATACATAAACTGCATTGATAATAATGCAAGCATAATAAACAGAACTTTCTTCATGGCTCTAAAAATTTAAATTAATAAATACATATACAACTACAAACTTACTTCAAGCAAGAAATAGGATACTTGCAAATCAAGTATCCTATTCTCAATTCGAAATAAATATTTTATTTCCAAGCATCCGGCTGAACCAAATAAGGTTTGCCGTTCTCGTCGTTACCCATGGTCAATACTTGGTCATCAGGAACAGGAAGCATAGTCTTTGCCGCAGGAAGCACAGAGGCTGCCGCAAATTTCGGAATATATTGCTTTTCGTAATTGATATAAGCGCTCAACTCTGAGGACATTACATCACCACCCCAACGAACCAAGTCGAACCAACGCTCACCTTCCATCGCCAACTCAAGCTTACGCTCCATACGGATTGCCTTGATACAAACATCTTTGCTTGTGAAAGCCGCATGCGACGTAGGATATTCAGCGACCTTATAGTTTGCGGCCGCTTGACCGTTTTCTAACTTAATAATATTCACATCCAAAGCTGCACGTCTACGAACATCGTTTACTTGTGTCATCGCCTCAGATAATTGACCAGCGTCAGCTAAAGCTTCAGCGTACAACAATTTAATGTCACGCACACTAAGATATTGCATATTCATAGCAGAACCCGGTGCCCAACCATTAAATAAGTTCTTCATGCCAGCGGCCTCTTCCGCCTTACTAAACACGTGTTTCTTCGGCATAAAGATACCACCATTTACAGGATTACGAACCCAGTCATCCTTAGGCATACCCCAATCTTTGTAAGGGATTCCATAACGACCTACAGCAAAATCCAAACGAGGGTCTACCGCAATACTATTATCTGTTACGACAAATGGCTCATTTGTTCCCGTACCTTTCCTTGAAACAGTCGCTTTATTTCTATATTCACCATTCAAATAAGGTAAACCTTGCGCATCCACTTGGAAAGAGTTCACTAATTCGAAAGAAGGTTGATAGAAACCACAGCATCCACCGGGACCTGAGTTATGCGGATAATTCAGACAGAAAGGAGCACCACCAGTGTTTTCGTCAGCAGCAGAATATTGAACAGAGAAAATAGCCTCTTTACCATTCTCAGTCAGCGCATTGAAGTTGTTATCCAGATCGTCCTCCAATCCATAAGCTGCCCCACTACTGGTTGTACCATTATTCACGACATCAGCTAAAACAGTTTTCGCGGCAGCGATGTCTCCTTTATGCATTAAGATTTTACCTTTTAATGCTTTCGCAGCCCAAACATTCGCACGACCAACTTCAGTCTGAGTTTCCGGAAGATTAGCGATCGCATCGTCAATATCCTTCAGTACATTATCATAAATATTAATATCATTATGTACTTTAGGATCATTCTCCGTATAGGTCTCATCAACCCAAGGAATAAATGGACCAAACACACGAATTCCCTCAAAATAAGCCAATGCACGCAAGAACTTCAACTCACCATAGCGGCTTTTACGATCGGTATCGCTCATACCCGGCATACCTTCAGCGCCTTGCCAAGCTTGAAGAGCTAAGTTCACTCGTTTAGCCATTACATAAACCCACGCCCACTTCTGCGCTATATAGCCATTAGTAGACAGAGTATTATACATCTCTATCTCATTCACCACGGATTGGTCACCCGGGTCGGAACCTTTATTGGCGTCACCACCATAAATACCACCCCATACCCAGTTAAATGGAGATGCTTGATAAGGATCATAACCATCCACCGGAACAGCCAAGCCTGCATAGGCACTAACAGTTAACAATTCCACACCCGTTGGATTGGCTAGAGCGTCCGGTGTCAATGCTCCTTGAGGTTCTTTCCCCAAGAAGTCATCGCCGCAAGAACTAAATGAAAGCGCAGCAAGATAGCCTATCGCCAAAATATATTTACTTTTCATAACGATTCTTTAAATTAAATTAAAACATACACACCTTAGAACGCAAAGTTTACACCAAACAAGAAACGTCTTGTTGAAGGCCAACCGCCCATATCAATACCTCTCTTCAAGTCAGCACCGACACCGTTGTCATCCACATCTTTCATTTCCGCATTTGTATACTCGGGATCCAAACCATCATATCCTGTAATGGTGAATAAGTTCTCCGCTTGCACATAAATACGTAAATTAGAGATAGTAGCCTTCTTCATCAACTCCTTCGGGAATGTATAACCGAGGACCAAATTCTTCAATCTAACGAAAGAGGCATTCTCTACATAGTATGAGCTAGAGTTCGTTCCTGAATAGGTATCACCATAATCCAAAATAGGTAAGACAGCTTTGCTATTGTCAGCACCCGGTTTCCAAGACAAATCTCTCATGCGAGAAGATTTATTACCCTCGAATAACCAGAAATCAGTAAAGTACTTCGTATTGTTGAACAAATCATTACCGATCGTTGAATAGAAGAATGCCGTCAAATCCCAGTTTTTCCACGTTACAGTAGCGTTCAAACCGGCGATCAAGTCAGGATGAGGAGAACCGATAAAGGTACGGTCATTTCCATCTAACTTACCATTTCCATCTGTATCAGCAAATTTAAACTTACCGACCCAAGCCTTAGCGTCCTCCGCATTTTTAACATCTTGCCCCAGAGGAGGTAACGCAAGTACTTCATCTACGTTCTCATAGAATCCATTCACCTTATATCCATAGAACTCAGAGATAGCATGTCCCTTTGTCGTACGAGTTACATTACCAGAGATACGTGTACCGCCTCCCCACATAGAAGCATCATCAGCCTCAGAGATCTTAACAACCTCATTCTTATAATGAGATAGGTTCAAAGAGAAATCCCATGACCAATCGCCCTTACTGTCTCGATAGTTGAAGTTGAAGTCAACACCCGTATTCTTCATATCACCAAAGTTGATGTACGGTTTTGAAGATTCACCAGCCAAAGCGGAATATTGAGCCGCAATCAACATATCTGTCGTTTTCTTATAGTACCACTCCAATCCGGCACCGAATTTGCCGTTCAAGAATGTTCCATCCAAACCGACATTAAACATTTGGGTGGTCTCCCATTTCGTATCCTCGTTACCAAATTTATCCAAACGATAACCTAAAGAGGTAGAGGTATTAGAACCCGTAAAGTCATAGTTTGTTTTCTTTGGCAATGTTCTATATTCGTAGGCGAAGTTCGTAATACGAGGCACTTCTGAGTTACCGGTAACACCAAAGCCAAAACGAAGCTTCAAGTCATCTAACCAGTCTTTTGTTTTCTCCATAAAAGCCTCTTCAGAGATACGCCAACCAGCAGAGATAGAAGGGAATACACCGTAACGATTATTCTCCGAGAAACGAGAGACACCATCACGACGGATAATACCTGTCAACAGATACTTATTATTATAAGCGTAATCTACACGCCCAAACAGACCAAACAAGGCAAATTCACCTTTATATTTTGATTCTGCGATACGTTGTGCGTTATTCTCACCCATATTCAACTCCCAAGTATTCGTATTATCCTCGTACAAATAATTGTAACGACGACCTTTCAGCGTACGTCCCAAACCATCACGAATAGCCTCGGTACCAAGCAAGACAGTCAATTTATGAACCTCATTGAATGTCTTGTCGTAAGTCAAAGTATTAGTCCAAACCCAACGATAATTAAAATCAGATTGCTCTTCAAAATTGTTTTGGCCCATTGACTCAGAAAACTCAGGGTTCTTCTTTTCCATACGATAATAATAACCATTCGTATAGTCCAAACCGAAATTCGTTCTAAAAGTTAATCCCTTGATAATATCGGCCTCTGCCCATAGGTTACCAAATACGCGGTTATGTGTATAGTAATTATCCTTATTTCTCTTTTGATTGGCAACCGGGTTCTGGAAGTTACCCGTTCCAGCGAATTTTGAACCGGCAAAATTACCTGCGATATCATATACCGGTACATAAGGAGAAGCACGATAAGTCCAAGAATATGGATTACTCTCAGCGCCGCTAGAGTTCAAGCCATTATCTTTCGTAAACGCATAAGTTAAATTCTCTCCTACCCGTAACCAATCACGAACATTGAAAGAGGTGTTAGCACGTACTTGATATCTCTGGTAGTAAGAATCAATAACCGTACCATCTTGCTTGAAGTAATTCGCACTTAAATTATATTGTCCCTTTTCAGTACCACCAGATAAGCCAACTTGATGGTTTTGAATCATAGCCGCACGGTCTACCTCATCCCACCAATTTGTGTCAGAGAACGGCGCATAAGTCGTACCCGGGTAATTATAATCGCCGGGATTAATATCCGTACGACCACCCGCACCAGCTTGCGTCAAATAATTAGGAATAGAAGGACGTTCACCTGTTCCGAATTGCACGTGTGAAGGAAGTTCATTGGAACCTAACAATGCATAGTTACTAGCCTTTGCGTCCCATTCCAAGTTCACACGATCCATAGAATTCAAAACGTCATAGCGCTTGCCTGTTTTCTGAACACCGACATATCCATCATAAGTCAATTTAGGTTGACCAGACCGGGTACCTTTCTTCGTCGTAATCAAGATAACACCATTGGCCGCCTGCGCACCATAGATAGCGGCGGAGGAGGCATCCTTCAATACCTGCATACTCTCGATATCGTTCGGGTTCAAGGAGCTTAAATCTTGGTTACGTGTTGATACGCCATCAATTACGTACAACGGACCATTATCATTAACCGTATTGATACCACGAATACGAACCATAGACTGGGAACCGGGGGAACCTGACTGACCGATATATACACCGGCAGCCTTACCTTGCAACTGCTGGGTAGCGGAAGATCCGGAAGATGCCAAAAGGTCTTTCGTATCGACTACCGCCACGGAGCCTGTGATATCTTTCTTCTGCTGCGTACCGTAACCTACTACTACGACCTCATCAAGGTTTTGCGTATCTTCTTTCAATGTCACATTTACCACTTCTCCCGAAGCAGGAATTTGCTGAGATACATAACCAATGTAGGAAACGACTAAAATGGAGTTGGGCTCAACTTCCAAGGAATACTTACCGTCAAGGTCGGTAATCGTACCGTTTGTAGTACCTTTTACTACAACATTTACACCCAAAAGGGGTTCACCCTTTGCGTCAGTTACCGTACCGGTAACTTTCTTAGCTTGTTGGGAGATGGACACATTCGCGTTAGACGCGTGGATTGGAGGGGTTACACCCGCACCGACCATAAGGAAACAAAGTGCCAAACCCAGCCCGCTTTTAACAAAAGCCAACTGTTTGTTCATCATAACACAAAAATAGGTTAACATTAATAATTATATCCACTCTTCGGATACGGGTACAAATATAAATTATTATTCTTAATAAACAACAATAGTATGCATATTTTTTTCACATTCCCTTGAACTTGCGGATATGTGTTCGTACAAATAGCTATTATAGACCCAATAAGGCTTATTCTTGTTAACAAAAAGACACCTTCACAAGAATCAACAATATGTTAAAAACCGCATAAAAAAATACAATCTATTCCTAATTTTTCCGAAGACTTTTAAACCTTATTATCAATCTACAGCACGGTAAACGAGTCTCTTGGGCCATATAAAACAAAAGAGGACGCCGTTTTACCGACATCCTCCTAAGCTCTTATCGCATTAGATCCATAAGCCTTACCGGCTGCCGGCTATCGATTTACTCACGATATTCGTTACGGCCTCTTGCATCTTCTCGATGACGCCGCTGTTTTCCATCCCGTATTCGGAGGCGATCGTCTCCAGATTCGGGGAACCGATCCAAACCTTGCCGTCCGCATCTTCCCAAACGGAGATACGTAGCGGCAGCTCCAAAGAGATAGATGGATCTTGCTGCATCAATAAAGTCCCGACTTTCGGTGAGCCGAAGACGATCACCTTATTCGGAGGCAGCTTCATCCCTACCTCGCTAGCGTTTCGCCCATGATCGAACACGGCGAACACGGAACCTCCTTGAGACTTGATAATCTCCTCGATCCGCCGCATCGTCTCATCCACGCTAAACGGGCTTACCGCTTTATCCATCAAACGATTCTTTTTCTCCATGGCTGTAATTTTCTTTAGTTTTGTCAAGACAGGAGTCTTGACCGTCCGTACGCTCGACTTCCGGTCATTATTCAGCTGCTCATAAATAACGATTTTATTCTCTCCTTTGTTCAGCCATACGCCCGGTATGTAAAGCGTTTGCTGAGGGCCGGCGTACCAATAGCGACCGATATTGATACCATTGATGAAAATAATGCCCTTTCCCCAATCCTCCATATCGATAAACGTATCGCCGGTATCGGACAGGTGGAAGGTTCCCTCGTAGAGAACCGGCTTATTCCCTAACGCCGCTACCTCGGGCGAGCCATTCTTATAGACATAAGGTTCGCCGGAGGCCAAAGCCGGCATCCGGTCCATCGGGAGCTTGTACATCTTCCAGTCCGATATCTCGCTGCCGTTAATCTTGACCGGGCTGATGATCCCCTTCGTATTGCGGACGATCTCCTCGCCATAATTGATACGCCCCATGTTCTCCACCAAGATGTCCAAGGTAGCGTTGAACGGGATATCGATCTCCATCGCATATTGGTTGAAACAACGGTTTAACTCGCCGACACGCTCGCCATCCACGTAGATCGTAGCGTAATCACGCAAGCCCGGTATCTCCAGACGGCCTTTCAGGGGTTGGTTGAAATGGGTTGAGTACAAGACGTAGCCGTATCCTTGGTTCAATTGCTCGAACGTGAGAGGTGTCGGAGACGCTACCGGTTCCCCTTCTTTCGCCAAGGCCAACACATCGGCTACCTTCGTCAAGGAGATCGACGGGATCTCGATCAGCGGTATAGGGGCCGGAGCCTCGGGGACGTCATAGGTGACGTATTTCCGGATCACGTTGCGGATCGAGTCGAACTTCGGGGTCACCCAACCCGCCTCACTGATCGGGGCGTCGTAGTCGTAGCTGGTCAAGTCCGGCTGGATATCATGCTTCTTGTCGTAATTGGCGCCACTGGTGAAGCCGAAATTCGTACCGCCATGAACCATATAGAAATTGAAAGAGACATCGTTTTGGAGGTACGTCTCCGTCTGCCTCGCTATGCCGGAATCGCTTATATCGGGGAATGGTTCCGCCCAGTGCATCAGCCAACCGGGATAAAACTCGGCTACCATATACGGGCCTACTCCCCCGTGATACTCGTTCACCACCTTTTTCAAGTTCTCCACGTTGCTCTCCCCGTTCGCCGTAGGCAACGCTCCCGGGGTGGAACCGCCCTCGAACAACCAGCTTCCGTCCGAGGTGAACAGAGGCACGTTGAAACCGGCGTCCGCCAATTGCCGCTTGATCTTGGCGTTGTAGCGGCGATGCTCCTCCAAGGGGATATCCTTACGTTGCGCCACGTAAGAGCCGAACTCGTTCTCGGCCTGCACCATGATGATAGGGCCGCCTTTCGACACCTGCAAGTCGCCGACCTGCTCGTAAAGCTTATCGATATAAAGCTTCGTGCGTTTCAAGAACTCCGGGTTATCCCGGCGGATCTCCATGCCCGGTATATTCTGCAACCACCACGGATAACCGCCGAACTCCCACTCGGCGCATACGTACGGGCCGGGACGGAGGATCACCATCAATCCCTCCTCTCCCGCTATCCGGATATACTCGGCCAGATTCTTGTCTCCCTCGAAATCCCATTTACCCGGCTCCGTCTCGTGCAGGTTCCAGAAGACATAGGTAGCGACCGTATTCAAGCCCATCGCCCGCATCATCCGAAGGCGATGCCGCCAATATTGGTGGGGGATACGAGGATAATGCATCTCACCCGAGAGGATCGGGGTTACCTTCCCGTTTACATAAAAATGACCGTCCTTGATCTCGAACGTACGTTTCTCCTTGGCGAACGAGCCGACAGGTATCAGCATCAAAAGGAGCAATAGATAGGCGATTTTCTTGTTCATGGAATCCATGTGTTATAAAGATTTATTTTTAGGTTTAAGATCTCGTGGCAAATGTATGTAAATAAAAAGAGGATGCCAAATAAATGACATCCTCTCTAGCTTATATATTATATAATGTATAAGTCTGTATTAAGCTTGCTCCAACTGCAAAGTCTTAGTCGGCTGGTCGCAAACCTCCGTCGGGCCGAAGTACTGGATCGGACCCGGGTATACGTAGCTAGTAGTCAAAGCCCACTCGTCACGGTTTGCGGCGAATGCCTTGAAAGGAGCGCCGTCAAGCTTAACCAAAGCCTTCTGGATAACCGGCTTCATCTCGCCATGACGTTTCTCCATGTTCATCATCATAGTAACAGGGATACCACCGGCGATCCATTGATCAGCGGGAGCGGTCGTGTTACGTACGGAAGACATATAACCTGTCTTACCGGCGGCGATCAAGCAAGATGCCGTGTAACCCAAAGAGTAGCAGTAGTCCGCATCGTAGTTAGACGGAGCGGCGCAACGACCCTCGTAACCGAAGAAGTGGTGTTGTGCGGCGAACTTGCCTACGTACTTGCCCTCGGCCTTCCACTCAGCCAATTTCTTGCCAACCATCTCAGACAATAACTTCTCGGTCTCAATCAAAGAAACCTGTACGTTTCCGTGCGGGTCACGGTCCAAAGACAACTGACGAGCTACGCCCTCCGGAAGAGAAGCGTACAGATCAGAGTTCTCCTTCGTCAACTTGCTGATGATATAAGCACGTTGCTCGCTCTTCTTGATCATCTTGAACTCGGCGTCGTGCTTAGCCAAGAAGTCGTTCAACTCGGCAATCAAGCGTTTCATAGCCGGAACGAACTCGATCAAGCCCTCAGGGATCAATACCGTACCGAAGTTATTACCCTCGGCGGCACGCTTAGCCACGATACCAGCCACGTAAGTAACGATATCGTCCAAAGACATATTCTTCTCCTCAACCTCCTCGGAGATGATACAAACGTTCGGTTGAGTCTGCAAAGCGCACTCCAAAGCGATATGAGAAGCGGAGCGACCCATCAATTTGATGAAGTGCCAGTATTTCTGGGCGGAGTTACAGTCACGTTGGATGTTACCGATTACCTCGGAGTAAACCTTACAAGCCGTGTCGAAACCGAAAGAGGTCTCAATCTGGGCGTTCTTCAAGTCGCCGTCGATCGTCTTCGGGCAACCGATTACCTGTACGCCGGCGCCAATAGCCTTGTAATACTCGGCCAATACGCAAGCGTTCGTGTTAGAATCGTCACCGCCGATAATAACCAAAGCCTTGATATCAAGCTCTTTCAAGATCTGAAGACCTTTATCGAATTGCTCTTTCGTCTCTAATTTCGTACGTCCGGAACCGATCATATCGAAACCGCCCGTGTTACGGTACTCGTCGATAATATCAGCCGTCAATTCCATATATTTATGATCGATCAAACCGCCCGGGCCCAAGATGAAACCATACAGACGAGAATCTGCGTTGTGAGCCTTGATACCGTCGAACAAACCAGCGATCACGTTGTGACCACCGGGAGCCTGACCACCGGAAAGGATCACACCAACGTTCATGACAGGCATAGCCTTCTCCTCGTTACTCTTCTCGAATGTAACGATTGGCATTCCGTAAGTGTTCGGGAACAATTTCTTGATTTCTTCCTGATCGGCTACTGATTGAGTATACTCGCCGTCAACGGCTTTCACTGCACCTTTCAACGCAGCGGGTACCTTCGGTTGGTAAGCTGCTCTTGCGATTTGTAATGCACTCTTTGTCATTTCTTAATTGATTTATTTAGAAATTATTTGATACGTGTTCAAAAGTGACGCGAATATAAGGAAAAAAATCCGTATTAATAAAAAGACAGGGGGATATGTTAATTGAAAAATCACCCTAAAATTGGTTCCGAAGGAATGATTAACACTTTACAAGCCGATTTCCTAAAACAGGTCTGACAATATAGATCAACTCCTTCATCGTCCGCCCCAAATACATAATACTTTATCGTATAAACACACCTTTTTAGCTCCTTTACATAAAGACTTTATATGCATGCAAGCTTTATCCCTAGGTGTATCTCTAGATTATAAAATAATAAATATCAATTCCTCACAAGAAGCCCCTTTTACTATTTTCTTATTCCAACTTTAAATCCGGTAACTTTTTGACGATCTCCATGGTTTGTACGCTCACGTTGATTACGGAGAGTAGCAAGTCCAAGATATAACGGGGGTTATCATGCTCACGGCTCCAGTCATTCGGATCGTTCTTGATCAAGCTACTTGGATCGGTTTTCACTTGATAGCGCTCCATGATCCATTCGATAGCGGATTTACCGTTCACGATGTACTCATACGCCTCATCGGGTATGTTCTCTATGCGAATCGAGCTGTTGTAGATAATCGTATCCTTTTGCCCCTTTTTGGGGAATCGCATTTTCTCTACCTCATAGTATTTATAATCCACCTTGACCGCATATAGATCCGTAGTTCCGGCAATCATACGACCATCCGGGGCTTCCTCCTTTTGCCTGTCACCAATGACTGTCACGCCCTCATACGCAGGTATTTCCTCATAATTCAGATGCAGATTAGCCAGTTGCTTACCCGCATAGGAGAAATCGAGGAATGCGTCTATATCTTCCACGATCGGGATACGTGGTAAGGATTTCTTCAAATCGGCCGCAAAGGCTTCCCGGTATTTCGGGGAATGAAGCAAGCCATACACATAGTAGAAGATGGTTTCTTTCGTGATCTTCCGGGCATTACCGAAACGGGTACGGACTTCTTTCAGTATCCAGTCGGTAATTCCGTCTCGACGGATGTAATCATCGCTTGATTCGGTATCGAATAAGGACAAGGTTTGTTGCTTGTTCTTGTTTTCTTCGTACCAGTAGAGAGGGAAGCATTGACCATTAAAAATAACCTGAAGATCAGGAATGCAATCAACAATTAGACAAGAGAAATCTTTATCTCCGATTCCTTTCACGCAAATCACTAAATTCTGATGAATAGAAGTCGGAAACATATTAAAAACAGGTCCTACATCATTTAAAACAGTCTTATCAAAATATAAATTTTGCTTTGAAAATGGGCGATACAACCCTATAGAGGCATATTTAACATCATAAAAATGCTCTCTATTTTTTTCTACATCTTGTCTATAAGCTCTACTCCAACTTATTTTTAATGGGTCATTGTCAATAAAACTCACAACATCAATATTCGGATTATACCTTTTATACTCTTGATATTTTAATCTTTGCTCATTATAAAACTCATTTGATCGTTTCATTGACTCAAGCATTTTTTGTCTCGAATAGTTATAAGCCCATGAATCGCGGGAAGAACCTATGCCTCTTGCATAAACAGCATTAAATAGAGTCTGCTTATTAGCTTTATTATCCTTATCACCCAAAAGTATCAAAGAATCAAACACATCCCCTCTCTGATTAATCCAATCCCCTTTCTCATTCGGAGCAACAATCTCCCACTGTAATTTACTAGAATCAACGGAACCAAACTCACTTATCTTTTTAAGCTTCTGCTCACGAGATAAATAATCACCAACATCATGATAATAAATCGTCGCTTTCCCTTTCTTTTTCGGGTTCTTTATTAAGAAGGTGATTGATATAGGCGTACGAGAACCTGAACCAAATATTTTACCGCCTTCTTTACGAGACAACTCACCACTCGTACGTTGGTTTCCCCTTAAATTAAACACATATACACTCGAATATTCATCCTCAAGACATTTCCTAAATCCTTCTTGAGCATTTCCATCAATCCAAGCCCCATTACTAATGAAAGCTACCACACCCCCATCCTTGCAATCCGCAATACGATCACTCGCCCAACGAAACGCCTTAATATAACTATCATAAAGAGAGTTCTTATTAGTCGCTTGAGCGGCTTTGGCATACGTCTCGGCAATCCGTTTATCCAAATGAGCGTAACTCAAATTCTGCGCATTATCATTCGCCGATTTCTGTCCGACCGAGTACGGAGGATTACCCATTATAACCCGTACCGGAGCTTTCTTTTGCTTATCCACATTCGCCGCATTCTCGGGAAACCAAGTCTGATCCAAGACATTCTCCTCGTTCTCGGTTGTATGGAAAGTGTCCGTTAAGCAAATGCCCTCGAACGGCAAATAAGTATCTCGCTTTACGAGACTATGAAAGACGCTCTCGATATTGACATCAGCGATATAATAAGCGAGCAAGACCAACTCATTGCAATGAATCTCATTCTTATATTTACGTTCCAGATCTTCCGGACGGATCAAACCGCTTTGTAACAAACGGGTAATGAAAGTACCCGTCCCCGTGAAAGGATCTAAGATATGTACATTCTCATCCGAAAGGCTGCAATCAAATTCCTTGCGCAAGATATCGTCAACGGAATGAATAATAAAATCCACGCATTCCACGGGTGTATAAACGATACCCAGCTTATCCACGGTCTTCGGGAAAGCACCCTTGAAGAACTTCTCATACAGATTTTTGATAAGCATCTGCTTTCCTTCCAGATTGTCAATATCGCCCACGTTCATGCGCACGTTCTCATAGAATTTATTCAATACCTCCGTATCCTTTTCCATGGCCTCGCTCTCCAGTAGCTCCAACATACGTTGCATACTACGGCTGACCGCATTATTCTTGACAAACTGATAGTCCTTAAACAAGGCATCGAATACCGGACGTGTAATCATATGCTGCGCCAGCATCTCCACCGCTTGTCCCTCGTCAATGGAAGGGTTCAAGTTCTTTTGCAAGCCATTCAAGAATTCAACGAAAGCCTCTTTGTGTAATCCCTCTTTCACGACACGGGCGATGCGCTCTATAAATTTCTGGGCGATCAAACCGATCTCCCTCGCCCAGTTCTCCCAATACAGGCGATCTCCGACCTTCTCGACCATCTTCGCGTAGATCCCATCTTGCAAAGAACCGAAACGAAGTTCCAACTGGCGAGCGATTTCCTCATTACTTAGCTCGGTCGCCCCCGTCTGTTGATCCTGCGGATCGGGCATCCAATCCTTCCCGTGCATCCGGCCCGAGCCTTGCGGTATCCCGGCGACAACCACCTTGGGAGGCTTCACCTTATTCAAATGTATCTTATTGACCGTAGCGTTAAACTCATCGTCGTGGGCACGCAAGGCATTCAAGATTTTCCAGACCACGGAAAAACGCTCGTTATCCTCCATCGCCTTCTCCGGCTCCACATCCGCCGGAACGACTACCGGGACAATGATATAACCATATTTCTTCTCATCCGTAGCCCCCTTGTGGAACGTACGCATCACACGCCCCACGCTCTGCACGACATCCACCTCGCTATTACGGGCGGCTACAAAAAGAACAGCGTCCAAAGCCGGCACATCCACCCCTTCGGACAAGCAACGCACGTTCGATAGAATACGGCACTCGTTCGGATTGCCGGTCTCCTCCTTCAGCCAAGCGATCTTCTCCTCCCGTGTAGCGGCATTCATCGCCCCGTCGATATGTTGAACCTCGATATCCACGACCTCTTCCCGTGCTTCCTCCGACAAGGATTCCTTATATTTTCTCACCATCGTAGGCATCACGGCGGCAAACCCCTTGGAAGAGATACCACTCCCCCGCTCACTCGGATTAATTGTCGAGCAAAACGCCACGGCCCGCCGCATTAATACCGGGTCCGCCTCCTTCGTAACCCCCTTATCTCCTTTTATGCGTTTGGACAAGCCATTGATGCAACCGATCAGCTTACTGGCGTCATCCATCTTTATTTCCTTTTGTTGTTTATCCTTGACATCCTCTAGGATAGAATCCGGGATATCATCCTCGCTAATCGTCAGCACCAATACCTTATAGTCCGTCAGCAGTCCCTCACGCACGGCACGTCCGAATCCGATCCGGAAAAACTCCTCGCCATAATAGTCCGGGTTATTCATGCTCCACAACACTAAATCCTTGTCTTTAGCCGTCGCCTTGGCATTGTCATTATAATAACGTGGAGTAGCCGTCATGTAAAGACGCTTTTTCCCTCGGATCAAGTCATTGTTATGTATTTTAGTAAAATGACTCTCATCACGACCTTTTTGCTTAAAACCGGTTGTCCGATGCGCCTCGTCGCAAACGATATAATCGAATATGCCATAAGACGGATCAGCCTCCAATAGCGCTCGCTGCGCCTCGGCCAAGACATCTATACTTTGATAGGTCGAGAATACGACAACCAGTCCGTCCGTATCCTTATAGCCTAATAATTGCCGTTTTATCGAGTTGATATTTGTCGTGGCGGGCAATGGGTTATCGATGATACTCGTCTCGTCATTATCGAAATCGTTCCTTTTGGAAGCCTTGGAATCCGAGCAAATACAAACAGCCTTCATCCTGTACTTCGTATCTGTCATCCAAGCATTCAGCGATTGTCCTAAAAGAGCGATACTGGGGACCATGAATAAAATCAGTCCCTTGCCCCCGGTCTCTTGCTCTATGATCTCCAAGGAGGTGTACGTTTTTCCCGTTCCACAAGCCATGATTAGTTTTCCCCGGTCATGTACCCTGAAATATTCATGAGCCGCTTTCATCGCTTCCAACTGATGCTTGCGAGGCTGTTTACCTTCCCGTAAAGCCGCTTTTCCCGTATCCCCTTTCAAGAGTTTATCCCAATCAACCGGAGAAGCCTCCAACTCATGCATATTGATACGAGTCACCGGAATGTCTTGACCTTTCAACGTCTCTTCCGCATTCGCTCCCCAGCGCAAGGTGGTAGAAACCCAGATCAGGTTACTGAAATACGTGGTCTTCAAGGTTAAATCATCTATAAACGCACGATGAGCGGTGGATATAAAGGAGTCTACGACCGCCTTGCTTATGACGGCCTTCTCGTCATAACATTTACACTGGATGGCCCAATAATCACCCAAATCAGTTTTCGCCACCAAGTCTATACCTAGATCTTTCCCTCCGAAATCCTTTTTCCCCGGAAATTCCTCCCAAAGCCAAACCTCCTGTAGTTTATCCGCATAGCGGGGGTCCGTTTGGAACCATTTCTTTATCAGTTTCTCAAACTTCGCTCCTTTTTCTCTTTCGGTAAAAGATTCGGTACGGAATCTTTGAAGTACTTCTTTAAATGTCATTGTCTCGATCATCCGTTGTTTAGTCCTCAAAAGTACATAAAACTCCACTTATTTCAATAATTTGGACAGATTTTCATTGGAGACATAGTCAACCTTCAACAAGAAGAGGGTGTGTCACCATGAAGTGAACACGAGAAAACAGGTAGCTTATTGTATATTTTACTTGGCTGTTTTTTTACCCGGTCGTATCTTTCCAAAAACACGTACGTAATTTTCAAGAAACACGTACATGTTTTTTCGAAAACATGTACGTGTTTTACTCAAATCTCTATCATAATTTATATTCCACTAATTATAAGCCAGTTACAAACTATTTCAAACAAATGCTTTATTGTATTTTTTTAATCCGTTTACTCTGTAGGCTACTTCAATGGCACAATAGAGTAAACTATTCATCAACTTGCACCTAATTATCACAAAAGACTTCGTATATTTACACCTTCTATTAACGTTAGTTAATCACAAAATTCGATGCGAAAAAGCCCTCTTGCACTCCTATTATCGCTTATCTGCCTGATCTCGTCTCATAACGAGATACAAGCGCAAGGACATCCCCCGACAGATTCATTGCGACAACGGGCCGCAGCGAGCGTGGGTAAGGAAAAGCATGATCTACTGATGCGTATAGCCATGTCCACCAACGATATCGCCGACTGGGACGCTACGCTCAACGACGCTATCGACCGGTGCGATACTCCGGCTATCTGTCAATCAAGATTGAATCGTATACAATGCCTCTTTAATTTCTACTCCGTGGATTCGGCTATCATCGAGGCGCAGGAAAGCCTTCCTTTTATATTGGATGCCAAGCAATACAGTTTCTACTTCTCCACCTATAATACTTATATATCCGGATTGTTCAAGCAAAGACGGTTCGACGAGGCCCGTGAGGAAGCCACAACCATGTTCGAGACGGCGCAACAGGTTAAACAACCGGTAGGCATGACGATGGCCTTGCAGGTACAAGGCAGCATGTATTATAAACTCGGCTTATACGACCAAGCCCTCACCTCGCTGGAAAAAGGGATCGCTATATGCCCCACTTACGAGAATGGCGAGAACCAAGTACTCTACATCTCGGCCGTTCTTTACGAATGGCTCTTCATGACCGCCCTGAAGGTGAACGACACGGAACGCATATCCCGTTACGCCAACAGCTATGCCGCCCTCGTCAACTGGAGGGACGAGCATGGGAAAGTGGACCCGACCGGACATTATCCTGTCACCTCCCGCTCTCTCCAAGCCTTCTCTTTCCTAAAGAAAGGGCAAATAAAAGAGGCGAGACGATTGTTGGATGAGGCAGTCCGGTTTATTCATCCCCAAATCCCGGCCAACGCCTATGAGCATTTTTACGAAGCTCGCCGAGAATTACGGGAAATGACAGGAGATTACCAAGGGGCTATCAAGGATATGGATATCCTGTTAGCTGCTCATGAGGGCGACCTATCTTTCTATATGGACGATTTGTTGAAGAAAGCGGAACTTCTGGCTCATTCCGGAGATCCCCGGTCCTGTATATCGCTCTATCATACGTATATACAGGTGAAAGACTCGGTAAACCGGTTGGATATCGCCTCTCGGATGGATCAACTACGGACTATTTACGAGGTAGACCGGCTCAACCAAGAGAGGCAATACGCAAGGAACTGGATGTTCGCCGCCTTTACCGGTTGCTTGCTCCTTGTCCTTTTGCTAGCGGGATATATCATTTATTCCCAATGTCTAAAAGCAAAGAATCAAGCGCTTTACAGACGTATACAGGAACAGATCCGGCAGGAGAATAAGGCAGTGGAAACCATTAAGCAAATACCCGAGAACGATCTTTCCCGGGAATTACGTTTATTCATAAACTTGAACGAGTTATTGGAAAAAGAAAAGCTATACACCGATCCCACCTTGAACCGGGATGATCTGGCACAACGTTTGGGGACCAACCGTACCTACTTGATGGAAGCCGTACGTACTTACAGCGGGAATATGACCGTCCGCGAATATATTTATGACTTTCGTCTAAAGCATGCCGCCGAACTGCTCTCCTCTCCCTCCGCCCTCTCGATCGATCAAATCTGCTATGACTCCGGGTTCGCTTCCCGCTCGGTATTTTACCGCCTTTTCCGACAGAGCTATGGTCTGTCTCCTAACGAATATCGAAAACTTGCGGAGAAAGAAAAAGAAAATTAAAATACTATATTTCAAAAACTTGCGCCACACGGACAAATGTTTTGCGCCACACGGACAGCTTTTAGGATTACTATTCGCATATTGAAACGATATCTGTTAATCCTAAAAGCAAGCTATATATGAAGACAAATTATTTTTTTCTCCTTTTCTTTCTTTTGATTCTGATGGGATGTTCGGATGACAAAAACATTCCGGATATCCCGGCCTCCACAGAGGACACCTATGAAGGAGTACACGATCTGATCAGTTTCACGAAAGAAACCGAAGATTTCACGTATGGAGACCTGACTTTCCACATCAAGACTCCCGACGGGAACATTATCCAACGGAAAGCCAAGCACCGGCGATTATCCGGGACTTCCCTATTCACTATGGAAAAAGGGCTGAAGGAGGGTAAATACCAGCTACTATATATGGAATATACCATCCAATCGGATTGCCCGGACATTGACGGGCGGAATGGGGAGTTCGGCATGGGGTGCTACATTACCGTCAGTGAGAATGGGATCTCCACCGAAACCAACCGTGACGAGCGAATCGGCCTGTATGGGAACGGTACGCCGGAAGATCCGTACCGGATAACCTCTGCCGATGATTTGGCGAAGATACAAGAAGCGATCCTCAACTTCCACAACAATGGTAACCTTGTTAATTCCTCCACCTGCTTCGAACAACAAAATGACATTAGCATGGCCAACTATAATGACCAATGCGGCTGGGAGGGCAACTGGTACCAGATCGGATTATCAGCCAGTTATCCTTTCACGGGCTATTATGACGGCAACGGCTATACGATCCGGGATTTGAAAATGTTAGATAAAAACGCCGTGGGCGCTAGTTTGTTCGGCTTCGTAAATCAAGCCATCATCTCGAATCTCACCATCGAGAAAGCCACCATAACCGGCTATGGAGCGCTATCGGCTATCGTAGGAGCCGTTACCACCAAGGGGGGAAGCATCAATAAGACATTTATAAAAGGGTGCGTAGTAAAAAAATCCACCATCGAAAGCCGTAGCGATGGCGTAGTCACGGACGGCATGGCCATAGGCGGGATCGCCGGCATGGTAGACCCGAACGTAAATCTCTGGATAGATTCCTGCTCGGTAGAGGATTGCACTATAAACGGGGCGATCGCCGTAGGAGGAATCCTTGGCGGAGGAACAGTGTACTCAATGACACAAATCACGAACTCCCACAACCGGAATACCAAGGTAACCGCATCTTACAATTGTGCCGGAGGAATCGTTGGGTACGCCGATACGCTCTATGTATATTCATGCAGCAATAATGGCACTATCAAAGGTGCCGCATCCACAACCGCTCCTCCCGGAAACCTTCCTGCCAATTCTATATATAATGTAGGAGCGGGCGGGATCGCCGGAGGAAGTGGATTGAGCACCATCATTTCCAGCCGAAACAGCGGGACGGTGCAAGGAAGCAGGGGCGTAGGGGGAATTATCGGAAGCACACTGGTAACTACCCAGCCGAAAACTTATTATAATAACACGTTTATCGGTTTTTGCTCGAACTCGGGGAATATAAACGGCGACAGTTATATAGGAGGATTATGCGGTGAGGCGCAACTTGGCGCTTATAAATCGTATAATGAGGGTATGATCGAGGCTAATTCATCCTTCGCTGGTGGAATTTTAGGATTCGCTCCCTTGGCCTCCATCACCAACACGGCGAATTTCAATAAAGTAATCGCCTCCTCTTATAGCGGAGGAATAGCCGGTTCCATCCTTGCCGGCTCGTTGGGTATTAACACGAATCTAGGGGAAGTAGCCTCCTACCATGAATATGCCGGTGGTATGATAGGAAGGGCAGGGAATACGCTTGCCATGAACTATTGTTCCAATTTCGCGCCGATATCAGGCTCCTCATACCTCGGTGGTATGATCGGCGAGGTAGGCGACGCAAAGAAATGGACGATCATGGATGGCGTATCCTTGGGGTTTGCCACATTCGAGCTGGCGTCTACTCTTGTCGGATTTGTCCCTTTCGCTAAAATCGTGGGAGAAAGCGGAGAAATCCTTGTTAACTGCGCCCTTACAGTACTTAGCCTCGTCTTAAATGATATCGATATTTTATCAGAAGGTTTTAGCGTATTCGGGCTTATTTCACACGGTCATCCGGAGATTATAGAAACAGAGAGGCTGAAAGGTGTCATTACCCATGATATCGCCATGTTGGAATCAGACATGGACACGAAACTGGCCAATAAAATAGATAACCTATCGTTCGCAAGCATCAAACTGAGGAGCAAAGATATGACAAATAGGTTCATGTCTAATCGAAAGGCATTAACAGAATGGTTTGAAAGTGGGGCAAACCACCAGATTTATAGTGACGCAATGAATTATAAGAGAGGATTGCTCTCCAAACAGATCCTTAAAAGCAAAAAAAACGAAGAAGTTCTACATACGGTTGTCAGTGGTGTTTGTTGCGCGGTCAATTCAGCCTTGCTTTTTGTTACAGTTATCACTTTCCCCGAAGGTGTTCCCGCTGTAGCCTTGATGGGAGGTGCGCTAGCGTTAGTCAGTTTCGGCAATTCGGTTTCGGCCACTCTTGATGATTTCGTGGAAAACTCCGTCGTTATCACACAATGCTTGAACGCCGGAGAGATTGGCCAATATAGCAGCGGAGGCTTGGTAGGCCAACTTCAGCAAAGCTGCCTTATCTCCGATTGTATAAATATGGGACGCTCAAATAAAAGAGCCAATGCCCTAATTGGAGTTGTCAATCCAAACGTAAGGGTAGGCAGGAACTTGAATGTCGGGGAGAATTGGTATCTTTTCGCACCTCCCGCATCCGTTTCTTATTTTGGGAATTATTGCATGCTGGGCACTGTAGAGCAACCGAATCCTGTGATTATGAACATATTCAGCTTACAAGACTTAAAGTCGGAAAAGACCTTTACTGGATGGGACTTTGATGTAAAATGGGAAATACCATCCAACGAAACAGGTAGCTTTCCGATCCCTAAGAAATCCGAGATGCAATTTGATAAACCTAATTTATAAATAAACGAACAAACATGAAAACATACACTAAAACAATATGGAATATATGCGCATGCATGCTTATCATCTTGCTCGGCAGATGCGCAGACGATGACATCATACGAAACGACTGCGGATCGACCTTGCAAGAGACAGAATCTCATCTAATAAGCACGTTCTCCTTGCCGGAAGGCAAAACTCCCATACAAGATACGAGAGAACAGATCTTTTTCCAGTTGAGATCGCTGAGCGATAACTCCATACAGCTCATGGAAGGTAAGATCCGGAAAAACGCGGGGATTCTTTCCTGTGAAATGTTTATCCCCAATAATCTGGTATTAGAAGATGGAGACTATATACTTTGGTTAAAATTCGATGAAGAAGGCAGCGTCTATCCACTAAGCTATCATCTGACATTCCGTGACAAGATGGTCAGTATGGTACGTGATACTAAATATATTTACGAGATGCTGAATGGCGAAGGTACGGAAGAAAATCCTTATCTGATTACTTCCACCAACGATTTCGCCTATCTCGTGTCTCAATTAGCCACGTACGACAGTAATTACGGATACGGGCAATTCTTCAAGCAAATAGCCGACATCAAAGCTCCTATCCCCAATTGCCTGTATCAAGGCAACGCTTATAAAAGCGCCCCGTTCGCGGGAAACTACGACGGTGATTCCCATAAGATACTAAACCTAACCTATCTCGGGACGAACGGCGGAGAGCAAAGCGACGCAATCGGGCTTTTCTCCATTTTACACGACGGGGCAGTGATCCGGAATCTTGATATAGAAGGAGCGGATATAGAGTATCCGGGGAATTGTTGCGGATTGCTTGCGGGAGTAGCTAACGGAAATATACGAATCGAGAATATAACCTTAAACGGGAATATCAAGTCCACGAAGGATAAGGTTGGCGGTTTAATAGGCTATATCGAGGGCAACGCCCAGTCGTTGGCGCAAATCAGTATCCGGAATGTGCGATTAGGCGTCTCATTCTCGGAATCCGGCAGCTCTTATATCGGAGCGTTGATCGGCTGGGCCGAGAACGCTTCCATTCAAGTGGAGGATATCAGTAGCGACGGGATTTTCAAAAACTTGAGAGGGAATAATCATGTGGCCGGTCTGATCGGGAAATTATATGGTCAAATCGATGCCAGAAAAATTAAGCTGCAACATACCACCTTAAACAATTTCCCGATATCCGGAAACCAGAACGTAGGCGGATTGATCGGTGAGGCATTCTTACAGGCGGCATCCAGTTTCAAAGACATAACCATCGACATGCCGATCAAAGGTAGCTCCTATGTCGGCGGATTGATCGGTCAGATCCGGTCGGAAACCCCTACCAATATCCTCATCGCCATCGAGAACTTCCAGTTGTCCAATCCGGCAAATCGGTCTCAAATCCAAGGGGGAAGTTATGTGGGTGGAATGATCGGATATTCCCACAAAACACACGCAAACGCATTTACGATAGAACTTAAAGGGGAATCCTTGTTTCATGCCTCGATAACCGGGCAGTCTGTTATAGGAGGTATTTTCGGTTCTTTAGATGATACCCAAATACAATTTACCCCGGCCTCACAATTGTATATGGATAATGAATCCCTTGAAGCTTCTTCAGGGATTTGTGGCACTTTAGCCGGAGCCTTATCTTACCAAGAACCGGGGAAAGAAATTCTTTTGAATCCGGAAATATTGGTGATTAATCCCAACATCAAAATAAAAGGAGGAAATAACGTAGGAGGAATCATCGGAACGTTATATAATGGGACGTTGACAGGAACCTATACCCCCGAATTCAGTGCCACGAACGTAATCGTGAGCAAGATTCCACGACCTATTTTCCCGGGTAACATAAATTCGGAAAAACCCTATCGCGAAAATGCTACTTCAGTTGGAGGAATTGTCGGATATGCCGATAAATCTACCCTCAGAAGACTCTTCACGCAACCTTCCATTTACGGCAGAAGTACAGTCGGAGGAATCATCGGATATGCGAGCGATACTCAAGTATCAGATTGCGGCGTGAAAACAGAAACATTTAATAATGGGAATAATAGCGCCATTATGATAGGGGGAATTATCGGACAAGCATCGTGCTCATCCCACTGTGAGTTTTCCAATCTAGTAAATTACAGTGATATCACCTCTGGATCCAATTATATCGGAGGCATTTTCGGGAGTATGGTAGCGGGAACTAGCGTAAAGATCAATAAAGTCGTGAATTTAGGTAAGATATCAGCCACAAATAACGTAGGCGGTATCATAGGGAAAACTTCAGGAAAAGACATAGAGGTTTATGACGCAGCTAATTTCGGCGTAATCCAAGGTATCGCAGGAGATAAAGAATGCGGAGTGGGCGGTATAGCCGGTGCCGCCGAGGATGCCATTACAATTTATAAATCCGTTAACCACGGAAATATCACCATAAACAGGAATGCCAAGTATTATGGAGCAGGAGGTATCTTGGGGTATGTGAAGCAAGGGGGAGCACATGTCCGTTACTGCTGTAACCGGGCAAATATAGACTATCCGAAAGATAAAGAAGACAGCCATGGCATTGGAGGTATCGTGGGTAGCATAGAAAAGGCTAACGATAACGACGACAGTTACGTACTGGATTGCTACAATATGGGAGAAATCAACGGACAGCAAAAAGCGACCAGCACGCTTGGTACCGACTACCGGGGAGGGATCGTAGGAAACCTCGGAAGCCACGGGAGATGTTACCGGGCCGTGAACGGGGGTTATGTCCGCTTTGGAAACGCAGGTGTCGGATACGGCAACAAGAAGAACCTGACACATATCTATATCTCGCCCGGTACAGGCAAAGACTTTGGGGCAACGTCTATCCCTCTACCAATCAGAGAAGATAAAAATATTTACCAAGGATTCGACTTCACGGGAGATCGTGATCCAAACCGGCAACCGGTCTGGGTTCTGGGTGGCACATATAGCTCGGAGAATAAAATGCTACCCTACTTGCATTCAGGAAAATGTTATTTCCAGTTCGCAAAATATGCCCCATAAAATACGCCCTCTTTAATACACTCTCTATATATCCATACCGGGCGCAAACTATTCATCGGTTTGCGTCCGGTTTTCACAAAAGACTTCGTATATTTGCGAAGTCAATATTCCATATTTTAATACATTACTTACATAACACAAATACAAAATGAAAAAGTATCTTACTCTTGCCGCAGCGGCTTTACTCTTGGTTGCTTGTAGTGAAAAACCGGGTTATGAGATCTCCGGTACAGTAGCGAACGCCGATCTAAACGGCAAATACGTTTACCTGTATGAATATGGCGTACAAGACGCCGCCCCAATGGATAGCGCATTGGTGCAAAACGGTACGTTCACGTTCAAAGGAACACAGGATGCCCCTGCCCTACGCAAACTCGCCTTCGCCGAGGATGTCGTGGAACCCAAACGTGCCGCTTCCGGCGAGAACGCCCCTTTCACAAGCATATTCGTATTGGAAAATGGTAAATTACAGGCTATTCTTGATGAGGCAGCTTCCGCCGTTTCTGGAACACCGGAGAATGACGGATTGAAAGCCCTGCAAGCACAAATGAAGACTTTGCGTGCGGATCTGGAGAAGCTTTCCGCCGACATGAAATCAGAGGATAAGGAAGTCGTAAGCGCCGCCGAGAAGAAATATGACGAGATCGACCAAAAGGTAACCGATGCCGTCAAGACTTACATATTGAATAATACGACCAAGCAATCCGCCGCCAAGTTATTATACGATTTCCGTTACAGCTTGGACGAGGCGGCCCAGAACGAGATTATCGCCAAGGCGGACTCCGCTTTCAAGGCCGTTCCAAACATCGATAAGCTCATGGCTCACCTAGATGTACTGAAAACCGTAGCCGTAGGCAAGAAGTTCGTGGACTTCGAGATGGCCGACCCGAACGGTAAGACGCACAAGCTATCCGAGTTCGTAGGCAATGGCAAGAACATCGTGTTGATCGACTTTTGGGCAAGCTGGTGTCCTCCTTGCCGCCGGGATATGCCAAATTTGGTAGCCGCTTACAAGAAATACAAGAACAAAGGTTTCGAGATAGTTGGCATCTCCTTGGATAGCAAGGCTGACGCATGGGCGAAAGGCGTAAAGGACCTGAATATCACATGGACCCAACTCTCCGACTTGCAAGGCTGGAAAAACTCCGGTGCTCAACTATACGGGGTAAACAGCATCCCTCACACCGTATTGGTGGATAAGGACGGAACGATCATCGCCAAGAACCTACATGGCGAGGAGATCGACGCTAAACTTCAAGAAATATTGAAATAATAATAACAATAACACGATATGTCCGCCCAAATCACGTTAAACTGGACGAAGGACTCGACTTTCGAGACCTTGCTGGACGGCCATAAGGTTACGATCGACACAACAGCCGAGAACGGGGGTAATAATGAAGGCCCCCGTCCTAAGGCTTTAATGCTGGTCGCCTTGGCCGGATGCAGCGCAATGGACGTAATCTCCCTTTTCCTTAAAATGAGAGTACGTTTCGACAAAATCTCTATCGACGTAACCGCAGAGACTTCGGATACGATCCCGATGGTATATACCGCATTCCACGCTACATACCATATCGACGGGAACATCGGGGACGCCGCCAAAATAGAGAAAGCGATTCGCCTTTCACAGGAAAAATACTGTGGCGTAGGACTTATGATGAAAAAGATAGGCCCGATTACCTACGATATCTTACTGAACGGCGAACCGCTTAAACCACAAAAACATGAAGATTAGAAAACAGTTCTTACTTTTATTTATCTCTACCAGTCACTTGTTCGTATATGCGCAAAACACGGAACCTTCAATGTTTACGAAAGAGGCTAACGAACAAGTGGTGAAATCACTCCCGTTTGATAACAAACAAGATTTTGAAGACGCTACCCGTGGCTTTATCGCCACGATAGACGAACCTTCCATTACCGACGAGACAGGAAAAGAGGTGTATGGATTAACTGTCTGGGATTTCCTGCGTCAAGAGACTCCGGCATCCGCCAACCCTAGTCTTTGGCGACAAGGGCAACTCAACCGCATACACGGCTTATTTGAGGTATTACCCGGTAAAATATACCAGATACGAGGATTCGACCTCGCAAATATGACGTTTATCCGTAGTGATAACGGTTGGATCGTCATAGATGTATTGCTCTCGAAAGAGACGGCCCTAGCAGGTTATAATCTTCTGAAGAAACATGTAGAAGATCTTCCGGTCAAGGCGGTTATCTATACGCATCCTCATGTGGACCATTTCGCGGGAATAGACGCTATATTGGAGAACGCCCCCAATAAGCCCGAAACGATCGAGATCATTGGCCCCAAGGGTTTCTTTGAAGATGCCGTCAGCGAGAACCTGATGGCGGGTGTAGCCATGGGGCGAAGAGCGACCTATATGTATGGCCGCAGTCTACCTAAAAATGAGAAAGGAAATATAGGTACTGGTTTAGGACAAACTACCGCGGCAGGAACTACGGGCTTGGTCCCTCCTACCCGTGAGATATCCGAGGAGGGCGAGACTTTACGAATTGATGGTGTCGAGATCGTATTCATGTCCGTACCCGGCGCCGAGGCTCCCTCGGAAATCATGATGTACTTCCCTGGGATGAAAGCTTTCTGCGTAGCCGAGGAAATCAACCGTACCCTGCACAACCTGCTGACCTTACGAGGGGCGAAGGTCCGGAACGGCCAATTATGGAGCAAATATATCGACCGGGCGATCACGGAGTGCGGCGATCAGGTAGAGGTATCCTTCTCTACCCACCATTGGCCGACTTGGGACAATAAGAACATCGTCGCTTACTGGGAAAAGCAGCGGGATTTGTATCGCTACCTACACGATCAGACACTTCACCTCGCCAACCAAGGATATACGCCTCGAGAAATAGCGGAGATGATTAAATTACCAAGCTCTATCGCCAACGAGTTCGCCAACCGGGGATATTATGGAACCGTTAGCCATAACGTAAAAGCCCAATATCAAATGTATTTCGGCTGGTTCGACGGCATCCCCGCCCATCTGAACCCACTCCCGCCGGTAGAAGAAGGTAAAAAATACGTAGAGGCTATCGGAGGAGAGGACGAGGTAATGAAAAAGGCGCGAGAGGCATACAATCAAGGAGAATACCGTTGGACGGCTACTTTGCTGAACCATCTCGTTTTCGCTAATCCAAAGCATAAACCCGCCCGCCAATTACTTGCGGACACGTATGCCCAATTGGGCTACCAAGCGGAAAGCGGCCCGTGGCGTAATTTCTACCTGACCGGAGCTATGGAACTGACCGAAGGCATCGCTGGTAAAGGCAAGGCCAACTCAAACCGGGCACGTATGTCCCAGAACCTAAGTCCCGAAATGCTATTCGATTTGCTCGCTATCCAAATAAATGGAGAAAAAGCGGCCGATAAAGACTTAATAATAAATATTATCTTAACCGACACAAACGAACAGGCCACCTTGATCTTAAAGAACGGCGCTTTATCGAACCGCATCGGCCGGCTCCATCCGGCCCCTACCGTAACTTTGGAAGGAGACAAACAAGTCATCTACGCAAGCCTCATGCAGCCGGAGAGTATAGCGGCAAATCTGCAAAACCATAAGTTATCGGTAACCGGGAAACTTGAAAGCCTAAAAGAGCTATTCTCCACTTTTGAGGCTCCGGACGCTTATTTTAATATCATCGAGCCTTAAACCTTTCCCGCCTCTTGCATGGCTGGATTAAAAAATTTATCTTTGTGCGATCTTTAGAGAAAGCGATATTACTATAAAATTAGCATAAGGTTTTATTACACTTTAATATAATAAATTAGCGATTATGATTTATTCACATGAAGTTCAACACATGTGTGTTGTAAAGAAGGGAGCTAACCACCAGTGCGCTCCGATTCCTGAAGAAGGAAAGTGGGTTAGAGCAACTCAGATCACTGATATCTCTGGTTTGACTCACGGTATCGGTTGGTGCGCGCCGAAACAAGGTGGATGTAAGCTGACATTAAACGTTAAAGAAGGAATCATCCAAGAGGCTCTTGTAGAGACAATCGGTTGTTCCGGTATGACTCACTCAGCTGCTATGGCTTCTGAGATCCTTCCGGGTAAAACTCTTTTGGAAGCATTGAACACAGACCTTGTTTGTGACGCTATCAACACCGCTATGCGCGAGTTGTTCTTGCAGATCGTCTACGGTCGTACACAGTCCGCTTTCTCAGAGGGAGGTCTGCCTGTAGGCGCTGGCTTGGAAGACCTTGGTAAAGGTTTGCGTAGCCAAGTGGGTACGATGTTCGGTACATTGGCTAAAGGTCCCCGCTACTTGGAGATGGCCGAGGGATATTGCACACGCATGGCATTAGACGCTGATGACGAAGTAATCGGTTATGAATTCATCCACTTGGGTAAATTCATGGATATGGTTAAGAAGGGTATGGACGCTAACGAGGCACTGGAAAAGGCGAAAGGCTCTTACGGTCGTTTCAAAGAAGCTGTAAAATATATCGATCCTCGTAATGAATAAGAAAACATTTACACGTGTCCTCATCGGGCTGAGTGTTATCACGGCTGTGGCTACGCTTATCACGTATTTCGTGATGAAGCCGGAGAAACCGTGGTTGGCGTTTTACGTGGCTTGTTGTGGCGGTGTATTGGTTTTCAACTTTCTGATATCTTTATTCCTAGTAAATAAGAATTTTAAAAAGTAAAAAAATAATATGGCTTTATTTGAAAGTTATGACCGTCGTATTGATCATATCAACGCGGTATTAAACGAATATGGTATCAACGGTATCGAAGACGCAAAGGCTATCTGCGATGCTAAGGGTATCGACCCTTATACAATGTGTAAGGAAACTCAACCGATCTGTTTCGAGAACGCTTGCTGGGCTTACGTAGTAGGTGCCGCTATCGCTATCAAGAAAGGTTGTACGAACGCTGCCGAGGCTGCCGAGGCTATCGGTATCGGTTTGCAGGCATTCTGTATCGCTGGTTCTGTTGCGGATGACCGTAAGGTGGGTATCGGCCACGGTAACTTGGCCGCTCGTTTGCTTCGTGAGGAGACGAAGTGTTTCGCTTTCTTGGCTGGACACGAGTCTTTCGCCGCAGCTGAGGGCGCTATCAAGATCGCCGAGATGGCAAACAAGGTTCGTAAAGAGCCGTTGCGTGTTATCTTGAACGGTTTAGGTAAGGATGCCGCTAAGATCATCTCTCGTATCAACGGTTTCACGTATGTACAGACTCAGTTCGACTACATGACAGGTGAGGTGAACGTTATCGAGGAGAAAGCTTATTCTAACGGTCTTCGTGCGAAAGTTAAGTGCTACGGCGCTGACGACGTTCGTGAGGGTGTGGCTATCATGCGTAAGGAAGGTGTTGACGTATCCATCACGGGTAACTCTACGAACCCGACTCGTTTCCAACATCCGGTAGCCGGTACTTATAAGAAAGAATGTATGGAGAACGGTCACCCGTATTTCTCTGTTGCTTCTGGTGGTGGTACGGGCCGTACTTTGCACCCGGACAACATGGCCGCTGGTCCTGCTTCTTATGGTATGACAGACACAATGGGCCGTATGCACGGTGACGCTCAGTTCGCTGGTTCTTCATCCGTTCCTGCTCACGTAGAAATGATGGGCTTCTTGGGTATGGGTAACAACCCGATGGTAGGTGCTACGGTTGCTGTAGCGGTTGCTATCGAGGAAGCTATGAAGAAGTAATCAACTAAACAATAAAATAATTGTTTATATATAGACTCCTGTAATCTTGATGGTTGCAGGAGTTTTTATTTTACTTATCAAAAGGAGGAAAAGGATGACACTAAACATAGACCAAGAGAGTTGCATCAAATGCGGGAAATGCGTACGGGTATGCCCTTCGGATATATTCACGCAAGAAAGAGCCGGAGAGACGATCGGGCTGGTACGTGTGGAAAGCTGCATCGTTTGCGGGCATTGCGTGGACGTATGTCCGACCGGTTCCGTGCTACACAGCGAATTCCCGCCGGAGAAAACGCATACGATCGATTACAGCCAAATGCCTACGCCGGAGCAGGTGATGTTGCTGATCAAGTCACGCCGTTCCAACCGGACATTGACCTCGAGGCCCGTCCCCAAGGAGATGCTGGACAAGATCGTGGAGGCCGCTCATTCCGCGCCGACGGCTACAAACTCCCAAAGCCTCTCGTTCACCGTCGTCACCGATCCGCAAAAGCTACGGCAGGTGAGCGATTATACGATAGGCGTGTTCGACTCCTTGGCGAAGCTATTATTGAATCCCGTCGTGAAATGTGTGGTCAAGCCGTTTATGAAGGATGTCTATAAATACGTACCGGTATTCAATCGGTTGAAAGAGGAACACAAGGCGGGTAAAGATCCGATTCTCCGGAAAGCCACCGCCCTGCTACTGATCCATACACCGAAGTCCAACCGATTCGGAAGTGAGGACGCTAACCTCGCTTATCAAAACGCCTCCTTGATGGCGCAATCGCTTGGGGTAAGCCAGATCTATATGGGCTTTGTGCTCACCGCCATCCGGCAGGAAGGAAAAGATACGCTCGCCAAGACTCTAGGGATCGACGGCAAGATACAAGCGATCATGGCGCTCGGCATACCGGCTTTTAAGTATCCGAAGTATACGGACCGGAAAGAGATCGTCAAGAACTATATCGAATGAGACTTGATGGGGACAACCTTGTCGACCGGGGTATGCGATCCATTGGATTACGCATCGTAAGTCAATGGATTACGATACGTAAGTCATTGACTTATGGTTCGGATCTCATAGGTTTACCGGGCTAGGATCACTCCCGATCACCAGAACTTATTATGCTCCGGGCTGTATTCAAAACCAGCGTCTTTAAGCTTTGTAAGAAGGGATTTCTTGTTCACTTGCAAATCCTCGCATAAATCGTCGAGGGAAGAATAATTGTCACGAAGTTTCATATTGACGAAGCTGAATAGCATCATCGGATCGTTTGGTAATGACATAATCTTACGAATAAAAATGTTATCTATGTTTTACAACACAAAGATAATGCTTTTTCGCCAGATGGAACCCAGACACGATCCTTATTATTTGAATATCGGTACGCAACAAAACAACCTACAAACTGGTTTTAAATAACGAGAACTTATAATTCAATTGAATGACATGAAAAAATATGTATTAGTAGTAGCGGTAGCCGCAGCCCTATTCAGCTGTAGCGGCAACCCAAAGGCAGACGCCACGCAAACAGACAAGAACAAGCAGGAAACCGCCCAAGTACCGGATATGCACAACGCAGAGACTTCCTTGGATTACTGGGGTGTTTACGAAGGGACATTACCGGCCGCCAGCTCGCCGGGTATTAAAACGACCTTGACATTGAACAAGGATAAAACCTTTACCCTCCGCTCCGAATATATTGACGAGAAAGACGGTATTTTTAATGATAAGGGAACTTACACGCTGGACGGTAACATCTTGACGGCGAAACAAGAAGGGGGAGACATCACGTATTATAAGGTAGAGGAAGGCCAACTGAAAATGCTGGACCAGCAGAAGCAACCCGTCACGGGCGACTTAGCCAAGTTCTATATCCTTAAGCAAACAAAGAAATTCTAGGATTTATCCCCATAAGTATATACTTTCAAGGGCAAAAGCATACCCTTTTGTACATGAAAGTATATACTCATTTGCCTAAACCCAAAACTATTCCTACCTTTGCGTCCCTATATAACTATATAATTACTCCAATGAGAATAGCCGCTTAATTTATCTCAAGATGTCGTTCTTTCCATCCGGAAAGCCCTCTATCCGTATAGGGCTGATTTCGTGACGACAGATTCGAGGCTATAGTGAAACCGATCATCATCGGTATTTCTTATCCATTTTAGTATCTCACATTTTAAATCAGTTCACACTATGAGTATCGTAGCGCAAAAAATCACGTATATACATCCGGACAATCAAGTCTTATTCAAGGGGATCGACTTGACGATCAACAAGGGGCAAAAGGTAGCCTTAGTCGGGAACAACGGATCGGGAAAATCCACCTTCCTCCGTATCTTGGCTGGAACCTTGCAAGCGCAGGAAGGGGAGATTATCTATCCGACCCCACCCTATTACGTACCCCAGCATTTCGGGCAATATGATAACCTGACGGTGGCCCAGGCCCTACGTATCGACGGGAAACTAGAAGCCTTGCGGGCGATTACCGAGGGCGACGCCTCCCTCTCTAATTTCAATACGCTGGCGGATGACTGGACGATCGAGGAACGGAGCCTCGCCGCCCTGCACGCTTGGGGTTTGGAGCATATCCTCCTCTCCCAACCGATGCGCACATTAAGTGGCGGCGAGAAAACCAAGGTTTTCCTCTCCGGAATCGAGATCCACCAACCCTCGATCCTACTATTGGATGAGCCGACTAACCATCTGGATAAGCGTAGCCGGGAGAAGTTATACGATTTCATCACGTCTTGCCGTATCACCTTGTTGGTCGTCAGCCACGATCGTACCTTATTGAACCTATTAGCTTCCATAGCGGAATTATCCGTCGGGGGGATCACCCTTTACGGGGGTAATTATGATTTCTACAAGGGACAAAAAGAACAGGAACAGGCTTCCATGCAAGAGAAACTGGAAGCGAAGGAGAAAGAGCTTCGCAGGGTCAGGAAAACCGCCCGTGAGGTAGCCGAGCGAAAACAAAAGCATGAATCCCGGGGAGAGAAGCAAAGCGTCCGGAAAGGAATCCCCCGGATCATGATGGGCGGATTGAAGGAGAACGCCGAGAAAAGCGCCTCCAAACTAAAAGAGGTTCACGAGGACAAGATGGAGAACCTTGCCAACGAGCTAAAGCAAATGCGCTCCTCCCTACCCGACCTTCAAGGCATGAAACTGGATTTCAGCGCATCCGGCTTACACGAAGGCAAGATATTGGTTACCGCCAAGGAGATCAATTTCGGTTACGCCGAGGCCGGCGATCTATGGCCCTCCCCGATGAGCTTCCAGATCAAGAGTGGGGAACGGTGGCTGATACAAGGCGATAACGGTTCCGGCAAGACGACTTTGCTGAAGTTGATTACCGGCCAGTTACCGCCTCGTAGCGGTTCCTTGATCCGTGCGGATTTCTCCTCTATCTATATCGACCAAGAATACTCGATCGTCCGGAACGACCGGACGGTGTACGAGCAAGCGCAAGCCTTCAACGAGCGTCATTTCCAAGAGCACGAGATCAAGACATTGCTAAACCGTTTCCTCTTCCCGCACGACACGTGGGAGAAGAGCTGCGGGAAGCTGAGCGGAGGCGAGAAAATGAGGTTGGCATTCTGTTGCTTGATGATCAGTAACCAGACTCCGGACCTGTTTATCCTAGATGAGCCGACCAATAATCTCGACATCCAAAGCATCGAGATTATCACCTCCATGGTCCGTGCGTACAGGGGCACGATCTTGCTGATCTCGCACGACGCTTATTTTATCCGGGAATTGGGTATCCACCAAATAATAACTACCTTCGCGGGTAGGTTAAAGACGAATTTATGAAGACGTTACTTGACGTGCATACCCATACGGTAGCCAGTGGGCATGCCTTTAGCACCCTGCAAGAAATGGCAGCGGCCGCCTCCGAGAAAGGATTGAAGTTACTAGGTATAACAGAGCATGCCCCCGGCATACCGGGGACGTGCTCCCCGATTTACTTCCGCAACCTGCACGTGGTTCCCCGCCGGATATACGGTGTCGAGTTATTGCTCGGGGCGGAATTGAACATCATCGATTATAAGGGTACGATCGATCTGGGCGAGGAGTACTTCCCTATGCTGGATATCCGGATAGCGGGCATCCACTCGCTTTGCTACAAACCGGGAACGGTCGAGCAGAACACGGAGGCGATGATCGGGGCGATCCGCAACCCGCATGTCCACATCATCAGTCACCCGGGAGACGGTACGGCCGAGGTGGATTTCGAGCCTATCGTATTAGCGTTCAAAGAGCATCACACGTTGCTGGAGATCAACAACAGCTCTCTCAACCCGGTCCGCAAGAAACTCACCGCCCGGGATAATAACCTCACGATCTTGCGCCTATGCAAGAAATACGAGGTTCCTGTGATTTTAGGTAGCGACGCGCATATATCTTTCGATATAGCCCGGTACGATCATATCTACGAGTTATTGCAAGAGACACGATTTCCGGAGGAATTGATATTGAACGACAAGGTAGAGGCGTTCAAGAGGTTCATAGGGAGATAAGCGGTGCCTTACATCCGGGCAGGTACATTCCTGTAGCCGGGCGGATACAAAGATGCAGCCGGGCAGGTACAAAGATGTAGCCGGGCAGGTACGGGAACGCACCCGGACGGGTACGGACGTGCGTCCGGGCAAGTACGAGGACACATCCGGGCAGATACACGTGCGTACCCGCCCAGTTGCACCTTTACTTACAATGTTCCTTTATTAATTTGTCCACGACAGGATCACCCAACTCCTTCGCCTTGTTGAAAGCCTCGCACGCTTCCGCCTTCTTACCCTGACGGACGTAGCAGATGCCTCGCAAACGATAGCAAGAGGCGAAATCCGGAGCGATCCGCAAGGCATTCTCTAAGCTCCTCAACGCCTGATCATAGTTTTCCATACGGATATATACGGACGCTTCCTCCGCCGGATAAGTCGGGTCGCCCGGATTCAAGCGGATCGCGGATTGGATATCGGCCAAGGCGCCGGGGAAATCGTTCATGCGGAACTTCGCTTGCTCGCGGTAATAGAAGAAGCGGTCGCCGACCTGTCCTTTCAAGAGATTGTAGTATAAATCATAATCGTCCACGGCCTCCTTGTATTGCATCAGTTTCAAGCGGAGATCCACCCGTTCCAAGATATAGGGAGCGGCCTCGTTCGTTGGCGGGTTCCCGCATTTGGCGATGGCGCTATCCAGCAAGGCGATGATATCCCCGAAGTTAGCGCCCCGGATATTCGCCTTCGCCTTCGCCGCCCAATACCAAGAGGTAGAAGATGCCATATCGCTATCGTTCACCTTCATATAATCATCGAACGCCTGCTCGAAATCTCCTTTATAAAAATGGATGTCCCCTTCCAATTGGCGATAGACCGGCAAGTCCTCCTCCCCGATCGCTTTTTGTATCGCCTCGGTAGCGGCATCGACGGTCCACTGCTCCTTATTCAAGGTCGTATCCGCGGCGGCCACGCCGTAGATCAGCTTGGCTCGGTTGAACCAGATATCCCCTTTCCGCTCGCTGAAGCGGGAAGCCGTGTTTATATCTTCCAACGCCTTATCCAGATAAGCCCCCTGCTCGGCCTCCGTAGGAGCCAGATCCGCACGGTGGTAAGCGTAATGATTGGCACGGTTCAAATACCCGTCGGGAGAATCCGGGAAAGTGGCGATAAAATCATTCAAGGTAGCCAGATACGTCTTCGGGTCTTGCGAGTTTGCCATCAAGTATAAGGAGACCTGCGCTTGGCTTGCGTCCGACGGCCACGCCTTCCGGATACCAATCCGGCTATAGGTGGAATTAAAAGCGTCCGCCGACTGAATCGTCAAGCTATTCGCGTATCCCGCCGAGACCGCGTAGGAATCTTCCTTCTTCCCCGACGCGTCTTCCTGCGCCAAGCCGAACACCTCGCCGTCCGCCGTCAATACAGGAGCGTTTACCTGCCCGCTCTCCAGCGCCATCGACAATTTATAATAGCTGAACGGCTCCTTCAACTTACTGACCTCCGAGACCGGTCCTTCCCCGAACTTCGTGATCTTACCGGTCGAGTAAGGCATCAGATAAGCGATAACTCCTTGCGAGATCGGCTCACGGGCGATCGGCAAGAACACAGCTTTCTTCGGAACCTCTACCTTGAACTTGATCACGTCATATAATTCATCAGCCCCCAAGATGCGGCTTACCGGATATTCTTTACCGTCGGCGTCGGTCACGGTCGCCCTCGCCGCGTCCTTAAACAAGGAATAGCCGGACAACGCCTCACCGGTCTCGGTAATGAAAAATCCCGTACCAGACGCTTTCTTCTGGTTATCTTTTCCATAAGTAGTGACGGTAACCACCGCCTTTCGTTGCTTATCCATCCATTTGGGCGCTTTCTTTTGCGCCGCCACCCAAAATACTTGGCAACAAATCGTAATCAACAGAACAATTCTTCTCATTTCGTTTTCATGTTATCAGAATATACGTCGCAAATGTAAATATTTATACCGGATAGGCGAACAAATTAGGGAATTAATCTATTATGAGTATATTCGCGGAAACACTTATAAAAAACCGCGAGATTATGAGACTAAAATCATGTATGCTTATGTGTAGTTTATTCATGGCGAGCTTAGCCTCCGCTAGTAACTTCGCCTCGGATTCTTTCAAGACCAAGAGCGGAAAAGAACTGATCATCACGTTCATCAAGCACGGCAGCCTGATGCTTACGTACGACAATCATTCGATACAGGTAGATCCTGTCTCCGAATACGCCGATTATACGACTTTCCCGAAAGCCGATATCATCTTGATTACCCACGAGCATGGCGACCATCTGGACCCGAAAGCGATACAAGCCGTCGAGAAAAGCGGTACGGAAATCATCGCCAACGAGAACAGCCAAAAGAAACTGGGAAAAGGGAAGGTCCTAAAAAACGGCGATACGGATACCTCCATCAGCTATATGAAGATAGAGGCCGTCCCCGCCTATAACACCACGCCCGGCCGGGATAAATATCACCCCCGCCACCGGGATAATGGCTATATCCTCACGTTCGACGGACTAAGAGTCTATATAGCCGGCGATACGGAAGACATCCCGGAGATGAAAGACCTGAAAGACATCGATATCGCTTTCCTTCCCGTCAACCAGCCTTATACCATGACCGTCCCGCAAGCGGCGAAAGCGGCCAAGATGTTCTCGCCTAAAATCCTATACCCTTACCATTACGGGGATACGAAGATCGGCGAGTTGAAAGACGCCTTGAAAGGTAGCGGCATCGACGTCAGGATACGGGAGCTACAATGACGACAAGGCACGGCTCGCCTTTAAGATATTCCGCCGGTACACCCAGCAAGCCAAGAGGAAATAAACGACACATTGCACCCACAACGTCACGTACTCCACACCGACTTGCTCAATCGACGCTCCCATCGAGTTGAGCTGTACATAGGCCAGCGTAGCGGGAGCCGCCGGAATGATATAATGGGCCATTTGCCAATACCAAGGCATCAATTCCAAGGGATAAGAGACTCCGGAAAGGAAGATCAAGCCTACCGAGAAGAAGGCGATCATCAATAACGGAGCCTCCGAGTCCGTAAAGAAATAAGAGGCGGCCAGCCCAAAGAAGCTGGTAGCCAGCAGGAAGGGTATCAGCAGGATCAAGGTGTTCAGATAATTACCGATATCCGGCAGGCCAAACAATAGCGGTATCAAGCCCAACAAGAACAAAGCGAAAATCGTATACAATACGCAATACACAAAGGTCTTGCTGATTATCACCCTAGCGATCCGGCCAAAGGATAATCCCTCGGAGGCGAAACGAACGATGGTACCCGAATCCCGCTCTTCCCCGCTTATCATACCGATCACCATCAACAAGGTCTGGAACATAATGACGATCAATACCGCCGGGATCAAATAGGTTCCATATCCTTCCGTAAAATTATACAACGCCGTCCCGACCACTGATATGGGTTGCGCCGAAACGATCTTGGAAGCGTCTTGCTGGGGCAAGAACACCAACATCTCCGGACGATACCGATCGTTCAACGCCAACATGGCACCGCTGGAAGCCTCCTGCATCGCCATATAATATAGGAAAGCGCTTGTCGTCTGGTACATGATAAACAGGGACTCATTCCCTCGTGCCACCCGGGTCTCGAAATCAGAGGGAAGATACAAGATTCCTACGGCATCCCCCTCCTTCATCCACTCCTGCGCCTCAGCGTAATCCAAACCATCGGCGATTACCGAGACTTGCGGAGTGGCGTTCAGCAAACGGATGTACTCCCGGCTCAAGTCGGTCTTTGAGTCATCGACGACTACCACCGGGGCGTTACGCACCAGATCCGGGGCATACATATAATTATACAGCAGGCCATAGAGAAATATACCTCCTACCAAGACGAGCAAGATAGCGTAGCTCGTGGAGATCGTCTTAAACTCGTCCTTGACCAAGGAAGCGATATCCGCCAAGGTTCCTTTCATATTATCGGATGTTCTCATATTTATGACTTAAAATAGCGGTTTTCAAATGTGGCAACAGCACCAATGCCAATAACATAAACGCAAACAACGAACTTACGTTTACCCATGTATAAGGGAATCCGTAATCGCCATACAATAAGTTCTGGTTGATCTCCACGAAATGCCGTACCGGAAATAGGTACGAGGCGTAATGTACGGGAGCGTACATGGAATCGACCGGGAAAGTAACGCCGCATAAAGTAGCCCCCAGCGAACCGACCATCGACACCACGCTAATCACGATCGCTATAGCGGGAAACAACGAGAACAGGAATACCGCCAACGCTTGCGTAGCGACCACGAATAAGATCGCCGTCAAGTTCAATGGCCAGAAACCGCAAGCGAAAGGAATATGCATGACCCCGAACATGATATAGTTAGCGAAGACGCTCATGATACAAAAGATAATCGTATAAGGGAGCAGTTTGCCCACCACCGCCACGAACATGTTCATCCGTGCCGCCTCCAGCCACTCATCGCCTGTCCGGAACTTGATCTCGCTACCGATAGCGTACACCGTAACCAGCAAAATGATCACTTGGAAAAAGACAAAGAAAAAAGGATTGCTCAGATAAACGGAATAATCCAGATCCGGGTTGAACAGCGGGTGGCTACTGGATCGTACCGGTAATAGGAAGGTGGTTATCTGATTCTCCCCCAGCCCCATCGCCGTAGCTTGCACAACCACCGGGGCGAGGGAAAGCGTACGCAGCAGGGTCTCGAAGGCCCCACGTACCTCACCGCCCACGCTCAACAAGGCATAGTGGTAATAATACGATAAAGTAGCGTCACGCCCCGCCGTGGCATCCGCCTCAAACTGATTGGGGATCACTAGATAACCGTAGATTTCTTTTGCTTGGGTAGCATGGCGAGCGGTCTCTTGGTCCGTATAATGCCGGGTTACCCGGAAAGTCGGTACCGCCTCTACCTGCCGGATGATCTCCCGGGACATGGAGGTGTTGTCTTGGTCCACTACCGCTATCGGTATGTTCTCCATCTGCCCGCTTCCGAAAATCGTAGACATGAAGAATATACAGAACAGAGGCAGCACGATACACACCCCGAAGTATAACCTCCGGGAAACCATGCGATCCAGTTCCCGACGTAAAACCATATAGAAAGGACTCTTCTTTAGCATAGCGACAATAAATTATTTAGTTGTAGAGACGGGGCGTGCCCCGTCTCTACAACTGGATAGTATCAAGGGAGTTGATAGAGTACGGACATACCGGGACGCAATCCCTCCACCTTCTCCACCGGTAAGGCATGTATCTCGAAGGTCCGCAAGTCATAGCTACCTGTCTGCTTGGTAGATTTCCAAGTAGCGAAACTGCCCAACGGACTGATATAATTGATCTTGAACTCAATATCCTTCTTATCGATCGCCGGTACATCGGCGACAAACGTTCCTCCCATCTTAAATAAAGGCAAACGATCCTCACGTACGTTCAATACCACATGCACGTCATCTAATACGACTAAGTTCATGATTGGCATCCCGGCCCCAACCAACTCTCCCCGTTTCGGGAAAATAGCTGAGATTTGTCCGGATTCCGGAGCCGTCAACCGAGCGTCCTGTAAGAGAGCCGCCACCTCCTCCACGGTTCCTTGCGCCGCCGTCACCAACGAGCGGGCGCTCTCCTTATCTTGTATCTGCGCCCCGTCTACCGCCATTTGATATTGGCTATAAGCGGCACGTTCGGCGGCCTCAGCCGCTTTATACATGGCCTCCACCTCATCTTTACGCTGTGAGGTTACCACGCTATCTTTATACAAGGCATTCACCCGATCATAGGTAATCTTCGCCAATTGTAAATCCGATTTGGATTTATTCCACATTTGTTGCAAGGAAGCGATGATTTGCTTTCGTGTACCCTCATCCACTTTCTGGTGCTGATACTTCGCTATGTTCTCCATGGCGTTCACCTGTTGATATTTAGCCAACGCCTCCGGACTATTGATGACTACCAAGGTATCGCCTTGGCGTACATTCTGTCCCTCTTTTACCAGAAAGGTATCGATACGCCCCGGTAACTTACCGGAGATACGTATTTCCGTTGCCTCGATCTGCCCTTGCAAGATCACCGGCTTCTTTTTCAACAAGATCATCCCGATCAACGAGACAACTATAACAATCGCCAAGACTGCGACGAAGGCCACACTCAAATATCTCTTAGTTTTATCCATAACTCCTAAATTTTCAATTTTCAATTCTCAATTTTCAATTCCCCAAAAGCTCCTCGGTCTTTCCCTCCATCTTGTATTGGTGGAACTGCTCCGGCGTACCGCAGACAGACAGCAGATTAATCAAGGCTACATCATACTGATAATAAGCCAAAAGAAAAGCGGTCTTCACCTTCGCCAGCATAACCTCAGCATCGACTACCTCCGTAGAAGTAGCCATTCCCTCTTGGAAAGATTTCTTCCGCACCCGGACCAGTTCCCGGCTCATCTCGATCGTCGTATCCAAAGCTTTTACATTGTCCAAGGCATTTTGTAGCTGGCTGTAGAATTTATCGATACCGACCTCCAGATCCGTAATCGCCTTCTCCTTACCCAAACGAAGCGACTGACTAGCGATCTTTGCCTGCCGGATGGTTTTCTCCCGGTTCAAGCCATCAAAAATATTCCACGTAAAACCAACTCCTACCATCGTACGAGGCAACAAATATTTATCCAGTCCATCAGCGTACAAAGTCTGTTTGCCGAATAAAGCGATATTCGGGACATAAGCGGACCGGCCGATCTTTAGTTGATTATCGGCTACAACCTGCTGCAATTTCAATTGATTGACTATATAATTATTCATCGGAACCAGATCCTTGAAGTATTGGACCGGAGGAAGCGCCTCATTAATAAATAAAGGAGTCGTGGTACGTACGTCGCTCCCCTCCTCCATATTAATCAAGCTTTTAAACGCCTGTTGGGCGACCGCTAAATCCTTACGGGCCGATTCCAGTTCTCGTTTCGCCTCGTCCATACTCACCTGAGCGAACAGACGCTCGGCCCGATTGATCATCCCGTTTTGCTCTAATTTAAGGGCTTGGTCATAATGGGTTTTCAAAGAATTGTACACTTCTGTTTTTACGTCCACCACGCTTTGTCCCAAACGAAGCCCGAAATAAGCCTCGATCAATAAGGATTGTTGGTTAGCATCCACTTGGCTCCTATTCACCTCCGCTATAGAGACCATCGTCTTTCCGATCTTGTTCGCATAGATACGTTTTCCTCCCGTGAAAACAGGCCACGTCACCGTAGCGTCTATAGAAGTGATGTTTTGGGAGATCAGCGGAAGCGAGAAAGTACCTTGCCCGATCTTATCCAATACCGACATGATCAACTCATTATCCGGGATATAATTATGGACAAACTCCTTCGCCGGTTCCGTATATTTACTCAGCGACTGCCGTACCTCTATCGGATTCGACATATGTACGAAAGCACCCGCGGCGTTCACCGACGGATACCAAAAAGCGTTTAGCTTTTGATGCTCATTCCGAGCCCATTCCACTTCTTTCCCTGCTATTTTCAAGCTTTTATTTTCCTTATGAAGCAGGTCGAGAGATTGTTCCAAGCTTAAATCCACATCGTTCCCTTGGCTCCATGAAGCGCATGGAAGAAGATACAGCAAAAGAATACTGTAAGATACTATATTACTCACCATAAACTCATTTAGTAATTGACGTTCAGTTGGAGTAATAACAGCGAAAAAGGGAGGATTGTTTTTACTTCTTTTTCAAGTTGGGAAGGAACCAAGTAACCAGTCCTAAAAGAGGCATGAAGCCACATACGTTGTAGACAGCCTCTATTCCATAATGATCCGCCATATTTCCTAATACGGCCGAGGCTATACCCGCCACACCGAAAGCAAATCCAAAGAAAAGTCCCGAGATAAGACCTAATTTATAAGGAAGCAACTCTTGCGCATACAACAAAATAGCCGGGAACGCCGATGATAAGACCAAACCCACGCAAAAACTAAGCACGATCGTCCAAGCGAATCCCACATGCGGCATCAACAAGCTAAATGGGGCTGCCCCTAGAATCGATCCCCAAATCACATATTTCCGTCCTATCTTATCACCGATAGGACCACCCGCCAAGGTTCCCATGGCCGTAGCGATCAGGAAGACGAACAAACAGATCTGCGAAGTCTGTACACTCACCCCGAATTTATGGATCAAGTAAAAGGTATAGTAGCTATTCAAACTAGCCATATAGATATATTTAGAGAAAATCAAGGTCAGCAATATCGAGATCGAAAAGACTGTTTTTCCCAAAGAAAGAGGCATCTCCACATGCGTCTCACCCGACTTCTTCTGCCATTTCACCCGACTCAAATACGCCTTATACCAACGGCAGATAGGAATCATCACCAAAATAGCGACGAATGCCAGTATAGAAAACAAAGCGATATGAGTCCGTCCATAAGGCGCCACCAATAAAGCAACCAGTAGCGGACCTAACGATCCGCCCAAATTACCACCCACTTGAAAAAGCGATTGTGCCAATCCCCTACGCCCTCCCGACGCTAGCGAGGTAATCCGGGACGCTTCCGGATGCAAAACCGAAGACCCGATACCTATCAAGAATACGGAGATCAAGACCCAATGGAGCGTAGAGGAAAAAGCGAGATTCAACAAGCCGACCAACGTAAAACTCATACCAATAGGTAACGACCAAGCCACGGGACGCTTATCAAAAACCAAACCGGTTATAGGCTGGAAAACAGAAGCGGATAATTGATAAACAAGCGTAATCAACCCGATTTGGGCGAAGCTCAACGCTAAATCATCCTTGAAAAGTGGATAAACCGCCGAGATAACGGATTGCAACGAATCATTCAAACAATGCGTAACGCTTAACGCCACCAATACCCGGAATGCTGTTTTATTTACCGGCTGCTGTTTAGGAACCTGCTCCATGACTGTCCATATTTCTATTTAACCTCATGCTCATTAACATTTTAAAAACCACACAAAAAGTTAGCTAATTTCTAGAAAAACAAACCCTAAGAGCCTATTTTAACCATAGTTAATACAACTATTCTTTCGGTTCTTTTCATTTCTTTATGTTAATCGGCTTAATCTTAATACCTATGAGCCTTGTTTTCTCAGTGATACTTCAGAGCTGTATCCCGGAATGAGCATATATCTTATAACTCACTCCCAAAACAAACGCCAAAATCCCTTATCTGCCATCATTCCGACCCGAAGTTAAAGATCGAGATCATAAACGGGAACAGCCTCTGAAGTTTTTTATATTTATTCCTCTTCTTCTCCCTCGTTCGCCGAATGTAAGATAAAAGTAGTAGCGCCAATCGTTACGATCGAACCTTCCCCGATACGTACTTGTTCTTTTTTACCGACCAATACATTTTTCACAAAAGTCCCGGTCAAGCTAGGAAAGTCACGCACCATATAAACGAACTTGCCATTAGTGTCTTTCTTTACATTAATCACACAATGCTTACGCCCCATACTTGGATCGCTCGTGATAATAGGGACATCTACACCTTCCGTATCCTTATTACGGCGACCAATCACATTATCTCCCATCACTAATGGTAGATCTTGCTTAAAAGCAAAACCATTCTCGATAATGGTAATATAACCACAAGAGAAATCCGGTTCCTTCACCTCTTTTTCCTCACCGGTAGCCGTCTTCACCACCTTTCGGCCCAATTTAATCTTAAATTGCGCTCCACACTGCGGACAGACGAAGGCTAATACCTTCCCTTCCGGATATTTGGTCTCATCAAAAGACAACTGATTATCACATTTTGGACAGAATACTCTTTTCATACACTTAAATACAGGATCTAGTATTACAAACGGAGCGCAAATTTACGAAAAAACCTTCAGCTACACTCCTAAAATCTCATGGTTATGATTTTTTGAAACAAAAAAGGCTATCCATCACGGGCAAGTAACCTTTTTTCATAACCGACTAATAATCAATAATATTTCACAGCCCATTTATCAAAAACCTACATAGGAACCTACATAGACTGATTATTATTAAATTTTTATGTCGAAACAAAGATACAAATATATAAATGACTTTATATCATTAGTAATAAAGAATTTACGGCATGGTGGGTAAAACAGAGTGTACTTGCAAAAAACAAGCCTACATAAAAGGCTACACAATACAGGTTAACAAATTAATATCCTGACATTTACGATTCTTTTTTTCACTACATGAATAGCACTTTTGTAAATAGCTGAAAAAATATGATACAAAAAAGAGGTGACTCAACAGTCACCTCTTTATAACTACTACATAATATCTAAATATTAAAATACCCTACATAATAATTTTAACTTTATAAACGGTATTCTCTGAAGCACTTATTCCATTATAGGAGCCATATCTATCAAGTGGTGTTCTACGATAACCAGCCCCAGTTGACATCCATTCCACTTTGCTAATAGAATTTGTGTTTTTACCATTTTCATCATCAATATGAATCTCAATATTTGGAATATCAAAATGCGTTAATACGCCATAACTAAATCCCGGATGAAAAACTTTTAAGGGTTCTCTGGTTGGAAACATCCAAGTAAGCATAGTGTTTTTTTCTCCCACGTATGTTGGTCTTGGGGTAAAACCCGGATATACGTCACCTAAAGGATTATAACCGGGGCCGGTTGAAACACCCTTATATATCGCTTTATTTTTATTATTATTATCCTCGTTGTCATGAAATCTCTCTAAAAAAGTTATAGTGGGATAATAACCTGAGTGATCTGGGTCAGTAACATGTTGTTCAGGCATAAGTTTTTTAGCGTTTTCTGCGATTAATGTAGCATTTCCTCCTGCGAAATAAAGAGCACCATAACCGTATGGAATCATATATGTTTGATCTGCCATAACCAAACAGAATGTCAACCATGTATTACGATTTCCATCCACATAAGTATAAGGAAAATTTTTATCTAACGAATTAAAGCCATTAACACCTTCAACTCTCGCCCAATCTCCGCCATCTTCATTATCCATAAAAACCTGTAATTCAGGATAATTCCCACACGTTTTAACTTTAAAAACACCCATATATGGTAATAATTCTACAATAGCACGGGTTCTCACACGAGTCTTTGAATAAGTGCTCTCCAAAGAATCCTGAATAAGTTTCATAAGTTCATCATCCGCAACTGTCTCTGGAGTCTTTGTGGGAGTTTTTTCGTCTTTAGGAGCCATAACTTCTTCCAACGTGTACCCTTTAAGATACTGTTCGTAAGTCATTTCGGCCTTAGCCAATGCGGAGTTATTTACTTCGTCTGTTATCTCATCATTCTGGGAACAAGCTGTCATAAGAATCATTACGAATGACAGCAAAAATAAAAAATTTCTTTTCATTGTTATTTTATAACATTAATATTAATAAACTTGTTTTCTTTACAAGGTATCTCTACTATAAAAGCAGAATATTATTGCTTTGTTAAATAACTATTATACAACATCATTGTTATTTATTACTTAAATACCTTTACGAAATAATCGGTATTTCCTCCGAAAATAAGATCACCATATTTTTGTTCAGTATAATCCGGATTACGTCTATAACCCGTATTATGCCATTGAACAAGTTTGGCAGCATTGGTATTTTTCTTATTTTCATCATCAATACTAATATGGATTTCCGGGTTATTTATTTTATTGTTGTAACACAATAATCCATACGAAAATCCGGGATTAAACTGTTTAATAGGCACACCTTTATTAAAGACCCAAGTAAGTAGAGAATTTCCATTACTTGTACTTACATGTGTTGGAGTTGGGGTATAATCAGGCTGATAATCATTAATATCCCATGAATGTTGCCCAATAGGGGCATTATCTATGATCTCAAATTTATTTTGCGGATTACTATCCTCATTATCGTGAAATCTTTCGATAAATTCAAGTACACTATTACCAGATATTGCACTTGAAATATATTTTCCATTTTGTGTAATATGATGTGCGTTACCTCCAGAGAAATACAAAGCTCCAAAACCATACGGTATAAACTCTGTTCTGTCGTTCATAACTACACAAAACGACATAATTATATTCCTGTTTCCATCCACCCAAGTTCCTTGAAGTCGGCTATCTTTTAACTGTTCGTTTACATTTGTCCAGCCACCGTCTTCACAATCCATGTAGATTTTTAATTCTGGATAAATCCCGCAAGTGGTGTGCTTAAATACTCCATAAAAAGGGTAAGCACCACCAACTCTCGGTGTTGTAACACGAGTCTTAGAATATGAACTTTCTACTGATTCTTGGATTAAATTCATTAACTCCGCATCAGCGACAGTTTCCGGTTCAGTAGATGGAGTAGATTCATCTTTAGGAGCAGCCACTTCTTCTGGTGTATAACCTTTAAGTTGCTGTTCATAGGACATTTCAATTTTAGCCAACGCATCGTTGTCTATCACTTCATTCAGAATATCGTCATTCTGAGAACATGATGCCATAAAGATCGTAATTAATGACACCACAAATAATAATTGTTTCTTCATTGTTAAATGTTCTAATTGTTAAAGTTTTGATTTAGTGAAATATGATATTGTATAATAGTTACTCTTTTAATTCTTTATCCAAAAGATACGTGATTTCCTTTGTTGATCCTGAATCAAATATTAGTCTTCCATTAATAATTATAGTTGGTGTGGCAAATAGTCCTCTTTTTATAAGATCATCATTTGCATCATTTTGGGTATCTAAATTTTCCTTGCTATGCAAATCGGTATCAAATCTCTCAATATCAAGATTTAAGTTTTTGGCAATGTTATATATTGAGAGAGAATCAAGAGAACCCTTTTTTGCAAATAATGAATCTGAAAATTCCCAATACTTATTTTGTTTACTTGCTGCCTCTGAAGCCAAACTTGCAAATGTAGGAGATGACGAAAAGTTTATATAGCCAAACTTAACTTTATCCTTATACTGTTCGTATATCTCATTATATCTGTCGTGAGCTTGAATACACTTCTCGCATTCAAAATCAGAAGCAATTACCATTGTTACTTTTGAGTTAAGATTTCCTCTATAGTAAATAGGTAATCCAGACAAATTCAAACTGGCACTTTTAGGAGGATATATGTATTTACTGATTTCTGTATTATTTCTTTTCAACGAATCCAATAGTTGTGTCTTCAAGATCGTTTCCAGAGCATTCCTCTGTGCAATCCTTCCCTCGTGATTAGAATTATCCAAATACGCCATAGAAGTTCCTTTGATAGTTTGCAGACTCGATATTCCGTACACAGAAATTAGACTATCAATATTATTAGGGTCAATCATACTGTCATAATATTCGTTCAAGAACTCCTTAGAGGTTAAATTCTTTTTGTTTGCCTCTTGCTCAATCAACTTAGAATCAATCAAATAATCTAAGGCTACATTCCGGAATTTATATATTCGACTAAATTCATCGAACATTTGCTGAGAAACTAATTCGTCCAATTCACAAGCTCGTATTGGTGAGCCATTAACCTCTGCTACAATATCACTTGTAGCTGCATTATCAACAGAGTTCTTTGTGTTACAAGAACATAACATAAATGCGGAAAAACAAAAAACTAAAAATTTCATTCTTATAAAGTTTAAATGGTTATTGATTAAATACTTATTATTTTCTGGGATAAGCTGACAATTCGATCCGGTCATCTCCTATTATGCTATCTATACTTTGATAGATTGGCATATTTTCGATCCCCGCAATCTTTAGAGCTTTCAGTATCATGCTGTCCTGAAGGAGACTCAAATACTCTTTCTCCTTCAGGGTGACACATGATTCACTTTTAAATCTTGCCATATACGGAACTTATCGGCATTCAAATTTTCCTCCAAATATTGATGATAGAAAACTACAAAAAGCATCCTCAATTTCTTTTTGTTCGATCTCTTTCTCAATTTCTTTCAAGACCCTACTTCTCTCAACAAGCCGATCATATTCATGTAGGGGGATTGAGACCATTTTCTTATTTACTTTCTCTGTTTGATTGGTGGATGACTTTGGCGGAAATGCCAATTTTTCTTGAAGTGCGTAACCAAGCAAGAACCAAACCTTTTCTTCAATACGCTGAAGACAGATACGCTTACCTGTTTCTTCAGAATAATTTTTAGGATCAACGCATGTTGTACTTTCTCTCAACGTAAATCCATTCTTCATTTGGACTGTAACATACGTTGTCGGTTTACCAAACTCCATAACTGTACGGCAAACTACATTCTGCATATTTGCCAAAACTTCTTCTTTTGTAACTGTTGTATTCATATTAATAACTTTTGGTTTTAGTTATGTGTTGAGAAAGCAGGACTCGAACCTGCAATTTTGGCTCCAAAAACCAACGTGTTACCATTACACCATATCTCAGTTTTTGCTCCGGTCTATTCTCACGAACCAAACGAAGCGATGTCTTCAATTTAATACTTATTTTATATGATAATAATCCATTGTGCGCCCTACCGGACTTGAACCGATGACCTTATCCTTATGAGGGATTTGCTCTGACCAACTGAGCTAAGGGCGCATTGGAGGGTTTTGTCAATCTGGCTGAGTCCCTCACTTATCTCAGTTCATTCTTAAAGCAATGAAAAAGTAAATCCAATAGTTAAGGTATCACTGTTGCGGAGTGTTGGACTCGAACCAACGATCTTTAGCTTATGAAACTAACGAGATAACCAACTTCTCCAACCCGCAATTTTAAAGGAGCCAGCACTATTTTCTCAAACCGATACTGGCATTGGTTTTGGTTAAACTTGTTACAATCTTTTTACCTTAAATACTAATTCAATGATCTATGTGATTACTTATTCCCAAAGTCAGCGGGATTCTCCCCCCATTCACTCGTATTCCAATACCTAACATCAATGGAAGAAATATCGAAATCCATCACTTTAAGAAATATCTCAGATCGTTGAAGATCGGGATGTCTCTTTTTAGAAGCTGTTTTTTTATTTCTGAACCACGTTATCGCTGTCATACTATCAGTGTACACAATTCTGGGCTGGAAATCGTTCTCTATTACAAACTTAATAGTTTCCATAAGTCCTAAAAACTCACCAATGTTTGTTGTTTGATTTCCTAAGTTCTTATAAAACAAACGCTCTCCTGTTTTTAAATCAATCGCTTGGTATTCGGTAACTCCATTCTTCATTGAGTGGGCAGCATCTACCGCAATACCTTCTTTGGGATAATTCATATTTATTAATTACCAGTAACTTATTGGTGTTGGAATAAGCAATGGATAGCCATGCTCCAAATCAACCTTATTAATTACATCTTTCCAAAATTTGCATTGCACCTCTCCGGTTACACGTGCAAGATATACAGTATTGTAATACTTCTTTCTGCCACATGCGGAAATACAAGCTTTCTTTCTCTTTCTGGGAAGCTTTGGTTTTGGTGAGACCTTAACAAGCTTTTGCTTTGACATAGTAACCGTCATTTTGCATTTTGCGAATTATAGCAACACCACGTTCTTTGAAATTAGCTATCACCAACTCTTTATCGGCAATATCGTTTCTTCCTTCTAAAACTTTCAAAGCACCTTCTAAAGTCCGGCTTGACTCAGATTCTCCGTCGATTGGATCGAAGAAAATTGTTTTATTACCGAATTTTGCGGAGACTCTATAAATAACTTTGGGGATGACACAATCTTCAATTTTGGCATCAAATAAAACAGGATCAGCAGTTACTACTATATATCCTTTACCACTACGCATCTCTACCAAGCTCACATTATATAATGTATTGGGCAGTATTGTTCCTACTAAATCTGAAGATAAAACACAGATTTTTTTCTTGCAATTTGAATCTTCACGTACTCCTTTCAATTTATTGGTTTTGGTTATACTTACAAAACTTACCAGTTTCCCGGTTTCGTTAGAAATATAGAACTTTAATTTTGTTTCAAGCGTCATAGAACCGTTTATCAGTCATAATACATCTAATATAAAAGTTAGTCACTTAATAATCTACATTCCAGCGTTTTCGTTGAAAATTATAGTGCAAAAGTAGCGTTTAGACTAATACGATCCAAACATTTGAATGATTATTTTTTGATTATTTTTTTGAAATGTAGCTAATTAGCAGATTATCTGATTCTTTCAGTTTCAGAAAAATGATTAAACCTTTCATCGGTTCTGGAAGTCCCATAAATTGCGGAGTTACACTTCCAATATCTATAAATACGTTTGTCTTCCTGTACCCTGTTATATATATCTCTATTATTTATCCATTGAACTCCTTGTTCTGTGTTCGGATTAATCCAAGTGGCACAATTTTCTATATTAGGGTTAACACCAGCATAGAGATCAATTTTTGGCTTTCCTGTGATAAAAATACAATGTATCTGAATATCTTTGTCACAGTCGTATCTTTTGGCAAAAGCGGCAAAATCATAAATGTTTGTCTCCAGCATATTATTTCCAAAATATACTGGAGCTTCTATGCGTAGCCTCCTAAATGCCTCTTGTATATGTTTTCTACTTTTGATTTCGGCTAAACGTTCAGGAGTAACATGCTTCACTGTTGAATATGTTATCCTAAATCCATTAGTACAACTGTCGGTCACATCAAACGTGTCTACATATTCTTGTTTTGCTGTGAAGTTATTCTGGTCAAGAGGGTCAGTATCATCAGCACACTCTTTAAAAAGTCCGATAATCACAATCAATATTACCAATAAAGTTGTAGGAATGGAAAATATAACTGCCAAGATGCTATCAGATCGTTTCATATTTGAATATTTTATAATTTGACAATAGTAATATGTGTATAACGAAAGGACTTCGCATATATTACAGGAGAGGTAGGAAGTGAAAGGCTTTGGTTAACCGTATGTACAGATCAAATTGACTTACCTATATTGGATATGATACAATTATCACACACACCTTTATTCTTAGAAAATTTGTATCGGGTCATTTCACCACCACATTCTTTGCAATAGAATGATTTAGATGTTTCTTTATTGTATATAAGAGTTTCTACACGGTATCTGGAAATGCCATATTCATTAGCTAAAGCTTCAGCTACTTGTTTACAGGTATATTTTCCCTCTCCAACTAATCTCTTATATTCCGATTTTATTAAGATTGAATGAATGCTAACTACATCTAAAGCCCCTAACTTATCAAGGGAGTGTAATGTTTCCAGATCAATATTTGACATTCCAGAAAACTTGGATAAGTCTTTATCGCTCAATTTCTTTTTCTTCATTATCTACATCATTTTGAAAATTATCCTTTTCAATGTACTATACAAATATCGAACATATTTTTTATTTAATCAATAATAACAGGAATATTGTCGTAATCATCATTTTCTGCATCTCGTTCTATAACCCAGCCAATACCTACATAATGATATACTTGGTTGTTTAAAATAACTTTGTATCCAGCATTCACGATACATTCAAGAGGGCAAATAGACATTTTTATACTATTCACATCACTCCGTTTAATATTAATTTGTGCCATAATGCGTTATTGTTTATTGTTTTTCTTATCTTTGTGGCGACACCATAAACAAGTGTCATTTTTTGAATTTCGGTTTATTGCCTATTGAAAGCAGCAACTTCACAAGACGCATATATAAACCGAACTGGGAGACGTATGTTGTTACATCAACAACGATATGCGTGCCCGTTCGGTATAGTTGCGTCGGGTTGTGTTGCTGCACCTCAATAGGCTGTCCGGATTGGGCACGTCTTTTTTATGCTCAGTCCACTATAACAGAATTGATGATATGGGCAGAATTAAAGAATATTTGAGTTCAAACTGGCAAGTATCCACACTGGTATTTGGAAGTTATGCAATGTTTCTCTTCGTGATTGGTTTACAACTCACGCTTAATTTTTCATTTATAGCCGAAATTGATCGTAAGACTAAAAAAATATTTGAACTTGAAACTCAAATATATAGACTTAAAAACTCTCCCCCGACAGAAAATATAAGCATATATAAATACGACCCATCTTTTAGTGATTTATATTGGAAAGAAGAACTTAAAGAAAATGACCTCAGATAAAAACCTAATCTGATATATCGCCATTTTGATATAAATTCTGTTTATATCTACGATATTCCCTAATAGTTGCAGAACGTTTTTCTTTAGAAATAGTACTTGTATTTACACTATTAGTTTTCTTATATTTAGTTTTCTTAGAGGGATCAAGTATCAATGAAATCAAACTTTTACTGACATGATACATTATCGCTAATTTTCTTTGACTTGGAACGGAAGTTTTATATAAGTTTCTAATTTCTTCCTGTTGATCCTTGTTTAGCTTGATTCTACGATCAAACTTAGTACCTGCTATTTTTATTTTTTCACTCTTAAACGGCATATAATCATTTTTACAACAAACAATAATCTCAGATTTTCATCAATTTTAGTCGAACAACATGCTACTTATTAAATTAATTTTTATCTTTGCCAATAAATAAAAATAAACATTATGGGAAGAAAAGTAGATTATTCAAGAAAGATTGAAAAAATCAAATCTCAATTAGATGAACTGAATGCAAGTATCAACTCAAATCAAGGTGAAACCCCTACTTCAGAGATTGAACCTTCTGATTTAAAAATCAAGTTATCTGATATTGATCTGGAAAAAGAGAATAATGATTCTTTGATGAAATTACAAAGAAGAATCATTAAGATTCTCAACCAAAGATTAAACAGCAAATAAAAAATAGGCCAACTAATATAAAAAAGTTGGCCTATTTTAATATTATATAGCCCTTACAGCTTTGTGATAACACCCTAATTCCATGTGATTTTCCTTAGCCTTATATTTCTTTCTTTGGAGTATAAGCCGTACAATCATCGCATAAATGTATCTCCTAAAACCCAACAGAAGTAGAATCATCAACACATAATATTTATTATCTTCCACAACAATAGACTCAATTCTTTTCAAAGTAATCGCAGCCATTTTTTCTTGATGCTTTGATTCGATGTTGCAACTTCGTACAATACATAAAGAAGTTTACGCACTGGTAATATTTACACAGGCTGCAATGCCTATCTTGTTCTATTTGCATAATCTGGTTATTTTATGGCATTGAACGCAGAGTGCTCCTTCAGGAAAGTTGTAAAACCCTTCTCTATCTCCAAACACTTTGCCACACTTTGAGCACCTTTTCCTTGTATCTAATTCTGGGGCAAGGGCTTGTTCTAATGTCAATGCTCCGGAATTGGGAACTCCATAAACGTAAATATCGCCCTCCAAGTCATTAGATACAATGTATTCTTGTGCCGCTTGAAGTGCATCTTTCCAAGAATTGAAACATTCGGTTAATTCTCCTGCTTCGTATGAATAAAACCTATCACCGTTAGAATCTATCTCCTTTTGCGTGATGGGTCTTTTTAATTTATCCCTACGGAAGTCATCGCAGCTATCGTAGTATTCAACTGATACATAATAATGAATGGCTTCTATACACCTTCCGCAGAACGTTGTAAGTTCAACTATTATCTTTTTGTTCATTTCTAAACTGTTTTACGTTAAACATGGGTAACTTCATCATCAAGGAATTTTACAACTTCTCTATCCATCATAAATGGAGTGATATTTTGCCTAATATTTGGTCTTTCAACCTCTTCAATCACATTATTTCCTATAATGAAATTCTTGTTGTAGCATACAAGATAAACAGTTTCTTCATCCGAAAATCGGAATATATCACCTGTAATAAGAGTCTTGAATGTTGTTGTCTTTGCCATGATTTAGCTCCTTTCTTTTCTGTTTTACGCTAATTGTTTATCAAATCCTTTAATCTTTCTGCCGATTCGTTATCCACCTTGCCATTAAACTTCCGGCAATTTTGTTCATGCAATCCGGTAGCCAGCTTTCCACAACAGCAAAACATTGTTTGCTTGTCGGACAACTCATCAAATACCTTTCTCCTTGTAGAACTCCAAGCCGACGCATGGTGAGTTTTTAAATATTCTATCCTTTCTGACTTCTTCATTTATATATAGTTTTACGTTATTTGACCACGATTTTGTTATTACTTGTCGGCACGATAGTCATAGAACCGTCATCCGTTTTAGACCATGATGTTTTATTAATACTAATCCCACCACGTTCCTCCTTTATTGACAGTTCCAAAGAATTTTGTCTAACCTTTAGAGAGGTTACTTCTTCCCATTGTTGGGTATGTTCGTTAAATATTTCCATAGTGTTCCTTTCTGATCTGTTAAGAATTAATTCTCACTAAACCTACATGAACAGGGTCATCTTCCCACTGTACATTGGGAAACATATCATTGGATATTTCCATGTAATCACATCCATTTGCATTCCACTTAGACTTACCCCTTGTAGGAATTTCTGAATACATATAAAGCTCGCCATTTTTATCTCTTGCTACATAAAACATATATACCTCCTTTTTTAAATTGTTTACTAAACTTGATTTTAACATATAAAGCACAACGCTTCTATCTTATCTCCAGATAGCGTAAACTCTTGGGAAAAATTATTATCATCAGTCTCCAGATATAAAGTAAAATATCCATTATCTATTAACAATATGATTTCTTGCATCTTTCTTATTTCCATAGTCTCCACTTTACAGCATCTATGAAAAAAGTCTTTTACTGCACGACTGTACAGATTTGAAAACATTACAGCATTCATACTTTATTTTTTAATTACTTCTTGAACATATATAAATCACACCCTTCATTATCCAAAATACAATAATCCGGCTTTATTAAATCCACCCAATATTGTACCGGAAGAAGACGTTCATCGCCAAAAGATTTAATTTCATACGCATCAGTAGGAACATAATGCGCTTGCATAACAACACGTTTATCATCATAAGTAGACATTATCTCTTTAATATAACGATCATCAAAATGTTCCAGAACACCATGCGTAATAATACATGTTGAAGGTAAAAAGAATTTTGGGGCACAGATGTTTTCTATGTAATAAGATACATCTGGATGAATACCACTTGTATTGTTCATGCACAAACGCAACATGTTTTTGTTTATGTCTGAGAACATCATACTTGACACATAATCACTCAAAGAACCAAAAACACATTTAGACACATTTCCGATTCCACACCCCTCTTCCTTTATTACAACAGGGGAATATGTTGAAACAGACAAATCTCTCACATTATTAACTATTTCTATCAAAAATCTCATATACTTCCTTCTAAATGCAACAAGGTATTCCCTATTATTTACCCGATCTTGATAATATTTATCCCACGTTAATTTTTCAGACATTATTTTTGGTTTTGGTTTTAATTATATTAAATCAATTCTACTGGTTCATCATCCCATGTCAGTTCTTTGCCTATAAGTTTGAAAATTGCTCCCTTGTGTAACATGAATGCCATATCAATCTGCCCACGTTCGCTTTCAACCCATACTTCTTCCATATCAGCCCACTCACCACCCCATCTTGTAGGCTTATCTGGCGATATTATTTCATCGCCATTTTTATTTACCGCTAACCATGTCATAATTCTATCTTTTATTAAATCTCCTTTTTTTCAACATACGTAATGATTGCTCTGACAATTGTTCACGAGTTCGACCTTTGGAGCCTATCACATATCGTGTATTAACCCCCTTCTTTAGTAGATTTTCCTTAACGACTACATCATAATTTTTAATAGCCATATCATGTAAATGTTCTCTATGATTATCTGAAATAAGTCCGATAGAAACATTTAATCCAAATATCTTTTTGTAATCATAGGATGTAATCTTATGTTTTTGTACAACATGTGCTCCAAGCTTATTATACGCCTTTCCACAAATATGACAAACTAAGCGACCATCAGGAGTTTTGATTATCTCCCCATAATTAGGATGATCTTTTTCAACAGAGTTCATAATCTACCTCTCAGTTATCAAATAATTATTATTAAGCCTTTCTTCTATACCATAATTCTCCCGGAGAAAATTCAATACGGTTTCAATATCATCACGAATCCAAGAGATATAATGAATATGGATTTCCACAGTAAGATCATTTATTTTACTGATTATGCAAAAACTCCCATAATTTACATGTAGAGCTGAAAGTCCTTTCTTGATCTTTGTTACACTAATTTTATTTTTCATATTTTTTATTATTTATCCTCTAATAAATCACTTGCCATCAGCCACCAATCACCCGCCTCTACAATATTTTGACGAGATTCATTTTCTTGTATGATCACTTGATCATCATAAAACCCCTCCGTGTCGCAACATTCTCCGCACGTAAAAGCAATACTAACATCATACTTAATAAGCAATTGAGCCAATTCTTGCTTAAATTCTTTTATTTTTTCGTCAGTCATTTTTTTTACTCCTTTTTAAATTGTTATTAGTCAAATTCTACAAAATCTCTTATCTTTAATGCAAGGGAATCATAATAGTCTGACTCATCCTCTGATAGACCAATACGCCATAGTTTCTTGTATAGGTAATGATACTGTTCCAACATATCAAGTTGTTTCTCTGTAAAGGCCCTACGCTTTACTCTCTTTATCTTCTTCATATCTGATCAATTTTTGAAAGTTATTACCAATCTGTTATTATTTCACCGTCTCTAACAAAGTGCATAGGCATTCCAGTAAATTTAAAAGCTTCATTATGTTCGGAAAGAAAATTATTCAGTGGGTCAAATATTGATTTTTTATAATACTTATACGCACCATATTCGCCACTTCTTCCAAGTTCTTCGTCAATGTGGCATCCATCATAATCGGAGAAGAAATAAACTCCCATTGCCATACTAAAAGAAGATATTCTTTTATCCTTATCCATTACCTCACGAGCCAGTTTCTCGATAATTGAGTAACCGATTTTAGTTAAGTTCTCAACCTGTTTATTAAACTCTTCTATAGGCATCTCTTAATTGTATTAAGGGTTATTCTTCGGTTATATATCCCTGTTCAAAATATTCGGAATCATCTGCACCACTATCATTTATGTGCCCAGCTTCAAGGTATTTAAGGCTATGTGAATAATCGCTACCTGTCGATAAATGTAATGGTTGTGCATGTTCCATATCTTTTGTTTTATAGACACGTAATGTATCTCCCTTCCCCAAAACGACGCAGCCACTACTACGCAATTTTTTAATTCTGACAGCTATTTCCTTAGCCAATTTTACCTGATTGGAGGTAAACTGTCCGGTTTCACTATATTTCATAATTTGCTCCTTTCTATTCCGATTTTAGTTATTCTTCATCAATGAAAATTTGTTTTTTATTATCAGGCCATCCTCTTCGGATCAAAATTGATATTTTCTTTTTCTGAAGCTTCTCAATAGCTTTTTTCTTAGCTTCCGTCTTATTTTTAGCAGACACTAAAATTTCAAAAGTGTCCAACTCAATTGTTACACGGTATTCTTTCATATCATGCCTCCTTCTTTTTAAAGAAAATATCAAATGTCTGGATATTCTCAGTTTCTTTATAGACCATCTCACGGATGAAACAATAAAGCTTATGTATTTCTTCATCAGAGGAACACCCGAAAATATCGGCTGCTGCTTGAACTGCATCTTTCATTGAGAAACAAATCTGCGTCCAGTCATCGTATTCTTTCTTATCGTTTAGAATTTCCCAAATCCTCTTATTTGCAGATTCTATATATTGTTTATCATATTTCTTTTTCATGGCTTTTTATTTTTAACTAATAAATCATCTACAATTTCTTTGTCTTAGAAAAATAAGGCTCTATATATAAGTAATCACAATCCTCAAATATTTGATCTTCATTATCATATTGACACCTGTCTCCCAAGTCTGGGTTGTAAATCCTTATCTCTAATAAACCTTCAAAACCTGTTCCTGCAAATTCGTTACAGCATTTGGATAAATACTCCTTTGCTTCAGCGTCAGAATACGTTATATTATCAGACCCATTCACACCATTAATTGTGAATGACACGATAAACATAGATAGCTTACCTTCCTTCCATAATTCAAAATTCGACCTCATAGCTCCTTTTTTTTTACATAAACCCTAACTTCATTGCTATCTCTTCCATTTCACTGTAAGCGATCCGGTGACATCCGGCAGTAAGTATATCGTTTTGATAATTATTAAAAGCCCAATTGTAACCCGAAGAATCTCTTGCTAAATCATGTTGAAATTGAGCACCATCATGGAAAGACTTAACACGTTTCCAAAGCCTTTCAGCCTCAGATTGAGATAATTCAATCCCCTTACTTGTTTCAACTTTCCCATTTTTGATACGAAGCCAAACGTTAGGTTCATTTCTATCATATATCACCGGATTATTTAACTCCCTGATTTCACCATCCTTCCACATCTGGATTCTTTCTTCCAATGTTTTCTTTCGGGCTTCATTTTCAACCCTTGCTTTTTCTATTCTTTTAGCCTCCCGATCTTCTTGGGCAGCACGAAACTTTTGACATCTCTCGATATAGCTAACCCATGTCCCTTCTCCACATATTTCATCAACAATCACATTTACCGTACCAAAAGCAGCCAGCTCTTTATGATTTAGCATTATCTGGAAGATACGTTTCAGTTCACGAACATGTTCCCGTTTCACTTTACCAGATTTCCACGCTAATTCGTGTTTTGTTCCAAGCCACTCGTTTACGCTCTTTTTAAGCAACTGTTTTGAGGTTCCAAGATCAAAGAACCCAATGTAAGCCATCAAGCTTGTAAAAGGTTCCCATATAGCGTGATAGGAGATTTCTGTTCTGGCTTTCTTGTATTTCTCTGCTGAGTTTTTAATAGCTTCCAGTTGATTTGCTACAAACAACATTCCGCCCTCAATAAACTCTTCCATACTAAAAACTAACGCATGTGATGGTAATGCTCTCCAAACTTTTGGCATGTGTTTGGTTGCTGTTGTTTTTGAATAATATCTTGTGGTAATCAAATAAGCTTTCTCGCCACGTTTATTTCTGACAATACGACCAGCTTCAAAATGATGACCATAAGAGTATATGCTTGTTCCTTCAAAATAGAAATTACTACCAGTTGCGGAATCTCGTTGTTCGTTTGCCCATAAGTGAGCGACCATTGAATTATTCATATCAATTAAGTTTTTATTATCGAATAGTGTTATTGAAGACATCAAGGGGTGAATAGCTGCCCATCTTTTATGGAAAATTCACAACTATCACTCCAGATAAAAAGAAAGCTGGAAGAACGATTGTCCGCCAGCTTATTTTAGAATTATGTAATTATATATTACTTACTACTTTTTCTTTTTTGCATGATCCTTTGTTCGTATTTTTCAATACAATCCGTTATCATATCACAAAAGATTTGACCTTCTTTGTTTTCGCCACGGAAGTATCCTATCATTTTCAGAATACTTCCATCAAACTCAAAGATGAATTTTTTATAGTAATGCTCACCCATAACTTTTCCATACTTCTCACAAAATATATCAAGACTGAGAGATTCCCCTGTAAGTGGGTCACGGTTATAGTCCCACATTACAATACTTAGTAGAGTTTCAAAATTTAATTTTTCCATAATTATCTTCTTATTTTATTTCAAACTTGATACCTTCAGGAAGCTGTGAATAATCAATATTGTTGACAAAATTCACAAATTCTTCTTGTGTTATTTTATCGCCATGGTCCCTCCAGTTAAATACTACGGTATTTTTATGGGAATAAAAAATCATATTGTCTATAGAAAGCCCATGATCTAAAATATACAGATGTATTTTCTTTTCGGTTTCTGCTTCTAAAATCTTTTCATCGAACCTCTTACAAATATTGGCTCTCTCTTTAGCGATAGCGGCTTGATGTGCCTCTTCCTTGCGCTTTTCGATATTTGACACAGAATAATAATCATTGCGAATACGATCTTCTATCAACAATTTTTCTTCTTCAGTCAATTTTAGGGTGAATCTTTCTTCCTCCGGTTTATATGGATTAACCCACTTCTTTCCAGATAGTTTTTCAAGTTCTTCTATAAGCACATCCGACTCTCTCTTCCAGCGATAAACTATACCTAAATTGAAAAGCTGATATTTAAAATACAGTTTATCATCAGATGCACTGGAAAGCTCTACATATTCTTCTTCTGAAATACGCAAATACTCCATAGTTACTTTCATCCCGCTTTTCTTTGCGTGATATGCACCATTCTCTTCCGGATACATTGGAGCACCATAATGATTGGATAAGTGCAATGGGATAAATTTCGCTAACTCTGGACAATGTTTTATGATCTCTTTATGGCAGCATCCTGCCATACAGTTTACGTATCTCCCATATTTATTTTTACAATCAATATCTGCCGTTATGCTCCAGTCGCACATATTATTATGACAATCATCATCTAAAGAAACCTTTGTAATGATTCTATATTGTTCCCCATCCTCTGTATAATAATTAGTTTTAGAGTAAGTCAATTTATTTACAGTTTCCATATTATTTTGGTTTAATCGTTATACTAATTTGTGAAAAATAAAATCCGCACAATTCCCAGCAATAGCATTAGTGTCATTGTAGTGATAAAAGCCTTCAGTTTCCCAATCTACACTTACTGGATAACCATCTGCTTGTTTTAAGAAGTTATTGATTTTTTGCACTTCCTCGTCAGATAATCCGGTATAGTCATCATTTATCAAAGCTCCAACCCAATAGACCGGAAGCCTGTATCTTATTACCTCTATACTCATAATTTCATCAATTTACAATGTGAATCTTCAAATACAGGAACCAAACCTTGCTCTCTGAAATATACAGTTGCTATTTTAAAAGCATACAAGGCAAGTCTTTCTTGGATATTTTGTAGTGTTTGATAAAAAGCTATTGGTTGGCAAACATAGAATTTCTCATTACCAAGACATCCAAAAATTCTATCCAAACAACCTTCATCGCAATTAGTACCCCCTAATATCAGCAAATCACATCCAGTCTTTCGGGTTCCGAGGATAAATATCTTGTTCTCGTTTTCTGGGAGCAAGAATGTTTCCTTATCAATTTTGAACCAATCGTTTTGACAACTTTTTACATCCCGAAGAACGATCTCATCAATCTCACGGGCATATTCTTCTTGTGTTTTCATTTGTTTACCCCTATATTTTTCTACCTGATGGCAAATAATTTTCAGACCAGCATTTATCTTCATTATATATTGTTATATACTTAATTTTTTTCAACCATACCGCCTTTGTTGTTAAAGTTGATATGACCTGACGGATACTGGAAAATCGACTGTCGTAAATAGACGATATGATCTTACCATTAATATCAAAGGAAGTAGCCTTAATAATATCTTTTGTAGAGATACGGTTCCTGTTATTTGTCATACAGCCGGATTTATCTGTGTAAAATCAAGAAACGGAAGACATAATTGGCGACCTTTCTCTTTTATTCTCTGTCGTAAATAAGCTATTCTTTCTTTTCTCTCGTTCTTGATGTAGTTATCAATAAGTGATTTACATTCTTCCTCAATATGTTTCAAATTATCGTCACCGTAATAACCCCAACAAGAATCATACTCTTCTTCATTACCGGTATCGTCTACTTTGGTAATTGTATACCCATAAACTTCTCCGGTATAATAAGAATCAAGAGTTTGGATTTCCCCTTCCAGACAACACTCGATCACCTTGCGTTCCTTTTCCCCAATTTCCTTGTAACCATGTTCTTTCATTACTGCACTTTTCTCAACTGCAATAATACCAAACAGCCCTGAGTCCCAACTATCTCTATATATACCATGCCTACGACAACTAACAGTTATACCGGAATGAATATAAGCGTATACGGGCATCCAGATATAATCCTCTCCGAGTTTATCTGTATCAAAATCTCCATTATCATTCTGATAGCATTCTTGATTGGTAAGATATTCGATACTTTTATTATCGGGACTATAACTCCTATGATTTGAGTAGATTGTACCTAAATTCTCCCATGCTTCACGTGGACTTTCTGGGTCATGGTCATATTTAATATTGATATTGTATCCACGATATTCGATTGTTTGATATAAGTCTGACATGATATTTGATTTTTAAGATTTAACAAGCGATTTCATATTCTTCTTCATACTTGATATGAAGACTGAGGCAGATTTCTTTGACAGAATATAGCTGGTCATAATTACACCCGAAAATATCTTCAGCAGTGTAGTAAGACAACAGATCGTGTATCCTTGTTGCAACCGGACGAAGCAACCAATCGTTCCATGTATCTCCGACACAGGAACAAAATGACTGAAGATCATCTTTAGCCCATCCAGTCATAAACATTTCCTTCATATCCTGTTCACTGATCCAACTATAGGAAAACTTTGTCGGATCATACGGGTTCCGGTAGACACATTGCCATTCCTTTTCTTTCGGGATATAGCGAACCAACAAACCATACTCAAACAAACTCGTGGCTTTATCTGCATCAATGCCATGCCACAGTGATTTATCGAATTTTTTCATTTTTAATTGCATAATTGTTCTACTATTTTTGAGGTAATTGTCCAACTTCTATACAAACATAATCCCCACATTCAAAAACAAGATTAATCTGTTCAAATGACTCAATAGAAGCCTCAGATTCATCACAAGTTCGTACCCAAAATAATTCAAAGTCATTCATATTTGATTTCCAAAGCCTCTCCGCAGTATCTTTAGATAAAACTTTCCAAACAAAACCATCACTAAATACGATTATTTCAGTTGTTATAATAGGTAATGTCATATTCAATCCTCCTTATTTTTAAACATTAAATCTTCAACTAATCCATTCGGGCACTCTTGATCAAACCAGCCCCATACCACCAACTTATCGGTTCCGGCTGGGAAACCGAGGAAGTCTTTTTCTATTTCGTCATTATTGTTTACTGGAATATCGCCAAGTTTATCCCAGAGTTCTTTAAGTTCTTCTAATGTTTTCATATCACCTCCTAACCGAAACTTGCTTCAGTCATATTAAGATTAACATTAATATTATCACCACTTATCCACTGAATGTTGTCAAGATCATATTGACAGTGCTCGATAAGAAAACATTCAATATCCCCGCCAAATTTCCTGTCAATAAACGATTTATCAACTGTGATAATATCAACATCCAGAACATCAAGACACAATACAGCAATCTTTATTTTTCCTCCCGGCTCTTCCCGAAAGAAACGTACATAAGACTTATCCAAAGTGTACTCTACATACAAAGGATAGCCTATCCCCCAGTAAGCACCACCTTTATCATAGGCTCCATCATAAGTCAGAGGAACTTTCCGGCAATATATCCGTTTCCCTTCTACAGACTTTCTATCACCAATATCAGCCCTTCCCATCGGTGCTCCACGTCTACTATCAACCATACAGATAATAGAATTATATACCTCTTTACTTGTTGTTTTCATAATTACATCTATTAAAATGAATAACGTTCAGTTACTATGGAATCTTCAACTCCAAATGTCACCAAAGATTTAAAGTCATTGTCTATTTTAATATTACCATATTCTTATATCATAATCATTAATATGATGTTCCAACTCTTTTAGTCCTTCCAAGCTAAATAATTTATTTTCACCAGCAACTTCAATATCAACAGACATTCCGTAGTCCTTTTTTATATTTACCTCTGAGGTATTAAAGACACTTTTAATGTATTCCGCTATACAAGAGGAATCTAAATTATTTTTTACAATATTAAGTATCATTCTATTTTATATTTATTGTTTATTAGTCCAAATTATTATCTGTTGTGACAAATTCCACGGCATTGCATTGTCTGCCTGAAAATTTTCCCAATCAATTTTATCTTCAAATCTGGGACAATGATATTTCACGTATTCATAAAATTCCTTACGCTTCTGCTTTACAAAACCATCCTCTTCTTCATCCAGCGTGACAATTTTCGGTTTGTTTGCTTCTCTACAATTCTCTGCGGTCTGGTAGAATCGCTGGAAGTATTCAGCATTATACTTGTTCCCGTTATAATCAATGAATGTGACCTCACTTCCATAAATTTCGCAAACTTTTAAACATTCCCGTGGTGTTCTTTTTGTCGGTTTTGAGCCATCCCATAGCCAACCATAAAACTGAATGCCATCCCAGATAAGATGTGATAGGTATCTTAGGGAGAAACACTGCATATCCAACGCCTCACAATGTACAGGATTTGTTTCTTGTGCAGCATCTTCAACTGTTTTATATATGGGAATGCCTGTCGTGATTATTTTCTCCCCCAATTTATCGCCAAACCAAAAGATATATTCGGTTATTACGTTACGCCCACAAATACTGGTATCTTTTATTTTCATGCCACGATATTCAGCTTCACGAATCACTCCGTCCCTGTGCATAAATACTCTTGTTCCAAAAGGGAACGGATAAACTGATACATTTCTTTCCATGTTATTTTATTTAATAAATTAAGATTTTTCTTTCGTAATACTGATTATTTATTCCGGCAAAGACAAAAATGTTTCAAGATTGCTATGTATTGCCCCATTGTAATTCTTTTCCCACATTTCATGGACGTTGCCGTCGTGATAGAACTCAAACTTATAGGTAAACATACCTTTTTCTATTCTCCCACAATTATTACCGTTCCATATAACTTTAAGCCTTGTTTCTTCCAGACGCTTCTTAAAGGCTGCAATACGTTCGTCACGGATACGAACAAACTCTGCTTTATTCGCTTCCACCACATCGAGGTAATCAAACCATTGCTGAAGACGTTTTTCGGTCGCTTTTCCGACTTTGTTAGGAGTATATCCGGTTCGTTATCAAATCCATCCACATTAACCGCATTCAACAGGGAAAAACTAAATGTTGTATCTCTGTGACCACCGGATATACGATACAGTTTTCCCGTCTTGATGTTTTCAAGTGCCCAAAATGCAGTTTCGTTATTCCATACTGGAGGAGTGTCTACCATTTCACCCAGTTCTTTGGAATAATTGTGCGAGCCGTATTTTTCCAACATACACACCGTAACAAGACGGGAAACCCCACTTACTTCCAAACCGGAGTAACGCTTTGAATCGTTTTCATAACCATAATAATGACTAATTTTGAGAAAGTTATCACTACATTCTGATTGATGTTCGTCCCAAAACTTTTGCAAGTCTTCTGCTTTTAAATATATTCTTCCCATGATTATATATATTTATTTTACTAATTCAATTTTTCCATAATAAGGATAAAAACAACCATCCTGATAAACTGAATATCTTAATGTTCCGTCTTTTGCTTTATAAATAGTCACACAACCACTGGAATAATTACTGCGTAACTCTTTGGCGATAAAACCACCTACTTCTTTATACGTTTTCGGTGTATCACCTTTTGGAGTACCACTATAGATAATAGCTTGACTATATGTATATCCATCAAGACTAATTCCGCTTTTGGATACAGATGTTAATATCATACTACACATATTTATTTTGTTTTAAGTTTTTACCAACAAATAGTCTGAACATGGAGTGAATTGTTGTCCAGTAATTTTACTTTATGCTTCATTAACCACATGCTATACAAGATAGCTTGCATTACATAGAAAGGAATAACAACGGTGCATAGATCGCCCAGTTAAGTGCGATTTAATAGCCCCTGACTCACTATGCACCGTTGTTATCTTAATAGGTAGGAAATGCAGTGTCTCACGACACGATGTAGTAAGTTTGAAGTTTTTTGAAGTGTAAGCGCAACGGGAATCGAACCCGGATCATCTGGGAATCTCTCAGATTTACCACCATGTAAGCACCTATGAAAAAAGCACCCACAAAATTGCAGGTGCTTTTATAATTGATTTGACTGGAGGTATTATTTTTCAGCCTCCTTATGTTCTTTGTCAATCCCATAAAATTTGCGAGCACTGGGGGTCTTTATCCAGATCGCAACCCCAGCAATCAATACAAACATCATTATAAGCCATATTACGGCATTCATTTTTTACCTCCTTTCTTTGCGTTGTAATTTACAAAACTCAATCCCCATATCAAAAGTACCGCAGAAATTGCAAATGCAGTCATCATATACAAGGACACATTGCTTTTGTCCTCGAATAACATAGAGATCAATACGGTTGTTAGCACATACTTGGAAACGTCCATCATGTATTTGCCCAACTCTTTAAACATTTCGTCCATACAAATTTAGATTATTATTTTTAGACTACCAATCAAATACCGCACTATTTATCATACACCAGTGATTGACCAGCAATCAGAAGTTCATACGTATCCCCATGATCTATGATCCGGGAATTTTTAAAGCTATATTCCACCATACAGACAGACACAAAAATCATGCTGGCTATGATAGCCAAATAGAACACATGAATAAATTCGATACTGATTCTCATACACTTAATTTTATTTGTTAATAGCGCATACTATCGCCACGATACGACAGAGCACGCCACACCCGTAAACATACATATACAGATGTTCGTAATATGCAAAGGGAAACAAAAAGAGCGTAATATATTCGTTATAAACATATTACGCTCAATTAATAACACACCCAATTTGACGCACGTTCCCCTATGTTTTTAAAGTTTAATTTCACCACGTTCAATCTTACCTTGTAATAAAGCGTCAAACACCTTTACAACCGTGAAATTATTGTCATATTCTTTCATTACACGCTCGTACACCTTCTTTCCGTTTTTCATAACAAAATCCCCTTTTTCGTCTTTTTTAGCTACTTTTACGGGATAAGTCATTTTATCCCCTTTTTCATTCCAACAACTCTCAGCCCACAAAGTTACAATTACTTTAAAGTCAATATCTTTGTAAGTTAAACCTAAAAATTTGAATGATTCGTCATAACCTTCTTTCCAGAACGAACGAATAGTTTTAATTACACCCGACAAAGTTTTAGTTTCTTTGTTTGCTTCGCGAATGTTTTTTAACGCACTTGCTTTACTGTTTACAGACTGATTTTTAACATTTGTAGTTGCCATAATATAATCTCCTATTTTTTAGTTATTAATAATTTTGTTTTAGTAGTATGTCGGGAATCGCACCCGATTTATAGACGTAAATAAATACGCCTACAATTTCAATAAACGCTACTTTTCAGTTCGTTTCATACCATCAATTAGTGCATAAATGCAACTAATACCGTTATTTTTATAAGACTTACACACACGATTAACATGTCTATCCGTACCCGTCGGTTTTTAGTTGTGTTGTCACAAAAGGATATAGTTATCCCTTTACACGTTACCTTTGTACGCTTTCGATTCAAATTCCGCTATCAGTTGGAAAAGGTACATTATACCCGTAATATATGGCATTTCGCACATTTTTAAATATTACTTTGTCATTCCCTTAATAACGGTTTGAACTGCTTTCAAAATTTCAATGAACTAATTGTACTTAATGAAAAGTCCTTTGCTTTTCGTTTGACTGATTAATTACTTGCTTTTCGCTTTTCTTTTGTTTTGTTCTGTTTGGCTTATTTTGTTTTGCCTTTTGAGAACATGACTATTATAATATCAAAAATTACTTTTTCCAAATTTTTTCATAGTTTTTTTTCAACTATATAAAAATCAATCTCTAAACCAAGCAATGTACACGCATGCGCGTAGATAGACTGTAAACAATTGATTTTCAATGGTTTAAAAAATATGATTTTCAATGAAAAAAAATTGTTTTTTCTGTTTTTGATAAAAAAGACGGTTTATACACATGTATCAAATCAAAACATTCAAATTTCAATTCATAAATACCAATATATCAATATATTATATAAAACAGTGTTTTGTATGGTTGAAAAACAACTATTACTTTTTTCTATTTCATTGAAAATTGAAAGCAAATTGAAAGAAATAAACAGCAAAATGTCTTATTTTGATAAAAAAAGACATTTCAAAAACACATATATTATTGATATACAGCATAGTAACAATTTTAAAAAGAAAAGAGAGGGTGTCTTTCTGAGTGCGAGTACCATAAATATACTCTGACCAATTTTTCAAGTCTCGTTTTTAAATTTAATGGTAGTTTAAAAAGGACTATATATACAGACTTCGATTTTTTCCGGGGGCTATTTTCCCAAGTCCCGTTTTTGGCCATAAATAGGGTTTCTGGGTAACACAAGGTAAGGGGTTCTCTCAGCTAAATCTATTCCTAATATATATGATCCCTTTGAAAAAACACAAAAACACCTATCCAAATATTGATTCTAAAGCCCTCTGCGGCATTTTATTAGCCATTGCTTGAAAGCCCTCCACATAAACACATAAATCCCCGTATATACAAAAAGAAGTGTATTCTCAGCCGGACAGATATACAAACAATACCTTGAATATCACAACAAACATGGTTTTACTACTTTTTTGTCATGTTTTTGCTCACTTTGAGACAGATATAGGATATTTGAGTTTTTTATATAATAGCAATGACTCAAAAATATTACCTTTGTGGCCTAATCTATAGCATAAAGTGAAGACAAATCAAGAAATAAGGGATTATATTAAAACGCTGAGAGCAAGTGACGAAGGTAATGAATATGCAATCATTCAATATTGTCTCTCTCAGTACAAACTAAAGGTTGCGTTCCGGGAGCCAAACGACTCCATGCCAACAGTTACGTTCCTTCAGTTCAAAAAATGGGCTGAACGAGACTTTCCGATCCCCAACTCAATAATTGTTGTTGAAGAGGGTGGCTTCTTGAATATGATAAGCTATGTGAGTAGTATTCATTACGACAAAATTATACTTGGAGCCTCTTTTACCCAGACTGGTGATCTGATAATAGATAAGCTCTCCATCCCATTTGATGCTAAAATACGAAAAGCGACAGAAAAGGAAATTGAAAAAATAACTGTAGCTTTATCCAATAGGAATTTTGAATGGAGCTACGAATATAATCGGGTGATCGAAAGGTTTGTTCCCCAAATATGCAATTATATCCGGTTCAAATCGAATACGGGAAAAAGAGGAATTGGTGTTTTTCAAAAGACAACAAAGGCCGGAAAGGTTATAATGTTCTGTGTGAAGGTAGAAAACGAACCAATCCAATATTCTTTAAACGACTGTATAGGGAACTACTGCGATTTAAAATTCTTCTCTGCTACTGAGGCCGAAAAAAATATCTTTAAATCAGAACTGGCAAGTGTTGGCAAAGTCTGGAATGGCAGACTGAGAAGAATTGAGCCTATTGGGTTTGGTAAGATGAAAAAGGGACAAACATACTACTTCATTAATGAAAAATTCAATGTTGTTCCCGCAAAGGAGTCACTATCAGCACAGGATCGTCTCAAATTCAATAGTGGAAATTACTTTTTAAATCCGGAAGATGCTGAAGAAGCAATAAAACACATTGAGGATTTCAGAAAAACTCAACTGGCACGGCCACAAAAGAAAATAGAAACCGACGAGGGGAAAGATGAAGGAGATTAAGCCTTCATCTTTTTTATTTCTGGCAAATTTGTTATTAGCACTTTACCCGGTTGTTTATGATGGTATTTATCACAATACACCCAAATATTCCTGAAGGGTTCAAAACTTCTACCCTGCAATTTATACCGATCAATAATCACATCCAAAATCTGATCTATAACTTCTTGGTCTTCATAAAACCCATTTTCATATCCGAGTTCCGCAAGGACTTTAGGAATTACTTCTGAGGCATTACATGATCCAGAAGAAGTAATCGTTAATCTGGGAAATCTAAATCTCTTCAGTTTTTCATAGAAAGGATTACTATCTATTCGTGCTTTTTCAGCCCTTTCCTTGAATTTTGGCTTAATAACGATCATTCTACCGCCATTCTCGTCAATCTCTCTAATTTCGGCTTTATTTGGCCTCCTATGCCATAGTTTTGATTCTTTGTCTCTCTGTAATTCTGGAAACATGTGTGAAAGTAATAAAGGGGAATCGTATAATACCTGATCGACCTTCATTAATTCCAAATCTCGCATATATCCCACTACATAATCTGTCATGGCATCCAATTCAACCATTTCATCTTCTGGGAAAGCTTCTCTAAAATCGGACTTAATCATTTCTACTTTTTCTTGGTCTGATAACCCCAACAGGCTTTCATCAAAATCTTCCGAAACTGGAAGTGACATAAATTCAAGTCTCAACTCTTCATCGCTCTTTTCAATATGTTCTGAGTAGTAAGTGTAAATTCTCACTCCGGCACTTTTGAAGTGAGGAAAAATTTCTTCTAAGGATAACTGAGATAATTCCGGATCGTGTGATAGATAATCCTCTTTTAGTTCACTGAAGAAAGAAAGCACCTCCGTTCTCTTCGCCCGATCTCCATCTGGAAATTCTTCTTTCATGTCCTGAATCAGCGAATCAATGAATTTTTGATTTGAACTGGAAGGTGAAGGAACGAGTTTTTCCTCTTCCGATCTTTTCTCCCCCTTATGAAAAATACTTCTTTCAGAAGCATTTTTATAATTATCTAAAATATATTCTTTATCTTCTTTAATATTATTCTTAGAGTTTATATTATTATATATATTAATATTATCTATACTATTGTCATTTTTGATAGTGGTTTTTGCCATTTTATCCAAAACCATGTCATTTTTGATAGTGGTTTTTAATTCGACATAATTTGCATCAAGAACCGTGTCATTTTTTGCTATGGTTTCACATTCTTGATCTAAAACCATATCTGTTTTTGACATGGTTTGCACATCTTTTAACAAAAGCGTGTCATTTTTAAACATGGTCAACATATCTTTTAACAAAACCATGTCATTTTCTGCTATGGTTTGAATATTAGACTTTACTATCTTTTCTTTCATCTCAGAAACCATGTCAAAAACTAACATGGTTTTATTATATATCTCAGAAACCATGTCATTTTTGATAGTGGTTTTATTATCTTCAGCTAAAACCGTGTCATTTTTGTATATGGTTTCAGGAACCATTATCATTTCTGATATGGTTTTGGTATCTTTTTCTATTGTTTTAGAAACCATGTCATTTTCTTCTATGGTTTGAATATTAACCATGTCATTTTTGATAGGGGTCTCTTTCTTCTTCGTTCTTCTTAATTGCAGGATTTGATCTTCAGTAACATCGAATATTGAAGTTGCTTTTGAGAAATGACTTTCACAAAAGTCACGTAATACATCCCTATTGTTAGTAGTGTCCAATAGAAGCATTGTCTTTTCATACGCTTCATAGTTCAGTCTATACTTTTTCTTTTCCCCGGTTCTGTTTTGACTGGAGAACAAAATACCTATGCCCTCCAGTTTATCTGCGCATTTTGTAAATGTTACGTTTGATACCCCTGTGTGTTTCTGAAAGTAAGATCGGCTCCACGTAGAATTATACCCCATATCTCTCAGAAATTCTTGATCCAGCAATAAAATCAGAAAAGATATTTCTGCTCCACTAAACAAACATGAAGAGTTTGGATGTATTTTCACGAATCTCGTATTCTTTGACTCCTGCATTTACTTACCGATTTTTTCATTTACATAATAGAACATTACCCGACCTTCAATCATAGGTCTGTATATAGTATATCCTAATTCTTTAGCGTATTTACCAACGGTAATACGATTAGCAACTTTAACTGTGTTTTCAGTCATGTGTTGTGCCATTTCATCGAAAGTCATTCTTTTTTTTAGTTCCATAATTCAAGTTGTTGGTTATTAATATTTTAATAAGAGTAGATTAAATCGACATAATTCGGTTAAAAAAAGAAGGAGAAATTTATCTCCTTCCAATATTATCAATGTGTGTGCAGCCAATAAATTTCATAGGCACATAACAATACTAACAATATGCACCACGTCCACCATACAGCATTCCAGCAATCTCCATGTGGATCAATCAGAAAGACGCTACCCATATACATTTGTATTTTGCTGGCAGGGAGGAACCTCACCGTCTTCCCGGCACATTTTACACAATTCTTTCATTTCACACTTGTCACAGGTAGTATTATAGGCAACCCATTTGCCAAACAACCACCCCATAAAAATAAAAAGGGCTACAATCAATATCGCTACAAAATACATCTTAATTTTAGTTTTGGTTAATATTCATCCTTAGTATAGTTCTCATAATGCTCAATGGCTTTATCTATTTGTTCCTCCTGATTAAGCCAAAAGCACTCGTCATCAGGAAGCATCCTTCCAATTATCTTCTCTATCGTTCCTTTGGGTAAATCACAATGGCCGTAATCGAAGTGTCCCGGTTGATCCTCCATCCAGAACTCAATGTCATTGCCTTTGTCGTCTTTGTCTATAACTTTTATGGGGCGACCAGCAAACATTGTTTCTCTTCCTTTTTTATCAATTGTTAAGTATGGCATAATTTATTTCTTATATCTCTTGTAATAAATTCATTCTTCTTTATCAATCTGCATAATCGAGCAGTCTTTCTATTTAAATCAAAGTATTCATCCCATTCTCCTATAGTGTGATCTTCTTCCAGTCCAAAAGGATTATCGGAACCACACAGCACGCATTGGTTTGTCTGTATATCAAACTGCATATCCCGATCACACGTCGAACAAAATTCTATGGTGTAGTCGAAGTACTCACGTATTTCTTTATCTGGGATCACGTATGGAGTATAGTTGTTTATATTCATTAGTATAGTCCTAATTTTTTTGTCCAAGCTTCATATATACGGTAAATAACACTCTTATTATTCAAATATGCACTTCCCCTAAGTAGCCATATTACAGGAATAATAAACAAAATTATAAGAAGACAATAAAGCCAGTAAAATAGGATTGTCAATCTCCAGATAGGTTTTACTGGTTCTTTTTGTGTATATTGCACGATACTAAATGGAAACCAATCTGTATCATACAACTTACTTTTCTGATAATCTGTTAGCCCGATATGTCTATCAAGAACCTCTCTAATTTCGTAATTAGTTAATTTTTTATATCTCAACAAGTTCATATTATTTCTATTTAAAATGTTCAATCAATTCCTTAGTCGTTGCTTTACGATACCCCAGTAAAGATGATTTGTTCAATGGCCGATCATGGTGTCCGTTTTTCCACCACTCAGAATTTTCAGAAATAAACCATTGATTAAAGTCATTATCATCCTGAAGTGCTGAAAGAGCTATAAATAAATCCTCGTTAGTACCACAGTCTATATATCCTTTTTCAATTAATCGTTCTGCATTACTCCATTCATCATCAAGACAAAAGAATCTATCTTGTTCTACTACTAAAAGTGTTCTTATATTGCTACTCCAAAAGCCATCTCCCGATCTTCCACCTAACCTATAAACTCTTTCAGTTAAATATTTTGGTGATTTTCTTATAAAACAAGGTTGTGTAAAATTCATTGTTAATGGTTTTGGTTTATCAAAAAAATACACTCTATTATAGACACAACGAGTGCAAAAGCAAAGAGATACTTCCAACGCTCGATTTTATTTTCATATCTGTTCTTATATCTATTCCACTCGTTTTTTACAATTGCTTTGCAATCATCTTTATAATGTCTGAAATGATTATTAATATAATATGTAATATCATCAACAATAGCATGTTTCACTTCTTCATGCACTGATTCAGGAAAACCACGTTCATCATAATTCAACTCAGAAATCACATTCTGTCTTAAAACCCTATCCACATCATTAATACGTAGACACATTTGAATACCACTTTTTTTCACATACCGTAGAAATTTTTCTTCTGAAAGCTTTTCCACATCTTCCTCTTTTAATTTTGCAATAGTGTCAATCCGATCAAATTCATCTTTATCAACAATCACAATTGGATTATCAGGAGTGGTTCTAAATATTTTCATAATTATTCTTTATTTAATAGTTCAATGAAACCTTGTTTTACACAAGGCATGTTTTTGATAATAGCCTCAAAGTCTTTAATTGCTTTTTGCTTCATAAAGAGCTTCCCGCAGACATACCCTTCCTCTCTTATCAACTCCAACAATTTATCAAGGTCAGAATAATCCCAGTTACCATCACTTAATATCTTGTTGTACAGTTCTTCTATTCTATCTGACATATATTTTTGTTTAAATTACAAGTTTTACTATTGTTTCTTTTTATTGATTATCATATCATACACTATATTTATTTCTTCATCAGAAAGAAGATGTATGCTGTTATTCACTACTTGTCTTCTTTTGGTCACTTCTATTTTTAAATCATAAGCTTCTTTGGATTCAAAGCATCTATAACTCCAAGACCAATTATTGCAAACACTTCTCATATTATCTATTGAGAATTTTTCTTGAGGTAATTCACTCAAATAAAAATACTTTTTCCCAACTTTTGAAACATTGCAATATTTACCCGTAGTATAATGTGGTTTTACAACATAAAGCCGATCTCCAACGCTTATTTTTCTTGATTTATCCATTTTGATTAGTTTTTGAATACTAAAGTTATTGGTGGAACACCTTTTAATCTTATATCAGATAACTCAGATTGAGTATCATGTAATATTTTGGTTAATTGCTCTATCAGCATATATGGGCTTGCATCACCGTGTATCAGGCAATCTATAATTTTTGTTTCAAGTGCCTCCTTTCCGTATTTTGAAAGAAATTCCTCACTGAACATTGATCTTATGAAGAATATGTTTTTATTCATCTGACTTTTCTTTTTTAATGATAATCTTGGTTTCCAACACGATGTTATCCTTATCACACATTCCAGCCATTTCATTGTACGTATTATCCAAAAGAGCTAACATGATCCGGTTGCTCTCTTCATGTGTCATCTTCTTCCAGTCGATCTCAAATGGCTTTGCAATTTTTTTTGCAGAGGAACAAAACTCGTTTTCTTCCGGTATCTCATTGACGTTGTAGATATATTCCTCAGACTGCCCGAAAAGATATTTGCTCAGTCGCATATATTTATGAAAAATATCTAAAACAGCTCCCGCATTTACTTCTTGTTTTTTCTTTCTCCCCATTATTTATTTAGTTTTGGTTTATTAATACACATTCTACACGCACTTGAATAAGTCCGGTAAATTTTATTGTTTCTTTTTACAATCCTTCTGTAGAACCAATTAAGTTTGAGATACCTGCCACAACAAGAACATGTTTTAAGAACATTTCCACGCTTTGAGGTAACATACTTTGTGCTGGAACGACACTTTATTAATTCACACCCAGTACATTCTTCATCTGTTTCTCTATACTTCCGGCAGTGCGCCAGTGATTTTTTACCGCACTTAGCAAAACGAACACAGTCTATTCTTGGTATTGATTGTTTTATATTCATAGTTCAGTAATTTCTATTATTGCTTTACGTCTGTTTATGACATTTATCTGATAAACATCTCTTTTTGTTTGTCTTTTTGAAATAGAGCCATTTTTTGTCACAACGAATCCATTATAGACACATGTTGGATATTTAGTATTATGACAAACTCTTATTGTTTCGACCCTTATAGACCCAATATGATCTGTTATAATATCCCCAATGTTAATCGGGTTGTTTTCTATAGCATATTGATGCTGGACAGCTCTGATTTTATTATCACACTCCTTCCGGTAAAATGACTCTGCAATATTTAGTTCTTTCAGTGTCATGATTTTAGTTTTTAATATTAAATATTTTCTTGTCGCAAATCACCTGCCTATGGCCGATCTTTGAAATCAACTTTATGCCTTCCAGAGATCGACATCTTGAAAGAGCAACATATACTTGACCATGCGCAAATGCTTTCCCGGCATCAATAACCACTTTATCGAAAGTCAACCCCTGAGATTTATGGATCGTAATTGCCCATGCAAGTTTTAATGGATATTGAGTGCAGGAACCAACTTCCTTTGCCACAATTTTACCCTCTTCATTGCATTCATACTCTATATTGCTCCATGTATATTTTGTGACTATTATTTTCGCCCCCTCATTGGTTCTGACACCAATATAACTAAGTATGTCATCATTGACTATTTCTTCAACGGTTCCAATAAGTCCATTATAAAATCTCCTTTGGCTCGATGGTGCTTGGTCATTAGCACAGAACATGACTTGGGAACCAACTTTCAGATTCAGTAATGTTTCACATGGGGCTGCACTTTCAGGGAAATTGCCAGATAACATCGCATGAAAACTAAACATTTCACCTTCTAAACGAGATAAATTGATTGCATTGATATTATTAGCCGACTTATTTGTAGCACACAAGGTTATATACCCATGATCTTTGTTTGCTATAAATGTTTCATCGTATAACCCTGTAAGCACTCGTTGTGTCTCTGGAGATAAATTTCCTATCCGTATATCATTTAGTAATTTGACAAAATCTTCATCAGATTGTCTGAACACTCGATTCAAGTTCACTATTTCAAATCCAGCAATCTTAATAGCCTTTGAGCAGAAAAAATAGGGAGAATCATAGTAATCCTCGACAAGTCCCCACTCTTCTTTGATTGTCACAGGAGGAAGTTGATATAAGTCTCCAATCAAAAGTAATTGAACACCACCAAACGGTTCCTTATTATTCCGGTAAAAACAAAGGGCATCATTAACTGCATCGAGAAGATCGGCTCTAACCATAGATATTTCATCTATTACCAATAGCTCTAAATTTTGGATCATACCAATTTGTTCATCGTTCAGTTTGTATTCTCCCAAAACATGAAGAGTTTTCTTTCTTACAAAAGCTGGTTTATATGGAGAAAATGGTAACTTCAGTAAGGAATGAAGCGTTACACCACCCGCATTAATGGCCGCAACGCCTGTGGAAGCCGCAATTATAGTATTCTTCTCACATATACTCAATATATGCTTTAATAAAGTGGTTTTACCAGTTCCGGCTTTCCCGGTTAAATATACATTTCTATTGGTATTTAATACTAAATCAATGGCTTGTTGCATTTCATCATTGATGATAATTGTTGGTTTTGGTTTTTCTGACATATACAATTAAATTAATTCGTTTACTAATATATTATGATAATGCGCTAAATAGTTCTGAAATCTAACACATTTTATCTCGTCCGTCTTTTTGGGGCAGTAGTCTACATGCTCACAACTTAAACAAAAGCTCTTTAATGCTGCTGCCATAAATTTCTTTTGAGTTGGTATCAGTTCTTTTTGAACAAGAGCTTTGATATATGCCGGATTTGGTTGAACAAGAACACCTATATTTTCACTGGACAACTTCTCCATGTGGTTATTTTAAGAACACAGACTGAAATCTACCATTTGGATATAGGCATCCGTTATAGTCGTATACAAATTGAAATGCGGTGTACTGGACATAAAACCCGTCTTCTAATATGGAAGTCACTATACCATCACCAAACGAAGGACTGAAAACAAATTGTCCGACTTCTATTTTGTCTTTAAAAATTAAGTTTTGGTTATCGTTCATATTTTAAATATTAAAAATCTATTGAGGCATACACATCGTTGATCTGTTCCTGATTTAAACCAATGTACCGCCTTGTTATAGCAATACTGGAATGATTGAAAATCTTACTCAGCAATACAAGAGCACTTTCTGTCTTACCTTCTTTTTCGTAGACATATTTCCCAAAGGTTTTTCTTAAAGTATGTGTTGATATTCGGGATATAGGCAAATGATACTTATTTCTCAGTCTTTTTAATATCCTGTTCATCTGTCTTGCAGTATAAGCTTCCTCCTTTTTGGGATGCCTTATTACAGCTTTGTTTAAATCCGGCCTTCTAAGAAGTTCATACAATTCAATAAATCTCTTTTTGTTAGTATCACCGACTTTAATTAATCTCGTTTTTTGAGTTTTATGCTCCACTTTACATATAATGTCTTTATAAAGAATGTCTGCCCATGTCAAAGAGAGCACATCAGAGATACGCAAAGCTGTACAAAACGACAACCTGCAATATAACTCCAATAAGTACATCTTATCCAAAGACAGACATTCTAATAAACGCTTATAATCCTCTATTGCAAGAGGTTCAGATTCAACAATTTCTCCTTTTACTTTTCCCATAACTTCTATTTTTTGTCTTTTTACGAGAGCAAAGATAGAGATTGAGAATACACAAAACAAGAAAAACGAGAATTAAATTTTTCAGTTAACAATTTTCACTTATATAACTGTAATGTAACTATTTAAATGGCAACTAAAAGCAGCAATTTTCACGAAACATGTTAATTGTGTTAATTACAACCCCTAAACCTTTAGCTTTTGCCATTTTTGAACTCGATGAAGAAAGATCAGCAACAATCAAATGCGTGGTTTTCTTACTAACCCCACTAACAATTTCGCCTCCTTCTGAGATAATCAATGATTCAAGCCCCTTATCACGCACTCCGGTAAAGCAAACTTTCATCCCAGAACATCTCCCATCAGACTTAACATCTTTCTTTTGCATTGCTTTAATTATAAGCCCATTCTCTTTGATGAAATTATAAAATGAAAGAACACCATCACAGAATGACTTATAAGTTTTTGAATCCTCTTCGTTTGCTATAGGGTGATATTTTAAAGAGTAGAACGTATCAACAAAGTCACCCATATCTTTTAAAATCTGCTGAGACTTCTTCTGTCCAATACCAACAAAGCAATCGCTTGCGTGCATCAAAACCGGAGCCTCTACGCCCTCTTTTATTTTTTCATTATTGGATAATATAATTTCTACTGCACTTTCCCCGAATCCATCTATCAACAATATTTCTTTGGGGGTAATATTCAAAATCTTCTTCACCGAGTTAAATCCGGCATTGAATAACTTTGCATAACTCTCTTCTCCCATATTCTCAGCACCACACGTTGTAAAGAAATGGATTATTTTTGCCAGCCTTCTTCCAGCACAGTCTTGATTAGTACAGCAAAGCTCGACAAATGTATTATTCCATGCTGTAGGGGAATCACAAACCGGACACATCGAGAGATCATCCCACATCTTATTTTGCTCTTCCAGAGGTGCAGAACTAATAGTTGATAATATCTTAGGGATAACACCTCCTGATCGTGTAACGAGAATTTCAGCACCTTTAGCTATTTTCATATCACTAATAAATGCCGCATTGTACCCGGTAGGGTTCTCCATATCACAATCCCCGGTATCCACAGTTTCAATATTCACAACAGGTTTTAATGCACCAGCCTTACTTACATTCCATGTGATAGATTTTACTACAGTTTTGAATGCCATCGTGAAATCAGGGTGCTTATATGCAATAGCATAAAGCGGATTGCCCGAACTCTGATGTCTACCTACCTTATTCCATATATTCAAATCGTTTATATATATTACGATACCATCTATCGGATACACATTAGACCATTCGACAAACAACTGTTTCAGAAGCCCTTCACCCAAATCTCTGACAATATGTTTTGAGAATAATTTAGGTTGGTTGTAGTATTCACATAACGCATATATCTGATCCCAGAAAGTACTAAATTTGGAATTATCAGCTTCTCCAACACCATATCTGAAAAAAGAAGCATATTGAATAAGCTCACTTGGTTCATCCGCATTCAGCATTCCAGCAGCAGTGTTTCTTGGAGATTTAAACTTATCTCCAGTACTGGGAGATATTTTACCTTTAAAGTAAGCATCCCACTCCGCATTAGAAATAATAAACTCACCATAGGTAAAATGGAAGCTTGTGTTTTTTGCTATATTCGCAGCCATAATATGTTTGGAACAATCTTGACCTTCATTTTCAGCACCACCCCTGCTATATGCTATTCCTGTTTTCTCGTTAACAAGCAATGATAGCCCATCAAGTTTAGGCATACAAACAATTTCTGTCTTTGGAGGCAAACCAAGAGATTCAATCCATTTTTCAACTTCCGAAATACTCTTTGCTTTATTCAAAGACTTCATTGGTATAGGCAGCTTTCTTTTTCTTCCTTCTGATACAATAGCGGGTTCGATAGTTTGAAACCACTCATTATCTGGGTCTACTTCTTTTAGCCTTTGAACGAGACAGTCATATTCCTGATCTGAAATATCAGGATGCCCAGCACGATAATTTTGATTATATACTTTTATTTTCTCCACCAGAGAATCCGGTGCACAGAAAGTAGATGTAATTTTATTCATTGTTTTGGTTTTAATTAATATGGCCTGAGAGCACAATGGAACTCAGGCCAATGATTATAAATTCAAAATATCAAAGTTCTCAACTTGCGGATTTAGTATTCGTTCCATGCTCAGACCTCCATAATTCTAAAATATATTCACGCCCACATTTAGTCCATCGCTTTCTTTTATTGAAAGGATAAGTTTTCCCCTTCTTATTTTTGTAATAATAAGACACATCACATTGAAGTGTTGCGTAACCATTACGTGCTATATATTCTTTGTTTTCATATTCACAGACACCTTTATCTATCAAAAATTTATGTAATAAAAATGGGGTTGTTTTTAATTCATCAGCAATAGTAGTCGTTTTAAACCAATCCCTATTTTCAATAAAGTCTTCATAAAAGGCAACCTTATGTTTATCTTCTTCCATTTTTGCTTTTTGACTTTCAATAAGTTTGTCTTTTGCATTAAGAGTGTTTTGAGCAATCATCAAGGCTCGTGCCATGACTTCAGCATCACTATCTCCCAGATTCATGGGAATATACCCTCCCGTTTTTCTAATAGAAGGGAGCACTTCACTTGTTATCCATTTACGAAATTGTTTGGCCTCCGGCTTGCGACTGTCAAACACAGCATCATACAACCCATCTTCATTAATAAAGTTAACTTGCTGAATGCCACCAGTTGTTCTAAGGGGATACTTTGAAAGTACATCCTTATCTAAACGCTGCACGACTTTACTGGACGTTAAACCCAAAACTTGACACACATCAGATAAACAAAACATAGGTTCATTGTTTTTATCTATGACAACTCTAATTTCTCCAAAACGAGCATCATTAAATAACTGGATACCACTCTTTCTTTTAGAGTTATTATACCTTAAAAGTAGCTCTTCCTCTGTATATCCATCTGATACTGTATGAAGCCGATCCAATTCTTCTGGTAGTTTATCACACCACACTATTAACTCTTCACATAATTTATTCATTGTACTACTTTCCCCTTTCAAGAAAGTGGTAAGTCGATAAACATCTCTGGGGTGAATAGCCCATAATCCTCTTGGTGAATCTTTCTTAAATACAATACGAGTGCAAGAAGGACACATAGCTTGCGCTTCCCTTGTTTTTATAAGCATAGGACGCTTTAACACACAACACAAGTCATATAGGCAAATCCATATATTTTTTGTGTTTGGCTCTTGCATTAGTTTTACAGGACGATTTCTAAACGGAATTATATCACAATCATATTTTACCATATTGCTATAATTATTTGATTCCACTATGTCCAAAACCGCCTGTACCACGCTCAGTTTCGTCCAACCAATTTACTTCCATCCATTCAGCCTGTTTGTGGTGCGCAATCACCATCTGTGCAATACGTTCCCCATCTTCAATGACAAACGCCTCAGCCGAAAGATTTACCAAGACAACGCAAATCTCCCCACGATAATCAGCATCAATAGTTCCCGGTGAATTTAACACTGTAATCCCCTTTTTGATAGCCAATCCGCTACGTGGCCGAATCTGTGCTTCAAATCCCTGTGGAAGAGCGATAAACAGTCCTGTAGGAACCAGACACCGTTGCATCGGCTCTAAAGAAATCGGTTCGGAAATATTAGCGCGGATGTCCATTCCTGCAGAAAGTTCGGTTGCATATGCCGGAAGCGGGTGTTTTGATTTATTAACAACAGGAACATCCATTTTAAATTGTTTCATTCTTTATAGTTTTAAGTTTAATTTTAGTATTCCTTTTGCGAGCCGCCATATCCCTCACTGAATGATATTTTCTCGTCTCGCCACACATTTTATCATAATCTTGTAATTTCAAAGTTCCAATATCGCTTATTTCTATTTCAATATCGGGGTGTACGTGTCTGAAATAAAAACCTCCGGTAGAGATTAATCCACCAGTACAAGCGAATGATATAGCTTGCAAATTACCATTTGTCAATTCATAAGTACTACGCACAGAGCGCACAATGCCTACAAGCACTTGTGCTCCATTGAACACGAGCACTTGTTTGGCATCTTTCAGAAAACCATTATTTTTCATTTGTTAAGTTTGACAACTGCTCTTTAGAGAGTCTTGATCTTGACATCATTAATATGTTCGTATCAGATAATACCAATCCATTAATTAGCATTTCAGACACTCTTTCAAGCATATACACCCCAAACATTGGGTCAACATAGGCCACAAACAATAATGCAAAAGCTTCATCTATTAAAATATGACTTTGTTCCTTATCCACCACCACAACATCCTCCAGAGGAATATTATAAGCTTCGCACAGTGCCTTTTTCCAATGAATAAAAAGCATTTCAAATTGTCGTACATTATGTTTCTGGACATCCCCTTTTTTCATAATGAGGTGTGTAGCATCAAAATATTCCTGACCATTGGCAGTTGTACCGAACAGCAAATCCGGAAATTCATTGTACCTAACTCTCGTACAAGTACAATCACTTATCGTTCTAATCATAATAGACCTGCACTTTCAGACTTATAAGTATTAGACTTGTGCATGTCTTCCGTTATCAAGACAGATGATGCTTTATCGAACTTAACATTGCGTATAACCCAATCACGTGTTTCTACATGATTCAAATATTTTTGCACGAACGTATATGCCTCTTTCGGGTTAGCTGCGGCTACATAGATGTCTTCTTTTGTTTTTTTAGGCTTATCATTATCGTTGATTTCTGTATAAACCACTGTAACAGCAAACAAGCCTGTCTCTTCCTCTCCTTCCGTTAAATAATACAAAATGTATTTTCTCTTAAAATCTTCGTCGATAGAAAAAACATTGGTTAACATGATCTCTGAGATTTTAGTTTTAATAATCTCGTATTTAACCCTGTCATCAAACTGAGTCATGGCCATATCGTTCATTATCTCTAATGCAATAGTTTCTGCATCAGTGTAATTGACTGCGACAACCAAATCTTCTTGTTTTTTAGTTATCAACTTACCAGTTTCGTCTTCGCCAATAAATTCAAAGCGAAGTCTGTAAAAATCCATACCGTTGTTCATAGTTGGCTTTGCTTAAAAAATTAATAATTTGTTTTGGTTTTAAAAATGTGATGCAAAGATAAGCCTTTATACAATATAAAATATATATTTCAACTTTTCAGTCATTAATTATTTACCATTCATCTGATATACAACATATTACATATAGTTAAATTATGTTTCATAAAATATAAACTCTATATAGATTGATTTTATGAATAAAATTCAATTGGACAAAAAACAAACAATCATTTAACATTATATTTTTAGCCTTTAATACTGTATTGCAAATACATACAAACGCAAAAACAACACAATACCAAATACCCATCTATTCTTCATAAAACTAAACCTTATGAATACAGACAATATAGAAGGATCATTTAACGGGGAACTGCTTGATAGTATCTATCGAACCAGCAAAAAGACCATACAGGAATATGTATGGGAAATTGAGAGAAATAATAGATATAAATCTGTCAGATCAAATGTCACACAAGGGACAATATTGGATGATAGATCAAAGCTTATTGATTTGTATGAAGCTTGCCTTCAACAAGACGCTCATATTAGATCAGTCATCGAGACACTTGAAAGTCAGATATTAGGGGATCGCTACATACTTGCTAAAATCAATGAAAAGGGTAAGTATATAAAAGATATGGAAGAAAGCCAAAAAATACAAGGATCGCAGTTCGACAAAATCATAAAAGGTATTGTTGAAGCTAAATTGTATGGATATACTCTTTTAGAAATCATGCCTAAAATAAACCCATTAACCGGAAAGCTAAATGAAGTCAATATAGTAGAAAGAAGAAATGTTCTTCCGGATCAACGAGTTGTTTTAAAACGTCAGGGTATATGGCTCCCTAATTGGGATATTACTTCTTCAAAATATAACAGGAACTATATTTTGATTAATTCTGGGGACTTAGGGCTTTTTTCAGCAACCACACCTTTAATTTTGGCAAAAAAATTCACACTGGCAAATTATGTTAATTTTTCGCATACGTATGGTCAACCAATAATCCATGCAAAAACTGTTTCCGAAAGTAATGCGGATCGAAAACGCCTTGCCAATGAAGTTGCTAATGCTGCTCAAAATAAAATTGTAGTAACAGGCATTGAAGATGAAGTTGATATTAAGACATTTACCATGTCTAATTCAGAAAAAATATACACCGGGCTTATAGATTTTTCTAATAGCGAAGTATCAAATATTATTTTAGGCAGTGAATCTATGGCTGGTGGAATGCAGTCTTATGTGGGTTCAACAAAAGCGCACCAAGATATATTTAGAGATCGTATAGAAATGTATCGTAGATACATTGAAAATATTATGAACGAAGAAGTTCTTCCCAGACTTGTAATGATGGGATATATCAAGCCGGGGCTGGTATTCAGGTATTCCAATAAGATTGAAATGAACAACGAGGATCGTATTAAACTTTACAATTTCATCACTGATAAATACGAGGTATCTTCAGATGAAATAGAAAAAGAATTTGGCGTAATCGTCGGCAAACAAATTAATGCTGAGTCCAATATGTCTTTAGTATCATCAGGGATTGAGGGTGCTGCTACTCGTAACGACAAAGGAATTATGTCAGATGAAGAATATTATCGTAGATATGGGCATTCACGTGGAAGCAATAAGATTACAAATTTTTTGAAGGGAATGTAGTAAACGGCAATACTTCATTCCCCACCTTTGAGAAAGTAATTGCCGCAAAGTATGAAGATAAGCCGGAAGAGAACAGGTATAAAGAAGAATACATTACGATCTTAAATGCTTTTAGAAAACTAATCTATTCTTTTGAAGACAGTGCGGAGTCATGGGAAATGTTTGAGGATATAGTCACTCTACGATGTTCATTTTTAATAGACAAGGCTATTACAGGATTGCGTATAGATTTTAACGAAGCTCTCAATATATTGAAAAACAACAATGCCGGACTTACAGAAAAAGACAAGCAAATACGTGAGGTATTAGTTGCAGCGATAGATAACCTTGTAGATTTTTCCATTGCAGAAGAATTTCAAATGGTGAATGAGTTGCCGGATGAAATTGATCTGAACGATATTGACAAATATGAAGAAATATGTGAAAAGTATAACTTCACTTACGCAAATCAAGAAAACAATGACGTTCTATATGCTGCCAGTATAGCATCATGGTGGATTGATATACCATCAAACACAATTATAACTTATATGACACAAGGGGATGAAAGAGTAAGGGCATCACATCTTTCATTGGAAGGATTATCTTTTCCTAAAAATGAATTTCCTTCAGATTTAATCCCCCCAATCGACTATGCTTGTCGTTGTTATCTGATGTCAAATGGATTTGAATCACATGTTCTTGCGTCATTAAAGAAAGTGTATTCATCCCAAATTGTTAATCCCATTTTTTCTGAAAGTTTAGCTACTGCCGGAAGAATATTTAGCGATAAACACCCATACTTCAAAATTCCACTAAAAAAACATGAAAAATTACATGATATTGGAAAAAGAATCAAAAACAAATTTATGATATATGCCTAAGATAACTTTGGATCAGTTTATAAAACAATGGGAGAGCAAAATGCCTATTGCCAATAGAGTTGATTTTAATATTACTGAGTTTGCTACGAAAGCGGGTGAATATTCTAAACGCTTTTTTAGAATGTCTTTTACAAGTGGGGGGTTCTATGCAACAGGGAATAAATGGAAACCCAGAGAATCAAGATGGGGGAAAAAATACACCCATGAAGTATTGAATGATACAGGTATGTTGAAAGGGTCTATGTCTGGAAAATCAGAAAATATATCAAGACAATCTGGAAAAAAAGTCAATGGTAGAACTCCTTTTACTAAAATGGGAGCCGTTTATAATATTCATACAGAAGAAATATCTCAATCCGGAGATGGTAAAAGAGGATCGAACCCACAAGGGAAAGGATATGCGGCAGTTCATAACACCGATCCAAAAATTTCTCCATTTACAGTTAATCAGTGGTCTAAAAAGAAACCCGAACAAAGACAATTTATTGGATTTAATGACAGGCTTAATGATTATATCAACACTCACTATGTTCCAATTATATTTAAAGGACTCCCACAATGATAAAGGAAAAAAGAATTATAAAAAAGGAGGATAATACCGACATCATAACACCTGAATTGATTGCAGAGAATCCTTTTGTTAATATGTTCAATGCTGTTAAAAGAGCAATCTTAACAGTAAGAGAAGATGAAGAAAACACTGCAAGCCCACCTCTATTTAAGACAATTATGATAGATAACGGGCAGTTTTTGAGGCTGATACGAGATGATAATTTAGAGTCAGAAATTGCATTCCCCGCAATTTTTGTTCATTTCACAAATGTAAGGTATCTTGTGCAGCAACAGAGAATCGGAGAAGGAAGAGCTACAATGAGAGTCCGCTTCATTCTAAACACACTTAATAATCAAGACACAGAAACAGAATGCGATCCATTCATTATCTTCCAGAGAATAAATGTAGCTATACAAGATGCAAAGGATAGAGAACCTGCTTTAAATGAAAGATGCAATCTTATGTTTTTTGATATGCCGACCACAACTAATATGCTTCAAGCTTATTGGATAGATTACGAAGTATGGTTTCGTGAATCTTCTGCTTGGAAATATAGAAACTGGATAAAAAGGTATCTTGTTTTACCTCCATTTACTAATCATAGCGATCAAAAACAGGAACATAACGAAGACGATCACGAAGATCACAAAAATCCGACTCACAATGAAGTTTCTGGCTTCGTTCCTTCCGTAGAAGATGATAATGAAAATCCTGATAAGGAAGATAATTCAAATAATAACCCTATAGAAAAGCCTATTCTTCCATAGGAATAAAATTGCGCTAAAAACATACATATATTAAACCAACTATTCATTATAAAAAACAACTATGAATATAAATGATCTAAAGAATGTTGTTGGAGAAGTAAAAGCTAATGAAGTAGCCGAAATTAAGTTTTTCGGAACAATAACAGAAGAATCCACACGACGATTTAATGAAGAGTTTGAGTTCTTGGAAGATTGTATCAGACCTTCTTTAATCAGGGTTCTTATCAATAGTGATGGTGGCTCCGTATTGCATGGAATGACAACCTATTCTACTATTTCAAATTCTAAAATTCCAACAGAATGTATTATTGAAGGAATAGCGGCTTCAATGGGTTCAGTCATTTGGGCTGCTGGCGAAAAGTCTCTTATGAGGGATTATTCAATTTTAATGATTCACAATCCATTCCTGCCAGATTCTAACGGGGAAGTGTCCGATATGGTTAAGGCATTTACTAAGCAAATCGAAACCATATATCGCAAAAGATTTGGTCTAAAAAAGGATCATGTCAAATCCATTATGGATGGAGAAGCTGGTAGAGATGGTACTTTTTTTGATGCTGACAGTGCAGTCAAGGCTGGAATAATCTCAGCAGATTGTGTATTAAAGACATCAAAGCAAGTATGTGAAAAAGTTAAAAATGAACTTGCTGGTATTGAAGATATGTCTAAAATTCAAAACATAATGTGTAAAATCAATGGGGAATTTGACATGTCTCAATTTGAAAATAAACTATCCAAAACAGGAGACCCTAATCTTAATCAAAACGAGAATCCCGCTAAAGTGGGTAATTTAATCAAAACAACAGACACTATTATGAATGAAGAAAAAACTATCGGATTTGAGTTCGGTGCGGTAGCTGCCTCTTTAGGTCTGAAAGACAAATTTGAAGTAAAGGATGTTATGGCTCGTATCTCAGATTTAATGTCTGTAGAAGCCAAACTGGATACCGCTAATAAAGCATTGAGTGATGCGCAAGTGGTAATTGCAGGAAAAGACGCTGCACTTCAGAATCTTCAGAAAGACTTGAATGAAGTAAACGCAGAACTGAGTGGTTACAAACAAAAAGAAGAAGAAGCTAAACAAGCCAAAATTGAAAGTCTTGTTCAGAATGCCATCGACGAAGGTAAAATTCTGGAGACAGCAAAAGAAGAATGGGTAACAATGGCAAAATCAAATTTTGAATTAGCTCAGAATACTCTCAATTCAATCCCGGTTCGTGAGAAAATCACAGAGCAGATTGCCTCAGACTCCGCAAATGTCGCTGATGCGGTAGATGCTTCAAAAACAGTGGAAGCAAAAATGGCCGAAAGAGTAAAGGCTGTAGTTGGGGAAAATTTTGAGTTTAAAAAACTCGGTTAATTAATTAGAAACTAAAACTTAACTAATAATGGCAAATACAGTAACTTTTGCACAAAACGGCTATGCTGGTGAAGTTCTTGAAGACTTGTTGACCTACACAGCTCAGGGCAACGATACTTACAGAGAAGGACTAATTCACATTAAGTCTGGCATTCAACACAAATACACTCTCCCTTCTGTGAAATTGGGAGACATTATTCAAGACAATGTTCCCACACCAACTTCAAATAACGGGGGTAAGGGTTCCGGTGGTGAAAATGAATATACATTCACTGAACGTTATCTGGAACCGCAAGAATTTATGATTTACCTTGAATTTAACCCTCGTGACTACGAAAAATACTGGAAGTTTGCGCAACCAGATGGAAATTTAGTTTTTCGTGAACTTGATCCGAAAATTCAAGCAACAATGTTGCGCTTGCTTATGGATAAAAAGGACGAGTTCATAGGTAATGCAATTTGGACTTCAGCTAAAGGCGGTGCGGCACAATCCGGTATTACGGAACCTGCTGATTGTACTAAGATCGGTGACAAAAAAGAGAAGTATTTTGATGGTGTTATCAAGCGTATCATTGATAATGTTAATGCGACAGATGCGACAACAGTGGCAGGTGGACAATGTATCATATCTGGAACAACCGAACTTACAGATGGAGCTTCTGTAGAGAAAGCTCTCTATGCTATGTGGAAAAAATGTCCGAAGCAAATCCGTAAGAAGTCAGGTCTTGTATTCATCATGGGCTGGGAAGCTTGGGATGCTTACGATCAATATTTATCAGATAAACAGGTTAAATATTCTGAGAACACTCAGGTTAATCAATATCGCTTCAAAGGCAAGAGAATAATTCCAATTGTCGGTATTCCGGAACATACAATCACGCTTGGTGAATTTAGTACAGGTATGGAATCTAACTTGTGGATGGGTGTCGATTATGCGAATGATACGGAAGTCTTGAAAATCGACCGTCTACAGGCTAATTCAGAGCTATTCTTTTTCCAGATGCGCATGAAAATGGATGTGAACATCGTCCGTCCGTCCGAAATCGTGGTTCATACGGCTTACAAAAAGAAAGCAGCCTCAGAAGGTGGTGCTTAATCACAATTCAAATCTAACCTAAAAGGGAGTGGAGAAAAACTCCATTCCCTTTTTCATTTAACAAAGAATATGGCAAGACCTAAAAAAGAACAGAAAGAAGAAGTAAATGAAATAGCTGTCTTAACGCATGAAAATGCAGTAGCAGACAACTCTTCGGAAAATAACACCAATATTACTTCAGAAGAAGATAAATCAAATGAAATAATTAAGATAGAAGGAACTACAACTCCGTCAGAAAAACCCAATAACACTTCCACGGAGTCAGAACCACAAATAAAGTTAGAAAAACATGTAGAGGATATTTTAAAAATATATCCACAATATGAATCTCTATATATTGATAGTGAAGGAGGTGTATTTACAACTGATACTAACCAAAATATCAGAGGTAAGGCTATTCTTTACAAAAATCCCTACCACAACTAAACCTTAAAATATATTATGGCATTAGGTAATGTTTCCATTAAAGATGTAACAGGTAACATCCCTGTTACATCTGTTTCAAATGAAAAAATCACTGGCCTGTTATTCGATACTTCCCTACAACCGAAATTGTTCACAGAGGGATATGGTAAGAATAACTTGTCAAAGTTAAAATTGGGTGATGTTTGCTACATCACAAGCCGTAAACAAGCAATCAAAGACTTCGGTATTATAGAAAGAGTTGAAGCCACTGAAGAAGAAGAGAATAACGTCAATTTCATGCACGGTATTCCGGCTTATCATATTTCTGAGTTCTTCCGGAATAGCGGTAATATTGACAGTTATGGCCGCTTATATGTTATGTTTGCAGATTGCTCTTCAAATTGGGATGCTATTGAGATCATGCAAAGGGCTGCTGGTGGAAAAATCAATCAACTTGGTATTTACACAGAACAGCCTCTTTGGAAAGTTAACGGAGATGAACCAAAATACAATTTGAACATTGTTACCTCTGTGAATGATAAGGCTGTTGCGTTAGCAGAACAGAATCAGCCGCTTTCTATCATTTTGGCCGCTAACTGTTCTAATACCGGATCGGATACAGCCGACGGAAAGAAAATCGACTTGAATAAAATCCCATCTTGCATCTGTGAGTGTAGTCGTACCAGCGTCATTTTTGGTCAAGCGCATGACGAGTTGATCTCCACAATGCAAAAACGCAATATAAACAATTCTCCGGTAGGTTTTCTGGGAGCTGTCATGGGGTGTCTTGCAAAAGCCAATGTACATGAATCAATAGCTTGGGTACAGCAATTTAATCTCTTTAGTGAAAAATTTCAAGACATTGAATTGGGATTTGGTGATATTAATCTAACATCAGGTGGTGACTTTACCAGTATTAACTTGTACGAGTCTTTATCTCCTGTACTTTTGGATGATTTGGATGATAAAGGATATATTTTCCCTATCAAATATAGTGGCCGTGAAAATGGTATCTATATTTCAAAAGACCAAACGTGTGCTAAAAATGATTTCCGTACAATTGCCCGGAACCGAACGATCAACAAATCACGAAGAGCTGTTAGAGATGTTTTACTTCCTTATGTGAACTCCCCGCTTCTTGTTAATCCATCAACAGGATTGCTGGCTCCATCTAAAATTACATCTTTCAAAAATCTGGTAAGCGACACTATTCAGAAAATGAAAACCGCACAGGAAATTTCTGGATTCTCAGTGACAATTGATCCCAATCAAAATGTCTTGATTGATGATACTTTAAGAATTTCTTATGTGATAGTTCCAGTAGGTGTAGCAACTCAAATACAGGTTGAAGAAGGATTATCACTAACCGAAAAAAAATAATAACCAATGGCAGTCATTAATAACGTAGCCTATAGCTGGAGTATGATTACACTTGCTTCAACAGCATTAGGTATAGATGAAGGAAGCACAACATTGGCCGGAGTATCCGGTATCAAATGGAATAAATCTCGTAAAATAGAACCCAATTATGGTATGGGTGGCAAGCCTGTTTCAAGAGGATTCGGAAACATTAGCTACTCAGCCTCAATCACAATGGATTACGCTACTCAGCAAATGTTGAGATCGACTTACGGGTCACTGATGGACATCGGAGAGTTCGACCTGATTGTATCCTTCGCTAACCCGTTAGCCTCGGACGATTGGACAACCACCACAGTCACTCTAAAAGGATGTATCTTTAGTGAGGATGGCATGGAATCGCAACAAGATGACACTAACATCACAAAAGAGTTCCAGTTGAATCCATTCGATATTCAGATCGGAGAAGGCGATACTATCTAAAAACCACAAATCCAAGAAAGGAGGGCATTTGCTCTCCTTTCTTTATAAACATAATTACCATCACCTCGCTATTCTTAGTAAAACGAATCATAAAATAGAATTAAAATTATGGAAGAAAAAACATTAACTCTCAAACAAGAGACAGAAATCAAAGAAAAAGCAATGAAGCTTAAAGAAGAACACAAGCTTCGTAAAGTGGTTCCTATGGTTGTATTTGGGGAAGTCGAACATAATGAAAAAGAAGTATATGTGGCTTATATGAAGGAACCTAATTTTCCTATGTTTTCAAAATTCATGGCCGCTTCTAAAAAAGACGAAGTGATGGCTATGAAGACACTGGCTAAAGACTGTTTTATCGACGGTGATAAGGAATTGGTGGACAATGAATCTCTATTCCTATTCGGCCTTATGGGACAACTATCTGAAATCATCACCACCCGCCAGAGCACTATCGTAAATTTTTAAGTGACTGGGTAGTAACAGACGAACAGCGCATGAGACAAAGGTGCATATATATTCGTCATTACTTTCCCGGTATTGATCTAAACAATATTTCAGACGAAGAATTTGCAATGCTTTCAGAGGATGCACTTTGGCTGCATCAACAAATGCTTATATCAAAAGCCTCTAACGCCCTTCTTGCTTAATTCTATACTTTCATCCCCTTACTGTACATAATCATGTTTCAGTAAGGGGATTTATTTTTACAACTTATATCCTATACCTAATGACAATGCAACAGTATGATTATCAAGAGAGTTATTTTTTATCTCACCAACAGATGTTATATTTCTCATAAAAGAAAGATTAAACATAACTCTTAACTTTTCATCGACATTATAATATGCTCCAATTTCCGGTTTAACACCAAATACAACTTTTTTAGAGTTATATTCATCTTTGTATCTTCTATCGTCAAATCTTGTATCACAATTTTCTCTCATTAAAAAATCTAAAGTGGGGGCAACACCCACATATAAAGTCACTTTGTCAAACGAATGCTTTACTCTAAAAGAAGTATTTACATGTAAATAATTTAATCTTGCTGTACGTCTTGCATATCCATAACGAGTCCATTCACCTTCTTGCAATACAGAGTAATCATATACAGTATCTTCTCCCCCCTTTTTTATGTATCCTATTTCGCTTGACAAATAGAACCAATCGTGTTCAAAATAATCACACCCCAGCATCACAGAATAAGTTGGACGTTTTTCATATAAATCTTCACCCTTCATCCAAGTGAAATTTAATCCATGTTCCAGCTTAATGACCTGAGAAAAGCCATTATTCACACTAACCACCAATAAAACAAGCACCAATAATGCAATCTTTTTCATAACTCTCTTTTTTTAGTTTTCACAAAGAGAACGCCTTCAAAATTGGTTTATTGCTTCGTAAAAAGGAAACAACATCAAAAACATAAATTATATAATTAATTACGTTGTTTTACTAATTTTTCACAATCAACAAAGCAATATAGTAAATCGCATAGCGTTTGAATATCCTTTGTTTCATTATAATATGGATACTTATTCCGTATAAATCAATTTTCGCCATTTCCAGCTATTCTTCATAAAGAATAAAAAGATATGGGAATACAAGACTATCAAATAAATTATGACATCCAAGTTCAAACCAAAGGCGTAAAGGAACTTACGTCATTAGCAGCAGCAGTTGACAAATTAAAATTTAGCGAAAATCAAGCAAGGAACTCTGTTGCAGCATTACAAGGAATGATGGATAAGATGGATGCCATATTTCGTCCAAAAGGTAAAAAAAGAGACATCAATTACAAAATAGATGTAGACACAAAAAAAACCGAAGAAAAGTTATTAAGGATCAGCTCATTACTTGATGAAATAAAAACTAAATCGCAAGGTATTAAGGTGGTTATCAATGCTGGTGAGAAATTAGATTCAAAAAGCATAAAGGCACAGGCTCAGGCTGTAATCAACAGTCAAATTGTCGAGCAAAGTAAGAAAGTTGGAAATCAAGGAAAGAAAAATGTTAAGGATACCATAAATTCATTGACTGAACCTATTAACAGGATTAACCAGCTAATAGGGAAAGTTAATGCAGCTCTTGTTAGTTTACAGACCGGACGAGAAATAAATATCAAAACCGATGTAGCCAAAGAGAGATTACAGGAAATACTCAGTTTGATGACTCAGATAAAGGGAGCATCAAAAATGACTCTGGGTATGGGAATGGGGAGTCCTCAAAAAGTATCACAAACTCAAAGTCAATCAAGTGGTAGTACAAAAATAGTTCCTGTTTCTCTTATGACAGGAAACAATGTCAAAAGCAACATCTCACCAGAATTAACACATGAACAATATAAAATTTTTGATAAAGCCCTTAGAGAGCAAGAAAAAGAGCACAAACGCAATGTAAAAGCTAAATTAGATGCGTTTCGTAAAAGAGGAATAGAAGAGCAAAAAAGAGCTGATCTTTTTGAACAGGCACGGGTTAGAGACGCATTGCGTAATGATAAAATTAATGAAAAAATTGAGCGGGACGCATTAAGAGAACAAGAAAGAGAACATAAACGTAATGTAAAAGCTAAATTAGATGCGTTTCGTAAAAGAGGAATAGAAGAGCAAAAAAG
>OGHO01000008.1_pt1 | contig 220603 bp, 224 predicted proteins | sample 1571421 | NCBI WGS metagenome assembly OGHO01 (sample SAMEA2581937, study PRJEB24529) | metagenome | biome: Human gut stool | place: China | collected 2011
AATTGCTTCTTTAAATAACATTTTAAAAACCTCCTTAACACTACAAAAATTCTAGCAGAAATCGGTTGAAATTATACGCTGATATCGGTTGGCTTTTGGAGGCTATAATGTCAATGTAGTTAAATAAAAATATGAAATTTATAATTGATTAAGCAGTACGAAAGGATTATAAAAGTTTTTTTGTATTGCTTTTTTTATCAAAAAATGATGGAAATAAATGGATTTGGAGGAGTAGTAAGAAATGTTTGAAGAATTATTAATATCAGTACTATTTATTATTGTTTTAATTATTTTGTGCATAATTTCTAATTTGTATTCAAAGAAGGAAAAAGAAACAATAAAAAATAACGATACTGATTGGATGAATATATTTAAAAAGAAAGAAAAAATAAATGAACTAAATAGATTATTGATAGATGAGTTAATTGAAGGCATTGTTGTTAGTGAAGATAGTAATATAAAAGTAATATTCAAATATGAAGATAAATATTTTGAGGCACTGGACTTTATAAATAAACAAAAATATGATATAATACTTTCAATTTAAAAACGAAAAACAAATACTTTTAAGTATTTTTTTAAATGATAGAAAATGGAAGTGATAAATAATGGATATGCATCAAAAAAGAGAAATGAGAAAAAATAAAAAAATGAACGCGGATACAAAAAGTTTACCATCAACAAATATCAACTGGTATCCAGGCCATATGGCTAAAACAAGAAGGCTTATAAAAGAAAACATTAACATGGTAGACATTATCTATGAAGTAGTAGACGCAAGGATACCTTTTTCATCTAAGATAAAGGATGTAGATGACTTAATAAAAGATAAACCTAAGATTATGATTATGACTAAAACTGATTTATGTGACATAAATAAAACTAGTATGTGTGCTAAAATGTATGAAAAAGAAGGTTATAAAGTTGTAATGGTAGATTTAATTAATAACAAAGGATTATCTGATATATATAGTGCAACTAGTCTTTTGCTAAAAAGTTTAGATGACAAAAGAGAAGCAAAAGGGCTTAAAAAACGTGCTTATAGAGCCTTAATAATTGGAATACCGAACGTTGGGAAGTCTACGTTAATAAACAGATTAGTAGGTAAAAAAGCTACTATAACAGGAGATAAACCTGGTGTTACTAAAAAGCTTTCTTGGATTAGAATAAATAAAGATTTAGAACTTTTAGATTCTCCTGGTATATTGTGGCCTAAAATAGATGATGAAAATCAAGCTTATAACTTAGCATCATTTTCTGCAATAAAAGAAGAGATTTTACCGCTTGGTAAGGTTGCATGCTACATTCTTGATACGATGGATAAAAAATACCCAGATAATTTATTTAATAGATATGGAAACATAAATTATGATAATGATGATGTCATTTTGGCATATGAGACAATTGGCAAGAAAAGAGGATGCATAGTATCAGGCGGAGATATTGACTATGATAAAGTATCTAGTATAATAATAAAGGATTTAAGAGAGGGGAAGTTAGGTAAAGTAACTTTTGATGAGGTGAACTAAAATGGAATTAAGCTTAATTGAATATTTAGAAAATAAAGGATTTGAAGCCGAAGAGATAGTTATGTTAGAGAGAAAGTCTATGGAAAATGATTCTTATACTAACATTAAAAAATATGAGTCAATATATAAGATTTTTGAGTTTGCAAACATAACCGATTATACAATTAATAAATTAATTGTTAATAATCCAGGATTATTAAATAAAAGTGACTTAGAAATAATAAAAATAGCTTATGTATGGAATAAAACGGGTGTTTTATTTGATGTTGAAGATAAAAAAAGAAGTATCAACGCAGAAAATATAAATAGAACTTTTTTACGTAATGAATATTTAAATACCTCTATAAGGATGAAAAATTCCCCAATATCGTTTAATGCGCTTGTTATGGGTGAAAAAAATTTTCAGGATGATTACTTTGGATTTTTGAATGGAAAATCTTTTTATCCTAGTTATGAAAATCTGTTATCTTTGTGGTTTAAAGATGATGGAATAAAAAACAAAGAAAAACACTTAAATGAATATTTATCACAGACTTCTTTAAAGTGGTATTTAGACTTATTAAGAAAGAAAAAGGAAATGCAAAATGGAAGTAGATCTATATAGCAACGAAAAAAGATTATGGAACTTAGGCTACGAAAATATCGCAGGATGTGATGAGGCAGGCCGTGGGCCACTTTTTGGACCTGTTGTTGCAGCATCAGTAATACTTCCTCATGATTTTGTTTTAGAAGGTTTAAATGATTCTAAAAAGCTATCCGAAAAGAAAAGAGAAAAATACTATCCTATCATAATGGAAAAAGCACTTGCAGTTTCAGTTTCTATAGTAGAAGCAGAAGAAATAGATAAAATAAACATATATGAAGCATCAAGACAAGGAATGCTAAGAGCGACTAACTCTTTAAAAGTAAAGCCTGATTACATAATAACGGACGCTATGCCACTTGATGGATTTACAAGTGTGCCACATGAGGCCATAATAAAAGGTGATGCTAAAAGTATAACGATTGCGGCAGCATCAGTAATAGCAAAAGTAACTCGTGATAGAATAATGTATGAAATAGATAAAGTACATCCCGAATACGAATTTAAAAAACATAAGGGTTATCCGACAAAAAAACACCTTGAACTAATAGAAAAGTATGGTATAATTGACGGATATAGGCGTACATATGGACCTGTTAAAAAATACATTAAGGAACATAAAACAAATAAGGAGGCATAAATTATGAGTAAAAACTTAGTAATAGTGGAATCTCCTACTAAGACTAAAGCAATAGAAAAATATTTAGGCAGTGATTATAAAGTAGTATCTAGTAAAGGTCACATAAGAGATCTTGCAACATCAGGTAAGTTTGGATTTGGCGTTGACTTAGAAAATCATTTTGAACCTAATTATGTTGCAATAAAAGGCAAGAAAAAAGATATTACAGCTTTAAAAAAAGATGCTGAAAAGGCTAAAATGGTTTATCTTGCAACCGACCCTGACCGTGAGGGAGAAGCTATTTCTTGGCATTTAAAAGATGCATTACAACTTAAAGATGAAGAGTATGAAAGAGTTGTTTTTAACGAAATTACAAAAAACGTTGTTAAAGATGCATTTAATCATACTAGAAAAATAGATGATGATTTAGTTCATAGTCAGGAAACTAGAAGAATACTAGATAGAATAATAGGCTTTAGGTTAAGCAAATTAATGCAGTCTAAAACAGGTGGTAAATCAGCAGGCAGAGTTCAGTCTGTTGCACTTAAATTAATAGTAGATCGTGAAAGAGAAATAGAAAGTTTTAAAGAAGAAGAATACTGGACCGTAACTGCTAAATTTGCTGATATGGAAGCTTCCTTAGATACTGTAGATGGTAAAAAGGCAGATTTAAAAACAGAAGAAGAAACAGATAAGGTAATAAATGGTTTAGATAGTAAATTCGTAATATCAAATTATGAAACAAAAGCTAAGAAAAAGGCTTCTAAATATCCTTTTATTACGTCAACTATGCAGCAAGAAGCAATTTCTAAACTAGGTTTTTCTTCTAAAAAGACCATGCAAGTAGCTCAAAAATTATATGAAGGTATAGATATAGAAAATGATACGATTGGTTTAATAACTTACATGAGAACTGATTCTGTAAGATTATCTGATGAGTTTATTAAATCTAGTTATGCTTATATAAGAGATTCTTATGGAGAAGAGTATATAGGCCACGTAAAAAAATCTAAAAAACGTGAAAACGTTCAAGATGCACATGAAGCTATTCGTCCATCTAGTATAAATAGAACGCCTGACTCTATAAAGAAATATCTAACAAAAGATGAATTTAAACTATATGAAATGATTTATGCAAGAGCACTTGCTTCCCTAATGGCAGATGCTAAGTTAAATCAAACAACAATCACTTTGGATAATAATAACACAACGTTTAAAACAACAGGAAGTGTACTTATATTTGAAGGTTACTTAAAAGTTTATGGCAAGTTTGAGTCATCAGAAGATAAGGTTCTTCCTAAATTAAAAGTAAATGATGAACTTATAGCAGACGAAATAGTAAAGGATCAACACTTTACTAAACCTCCAGCTAGATATACCGAAGCTAAGCTTATTAAAGCAATGGAAGAGTTAGGAATAGGGCGTCCTTCTACTTATGCATCAACGATTAGTACTTTAACGCAAAGAGGATATGTTAAAATAATAGAAAAAAAACTTAATCCTACTGAAGTTGGAATTACAACGACGGATAAATTACAAGAATTCTTTAGTGATTTAATAAACGTTAAATATACAGCTAAGATGGAAGAAGACTTAGACAAGGTAGCAGAAGGTAAGAAGATATGGTATAAAATTCTAGAATCATTTTATAAGGAATTTGAACCAGAAGTTGAAAACGCATTTGATAAAATGGAGAAAAAAGAAGATGAAGAAACCGGAGAAGTATGCCCTAAATGTGGTAAGCCTATGGTTATAAAAAACGGACGATACGGTAAATTTGAAGCTTGCTCTGGATATCCTGAATGTAAATATATTAAACCAAAGGAAAAAGCACCTCAAGTTGAAGTTTGTGACTGTCCTAAATGTGGTGGCAAAATAGTCGAGAGAAAAACTAAAAGAGGAAAAGTATTTTATGGATGCAGTAATTTTCCAAAATGTAAAGTTGCTGTTTGGGATAAGCCTACTGGAGAGTTATGTCCTGAATGCCATAGTCTTTTAGTTACTGATAAAGAAGGAATAGTAAAGTGCAATTCTTGCGATTACAAAAAATAGTTTTTACTATTTCTTTTTTTTGTATACCAAACATTTGTATCTTTACAATGTTAAACATTTGTGGTATTCTTAGAAGGTCAGTTTAAATTATGACATTTAAATGATTAGTTATATTTATTTTGAATATAATATAATCGGATAAAGAGGTTGATTTAATTGAATTTAATGAATAAAATATATAAAGATAAAGAATTTATGAGTGTTGCATCTCCAATTCTAAGTCATAAGGAATTTTTAAAAACCAAGTCAATTGTACATCATGGTAATACTAGATATAATCATTCTGTTAGAGTTTCTTATACAGCATTTAAATTATCGAAAATGTTAGGTTTTGATACAAATGCGGTTATTAGAGCTGGTGCTTTACATGATTTCTTCTTGGTTAGAGATGATAAAAATATTATGACATCAACAAAAATGTTAATTGATCATCCAAAAATGGCAAAAGAAAATGCAATTAAATATTTTGGGGTAAATGAAAAAGAACAGAATATAATAGAATCACATATGTTTCCAATTTCAAATATTGCTCCTAAATCTAAAGAAGCTTGGATGGTGTCCTTATCGGATAAGATAGTTGCAGCTTTTGAAGGAATAGCACGTGCTAAAGCACAAATAGGTGTTTGGATGGTGTTCTTAGTTAATTTTATAAGATAATAAAAAATACATAAACTTAAGATGGTTATGTATTTTTATTTTTTTTAAATAAAGTGGCGTCCCCGGCGCGATTCGAACGCGCGACCACTCGCTTAGGAGGCGAGTGCTCTATCCAGCTGAGCTACGAGGACGTGCAAATACATTATAACATAAAAATTAAAGATGTGGTATAATATATCTATATTGGAGGAATTTTTATGATACTAGATGAAAACAAAGAAAAACTTGATAAGATATTTAAAAAGTATAATTTATTATTAGATGAAAAAGATGAGATATATAGTGTTATAGAATCTATTTTTTTGCATGATGAATTTCAAAAAAGGATGACTAGTGAGTTTCCACATCACGGTGAAATAACACTTGGCGAGCATATTTTAGAAGATACTATTGTTACGTATTTATTGTCAAAAAAACACAGAAATGAGCCTACTTTTGAAATGGAAATCGCTTTAAGAATAGCTATGATGCATGATTTATATGAACTGCCTTGGCAAAATAACCCGGCGGCAGATACAAAACACTTTTTTAATAAGCATGGATTTAGACATCCAATTGAAGCTGTTATAAATGGAAATGCTTGGTATCCAGAGATTTTTGAAGCTAAAGATGATGCTGAAAAAATAATAGACGGAGTTGTTCATCATATGTATCCACTTCCTGTAACTTCATTTAAAGACAGCCTTGATAATCCTCTTGAATTAAAAAACTTTAAAAGAGTAAATTTATTAGATAGTACAAATAAGGAAATATTAACAAATTCTTCTAACAGAAGAAAAATAGGGCCTGTTTCCCTTGCAACTAGTAAATATAAAGAAGGAAGAATAATGAGTAATGCTGATAAAATAGTTTCAATGTCTAATTTTAAGGGTGCTAACATAAATGATCTAACGGCACTTCTAACTGGAAATAATAAGAATTTAGAAGATCAAGGAAGAAGTAAATAACTTTATGAAAAGAGCAGTTGTCTTATCAGGTGGCGGAGCTAAAGGAGCTTACGAAATAGGTGTTTGGAAAGCACTTAAAAGACTTTCTATTAATTATGATATAGTATGTGGAACATCAGTTGGGGCATTAAATGGAGTATTAATGGTTCAAAAAGATTATTTTAAAGCACTTAAATTGTGGTATTACATGGATTATAGCAAGGTAATTGATATTGAGATAAAAAAGAAGTATGCGAGCAAAAAAGGGAAAGAAGAAATATTAGGAAAGTATGCAAAAGGTGCTTTAAAAGGAGGACTTGAACTTTCCGGACTAAGCCAGGTTATAGATAAGGTACTTAACAAGGATAAATTTTTTAAATCAAACATTAATTATGGCCTTGTTACTACTCATTTTCCTTCATTAAGGCCTAAATTAGTAAAAAAAGATGATCTTACAGAAGATGATGCAAAAAGTTATATGTTAGCTTCTGCTTCTTGTTTTCCAGCATTTAAACCTACTAAAATAGGCAAAAATTTATATATTGATGGTGGATATTATGATAATATGCCGATTAATTTTGCAATTAGTATGGGAGCAGATGAAGTAATCGCAGTAGATTTAAAAGCAGTTGGGATGGTAAGAGAAGTTAAGGATAAAAACGTTAAAATAACTTATATAACACCAAAAAATGATTTAGGCAGCTTCCTTGCTTTTGAAAAAGATTACTCAAGAAAAGCCATTAGTTTTGGCTATAATGATACTATGAAGACATATAAAATGCTTGATGGTAACATATATACATTTAAAAAAGGAAGCCTTGATAGGAATTATAAAAGAATGCATGATAAATTTAATTATTACATTGATTTATTCTTAAATAAAGTTGCTAAGCTAAAGTTTAAGAAGATAACATTAAGTGATAATACTAAATACTTTAATGATGTATTAGAAAATACGCTAAAAGCATTTGACATAGATGAAGCTAAAATATATAGAGCGTCTTTTGCAAACGTATTAATTAAAAAAGAATTTTTAAAGTGTGAAATTAAAAAGTTTAATACTATTAAAAAAGCCATTAAAAATAATAGTTTAAAAAAAGCATTTGTGTCTAAAGAACTAATCTGCTACATACATAATGAAATAGAAAAAGAAAATAAAAGATTAATAAATGATTTAGCAATAATGTTTCCAAATGCATTTTTATGTGCTTTATACATTAAAACAATAGAAAGGTAAGATATGAATAACATTAAAAAGCCACGTCTAAAAAAGAATTTGGATAAAGGATATCTAAACGAAATAAAAGGTAGTGACATTATATGTGATTTATCCTTTAGTGATGAAAAATCTTTAAATGATATAAAAGATATAGAGTTTAATGGCTGCTTATTTAAAAATATTGATTTTAGTAATTGTAGGCTTAAAAACATAGATTTTATTAATTGTTCATTTGAATCTTGTAATTTACCTAATATGGATATATGTGAAAAGCTTATTTCTAGATGTGAGTTTATAAATTCATCGTTAGTAGGTTTTTCTGTTATAGAATCTAATTTGAAAGACGTTTCATTTTATAATTCTAACATTTCTTATATGAATATGTCTTCTAAATTAAAAAACGTTTCGTTTACGAACTCTAATATGACTGGGGCAAGATTGTTTGAAAATGAATTTAATAATGTTATAATAGATAAGTGTAATCTTACTGATGCAGAAATATATAAAACTAAGTTAGATAATATGGACTTATCTAACTCGGTATTAAATGGTATAAATTCTGATTTAGAAAGTATAAAAGGTGTTACAACCGATTTAACAGGTATTTGCGCTATTGCAAGATTATTTAATATAAATATTAAATTTTGAGGTGAAAAAATGAACGAAGAAAAAACGAAAGTATTTGAAAAAGAACTAAGTTACATAAATAATCCAAGATATAAAGAGGGAGCCCAAAAACTAATTAGTTTGCTTCCTGACTACTTTTTTGAAGTTCCGGCATCTTCAACAGGAAAGTATCATCCTAGTTTTGCATTAGGAAGTGGTGGCCTTGTTAGACATACAAAAGTAGCGGTTAGATTTGCTTACGAAATGTTTAACGACGAAAGTATAACAGGTGCTTATTCTAAAAATGAAAAGGATTTAATGATAATATCTTTAATTATGCATGATGGACTAAAATCAGGTCTTGAAAAATCTCAGTATACAAAGTTTGAACACCCACTTTTAGTGTGCGACTATATAAAAGAAAACAAAGATAAACTAACCTTTACCGATAAGGAAATAGAATTTATGTGTCACGTTATATCATCACATATGGGGCCTTGGAATACCAATAATTATAGTAATATAGTACTTCCTAAACCAGAGTCTAAATTTCAAAGATTTGTTCATATGTGTGATTATTTAGCAAGCCGCAAAGTAATAGATGTTAAATTTGACAGTGAAAACAACATAGAGGAGTGATTTTATGTTAATAAAAAGATTTATTGTATTTGATTTAGACATATTTATATATGATTTAAAAAAAGAACTTGATAGTAAAAATATGGATTATGTAATGATTATCGAAGATGGATACTGTGAAATTCATATAGGTGATTTAATATATTTTTTATATAATATGAATGAAATTAAAGCAGACGTTATAAATTCAAATATTGATCTAGATAAAATAATCGGATATAATCCATATTGTGATATGGATAACATAAATATTAAAAAAAAGAGCAAAAAATTTAACATTTCTAAAAAGAAACAAATGAAATATGAAAATAACAAATATAAACCGAAAAATGACAAGCAGATAAAAACAATGTTTAAGTAGAAAAGTATAAACGTTTTTATATTTCAAAATTAAAGGTTAAAAATAAGGAACTTCGTGAAAACGAAAGTTTTTTTATTAATTGGATATTGACAATATGAACATATATTCATATAATGAAGAAGTAAAAATAGAAAGAAGGTTATTATGAAGTTATTAGATGATGATAAAATAATAGATTTATCCGAGTTATTTAAAATGTTTGGTGACTCAACAAGAGTTAAGATAATGAACGTTTTAATAAACGGAGAAATGTGTGTTAGTGATATATCAGAAAAAATAAAGGTAAGTCAGTCTGCGGTATCTCACCAACTTAGGATACTTAAGGATTCAAAGCTTGTTAAGTATAGAAAAGAAGGAAACTTAACATATTATTTTTTAGCGGATGATCATGTAGAAAAAATATTTTTGATGGGATGTGAACATATAAATGAAATATAAATTTAAATTAAGTTCTTTAGATTGTGCGGGATGTGCTTTAGAAATTGAAAAAAAACTAAATGAAAATGATGAGATAGATTATGCAAGCGTCAATTTTTCTAAACTTATGATAACGGTTACAACAAAAGCGCAAAATCCTAAAAAATTAGTTTCTGATATCGTAAAAAAGGTAGAGCCAGAAAGTAAGGTAATGGATTTAAATGAATCATATGAAAATAAAGGTAAGTTTAAATTTCACATAATAAGACTTTTAGTTGGAATTATTTTTATGATAATAGGTATGTGCCAAAAAGGCATACTTTCAAATGTTTTTATAGTACTTAGTTATGTAACTCTTTTATATAGAACGTTTACTAATGCTATAAAATTACTATTTAAATCTAAAACGGTAAACGAAAATATGCTTGTTACAATATCTTGTGTTGGGGCTTATTTAACTGGTAATACTCATGAAGGGTTAATGGTTATTATTTTGTACGAAATAGGTAAAATACTAGAAGAGGTAGCAGTTAATAATTCTAGACGCTCAATAAGCGATTTAATGGATATAAAGCCAGAGGTTGCTAACTTAAAAAAAGGTGATGAAATATTAACGGTAGATCCAAAAGATGTAAAAATAGGGGATGTAATAATAGTTAAAAAAGGTGATGAGATACCTCTTGATGGTATTATTATAAAAGGAAGTTCTAAATTAAATACGGCAGCATTAACTGGTGAGTCTGATTTAAAAAATGTTAATAAAGGAGATAAAGTGTTATCTGGCTCTATTAATACACTTTCTGTTATCGAGATAAAAGTTGAAAGCTTATATGAAGATAGCACGGTATCCAAAATACTAGAATTAACGGAAAATGCAAGTGATAGAAAAGCTAAATGTGAAAACTTTGTATCTAAGGCAGCAAAGGTTTATACCCCAATTATTATGATACTTGCACTTTTAATAGCACTTATTCTTCCATTATTTGGTTTAAGTTTTAAAGTGTCTATTTATAGAGCTTTAGTATTTTTAGTAGTATCTTGTCCTTGTGCAATTGCAATAAGTGTACCACTTGGATACTTCTCTGGAATAGGAAAAGCATCTAAAGAAGGAATCTTGGTTAAGGGAAGTGATTATTTAGAATTACTTTCATCAGTAAATAAAATTGTATTTGATAAAACTGGAACCATAACAACTGGTATATCAAATGATTATAAGTTAGAAATATTAGATGATAAATACAAAGAAAAAGATATAATTAACTATTACGTAAAAGGTGAGGCTTTATCAAATCATCCACTTGCAAAATCAGTACTTAACGTGTTTAATAAAAAGGTAAGTACAAAAGATGTTTTAAATTATAAGGAAACGGCTGGTAAGGGAATCTCTTACGAAATAGATGGTAAAAAAATTAAAATAGGTTCATCTTCATTTGTTAATGCAAGTGATAAAGATAGTTATATTTATTTAAAAATTGATGGAAAAGTAGCAGCTAAACTAAAATTAATAGATGATATAAAGAAAGACTCTATATCTGCTATTTTAGAACTTAAAAAACAAAATATTAAAACGTTTATGTTTACTGGAGATAAAAAGAAATCAGCAGAGGCTGTGGCTAAAAAAACTGGCGTAGATGAAGTTTTTTATGAGATGCTTCCAGATGATAAATATAAAAAGCTTGATAAGATAATAAAAGAAAATGATAAGAAAACGGCGTTTGTGGGAGATGGAATAAATGATGCTCCATCGCTTGCACTTTCTGATGTTGGAATTTCAATGGGAATGAGAGGAAGCGCATCTGCGATTGAAGCTTCGGACGTAGTTATTATGAATGATAGTTTAAGCAAAATACCAGAAGCTATTAAAATATCAAAATTTACTAAAAAAATAATCAAACAAAACCTTATATTTGCTATAGGAGTAAAGGTATTAGTATTAGTTTTAAGCGCTATTGGAGTAGCTAATATGTGGCAGGCTGTTTTCGCTGATACTGGCGTTACTTTACTTACTATTTTAAACACTACGAGAATTTTAAGAAAGAAATAAAAAATAAATACATTTTATTGTACTATTAAATATAATATGATAGAATGTATTTGAAATGCCTCCTTAGTTAAGTGGTATAACGCAGCCATGGTAAGGCTGAATTGTAAGTTCGATTCTTACAGGAGGCACCATAATTAATGGAAAATCCATTTTTTGGAATAACATAAAAAATACTTCAAATTAAATTGAAAGTAGTTTTATTTTGGTAGTTTAATAACACGTTTGTAAATTGGCATATTAATCAGAATAAGTAAAAGTGTTTGATTTTTTGGTTACTGTAGTATATAATATCATACAAAAAGGGAGGCATATTAAAATGAATTTTAATGAAAAACAATCAAAAGAAATTTATGAATTTATAATGAAATATAATTCAGATGAAGGATTTAAGAGTAATATTCAAAATTTATATAATAAAGAAATAAGCAAATTATCAATTTTACATATATATGCATTAGAAGAAATTTTAAGGTATGGAACTAAAGGAATATTTAACAAGTTTGTTGACATAAAAGGAACGTATACCGAAGATCAAGCCGTAGATTTATTTGATGGATTTATAAAATTGTTAAATAATGATCAAAATTTTAAACAATATAAAATAGAACAATTAAAAAAATCACCAGAGACATTATCAGCGATTGAAATGTTTGCCTTCCAATTAATTAGTAGTACTAAAAGTCAAAAAGAACAAATTCATGAAGAAGTGACTGATGAATTAGAATATGATCCGTTAACCCCAATTTTATATTCTAATGATAAACAGATAAGAAAAACATTGGAAAATTTACTTTTTGGAGAATTTGTTCATCATATGTTAGAATTACCTGCTATGAAACCTGTTAAGGCTAGACAAAAAGAAGTTGGTATGATAGCTAATATTGATAAACCACTTATAATAGAAAAAATAAGAGAAGTTTTTTTATCACAAGACTCTATGTCACAATTTAAACAAACAATAGACAATAGATATGTTAAAGTCAAAATGGCTTTATTATTGGGTAAAGGAGAAGAGGCATTTGAACAATATTTGAAATACAATACTAATATTAGTTCTTATGAAATTCTTGGTATAAAGAAAAATAACATTACTGAAGATATGTATAATTATTTTACAGATATGTTTAATAGGTGGGACGAACGAGATAACGGTCCAAAAAAATAATGAAAACTTATAATATAATATTTACTAATGAGGTGATTGCATGCGATTTATAGATAAGATTAAAAAGAAATTAACTGAAGAAGAGTTTTCTTTTGAACTATTAAATTATTGTAAAGATGAGTTTCAACATGGCGGTTTTGATGAAAAAGATAAAGCCGAATTTAGAATGCTGTTTGGTGAAAATATAAAAAAATATTTATCATGTTTAACGCAACAACAAATTAATCAAATAACTCAAGTTTGTATTGATAGAGGTATTTTTGATACTAAAGATATATTATTTTTAGATGGAGCAGCATTTGCTGTAAAATTTCGTGAGCCATCCTTTGAAACTTATCAAGAAAGGACTGATTTTATTTGGATGTCCGAAGAATATAAGTATTGTGATTTTTTAGATTTTAATTTTTTCTTCACCAATAAACAACTCGCTAGAAAAGATAAATTATTTTTAGAAAGATTGAGAAATGAATTAAATGAAATTTTTACCAAATATTATAATATTACAACTTTTCCGGAAAAACTAGGATACAATTACGGAACGAATCAGGAAGTTGCTATTAAATGTGATGCTGAACAAATTATTAATGGATTAAACAATAATACTTCATTTTCAATTTCAATTATATGTAATATAAAAGGTACTAATGAAATCCTTTTAACTAAATTAGCATATAATCCATATGGTGAAAAATTAATATTAATTGAGGAAATGAATAAAAATGCTACTAAACTATCAGAAATATTAAATGAAAAAAATAAAGCAGAAGATAGTGATTTATCCTATTTTGAGGAAGTTATGAATCCTTTTATAAAAAAATCAAACAGTGTCAAGTTAAAAAAATATATTGATGCGCAAACTGGAAGAGTCTTTAAAGAATCAGATGAAGAAATCAAAAGAGAAAGTTATGCATCATTATCACAATCTGGAATAAATAAGCCAGAATCTAAAGATAAACATGTTTTAACATTAAAGAAGGCAAGAAAGTAAGTTGAAATGCTTTCTTTTTATTTTAATAACGTGCGTAACATAATTGCAGGTTTATTACTTATTATTATCTTTTACTTAAGAATTGTTAGACTCTTTTTTATCAACACTGCGAATTAGTAGAAAACTCGATTTTGTGATAAAATGTTTATTAGAACTATGAGTTATATTTAACTATGGAGGCAAGTATGAAATCACTATATAATTTAAGATATGAAACACTTAATTTAAAAAACTTGGATACTGCATTTAAAATTCAAAAAGACACATGGCCTGATGACCCAGATTATCATGATCTTTATGATAAATCCGTAAATAAAAAGGATGATAATTGTTTTTTTCTGGTTTATGACGGCGACGCTTTAGTTGGAATAACTGGTGTGGATGTCTATAACAAGTATCCAGATACTATATGGCTTGATTGGTTTACTATTTTGCCTCAACACAGAAGAAAAGGATATGGCAAAAAAGTATTATTGGATACAATAAATTATTGCCGTAGTCTGAAGAAATTTGATTGCTTTAGAGTTGACACTACATATTATGAAAATAGACCAGCACTAGTTTTATATGATAAAATTATGCAGTTAAAAGAAAATTATACAATTGAAGATACTGAAACTAATAAAAATAATTATATAATATACAGTTATAGTTTAAACGGCAGATTGCAGCCTTGGAACAATAGATACCTTGGCCTTAAAGATTATTACGATAAATGCAATTGAAATGAGTTTAAAAAAGTATTAAATTAATGAAAAAAATAACACAATTTAATTCATTATAAATTTGTTATGTTTTACGTATTTAGTCTGTATTATTGATATTAAATATAAAGGAGAGAAAATATGAATCTCAGACCATATAAAAAAGAAGATGCAACTAAAATATTAAGTTGGATAAAAAACGAAAGAGAGTTTAGATTATGGAGTGCAGATAGATATAAAAATTATCCGTGTCAACCTTCTAATATAAATAATAATTATTTAAATTGTATGAAAGCATCTTCTTTTTATGCTTTAACTTTAGAGGATAATGGAAATGTTGTAGGGCATTTAATATTAAGAAATCCAGGTGAAGATAAATCTGTTGTTAGGTTAGGTTTTATAATAATTGATGATAGCATCAGGAAAAAAGGATATGGAAAGAAGCTAATTAAAGAAGCAATTAAGTATACTAAGGAAAACATCGGAGCAAAAGAAATCAATCTAGGTGTTTTTACAAATAATTTAGGTGCTTACGAGTGCTATAAAGCAGCCGGATTTAAGGTTACTAACATTATAAAAGATGCATTTTTATTTTATAATGAAAAATGTGATTGCACTGAAATGGTTTTAGATGAACAATTATAATTATTAATAATACTTTTAGGAGGTAATAAAATGGAAGATATTGTTATTGGTGAACTTACGCTTGTTAATTTTAATTCTAATGATAAAACGCATCTTATGACACTAAAAAAACTTGCTAAGGATTCTGATATAACATCAAGGTTTAATGGCTTTTTGCAGCATTTGAATAATAAAAATAGTAATTTTTTTAATAAGGGATTTTTTGTTCGGGATGAAGAAAATTTAATTGGTTATATCGATTTAAGTAATTTTAATGAAGAAGAAAAAGCTGTATATATAAGGCAAGCAATTTTTAAGGAATATAGAGGAAATAAAGAAAAAAGATATGGAACACTTCTTTTAAATGAAATAACAGATTACATATTTAGTAATTATCCTATGATACATTATATAAAAGCTAGAATTCATCATGATAATCTAAGTAGTATGAAGATGGCTTGGAATTGTGGTTTTAGTAATGATGAAGAAATATTTAGTAAAGAAAATCCTTACATCAAAAATAAGCTAAAATAAATTTAAATGGTCTTTTGACTATTTTTTCTTTTAAATATTTACAAAAACATTTGTTCGTGATAAAATTAAATAGAAGTAAAAAGTAAGAAAGGAATAAATAATATGTATTCTTATATAAAAGGTATTATAACAATTATTGATACAAGTTATGTTGTGTTAGAAAATAACGGAATTGGATATATGATATACGTTGCAAATCCATATTCATATAAAGAAAATGAAGAGGTTATTATATATTTATATCAGCAGATAAGAGAAGATGAAAATACTTTGTATGGTTTTAAAACTAAGGATGATAAAGACTTATTCTTAAAACTCATAAGTGTTAAAGGTCTTGGTTGTAAAATGGCTCTTCCGATGCTTTCAGGTGATAATAAAGATGCTATTTTAGATGCGATAGATACCGGAAACGTAAGTTACTTAAAGAAGTTTCCTAAGATTGGTGATAAGGTTGCAAGGCAAATAATTCTTGACTTAAAAGGTAAACTTGCTAGTGATGATAAAAAAGATAGTTTAAATAATTTTGAAGAACTTACTGAAACGCTTAAGTCACTTGGATATAAGCCTAATGATATTAAGAAAGTATTGCCTAAATTAGATGCATCTATTTCTTTGGAAAAACAGGTTAAAGAGGCACTTAAATTATTATTAAAATAAGAAAGGACTAAATTATGGATAATAGATTAGTTACAGGAGATAAATTAAAGGAAGATGGGTTTGAGTCTAGTATTAGACCACAAACTATTGATGAATATATTGGACAAAAAGATATAAAAGAGAATATAAAAATATTCATGTCTGCTGCTAAAATGAGGGGCGAAGCATTAGACCACGTATTGTTATATGGTCCTCCAGGGCTTGGTAAAACAACGTTATCTTACGTAATAGCAAATGAGATGGGGGCATCCATTAAAACAGCATCAGGACCTGCTATTGAAAAATCAGGTGATTTAGCAGCTATTTTATCTTCGCTAGAAGAAGGGGACGTACTGTTTATTGATGAAATACATAGAATTCCAAGATTTGTTGAAGAGATTTTATACTCAGCAATGGAAGATTTTACGCTTGACATTATAGTAGGAGGAGAAGGCTCTAATCGTAATATAAGAATTGATTTACCACATTTTACTTTAATTGGAGCAACTACTCGTGCAGGAGATTTATCAGCACCTTTAAGAGATAGATTTGGAATAGTTTCAAAACTTAATTATTATACGGAAGATGAAATAACAGAAATTATTAAAAGAAGTTCTAGGGTTCTTGATTTAACAATTGAAGAAGATGCGGCCCGTGAACTTGCTAATAGATGTAGAAGAACTCCTAGAATTGCAAATAGACTACTTAAACGCGTTAGTGATTTTGCTTTAGTTAAGGGAGATGGTACAATAACAATTGATATTACTAAGTATGCTCTTGATTCGTTAAAGGTTGATAAGTTAGGTTTAGATGAAGTAGACTATGAACTATTAAAAACCATAATTTATAAATTTAATGGTGGTCCTGTTGGGGTTGAAGCGGTTGCAGCATCAATTGGTGAAGAAGTATCAACGATAGAGGATGTTTGTGAACCTTATCTTCTGCAGATAGGTTATTTAAAAAGAACCCCAAGAGGTAGGATAGTAACGGACTTAGCATATAAGCATTTAAATATATCAAAAGAGGGTAAGTAATTGATATTTTAATAAAAAAAGATTATAATAAGTACTTGTTTAGTATTTATTATTTTTTTATTTGGGAGGGAAATTTATGAAAACAGAAGATTTTGACTATGATTTACCAAAAGAGTTAATTGCACAAACTCCTTTAAAAAACAGAAATGCATCACGTATGATGGTGCTTGATAAAGAAACTGGAGAGTATGCTGACAAACATTTTACTGACTTAATAGACTATCTAAATCCTGGTGATACTTTGGTTCTTAATGATACAAAAGTAATACCAGCTAGACTTATAGGACATAAACCTGATACAGGAGCAGTAATAGAAGTATTAATGTTAAAGGATTTAGGGGATGATGAGTGGGAGTGTTTAACAAAGCCTGCTAAGAGAATAAAAGAAGGAACCATTGTTAAGTTTTCAGATGAGTTATCTTGTAAGTGTACGTTTGTAGGTGATGATGGTATAAGACATTATAAATTCATTTATGATGGAATATTTTTAGAAATATTAGATAGATTAGGAGAAATGCCACTTCCACCATACATTACTGAGAAATTAGATGATAAAAATAGATATCAAACAGTTTATGCTAAAAATCCTGGATCAGCAGCAGCACCAACAGCAGGACTTCATTTTACTAAGGAATACCTAGAAAAGGTAAAACAAAAAGGCGTAAATATAGCTTACGTAACATTACACGTTGGGCTTGGAACTTTTAGACCAGTAGTTGTTGAAGATGTTACAAAGCATGATATGCATTCTGAGTATTACATATTAAGTAGTGAAGTTGCAGATTTACTTAATAAAACAAGAGATGCTGGTAAAAGAATAGTTGCGGTAGGTACAACATCAACTAGGGTACTTGAGACGGTAGCGGATAGTAATGGTCACTTTAAAATGCAAAGTGGAAATACCAAGATATTTATTTATCCTGGATATAAATTTCATGGCATAGATGCTCTTTTAACTAATTTTCACTTGCCAAAGTCAACACTTATTATGTTAATTAGTGCTTTAGCTGGAAAGGAAAATGTGCTTAACGCATACAAACACGCAGTAAAAGAAAAATACAGATTCTTCTCGTTTGGAGACTGTATGTTCATAAAATAAAAATAATTATATAAAATTAAATGGAGGATAATTATGATAAACAAAAGAACGTTATATAACATAAGAAGAGAATCAGGACTTGATTATAATAACAAGGATCAAATAGAATCAGCTTTAAGAATGGCTAATTTTGCAATGCATGAGCTTGAAGAAAATTCATGTGAAAACAAAAATGAAGTATTACTTTCATTATATAAAAACACATCACTTTTAAAGGAATTATTATCTGATGGTGTTATGAAGGCTAAATATATGAATGATGTTATTGCTCTTAAGATAAGAATGAAAGAGTTAGAAGCTAAAGAAAAAATAGAAAACTTTAAAATAGATGATTTAATAAGTTTTTTAGATACTTTAACAGAAACTTTAAACATAGAAGAAAATATTCAAAAGAATAAGAAAGAAAACACATTAAGCTATAAAGACATAACTAGTAAAGATAGTCAAAATTACTATATGGGTAAAGAAAATGATACAATTGCAGTATCTAGACCAAGTTACATTGCATCAAGAGTTTGTAGTGCGGCAATCTATGCTACTTGTAAGACGTTTAAAGAAGTAACAAAAGGTGCATCAAAAACTTTAAAAAGAAATTATAAGAAAAATATTTAGTTCTTTTGCTAAATATTTTTTATTATGTTATAATTTCAAATGGTGATTTTATGGGAAAAATTAAATATGAATTAATAAAAAATAATAAGGATGATGAAAACGTAAGATTGGGCATATTACATACTAACCATGGTGATTATGAAACACCACTATTCATGCCAGTTGGAACGCTTGCAAACGTAAAAACGTTGATGCCGGAAGAGTTAAAGGCTTGTGGTTCTGCGGTTGTTCTTTCTAATACATATCATTTATGGTTAAGACCTGGTGAAGATATCGTAAAAAAAGCAGGCGGCCTTAATAAGTTTATGAATTATGATGGACCAACTCTTACTGATTCAGGTGGATTTCAAGTGTTTTCACTTGCAAAACCTAAAGATATATCCGAAGAGGGAGTTAAGTTTAAAAGTCACATAGATGGTAAAAACTTATTTTTAACTCCGGAAAAATCAATTCAAATTCAAAATAAATTAGACTCTGATATAGCGATGAGTTTTGATGAATGCATACCTTATCCAGCAACTAGAAGTTATGTTGAAAAATCAGTAGAAAGAACACTTCGTTGGGCTAAAAGAGGTAAAGAGGTTTTTAATAATCCTAATCAATCTTTATTTGGCATCGTTCAAGGTGGTGAGTTTGAGGACCAAAGAAAAAAAAGTGCTATCAAGACGGCTGAGATGGACTTTGATGGATATTCTATAGGAGGAACATCTGTTGGAGAGCCTAAAGATGTTATGTATAAAATGATTTCTGATGCAACACTTTATTTACCGAAAGATAAACCTAGGTATTTAATGGGTGTTGGTGAACCAATAGATTTACTTGAGGGAGTATCCCGTGGTATTGATATGTTTGACTGTGTACTTCCAACCCGTCTTGCAAGACATGGAAATTGCTTTACAAGAAATGGCCGTATTAATATTAAGAATGCTAAATATAAAGAGGATTTTACTCCAATTGAAGATACTTGTGACTGTTATACATGCAAGAACTTTACAAAGGCTTACGTTAGACATTTAATAACGTCTGGTGAAGTAAATGGCGGAAGACTTTTATCAATTCATAATATTAGATTTTTAATTAAGGAAATGGAAGAGATAAGAGAAGCTATTAGAAATGACTGTTTTGATGAATATAAAGAAGAATTTATAAGTAAGTATAAAAAACAAAAATAGACGTTTATTTAAGCGTCTATTTCTTCTTTCATATTTTTACCAATAACTCCTCCTAATATGCTAAAGATAAGTAATACTAAGTAATAAATTACGTTTTTTATAGAAAAACTCTCCTTAAATATAACGTTTGATAAAAATACCATAAAGATAAATAAAATAGCAAAGTATATAAGTCCGGTTACAAGGCCTTTGTATTTTAATTCTTTACCTAATTTTAAGGAACCTACAAAAAATGATAATATACTAACTGAGTATAAAAATATAGAGTTTAACTTGTCTGTTGTTACGTTAAAATAATATAATATGCTAGTTAAAAGAGCTCCTATTAATATAATTCCTATACCATAAATAAAAGGAAATATCTTATTTTTCATATTCCACCTCTAATTAATTATATTATTTGTATATAAAAATATGATTTAAAACATAATACTAATGGTGATAAAATGAACTTGATGATTGTTATATTTAAAACTCTTTTTATATATGTTTTAGTAGCAATAATATTTAGAGTTATGGGAAAAAGGGAAGTAGGGCAATTAGGTACTTTTGATCTTGTTGTGTTTATTTTAATAGCGGAATTAGTAGCACTTGCATTAGAACATAAAGATGGATTTTTAATCAACTTAGTTCCCGTTATTATTCTTGTCTTGCTTCAGATAGTAATTGCAAAAATATCTTTAAAAAGCGCAAAATTTAGAAATTTTGTTGATGGAAAGCCCGTTATCATAATAAAAAAAGGAATCGTTAATTTTAAAAACATGGTAGAACAAAGATATACGTTAGATGATCTTTTGCTTCAATTAAGAGAAAAAGACGTACGAAGTTTAGATGAGGTAGATTACGCTATATTGGAAACGAACGGAAAACTATCCGTATTTAAGAAAGATGATAAAGATAAAAAAACATACCCTCTTCCAATAATATTAGACGGAAAAGTAGAGTTTGAAAATTTATATGCAATTGGTAAAACAAAAACATGGCTTCTTAACACCTTAATAGAAAAAAACATAAGTGCCACTGACGTTTTTTATGCTTTTACTAAAAATAATGAATTATACATAATTAGAAAAAATGAAGAGCAATAGAAATTATTGCTTTTTTTATATTAAAAATTATCTTCATTGTTAATTTAAGACTATTATGTTATAATTATTGATGTTGAAAGAAGGGGTAATAATGGATAATAAAGATAAAACGGTAGAAAATGCATTAGATGATATATTTGGAACAGATTTTATTGAAATTGATGATACAAATAAAAATGATACGTCAAAAGAAAAACCATTATTTAGTGAAGATAGTTTTAATGTTAGCACTCCATCAGGTAATATAAATCAAATACCAGAAACTAACGCAGAAAGTGTAGAAGATCCATTTCAAAGAAATGATTTTAAGGTTAGTACTGATAATAGTAATTTAAATGAGACAAGAGAAAATAATTATAATGAAGAATTAGTAAAACCACTTTTTCACGCAGATAACTTTAATATTATGGGTAGTACAAGTAATAATGGTGGTAGCAAGAATGATAGTCCTAGCGAGCTTAATTATAATGAGAATGGTGTAAATATACCAACATTAGACTCTGCCACTGATAAACCTTATGAGTCTTTAGATAGTAATGAAGAAAGGCTTAATATTAGTAATAACGAGGCTATAAACCATAATAATTATGATTTTAATAATCAAATAAACACTAACTTAAATGCTAGTTATCCAGAAAATAATTTAACAATAGAAAATAATGAAGCATCATCTAGCAAGGATGTTTTAACAAGTACAAATACTATAAAAGATGATAAATCATTTAATAAAAAAATAATTATATATATAGCGCTTGGCACTGTACTTGGGCTTATAGTGGTATTTATATTAGTTAACTTTGTATTTGGAATAGAAAAAAAAGAATTATGTACATCAACGGCAGAAGATACAGGTTATAAATATACTGATGAATACAAGATAACTTATAAGAAAAACAAGATAAATTACGTAGAAAGTACTTATACATATACTGCTTTAAATAGCGAATATCAAGAACAAATTAAGTACGTAAGTGATGATAAGTTAAGAGCGATTATAAATTCTAATGGTATGCCAGGCTTTACTTATACCTATGAAACTAGCGATAATTATGTAAAAGTAAATGGATATTTAGATTTTACTCTATTTAATTATGATGAAATAGAAAAGATAAATCAGGAAGCTATGCCGCTTAGTTACTTTAAGATAAGCCGTGATATGACTTATAAAACATTAAAAGCTAATTTAGAAAAAGAAGGATATAAGTGTACGACAACTAAATAAAATATAAAAAAGATAAAAAGTATGATATAATATCAAGAGCAAGGGAGGAAGTTAACTTGAGAGAATTAACAGAACAAGAAATAGTTAGAAGAGAAAAATTAGAAGAAATTAAAAAGGTATGCAATCCTTATCCAGACAGATATGAAAAAACTCATTCACTTAAAGATGCTAGAAATTTAGAAGACGGAGAAAAAAACGTTAGATTAGCAGGTAGAATAGTATTTATGAGAAAGATGGGTAAATTAAGTTTTATCCGTATAAGAGATTTGGAAGGTTCAATACAGTTAGAACTTAGAATAGATATTGTTGGTGAAGATAATTATGCTTTCTTTAAAAAGCAAATAGACACCGGAGACTTTATTGGTGCAGAAGGTGAGATGTTCACAACTCAAACTGGAGAAAAGACTTTAAGAGTAAATAGCTTTGAGTTTTTAGGAAAAGCGTTAAGACCACTTCCAGATAAGTTTCATGGACTTAATGATACTGAACTTAAATATCGTCAAAGATATGTTGATTTAATATCTAATGAAGAATCAAGACAGGTATTTTTAGGAAGAAGTAAGCTATATGCTTTCATTCATAAATTTTTAGGGGAAAATGGATTTTTAGAAGTTGAAACACCAATACTTCAAACTGCTGTTTGCGGAGCGGCTGCCAAACCATTTTATACTCATCATAACGCACTAGATATTGATTGCAACTTAAGAATTGCACCAGAAACATACCTAAAACAGTGTGTTGCAGCAGGATACGATAGAGTTTACGAAATTGCTAAATGTTTTAGAAACGAAGGAATGGACACTCAGCACTTACAAGAGTTTACTCAGGTAGAATGGTATGCATCATACTGGAATTTTGAAGATAACGTAAAGTTTTATCAAAAGTTTATTAAATCACTATTAATGGAATTAGTTGGTACTACACAAATAGAATACCAAGGTGTAACACTTGACTTTGGTAAAGATTCTTGGGATAAGATAAACTATGTTGAAGAAATGAGAAAGATCTTTGGTTTTGACTTCCTAGAAGTGGAAGATCCTAAAGAATTAAAAGATAAAATCGTAGAAAAAGGTTTATTTACATATGAAGAATTAGAAGAATATAAATCAGTAAGTCAAATAGTAGACTTTGTATATAAAAAGAAAATTCGTGAAGGAATTGTTCAACCTACCATTATGTATAATTATCCATCTATGCTTATTCCTCTTGCTAGAAGAAATGATAAAGATGATAGGATAATTGATGTATTCCAAGTAGTAGCATGCGGCAGTGAGCTTTGTAAAGCATACTCTGAGTTAGTTAATCCAATTACTCAAAGAAAAACTTTTGAAGACCAATTAAAAGCTAAAGCACAAGGTGACGATGAGACAATGGATTTAGATGAAAACTTTATGCTTGCAATGGAACAAGGTATGCCACCTATTTCAGGTTTAGGTTTTGGAATAGATAGATTAATGATGATTATTTATAATCAACCATCTATTAGGGACGTTGTATTATTCCCACTTATGAAACCAGAAATTACAAATCCAAATGAGAAAAAAGAAGATTAGTTCTTCTTTTTCTTTATTTAAAAATATATTTATGGTACAATATGTAATGTTATGAAATAGTAAAGGAGTATTAATTATGTTTATAGGATTTTATGGCGCATCAGTCTTACTTACTTATATAGGGCTTGCATTTTCAGTAACGGGAATGGTACTTGCATTTTTAGGGCATATTCCAGCTGCTGTTATGTGTCTAATTTTGGCAGGAGTTTGTGATATGTTTGATGGAACTGTTGCAAGAGCTTGCAAAAGAAGTGAAACGGAAAAGAAATTTGGAATTCAAATAGATTCACTTGTTGATACCGTATCTTTTGGGGTTTTTCCAATAGTTCTTGGTATTTGTATGGGATTTACTAGTAAGTTAAATACGGTAATATACATTATATATGGTCTAGCAGCTGTTATAAGACTTGCTTACTTTAATGTTTTAGCAGAAGAAAAAACAGTATTTAACAAAAAGAAAAAAGAGAAGGTATCATATTATTATGGACTTCCAGTTACAAGTATTGCAATTATTTTACCATTTACGTATAATTTAAATATCTTTATGCATCCAAGTGTATTTTTAAAGGCATATCCACTTGTTATGCTTATGACAGCAATACTGTTTGTACTTAATATTAAAATCAAAAAGCCTACTGGCATTTGGTATGTTATCTGTTCTATTTTAGCGGTAATAGAAATAGCTATCATATCAGCAGCAATGAGATAATGAGAAAAGTTTATAAAGGTAATCCAAATATTGGGTTATCCTTTTTATATAATACCCATTTAGGAAGAATTATTTTAAAACCGCTAGTTAAAAGTAAATTTGTATCGCATCTATCTGGAAAGTTTATGGATTCATCTTTATCAAAGATTATGATAAGTTCATTTATTAAGAAAAATAACATTGATTTAAGTATTTATGAAAAAGATAAATTTGATAGTTTTAATGACTTTTTTACAAGAAAAATAAAAAAGAATAAAAGACCAATACCTAAATCTAATAACTATTTATTATCTCCTTGTGATTCAAAACTAACTTACTTAAAAATTGATAAAAATACTACTTTTAATATAAAAAATAGTACGTATACTATAAATAGTATATTAAAGAATGATTCTTTAGCTAAAAAATATAAAGATGGCGTAGCACTTATTTTTAGATTATCACCTGATGATTATCATAGATATATGTTTATATGTGATGGTGTAATTACTTCTAATTATAAGATTAAAGGAATGTTTCATTCAGTTAATCCGGTAGCGTATAAAAATTACGAAGTATTTAAGGAAAATACAAGAGAATGTACCTGTATTAAAACAAATGATATGGGGCTTGTTACATATGTAGAAGTAGGAGCTCTTTTAGTTGGTAAAATTAAAAATATAATAACAACTGGAAAGATAAAAAAAGGAGAAGAAAAAGGCTATTTTGAGTATGGAGGATCAACTATTGTACTACTATTTGAAAAAGATAAAATTACTTTAGATGAAGAAATAATAAACAATTCATTAAATGGTTTTGAAACATATGTAAAATATGGAGAAAAAATTGGCGAAAAAAAGAAATAATGTTTTTTAATTAAAAATATTATGTTATTATATTAATATAAGGAGGGATTTAGATGGAAGAAAAAAATAAAGACGACGTAAAAAAAGAAGAAAACTTTGATGAGACTAAAACAGAAGTTTTTGATTCCGAAGAGGAAGTTTTGGATAATGATGAAGAATTAATCGAAGATCCCGAAAATGTAACCCGTGAAATTAACTTAGATGATTTATATGATGGAGCGGTAAATAATACGGTTGTAATTGATCCTATTACCAATAATGAAATATTGCTTGCTGATAAAAAGCATAACTATACGATAGTAGGTATTATAGTTGCGGTTATAATATTACTTGTATTGTATTATGTTAACAACAAGTCAGATTTAGGAAGAACAACAAAGGATGTTGAACCTAAGGTAACTACCAAGACAATAGAAGAAACAGAAGATAATACTAAGGGAACGTTAACTTGTAACTACGAGGCTAAAAGTGATGCAGAATCACAAACTGTAACGTATACGGCAAATTATGAAAAAAACATGGTAAGTAAATCAGAATTTAACTTTGTTGCTCAATTGCTAACTGATAATGAATCGGCCGTTGTAAGCGATTTAAAAACTCAGTATGAAAACTTTTTTATAAATAATGCTGCAGCAGTGGGAAATAGAGTAACGTTTGATAAAAACAGTAAAGGTTTTACTTTTAACGTTGAAACTAATTATAAAAAACAAGGCTTTGATGGATTAACACTTACCGATAATCAAACGATATTGTTTGTTAGACCTCAAACTACTGATACCATAGATAGTTTAAAAGGTGCATACACTAATAAAGGATTTAAATGTTCTATAACTAATAATAATGAGGAGTAATGATATGAAAAAGGAAGTTAAAGTAAATGATGAAGAATTAAAAAGAAGAAAGAAAAGTATGAGAGCACTTAAAACTTGTATGATAGTGCTTGATGTAATTGCTATTATTTTGCTTTTCATTCAAATTTTTATTACAAAAGAGATTACTTGGATTTCGTATGTGGCTTTAATCATATGTAATATCCTAACATTTTCTGTTAAAGTGGAAAATAGCCCAGATATTAAACTAAATAAAAAAACTAGCAAGAAGAAATAAAAAACTTCTAGCTAGTTTTTTTCTTAAGTTCTTTTAAAACTATTATTAATACTAAAGAAGTTGTTGTAACAATACCTGCTATCATAGCAAATATTAAAGCATTCATTCCAAAACCTATTTTTCCAAGAACGTATAAAGCACTGTATTTAATTATTACAGAAATCGTGCTTGTTAAAAATAATTTGTTCGTTTTATCCATTGCTTGAAGTGCAACTGATAGTGTTGGTTGCATGTAAAGTATTAAAAAGAATGGACCAATTAAATATATGTAATTAATACCAAAATTAACGTTATATACTAATTTTAGTATTTCGTTTGGAAATATTAATATAATAGTTAAACAGACAGCTCCAACTAGCATAGATAAAAACATTAGTTTAAGAAGTTTTCTGTTAAACTCATCATATTTTTTATTTGCATATGCTTTAGTTATGTTTGGCAAAAGAGCGGATGCGATAGATATAGAAAAGAAACTTGGAATAGATAAAAGTGGAACTATATATGAATTAATAATACCATATTCCATCGTTATGTAATTTGGTGAATATCCACTAGAAAGAAGGGTATTAGTAAGTATAATTGGTTCTAGAAAAAATCCTATGGAAGCGATTAATCTAACCGATGTTGTTGGAATAGAAATAGAAAGTATTTCTTTAATAATTTTTTTATTTACTTTACCTTTTTTATTACTTATGTATTTTTTACTTATTACTTTTTGCATGAATAATATGTTTGAACTTTCTGTAATTACGTTAAATAATATTAAGAATATTACGGATGTTATGTCACCTTTACTTATTGCAATTGGAAGTAAAAATAGTATTAAAATTATCTTAATTATTTCTTCTGTAACGTTAGTAATAGATGCTGGAAACATATCTTCTTTTCCATGCAAAAAACCTCTTTGTACGCTTGATATCATAACAAATGGTATAATTGCACTAATGCTTAAAATAGCGGGCGCTAAAAGCTTGTTATGAAGTGATAATGCAATTAGATTTGATGTTAAAATAAGAATAATAATTAGTATTATACTTATAATAGAGCCAACAAAGTAAGCGCTTTTTAAAAGGCTTTTATTATCGTATTTTTCTTCGGCACTAATCTTACTAATAGAAATTGGAAATGAAAACTGACAAATTGAAATAATAAGCATAAATGTAGGAGTTATCATCGTATATAAACCAACTACGTTTACACCCGCAATTCTTGTATATATTATTTTTCCTAACATTCCAAGTACTTTAGCTAAAGCTCCTGATACTAATAAAATTATTATGTTTTTAATAAGTAAATTATTTTTAAATTTAATCATAGTAAAGTATATTTTTTTGCACATGTAATTATACCTTGACACCCGGGGGGGGGGTATATGATATTATAAACAAGTAAAGTAACCTCTTAAGGTTATAAATAAATTATTTATGTATGATAGAATAATTAAAGTTAATAATAGTAGTAAAAGGAGTAAAAAGCATGGAAAAAGAAAGAAGAACAAAGGCACTAGTTGTAGTAGTGTTATTAATAGTAGTTGCAGGACTTACAATAGCGTTTGCAGCCCTATCAACTACACTAAACATAAATGGTACTGCATACTTAGATGCTGCAAAATGGGGAATTAGATTTGAAAACTTATCAGAACCAGTAAAGTTGGGAACAGCAGCTGTTACTGGAACAGCAGAAATAGAAGAAACTAAGTCTGCTGAAATAACAGGAATAAACGTTAGTTTATCAACACCAGGAGATAAAGTTACGTATACGGTAGATTTGGTAAATGAAGGAACAATAAATGCAAAAATAGATAAGATAGAAAAGACAACTTTAATAGAAGAACAACAAAAATATTTGACATTTAAAGTAACATATAAAGATGGAAAAGAAGTAAGAGAAGGAGATATCTTATCAAAGGGAGAAAGAAAGAACTTAATAATAACAATAGAATTTATAAAAGATTTAACAAAAGAAGATTTACCAACTAATACAAGTACAATATCATTATCATATAAACTAAACTTTGTACAAACAGATGATAATACAACTATAACAAATAACAGTTCGCAACAAGCTTGTACATCATTTGATAAAAAAGATACATATAGTGTTGGAGATGTAATAGCACTTTGTAATACTGATACAGGTAAATCAGAAGATTTTTATGTAATGAAAGATAATGGTAGTACTGTAACAGCACTTGCTAAATATAATTTGCTTGTAGGAGATACTGCAGTATGGAATGATGATTTTAGTGATATTACAACAACCCCAATATCAACTTCAGAAGAAGGATATGGGCTTCAAAATAGCATTGCTGGGTATTATGAACTTAACTCCGAAGGAATGCCAACAACAAATACATTTAAAGGTGTAATAGCTTTTGCAGAAGATAAAAATAATGGAAAAGGATACTGGGTAGATGATAGTGGTAACTTATTAAGTAAGTATGGAACAAGTTATCCAGCAAATGTGTTTGACAGTAATTCACTTCTTTATGAGCCACTAGAAAATTACAAAAACTATTTAAAAAACACATTAGGAAAAACAAGTGTAGATGCACGATTAATAACTTTTGAAGAGTTAACTGGTTTAGGATGCAGTGAATCTTGTACGTCTGCACCATCATGGGTGTATAGTACTAATTACCGTACTGCGTCCGCGTATGACAATTACCTCGTTTGGAATGTGTACTCGAATGGTGGCACTGATGGGAACCCCTTTTATGCCTCGGGCATTGGTCTCCGCCCGGTTATAACTGTATCAAAATCAGAGTTATAAAGATTAGAATACAAAAAGTTCTAATCTTTTTTCTTTTACCTTTGCTTTTGCTTTATATATGTTATATAATAAATTATGTTGTGATGATATGTGTCACTTATATAATTTATTATAAAGGAAGGTAAATATGAAAAAGAATTATATTAAAAGATTATTGGTATTTTTTACTGTGATAATAATATTTTCATTAGTATATATACCACTATTTAATGATTTAAAATTTGGCCTTGATTTAAAAGGTGGTTTTGAAGTTTTATATCAAGTAAAAAGAAGTGATGGGAAAAGTTTAAAATCTGGTGATTTAAATAGTACTTATGACGTTTTAAAAAGAAACGTTGATTCACTTGGAGTATCAGAACCTGAAATAACAATAGAAGGTGATGATAGAATAAGAGTAAAGCTTGCTGGTGTAACTGATATAGAAGGCGCTAGAAAAGCTTTATCTAACGTAGCTAATGTATCATTTCGTGATACGGATGACAAGCTTTTAATGGATGCTAGCGTAATTAAAGGTGCCAAACTTTCATATGATGAAAATGGTAAACCTGCTATTTCTTTATCCGTTAAAGATAAGGAAAAGTTCTTAGAGGCTACAACAGAGGTTAGCCAAAAAGAAACTGGTAAAAACGTAATGGTTATATGGTATAACTTTGAAAAGGGAGTTAATTCATACAACAAAGATGGTGAAACTTGTGGTAATGAAGATAGCATGTGTTTATCCGCTGCAACCGTATCTCAAGGATTTTCTTCTGATGTTATAATTACTGGTAACTTTGAAAAAGAAGAAGCAGAAAACTTAGCATCAAACATTAATGCTGGTTCTATTTCAACTAAATTAACTGAAATATCAAGTCAAAACGTTAATGCATCATATGGTGCTGGTGTTCTTACTAAGACTTTTGTAGCAGGCTTAATAGGTATGGCACTCGTTATTTTATTTATGACCATACTTTATAGATTTGCAGGATTTATATCTGGAATAAACCTACTTCTATACATGTTATTAGTAATGGGCGTGTTCTGGTTAATAGGAGGAGTTTTAACACTTCCTGGTATTGCAGCATTAGTTTTAGGTATTGGTATGGCTGTAGACTCATGTGTAATTACTAATGAACGTATTAAAGAGTCACTAGAAGAAGGCAATAGTTTAAAAGTAGCATTTAAAGATGGAAATAAACAGTCTTGGAGCTCAATATTTGATGCTAACGTAACTACTTTAATAGTTGCAATCGTATTATTTATATTTGGTGAAAGTTCTGTTAAAGGTTTTGCTACCATGCTTATGATTACCATATTTGCAACTATGTTTATAATGGTATTTATTAATAGATTAATATTAAGCGGTTTTGTTAAAACTGGTCGTTTTGATGAAAACCCAAATAAATTTGTTAAATACTTAAAGAAAAATAAAGAAAAAAGAAAAAAAGTAAACGTTAAAGCAGTAGAAATTACTAAGAAATGTTTTACTATAACATTAATATATTTAGTAATTGGTGTAATGTATCTAGCTATAAACGGATTTAACTTAGGAATTGATTTTAGATCAGGTTCTGATGTTACAATAAAGGCTGATAAAATAACTGTAAGTGATGTAAAAAAAGACTTTAAGAAGTTAAAATATGACGTAGTATCAGTAGAAAAACAAGAAAATGATGAGATATACGTTAGATTAAATACCGAGTTAAAAGAAAATGGTATTAATAAAGTTAATAACTATTTTGAAGATAAATATAATGCTAAAACAGAGATAAACGTTGTAACTGATATAGTAAAACAAGATTTAGTAAAAAATGCGTTTTATTCAGTCGTAATAGCTGCTATTGCAATTATTATATATATTTCATTTAGATTTAAGTTTAGTTATGCAATATCTTCTATAACTACGTTATTACACGATGTGTTACTAGTAATGGCTTTATTTTCTATCTTTAAAATAGAAGTAAATGTAATATTTATTGCAGCTATATTAACCGTTATAGGTTACTCAATTAATAATACTATCGTAGTTTTTGATAGGATAAGAGAAAACCAAGGTAAATATAAAGGTAAACTTACTAAAGAATCATTAAAGAAAATAGTAAATGATAGCGTATCAGATACTATTACAAGAAGCTTATATACGACAATTACAACGTTAATACCGGTAGTATGTTTAATTATTCTTGGTTCAAAAGGAATATTACCGTTTAACATAGCTATTATAATTGGACTTGTCGCAGGTTTTTATTCATCATCTTTCTTAGCACCACAATTATGGTATAAAATAGAAAGTAAAAATCTTCCGATTGATGAACGTGTTTCTGTTAAGAAAAAAACAGAAGAAAACCAAGATGTTATAGTTCAAGAAAATAATAAAAAAACTACTAAAAAGAAAGCTAAGAAAAAGAAAAACAAGAAATAAAAAGAAGGTGCAAAAACATGCAAAAAGAAGATGCTTATACACTTGATGATTTGTTAGAAAAAGCAAAAGTATATATAAAAAGTGATGAAGACATAGAGTTAATTAAAAAAGCTTACTTATTTGCAAGTAAAGCTCATGCGGGGCAGCTTAGATTAACCGGTGACGATTATATGCTTCATCCTTTAAACGTTGCTTTAATTCTTACTGAAATATATGCTGATGCACAAACTCTTTCAGCAGCATTACTTCACGATGTAATTAATTTTGCAAACGTTACAATAGAAGAAATAGAAAAAGAGTTTGGACCTGAAATGAAGGCGTTAGTAGACGGAATATCTAGAATTAATAAACTTTCTTTGTCTGCTGATAACGAAGCTTTAGTTTCATATCATAAGAAAATATTAGTCGGCTTATCAGGTGACGTACGTATCATAATTTTAAAAATAGCAGATAGACTTCATAACATGAGAACCCTTTGGGCAATTCCTGAAAATAAGAGAAAAGAAAAGGCTAAGGAAACCCTTGAAATTTTAGTACCTATTGCACACCGTTTAGGTATAAATCACATTAAAAGTGAATTAGAAGATCTTTCCTTAAAATACTGGAAGCCAGACGTTTATAATGATATTTTAGAGAAGCTTAGTGAATCAAGAGCAGAGCTTGATAAATCAGTTGATAAAATGATGGAAAGCGTATCTAAAATATTGGATGAAAATAACATACCTCATGAAATGAAAGGTAGAAGTAAGAGTGTTTATAGTATTTATAATAAATTGCAAAAAGGTAAGACTTTTAATGAAATATATGACATTTTAGCACTACGTTATTTTGTAAATACTGTCTCAGACTGTTATTTAGCTCTTGGTGCAATTCATGCTAAATATAAGCCAATGCCAAAAAGATTTAAGGATTATATAGCACGTCCTAAGGCAAATGGATATCAGTCTCTTCATACAACGGTATTTGGTGTGGATGGAAAGTTATTTGAAATACAAATTAGAACCTATGAAATGGATAAAGTTGCAGAGTATGGTGTTGCGTCTCACTGGTCATATAAAGAACATGGTATAAACAAAGTAAATGATATGGAACTTAAGTTAAAGTCATTTAGAACTGTTATTGAACTTAATGAACAGCAAGTAGAAGGGGAAGAATTCGTTAACACCGTTAAAAATGAAGTATTTAATCCTACAAACATTTACGTCTATACACCAAAGGGAGATGTTTTTGAACTTCCAATTGGATCAACTCCAATAGATTTTGCATACCGAGTTCACACGAGCGTAGGTCATCAAATGATAGGAGCAATAGTTAATGGTAACATAGTTTCGTTAGACTATAAATTAAAAGATGGAGACATCGTAAAAATAAACACTAATAAAAATAGTAAAGGCCCATCACAAGAATGGATTAATATATGTTTTACAACAAGTGCTAAAAATAAGATAAAGGCATTCTTTAGTAAAATAGATAAAGAAAAAACAACGTCTGATGGTAAAGATATGTTAATTAAGACAATTAGAAGAAAGAAATTATCCATTAATGATATTATGGATGATAAAAAGATAAAAATTGCTCTTGATGATTTAGGGTTAAATAGTGAAAATGAATTATATTATGAAATAGGAATTGGAAAATATAATCCAACTAGCGTAATTAAAACCATTTTAGGAGAAAAGGAAGATGAAAAAAGAGCACTTGAAAAAGTACTTAAATATTCATCTAAGACAATGGAAGCATCTGGTGACATAATAGTAGATGGAATGGATGATTTAAAAGTGTCTTTTGGAGGATGCTGTACGCCTGTTAAGGGTGATGATGTAGTAGGATATATTTCTAAGGGGAATGGTATTACAATTCATAGAAGAAATTGTCATAATATATGTAATTTAAATGAAAGAATTATTAACGTACATTGGAATGATAACGCAAGTAAAAAATACGTAACTAACGTTATTATATATACTGAGAAAAAAAATAATTTACTACTTGATATAATATCAAAAACAACGTCAATGAACGTAGGGGTTAAAAGTGTAAATACGATTAGTAATACTGATTATAACGCTTATGATTTAGACATATTAGTAGATGATAAGGAAACTTTGGATAGATACATGAACGTAATTGGACAACTTCCTTTTGTAACTAGCATAGAAAGAGGTAACAAATAATGAAGGTTGTAGTTCAAAGAAGCAAAGAATCTAGTGTAATAATAGATGGCAAAGTAAATGGAAAAATTGATAATGGGTTTGTTTTATTAGTAGGTTTTACATTTGGAGATACTAAAGAAATAGTAGATAAAATGATTAACAAAATAATAAATTTAAGAATTTTTTCAGATAGTGATGATAAATTAAACTTATCATTAAAAGATATTAATGGAGAAATATTATCCATATCACAGTTTACTTTATATGCTAAATTAAATGGTAGAAGGCCATCATTTACGAAGGCTTTAAACTATGGTGAAGCTAAAGATTTGTATGATTATTTTAACGAAGAATTAAGAAATCTTGACATAAATGTTGAAACTGGTGTTTTTGGAAGTGATATGACTGTTAACATAACAAATGATGGCCCCGTTACAATAATAATAGATAGTGAAAGTGATTTTTAATAGCTTTCACTTTTTCTTTATAAAAGTTTAAAAAAATCTTTCTTTTTATGAAATAATAATATATAATTTAATTATAGGAGGATATTATGAAAATAGCATTGATCATACTTTTAGTAATTGTTGTACTAATTGCACTTTATTTTATTAGTACATATAACACACTTGTAAGTTTAAGAAACAAAGTAAAAGACCAGTGGTCACAAATTGATGTTGTATTAAAAAACAGAAATGATTTAATACCAAACATTGTAGAAACAGTAAAGGGTTATGCAAAGCACGAAAAAGATACTTTAGATGCTGTTATAGAAGCTAGAAGCAAGGCAGTAAGTGCTACAACCAAGGATGATGAAATAAAAGCATCAGGTGAAGTAACACAGGCTTTAGGAAGACTATTTGCACTTGCAGAAAGTTATCCAGAACTTAAGGCTAATACTAATTTCTTAGATTTGCAAAACAAGTTAAACGAAATAGAAGAAAAAATTAGATACGCAAGACAATTTTATAATGATTCAGTATTAACTTACAAAAATAAAATTGAAATGTTCCCATCTAATATAGTAGCTGGTATGTTTAATTTTAAACCAGAAGCTTTCTTTGAAGCTACTGAAGAAGAAAGAAAAAATGTACAAGTAAAATTTTAGTCTACTATAAAGTAGACTTTTTTCTTTAAGAAGGGAGAAAAAGAAAGTGAAAAAAATATTTAAAACCTGCCTTTTATTAATTACTTTATTTGCATTTCCACTTATTGTTAAAGCAAATTCCATTGATAAAATAGACATGAATATATATGTTGATAAAGAAGGAACAGCTCATGTTACCGAAACTTGGAGTGCTAATTTAAATCAAGGAACAGAAGGTTATAAACCATATTACAATATTGGTGATGCCAACATAACTAACTTTAAGGTTAGTGAAGCAGATAGGGAGTATACATATACCGATAACTGGGATATAGATTTAAGTTTTGATGAAAAAGCATATAAAAATGGTATCAACTATGTTAACAATGGTCTAGAATTATGTTGGGGTATATCAGAGTATGGTTATCATAATTATGTATTAACTTACGATATAGAAGGGTTTGTTGCAAAGCTTACTGATTCAGATATGATATATTGGAGATTAATTCCTAATGAATTATCAAGCAAACCGGATGATGTTCATATAAAAATATATTCTGACACTTACTTTAGTGATAACGTTCCAGTATGGGGTTATGGTAAAAAAGGAGCTACTGCATACGTATATGATGGTTATATAGAAATGAACTCTGAAGGTACTTTAGATAGTGATGAGTACATGGTTATTTTAGCAAAGTTTGATAGTGGTACATTTGATACAGAAAATGCAATTGATCATGATTTTAAATATTACCAAGATATGGCAAAAAAGGGTTCTACACCTTATAGAGAAAATACAATGTCCAAAAATGAATCTATTTTATTTAGTTTTATAATGGTATTTTTTCAAGTTTCAGTTTGGGGCATAGTGATATTTGTTGTTATAAAAAGTGCTAAAAAAAGTGGAAGAATGGTAGGAAGTAGGGAACTTGATTTTGGTCAAAGAGGAAGAGTGCTTCCTAAAGATGTTCCAAACATGCGTGACATTCCTTTTAATAAAGATATTTTTAGAGCGTTTTGGGTTGCAGAAGCATACAAGCTTGATAATAAAAAAACTGACTTTTTAGGAGCAATCTTATTAAAATGGATGTTAGAGAAAAAAATAGTTTTAAGAAAACAAGAAGTTAAAAATCTATTTAAAACAACAGAAGAAAGTGTAATAGTATTACCTTCTAATACCATTTTTGATAATGATTTAGAAACAGAGCTTTTTGGAATGATGAGAGAAGCAAGCCGTGACGGAGTTTTAGAGTCAAAAGAATTTGAAAAGTGGTGCAAAACAAATTATAATCAAATCTTAGATTGGTTTGATGATGTTATAGATAAAGAAAGCTTTAAATTAAAGGATGAAGGTAAGATTACATCTACTGAAAAAACAACGCTTAAAGTATTTAAATCATACGTTTATGAAGTTGATCAATCAATGATGGATGAAGGAATTAAACTAAAAGGTCTTAAAAATTTCTTAGAAGAATTTTCAAGAATAGATGATAAAGAAGCAATAGAAGTTAATATGTGGGAATATTATTTAATATTCGCTCAAATATTAGGTATTGCAGATAAAGTTGCTAAACAATTTAAAAAGTTATATCCGGAAATAATTGAAAATAATGAATATGGATACACTTATAATGACTTTGTATTTATAAATATGATAAGTTATAGTAGTATGTCTACAGCTACATCATCAAAATCACGTGCTGAAAGTTATTCATCAGGTGGAGGTGGATTCTCTTCCGGAGGTGGAGGAGGAGGCTCTTTCGGTTCTGGTGGAGGTGGAGGAGGATTTAGATAAACCTTCTCAAACTATCTTAAATATTGACAAAGCTTAAAAAAAATAATAAAATAATTATAGTTTTTAGTAAGAAGTGACAGCTTACAATACAAATAAAAACAAGACAATTTAAATCAAAACAAAAGAGCACTTTAAGTGAAGTAGGGTGGCACCGTGGACACATAAGTTCATCCCTATGCTAAAAGGCTCTTTTTTATGTAAAAAGGAGGATAAATATGATAACAAAACCAAAAGGAACTAAGGATATTTATGGAGATGAAGCTAAAAGATGGCAATACGTATCTAAGGTAATAGATGAAGTAATGGAAAAATATAACTATAATTTTATACGTGTTCCAGTTTTTGAATCTAGCGAATTATTTCATAGAGGTGTTGGAGAAACAACTGACATAGTAACTAAGGAAACTTATGATTTTACTGACCGTGGGGGAAGACGTATTACTCTTCGTCCGGAAGGAACTGCAGGTGTTGTAAGAAGTTTTATTGAAAATAAGATGTATGGAGATAACAATAAGCCAACAAAACTATATTATAATTGTCCAATGTATCGTTATGAAAGACCACAAGCAGGAAGATATAGAGAGCTTACCCAATTTGGATATGAACTTATTGGATCAGATGATCCATTATCTGATGCTGAAGTTATATCTCTTGCAGTTAACATTTATAAAATATTAGGTTTAAAAGGCATAATAGTTAACATAAATTCACTTGGAGATAAAGAATCTAGAGATAACTATAGAGAAGCTTTAATTAATCATTTTAAACCACACATAAGTGAATTATGCGACGACTGTAAAGAAAGACTAGAAAAAAATCCACTTAGAATACTAGATTGTAAAGTAGATGCCGATAAAGAAATTATGAAAAATGCTCCTAAAACAATTGATTATTTAAATAAAGAATCAAAAGAAAGATTTGAAAAAGTAAAAGAGTATCTAAAGGTTATGGGCGTAGAATTTCAAGTTAATCCAAACGTTGTAAGAGGTCTTGATTATTATAATCACACCGTATTTGAAGTAGAAGCTAAAATAGAAGGCTTTGGAGCTCAAAATGTTATTGGTGGTGGAGGCCGTTATAACGGCATGATAGAAAGCCTTGGAGGGCCCCAAACACCTGCTATTGGTTTTGCGGCTGGCTTTGATAGATTAATGCTTGCACTTGAAAAAGAAAACGTTAAAATACCTATTCAAGATAGCTGTGATCTATTCTTATTATACGTAAGTGAAGATGAGAAAAAGTATGCAGCATATTTATCAAATGAACTTAGAATGAACGGATTTATTGTAGAAACTGATTACTTATCAAGAAGTCTAAAGGCTCAGTTTAAACAAGCTGATAGACTAAATAGCAAATTTACAATCGTGCTTAACAGTAGCGAATTAAAGAATAATGAAGTTAAAATTAAAAATAACAAAACAAAAGAAGAAGATGTAATATCACTAGATGCACTAATATATTACTTAGATGAAAACATAGCAGAAGATGATGATGCTTCATCTTGTGATTGTGGATGCACTTGTAATCACGAATCAAATGAATGTGATTGTAAAAAATAACCATTAATAAATATGAAAGGAATAATAAAATGATAGAATTTGAAAAATACATAAATAAAGAAATAACAATTTCTGGTTTTGCTGAAAAAGTTAGAAACATTAAATGGGTTCAATTTATAGTACTTAGAAATGGTACTCAAAGAGTTCAAATAACAATAGAAAAATCAGAAGAAAAGAATGCTGAAATGGTTAAAAAGGTTGAAGGCTTAACAAACGAATCAACTATTAAAGTAACAGGCAAATTAGTAAAAAACGAAAACGTTAAAATGGGTGGTATGGAAATAATACCTACTAGTCTTGAGATAACAAGTTTAGCTGCACCAGAATTACCAATTAGTATTACTAATAAAGATGCTGCTCAAATTGATACTAGAATGGATAATAGATTTATTGATTTAAGAAACGACTATAATATGAATATATTTAAGATTCAAAGCGAGTTTGTAAGAGCGATGAGAAAATATTTATATGATAATGATTTCACGGAAATACATACTCCAAAATTAATAGGAGCGGCTTCTGAATCAGGAAGTGAAGTGTTTGAAGTAGATTATTTTGGAAATAAAGCCTATTTAGCACAATCACCACAATTTTATAAACAAATGGCCATGGCGTCAGGATTTGGTAGAGTATTTGAAGTTGCACCTTGTTTTAGGGCGGAAAATTCCAATACCAATCGTCATGCTACAGAATTTACTTCGTTTGATATAGAATTCAGTTACATAGACTCATATGAAGATGTAATGGATTTGGAAGAGGATTTATTGATAGAAGGATTAAAGGCAGTAAAGGAAAAATATGGCGATTTAATTAAAGAAACATATGGTGTTGATGTTGCAATTCCAACTAAACCATTTCCAAGAATCAAATTGCAAGATTTGTATGAAAAGCTAACTGAAAAGTATGGTTATAAGGTTCCTGATCATGATATTGGTGACATGAATGCCGAGGCAGAAAAACTAACTAGTCGCTATGCTATGGAAGAATTTGGACACGAATTTATTTTTGTAACAGATTTCAGTAAAACTAAAAGAGCGTTTTATCATATGAGAAAAAATGATGTTCCTCAAGGATATGATCTTATATGGAAAGGTACAGAAATAACTACAGGAGCTCAAAGGGAACATAGATATGATATTTTAGTAAAACAAGCAGAGGAAAAAGGATTGGGAGATGACATCAAATTTTACAAAGATTTCTTTAAATATGGATGTCCACCACACGGAGGATTTGCCCTTGGTATTGATAGATTAACAATGTTATTATTAGGATTACCATCACTAAAAGAAACAATGTTCTTATTTAGAGGGCCTAATAGAATTACTCCTTAACATTGTTTACGTTAAAAGAACTTTTATATAGTTCTTTTTTTTATTCATTATTGTATTTTAACTAAAAATAATATATAATTAATTTAGATTAAGAATAGGAGTGGGAGTATGAACGATGAAATAATAGCTTTAGAAGCTGATTTTGCTAACAATGAATACTTTGGTACTAACGTGTGGACAGAAGAAAAATATCGTGTTTTATCTGGTAATGTGCCTGTTTTACTTTCTGCACCTCACTCGGTTAATCAAATTCGCGGCGAAGATGTAAGAGATGCTGAAAAATATACCGGAGCACTTACAAGATTTTTAGCAAATGCTACATCATCATATGCTATATTTCAAATATTTACCCATTCAGATCCTAATACGGATGAGGAAAACGCATATAAAAATGCTGTTGTTAATCTAGTTAATTCATATAATATTAAATTATTATTAGACATTCATTCTAGTACGTTTAAAGATAATACAGATATAGATATAGTAACAAATAATAGGGAAACTTTAAGAGGAATGGATTACTTATTTGATAGGCTTAAAGAACTTGGTGTTAAGTATAATATAAAAATTGATGAAAATAACGTTCCTAATAAAGAAAAAGAAAATGAAATTATAAATGTAACTTCCTTGATATGCGATATTCCTGCGATGAGGATAGTTATAAATAACAAGAGATTAGAAACTAGTGATGAAGATGATTCACTAGAAAACATAATAAACTTGATGGAAGAATTTATTTCATATTTCAATTATTCTTAAGTGTAAAGTTTACTTATAACACTTGTATAAATACATTAATTAGTGATATAATATAAATGACCTAGAGATATCGTAAGCTGGCACATTTAACCCGCTAAGATTTTAAAGGGAATCAGAATCAATGATGGTGTTCATGCTTAAATTTATTTAAGAAGTCTAAAATCATTGTGGGATGCCCACCTGCGTTAGTTTGCAGGTTTATCTTGCTAGTAAACGACTCTCTGGGTCATTTTTTTATTGCAAAAAATTATTAAAATTTATATAATTTAACTAGGTGATAAATATGGATATGTTTGAAAGAACAAGAAAAATAGTTGATGATGAAAAGATAAACAAATTAAAAAACACAAGTGTTTTACTAGTAGGTGTTGGTGGTGTTGGTGGTTCTTGCCTTGAGATGTTAATAAGAAGCGGTATTAATTACATCACGATAATAGATTTTGATGACTTTGAAGAAAGTAACTTAAATAGGCAAATACTTAGTTTAACTAATAATATTGGTAAATCAAAAGTATTAATTGCAGAAGAAAGAATAAAATTAATTAACCCGAATGTTTTGGTTAAAGCAATTAATGCTAAGGTGGATGATAATTTATCACTTCCTTTAACTGATTATATAATTGATGCCTGTGATGATATAAATGCTAAAGTATTGTTAGTTAAACATGCAATTAAACATAATATTAAGATTATATCTTCATGTGGTACAGGTAATAGAATTAAGCCTGATAAGTTATATATATCAAATATTTGGAAAACAGAGTATGATCCTTTAGCAAAAAAACTAAGGTATACACTTAGAAAAGAAAATATTGATTACAACCTTCCTGTTGTTTGTTCAAAAGAAATACCTTTAATAAAGCAATCTGGGAAAATAGGTTCTATGGCTATGGTACCTAATAGTGCAGGTATACTTCTTGCAAGTTATGTTATAAATGATATTATAAGGAGTGATGAAAATGTTTGATAAAACAAAAATGTTTTTGAATAAATATAAATTAGAAAATCTTGCTAAACATAATTTAAATAACGATATTACAAGTAATAGTAATTTAGAATTTATCAAAGATAAAATATATTTAGATAATAATTATAAAGACTTGGATAAAAAAGAAAACTATAAAAAAACAAAAAAAGCAAATACAAAACCTAAAAAATAAAATAAGAGTAGTACTTGTAATAAATTAAATAAAATGTTACAATGTCTTATATAAAATAGGAGTTGAAAAAAATGAAAAAAGTAAAATTATTTTTAATGTTTATTCTAGGAATGTTAATTTTTAGTATAAACGTAAAAGCTGCTGATACTTATGGTATTAAATGCGATAAAGCCTATGCAAATGAACCTTTTGCATGTTCTGTTACAACCGCTAAGCCAGTTTCTATATCTACTGATTTAAAGGTTTATGAAGGATCTGTTTCAATGGACAAAAACGGAACTATAAAATTTAAAGCATCAAAAGCAGGGGATTATGATATATCACTTATTAGTGATGATGGAGAAACAACTTATAAAACTGTTACTATATCAGTTAATGAAAAAACTACTACTAAAAAAACGACTACAACCACTGTAACAACTAAGGCTAAGTCAGATAATAATTACTTAGAAAGTATAACAGTTAATGGTGAACAAGTAGAATCCTTTGAAAAAAGTAAGACTAAATATTTTGTTGAAGTAGAAAATAAAGTTAAAAAAGCTACTATTAAGGCAACTTCTGAAGATGATACTGCAACAGTTACGATTGACGGACCTAAAGTGCTTGAAGTAGGAGATAATGAGTATACAATTTCAGTAAAATCAGAGAGTAATACAACTAAGTTTTACAAGGTTATAGTAACTAGAAAAGATAAAGAAGAATCTTCTAATACTGATATTAAAAGTATTAAAATAAGAGGATATCATTTAAACTTTGACAAGAATTCTAAAACGTTTTATTTAAACATTAAAAAAGAAGATACCGAACTTGATATAACGGTTAACACAAAAGATAAAAAAGCAAACTATGATATTGAAGGCAATGAAAATCTAGAAGATGGTAGTGTTGTTAAAATAGTTGTTACCGCTCAAAATGGTGATACAGATACTTATAGAATAATAATTCAAAAGGAAAGTACCAATATCATTCCTTATATAATAGGTGTTCTAATTCTTATAATTATAATTGTTATAATAGTTGTTGTTATGAAAAATAAAAAGAAGAAAGATAATAATAAAGACGATAATAAAGATAAGAAATCTGATGGTAAAAAGAAACCTATAAATAAGGAAAATAAAAATAATGAAGACTTTGAAAATGAAAAAACAATTGAAATGCCTCCTATTAGTGAGCCTAAGGAAAAAGATAATAAAGAATCATATGAAGAAGAGTATGATGATGATTTAGATGATGAGATGGTTCACATTGATAATGATGAGGAAGAAGAAACTAGAATATTATCATATGCTGAAAGAGAAGAGCTTGAAAGGGCTAAAAGACAAAAAGAGGAAGAAGATAGCTCTGACGTTTCAAATAAAATAGATGAAGAATTAAATAAGAGTTTATCATTTGATTATGAATATGAAAATGATGACGAAGATGATGAATAATATATTAAAAAAAGTAAGGATTATTTATTTTCCTTACTTTTTATTTTTTCTATATTATCTAACGTTATTTTAAGCATTTTTTCATATCTATTGTTTTTAGGCTTGTAATAGACTCTATTTTTAAGTTCATCCGGAAGATACTGCTGAACAACGTAACTTCCTGGATAATCATGAGGATATTTATAGCCAAAGGCTTGCGCATTTATATGTGATGGGACTTTACCTATGTTACCATTTTCTACGTCTTTTAAGGCTAGGTCAAGTGCGGTATGTCCACTGTTTGATTTTGGAGATAAGCATAAGTCTATTACCATGTCACCAAGTGGTATTCTAGCTTCTGGAAGGCCAACTCTTTCACAAGCATTAATGCAAGCATCAACTCTAACACCCATGTTTGGATTAGCAAGTCCTATATCTTCATATGCAATGACAGTCATTCTTCTATATATGCTATCTAAATCACCAGATGATATTAACCTTGCTAAATAGTGAAGTGCAGCATTAACGTCTGATCCCCTAATTGATTTTTGAAAGGCTGATAATACGTCATAGTGTCCCGTTTCATCAGAGTCCATTGGACTTGATGCTTTATTATTAATTTCTTTAATAAGTGATGTTGTTATTTTTTTATCACTACTACTATAATATGCAACTTCAAGTAAGTTAATTGCAAATCTAAAGTCCCCATTTGACATAGTAGCAATTAAATCTAACGCATCTTTATCTATCTTTATTTCAGAAAGACTTTTAGATGCTTTTAAAAGTCCTTTTGAAATGTCTTCTTTTTTTAAAGGCATAAGTTCAAATATTTGACATCTACTTCTGATTGCGGGATTTATTTTATGATAAGGATTAGATGTTGTAAGTCCAATTAACGTTATTAATCCATTTTCAAGCATAGGTAAAAGAAGGTCTTGTTTATCTTTATTAAGTCTATGTATTTCATCTACTACAAGAACTATATTTCCGTATAGTTTGGTTTCTTCAAACACTATTTCAAAATCTTTCTTATTGTTAAACGTGGCATTTAAAAATCTATGTTTTACGCCTAACTCTTCTGTTATAGCATTTGCAATAGAAGTTTTACCAACACCTGGAGGACCATATAAGATTAATGAAAATATCTTTTTATTTTTAACTAAATTTGTAAGTATTTTATCCTTGCCAATTAAGTGCTCTTGACCTATAACATCAGATAGTTTTTTTGGTCTTAGAGCGTTTGCTAATGGTTCGTTATTCATAATTAATCACCTATATAATTATATCAGTATAATTATGTTTTGACAAACAAATGTTTTTCTGATAAAGTATATAGATATCAAAAAGGGAATTGGTGTATAATGAAAAAAGAAACATACATAAATAATATGAATAAGTTTTTAAAGGAACTTGATGCAACAAATGAACAAATAACAGTAATTACTAACGTTTATATTGCTTATTTAGAATCGTTTATAAAAAAAATTAACGGTGCTAATAGTAGCTGCAATATTAGAAAGTTTGATGTCCTTGAAATTTTTGATAGTAATTTTAAGAAAAACATATCAACCTTAATATATTATAGTGATAGAGATGAACTTATTTTTAATTATATAAAAGGCAACATTAAAAATATTAATATTGCCAAATTAGATGAGCAACCAGATTTAAAGGACTTAAAAAAAACAATAGTAAACAATACATATAACAGAGAAATATATTGTCTTACTAAATGTTTTAATTATAAAAAATTTCATTTAAAATTATATGCTCTAGCTAACATACTTGGAATAGAAAATTATGTTAATAAAGTAAAATATAGTGATGAAGATAAAGACAATGTGAAATATTCTAACATAAGATGCGCTATACAAGGCGTAGAATAAAAAGGGGTGCTAAGCTGTGATGATAAATGAATATAACATTAATGAATTTATAGAACAACAGAGTAAAAAAATGAAAATAAAAGTTGATGAATTAGATTTTGGAAATAGTTTTAAAAGACAAATTATGTTTTCGTATGAAACGTATTTAAAAAGCTATATAAAGAATCTAAATAAGTATTCTTTAGATGACCTAAGATTTAACAAAATGCTAAATTTTATAAATGATGCATTTATAAAGAAAGTTTTAAGTATTCCTAAAGATCAAAGTAATATAAGAGTTTATATTAATTATATAAAAGAAAATATTAATCAACTTGATCCATTATACTTAAGTTATGATGAAAGAAATTTGGTATTTTTAATAAGCTCTAGTGACTTTAATATTTTAAATGAGTCGCTTGTACATAAGGGTGAAAATTATTTAAGCTTATTACATAACTTACGAAGGCTAGCTTTTAAATTAGGTTATAATGATAAAAAAAGTGAGTATAAACCTAATCTTGCATTTACGGATGACACTGTGCCAAGTGCTATAAAGGATGCTATTAATGGGGTTGAAAAGTAACAAGTAATTCTTGTTATTTTTTTTATTTAATTATATAATTGTTATGGTGGTAATATGATTGAAGATATAGAAGATTATATTAATTATGTTTATATAGAAAAAAAACTAAGTAGTAATACAAAAGATGCATACCTTAGTGATTTAAAAGAATTTTCTTCATATTTAGATAATAAAAAAATAATTAATGTTAAAACAGACGATATAAGAAGTTATATAGAACATTTAAATAATATAAATGAAAAGGATAAGACAATTGCAAGAAAAATAGTTAGCGTAAAAACATTTTTTGATTATTTAATGAAAACTAATAAACTAAATATTAATCCTTGTGAAAAAATAGAATCACCAAAAATCAAAAAAACGCTTCCTAAAACTCTTAATAAAAAGGAAGTTTTAATGCTTCTTAGCATAAGACCAGACAGTGCTAAAAAGTGGCGTGATAAAGCAATGATTGAACTTATGTATGCAGCAGGTTTAAGGGTATCAGAACTAGTTAATCTAGAAGTAAATGACATTAACTTATCCGATTGTTACGTAAGAATTTATGGTAAAGGAAAAAAAGAAAGAATAGTTCCAATTGCATCTAGCACGGTAGAATTACTAGATAATTATATTAATATATATCGTGATTCTTTACTCAAAGGCTATTTAACTGATAAAGTTTTTATTAGTAGTTATGGAAAAGGTATAACAAGGCAAGGTTTCTTTAAAATACTTAAGAAAACTGCAAAAGAAGTAGGGATAGAAAAAGACTTTTCACCCCATACACTAAGGCATTCTTTTGCAACACATCTCCTAGAAAATGGAGCGGACCTAAGAAGTATAGGAGAAATGTTAGGTCATGAAAATATAAAAACAACTCAAATATATACACATATATCAAATAATAAAAAAAGAAAGGATTACGATAGGTATCACCCACGTAATAAAAAGGGAATATAAAATGGAAATAGTAAAGGAAATTTTTAGAAGTTATGATATTAGGGGAATATATGAAAAGGAATTAACCAATGATTTAGCATATTTAATTGGACGTGCTTTTGCAACAATATCAAAAGGAAAAATAATAGTTGGACACGATGCTAGAACGTCATCTAACGCCCTTAATACTAATTTTATTAAAGGTGCCTTAAAATCGGGAGCAGAAATAATAGATATAGGTTTATGTACTACTCCTATGCTTTATTACGCAAGAGAGTTTTTTAAAGAAGATTATGCCGTTATGATAACTGCATCTCACTGTGCTAAAGAATATAATGGCTTTAAGCTATGTGATAGTAATGGAAGTATGTACGGAGAAAAAATTAAGGACTTTTTAAATCTTATATTATCAGGTAATTTTAAAGATGGAATAGGGCATGTAAGTACGTATGATTTAACTTTTGACTATAAAAAAATGATAATTAATAAAATTACTTTAGGTCCAAGAAAGATAAAAGCTGTAGTAGACTGTGGTAATGGTACTACTTGTTATTTTAATCCCGAAATATTAAAGGACTTAGGCGTAAGTGTTGTACCACTTTATTGCGAGCCAGACGCATCATTTCCAAACCACATTCCAGATCCTGCAGTAGAAAGTAACATGGTAGCATTACAAGAAAAAGTAAAAGAAGTGGGGGCATCTGTTGGAATAGCATTTGATGGTGATGGTGATAGAATCGGTATAGTAGATGAAAAAGGAAATCTTGTTAAAACAGATATGTTTATGTTAATTATTTGGAAAAGCATATATAAAACTTGCCTTAATAAAACCGCATCATTTGATGTTAAATGTTCTGAAGCCTTAAAAGAATCACTAGAAAACCTAGGACTTAATACGAAGTTTAACAGAACTGGGCATTCATACCTTAAAAAGGCCGTTAAAGAAAACAATTATGATTTTGCAGGAGAATTTTCAGGTCACGTATGTTTTAATGATGAGTTTTATGGTTATGATGATGCTTTATATGCAGCAGGTAGATTACTTAGAATACTATCTAATACTAATATGAATGTATCAGACTATTTTTTAGATGTTCCAACATATTATTCAACTCCTGAAAGCTATATTGAAGTAGGAGAGGAAAATAAAGATAAAATAGTTAATGCAGTTTTAGAGTATGCAAAATCCAAAAAATATGAGATAATAGACATTGATGGTGTTAGAATCGAATATGGAAATGGCTTTGCTTTAGTTAGAAAATCTAATACTGGACCTTATATAACGGTTAGATTTGAAGGAAAAACGAAAGAAGAAAGAGATTTACATAAAAACGAAATAATGAACATAATAAATGAAGTAAGGAATGATTAAATTGAATAACAAAGAAAAGATAATTTTATTTGCCTGTGATATATCTGGTACTTTTAGTAATACTAAGTATCCAGAAAATAAATTTGATAAATATAATGAACTTGGGAAGTTAATGAAACAATTAGTGGATACTAACTATTCTGATAAAATTATCTTTTCTTTTTTAACCGCGGACGATAGGAAAGAATTTTTAGAAGATTACATAAAGTTTTTTAATAAATATGTTAAAAATGATAATATCGAGTTGGGACTTCAATTTTTTGCTTTAGGTGAATTAGAAGTTTCATCAGATGGAAGATTCATCACTAAGGAAAATTATAAAGGGGTCTATAAAGAAGATAAAATCGCATCATATGCTAAAGATTTAAGCAAAACGTATGATGTTAAAGATATTATATTTGCTGATGATTTTTTAAATCCTTATAACATAGAACTAATAAACCATGAACTTAATTGTAATAGTATAAACGTATATGGGTTTAATCCTTTTTATAAAGATGATTCTAATAACTTCTTTTATTCATCTAATGTTAACGGAATAGAAGGACTTGTTGATTGCATGAAAAAATATGTAACTGATAAAGAAAATAATAAACAAATTTAAGCCATTTTAAGCATATAAATTAAAAGGAGGTATAATTATGCCAAATAGATGTTTATATGCTTTTATATTGTCTTTTTTAGCTGGTATATCAACTGTTATAGGAGCTTTAGTTATCTTTTTTGATAAAAGGAAAAATAATAAGATAGTAGAAGTTAGTCTTTCTTTTGCATCTGGTGTTATGATGTGTGTGTCATTAACAGATTTACTTCCTAATTCATTTAAAATGATACTAGATAATAATAACTTGTTTCCTAAAATTATATTAAGTTTAATTTTTATGACATTTGGTATCATTATATCAATGTTAATAGATAAATACTTACCTGATAATAACTTAAATACTGATAATAAAAGCTTATATAAAATAGGAATAATAAGTATGGTAGCTATTGTGTTGCATAATATTCCAGAAGGAATTGCTACCTTTATTACTTCAAATAATAATTTAAAATTAGGAATCACGTTAACTATTGCAATAGCACTTCATAATATTCCAGAAGGAATATCTATTGCAGTTCCAATATATCACTCAACTAATAACAAACTAAAAGCCTTTTTATATGCCTTATTATCCGGCATGAGTGAAGTTTTAGGAAGTATATTAGCATACTTATTTTTAGCCCCTTTAATAAATGATCATGTAATGGCAGCATTATACGCCATTATAGCGGGCATTATGATTCATATATCTGTTTATGAATTAATTCCAGGTGCATATAAAGAAGGCACGTTAAAAAGCGTTTTAAAGTACTTTTTAATAGGCTTTGGGGTAATGATATTAAGTCATTTGCTTATGAGTTTATAACTTTAATTATTTACTATTTATATAACATGTGATACCATAATTTAGTGTAAAAAGATTGTGGGAGATCATATATGAATTATGAATTATTAAATAAAATAGTAGATTATATAGAATCTAATTTAACAGAAAAAATAGATTTAAAATATTTAGCAAAAAAACTTGGATTAAATATGTTTATAATGGAAAGGGTATTTAGCATAGTAACTAATACTAGTATAAAAGAATACATAAGAAAAAGAAGACTTTCATTAGCTTATGAAGAAATAAAAAGCACAGATAATAAGATAATAGATGTTGCAGTAAAATATGGATACGAATCAAGTGTTTCATTTGCTAGAAGTTTTAAAAGAGAGTTTAATGTAGCTCCATCAAAAGTTAGAAAAGATAAAAGTAGTGTATATAAAATGTTTCCAAAAATAGACTTTAACTATAATTTTAGTTATGATAACATCGTAAAATTTTCTATTAAAAATATAAAAACATTTAACGTTTACGGAAATACAGTATTTGCTAAAAACTTAGAAGATTTTCATTATAAAATAAGAATACTTTATAAAGAACTTAAGGAAAATAAATCATATGATATGTATAATAAAAATGAAAGATATGCCATATCATACTTTAAAAATGGAGAATACTACTATTTATTAGGAAGTAAAAAAAGAATTAAAGAAAGTGATGTTTTAAAAATTAAAGATGGTAAATACGCTATATTTGAGGTTGGTTCATTAAAACAAAAGGATATAATAAAAACATATAATTTTATAAATAAAATATGGAATAATTCATCACGTATAAATACCATAAGTAAATTAAAAATAGAAGTATATAAAAATGATAATTGTTTCATATACGTACCAATAAAAAAAGAAACATAATTGATATTAAAAATGTTTCTTTTTTTATACTTCAACTTGTTAAAATTATGTTGGTGGTATAAATGATTAAAAAATATTTTAAGATTACAAAGCAAACAAAATGGATATTATATATTTTCATAGCAATATTATCTGTTTTAGGAGCACTTAACTTCATAACGCCTATTTATCAATCTAAAATAATTGATGCGTTAACAAACAAAAATATAAATGAATTTACAAAGCTTTTAATTGTTTTATTAGCTCTTTTTGTAACTACAAATACTTTTTCTTTTTTAGCATGCAAATCATATTCATCATTTTTTAAAAATACTTTTATAAACATTCATAAAAAAGTTATAAGTAGTGTTTATGACTATGATGATAAACTTATAAATACTTTAAAGGGCAGAATAATAAGTACCGTAAATATTGATATTATAAATATTTCAGTTATGGCAGATTACATGTTTGATTTTATGCATAACCTAATACTTATAATATGTATGCTAATATTTTTTATAAAAACTTATTTCATTTTTGGAGTATTTTTATTTTTAATAACCGCTTTATATATCTTTTTAGCAAACTATTTAACCAAAAAAGAGGCATACTACCTTAGTGGTCAAAGAATGTATTTAGACAAATTAATAGGTATGTTAGGACAAACTTTAAACGGAATAAAAGAAATAAAAACGTCAAATATAAAACCCAGTTTAAATAGAAAATATGATGGATTAAGAAAAATGTGGGCTAATAAATACATGGAAAAAAGAAAATACGTAATAGCACATAACGTTCTATTAAAATTCATTATGTATCTATCCAAAATTGCACTATATATTTTATCTATGTATCTTTTGCTTAATGGTAAAGTAACGATTGGAATAATAATTTTATTAATAAATTATTTTGATAATATATTTACTTATTCTATTAAGTTAGTAGAAGATATGTCAAAGGTTAGAGAATATAATATTTCATTAGAAAGAGTATATAACTTGTTAGATAAAAACTGCACCAATTCTTTTGGTTCTATAAATTGTGGTAATATAAATGGACACATAGAATTTAAAAACGTTTCTTTTGCATATAATGGTGTAAGTACAATTAAAAACATAAGCTTTGATGCAAAACCTGGTGAAATTACCGTAATTACTGGAAAGACAGGAAGTGGTAAAACAACTATATTTAATATTTTGTTAAGATTATATAAACCATCTTGTGGCTGCGTTTTAATTGATAGTACAAAAATAGAAGAATATAAAAAGGATACTTACTATAAGAACGTGTCAGTTGTTAACCAAGAAAGTTTTCTATTTAATATGAGTATAAAAGATAATTTAAAAATGGCTTGTAAGGATGAAAAAAAACAAATTGAAATATGTAAAAAAATTGGAATTCATGAATTAATACAATCTATGCCTAAAGGATATGATACTATTTTAACCGAAAACGCCGCTAACTTATCAGGTGGTCAAAAAAGATTATTATCACTTGTAAAAACACTTTTAACTGACTCAAAAATTCTATTATTTGATGAAGTAACATCATCATTAGATATAAAAACAACTAATAAAATAATAAGTATTTTAAAAGAATTAAAAGATAGTCACACGGTAATTATAATTACACATAAAAAAGAAGTAATGAAAATATCTGACGAGATCATTTTATTAAGTAAAGGAAGAATAGTAGGTAAAGGAGCATATAAAAATTTACTAAAAAATAATCATTTTGATAAATTAGTTAAAAATTGAAAAGCATGTTAATTATGCTATAATATATGTGGTGATAGTATGAAGTTAAAAAAGTTTTTTGGACATTTAAATACGGTTAATAAACATAGGTTTTTAGTGTTTAAATATTCTGTCAAAGCAGGAATACCATTTAGAGGATTAGTTCATGATTTATCTAAGTATAGTTTACTTGAGTTTTTAGAAGGAGTTAAATATTATAATGGTAATTTCAGCCCCATTAGCACTTGTAAAAAAGTAAATGGTTATTCTAAGGCATGGCTTCACCATAAAGGAAGAAATAAACATCATTTTGAGTACTGGTATGATTTTAATAGCCCTTTAAAGACACCTGTTATACCGTATAAATATGTAGTAGAATTAATATGTGATAATATTGCAGCATCTAAAACGTATTTAAAAGATAAATGGAACTTAAATTCACAATTAAATTACTTTTTAAATAGAAAAGATTTAAACTATATTAATCCTAAAATTAAAGATATGCTAATTAATGTATATAGTGATATGATAGATATTGGCATAGATGGAGTTTTAAATAAAAAATATTTAAAATACATGTATAAAAAGTACGTAGGAGAGTAGAACATAGTCCTATTTATTATGATGTTTTTAGAAGATCCAGATAACATGTAAGAAAGGTTGTATAATAATGAGTAAAACAATAGCAATTGATTTAGATGGGGTAATATTTGATACTGAAAGATATTTTAGGGTGGCATCGGAAATAGAAGACATTAATAATTATGGCCTAAATAACAAAGTAGATAATAGAAACGTTAGATTTCAGGATAGATATAATTGGAATAAGGAATTTATAGAAAGCTTCTACGCTAAAAACGTATATGATATTGAAGAAAGATGCGGAATTATGCCAGGAGTAAGCTACGTACTTAGTTATTTAAAGAGTAGGGGATACAAACTATATGTTATAACAGCTAGAGGGTTCTTTAGCCAAAAACAAATAGATTTAACAAACACACTATTAAAAAAGTATAATTTATATGATATGTTTGAGAAAATAATATATAAATCAAATAAAAAACTAGATAAAATATTAGAATATAAAATTGATTATATGATAGATGATAATTTAGATATTTGTGAATATGTAAAAGATGCTTGTACACCTATTTACTTTAAAGATGGACCAGTACGACTTGCTTCATCTAGTAATATAGTTACGGTTAATAATTGGGGTGAAATATATAGATATTTTTATAATCAATAATTAGATTATAGATTCCCCTACTACTATCTAATCGGGTGGGTAGGTAATTTAATATAAGGTATGACATACATGCCTATTTTTTTATGTTTTAGTATATATTACTGATAGCTAATGATGATTCTAAGCTCATTTTAAATATTTTAATGGGTGATTATCAACCTCGATTTGTTCTAGGAAGCATTATACTTTTTCATTAATGTGATGGGTAGGCTAATATAACATATTTATAAGTTATATATTAAATAATAAATATAAACATATGTACATGTGACTAATAAATAATGATTATTAACTTATGGAAATTTATACTTATTATATTAATATTAATTTTAATTCGTATTAACAAATAGGTTAGTATATATTAAAAAAGATAGTGTAGTTTTTATTAAACTAACTATCTAATGTTTTAAAAATAAAATGTTAACATAATATGTATTATATGAACTAACATGTAGTAGTTAAGTTATACATCACGAGACTGTATTTCAGCTATCTTAGCAAGTACTTCTGACGCATTATCCTGATTGATTTCAGTATAGCCAAGTTCTTGTAAAGCTTGTATTTTAGCAGTGTTTATCTCTTGCGTACGACTTAGTTTTTCTTCGTTTTTATGTTCTATTTCCATAACGAACTTCTTATGTTGCTCAGCAAGTTTTGTCTTAGATGCACCACCATTACGGTATAATACCATAGCAGAATGCATGATACTTTCAAAAATAAATTGTTCTTCTTCGTTAAACACATATTCTTCTGGATCAACAAAACCCAATAATTTAACAATATAACCCATCATATATTTTAATTCTTTTACGTTTTCTAACCCTTGAATAAAGTTTAATAAATATTTATAAGTGATGTATGCTTCAGAAGAATTTTCTATAAAACGTTCTTTAATTATAAATATAATATCATTAAGTAATTCTTGTTCACGAGGCTTTAAATCTTTGAATTCAATAGCATCTGTATGACCTACATTATTTACGTTATTATCTCCGTTTAAGACCATATCAACTTTATTAATAAATTCTGCATCAACTTTTATATTATTTATCTCAGATGCTTCTTTAATATCAAGCAAGTTAAATAATTTCATTTTTTTGTCCTTAGGCCATCTAGAGATATCATTCATTTCTAAATAATTGTAAATCATTTGCCTAGAAACTCCCAAATATTTTGCTAATTTAACTTTGGAAATCCCAACTTCTTGTAAAATTTCGTTAAGTTTATCCATAACTATCTCTCCTCTACTCTATTTACTATACTTATAATTTTACACTTTTTTACAACTTTGTCAATAATTCTACATATAAAACAAAATAACGCTTTTAAAAAGCGCTAGATAATAAGTGTAAACAATTTAAGCAAAACAGGAGTTAAAAAAGCATCAATTATCGTATTTATGCCAATTAATAATAAAGAACATAAAAATGCTAATAAATACTTACCTAAAAAACTTTTAAAATTTAAGTTATCTTTCTTAAATAATGCTTTTAGAAACTTTATGGATGCATTAAGAGCAAAAAATGACATAAATATGTATATTAACGTGTTAATAATAAGACAAGGAGCAACATATAAAACGCTTGCTAAAACACCTTTTAATTTGTACTTTAACAAAATAGTACCAAGTGTTACTCCTAGAGTAAATCCTTTAAAGAAAATGATTATAATAACCGCAAATAAACCAATCATGGAAATACCTAATATAAATATTAAAAGTAGTTGAAGCGAATTGTTTAATATTTCTGGTAATACCACCTTTATTCCAAAAACACTATCATTTAATTTACTTATATTATTAAAGTATGAAGTAACTTGATTTATTAGCATTGTTTTATCATCATTACTTACAAAATTAATAAATAAAGATCCAAAAACAAGTCCTAAAATAAAAAGTATAATAATAAAAGTTAATAAGATTCTTTCTTTTTTTATTGTTTCAAATAAGTAGTTAATTATCTTTTTCATATCTTTTTTCTCCTTGTTCTAATTAACTATATTATCTAAATAAAGTTTTATTACTTTTATTTTTCTACATTTTATATTATAATTAGTATGAGGTGAATAGATAAATGTCTAAAAATAAGGATAGTAAAAAAAGAAAAAAATTTAAAATAAACTGGAGTAAGTTCTTTGTATGGGTTGCACTAATAGCAATGGTAGGTTCTGCTTTTGCAGCGATACTTTCTCCCCTATTTTCAAGATAGAATGCAAACGAAAGCATTCTTTTTATTTTTTTATTTAATATAATTTAATATGAATATAGATATAAACGAGGAAAAAATTAAATATATTAATTTACAATTAATTGCAACTACAGGTTTTATTATAGCACTTGTAGTTTCTTTTACTTTGTCCGTAGATAAAAGGGAATCACTTAGAAATGGTAATAGATTATATAATGATAAAGAAGCACAAAAAATATCTTTGATGCAGACTATATTGGTATTTATAGTAGCACTTTTATTTTTATATATTACGTATAATCAATATAAAATATCACATAAATATCACGAAACGGATGAAAATGATTTATTACTGCAAAGTAAAACTGCAATATTATCTATAATTGCAGCGTTAATTGGACTTTATATAGTAATTAAAAATTATAATAAAAATAACCTTAATATTGCGGAAATAGAGTCTATTTAGATAATCTTAATTCTATAGAATCTATAATTTTATCATCATTAAATTTAAACTCATTTGGTAAAATTAATATTCCAACATCTTTAAAATTGTTAATTGCATCTATTGCAAGTACTATTGATTCAAGCTTTTTATCTGAATATTTATTCATGTTTTCTAAAATTATTTCATCATATTTATTAATGTTTAAAAACTCTGTAATGTATGCTCTTTTAATTGTTTCCGTTAAATATGATGCGTAGTTTTTACTAGTTTTATTTTTCCTACAGTAATCTTTGCATATTACTTCTAAATACATTAATACATCCTTACTATTCTTTATATTTATATACTTTAAAAATTTTTTTTCTTCCTCACATAAAAATTTATTATCAAAAAAGTTTAAACCAAGTAAGAATTCTTTTAAATTTATATTTTTCATAATACCAATCTCCATACGCTTATAATATCACAATATTAGAAAAAAAGGAACAAAAGTTCCTAATTTTCACCTTCTTTAAGCATAGTTGTTATAAGTATTCCATAACCTCGTTTCGGATTATTTACTACCACGTTTGTTACCGCACCAATTATGTTATTTCCTTGTATTATTGGTGACCCACTCATTCCTTGAACAATACCGCCTGTTTTATCAATTAAATTACTATCGGTTATCTCGAAAAGGATGTTTTTATTATCTGCTTTATCATTATTTACTTTAAGTATATTTACGCTATATTCCTTCTTTAACGTGCCTTCTATAACCGTAATTATTTTAGCTTCTCCAAGTTTTATATCCTCATAATCTGCTACTTTGTATAAGTTGTTTTTATTGATTTCTTTTGTGTAATTTCCAAATATACCAGATACTTTATTTTCCTTTACATCACCAAAGACATCATTACTATTAGTATTTGCGTTTTTAGCTCCTGGCTCACCTCTTACTGATTTTTCAATAGAAGTTACGTTTGAGTTATATATCTTACCATCACGTACATTTATCATCGTACCGGTTGTTTGTTCTAAAACCTCATGACCTAACGCACCATATATCTTACTTTCTGGATCTATATATGTAAGTGTTCCAATACCTGATATCATATCTTTTACGTATAATCCCGTTTTTAAAGTACCATTTTCATCGGTTAAATTTAAAGTCGTGGTCTCGTTTTGCTTTCCTCTTTGATAAACCAGTTTTAAACTTTTCCCATCACTTTCTTTAATGGCACCTATAAAATCATCTATCGATGATACTTCTTTATCATTTGCTCTTTTAATTATATCGCCTTTATTTAATTTAGCATCATATCCAGGATATTTATCTCCTACTTTGTAAAAACCTGCGATTATTATTCCTTTATTATTAATGGAAAGACCTATGTTTTCCCCGCCTGCTACTATATAATTAGAATAAGCGAGTAAAGATTGTGGCATAATAAATGTAGCAACTAAAAAAATTGCTATAAAACTCTTTAATTTTTTAAAAGACATTTTTATGCTCCTTAATGTAATTCGAATTACATTATTATTATACCTAATATATATTTTTTAATAAGTGAAAATAAATGGAAAAAAAGAACTAGATTTACTAGTTCCATAAATTTTTAGGATATTTTCCCTCTTCAATCATTTTATTTATTGCATTAACTAAATCTTTTTTATCTTCTTTATAAGTTACGCCATACCATTTTTCATCGGTATCAAGTACTTTAACAGACACTTTGTTTTCATTAATTCTTTTAAACACGCTATTTGGTATTAGAAATTCACATTTTTCTAAATCATTTTTATGTTTTTCAAAAAAGTCTTTCATTTCATCTTCTAGATAATCAAATATACTTGTATTAAAACCAAAGAAGTTCATTGATACTAAAGTATCTTCTTTTATTTCAAATGAATTTTTTTCATCTTCAAGTGGTGTTGCAATAATTTTATCTTCTACTTTTTCTATTGATGATTCAACTAACTTTGTTAGGTATCCTTTATCATCTTCTGTACATACACCACGTTTTACAGAACCATTTAAACTCATTGTATTAATTGTTTTATAACCAATCATTGCATATTTATTTTGATCATTATTATTATCAAAGAATTCCTTCATTTTTTTATAAGGATCAAATCCATAAAAATCATCTGCATTAATAACGGTAAATGGTTCATTTACATATTTTTTAGCAGATAAAATAGCGTGTGAGGTTCCCCAAGGTTTTACCCTAGATGCTGGGATATTAACGCCTTCTGGTACATCTTCTATCTTTTGAAATGCATAAGATACATCTATTTTAGATTCTATTCTCTTTCCTATAGTTTCTCTAAATAAGTCATAATTTTCTTCTTTTATTATAAAAACTACCTTTTTATATCCTGCTTTTATTGCATCATAAATCGAATAATCCAAAATAAATTCTCCATTTGGTCCTACTGGTTCTACTTGTTTTAAGCCGCCAAATCTTGAACCCATTCCGGCTGCCATAATTACTAATGTCATATTTTCTCTCCTTTATAATTAATATTTGCTAATGAAATTAACTAATTCATTAGATAACGTTGTATTATGATTTTCCATTGTATGATTATTTTTATAGTAGCATGAGCCGTCACTATTAAACGTTAGCTCTATATCACCATATTTGATCATATAAGTTCCATTTACTTCATTTAACGAATTACTTTTTTCAAATCGTTCTTTTTTTAAATAACTAATTATTTGTTTTTTATCAGAATTAGCTATATTAATAACCATATTATTTTTATAAACTTCTAAATCATCATAGTTTGTTTTATTTAACATATTAGGTAATAACTTTATTAATAATAGTATAACTATAATAAGTATTATTATTACCGTAAATATAGTATTATTTTTTTTCATTATTCTTCCACCTTAAAGTCTTCTTCGCCGTTTTCAGTTAAAATTTTATTAACGTTTTCTTCGGCGCTTTTTAATGAGTCTGAACATTCTTTAGCAAGCTTCATAGCGTTCGTATACTTATTTATTGCATCATCTAAGTCTACGTCTCCTTTTTCAAGTTCATTAACCATTTTTTCTAAGCTGTTTAACTTATCTTCAAATTTAAATTCTTCTTTAGCCATTTTTTACCTCCATTACTTTAGCTTCTGCTATTCCATCTTTTAGCGTCACATTAATTATATCATCTTTTTTAATTGTTTTTAAACTAGTTATGCATTTATCATCTTTTTTTATTATCGCATATCCTCTTTTTAGAGAACTAAGTGGGTTTAATATCTCTAGTTTTTCAATTAAATGATTAGTTTTTTTTAATTTATTTTCATATAGTACGCTTGAATCTTTAAATATAATGCTGTTTTTAACTATCTCTAGCCTTGCCTTATTATTACTTATAATAGCATTCATACTAGTATTTAATTTATCAATTAAATTATCTAACTTTTGTTCTTTTATTTCATACATACTAAGTGGATTTTTAAGTATGTAACTATCAGTTAATTTTTTAAGCCTTAGTTTATTATTATCAAGTACTCTTTTAATAGCATTTAAATATCTGGTTTTATAATTATCTATTTCTAACAATAAATCACTTAGCATAGGAACTGCACGTTCTGCTGCTCCTGTTGGTGTTTCTGCTCTTTTATCCGCTACAAAGTCACATATCGTAAAATCAATTTGGTGTCCTACACCACTTATTATTGGTGTTTTACAAGCAAACACTTTTCTTGCAACAACTTCCTCATTAAAAGGCCATAAATCCTCAATAGATCCTCCGCCGCGTCCAAGAATAATAACATCTAAACCATAATTATCTGCGATATCAAGTTTTTTTACAATGTCATCTTTTGCAAGTTCACCTTGAACTAAGCAAGGAAAAAGGATTGTTCTACATATTGGAAACCTTCTTTTAATGGTAGAAAGTATGTCTTTTACAGCAGCACCTGTTGGAGCTGTAATAATTCCTACCTTCATCGGTATTTTAGGTATTTCTTTTTTGTATTTTAAATCAAATAATCCTTCATCACCTAATTTTTTCTTTAGCTGTTCAAACGCAATGTGTAAATTACCAACACCATCTTCTAACATATCTGATATATATATCTGATAATTTCCGGTAGATTCAAACACACTTATTTTTCCTTTAACTAAAACTTTCATACCATCTTCTGGCATAAACTTTAATTTAGATGCGTTAAAACTAAACATAATTGCATTTATACGGGAGTTTTCATCTTTTAGAGTAAAATAGTAATGCCCCCTAGTATGAGCCTTAAAATTGGATATTTCACCCCTTAAATAGACTTCTTGCAAGTTTTTATCATTATCTAATTTATATTTAATGTATCTAGTAAGTGCAGTTACACTTAAATACTTATCTTCCATAGTTCACCTACTTTTCTTATAAAACTATTGTATCATTTTTATAAATGACTATCAATTACTATTTTTATCAGCATCAATATTATATCAAAATACCCTTGATTATTAAATACAATTTATGTATCATATTTTTGGTGATAAAAATGAATGAAGAAAACCTAATTACTTATTATAATAAATTTAATGAAGATAAAAGATTAACTCATAGACATGGTATTATAGAATTTAATACTACTATTAAATATATTGATAAGATATTAAAAAACATGAATAATCCAAAAATAATAGACGTTGGCGCAGGTTGTGGTAAATACTCTATTTATTTAAGTGATAAAGGTTATGATGTTACTGCAATTGAACTTGTAAAGCATAATTTAATGACTTTAAAAAACAAAAATAAAAACGTTAAAGCATATCAAGGCAACGCATTAAATCTATCTAAATTCAAAGATAACTCATTTGATATGGCACTTCTTTTTGGACCTTTATATCATTTAATTAGTATGGAAGATAAACTAAAGGCTTTAATGGAAGCTAAAAGAATTGTAAAAGAGGGCGGCTATATTTTAATAAGCTATTACATGAATGAATATGCTATTATAAAACACGGATTTATGGAAAATAACATAACTTCTGCAATAAAAAATGGTGACGTAGATAAAAACTTTCATATAACACCAAAAGAAACTGATTTATATAGTATGGTTAGAATAAAAGACATAAACTATCTAAAGCGCAAAGCAAATCTTAAAAGAGTTAAGATAATTTCTCAAGATGGCCCATCAGACTATATAAGACCAGTAATTAATAAGATGGACGATGAAACATTTAAATTATATTTTAAATACCATCTTAAAACTTGTGAAATGAAAGAATTATTAGGAGCTTCATCACATGTTTTAGATATATTAAAAAAGTATGATGATAAATAAAATATCACATACTTTTATTTTTATATACCATTTTTTAATGGTTTAAATTGTTTACTTTTTATGTTTTTACCTATAGATAAATCATAGTCTTCACTACCTAAAAAGTGTTCTTGAACTAGTGTTTCAGTATATCCATTTGTAAGGGGCACATCAATATATTTATATTCTTTTATACTTTTTATACTACTATCATCATCTTTGTATTCTAGTCTGAATTTCTTAGAGTCAAGTTTTGAATCTTTTAGTAATTCTTTGGTTGTTATAACATCTAATTTTAAAAGTTCTAAAGAAAGTGTATCCAACTTAATTAATCCATTTTCCCTAGCCATATCACCCATTCTATTACTATTAAAATATTTTAAAATCACTCCTTGTGTTATAAATAAAGCACCATAAAACGGAATAGAAATTTCATTAAATTCTGATAACAAGGTCATTTGTGTTATCATCAAACCTAAATTAACATACGTAAAAGGATTTTTAAAATTATTCTTTTGATATAATTTAAAGCTAAGTCCGTCATTGGCCTGCGAAGCGGCATCAAGTAAATCATAATTAACATTTATTTTCATACACCCAATACTCCTTAATTGGTAAACTAATTTATCTTTTCTTTATATACGTTATCTAAAACCTTGTTAATCATATTTTTAACCTTATCATCAGAATATGATTTAGCAAGTTCTACCGCTTCATTAATTGCAACTACATCAGGGGTATCAGTATAAAGAAGTTCATATAAACCTAAACATAATATTGCTTGATCTGTTAGACCTAAACGAGACATCTTCCAGTCTTTTAGGTTTTGATCAGCCTTTTTATATAGTTCATCTTTTTTATCTAAAACTCCATTTACCATTTCTCTTACAAACAAATTATCTATCTCTAAATTCTCATCTATAACATCTTCAACGTCGTAACTTATTTTATCTTTTTGATATAAAAAGATTTGATATAAAATAGTCATAATTATCCTTCTGGATTCATTTCTATTCATAGCTTACCTCCTTATTATATTTTAGAGTCAAATTTCTTCATGCATTTTTCTCTTAATTCATCAGTTGTAATAAGAGCACAAAATGCAAAGTAATTTTGATCCATTTTAGTAAACATATCGTTTACAATTATTTGATATTTATCAAGTAATGCTTGTTCGCTTGAATCAGTTTGTTTCATTACTATTCTTTTTATATACATAATGCATAATTTATCTAAAACGTCTATTAATAGTTTTGTGTTATCGTCCGTAAAAATATTTTTTATAACAGATTCATAACCATTAAAATACATATCATGAATTAATTTATTTTCATTAATTCCCTTACAAATAAATAATTGTTTAAGTAGGGAAATTATTAAATTATAATTAGTATAACCTGCTCTTATTTGAATCTTTTTTCCCATTATCTCTTCTTCGCAGGTCTTTGGCATAACGATTCTAGAACCCATTGTATCCATCGTGTATATTTTTTCTGCAGTCATATTACATAATGCATTTGATAGTGCTATATGGTTATCATTAGCTTCAAATATAACTTCAGTTACAGCCTTATAAAAGTTTGTTTCATAAAATGCAGAATTACTTTCTTTTAAAGCTCCATTTATATATAAAACTCCATTGCTTACCATGTAATAATCCATTTTGTTAACTCTGTTAAACATAAGAGAAATAAATTTTATTTTAGATGCAAACTTATTAACCATTAAAACCAAATCTTTAGGTTCCATATAACCTAAGTTTAGGCACGCTATAAAATACTTTCTAAGTAAATTAAACTCATCTTCCTCATATCTAGCTCCATTAGAAGTCATCGCTTGCATAACAATGTCTTTTATAGGAATTTTAATATCTTTCTTTTCTTGTCCATCCATTTTAATCACCTAGTCCTTTTTATCCATTTCACTTTTAAGTTCGTATAATACGTTTAAAGCTTCCATCGGAGATAATTCAAGTGGGTTTATATCGTCCAATTTCTTTTTAATTATATCATATTTATTAATAGGTGCAACACTTTCTTCTAAATTCATACTTATTTGGCTTACTACTTCTTTTTTAGTTTTTTTATTTTCGTAAGACATCAGAATTTCATCAGCTCTTTTTATTAAAGAATCTGGTAATTGTGCTAATTTTGCAACATGAATTCCATAACTTTTATCTACGCTTCCATCTTTTACCTTATGTAAAAATGTAATAACACCATTTTCTTCATGAGCGGATACATGTACGTTTTTAATGTGGGCTTTATGTTCTTCAAGACTTGTTAATTCGTGGTAGTGAGTTGAGAAAAACGTAATTGCCTTTATGTTATCATGAATGTATTCAATAATAGCTTGTGCAAGAGAAATACCATCATAAGTTGCAGTACCACGTCCTAATTCATCAAATAAAATTAAACTACGCTCTGTTGCTCCTAAAATAGCACGGTTAGCCTCTTTCATCTCCACCATAAATGTAGATTCACCACTAACTAAATCATCAGATGCCCCAATACGAGTAAATATCTTATCAAATACCGGTAAATAAGCCTTTCTAGCAGGCACAAAACATCCTATTTGAGCCATTATAACAATCATTGCCATTTGTCTCATATAAGTTGATTTACCAGCCATATTAGGTCCTGTTATAAGCTCTACATATTTATCTTTAGTAAATATTATATCATTTGATACAAACTCACCATTTAATACCTTTTCAACTACTGGATGCCTTCCTTCTATTATTTTAACTTCTTTATCAAGAGTAATAATTGGTCTTGTGTAGTTATTTTCTTCTGTCACGGTTGCAAAAGCTATCATAACATCTAATTTTGCTACCATTTTAGCAGTTAACTGAATAGTTGGTATTACTTCTTTTACCTTGCATCTTATGTTTGTAAAAAGTTCATATTCTAAGTTTATTATTTTTTCTTCAGCGCCCAAAATAAGTTGTTCTTTTTCTTTTAACTCTGGAGTTATAAATCTCTCGTTATTAGCAAGTGTTTGTTTTCTCTCCCAACCAAACTCTTCTTTAACCTGGCGGCTATTTCCTTTAGAAACCTCGATATAATAACCAAAGACCCTGTTATATCCTACTCTTAAGTTTTTAATTCCAGTTCTTTCTTTTTCTTTTTCTTCTAGTTTTGCAATAAAGTCCTTACCACCACTTCTAGCAAGTTTTAAATCATCTAATTCCTTATTGTAACCAGTCTTTATTAAGTATCCTTCTTTTAAAGTAATAGGAGGATTTTCATAAATGCTTTTATCTAAAAATTCATATAAATCAGTTAAGTCATCTATTACTAAGTTAAAGCCTAGAATACTTACAATTTCTTTTATTCTAGGTAATACTTTAAGAGAGCTTTTAAGTTGAAGTAAATCCCTTGCATTAGCATTACCAAATGATACTCTTCCTGCTAATCTTTCAAGGTCATAAACTTCATTTAATAATTCTTTTAATTCATCTTTAAGTAAGAATTCTTCAAGCAATTTAGATACCATATCATATCTATTTTCTATTTCTTCTTTATCAATAAGTGGATTTTCAATCATCTGCTTTAGCATGCGAGAGCCCATTGCAGTCTTTGTTTTATCAAGTAACCATAAAAGTGAGTATGTTCGCTCTTTTGTTCTTAAGTTTTCAGTTAATTCTAGATTTCTTTTTGTATGAATATCCATCTTCAAATAAGTTTTATAATCTTTTACCTTAACGTTTTGTAGGTGATCAATACTTCTTTTTTGAGTACTTGTTAAATAATTTAATAAAACACATACTGAAGATATTATCCTAACGTCTTTAATATCTTTATATAAATCTTTATATTCTTTTATTTCTATATCACAATCTTCTTTTGATATTGTAATGGAATAATTATTTTTTAAAGTATTTATAATTCTAGGATCAACATTACCATTTATTATTAACTCTGTTATGTTATCATTTACTATTTCATTTATTATTTTTTCAAGTTCGTATTCTACTAATACACTTATAAATTCTCCCGTAGATAAATCAGCATAAGAAAGTGAAAAACAGTGTCCTAAGTCCTTTAATGCTCCAATAAAGTTATTGCTTTTAGCATCTAGCATATCATCTGACATGACAGTTCCTTTTGATACTATTCTAATTACTTCTCTTTTAACTATTCCTTTAGCATCCTTAGGATCTTCTACCTGCTCACATATTGCAACTTTGTATCCCTTATCAATTAATTTATCGATGTATATGTTGGCAGCATGATGAGGCACCCCACACATTGGTATTTTTTCATCTAACCCAGCATTTTTACCTGTTAAGGTAAGCTCTAAATCATGTGATACATTTATTGCATCTTCAAAGAACATTTCATAAAAATCACCAATTCTATAAAATAAAATAACATCTTCATAGTTATCCTTAGTTTCTAAATATTGTCTCATCATAGGAGAGACTTTTTGTCTATCTACTTCACTTCTAGTCACATTAAATCACCTGGTATTTATTATATAATAAATTGGAAAAAAAAGCCATTAATTAATGACTTTAAACTTTAGATAATTATTTTCTTTTTTTAGGCTCATATTTCTTTGTTTTAATCAAGCAATTAAAATTATATTCATTAACACTTAAAACGTCCTTAACCGCTTCATAAACAGGTATCATAATCTTTTTTAAATCTTCATTAATAGAAGTTTTATCTCCCACGTAACAATATCCTTTTTTACCTGGTTTTTTATCTATTTTTTTAACGTAAAACTTATTATCTTTAAAAACATATGAATACATAGGTAAACTTAAGTTTATTTCCATTCCATTATCTACTAATAAAACATACTTTTCCATAATTTCTATCCCTTTATTTACACTATAAATGCCTTTAGAAGGAGTAAAAGTATATACATAATTACTATACTTTTCTAACATATTATCATCATTAATAACATATGCTTTTTCTATATTATTTTCTTTAATATAATTATCAAAATACTTAGGAGCAATTAGGGGATTATAAAAAACAACACTATTAGAATTTATGAATTTAACATACGTGATATCTCCTATTTTTTCGTTTATATCTTTATCAAATACTATTAATTTAGAATCATTTTCATTCATATTAAATATTCTCCTTTAATAAATTTTACTAAAGGAACATGATAATAATGACTAAAAAAAGTAATATTTTCTTTTTATATTTTTTAATACTTATAGAAATTTTAATTTTACTTAATTCAAATATAGTAATAAATGCTGTACGTAGTTCTATAAAGATTTTTTTAATAAGTGTTTTTCCATCTCTTTTCCCTACCATGGTAATAGGTATTATGTTAGTTAAAAATAACGTGTATGAAATAATCCCTAAATTTATTAGAAACATATTTAAAAAAGTATTTAATTATAATGATTATATGACATCTATTTTTATAATTTCACTAATTACAGGAACTCCTAGCAACGCTCTTTATATAAATGAATATCTAGATAAGGGTTTAATTACTAATAATGAAGCTGAAAGTCTTATTTTATCAACACACTTTATTAATCCATTATTCGTCGTTGGAATGGTTGGAAACGTTATTTTTAAAAGCACTAAAATTGGATTTATCATACTTTTAACATTATGGATAAGTAATTTATTTAAAGCTTATATAACAAGGCCTAGAGTCTATAAAAGCATAGATAGAAAAAGTATTTCATGTAACAAATCTATTATAAATAGTTTTTTTTCATCAATCAAACAAGCTATTTATGCCCTTTTAACAATAATGGGAATAATAATACTATTTAATATGTTAACCATTTTAATAAGAGAAATATTAAACTTAAATAACACACTTTCTGTAATTATAAATGGTATATTAGAGATGACAGGCGGAGTAACTAAAGTATCAGAACTGAACATAAATATATTATTAAAGATAATAATGGTGTACATAATGTTGAATTTTGGAGGATTATCCATTCATATGCAAGCGTTTAGTATGTTAGAAAACAAAAAAATAAGATATTTAAAATACCTTATTTTTAGATTAATTTAGTGTTATAGATTTAATTGCTGTATAAGCGGTACATTTATCTGGGTTACTACCACTTACTTCTACTGTTAAATGTGAATTTTCTGGCACAGCATAAAACGTTACTGTTTCGTCTTGCCAACCAGCAACATTTTCTCCAGTAACAGTTTCCTTATGGTTATTATCTATAGTGAATGTCGTGGTATTTGTAGTGCATTTACCGCTTTCATCAGTTGCAATTGAATAATTTATTGTAACATTTCCCTTTAATTTTTTAGCAAAAGTATATCTAGCTGTAGAATCATAAGCTGCAGTAATTACATTTACCCTGCTACCATTCATCCCACCATTACTATATCCCGGATAATAAGGCCTAAATGATGTTCTTTCTGTATCATCAAGTATCTTCCAATATTTGTATAGATAATAGTAATTATTATTTTTATCTTTTATTTTAATTCTATAATATTTGCCATAACTATTATCTACTAATTGAGCCTCATTTTCACTCTTTGAATCATTGTAATAATACTTATCAAAGATAGCTTTTTCGCAGTTTAAATTATACATACTACATATGTCATTAGGAAGTGCTCCTTGTTCGTCTAAATACGTACTTAAAATTCTTAAAGTATAATCTCTATTTATATAATTGTTGGTTTCATTTCTGGCATCTGCATACACCTTCTTTACGGTATATAAAGTTTGAAAGAAATATATAATAGCTACTCCTACTAATGCAAAACTAACTATTAATTCAACCAATGTTACACCCTTATTATTTAATTTCTTCATAATGTTACTCTCCTAAATTTCTTGTTCTATTTGGATTTGGATTGTCTATCTTTATAGAAGCATACCTAGTCTCATTATTTTCTTTAAATACTCCTATAAGTCTGTATGCTGATGGATCATTTGTAGTTTTCTTTAATCTTTTTAAATATTTATTAAAATTATAATTGGAATTACTTAGATTTGCCATATAACTAGCAATGTAAAGCTCATCAAGACCATTTATGTCTTTTGCGCCAAAACTATCTATATTTTCTATTTCCTGTAACTTATTTATTTTTTTTATTCCTCTTGAATTTTCGGTGTTTGGATCCGTTATTTGACAATCAAACATATTAAGGTTGGTCTGAACACCGGATTCTTTATAATTAGTGACATTAGAATTAGTTGCCTTCATAGAATCATAAACAGCTTCTAGTGCATATAAATCCTCTGTTTGATCATAATATTTTGTTCTATTTTTATAATTTTCATTTAATTTTGATACATTTGGGTAAACAAAAGCCATAACTGTTGTAACCAACGCGATTACAACAATTGTCTCCGCTAAAAAGAAACCCTTGTTACTCTTTTTCATAAATTATCACCTTTTCTTTGCTTGCTATCTTCTAAAATATATTATATAATATTATTATAATAAAATCTAGCATAAAGAGAATAAAAAGAATATTAAGGGAGAGATAAAAATGTTAAAACAAATAGATTTTACTAAACTACCAATTACAGAAATAGTAAATGAAATTATATACATAGCAGCTCAAGCTGGGGCAAGTGATATTCACTTTGATCCAACCGAAACAACTATTAGAGTAAGATTTAGAATTGATGGTGTTTTAATAGATTATACAATAATTCCAGAAGCTATTAGAAAAAATTTAATTGCAAGATTAAAAATCATTTCTGGTATGGATATTACTGAATCAAGATTACCACAAGACGGCGCTATTAAAACCACTATTAAAGATATTAACCTTGATATGCGTGTTTCATCTCTTCCTACTAATGAAGGTGAAAAAATAGTTATTCGTATTCTTGATTATTCTACTTCTATGAAAGGCTTGGATGCACTAGGATTTACTCCTAATAATTTAAATAAAGTAAAAGAATTAATAAAAGAGCCAAATGGAATCATACTAGTTACTGGTGCAACAGGAAGTGGTAAATCAACTACTGTTTATGCTATGCTTGAAACACTTAACACTCCCGAGGTTAACTTAGTTACGGTTGAAGATCCAGTTGAAATGAGTATTCCTGGCATGAACCAAATACAAGTTAATAGTGAAATAGGTCTTACCTTTGCTGAGGTATTACGTTCAATCTTACGTCAGGACCCAGATATTATAATGATTGGTGAAATCCGTGACGATGAAACTGCTAAAATAGCTGTTAGAGCATCAATTACTGGACACTTAGTATTATCTACATTGCATACTAACAACGCACTTAACACAATAGAACGTCTAAGAGATATGGACGTTGAAACATACTTGCTTGCTAGCTCATTAAACGGTATTATATCTCAAAAATTAGCCAGAAGAATATGTCCACATTGTATGAAAAAAAGACCTGCTATTGACTATGAAAGAAAGTTAGTAAAAAAGAACTTAGGAATTGATATAACAGAGCTTGCTTATGCAGAAGGATGTCCTTATTGTGTTGGTGGTTATAAAGGAAGAATAGCAATTCATGAGGTACTTGTTATATCCCAAGAAATAAGAGATGCTATATCAAATGGTATGCCTAAAGAAGAACTTAGAAAATTAGTTTATAAAGACAATACTACTACTCTATTACAAGATGGTCTCCAAAAGGTTTTACAAAATAAAACAACTATAGAAGAAATATTAAGATTAGTTGAACTAGATGATGAATCAGTTAAAATAGTTTCTGGTACTAATAACACACCACATTCTAACACACAGCCTAAAGTGGAAGAAAAACCTTTGCAGCAAAATAATAATGATATGGAAATGCTTGACTTATAAAAAATATGCTAGAAATCATTTCTAACATATTTTTATTTTACAAAAAAATTTAATATCATATCCAAATTAAGATGTGTTAATAATATTATAACCGCTGATATTGATAAATATGGTCCAAATGCTAAAACATTATTATTATTTTTAATAAGAAATATTACGGATAACGGGAGTGCTATAAAAGATGCTATAAAAATAGTTACTATCGACATATCAAAACCTAATACCATTCCTATTAAAAATAATAGTTTTATATCACCACCACCCAAGCTTTCTTTTTTAAACATAAGGTCTCCTAAACATTTAAATAGATAAAGAAGAGCAAAAGCTCCAAGACCATTTAATAGTGGACTTATTATTCCTTCGTATAACGTAAGTTTATTTATAATTGTATTTATTATAAATTCAATTATTAACATTATACTTCCTACAATTAATACTTCATCTGGAATAATATAATACTTAATATCACTTATACTTATTATTATCAAAATTGATATAAACGTAATTGCTATTATGAATTTTAAATTAATTCCAAAAGAAATATAAGAAAGCAAAAACAAGATGCCAGTTAATAATTCAAAGAAAGGATAGAAAATTGATATCCTTTCTTTACATTTCTTACATTTTCCACCTAAAAATATATAAGATATAACAGGTATAAGTTCATAAAATTTTAATTTATGATTGCAATTAGTACAATGAGATGCAGGAAATACTATAGACATATTATTGGGTAATCTATATCCTACAACGTTATAAAAAGATCCAAAAACAAGTCCTATTATAAATATCATTATACCATTTAAAACACCTAAACTCATAAGTTACCTCCTATAAAGCATCATACATACCATACATAGGAATTATAACTGCAAGTAATATACCACCTACTATAACTGCTAGTGTAACAATCATAACAGGTTCAATAAGCGATTTCATTTGGTTTATAATTGCTCTATGTTGTTCTTGATAATAGTTTGATACCCTCTCCATCATTGGCCCTAATCTACCTGTTTTTTCACCAGTAATAAGCATTTGATATGCAATGTTTGGAAATGCCCAGTGATCTTTAAATGCCTTTGATATTGCCTCACCCTTAGTTAAGTTTCTAGCAGTATCAAATATTAATCTTTTATATATTTCATTATCTGTTATCTTACTTAAAACATCCATAGAATCAGTTATAAATACGTTATGATTTATAAGATTTGCAAATGTTTTAGCAAATATTGTTACTTCATTATATATTATAATATTTCCAAATACAGGAAGGTGCATAGCAAACTCTTGCATGGCCATTCTAAATGATTTTACATTTTTAAATAATACAAGATATACAACAATAACAAGTATTATAACTATTAATATAACTAGTAAATAATTTTTTAAAAAGTCACTTATTGCAATTACCACTTTTGTAATAGTTGGTATATCACTACCTAAATCAGCATATATATCAACAAATTGCGGTACAACCCACATTAAAATAAATGTAATAACAACTGCTGCAAAAATAGATACTATAACAGGATACATCATGGCAGATTTCATTTGCCTTTTTGTAGATTCTGATTCTGTGTAATATTCAACCATATCATCTAATGTTTCAGGTAAATTACCAGTCATTTCTGCTGTTTTAATCATATTAATTAAAAGTCTTGGGAAAGTGTCTTTTCTTTTATCCATTGCAACTGATAATTCATCACCCATAGAAAGATCATAGTATACCGCTCTCCATGCTTTTTTCTCATTCATATTTTTAGCTTGATCATCAAGTATTTTAACTGCATCCGCAAGAGCAATACCAGATTTCAAATAAGCTGATAATTGTGATAAATAAAATATAAGTCTGTTTCTTTTCATCTTATAACTTAAGATGTTAAGGTTTGCCTTAGCAGCTGTTATCTCATATACTTCATATCCTTCAGCTTGTAAAAATGAATTAACATCCACCCTAGATAGGGCTTCTATTTGACCTTTTTCAAGTTCACCTTTAGAATTTCTCGCAGTATAATCGAATAATAATGGTTTTGCAAAACGTGTTGTTTCACCATTTTTTCCTTTAAATTGCTCTTCTAAAACCGTTTTTTGAGCTTCTAGTTTCAATTCCTCATTTGGATCTTTTGTAATTTTTGCCCAGAAGTGTTTTAATTTTTCACTAAATGTTACGGGTTCACCTTTAGCTTTCATTTCTTCTTCTCGTTTAAGTCTTAAAGCTTCCTTTTCTTCATCTTTTTTTCTTCTAGCAAGCTCTTTATCTATCTTTTCTTTAGCTTTTCTTTCAGCTTCAGCACGTATTTTCTCTTGTTCCTTTACTCTTCGTTCCTCTTCTTTTCTTGCCTTTGCAACTAATTTTTCGAATTCTTTTTGTTTTTTAATATTATTTTCGAACTTTTTTTGTTTTAAGATGTTAGGGTCAGTTTCTTTAGGCTCTTTAACTGGTTTTTCATAAGCAGATTTAACATCTTTAACAACCTTTACTTGTTCACCCGGTTTTATTTCTGGAATAACTTTTTTTTCTTTGTGTTTTGAAACTTTGCTTCCAGAAAATACTTTACCTATACCAACTACAAAGTAATAAGGTAATAGTAAAATAGTTATAAATCCCCTATATATTAACGTGAATGGTAATAGAATTATATCTAACGTATTCATCAAACACACCTTCCTATTCTATAAAAAAATTATACCATAATTTCATGTGTTTTATCAATTAAAATTAAACATTAAACCCAATAATTCATATATTATTGTAGAGAGGTGATAAATATGTATGGTTCTATGCCTTATATGATGCCCGGTATGGCAATTCCTGCTTCTAATGCAGCAACACTAGGTAGTGCCACCAAGGCAGGCTCATCTATTTTTAGTAAAATTAACTGGTCTTCACTTTTATCTAATGCTCAAAAAACTCTAGGAGTTGTAAATCAAGCTATACCACTTTATTATCAAGTAAAACCAGTTTTTAAAAACTTAAAAGCACTTGGTAAAATAGGAAAAGAGTTTACTAAAATAAATGAAAATAACAATCAAAATAGTAATAGGAGTACGCAGCAAGAGTCAGTAACTAATATTAGTAGTAATAATGAGGCAACAACAAGCAATATAGCAGATAGTCAAAATGATTATCCAAGCCCTACATTTTATTTATAAAAAAAGAAATGGCTCAACGTCTTAATATTGAATCATTTCTTTTTTATTAATTATAATTCTGATTTTTTTATTGTGATTACTGGGCGAAGACCAAGGATACCAGAAAGATCAAAGTTGAAGTCGGCAAAGAAGCCATCCGAGAACACACGCCACACGCGGTTAGAGTCATACGCGGACGCAGTACAATATGAAGTATTATATACCCATGATGGTGCAGTTTCACATCCGTCATTCCTACTACATCCTAAACCAATTAAATCCTCATAAGTTATTAATCTTACATCAATACTTGTTTTTCTTAATGTATTTTTTAAATATGTTTTATAATTTTGAGTAGGAGTATAAAGATTTGAATTACTATCAAACACATTTGCAGGATAACTTGTTCCATATTTGCTTAACAAATTGCCTTTAGAATCTGTCCAATAACCATAATAACAGCCATAGCCTGAACAATCACTCATTTTCTTTGATTCTTCACCATCTGCAAAAGCTATTCCACCTTTTATTGTGTTAGTTTTTGGAATTCCGTTTTCTATATCCCATTCATAATTTGCCGCAATACTATTTTGAAGACCATATCCTTCTTCAGAAGTTGATATTGGTGTTACTGATATTATACTGCTAAAATCATCATTCCATACTACAGTATCCCCTACAAGTAGGTTGTATTTAGCAAGTGCCGTTACCGTAGTTCCATTATCTTTCATTACATAAAAATCTTCTGATTTATTAGTCGATGTATTACAAAGTGCTATTACATCTCCTACGTTATATGTATCTTTTTTATCAAACGTCGTACAGGCTTGCTCAGAAGAACCTGAAGTAGTAGTCTTTTCATCAGTTTGTACAAAGTTTAACTTATATGATAATGATATTGTACTTGTGCTAGTAGGTAAATCTTCTTTAGTTAAATCTTTTATAAATTCTATTGTTATTGTAAGGTTTCTTGTTTCCCCAGCTGATAAAATGTCGCCTTCTGAAACTTCTCTTCCATCTTTATCGGTTACTTTAAAGGTTAGATATCTTTGTTGCTCACTTGTTAATACGGTTTTTTCTATATTATCTATTTTAGCATTTATTGTTCCTTTATTTACTAAGTCTACTGTATATGTAACTTTATCTCCAGGTATTGATAAACTAACGTTTATGCCTGTTATTTCTGCTGCTTTTGTCTCTTCTATTTTTGCTGTTCCAGTAGTTGTTACACTGCCTATTTTTGTTGGACTAGATAGATTTTCAAATCTAATTCCCCATTTTGCTGCATCTAAGTATGCAGTACCATTTATGTTTAGTGTTGTAGATAGGGCTGCAAACGCTATTGTAAGTCCTGCTACTACTATTAGCAATACTACTACAACTAGTGCTTTTGTTCTTCTTTCCTTTTCCATTTTCTACTCCTTATTATTATCTTACTTTTTAATATTAGCACACACATAAGAAGATAGTCAAGTTTACACACTTTACGTAAATAAAAACAATGGACTATTTTATTTTAGCCATTGTTTTCTTTAAATTATAATTATTTATTTTTAATAATATTTTTTTTAACAACTTATCTTTAGGAAGTTTATTTATAACATAATTATTTTTGTTTATCTTATTTATTATTAATTCGTTAAATAACTCATCCTTATTTCTTAATAACACGGGTCCATATTCGATTTCTTTTTTGGTATACCTTTTATATCCCTTTTTAAAACTTATTATAGTGTAAATAATATTATTTTCTTTAACTAATTTTTCATTATCTATATAATAGCCATTGCAAGTTAAATAGGTTCTAATGTTTGAAACTCCAACATTTGATTGAATGATTATGTTATTTACTTTATCTAATTTTTCTTCTGCTTCTTTTAAAATACTAATTATTTTAGCATCTCCTAAACCAGACATAATAACAGTATCAACATTATCTTTAATATCTATCTTTTTAAAGCCATCAGATAGTCTAGTTTCAATATTTTTAGCATTATATAATTTAATATTTTTATCTGCTTGATTTAAGGCTCCCTTTGTTATATCAATGGCAAATGATTTTTTAATTATGTTGTTCTTTGATAAATAAATATCAAGTAGGGCGTGATCGCAGCCAATATCCGCAATGACAGCGTCCTTTGGAACAAAAGATGCTATTACAGAAAGTCTTTTAGACAACTTAATATTAGTCACTTAAGTAGTCCTTTAACTTTCTAGATCTTGAAGGATGTCTTAATTTTCTCAACGCTTTAGCCTCTATTTGTCTTATTCTTTCTCTTGTTACACCAAACATATTACCAACTTCTTCTAGAGTATGACATGTTCCGCCTTTAAGACCAAAACGTAATTTTAATACTTCTTCTTCACGAGGAGTAAGAGTGCATAATACTTCTTCTATTTCGTCTTTTAATACTTCGTTTATTGCATACTCTTCTGGAGACATAGAACTTTCATCCTTAAGAAAATCACCTAAGTGAGAATCATCTTCTTCACCAATTGGAGTTTCAAGAGATAATGGGTCTTGAGATATCTTAAATATTTCTCTTACCTTTTCTTCAGTAGTATTCATTTTTTTAGCAAGTTCAGCTTCTGTTGGTTCTCTATTTAATTCAAGTGTCATTTGTCTTTGAATTCTCTTAAGTTTGTTAATTGTTTCAACCATATGAACTGGTACACGAATTGTTTTAGCTTGGTCAGCAATAGCACGTGTTATAGCTTGTCTTATCCACCAAGTTGCGTATGTAGAAAATTTATATCCTTTAGATGCATCAAATTTATCTACGGCTTTCATAAGACCAATATTTCCTTCTTGAATTAAGTCTAGGAATGATAAGTTTCTACCAACGTATCTTTTAGCGATTGATACAACTAATCTTAAGTTAGACTCTGCAAGTAATCTTTTAGCTTCTTCATCGCCTTCTTCAACTCTTTTAGATAAAGCAAGTTCTTCATCAAGACTAAGCAAGCTTATCTTACCAATTTCTTTAAGATACATTCTAACTGGGTCATTTATGCTAGCGTTTTTAGGTAAAGCAACATCTTCAATTGATATTTCTTCTCCATCATCATCACTATCATCTTCATCTTCAAAGTTTTCTGAGATAATTTCAATGTTATTATCGTGAAATGCATTATATAACTCATCAAGTGAGTCAGCATCAAGTTCAAGACCTTTTAGGTTTTCTGCTAACTCTTCATAAGTTAACACTCCCTTTTCTTTACCTTTTTTTAATAATTCTTCTTTTCTTTGTTCAAATGTTTTTATTTCTTTCATGTTATTTACACTCCTTCTTCTTTAAATTTCTTAACTTTTCCGTTAATGAAATCTTTTTAGCAACATTCATCTCTTCTTTTATTTGCTTTTTAGTTTTTTCTATTTCCCTTTTTAGTATTCCCTCATCTATAGTTTTAACATAATCCATTAATATATCAACATTAACTTCGTCTGGTAACCTTAAATCATCTATTATTAAACTCTTTTCTATTAAATCAGTTTTATCTTCTAAAAAAACAGTGAAATCCGTTATATTAATATATCTATTTATTTCATAAAATTCAAGTATTTGCATCGCTATTTTAGAAAGTATAGGATCATTTAAGTATGAAACGTTGTTTTGATAAATAAGCACCGCATCTACATTTCTTAACATGTAATGCACTAAATATTCCTCTGCTTTTTGATATTTATCTTTTTTTAGGCTTGTCCGTTTAGTAATTACCTTAATCTCGTTTTTAGGCATACTTTTTACCATGTCATTTATGGTATCACAACTTACGCCCGTTTCTTTAGATAATTTATTAACCGTTAGTTCATAAACTACTTTATCATCTATTTTTTCAAGTTCTTTAGAAACGTTTTTTAAATACGTAGATATTTCATTATAATCATTAAAGTTGGTTTTAGATTTATCTATGTTAATTTTAAATACAACACTACTCATCGGATTATTTAAATGCGTTAGATAAGCATCACTGCCTTTTTTTATTATGTAATCATCCGGATCTAAATCATCTTCAAGTCTTATTATTTTAGGTGTTATTCCAATTTTTTCCAAAGCATCAAGTGCACTTATGGTTGCTTTTTCTCCTGCTTTATCTCCATCAAAACATAAAACTATGTTTTTGGATAACTTCATAAGTAAGTTAGCATGCTCTTTAGTAATTGCAGTACCCATTGTTGCAACTACGTTTTTAATCCCTATCGTATAAAGTCTTATTACGTCCATAAAACCTTCTACAACGATTATTTGGTGCTTTTCTCTTGCATGGGACAGCGCTCTATGATAATTATATAAAAGATTTCCTTTTTTAAATATTATTGATTCTTTTGAGTTTACGTATTTGCTATCTTTTTCACCATTATAAATTCTTCCAGAAAATCCTACTGGCTTTCCATCTAAGTTATATAAAGGAAACATAATACGATTTCTAAATATGTCATAAATAAAATTATCTTTTTTGCCACATAGGCCAATATCTATTAATTCATTTACGTCATAGCCTTTTTTCTCTAATAGTTTACTTACGTTATTATCATTCATTGATAATCCTATTTCAAACTCATTTATTATGTCATCATCTATTTTTCTATTATGTAAATATTCAATTGCCTTTTTACCATAAACACTTTTAATATTATTTTGATAATATTTATTTGTTATATCAAACATTTTGTAGTATTTATCATATTTAGTATCTTGGGGCTTATAATCATCTTTTACGTTTATATCTAGGTTTATACCTGCTTTTTGAGCTACTTTTTTAACGGCACTTACAAAGCTTACTTTTTCATAGTTAGCTACAAAGTTAAATACGTTACCAGATGCCCCACATACGAAACAGGTATATATTTGCTTTTCTGGAGATATACTCATACTTGGATTATGGTCATCATGAAATGGGCATATCGCAAAATAATTCTTACCCTTTTGTTCTACTGGCAAATACTCACTTATAACATCTACTATGTTAACTTTGCTTTTTATATCCAAAATTACATCATACGGTATTTTCTCCATAAAAAGTTCCTCCCATATTAATTATTCTCCATTTTTTTCAAAAACCCCCTAAAAATCACAAAAAAATTATAAAAAATAGTGAAAATTTCAAAAAAATGCAAAAAAACGACATATTTTGTCGTTTTTTAAATATAAAATAACTAATTTATATAAATTATTCCCATCCAGACCAAGTGGTATTACTATCTCCTATTTTATGTGCATAATTAAATACTTTAGTTTTACCACCACATTTTACTTTAACACTTGCTCCAACATATCTCCAACCGCTAGAACAATTGGTCCTATTAGTACATCTTACTGTTGTTTGATTTTTATTGCTTGAATTTATATCTTTACAAGTATTGTAATCACCACAAAATGCCGCGTGAGTTTCAACCTTTGTCATTCCTGACGGAACATTAAACGTAAAATCAACATAAGTTGCCTTTGATAGTTTGTTTACCGAACTACTATATGCTTTAGTCTTATTACTATTGGTTTGATGGGTATATGATGTTATTGAAACGCCACCCCAATTACAACAGCTTTGTGTATTACAACTTTGACTTTCCGTAGTAGAACTTCCCTTACCACAGCTTTGACCGTTGTAACTTGAAATTAAATTCTGAGTTTTAGTTCTTGTCTTTTTTCCTCCACCACAAGATTTTGAGCAAGAAGACCAAGAACCATAAGAATAATCTTTTACTCTAGTACTGCTGCAGCAACCTCGTGTATTACAGCTTCTAGAATCAGATTTTCCACCATCATTGCCACAGCTTACGCCTGATAAATATTTATCGCTATAATAAGTTATGGTTGTGCCATACTGTTTTCCTCCACCACAAGATGCAGAACAACTACCATTCCAACTTGATTGTTTTGACTCTGTCTTTTGACTACATTTTAAATACGTATTATATGAACTCTCTTTTGATTCGGAAGGGTTTCCAACCTTATCATATGCCACTGCTATAACATTCAAATTATGAATGGTATCGTAATTATTTCCTAAAGTAATAGGATATGATACATAATCAGAATTGCTTTGCTTTTCATTTCCATTAGATGAAGTTAAAATAGAACCTATACCACTTTCTTTATCTTCTGCTCTAACACTTATATTGGGCTTTAAAGTATTGTATCCAGAACTTTCGGATATTATATTATTTTCAGTAATTTTTGGCGCTGTTCTATCTATTTTATAACCTTTATATTTTGTTGTTTTTGCGCCTGATTGATTTATTAACGTAATTCCTACTACTCCATTATCTACTGTTTCATCTGCTCCATGAAATGAATCTGTAAAATCTGTAGTAGTATTACATGATGTTCCTGTTCCAACGCAATATTTCTTTGATGTTATTTTTCCATTTGCTTTTAAGTTGACTACTTTAAATGTTTCACTAGAACAATATCCATTTTGTTTTTCATTACTTCCATTTTTATTTTTACATGTATCTTCTATGTCAAACTCTGGTGCTCCTGGTTCTGATACGGTTATAATATTATTACTTTCACACTTCGTTACTTGGTTTTCTGTTGAGGTATTATCAAACGTTGCATTATATTTTTCTCCATCCTTTGTTATATTTACCAATGCACACATCGATACTGATTTTCCTGTATCCGGATTTGTTATCTTATTTAAATAATCCTCATTTACTAATTTTCCAACTGATATCGTGCCAATTGAACCATTTTGTAATCCTTCAAACAAATATTCATTTGCTGTAAAATATTCTACTGCAGCTGTCTCTATTTGTCCTTTTACTTGCTCCCATGACTCTTTCTTTTTCTTATTACTTGTATTTATTAAACTTACTACTGCTATTCCTAATATTGATAGCATAAGTGCTATTACGACCAATAACTCTATTAGTGTAAATCCATTTTTCTTTTTCATATCATTAACTCTCCATATTATTATCATAGTATATTACTTAAATATTATACTCACTCACAATCATTGTTGTCAAGTTTACATTTTATTTATATAATGACACTTTATTTACAAAAAAAGCGACATATCTTGTCGTTTTTTACTCTCCGTCCATAATATCTTCTACCTTTGATATTGCATCATATAAAGATATTTCTTCAAACTCGTCTTTTTTTCTTTGTTTGATTTCTACTATTTGATCATTTATTTTGTTACCTACCGTAATTCTAATTGGAATACCGATTAGGTCCATATCATTAAACTTAACACCAACTCTTTCTTCTCTATCATCTAATATTGTTGAAACGCCTTGTTTTCGTAAGTTTTCATACAAATATAATGCAGCATCCATTTGTGCATCATCTTCAGTGTTAACAACTACGATAGCTACCTTAAATGGTGCTATTTCAAGTGGCCAAATAATTCCTTTTTCATCGTTATTTTGCTCTACAACAGATGCCATACATCTTCCAATTCCAATACCATAACATCCCATCCAAACAGGTGTATTTTCATTATCTTTGTTTAAGTATGTCAATCCCAAACTTTCAGAGTATTTAGTTCCTAGCTTAAATGTGTTACCTATTTCTATACCGTTTTTAAAAGTAAGAGGCTTACCACACTTAGGACAACAATCATTTTCAGTAATTGATCTTATATCTTCTATCATTAAGTAATTGAAGTCTTCTAAGTTAACGTTTTTATAATGATAGTCAGTTTTATTAGCTCCCACTATAAAGTTTTTTAATTCTGCAACCTCTTTGTCCATAATGACCGGAATAGAAAGCCCAATAGGACCTGCAAAACCTAACTTAGCACCAGTTACTTCTTCTACTTCCTCTTTTGACGCTAAAGAAAGATCATTTACTTTCAAAGCTTTCTTTAATTTAGCTTCATTAACTTCCATATCACCTTTAACTAGTGCCGCATAAAATTTGTCATCTGCTTTATATATAAGTGTCTTAACAAACATACTAGGATCTTCTTCTAAAAACTTAGATACCTCATCTATTGTTCCGGCATCTGGCGTTTTAACAAGCTCTCTTATCTTTATATCATCGTCACTTTTTTTAGTTAATAAAGTGCATTTTGCAACATCACTATTAGCTGCATAACCACAACTATCACATATAACTAATTTATCTTCACCAATAGGGGTAATTGCTTGAAATTCCTCAGATAATAAACCTCCCATTGCACCAGTATCAGATTTTACTATCTTATAATCAATACCTAGTCTTGTAAAAATCTTTTTATATGCATTATACATATTATTATAAGAATCATTAAGCCCTTTTTCATCCATATCAAAAGAATATGCATCTTTCATTAAAAACTCTCTTACCCTTATAAGGCCATACCTACTTCTTGGTTCATCTCTAAATTTATCTTGAATCTGATAAATACTAAATGGTAAGTCTTTATATGATTTAACTTTAGCTTGCGCTGCTATCGTAAATAATTCTTCATGAGTAGGTGCTAAAACGTATGGCTTATCAAATCTATCCTTTAAAGAGAACATATCTCTACCAAAAGCATCACGTCTTTTAGATAACACATAAACATCTTCATTTATTAAAGCTGGCATTAAAAGTTCCCCAGCATTAACATTTTCCATTTCTTCTCTTACTATTTTTTCTATGTTTTTCATTACTTTATATCCTAGTGGTAAATACATATAAACACCACTAGAAGTTTTCTTTATCATTCCACTTCTAGTTAATAAATTACCACTTATAGATTCTTCATCTTTTGCATTTTCCCTTAACGTATAAAAATAACTACTTTTTAATTTCATAATAACTCCCATCTTTCAAAATAAAGTATATAATAAATAAAATATTTATGCAAGAAAAAAGGTTCTATTTTCTAGAACCCATTTTGTATGATTTGCCTTCTTTTTCTTTGAATCCATTAATGTATGAACTTATTCTTGCAAATTGTTGCTCATTAACGTATAGTTTTTCTAAATTTTTACTTGGTGCTTCTAAAAGACCATTTGCAACTTGCTGCATAAGCATATTATCAAACTCTTGCATTAATTCAAACGCCTTTATTTCATTATCTTTATCTTCTTCAGCTAGTAAAGATACTTTACGACTAACATAATCTTTTTCCAAAGCTTTTCTAGAAATATATGGTAACTCCACGTTATCATTAATGTTATCTTTTAAAGTTTCAAAAAATAATATTTCATCTTCAACTTTTACCACAGGAATGCTTTCTAAATATTTCAATGCATCTTCTTGATTGTTTAAAATATTATTATCCCTTGCTTTTTGTTCCATACAAAATAATCCCATAACCAAAACCTCCTAATTTATTATTTTAATTTTTCTTCTAAAGCTTTAAGCTTATTTTCCTCATCTTTTAGTTTTTCTCTTTCTGAGTTAACTATTTTTTCTGGAGCATTCTTAACATATCCTTCGTTTGAAAGTAATTTTTTTCTTCTTTCAATACTTGATATTAAGCTTTCTTTTTCCTTTTCTAAAGCTTCTTTTTCTTCCTTAGTACTTTTTATTCCTTGGTAGCATAACACGATACTTCCATATGGGAATAATGCAGTACTTTCCGTTGCTCCTTCAAATGAAGATAATATAATATCACACTTTAATTGCCTTGTCAATATTTCAGCATTTTTGTCAATTATATCTTTATATTCTTCTTCAAACTTATTAATAAGACCAAATCCCTTTGGAATGTTATTATCAGCTTTTAAATTTCTTAATTTAGAAATCACTTCTATTAAAATATCAATTTCTTTTTCATCTTCTTTATATATCATATCCTTATTATATTTAGGATAACTTGATAATATTATGTTTTCACTATCTTTAACCGGTAATGAATTATATATTTCATCAGTTACATAAGGCATGAATGGATGAAGCATTTTTATAATATCCGTTAAAACCAAAATCAAGCAAGACTTTGTAGATATATTATCACTTGATACCTTACTATATTCTATATATGTATCACAGAAATCTTCCCAAATAAACTTATAAAGTTCATTACCTACTACGTTAAAGTCATATTTATCCATGTTTTTTCTTACGCTTTTAATTGTTTTATTAAGTTTCGTTAAAATCCATTTATCACTAGAAGTTAAGTTAGATAAATCGATTTTTTTTAAATCTTCCGTATTCATTAAAACATATCTTGATGCATTCCATATTTTGTTAATGAAATTCCATGTAGATTTAACTTTGTCCTCATCATATCTTAAATCTTGACCAGGTGCTGAATTAGTTGTTATAAACCATCTAAGTGAGTCTGCTCCGTAATTATCTATAACATCCATAGGATCTACTCCATTACCTAATGATTTAGACATCTTTCTTCCTTCTTTATCACGAATAAGACCATGTATTAAGCAGTCTTTAAATGGTCTTTTGCCTGTTAACTTAAGTGATTGAAATACCATTCTGCATACCCAGAAGAAAATAATATCATATCCTGTTACTAAAACGTCATTTGGAAAATATCTGTCTAAATCATCTGTCTTATTTGGCCAACCAAGCGTACTAAATGGCCATAAGGCTGATGAAAACCAAGTATCTAAAACATCTTCATCACGTGTCCATCCGTCTTCTTTAGGAGATTCTTTTCCAACGTATACTTTATCACCCTTATACCAAGCTGGAATTTGATGTCCCCACCATAACTGTCTTGATATACACCAGTCATGGCAATCACTCATCCAGTTAGTTAATATCTTTTCAAATCTTTCTGGAATAAAGTTAACTTTATTATCCTTATCTTTTTGATTTTCAAGTACTTTTTTAGATAATTCCTTCATGTTAACAAACCATTGTTTAGAAAGATAAGGTTCAACCATAACGCCTGTTCTTTCAGAGTGTCCTACGCTATGAGTCATCTCTTCTATTTTAATTAATAGACCTTCTTCTTTTAAATCACGAATTAAAGCATCGCGGCACTCAAATCTATCCATACCAGCATATTTACCGGCATTACTATTCATGGTAGCGTCTTCATTCATAACTACTATTCTCTCTAAATTATGACGATTACCAACTTCAAAGTCATTTGGATCATGTGCTGGAGTTATTTTAACGACACCAGTACCAAAATCTATATCAGCATGAGGATCACCAACAATTGGAATTGGCTTATTAACGATAGGTAATATAACGTTTTTACCAATTAATTTATTATACCTATCATCATCAGGATTAACTGCAACCGCAGTATCTCCAAACAATGTCTCTGGTCTTGTTGTTGCAACTTCTAGATATTTATCACTACCTTCTATAAAGTATTTAATGTGATAAAACGCACCAGGTATATCTTTATATATAACCTCTTCATTAGAAAGAGCTGTCTTTTGAACTGGATCCCAGTTTATTATTCTCTCTCCACGGTATATTATTCCTTCATTATAATACTTAACAAATACTTCGTTTACAGCATCATTTAATCCCTCATCAAGAGTAAAGCGCTCCCTTGAGTAATCAAGTGCAAGACCAAGTTTAGCCCACTGGCTTCTAATGGTTTTTGCATACTCATCCTTCCACTCCCAAGCTTTAGATAAGAATCCCTCACGTCCTAAATCACGCTTATTTATTCCTTCTTTTTTAAGTCTATCTACTACCTTTACTTCGGTTGCAATCGCTGCATGATCCATTCCTGGAAGCCATAAAGCATCATACCCGTCCATTTTCTTATAACGGATTATAATGTCTTGAAGTGTTGTATCCCAAGCATGCCCTAAATGTAATTTACCTGTTACATTTGGTGGTGGTATAACAATAGAAAAAGCTTCTTTTGTTAAATCACCTGCTTTAAAATAGTTATGTTTAACCCAGGATGCATATTTTCCTTCCTCTACTTTTATATGATCATATTTTTTATCTAACATGTTCTTTTTCCTCCTTTTCATTTTTTAATAGCATATCATATGCACTTACAAATTCATCATATGATGTTATACTTTCATGATAACTTTTACCATCAACCATCATTCTCATATCAATTTTATCTTTTGAATTATTAAAAATATTACTTATGCACATAAACATATTTTCATTTATATTTTTAGGTGCAAATGTACAATACAAATTTCCAACTGTATATATAACAATGTATCCATTTTTCATAAGTGATAAGCTATCACTCCACTTTATCTTTTTTGAATCACAATATGCTTTTAAAATTTCATCATGAACACTATCTCCTACACTTCTTATATATGGTTCATTTTCTGTTGGAGATATTATAATAACCTTATTTTCCATTTTGCAAAATTCCTTTCTTTCAAACAAAAAAATCATCCTTCAATAAAGGACGATTATAACCGCGGTACCACCTTAATTTATACTTAATAAGTATACTCTTAAACGCTTTAACGCAGCACACGTAATTATTTACTTGATTTCTATAATTAAGCTCGCAAGCTACCTTCACTTAACATTTATGTAATTTTACACCATACAATTACTCTCTTTAATAAATAGTTAAATTACTCCTCTTGGTCATCACTTTTTTAAAATATATTTTTAGTATAACAAATTCATCCGAATTTAACAAGTGTTTAGTCACACAAATCATAAATAACCATACAAGCATCACCATTATTGCATGTAATTGTATTCCCATACTTAGCAGAAGTACCTGTAGTTTTATCTTTAAATGAAATTTTTAACTTCATACCATCAGTATCAACAGAATTTGAATCAGAATTTTTATCATCAGTATCAGCAGAATTTGAACCAGGATTTTCTACGTATGCTTCAATTTTACCATTGTTACTAATTGATGTAGTAGCTGAAACGTTCCCATTATCATCAATTTTCCTAAAATCAGAGCCTTTAAAATCTTTAGGCCAATACATAGTTCCATACTTGCTTTTTATTCTAACAATTGTGCTTGACGTATTGCCATCAACGTCTTGATACCATTTTTTATTATTCTCACAAGCACCATTAAGTTTTACTTGCATAGCTTCGAAAGATGTACCATTAACTAAGTCATCATTTGCCTTACCAATTAAACTGCTTGAAGCAGAAAATTGAGCAAGTGCCGCTCCCAAAAATAATAAAAACGCAATTAAAAGTGTGTACAAAACGCTAGACACAGCAAATCCCTTGTTATTAAGCATAAATATCAGCTCCTATCTTCTTCTAATATGATAACATTTTTCAAAAGAAAAAACCATATTTTTTTACAAATATGGTTTCACATTAGACATTTATCCATATAATATAACAAAGGTGATAATATGCGTTTTAATAATTCGTTTTTAGGGGGCTTTTCCTGGGCATTAATACTTGTTATAGCATTTTGTTTTATAACTTTTTATCAAGCTATAATAGCACTTATACTATGTGCTAGATTTCAAGTTTTCTTGTTATTCATTGACATTTGTCTTTTGTTCTTTGGTATTTTCTGCCTCTTGTTCCATAAATAATTTATCAGTTGTAACTAAATAATTGCAAAGCCTTGCAACATCAATTGTTTTAGCCATTTCACTTTTAGTCAAATCAAGTTTATCTGGTATAAATAAATATATAAAGATAAGCATTTCCTCTTCCTTAGTAAGTGGGAATCTTTTTTTATATTCATGATATAATTCATTAAAATCATAATCAGCGAAGTTATTCTTATATAAATTTATAAAATCATATATAGGAAGACCTCTTTTAGCATTATTCCAGCTTATTAAAATGTTTTCATCATTTCTAATTAAATGGTGAACATCCAAATTGTTATGAAGAAGAACAATTCTTTTTTTACTTGTTTTCTCCATTTTCTTATACCAATCATCAAGTGTGTTTTTACTAAATTCAAGACAATTAAATATCATAGAGCAATTTCTAGCTAGCATATAAGAAGAAGGTGACATATAAATATTTGATTCTATTATATTCATAATATCATCATAATAATTATAAGTATTTACTATTTTATTAGATAAATATTCATATAATTCTTTGACCTCATCTACTGATATATCTTTATAATAAACGGTCTTATTATGTAAAAGAGCAGATGTTTTAATTAAATCACTCATCCTCTGCTCTTTTGGCATTTCTAAATCTTCTTCATACCTATAAATGTATACATCTTTATCTAAATATTCTAGTTTTGGTAAATACGAAAACCCTCTGGAATTAAGATAGTTATATATTTTAAGTGCATCATCTTTATTTTCTTTTACAACGTGTTTATTATCATTCTCATCTTTATATATGACCGCATTCTTATAAAATTCATACTTTTTAGCTTTGGGACATATCTCTTTTATTTTACTAAGAAATAGTTCATTGTTCATTAGAAATCGGAATAATTATCTTAGTTCCCAAAACAATGTTATTTAAATCGTTATATTTTTCTAGCTCTTCTTTACTTACATTATATTTAGTAGTTATTTCATCTATTGTTTCTGTATTTCTTACGATATGAACCTTATACGTAATATATTTTTCTTCTTTATCGAATAAACCTGTTTCTATCTTACTTGTAATATCACTTTCTCTTTCTTCAGGAACTTCTTTTTTTACAACTTCTTTTACTTCTTTTTTAGCACTTTCTTCTCTTATTAAAGCATCTTCATTTTTGTTAGAAGTAATGACATTATCATTCATTAAATCATCATTCCTTTCCTCTTTATTTGGCATGATACTTTGTCTTTCCTCTTTTTTTATCTCAGCTGGCTTTTCTACCTTTTTCTTTTCATAAACTAAGTTATCTACTAATACATCTATATGAACTCTTAAAAATTCATCATTTATAATTTCGTAATAAAAATCATCAATATCAATAGTTACTTTTGAAGCATCATATTTTGAATCAAGAGTTATATCAAAAGGAATGTTTTCTTCAAATACTTCTTCATTTATGCTTATATCATTTATTCTGTATTTACCACTTACGGTAAAACTACCTACCACAGAATCACTATTTTCCATTTTTAAGTTATGTTCTAGTGCAATACTTGTTACCTCATAAATCTTAGGTGCTAAAGAAATATCTTTAACAAAAGGTATTATTTGTTTCATATCTTCATCTCCATTCAATAAAATGTATGCAAAAAAAAGAAGAAAATGTTAACTTTCTTCTTAAAATATATTATTTTATAATTCTGATTTTTTTATTGTGATTACTGGTCGAAGTCCAAGGAGTCCTGGAATATCAAAGGCGTCGCCGCTAAAGTCACCATTCGAGTGCACACTCCAAACGTCGTAATTGTAACTCGCGGACGCACAAGAAGTAGAAAACGAACAAGAAAACCAAGCGTCTTATTTAACATTACCCTATATTATTAAAATTAATAATACCATTTTTCGCTTTATGTCACGCTTTTTTTAAAAGCACGACACATTTTGGTGCTTATTTCTTCCAGAAATTAGCATCTATAAAATCATTCTTACGAATGATTTAGATATCAGACTTTGAGATTGTTATAACCGGGCGAAGACCATAGCCGCCAGAATAAGCAAAGTGGATGCTGCCAATGTCACCACCCGAGTACGTACCCCAAACGCCGTGATTGTCAACCGCGGACGCAGTCCAATACAAAGTACTATATATCCATGAAGGAGCCGATTTGCATGAATATTTATTCGAGTTGCATCCTAAACCAATTAACTCTTCAAAAGTTATTAATCTTGCATCTACACTTGTTTTTCCTAATGTATTTTTTAAATATGTTTTGTAATTTTGTACTGGAGCATAAAGAAGTGAATTACTATCAAACACATTTGCAGGATAACTTGTTCCATATTTACTTAATAATTTACCACTTGAATCTGTCCAATATCCATAACTTCCATTTGTCTTTTCTGCAAATGCCAAAGTATTAGCATTTTTATCTTGTCTATTTGTTTCAGTATTAACATTTTGTTTTGCAAAAGCATCTACTGTTGTTCCATTATCTTTTATTACATAAAAGCATTCATTTTCTAAGCAGAATTCATCTCCTGCTGCGTATGTTTTTTCATTGCCACCTTGACTTCCACTAGTAGCTTTATCATCTGTTTGTACAAAGTTTAGTTTATATGATAATGATATTGTATTAGTTGATGTTGGTAAATCGTCTTTAGTTAAATCTTTTATAAATTCTATTGTTATTATTAAGTTTTTTCTTTCTTCCTTTGATAAGATATCTCCTTCACTTACTTCTGTTCCATCTTTATATGTTACTTTAAATGTTAAATATTTTTGTTGTTCTTCTGTTAAAGTTGTCTTTTCTATCTTATCTATTTTTGCATTTATTGTTCCTTCATTTACTAAATCTACTGTATACGTAACTTTATCTCCTGGAGTTGATAAACTAACGTTTATTCCTGTTATTTCAGCTGATTTAGACTCTTCTATCTTTGCTGTTCCTGTTGTAGTTGCACTACCTATTTTTGTTGGACTAGATAGATTTTCAAATCTAATTCCCCATTTTGCAGCATCTAAGTATGCCGTACCATTTATGTTTAGTGTGGTTGATAGGGCTGCAAACGCTATTGTAAGTCCTGCAACTACTATTAACAATACTACTATAACTAGTGCTTTTGTTCTTCTTTCTTTTTCCATAATTTCTACTCCTTGTTATTATCTTACTTTTTAATATTAGCACGCACATAAGAAGATAGTCAAGTTTACACACTTTACGTAAATAAAAAGAAGAAAATGTTAATTTTTCTTCCTTTTAAATAAATCATTATATATATCCATATAGTTTTGAACCAATACTATCTCTATTTTATCTTTTACTTCTTTTGGAATATCGCTTAAATCAGCCTCATTAAGTTTTGGAACAAACATCTTATTTATTCCTGCTTGATATGCTCCAAGTGATTTTTCTTTTAATCCACCTATTGGAAGAACCTTACCAGTAAGTGTCATTTCACCTGTCATTGCAACAGTATTAGGCACACTTTTTTTAAGTAACATACTTATTATTGCAGTAGTAAGTGCTGTTCCGGCTGACGGGCCATCCTTTGGAATACCACCTTCTATTGCATTTATATGAATGCAAGATGAATCAAATAGTTTTTCATCTATCTTTAAATCTTTCGCATGACTTTTAATGTATCCAAGTGCAATTGATACACTTTCTTTCATAACATCCCCTAAGTTTCCGGTTAATTTAACAGGTTCTTTAGAAGGATACATAACAGTTTCTATTGGTAAAACTGTTCCGCCATAACTTGTGTATGCAAGGCCATTTACAACGCCTGGTATGCTTTCTAATACCTTTGTATTTTCATACTTAGGTTTTCCAAGCAATTCCTCCAACTTTTTATCAGTTATTTTGATAGATATAGTATCTTTTTTATCTTCAAGCATCTTTTTAACTATTTTTCTAACTATCTTATTTATTACTCTTTCAAGTTCACGAACTCCAGCTTCCTTAGTGTAACATCTAATTATTTTAAATATTATTTCATCACTAAATTTTATATTTTTTTCATTTAATTGGTATTCTTCTAGAGCCAGTTTAATTAAATGTTCTTTTGCTATATGAAGTTTTTCGTATTCTGTATAACTTGATAAGTCAATTATTTCTAATCTGTCTTTTAATTCATCTGGTATTTGAGCGATATAATTAGCAGTTAATATAAACATAATCTTAGATAAGTCATACGCTTCTTCAACATAGTTATCATAGAATTTATCATTTTGCTCTGGATCTAATACCTCAAGTAAACTACTTGCTGGATCTCCCTTGATATCCTTAGTCATTTTATCTACTTCATCAATTAGAAATACAGGATTATTAGAGCCACACTTTTTAAGTGCATTAATAATTCTTCCAGGATTAGCTCCCATATAAGTTCTTCTGTGTCCTATTATTTCTGCGGGATCGTTTACACCACCAACTGATATTTTAACAAATTTTCTATTCATCGCCTCAGCAACACTTTTTGCAAGAGATGTTTTACCAACTCCTGGAGGGCCTACTAAACATATAATTGGTGCTTTATTAGATACGCTTCTTTCTTTAACTGCTAAATACTCGATAATTCTTTCTTTTATTTCTGAAAGTCCATAATGAGATTTATCAAGTACTTCTTTTACTTTTTTTAAATCAGTATTATCTTTTGTATAAGTATTCCAAGGCAAATTAATTAAAACATCTATATAATTTCTTATTATTCCAATTTCAGGAGAAGCTTGAGGAGTAGATTCATATTTTTTAAGTTCTCTTTCTAACTTCTTAGTAATGTTTTTTGGACATTTTAACTTTTTTATTTTACCCCTTAACTCTTCTATCTCGTCATCCTTAGATGAAATATCTCCAAGTTCTTCTTTAATTAATCTTATTTTTTCTCTTAGTATGTATTCTTTTTGACTTTTATCCATTTCTTTTTTTAGTTTAGTATCAAGTCTTTTTTCTATTTCATATACGTCTAATTCTTTTTGGATATCTTCTAAGTCCATCATAACCCTTGTATGAGGATTTACCGTATTTAATATTTCATATTTGCGTTCAAAAGATGTTGGCATATAATTTGCAACAACGTCTGCCAATTTGCTTACCGTCTTTATTTCATCTATTACTGCTAGTATGCTATTAGATGAATAAGGGACTAAATTAATGTAGTTTTCAAGTTCAGTTTTAAGTTTTCTAACTAAAGCCTCTTCATCTGATAAATCCATTGCATATCTAGTAGGTGATGAAATAACTCCTGCAAAAACATCATCATAACCCTCATACGAAACATAGTTATTTATAACAGCACGTCTTTTTCCTTCAATAGTAACTCTAATACAACCATTAGGAAGCGTTGTTTTCTTAGTAATCTTACCAACTACTCCAAGTTTAGGTAATTTATTTATTTCTATTTTTTCTTCTAAAAAATTATTAGGAGATACTAAAAGTACGTATCCATCGTGGTTTTTACTTGCCAGCTCTATTATTTTAGTATCTAATTCATCTATTAAATCTATTTTAAGTTCAGCGTAAGGAAGAACTATTATCCCTCTTAAAAGTATTATTGGTAAATTGGTTTTTTCCACAAAACATTCCTCCTTAAATCAAATATAAATTTTTACTTTTTATTATAAACCATAGACTTTAAAAGTCAACAATATTAAGCTAATTTAACTAGTAATTTCTGGTAATAAAAGAAAATATGTAAAGAAAAAAACTAGTTTGTTAAAACTAGTTTTCTAAAATTAATTATTTCTTTAATATATCTAATACTTTTTGTACCTTTATATCATACTTAAGCATTTCAAGTCCGCCGAAAGCTTTAATGTATTCATCTTTATCCATACCGTGCTTCTTAGCTTTTTCTTCTGCGTCATGATTTGCTTCTTCATCTGTTGCATCAATCTTTTCTAATTCAATTATTTCATCGATTGCAAAACGAAGTTTAACTCTCTTTTCTGCTTCTTCATGCATTTGAGCCTTTAATGCTTCTTCTGATGAGTTAGTAAACTTATAGAATTGTTCTAAAGTAATACCTTGCATTTTTAATCTTTCAGCATATTGCTCTACCATTCTATCTAATTCTTCGTGAATTAATTCATGAGGAACTTCAACAGAAGTTTCTTTAAGTAATGCTTCAAATAATTCATCAACATATTTATTTTCAGCTTCATACTCTCTTTGTTCAGTCATTGTTTCTTTAACCTTTTTTTCTAAATCTTCTTTAGTTTTAACGTCTTCTAATCCTAAATCTAAAAAGAAATCTTCATCTAATTCTGGATAAACCTTAGTTTTAACTTCATGAACTAAAACCTTAAATACTACTGGTTTACCTTTTAATTCTTCAGCGTGGTAATCCTTAGGGAAAGTTACGTTAACGTCCTTTTTGTCTCCCTTTTTAACTCCTATCAAAGCTTCTTCAAAACCTGGTATAAATGAATTGCTACCTAATTCAAGTGCGTAGTTTTCAGCCTTACCACCTTCAAATGCTTTATCTCCATCAAAACCTTCAAAATCAATTATAACAGTATCACCATTTTCAGCTTTACCATCTTTAACAGTTAAGTCAGCATATTCTTTTCTCATTTTTTCTATTTCATTATCAACGTCTTTTTTAGTTACTTTAACTGAATCTTTTTTAACACCTAAATTTGTATATTTATTTATTTTAATTTCTGGTTTTGTAGTAAATGTAAATACGTATATAACTCCTGTTTCATCTGCTTTTTCTATACCAACTGTAGGCTGCATGATAGGCTCACCCTTAAATTCTTTTAAAGCCTTAACATATGCTTCATTCATGCATGAGTCAACAGCTTCAACAACGATTGATTGCTTTCCGTATTTTTGCTCATATATATTTCTTGGAGCTTTACCTGGTCTAAAACCATCTATTTTTACTTTCTTAATTATTTTCTTAAATGTTTCATCTAATTTCTTTTCCCAATCTTTACCAGTTATTTCAACTTTAATTTCATGGATATTTTTAGCTTTTTTTTCTTTCTTTTCTGCCATAAATATAATTCCTCCCTAAAACAATTAGTATTATAACTTATTTAAATATCTTTTACAAGTCTTTATTTTTGTATCGTGTAAAAGAAAAAGCAGCATTTAAGCTACTTTAACTATTTCTATATCAAAACTTCCGTTCGGAGATTCAACTGTTACCTTATCATTTACTTTTTTACCCATTACAGCCTTTGCAATTGGAGATTCATTAGATATTTTATTAGAGAAAGGATCAGCTTCATTAGTTCCAACTATCGTGTATTCTTCTTCCTCGTCATCATCATCGTATTTAACAGTTATAACAGAACCTACACACACCTTACCATCATTACTTCCTTCAATAATAGTTGCGTGCTCTAAAGTATACTCTATTTCTTTTATTCTATCCTCTAATCTGCCTTGCATTTCTTTAGCCGCTGAATACTCAGCGTTTTCAGATAAATCGCCTTGTGCTCTTGCCTCTTTTAAATCTTTAATGATTTGTGGGCGTTTAACAGTTTTAGCTTCATTTAATTCTTCTTCTAATTTCAAAAAACCTTCACTAGTTAAATAAATTTCTTTTTCTTTTCCCATTTAAAATCACCTCTAAATATTAAACTGCGTATAATATTACTACAAAAATGATGTTTTGTCAATCTAAAAAGTTGACACGTAATAGATCATTTTTAGAAACCTTAACAGGGCAATTTATTCTAACTATTTCTCTTGGATGACAAGCTTTATCTATCTTGTTTCCATCAATATCAGTTAAAGTTTCTATTATAAACGAATAATCATCTTTTCTTGGTCCAAAAACAGTCACCTTATCAAATGGCTTAAAGTAATTTCTTTGCTCTATTATAGCCTCTTTTTTTTCTTCATCATAGTCTAATACTATTCCTAAAAAATCTTGATTAGAATCTTCTTGTCTATTTTTATAGTATTGTTCATCTTTTGAAGGCATTTTATTAAAAAACTGCGGTGCAACTTCTCTGTTAGCAACACGATATAATATTTTTCTTGCATTTTCTATATAATTTTGATTTATATTACCACTTAAATACATATCAATTAACTTTCTGTAAACTGATATTAAGCTTGAAGTATAATAAACAGATCTCATTCTTCCTTCTAGCTTAAATGATGTAACACCTATTTCTATCATATCTTTTACATAGTTAAATAAAGATAAGTCTTTTGGTGCTATCGAAAAATTATCACCGTCAGATATTACTTTATTATCACCAATTAAATTAAAATTAAACCTGCATACCTGACAACATCCACCTCTATTAGCATCTCTATTTGTAAAGTAATTGGAAAGTACGCATCTACCTGAAATATTAGTGCACATCGCTCCATGAATAAAACACTCTACCTCGCATCCTACATTTTCTATTATATCTTTAATATCTTCTTTAGAGCATTCACGTGCTAAAACAATTCTAGATACTCCATGACTTACGTAGTATTTGGCAGCATCCCTATTTAAGATAGATGCCTGGGTACTTAAATGAAGCTCTAGTTTAAGATTGTTTTTATGTGCAATATCAATAACTAAAGGGTCACTAAATATTACCGCATCGGCTCCTATTTTATCTAACTCTTTTAAGTAATCTTCAAAACCATTTACATCATTATTATGAAAAACTATGTTAACCGTTACGTAAACCTTTACACCATGCTCATGAGCAAACTTTACACCTTCTTTAATTTCTTTTAATGTAAAGTTTTTAGCATTTGCACGTAAACTATAATTTACACCACCTAAATAAACAGCATCCGCCCCATACAAAACAGCCCATTTTAACTTTTCTAAATCACCTGCTGGAGCAAGTAGTTCTATTTTTTTATCTTTCATCTTTCTTCACCCTGTAAATAGTTTCTTTATTAATAAACCCATAATTAGCGTTATATGTATCATTAATCCAGTCATTCTTATCTTTCTTATTATTCATAAATATTTCTAATACTTTTTTTACATCACCAAGCATAAATCCATCTACTATTTTATAGTCTACATCTATATCAAAAGAAAGTAAGTTAAGTACTTTATCTCCTAATATATGTGTTCCGAAATTATCTTCTATAATCTTATAGATATTATCACTATTTTTTTCAACTATTTCATAGATAGATGAGGTGTCATTTATATTAAAATACTCTTTATAATTACTTATAAGCTTTCTTTTAGAAGTAGATAAATGAGGATAGCCAAAGACTTGTTTAAATAAAACTGACTTTGTATTTTTCTTTATATCATTTATTTCACTAAGTGTTATATCATTAGTTAAAACCGTTCCATAAACACCATTATTATAATAATGATTAATGGCATAAAAGCTATTGTTAAGATGCATTTGATCAAGAATAATATTAGTCTTTAAATCGTAGGTTAAAGCCGCTATATCGCCCACTATAATGCCATTTATACCTAAGTCATCTACTTCCTTTAATTTCATTTTATAATCTTCTAACTCATCATTAAATATAACTCTATTAAAACTTACAAATATTTCTTTTTTCTTTAAATCATCTTTTATCTTTTTTATTTCATCTATATTAAATGTTTTACCAAACAAAAAAGAATACTTATCTATACCAAGTATGTATCCGTCTGCTTCATAAGATAATTCTTTTACGTCATTTATTTTTAAAAGTATTTTACTCATCTTTCTTCTTCCTTCTTCTAGATATTGCAACACCATCACCTATCTCAAAGAACCTTGTTTTAAATTCCTCATTATCCTTTAAGAAATTAATGTATCTTTCAAGTTTGGTAATAAGTTGTCTTAAGTTTCTAGACATCTTTGTTTTATCTGAATACGTAAGTCCGTGAAAATTAATGTTATCAGTTACAATAAAACCTTTTTTCTTTAAGTTCTTAGAGAATTTTTCAAAAAACTTAATGTACTGACTTTTAGCAGCATCAATAAATATAAGATCAAATTCTTCATCCGTATTAAAAGCAAGTGCATCTGCTAAAATAAGTGTAATTCTATCTTCTAAATTAAATTCTTTTATGTTTTTAACGGCTTCTATGTATCTATCTTTATCTCTTTCTATCGTAGTTACACAAACATCACTAGAAGTAAGTGCCATGTTAATTGCAGAGTATCCAATTGCACTACCTATTTCAAGTATGTTCTTAACGTTATTTAACTTTATGAACTCAGTTAAAAACGTAATTCCATCTTTTTCCATTATAGGAATACCTTTTCTATCAGCATACTTTTCCATTTTTCTAATTAAAAATTCTTGATCCATTAATAACACCACCTAAATCTAACAACAATTATATAAAAAAAAGTGATAAAAATCAATTTAATATCACTTTAAAATTACGTTTTAAACGTTTTTTATTTGTACATTTGTCAAATCACTTCTAACTGCAAGTATAAATTTCTTTGATATATTATCTTTTACGTAGATTAATGAATCACTTGGAACAGCATGAAACATACCAGATGAATTAGTAACACTTGAAAAATCAAATGATGATAAATCCAAATTAATCAATTTATTGCAGCTATGAAACATAAAATACATATTTGTAACATTTGATGTATCAAAGTTTGATAAATCAAGACTTGTCAGTAATAAATCATTCTTAAACATACTTTGCATATCAGTTACTTTTGAAGTATTAAAACTAGATAAGTTGATTTTTTCAAGTGATCTGCAATCTAAAAACATTTCAGTCATATTAGTTACATTTGATGTATCAAAACTAGATAAGTCTAATTCTTTGAGGGATGAACAGGATATAAATAATTTTTCCATATTAGTTATATTAGATGTATTAAAATTAGTTAAGATAAGTTTTTCCAAACCTTTACATCCACTAAACATACCATTCCAACTTCCAGAAGATGATATTTCAGTTACGTTTGATGTATCAAAATTAGATAAATCTAATTCCTTAAGAGCCTTACAATTCATAAACATAGCAATCATATTAATTGCGCTTGAAGTATTAAAGTTTGAAACATCTAAAGATTTTAATTTAACACAGTTTGCAAACATACCATAATAATTTCCACCAAAAATTGTAACATTTGATGTATCGAATCCCGAAACATCTACTGATATTAAATTAGAATTACCAACAAACATGCCGCTCATATTAGTTACATTTGATGTATTAAAATTACTCAAATCCAGTGTTGATACATTTATACAATAGGCAAACATACCATTCATATCAGTTGCTTTCGATGTATTAAAATTTGAAACATCTATTTCTTGCAAACTTTGACACATATAAAACATTCGAGCAAAATTCATCACATTTGATGTGTCAAATGATTTTAAATTAATCTTCTGTATTTTTAAAGAATCAAAAAACATTAAACGCATATCAGTTACCTTTGTTGTATTAAACGAACCTAAATCAAGAGTTTCAAGCATATGACAGCCTTGAAACATTTGAGACATATTAGTTACATTTTGTGTGTTAAAATTGTTTATTCCTGATAAAGCTGCTAAATTTTCACAATTATTAAACATACTGTTCATATTCACTGTGTTCGATGTATCAAAATATTTATCAAAATTAATAGATGCTAAATTATTAAAACTTCTAAATAGATTAGATGAATTACTTGGTGTATTAACTTTTCCTATACCACCTATATATAGTTCATATAACCCATTTCCATCAGAATCTTTATATGATGCTATTACTATTCCGTTTTTATCATATGATGCATCCCATGAGCCTATTGCATCTTCTATAACATCAAGTGTTGGTCTAAACTCTATACTTTCTATTTTCTCTTTTTTTAAAGGGCCATTAAAAAACGTTGATGTTGAAACACCTTTATTACCCATTGCTAAAGTACTTTCTGGTTTTATAAAATTAAATTTTAAGATAGTATCTAGGTTTGTATTATCAGGTAATGTTGTTATGTTATTTTTATATTTTATTTTTATTATAAATTCTTTTTCTTCTCCTGAATTTATTAATTCTTTTAATCCTATTCCTTCTAATACATACTCTGTATTACTATTATTTTTTGCATCTTCTTCTATACTATCTATCCACATTGCAACTGTTCCGCTATTTTGTACTTTTACTTTATATGAAATTGTTGAATTTACTTGTGTTAATTTAGTTCCTATTGTCACTGTATCTTTACTATACTTACTTGTATAGTTTTCTACTGCTAGGTTAGTTGTTTCATAAAGTGATACATCTGTTATTCTTATGTCAGATTCTACTCTAAAACTAGCTTCTCCGCTTATCTTTAAATCACTATTAAGGGCTGCATAACCAACCGACAAACATAATGTAAAACAAGTAAATAGTAAAAACAACATTAATTCAGTTCTATTTTTTACATCTTTTTTATACCTTATATTCTTTTTCATATGAACACCTTATGCTTACTTTCTACTTGTTTATAATATCATATACCCCCCCCCCGGATGTCAAGTCTGCATATTTGTGTAAAACAAAATTAACATTTCAATACATACTCTTCTTACAAAAAAACAAGTCTTTTTTAAGACCTGTTATTTAAGTAAGAAATCAATTAATACTGGACCTAATATAATAAGTAATATAAGCGGTATAAAAAACAATACTGAAAAAATACTTATCTTATTTGGAATTTTATTAATTTGAGCTTTAATATCCATAATTTGTTTATCTTTTAGAAAGTCTAATTGGTTATACATAGTTTCTATTATACTATTACCAAAGAGATTAGATTGTTCCATGTTTAAAATAATATTATTGATTGTTAAGCTAGGTATTCGTGCGCTCATAACTGATAAACTTTCTGTTAATGATTTACCAAAGTTAACTTGTTTTATAGTTTCTTTAAATTCACTAGATATTTCAGAGTCTATGTACTTGCAAGCCATTTTAATTGCGTTTTCCAAGTTTCTACCAGACTCTAGTGCAAGCGTTAATACTTCAAAATAATAATATGCCTCGTTATCTAGTTTTCTCTCCCTTTTCTTAAGAGGTTTATCTATCATAAAGTAGCCTACTAATATATACCATAAAACAGTTGCAACTGGTGCGATTAACGCCCCAAAATCAGCGAATATAAATAATACTACGAAAACTATCATTGATGTAAATAATCTAAAATTCATAAAATATTCAGTAGTAAATTTCTTAGATACCCCAAACTGATTTATTTTTGCATCTATTTTTTTAATGTCTTTTTCTCTATAAATGCGGTTTATAAATGATTTTTTATTTTTCATTAGTTAAACCTCACTTTCATTATCTTATTTACTATATAAGCATATAGTCCGTATATTAAAAGTATTAAGAACAATAATATATTTCCTAAATTAGTATTAAATAATGGCATAAAATAGCTTGGATTTAATATTGTTATTATTCCAACAAACAAAAAAGGCATTATAAGAAGAATCTTACTAATCATAGTAGCACTTGATGTTAGTGACTTCATTTCTTGTTTTAATTTTCTTTTACTAAATAGCATTTTTTCTATAGAAGAAAATACTTTTATTATATTACCACCTGTTTTATTTAAAATGCTAAGTGATGATGTTATGTAACTTACTTCTTCTGATTCAACACGTTTTGAAAAACGTTCAAAAACAACGTCTAAAGAAAGCCCATAACTTATTTCTAAGTGCATCTTTTTAAATTCCTGAGCGATAGGTCCTTTAAGTTCTTTTGATACTATCTCGATTGCCTGCATCGTGCTTCTTCCAGATCTAAACGCATTATTCATAATTATAATTGCGTTTAATAAGTCTTGCTCAATTTGTTTTTTCTTTACGTAATCATAAAACTTAAAATATATATCTATCAAGAAAAATCCAAGTAATGCTGATACCATAATATCTAAAATACTAGGAAATGTGCCCTCAATTATTCTTGCAAATGTTATTATTAAAATAAATGCTATACAAATGTAGAACTTATTACTTACATAATCCATTGCACATACATCTTTATCATTCTCATACGTTATGTACTTGTTAAATTTAAGTGAATACTTCTTTAGGAATACTGATTTTTTAAGTACTTTAGTTAGTTTTGCAACCATCTTTTTATATTCGTTTGCTAAAAGGTCAAAAAATGAAATAGAATCATCTTTAATTGATGAAATACTATATTTAGCTATTCTTTTTTCCAGTTTTAAACTATTATTATAAATAATAAGATAAAATATTACTATTGCAAGTAAGATCATTACCACTGTTTGAACAATAAATATATTCATTTTTATTCACCTTCTTTACTTTTTAAAATTAAATATATCGTCTAAATCATTAATTCCTCTACTCTTTATCTTCTTATAAACGGTTGGAACACGTTTTTTAAGGTCAAATGCTCCGTCTACTTCACCATTTTCTGTAAGACCAGTTTGTTTAAAATTAAATATCTCTTTTAATACAATCATATCATCTTTAAAGCCATCTACTTCACAAATTGAAGTTACTTTTCTTCTTCCATCTGATAATCTTGATACGTTAACTACTATATCAATTGCGTTTTCTATGTATTCACGAATTGCCTTAATAGGTATTTCCATACCTGCCATTAAAACCATTGTTTCTAACCTGTTTAGTGCCTCAAGTGGACTATTAGCATGCATTGTAGTAAGAGAACCATCATGGCCTGTATTCATTGCCTGAAGCATATCAAAAGCTTCTTTACCACGAACTTCACCAACTATTATTCTATCAGGTCTCATACGTAGTGAATTAATTACTAAATCACGAATGGTAACTTCCCCAGTTCCTTCATAGTTAACTAATCTTGTCTCTAAGCTTATTACGTGTGATTGGTTAAGTTTTAACTCTGCTGCATCTTCTATTGTTATAATACGTTCGTGATCTCCGATAAAGGATGATAACGCATTTAATAATGTTGTTTTACCCGCTCCAGTACCACCACATATTATGATGTTTAGTTTTGCTTTTACAGCTGCATCTAAAAATCTTGCCATGTAAGGTGTCATAGCACCAGTTCTTAAAAAGTCATCTATTCTTTCCATATCACGTCTAAATTTTCTTATTGTAACAACAGGTCCCTTAAGTGATAAAGGAGGTATTACAGCATTTAGTCTTGAACCATCTTCTAATCTTGCGTCTACCATAGGGTTTGCTGTATCAATCGTTCTTCCAAGTGGTTGAACTATCTTTTGAACGGTTCTTATTATATGTTCATCATTAATAAATGATACAGAGTCATCTTTACTTATTTGACCATCTATTTCAACGTATACTTCGTTTTTACCATTGACCATTATCTCGGTAATGTTAGGATCTTCAAGTAATTCTGTAATTGGGCCATAACCATTTATTTCATTATCAATTAAGTTAAATATATGACTACGCTCTAAGTTAGTTAAATCATATCCTAATAATGCTTTATCTATTTCATCGTTTATGTATTCATGTAAAAGCTTATTATTAGGTACTTTATCATCTATTAAATTAGAAATTATTGTATTTCTTAAGCTATCAAGTAATTCTTTATCCTTAAATATATCATAGTCTTTAACTGGTTTAACAGATACTTTTTCTTCTTTTACGTCAAAGGCTTTCATTAAATTAGGCATCTTTTTTTACCTCCTTTTTAACTGGCTTTGCATCTAAAAGGGCACTAGCAAGTTTAGTAAGTTTCATAATATCACCTTTCCTGCTTAACCTTATTTTTTTATCAAGAGTTAATATTTTTCCATCTATTACATATTTATCAATGTCTTTTATGTAAAATGATCTATCTATCGTATAGTCAATGTTATGTTTTATTATGTTTTTAACATCAAATAGCGAAAAATAATCTTTACCAGTATCTTTAGATGAGTTAAATACCACTTTATAGTTTTCTTTTTCAGTATCTTTAAATATTGCAACCATACTTCTTGCGTTTTTTAAATCGACCGGATCATTAGTTACCATAAATAAGGTATTATCACTTTTATCTAATGCACTAAGTGATATTGGGCTAATGTTATGTGATGTATCAATTAATATAACGTCATATTTATACATTGCAGACATTATGATTAAATCAATATATTTAGAATCTACCTTTAAAGCACATCTAGGATCCTTAGGCGCTGCTAAAACATCTATTTTATCGTTATATTTAGATACATAATTTTCTATTCCATCAAATCTGTTATTACCCATATCATCAACAACGTTATATATTGTTTTATTAACGTCAACATTTAAACTAGTAGCTATACCACCACTATTTAAATCTAAATCCATAATTAATACTTTTTTATCCATTAAACTATAAATACCCGCTAAATTAATTAACGTGGTAGTTTTTCCAACCCCACCTTTACAAGAAAATATAGTTATTATTTTTGCTGCATCTTTTTTCATTAGCTTACCTTCTTTTCTATTATTTTTTTATCATCTTTGATGTATCCTTTTAAAGAGGACTTTTCATTATATATTTCTTTACCTACTATAGAGCCAAAAAAGCCTTTAGTAGATTTAGATAAAGTAACTGATATTTCTTTTGTTTCATTATTAATGTTGATTTCATAAGAATCAATATCAGAATCATTTTGATATATTAAATCAACCATATTATCATAGGGCTCTTCATCTATGTGTTTTAACCCGTAATTTATTACTTGCTTATTTAAGTTATCTAATCTTCTTTCGTTATACTTTGCAAATGATACATCTACCACAAACGTTCCCATCATTATAAAAACAGGAACAAATATGACAAATATAGCAAGACTTTGCCCCCTGTTATTAAGTTTGCTCATTTTTAACCACCCTAGTTACTTCTACATCAAATACTTTATTTATAATATATGATAATCCTGGCGTTATTGGTTTTATTTTTTTAGATACCGTAATATTTACATAATCACCTTTTATATCAAACAAAACCTTAACATCCTTATTATCCATTTTACTATTAATTTCTTCTAGAGTATTACCTGATTCATAAAAGGTTACTATATCATCCGTCTTACTTTCTAAATCGCTTTTAACAGATATTACCCTTCCAAAGTCTATAATGCAAAACATAAGCATTAAAGTAATAGGTAAAATAATAACAAATTCAACTAACGCTTGTCCCTTACTATTCTTCATATTAATCGTCCCCTATTATCGCTTTTAATTATATCAAAAAAAATAGAAAATAACAATTAGTTATTTTCATTTATAATTACTTTATAATATTTTTTGTTTCTTATTGTTTTTGCAACCAATAGTTTTTGCGTTAGAAACTTTTTCTAAGTCATAAAATTCTATGTTACAATTTTTATATATTTGTACTACATCTTCTTTTGTTACCCCTTCTTTATACCACTCAAAGTATTTACTATATAAATTATGTTTCTTAAATAACCTTATTCTACCAGATATAGTAAATAAATTTATAACATCAGAAGAATCACTACTTAAATTAGTATCTATTCTTTTAAAACCTAATCTCTCAATATTTAAAACGCCATCTAAAATACGAACACTTTTAAAAGAAGCCGGCGCTATATTGTTATCCTTTTCAATGTAGTCAGTTAAGTATGATAAAACTTTAAATGCATCTTCTTTTGTCATGCCACTTGGTAATTTAAAAGGTTTATAAGACCAATCAACCACTTCTATATTTGCCTTAGAACTATAAGGTAATCCAATTCTATTAAACTCCATAAAATATAACCTGTATAAATCTTTATCATCTATTTTATGGTCTTCTAATTCTGCATCAAATTCAAAATTTCTTTTCTTACTATCTATGTACATATTAACCTCCTTCAAGTATTAATTAGTTGTTGTTTTTAAATATTGTGTATCCAACAAGTCCAACTATAATAACTAACATACCAATAATAATTACTCCGTTATTGTTAGCTCCTTCTGCGTTTTTCACAACGGACATGGTTAAAAAATAATCTGAGCAGTGAGATATATCAAACGTTACGTAGCCGCCTGATACCATAATGTTAGATTTTATAGTTTCTATTTTACCCGTTTCATCATTATAGTAATAAAGATTAAGTCTATCTCCATCTTTGAAACTATTAACTGGTAGCTTTATGGTTGCATCACTTGGAAGATCACCATGATAATTAAATGAAACAAAATCCTTATTTTGATTTTTATCAGTTAATTTATTTATCTTTTTTTCAAATAAAGACTTGTTTTTTATTCCCATATCAAACTCAAAGCCTTTTTTATCATAACTATTTTTATCAAAGCTCCAAGAGTATAAAAACTTACCATTTTCCGAAAATGTAAATATTACTTTGTCTTTTGTTTCTATTTTATTTACCTTATTTTCAGCACTGATACTGCTTACGTGCAAAATAAAGACTAAAAAAGCAAGTAGTATAACAGATATTTTTTTCATAAGCGTATCACTTCCTTTATTAAATAAAGCTTAATATTGAAATAATAATGTTATATATCATCATAACTAAAACACTAGCTGTAAAGTTATTAGTTTTATAGTAATAGCTAGATAATAACATCATTGAAAATAAATAGCATAAAGATGTTATTATACTAGTAAAACTAAGTGAGGTATAAGCTACGTTAAAGAAAAAGTAAAAAACTGAAGAAAACATTATAAACATCCATTTATTATCAATTATATCTCTTACTGATTTTCTAAATATAACGCCTTCAATAACTGGATAATAAAGTGATGTTAAAAACATTAAAACAATTGGTGATTTTTTAAACATAGAAAGCAGTGAATAATCATTTTCTGAAGTTTGTTTTATATCAAATATCATACCTATTAATGCATTTGTTACTAGCATAATAACAAATATCAAGACAACGTTAGTTAATATTGAACTTAAATATTTTTTCTTATTTTCTTTGATATCCTTAAAGTCCCTTTTAAAAGTATTTCTATATAAATAAAGTATTAATAATGCAAATAGCATGTAAAATAAAACAACAAGCCATTTAACACCTGATAAAAACTTCATAACATAAGGAAATATAAAATAAAGTATAATTATCATTATTGACCTTAAGTTATTTTTATTTTCTTTATTTTTTTCCATAATAAAGACCTCCTATAATTACTTTAATTTTACCAAATTAAGATTATTTTTGCAACAAAAGAAAAAGCACTTGTAAACAAGTGCTTACTGGTTAATTATAACCATCTAAATAGCCATCTCCATCTGCTCATAAGTAAAGCCTCCTTTCTAAAATATTTTTCTACTACACTAAGATATTTTAAATATCTTCTTACAATTTAAATATACCATTAATACTTAAAAAATACAATATACATTTAATATACGTAAAGCTTATTTACTATTATTTTTATTTATAATATACAAAAGCAAAAAGATGATTATTATTATAAATACTATTATTATAATTCCGTTTTTGTTAGAATTATTAGCAGCATTCCTAACAATAGATAATATGCTTAAAACCCAAGATTTATACTTCACATAATCACCCCTTATTATTTTCAAGTAAGATTATATCAAATTTAAAATATAATGTTAAGTTTATTTTTTTAAGTAAAATAAAAAGATGCCTCATAAGTCATCATTTATTAGCTACGTTTTTTTTAAACGTATAAATAATTAATACAACAATTATAATTATCATTCCTGTAATTACTATTCCACCATTTTCTTTACCTAATAAGGCTTCTCTTACAATAGATAAAATACCTATATTCTTCATCTATATAATCACTTCCCTTCACGCTTAAATTTAAAGCGGCTTTCTCATTATACCAAGATTTTAAAGTAAGAAAAGACTTAATTAAGAATTTTAATAACTTTTTAAAAAACTATGTAAAGTGACGTAAAAAGCTTTATAAAATTATGTTTTTAATTTATAATTAGCGTGGTGATAACATGAAATTATTAATGGTATCCGACATACACGGAGATTTTAAATCTTTAGAAAAAGTGCTTAAAAATGAGAGCTTTGATAGACTAGTTGTGTTGGGCGATTTGTTTTCATACGGCAAAATTATATTAGATTTAAATAATAATGAAATAATTAAGTTATTAAAAAAATATAAAGATAAGCTTATTTTAATAAGAGGAAATTGTGATTATTTTATAGATTATGAAAAAATAGGATTATATGCTAATGACATAATTACAATAAGAGTGAATAATCATGATATAACACTTACCCATGGTAATAGATATTATAGAGGATTTATGCCAGATTTTCATGGAGATATATTTGCATCGGGTCACACGCATATTCCATCTATCATAAAAGAAAGAGATATGATATATATAAACCCAGGTAGTATTGGTCTTCCAAGATCAAGCAGTCAAAAGTCATACCTAGTATTTAACGATAATTATATAGAAATAAAAACAATAGATGGTGTATTAGAAAAAAGGATGAACATTTAACGTTCATCCTTTATGTATTTATAATATTCTTTTATGGTAGCTTTTATCTCTTTATAAACTATTTTGTTCATATGGTGATCATTCATTGTAGTGTTTAGTAAGTCGTCTGTTCTTATTAAAAAATAGTTAAACTCCGTATATGTTCCGTCTCCTTCTAAAGGAAAATTTCTATTATAATACTCTACCTTGTATATTAAAGGATAACTTTCTTTTAAAATAATACCTGTTTCTTTTTCTATCATTTCAAACTTTGTAATTAGTTTATCTCTAAACTTCCATTTAACATCAAAGTTTACTTGGATTATCATTTTATCATAATTTATGTATTCTTCTTTTTCTTTTATACTTCCTAATATCAATCTATAAATATACATATTATTTTTATGTGTTAATGACTTATAATATCCCTTATTCATTTCTAGATTTATTTTCATATTTTCTACTTCTACTATTAAATCTGATATTTTTCTTTTGTCTTTTTTTGATAGTTTAGTATGCTCAGTATTTTTATACACCAAGTTATCTAGAATATAATCTTTATCTATATTTAGTATATTACTTAGTATTCTTGCTAGATATTCTTTATTTTCACTTAAAACGCTTTTAAAGACATAATCATATGTCATTGGTATTACTTTTACTTCTTCTAATTTATTTATTATATCACCTTCCAAGGCCTTACTATAGCCTAAAAGGATATTTATTACAAATTAGTTTTCTGTATTGAAAAGTATGCAAAAAACTAATTTTATCTTGGCAGAACACTTATTTTTGATATGTTTTTTCTTAATGTTTTTTATTTTTTGCACTTTTTTATAAATCGTTCGACAAATTATGACATTTAAAAAAATCCTTAAATTTAAGGATTTAATTAATTTCTTCTAAGTAAAGTCTATCTTTATAATAAGCCTTATAGGCTTTAGCTTTTTTGCTACTTTTTATTACGCTTATAGATTGATCAGTAAATTCTATCGCTGCACAATTATCTACGCATAATGCAAGTTTATCTTTATTTTTTTCTAATACTTTTTTTAAATCTTCCATCTTTTTAGGATCACTAGAAAAATGAGGTACAAACATATAATCAATAAAACCTAGTCCATCAATTTCAACATAATTATTAGATATATTATTAATTATTTCAGTATCTGATAAACCACTTTTTAAATACGCGATTGCTCCTGCTGAAATACCTGCTAAAACAGAATTTGTATCAAGTTTTTCTCTAAGCATTTTATCAATGCCACTTTCCTTTAATATTTTAACTAATTTAACGGTATCTCCACCACCTATATATATTATGTCCGCTTTTCTTATTTTTTCTTCAACAACCTCTATATGTGTTAGTGTTTTATTAGATATTTTACCTGTTTCGCATCCTAAGTTTTTATAAATGTCTTTAATTAACTTATAGTATGAATCCGCAAAATTACTTGCAAGACCAATAAATAAAAAGTTAGGTTTTTCTTTATTAGCTAATTCAACTATTTTCTCATCAATAGCACCTGTTTCATATTTAGTGTCACTTTTTCCTATATCGCCACCACCGATTAGCATTAATTTCATATTTATTCCTTCTTTCTTAAAGCCTCCATTTTAGCTTTTATCATTTTAATTCTCTTGCTTTTTTCTTTATTATCTTTCTTATAAATACCATTTTCAAATAAAATAATATCAGTTTCTTTTAAAGGAAATGAAAAACATTCTTTTTTAATTTCCTTTTTCTCACCATTTATGATATTTTCAAGCAAAACTATATCTTCTTCTACTTTATCTACCGCATATTTCATAAAATCACCTACCCATTAGTATCAGTTTTTAAAGCTTTTACGCTTAAATTATTACCATCTGAGATAAATACTATAGTTCCATCTAAATCGGTTCTATAAACCTTAATATTCCTTTTATTTAGCTTTTCTAAAGTATTATTAGACGGATGATTATATATGTTATTCTTTCCAACCGAAATAACTGCATAATAAGGCTTTACTCTATCTAAAAACACATCAGTTGAACTATAAGAAGAACCATGATGAGCTACTTTTAGGACATCACTTTTAATATCTTCATTATATATTTTTCTTTCAACGTTACTAGTTGCATCCCCTGTTAGTAAAAATGAATTTTTACCATAAGTTACTTTTAAAACTATTGAAGAATCATTAATATTACTTTTATCGTCTCCAGGATATATTACTTTTATATTAGCATCACCAAGTTTAAGCGTATCTCCTTTATTTGGAACCGTATATTTTAAGTTACGTCCATCAAGTGCATCTAACACATCCATAAACGTTTTAGTGGTAGATAATTTATTAGACATATAATAATTATCTATTTTAAAATTATTTATTATATCATCCATACCACCTATATGATCTTCATGAGGATGAGTTGCAAAAACGTATGTAAACTCTTCTATTCCAAGACTTTTAAAGTAATTAACTAATTTTTCTCCATCTTCATTATTACCAGCATCTATAAGCATATTATAATTACCATTTCTAATTAATACTGAATCAGCTTGTCCAACATCAATAAATGAAACAGAGAAATTTTCCTTTACTTTTACATCTATCTTATCACTTTTAGTACTATCATTTATAGAAGCGGTAGCATTAGATACGTTATCAAATAAATTACCTTGAATTGTAACAACAATTAATATTACAAGTCCTATAATTATTTTTATTAGCTTATTTAGTTTTTTATCATTCATAAATACATACATCCTATCCTTTATAATTATACCAAATATAAGAAAAAAATGAAGTGTTTTACTTATCTTTTTAAAGTATAACTTACTCAATTTTTATCATTAATTTTTGATACATTAAAAGAATTAATATAACAATCTATGTATCCTTCTTTTTTCGTATTAATTTTAGATATATTAGCATCTTTAAATTCCCTTAATCCAATATTTAATATATCATTTAACATAATCATTCCTATCATACTATCAAATTCTGTATTCTTAAAATTATATTTTATTATTACCTCATTATTTACTTTTATAAAATATACTTTTCCAACATAATACTTTCTGCACTTCAAATATATATCATAAACAACAAAATTATTATTTTTTATCAATAATTTAAATTTTATCTCTTCCAAAAAACTCACGCACCTTTTTATTTTAGATTAAAAAAAAGCTTAACTTTAAGCTTCTTCTTTCTTAACAACTTCTTTTCCTTTATAGTTGCCACATTCTGGACAAACTCTATGTGGTCTAATCATTTCTCCACATTTAGGACATTTTACTGTTCCGTTAGCTTCAATTTTATAGTGAGTACGACGCATTCTTTTTCTTGTCTTACTAACTTTTCTGAATGGAACTGCAAATAATTGGATATCCAACTTTAACATATTCTCACTCCTTCCTTACTCTTTGATATAATCTTTTAACTTTGCGAGTCTTGGATCAATTACTTCCTCATTGGTATCTTCCGTAATAAGACGCCAGCCATCACCACTTGCTGGTTCATCACTTGCGTCAGGCGCAAGAACTCTTAAAGGAACATCCACTAATATATTTTGCCATACAATTGGAAAAATATCAAGTCTATTTTGATTAATTTCTAATGAATTGTCATCATTTTCACCAATTATCTCATCTATTTCGTTACTAAATGGATATTCTACGTCTTTTAACGTTCTAGCACAAGGAAGTATCATTGTTCCTTTAATGGTTATATTAAGTTCAAAATCTTCTTCATTATTAAAAATATAACCTTCTACCTTAACAGGTGATATTCTTCTAATATCCGTATTTTTAAGCATTTCAATAGGTACTATAACCTCCCCTTTAACAGGAAGTTTATATAAATTGCCATATATTAACTTAGTTAAGTCAATTATCATAAAATCACCTCTTGCAAGGTAAATTATACTATCTTTTTAGCTTTCGTGCAAGAATTTTTAATAAACTGTGTTATAATTATTTAAAGCAAAGGAGTACGTTATGAAATACTTATTTATTATTGCAATGGAAAAAGAAGCTAGTGACATAATAGAACACTACAAACTAAATAAAATAGATGATAATTATTATAAAAGAGATAATTTAGAGCTTGTTATAACAGATGTATCTAGAAATGGAATTACAAGCGCACTTGTTAACTTAAATTGTAAATATAACATTAATTATAAAGACTATATTGCAATAAATATTGGTATGGTAGGATCTAACAACTTAAAAGTTGGAGAAGTTGTTATGGCAACAAAAAGCTTTGGTTACCACTTTAATCTTACGCCTTTTGGAGACCCTTTATACCATGCTTTAAACTCACCCTTTAACTTAGAAAAGGTAGATGGTATAAAAAATGTTACATGCTACACGTCAGATGGCTTTGTACTTAAAACAGACATAAAAGAAGATGCTATATTTGATATGGAATTAAATGCTATAGTTAATTTTCCATTTAAAAAATACTACTCTATAAAAGTAGTATCAGATAGTCTTAATAACAACGAATATAATAAATTCAATTATAAAAAAGCATTAGAAGAAATAATAAAAGTAATAGACAAAATAATATAAGTCTATTACTTTTTTATTAATTCCAATTATCAGAATTTGTTAAAATTTCGCAAGCTTCTCCTATTGTTACCTTACCTTTATTTTTATCAGCAGCTTTTTGCAATTTATCTTTTATGTTACCAATCTTGCTTTTATTCCAACGATACATACATTCGTAAGAAGAAGTTTGCCATTTAGTATTATTAAAATTATTCCATTTAGTATCATATACACAATCCGTAGGTTCAACCATTGAAATTGAAGCGCCTGCAAGTTTTCCATTTTTATATTCTATTTCTAAGTTCTTACCCAATGTTGACGATTTAGCCATTTGTGTTTTACCGATATTTTCTACCACATCTTGAATATAATGAACCCCTTTAAATTTTCCATCTGTAGTATTTAGTAAAAGAGAAACATTTCCAGAGTGTGCCTGATAAGATACCCACATTCTATAATCATCTGATATATCGTATATATCTTGACAAGCACTTACACCATAATCTGATATAGTGCCTGTTACATAAACATTTATTTCTTTTCCATTTATTATTTCTTTTTTACTTCTAATATTATCTTCAGTGCCAGTTCCACATATCGCAGCAAAATTATTGGCAAAAAAATCATGCATATTTACAATCTTTTCACTACCTCTTACAGAATCATAACATAAATATTCCTCTCCTGTTACTATTCTTTGTTTAATTTCTTTTTTTAGATTCTTATATGCTAATTCAAACGAATCTTTTCTTGCCTTTTTTATTGTTTTATTAACCTGCATTGTTGCAATTACCATTATGATTGCAAGAATAACTATTACTGCAAGCAATTCTATTAATGTAAAACCTTTTTTATTTTTCATCATTTACCCTCTTATTTTAATCTTTCTTTTCATAATGATTAATAATATCTTCATATAAATTACTATTAAACTTTTTATTTTTTATTTCCTCTATTTCAAACTTATATGGAGGATATAACCTATCTTTAACATATGGCGTTTCAAGTATTTTAGGTATGTTATTTAATCTTTCGTTATATATAATATTAAGCAAATTTTCAAAACCAATCATACCATACCCTATATTTTCATGTCTATCCTTATGGGAAGATAATATATTTTTGGAATCATTTATATGAATACATCCTATTTTTTCTATTCCTATTATATCATTAAATTCATCTAAAAAAACACCAAAATTACTCATATCATAACCAGCATCATTTAAATGACAAGTATCTAAACATACCATTAATCTATCTTTATTACTTACACCGTCAATTATCCTTTTTAAATGTTCTAATTTAAAACCTATCTCAGTACCTTTACCTGCCATTGTCTCAAGTAGTATTGAAACACTAGAATCATCCTTTAAAACCTCATTTAAAGCGTTTATAATGCATTTTATTCCTCTATCTATATCAAGAGTAGTATAACTTCCTGGATGAAGAACTATTTTTTTAATACCCATTTTTTCTACTCTTTTTATTTCTTCTTTTAAAAAATCAATTGCAAATAAATACTTTTCCTTATTTTCATCATTAGCTAAATTAATAATATATGGAGCATGAACAATAACGTTTTTTATATCAATATTATTTTCATTCATAAGCTTTAAAGCCTTGTTTGTTAAATTATCATCAATCTTACTTCTTTTAGTATTTTGAGGAGCTCCCGTATAAAACATAAATGCGTTTTCCCCATAACTCAATGCTTCTTTTGTGCTACCCAAAAGCTGCGTATTGCTTTTAAAAGATACGTGAGAGCCTATTAATAACATATAAATCACCTTTCATTAAGATTAATTATATCATGTACATACATTTAAATCAAAAAAAAGATTGATAACAACCTTTTTTACTTAGTATCGCTACTAGATCCAGAATATGAACAAGCAACATCAAATGTATAACTATCACCGCTAAGTGTAAAACCTGCTGGTGTCTTTGGATCTGTTCTATTAGTAAACTTTCCTCCTTCTGCTGCTTTTACAGTAACAGTAGATGTATTATCATCTTTTTTTGCAACACCAATTTCAACATCATTAGCATTTACAGCGTCTTGTAATGTATCTTTATTTATCGCATTATCCTGAGCACATACGGTTTCAGCAGTTTTCTTTATAGATTGAGCACTCTCTAAAAATGAGTTTCCTCTTGATTTCTTAACTGTACCATTTACTTGTTGAGTTGCAATAACCATTATGATTGCTAATACTACGATAACCGCCAACAACTCGATTAACGTAAAACCTTTATTATTCTTTTTCATTTCTTATTCCTCCTATTGTTATAACTAAATAATATCATTATTATTTTATAAAGTCAATTGTTTTAGATATAACATTTATACTTTTTTTAATATTGTAACTTCTTTAGAACCATACTTTCTGGTTTTATAAATCATAAGATTATCATATTTTTGGTAATCTATTTTTATTTCTGTTTCACATACTATTATTGCTCTTTTACCTAACAAGCATAAATTATTATTTATTATGGTAAGAGATTTATCTAGTTCATTTGTATGATATGGTGGATCTAAAAATATGATATCAAACTTTATACCCATACTTATAAAGTTATTTAATTGATTTACTGCATCTTCTTTTATAACATCTATATTATCGATTTTAAGCATATTTATATTTTCTTTAATGGTCTTTATAGCAACCATATTATTATCTACTAAATAAGCTTTTTTAGAGCCATTAGAGATAGCTTCTATACCAATGTTTCCAGAGCCAGAATATAAATCTAAAAATATAGAGTCCTTAATATAATCTTGAATCATTGCAAAAACAGATTCTTTTACCCTATCCATTGTGGGTCTTGTTCCATCTATCATATATCCCTTTAATATTCTTCCCTTATATTTACCACTAATTATCTTCATTTTTCTTCACCAATTAAAGTATACAATAAACAAAAGAAAAAAACATCATTTTAATAATGTTTTTTAGTTATTTTACCTATTCTATTATTTATTTGTAAAGTAAGCATATTTACTTTATTTTGAATCATAACATATTCTTTTATTAACTCATTTTTAAGCATATCTTCCTTGGCTTTTATGAATTCTTCTTTTAGATTATATTTTTCATAGTTTTCTTTAGCATAGTTAAACTTATCTATTAAAATTTTAACATTAGAATCATTTTTTATTTTTTCTTTTATTTCATCCAATCTATGTTTAACACTAGATTCATCTATCATATCAGTTATTAAAAAAGCCTTATCTACCATAATATCACCTCAACACATTAATAAACTTACTAACCATATCTATCTTATCCATTATATCATTTATTTTATCAGTTGTCCTTAATTTATATTTTTCTTTTACTTCTCTTATGAAATCATCTATCAAAAAAGGGTTTCTATTTAATATTTTATACCAATATGAATTGGTCCTTAAATATCTTTTATAATCAGGATTAGAATCTATTATTATCTTTATTTTAGTATCCATTAGTCTTCAAACTTCTTAAAAATTTGCCTTGGTTCATAATTATTAGTAGTATTTGATTCCTTACCTATTGTTAACCCTTGTAAAAGTTCTATTGCTTTTTGCATACTATTAATACCTTTTTGAACAGAATTCATATCTACTTTTTTTAAATGCTCTATTAATGATGAAAAAGTAAAGGAATCACTAGTTTTTTTACTTTCGTTTATATTTTTTTCTTTGTATTTTTCCCATACTTTTTCATCATTACCATATAGATTCCATATCTCATAAAATTTTTGCCAAGTCATTTCTCCACTAGATACATAGCTTACTAATTCTGGTTTTGTTCTTACAAACGCTTTAAATTCTTCTTTTATGATAATCACCTAATATAGTTTATGCTATTTAATAGAAAAAAGCCCATAATAAGAGCTTTTTATAAACCAACAATTACTTTTAAAGTATAATATTTTTTATCAGTATTAGCTAATAGATAAGATACTTTAATATTTGATTTTGAATCATTATAATAATAAAAATCATTATTTTTAGCTTCTGCAATTGCGTTTTTTGGAGTTGTTACATTAACATAATTTTTTAATATCGCATTACAATCAGCAGCTACCTGTGAAATACTAAAATCATTTTTCAAATAAATTAGATTCAATTCTACAAATTTAACCTTATTTTCATCATCATAAATAATTGTTATTTCATCTAGTTTCCCATCATATTCCTCTATTTTATTATAAGCATATGTTGCATCATATACCTTATCATTTAATTGTTTTTTTCTTGACATAACGCTAGTAAAACCAATTTTTTTTAATATATCTTCTCTACTTTTTTTAGAAATATAAGCATAATTAGATTTAAAATCATTAACTTTTTTGTAATCTGCACTTACACTTCCATATAAAACTATTTTATTAAATATACTAGATGACACATAAAGTGCAACTAAAATAATAACAATAATTATAAATAATATAATTTTTTTTAAATGCTTTTGTTTTTTCCTCTTACCAGGAAATGGTTCAAACTCTATTTTATCTTCCCTTTTATTCTTCATATCATAACCTCTACTAAAATCATAACATTAATTAAGTTTTTTAACAACTTATTTTATGTTATTTTTACAATTTAGTTTTTCTATTATATTGCTTTCTAGCTCTTCATTTAATTTATAATAAGAATCCCATAAATAATTTATTTTATCGTTATTTAAATAAATATCCAAATTATTACTTCTTCTTAAAGTATCTTTAACTAAAAGCCTATCTCTATTCATCTTTTTACAATATATTCCTAATATAACATAAGTATTATGGTTTAATTTTTTTACAGTTACTCTTATATCATTTTGTCTCATTTCAAATGTTTTATTTGACGAAGTTAAGTTTCTTTTACCAGTCCAGTTACATCTTTTAAGCCTATTAATCGCTTTTAATATATCTTTATAATAAGCTTCTGATATATTATCAATATCTTTTAGAAGATACTTTTTACTTGCCGTAAATCCGTAATACAATATCCTATTATCTTCTTCAGCACTTTCTTTTTCTTCCACATTAGAATTAATGATGTTTTCTAAATACTTCTCTAAATACTTTCTTAAGCTATCATCATTTGAAAAACTTATCATATAACTTATTATTGATATAAAATTATTTTTTATACTTATATAATCTAAAAATTCATTTAAAGATGCTTCATCAAGTTTTTCTATAGAATCCAAATAATTTTTAGCTACTACCATAACAGGAGTTACTTTTTCTTTTTCATCTTCAGAAGCATTATAATCTGTAAAAGTAATTATTTTGGTTTCTTTAGTAGTATTATCATTAGTTTCAGTCTTTTTTAAAGCAAGATTTTTTCTTTTTTCTTCAACACTTTTATTATATTTTTGGATAAAAGATACTAATTTGATTTTTTTATTTTCTTCTAAATCATTTAGAACATAGTCAAGTGAATTAGAAGCCATATTATTAATTAGTTCTTCCTTTTTTATGTTTTCTTTAGCATAAGTAAGACCTTTTAAAATACTTTTATAATATTCTTTCTTCTTTTCTAAATCTTCAAACATATTAATTGCAACATCACAAATATACATAACTATCTTTTGATTTTGATTAAATAACTCTTCTTCTCTTTGCTTCATTTCAAGTAATTCATCGTGAAGACGCCCTTTTGTCCTATTAATAAAACTATCACTATAAATAATTTCTTTTGATAAGCCATATCTTTTTAAAGCACTTTCGGTTTCTTTGTTATACGTATCAAGCTCTTTTTTATCAATAAGCATTTTCAGTATTTCATCAACGTCGGTTTTTATAACCATGCTAGTTAGTTTTTCGCCCAATAGTGGTTTTTCCATCAAATTAAGTACGTTTTCTTCCTTAAAAGCTTTTCCTTTTGGTTTTAGAGCAAAATAAACATCTTTGTATTCTCTAATTTCTTTATTTAAATCTTTAATTAAAATTTCTAATTTTTCCTTATACTCATCAATTATTTTAAATACCTCATTCATAAGTAATCACCCATTACATTATAACAAAAAAAACTATATTTTTATAGTTTCCTTTATTTTCTTTATAACTTTTTTTTCTATTCTTGATATATAACTTTGTGATATATTAAGCTTTTCTGCAAGTTCTTTTTGAGTTATTTCTTTAGAACCAAAAAGGCCATATCTTAATTTCATAATCTCTTTATCCCTTGAAGGAAGTTTTTCTATTTCTTTAAAAAGAGTCATTTTAAGATCATTATCCTCAAGTTCTTTAGTTACTAAATCAGGATCCGTTCCTAAAATATCTTCTAGATGAAGTTCATTTCCTTCAGCATCAAATGATAATGATTCTTCTAAAGATACATCAGCGTTCCTTTTTTTATTCTTTCTTAGGTACATTAATATCTCATTATCAATACACCTTGATGCATAAGTTGCAAGTTTTATATTTTTCCCTATCTTATAAGTATTTATTCCCTTTATTAATCCTATGGTTCCAATACTTACTAAATCTTCTAAATCAATTTTAGTATTTTCATACTTTTTAGATAAATAAACAACTAATCTTAAATTATGCTCTATAAGTTTGTTTTTAGCCTCTACGCTACCTTCTTCCATTTCTTTTAGATACTTTAATTCTTCTTCCTTAGAAAGAGGCTCTGGAAGTACGTCTTTCGCGCCAACAAAAAAGACCTGTCCTACCCTTTTAAATAAGCTTTTTAATAAACATAATAATTTCTTCATAATTTATCTCTCCTTTACAATTTTATTATGCAGTAATAAGTCTACATCACCAAAATTAAAATTATTGTCACTTATACCAACTAAACACTCATCTTCTATTAAATTACCATTTACGATTAATTTCTTTATTTTAAAACATTTTATTAAGCTTTCTTTATTAACGGTAAGACATGGTACTAATATACATCTAGGATTATACCCAGAAAGTGCACTTTTACTAATTAATATAACTGGTCTTTTCTTATACGGATCATATAAGTTATTTCCAGTATCCAAAAACGCAGTAAATGTCTTTGTTTTGTTATTTAAAAACGTAATAGAAACAGAATAATACTTAGATAACACTTCTTTTTCTTCACGCACTTTTTTAACGTATAAAAAAATTATTACGGGAGCAAATAAAATGATTATAATAATGTTAATACTAAATCCATTATTAAAGAAAATAAAGCCATAATTTTTATATGAAAATGATGAATTTATAAAATATAAAGCACCTCCTAATACTATGCTAAGTAAATAAAGATATGATATGTTTTTTAAAGTATATTTTATTGTTTTATATCCAAAGCAAGTTAAGGTCATTAAAATAGAAATAAGTATTTTTATTAAAAATAACGTAAAGGAATTGATACTAACAAATAATAAAAATATGCTTAAAGAACCTATTAATGCTCCTAAAAATATCTTTTTTATCTTAACATATCTTCTTAAAATAAGAGATGTTGCAAGAAGCAGCAAAAAGTCAAAAAAGAAGTTTAAAAACAAAACTAAATCTACATATATCTTCATTTTAATCACCACGTTTTAAGTATACAAAAAAAACACTAATTAAAGTGTCTAATTATGGTTATAAATTAAAAAAGAATGCTAACTAAAAGCACTCTTTAGAAACTTCTTCTATTTTTTAAGAAATTTGGAATATCATCATCGTCATCATCATCTTGAATGATGTTACTTACTCTCTGCTGCATATTTGGAGTTTGAACAGGAGCTTGTTTAGCGGCTTCTTCCTTTGCTTTTTGTTCTCCTTTTTCAAATCCTGTTGCAATAACAGTTACGATTACTTCGTCATTTAAGTTTTCATTAATTACCGCACCAAAGATTGTGTTGATATCATTATTTGATGTTGATCTTACAACTTCTGCTGCATCTTCAGCTTCAAATAAAGTTAGATTAGCTCCACCTGTAATATTGATAATTGCATCGGTTGCTCCTGAAATATCTGTTTCAAGAAGTGGGCTAGATACTGCTTGACGAGCTGCTTCAACTGCTCTGTTTTCACCTGTACCCATACCAATTCCGATAAGTGCGTTACCACTTTTTTCCATTACGGCCTTAACGTCTGCAAAGTCTAGGTTGATTAAACCTGTTACAGCAATTAAGTCAGATATTGATTGAACACCTCTATGTAATACGTTATCAACTTCATGGAAAGCCTCAACCATTGGTGTTGATTTATCTATTATTTCTCTTAATCTATCGTTTGGAATAACGATTAAAGTATCTACGTTAGCTTTTAATTCTGAAAGACCTTCAATAGCTTGTGCCATTCTTCTTTTACCTTCAAAGCTAAATGGTTTAGTTACTATTGCAACCGTTAAAGCTCCAAGTCCTTGAGCTATTTCAGCAATAACAGGAGCTGCACCAGTACCAGTTCCGCCACCCATTCCGCATGTTACGAACACCATGTCAGCGCCTTTTAAAGCTTCTTCTATTTCTTTTTTAGATTCAACGGCAGCTTCTCTTCCAACCTCAGGTCTTCCACCTGCTCCAAGTCCTGCTGAAATCTTTGATCCAATTTGAATCTTAGTTTCTGCCTTTGAACAATTTAATACTTGTAAGTCAGTGTTAGCAACTATGAATTCTACACCTCTAACACCACATTCTATCATTCTGTTAACTGCGTTACCGCCGCCACCACCGACACCGATAACCTTAATTTTTGCTAATTGATCTACTGGTAAACCAAACATCTTATTTCCTCCTTAATTGTCAAAAAAGTAGCTGAAAAATCTTCCAAATACCGAATCGCTTCTTCCTATTCTAGTCTTACTATGAACTAAGCCATCCTCATCATAACTACTAAACATTGAATATTCTTTTCCCCTTAATTTTATCTTTTTAACGAAGTGCTTAATCGCACCTGATATAGTAATAAACCTTGCTTTTCTAATTCCTAAGGTATTTATCGTGTAAGTTTTGGCATTATTTCCAAAAACATCTTCTAAAACAAAGTTTAATCCTGGCATATCTGTTATACCACCTAATACCATTATATAACGAATTTGCTTATTTGTTAATACCTTTAATTCATTTTTAGCAACATTTAATATCTCTACCAAACGTTTATTAATAACTTTTGAAAGTTCATACTGGTTAATCCTAACTAATTTTCCATTAACGTCTCTAACTTCATAAGTCTCGTTTTTATTTGCGTACCTTGGATGTGCTATACCAAAGTTTTCCTTTGCTTTTCTAGCAGCTTTTTTAGTAGTGTAATAAATGTATGATATATCATCATCTATTATTTTACTTCCTATTTTTAAAACCGAAGTATTGGTAATTATTCCCTTGTTAAACATAGATACAGTAGTAATCGTTTTTCCTATGTTTATAATCGCTGTCATGCCGCTTTCTAATTCTTCTGTTTTAACTTCTTCAAAGTCTGCAATCGGAGATAAAACAAGGTCAACTACCTCTACACCTGATTTTTCTACTACTTTAGCAAAAGATACAACAGAAGTCTTCGGAACACAAACCATCATCGCCCTTATTCCAAGCCTATCGCAAATCTTGTTTTTAGGATCTTTTAACGTTTCTATTTCTGAACCATTTTCATAAATAGTAAAGTCAATAGGAGTTACGGAAACTAATTCCATGTTAGGTAGTATGTCATTAACAACTGAATTTTGAACTCTTAATATATCTTTTTCAGTAACCATTTTTTCTTCATTTACAATTGGTACGTTACCATGTACTAGCGTACATTCTGCATTATAAGCTGGTATTGTTATAACAGCTTTTTTAATAGGTATATTAATTCTTGATGAAATATCATCTAGTGCTAATTTCAATCTTTCTAAAGCAAGCGATTCATCTACTATAACGCCCCTTTTTATTCCTTTAGATCTAACTGATGATACCGCAAGAGTTCTAAATTTCTTGTCATAATATTCACTAACTAATATTCTTATTGTATCGGTTCCAATATCAATACATGTGTATATTTTTTTCATAGGCTTCATACTCCCTTTTAAACTCTACCATATAAAAGTATTATACTATATAAACTAACTTTTTAAAAGTCAAAATTAAAAGAATTACTTAAGTATAATAATCCTTTTAATTAATAGATGAATACTCTTTTGCTTTAGTTTCTTTAGTTTTAATATTATATGAATACCTTATTATACCATCATCTTTATTTACGAATAGGTATATTAAAGTCTCACCTGACTTGTAAAATCCACTTAAAGACATATCTAAATATGAATTATCTTGTAATTTAGCATATTTAGCTAGTAAGCTTCCGTCAGTATTAACTATTTTTAAATAGTCATCCGTATCTTTTATAATCACATAATCATTTAATATAAGTAAAACTTTTTTATAGTTCTTGCTTTTTTTGACAAGTTTTCCTTCTTTTGTATAAATGCTAAATGATTCATCACTATTTCTAACAACTAAATTACCAGATTTAGTAGATGAAAACAAATCATACGAACCATCTAATACCTTATTAAAATCTCTATCATAAATTATGGCATTTCTTTCAATATCACCATAATCTTCAAAATAATATATTTCTTTTCCATTACCAAACGAGCCTAAATAAGCTTCGCTTTCTTTTATTTCTTTACCAGTATTATAGTTTACTACGTAAGTTTTTCCTTCACTTTCTTTTGCGGCGATAAAACAGTTATCAATTAAAGAAGATGAGTTTGATGTAAATATGTTAGTATACTTAAAATCAGTCTTAAAAGAATTGCTTTTTAAAGAATAAAAAGCGTACATTCCGTTTATGTTTGATACTGAAAGACCATAATCTTTATTTTCGTATGACATAAAATCCATCGTGTTATATTCTGCATCTGGCATATCAAGTTTTAATGCCCTGTTAGTTTCGTAATTATATATAAGGTATCCATCATCTTTTATTATAACTTCATTTTTGTAATCGTTATATCCATACGTTTTACAAGATGAAACATCACATCTATAAGTTTCCATCATCTTGTATAAAGTATTTGTTTTATAAGACGTATCTTTATCATCTTTAATAAATACCGGGTAGTTATTAGCATCACTTTTATATATTTCTATTTTAGATGCTTCACCGCTTGGAACATACCAATCATCTTGTTTTTTTAATTCAGAAGTTTTTTTCTTAACGCCCTTTTTAACATTAGAATTACTATTATAAAGTGAAAATAAATATATAATCGTAATAAATAAAATAATTAGAATTATAACTACTATTAATGTTTTATTATTAGACTTTTTTCTCATCATATACTCCTTATCTTAATTAAATATTATCATACAATTTTTTCTATGTAAAGAAAAGAAGACTACTTCACCTCAAAGTAATCTCCGTAATCTAAGTATAACGTTCCATTTTGTTTTCCTATGTTTTCAAGTATTGTGTTATATTTATTTAATTTATTGAACTTATTAACCGTTAAATAAACACTATTACCATCATTCATATAAACATAATATCTATCACTATCTATATCGTTAGGTTCATATTTTATTTCTGACATCTGACATATGATGTTTTTATTTAACTTATTCATTGCCCTTATAAATCTAGATTGTTTTTTAGCTGGAACTTCGTTTGTTAAAAATGGTGCACACACTTCCTTTTCATCTTTGCTTACCGAATCTATCATAACCTTTTCACCAGTATCTTTTTTTATGTACAAAACTTTCTTTTCCTTTACTTTTATTTTAACGGATAAGAATCCCTTTGATACCTTAGCATCTTTTATATATGGATTTTCCTTTAATTTATTTTTAACAAGCATGCTTATAACGCTAAAAAATGATGGATCATTATCTAAAGATGCTGCTTTTATTATTTCAGAGTCTGATAATATCTCGTTTCCAGTAACTTCTATACTTCTTATTGGAACATCTATAAATTTATAGCACGAAAAAGAAATTGCTCCAATAATTAAAAGCAATAAAATTAATCTACCAACTCTTAACCTTCTTTTTTTCTTCTTCGTCTTTTTCATAATTTACTCCCAGTTTACAAATTCTTGTTCTATTTTTAAATCTACACCTGTTTCATCTTTTACTTTATCATGTACGTAATATATTAAATTTTTAACGTCTGATGCTGTTGCATCTTTTTTATTTACTATAAAATTAGCGTGCTTATCACTTACCATAGCGCCTCCAATAGAAAAACCTTTAAGACCACAATCTTCAACTAATCTTCCTGCAAAATCTCCTTCTGGATTTCTAAATACTGAGCCTGCTGATGGAAAAGAAAGAGGCTGAGTAAGTAGTCTTTTTTGTCTTCTTCTTTCCATTAAATCTTTAATTTCCTTTTTATCTCCATGCCTTAAAACAAGCGTAGCTTCTAAGCATATGTAGTTTGGATTTTGTTGTAAGAATGATGATCTATATTTGTAATTTAAATCTTTATTATATAATGTTTTAACTTTAAGTTCTGGCGTTAAAACTTTTATTTCTGACACTATGTATCCCATGTCTGATTTATAGGCTCCAGCATTCATAAATACTGCACCACCTACGCTTCCTGGTATACCTGATGCAAACTCAAGGCCAGTAAGCCCTTCTTTTTGTGCTTTATAAGATAGTTTTACTAAACTTACGCCAGCTCCCGCAACAATTATAGTATCTTTTATTTTAACGTCATTAAAATTATCTAGTTTTATTATAACACCATCATACCTTTTATCACTAAAGATAACGTTAGAGCCAAAACCTAATACTTTGTGTTTTATTCCTTCTTTATTTAATTTATCTAAAAGAATAATTAATTTATCAGTGTTTTTAGGATACACAAAAAGACTTGCTACCCCACCTACTTTATAGGTAGTGTTTTTCTCTAATTTAACGTCTTCTTTATATGTACCAATACTATTTTTCTTTATAAACGTAATTAAATCTTTCATTTTTTATCACCAACTAACTTTACTACCTCATCATATATTAATGATGCACTGTTTTTAACTTCAAACGATTTTAAATTTCTTTTTATACTATTAGTATAAACTTTATCATTAAGAACTTTTTCTACCATTCTTAAAAGGGTATCGCCTTCTAAGTCTTTTTCCTCTAAGATAAGAGCAGCATTAGAATTAACTAAGTCCATAGCATTTTTATATTGATGATTTTCCGTAACATACGGACTAGGTATTAAAATTGATGGTACGTTAAGCGCTGATATTTCTGCTAAAGTAGATGCTCCCGCTCTTGAAACTAGGCAATCAGTTTTCTTTAAAAGAGATGTCATACCATCAATATAAGGAACTAATTTTATGTTTTTTGTATACTTATTTTTCTTATACTCATCAAAATAGTTTTTACCAGTTACAAACATAACTTCATAATCTTTATTATTAAAAAGAGTTAGCATGCTCTTCATTTTATCATTAATCGTCTTTGAACCAAGAGATCCCATAACTATTAAAACAAGTTTTTTATTATCTGATAAGCCAAATTCTTTTTTATCTGCCTCTTTAGATGATATAGCATTTTCACTGCAAGGATTTCCTGTATATATAAACTTTTTATCATTCATTTTTTCTTCTAGACTTTTAAATGACACAAAAACTTTATCAGCGTATTTACTAGCAAATTTATTAGTTATTCCAAAAGATGAGTTTTGTTCATGAATGCAGCATTTAACACCAAGTTTATGAGCTGCATAAATAACAGGTGCTGAAACGTATCCTCCAACTCCTATTACAACGTCTGGTTTAAATTTCTTTATTATTTTCTTACATTTAAACGTAGCATTTATAAATAAGAATGCACTTTTTATATTACGCGGGCTTAAACTTCTTCTTAAACCTTCTACACTTAACCCGATAAATTTAAATCCTGCCTTAGGTACTATATCTTTTTCCATTCTGTTTTTAGTACCTATGTATAATATTTCAGCATCTTTATTTCTTTCTCTTATTTTATTTGCAATTGCAAGCGCTGGATATATATGTCCTCCAGTACCACCTGCTGATATAATTACTTTCATATTCTTCACCTACTATTTCATTATATCATAATTATATGAGTTTAATAGATTAAAAAGAATTTTTTATAAACAAAAAAACAACAGTTCTGATAAAACTGTCGTCTTTTTAGTTTTGAAATGAAAAACCACTCTGAATTTAAGCAAACCTCAAATTCATTTTTAAATATTATCAGTATTTAACGTAGTATCTTATTTCAATGAGTTTTCTTTCTCATTTACAATTGTAAAGCCTAGAGTTAAATAAGATTAGCATAATTAGCCATTTTCACTACCTTAACAAACTCAAGATAGACTATAAAGGTTATTGATCGTTCATCATTAAGATGTTCCTTTAAACAGAGCACCTTACTGATGAATAATAACTTCATAGTACCTCTAGGATGATTTGATTATACACTAATTGTATGACTATTGTCAAGTATTTTTTTAATTTTTTCTAATTTTCTCTATATCTTGATATATTTAGTATTATTCCAATTGATATAAGTGTAATAATTAGACTACTTCCTCCATACGAAAAAAACGGAAGTGTAACACCTGTTACGGGAACAAGACCTACTACAACTGCTAAATTTAAAAGGGTTTGAAAAGAAAGCTGGAATATAATTCCAAATGTTAAAAACTTTGCAAAATTATCCGGGGCTTTAATCGATATTTTTATACTTCTTAATATTATTATTAAAAACAAAAACGCAACCGAAATAATTCCAATTATACCAAGTTCTTCTGATATTACTGAAAATATAAAATCCGTTTGTGGTTCTGGAAGATAAAAATGTTTTTGGATGGAATTGCCAAATCCCATTCCAAATAATCCACCTGGACCTATCGCATACAAAGATTGAATTGCCTGAAAACCAGTTCCTAAAGGGTCACTCCAAGGATTTAAAAACGATACTATCCTCTCCATTCTGTATGGTGCAATTACAATAAGAACGCACACACCTACCATACCAAGCATTCCAATTTTAATAAAAAATGAAAAATCTACGCCTGATATAAAAAGCATTGCAACAATTGTCATTACAAGAATAGTTCCCGTTCCAAAGTCAGGCTGAAGCATAATTAAAAAGAAAGATAACATCGTAACTATTAAAATTGGAAAAGCGCCTTTCTTTACACTTCTCATGTCTTTTGGATTATTATATATGTATTTACTAGTAAAAATGATTAAAGCAAGCTTCATAAATTCACTTGGCTGAATACCAAGACCTGCAACTCCAAACCAGCTTCTAGAACCATTTCTTACACTTCCGATTCCTGGTATTAAAACAAGAATAAGTAATATAAAACATATAAGTAAAATCATGTTTGATTTTTTAAGGTAATATTTATATGGCACTTTACTTACTATTATCATCAAGATTATTCCAATTATAAAAAATATACTTTGCATTAACACGTAATGAAACTTATCATTAAATTTATACTCTGCCCACACACTTGATGCAGAATATATCATAACTATCCCATATATGCATATTAAAAATACGGTAATTATAAGTGGAATATCTAGTTTTCTTTTCATAAGTAGGCATCACCTTTCTACTTAAGTTTATTTTATGAAAATAAAAAAAGAACTACAAGTTCTCCTTAATGTACTCTGTTAACACACCTAACATTTCGTATGCTATTGGTCTAAATGATGGAAATTTATTCGCCTGGTCTATTAGCGTTTCTTCTGCCTTTTTTAAAGGAACATAAACTAATTTAAAGTTGCCTTTTTCTTCGTATGCAGTATAATTTGTTTTTGATAAGTCTGGCTTTTTATTCGTGGTACAAATATAATATAAAATTATGTTGCATCTATTTTTACCTTTGTTAAAATAATTTTTAGATAGGTGTTTAATCATCATGAATGGTTCTAACTCTTCTTTTTCTATACTCATTCCAGTTTCTTCTTTTAACTCTCTTATAAGTCCTTTAACTGGTTCTTCATCTTTTTCTAGGTGACCTCCTGGAAACTGATAATCATTGTATGAAAAACCTAAAAGAAGTTCTTTTTTGTCATTTACTATAATTGATTTTACCCTTGTTACGTAATCATCTATTTCTTTATCTTTTAATTTATCTTCGTTTAATATTAATTCTTTCAAAATTATTTATCTCCTATCTTTAGCATATTAATATTAACAAATAAACAAAATAATATCAAACAATTTTAAGCTTTAGTGTAAAGAAAAAGAAGCTTACAACCAAGCTCCATAAACAACTGCTAAAGTTCCTAATATTAAACCTACGATCCAAAATAACTTAACAATGTCTTGTTCTTTCCATCCTAATTTTTCGAAGTTATGATGAAGTGGTGTCATTAAAAACAATTTTTTCTTAAGTACTAAAACCCAAAATACTTGCAAGATAACACTTAATGTTTCAATTACAAACACACCCATTATTACTGCAAATGTAAGTTCGTGTCTTGTTAGTATTGCAACCGATGCTAACACACCACCTATTGCAAGGGATCCGGTATCTCCCATAAACACTTTTGCAGGATACGCATTATAAACTAAAAATCCTAGTATAGCGCCTGCTAATATAAAGCAAAAAATAGCTATATCTTGATACCCTAAAAGCCAAGTTGTTGACCAAGTTATAATTCCCATTACAAGTGTTGCAATAAAAGATAAACCACCAGCAAGTCCGTCTAGGCCATCTGTTATGTTAACTGCGTTAGATGATGCAACAAGCATAAATAATATAAAGAAGCCATATAACCATCCAACGTTAACTTTTAAGTTAAAAGCGTGAAACCAAAGTAATGGCTCAGAACCACTTTTCATGTAAATAAAGAAAAACACAACTGCTATTATTACTTGTCCAAGTAGTTTTTGAACATCTGTTAATCCTTCATTTTGTTTTTTTCTTATCTTCATAAAATCATCAATAAAACCTAACAAAGCGTACGCAACAAATACGAACAAAACTATGAGTAAATTACTATTAATACTAATTTTCTTAGTAAAATACATTATCATAATTGTTATAAAGGTTGGAATTATAAAGATTAATCCACCTACTGTTGGAATACCATTTTTCTTTTTATGAGTAGGTCCAACAAACACACTTATTCTTTGACTTACGTTTAATTTCTTTAATAAAGGTATCATAAAATAACCCATTATAACAGAAATTATAAAACCAATCATAAGTGCTAATAAAGATTTTGTTAAAACAAACATTTATTATTCACCTCTTCTTACCTAGTTAATTATACTATATATTTTTATTTTTTACACATTTTTTATACCAACTTGATTAAAACTTTACTATTTTTTATCCGTGCACTAAAACGTTAGTACCAACGCTTACTTCGCTATAAACTTCTTTTGCATCAGTATACTTCATATTTACACACCCATGACTTCCGTTTAAATAATCATCTTTATTAAACGTTTTTCTCCAAGATGCATCATGAAGTCCTTGTCCTTTATCAAATGGCATCCAAAATTCTACCCTAACCTTATAGTCAGGTCCAGTTAAATATCTATCTTTTTCTTTAGAGTATATTTTATGACATCCAAGGCGCGTATCATACTTACCCTTTTTACCGGTTACTACGTCTGCTTCTAACTTTACATCACCATCTTTATATAACCATAAAGTTTGGTCTGATATATCTACTTCAACGTACGGATTAGTTAATTTTTCTATGTATTTATGTGAAACATAACCATAAGTACCATCATATGATATGTAATCAAACGTACCATTTGTCTTTTCTTTTTTTAATTTACTAAATTTTGGTATAACTTTCAAAACCTCAGAAGATAAATCGGGCGCTTTTCTTAAGTTAAGATTAGCAAGTGCACATACATAACCCTCGTCTTTTATAAATGTTTCTTCTTTTTCTTTAGTACTCTGCTCTGTCAAATATATATTTTTGGTAGTTTCAATTTCGCTAGTAGAATAAGTAGTGCTATTTTGACTGGTATGATAATCTTTTAATCCTTCACATCCCGCAAATGAAATAGTCATTTCTAAACCAAGTAAAATAGATAATAATTTCTTATTTTCGAGTTTCATAATAATCCTCTTTCTTTAATTGTATAAGTAGTCTAAATCTTTTTTAGTAAATTGTCAATTACCAAGCATCAACCTTACCGTGCTACCCTCTTCTAGCCTTGTGTTTGCTTTAGGACTTTGTGATATTACTTTATTCCCACTACCACTATAAGTAACATTATATTTAGAAAGTGTTTTGACAGCTTCTTTTACTTCCATTCCAACAACGTTTTCTACCGTATAATACTTTTTATCATCCCAGTTGTATTTCTTTTCAGAAGTAGTTTTTCTTCTTTTTATGCCAAGTGCTTCAATTGAATCAGTTAATATTTGTTTTGCAACAGGAGCGGATACAACGCCACCATATTGAACTACTTTCTTAGGATTATTAATTGCAACATAAACTACTATCTTAGGATCATCTGCCGGTAAAAAGCCAATAAACGATAATATGTAATTTCCAACCATATATGCTCCGTCTTTTACTTTTTGTGCAGTACCTGTTTTACCACCTACTCGGTATCCTTCAATGTATGCATTTCTACCACTACCATTTGAAACAACACTCTCGAGTGCTCTCCTTACGTTTTTAGAGGCCTCTTTTTTTATTACTTTCCTTATCTTAACAGGGGAATTTTCTTTTATTACAGAATTTGTTTCCGGATCGTTTAGACTCTTTACAATGTATGGTTTATAAAGCGTCCCACCATTTATAGCTGCTGAAACCGCCGTGATTTGCTGGATTGGTGTTACTGATACACCTTGACCAAATGCCGTTGTAGCAAGTTCAACTGGACCTACTTTGTTTAAATTAAAGATAATACCGGATGCTTCTCCATTTAAATCAACGTTAGTTTTCTTACCAAAACCAAACTTATCTATGTATGAAAAAAGTTTATCCTTGCCAAGTCTGTTTCCAAGTTCTACAAATCCTGGATTGCACGAATTTTCAACAACTTGTAAAAATGTTTGCGCGCCATGTCCTCCTGCTTTCCAACACTTTATTTTAGCGTTTGCTACCTTTACACTTCCAGAGTCATAAAAGGTGTCTTTATCAAGATCAACCAATCCTTCGTTTAAAGCCGCAGATAAAGTTATTATTTTGAAAGTCGAACCAGGTTCATAAGTTGCCCATATAGGAAGGTTTCTACTTAAAGTTTCTGCATCATAATTTTTATAGTTTGAAGCATCAAAGTTTGGTCTTGATGATATAGCAAGTATTTCACCTGTATTTGGGTCCATTGCTATTGCAAGTGCTGTTTCAGGATTATATTTTGTAACTACGTTATCTAGTTCTCTTTCTACGCTTTCTTGAATTTTTTGATTTATGGTAAGCGTTATGTTAACTCCGTTTTGAGGTGCCTCATAAACTTGTGATAAATCAAGTTTATTTCCTTTTGCATCAGAATAATACTTAATAGCGCCATACTTTCCAGTTAAGTACTTATCATACTGAAGCTCGATCCCAGAAAGACCTTGATTATCTATTCCAACAAAACCTAACGTATGTGATAATTCTTTACCATAAGGATAATTTCTCTTTGATTCTCTTACTAAATAAACACCATCATACTTTAATTTTTCTATTTCTTCTGCAACTTTATAATCTAATCTTCTCCCAAAAGGATGAACCCTATCAATTGATGCGTTTTTATAAACATGTTTTTTCATATCACTATAAGATACATTTAGGATTTCTGCTAATTTCTTAGTTACTTCTTCTTTATTTTTTATTTGATTAGGTATCAAAACAAGTGAAGTTGTGGTTATATTATCCGCAAGAACTATACCATTTCTATCATATATTTTTCCCCTGTCTGCTTCTAACGGAAGATTTCTGCTCCACAAATCAGATGCTAAATTATTTAACTTATCATATTCAAATGCCTGAATATAAAATACTTTTAAAATTACAACTATAAATACTATAAAAACACCTATTACAAATATTTTTATTTTATTGTCAACTTTCTTATTATTCATAGCTATCACCTGTAATAAGTATATGTTTAAACATTTTAAATATTTTGTAAGAAAAAAAGAAAAGCGATTGCTTTTTTTATTACTCCTTACTTAAATTTAACAAAGTTAAATCCTAATTTTTTATACGTTCCATATGCTCTTGGTAAATTAAATATTCTTGATATTAAAAGGTTATATACTTCATCTATCATAATTATGGAAAATATGCTTACGCTAATTATTAAAAACGTTTTCTTATTACTTTTTTTAGCTAAATAAAAACAAAAAGGTATTACCAAGTACATTAAAAGAAGGCTTGAAAGTCCAAATACCAAAACGCTTCTTAAGCACACGAAGCCTCCGATATTACCAAAGTTTAATATTTCGTTATTATAGTCCCAGCATCTATTACCATCCCTAATAATATCCATAAAATAACCTGAGAAAAACTCTAGTATTCCAGTTGATATCATACTTATTAAAAATACTAAATAAGGCTTCTTTCTTAGTTTAAATGTTAAGAAATAAATTAATCCTGCACCTATTGCATATATGTTTATCCAAGGCAAGAAGTTTCCACCACGCCAGTAAAACTTTACCATACCTCCATTAAAATAATAAAATATAAACTCATATAAAAATCCAAACACACCCGATATTACAAAAATAAGACAAAATATTCCAATCCATCTTTCTTTGTCAAATGAAGGTTTCTTATTCAAATAATTCTTGTACCACTTTTTCATATACTACCTCTTATTTTTTATTCGTTTACTTATTAAAAGACCTATTATAACTCCTAAAGTATTTAATATTAAATCATCTATATCAGTTGTTCTTTTAAGAAAAAGTTGAGTTAATTCGATAGATAAAGATATTAAAAAGCCTATTAAAATAACATTTTTATCTTTCATATTCCATATCAAAGAAACTAAGAATCCAACTGGAATAAATATAAATATATTACCTAAAAAACTTATTAAAAAGTAATTTAAATTATGAGATATATAAACGTCTTTTACTATTTTAAATGGAATTATATTAATTTCATCTATGCGTACATTTTTTATACTAAAGTTTCCTGTTATAGCAACCGTATAAAGTCCTAATAAAAATAAAAAGAATACATATAATAATACTTCTCTTTTGACGTTTATCTTTTTATTTCTTCTAATAATTATAAATCTAAGAATAATATAAAAGCACGTAAATAAAAAAGAATGTTTAAACATTTTTGCTATATAATTAATTATTAAATTCATATGACCCACCAACTACTTAATTATAGCATAACTGTTTTTCATAATAAAAGAGCTATAAAGAAATACATATATTTCTTTACAGCCTATTTACTATTTTTCTTCTTTTGTTTAATTTTTTTTATTAAAACATTTGCCCTATCACAAGTATCTCTGTTATATCCTACCAACATATCAGGATTTCTAGATGCAATGGTGTCAAATATTTCGTTAGATGCATCCTTTTTATCCATACTATCTCTTTTATCTCCTAGTAATAAAAATACAAAAGATAAAATAATTAATAGCACACCTATCCATAAATAATTTTTAATTTTACTAAATTTTTTTTACAACTTCATTTGCAAATCTCATGTTATACACTCCTCTTTACTAATTATGCTCTACTTTTCATAATTCCATAGTCCAAGTTTACCGTTTACGTAAACTGGATTTTCATATTTTTTTATATTTTCTAACTTCCAGGCATACATCTCTTCATGATCGCTTCTAGCATAAACGGTGCTATCTATCTTTCTTAGGTTGTTTTGGAATTCTTTTGTTACCAATATGCAATCCGTAAGATAAGCTTCTCCAATTATTGCTCCAAGCTTAATATCTAAATTATATTTATCAAATCTTTTTAGCATATCTTTTTCTAATGACTTACCAGCATGAATAAGAATTTTTCCACGATACTTAGTTTTCCAACTTCTAAATTCATATTTTTTATGTTCGTTTACAATTAAACTAGCCCATGGTTGTTTTACAGTAAGTGCTTTCATTTATCATCACCATTTCTATTATACAGTAAATTATTATTCTTTTAAAGCTAAAGAAGGATTCTTTTTGCTAGCTAAAAAAGATGGAATAACACTTCCTAACATTATTAATAATACATTAATTAAAATAAGACTAACAGAATAACCAGCATTAAGCGTAATTTTTTGATTAATAATATCTAAGTTTCTTAAAATTGTATTTCCTAAGAAAAGTAAAATGTTAGATATAAAAATTCCTATTACTCCAGAAAATGCTCCAGTTATAAGAACTTCTGATAAAAATATCATAGCAACTTCTTTTTTACTAGCACCAATACTTCTTAATATTCCGATTTCCTTTGTTCTATTATTAACTGATATATAAGTTATAATCCCTATCATTATAGACGTACAAATAAGTGAAATACTGCTAAATAAAATTAATACCATACTTATTATGTTTATCATTTGTTTAGATGCATCTATGGCTTCTTTTGAATAATTAATATAAGTTACTTTCTTACTTTCCTTTTTGTTTTTATTATATTTATTAATGTACTTTATAATTAAGTTTTTAGAGGTATAATCTTTAGGATAAATGTAAATTAAATCAGGTGTTTTATCGCCTCCTAATTTCTTTTTAAGAACGCCTTCTGCCCTGTTTATGCCTTCTACCATAATATTATCATTTTTATTTATATCACTTATTATGTCACTTTTTATATTTTTATCTATAACATCATCTGCTAAATTACTTAAGTATGCTAAAGATGATTTTTCATTTGCTAAATTATTTTTATAACTTTCTTCCTCATCTTTAGTTATCCTTATTATTCCAACTATTTTTAAAGCTACATTATTTTTTTCTTTGTAAACATTTTCAAAATTCTTATTTATAAAATAAACATTATCTTTCTTAATATAAAAATCATCATTAAAAATAAGCTTCATCTTCTTTTTAAATATATCACTTACGTTTACATCGCCATTAAATTTTAAAGCATCAAGTATATTTTTATCTATTCTATTTTTTTGATCCGCAACTAACATAAGTTCATTTTTATTTTTAGGATAAGAGCCTGCTAAAAGAGTGTAATTCTTTTTTATGTACTTTATGGATGGCATTTGACTAAATTCTACGTTATCAAGCAAATTATGGTCTTCCGTCAAAACATTAAATTTTAAATTTCTACTATAATTTATATCACATGGAAGTTTCGTTTTCATTTTGTTAATATATTTAATAAAATCATCATTAATTGGATTTATCTTACTTTCTTCTTTATAGTCATATGAATAAAGTTTATTTTTAGGTATTTTAGATTTATCACTTATTTTTGTTTTAACGCTTGGTATTATAATTGGAACAGACGATAGTACGTTTTTTTCATATGAATTCATTTCCTTTTTTAAACCATTTGAAACAGATATTATTAAAGCAACTAAAATAAGACCGATACTTGAAGCTAATGAAGTTAATAAAAATGATTTTCTTTTAGCTTTTATCGTTTTTATACTGTAAAGTAATGCGTTTTTAATACTTAAGTTTCTACCATTATATTTCATATTAAAATATATTTTCTTTTTCTTTGATGGATTTGTATCACTTATAACGCGTCCTTTATCTAAATAAATAATTCTACTTGAATACTTTTTAGCAAGCACTTTGTTATGAGTTACCATTATAACTAATTTATTTTTGGATAATTTTTTTATAAGGTTCATTATCTCATAACCTGTTTTATAATCTAAAGCTCCAGTTGGTTCATCTGCTAATATAATATCAGGATTATTAATTAATGCTCTTGATATTGCAACCCTTTGTTTTTGTCCACCCGAAAGATCACATATCTTGCTATTTTTCTTTTCCTTAAGACCTGTTTTATCAAGAATTTTTAAAACCCTTTTGTGTTTGTTTTTAGAGTTTGTTAAAAGAAGAGGTAACATAACATTTTCATAAACAGTTAAATGTTCTATTAAATTATAATTTTGAAATATAAAACCAACGTTATTTTTTCTATAATAATCAAGATTTAAATCATCACGTTTATAAATATCTTTACCATTTATAAGTAATTTACCACTAGTTTTATCATCCAAACCTCCTATTATATTTAATAGTGTAGATTTCCCCGCTCCAGAGCACCCTAATATAGATACAAATTCATCCCTATTAAAAGTTAAATTAATATCATCTAATACTGCTTCATCACTTTGTTCATATATCTTTTTAATATTTTTAAGTGTTAACATAAATATTTCCTTTCATCATTATTTACATAACTAAGTTAATGTTGTATAATTTAATTAGTGAAAGAACCTAACAATAAAGGTTAGTTTGCTTTCCACAATTGATTTGTGAAAACAGCATATCCCCTTAACTATTTGGGCATATGCTGTTTCTTTTATATTTTAAATATTAGTAATACTAATATTAATAGTAAAAGAAGAATAATTATTTTAAGAAATTTATTTTCTTTCTTCATAATTATCACCCCACTTTCTATTTAAAAAATAAAAAGCGGAAAGCATAACTACCCAAACCATTAGGTCCTCTCATATCTATAGTTAGACACTTTTTCAAAATACCCCCTAAAAAACTAAAAAAAATCTAAAAAATTATAAAAAAATTAAAAAAACGATAAAGCTTTACCTGCACTCTCTAAATCATATAATAAGTTTTTTATATTTACAAAAAAAAGAACCATTTTGGTTCTTTAATTTTTATTTTACAATTACGTTTAAACTACTATTCTTACTAAGCAAGAATTCCTTTGATTTATCATTTTTAACATAAATCGGAACCGTTACATTATAAAATGAATTTTCAGTATAATCTGTCACATTGCTAAAATCAAATGAGGACAAATCCAATTCAGAAAGTGATGAACATCCATAAAAAGCTGTTCGTATACTTGTTATTTTAGTAGTATTCCAATTATTTAAATTTAAAGATTTTAAACTTGAACACATATCAAACGTACTATATAAAGAAGTCACTTTGGAAACATTCCAATTACTTAAATCTAGATTAATCAGTGAAGTACAATGATAAAATAGGCTTTGTATATTTTCAACATTTGATGTATTAAAACTTGATACATTTAAACTTTCCAAACTTGTGCATTGACTAAACATAGCGTTCATATTCGTTACATTTTTAGTATTAAAATTAGATAAATTTAATTTTGTTAAATCAAAATTTTTATGAAACATATATTCCATAGTATTAACATTTATTGTATTAAATTTTGAAAAATCATAAGATTTGATTTTTTCACAATAAGCAAACATATAAGACATATCAGTTACATTCTTTGTATTAAAGCCAGATAAGTCAATTTTTGTTAACTTGGAACACATAAAAAACATACTTTTCATATTTGTTACATTTGTTGTATCGAAATTTGATAAATTAATGTCAGTTAAACTTAAACATTTATAAAACATAAAAGACATATCTTTTACATTTGGCGTAACAAAATCTTTTAATGTTAAATTAGTCAAAGCCCCATCTCGATAAAACATTGTAGTCATATTAGTTACATTTTTAGTATTAAAACTTGATAAATCTAAATTAACAAGTTTAGAACAATCAGCGAACATGTATGACATATCTTTAACATTTGATGTATCAAAGTTTAATAAATTTAATTCTATCAATTCAGAACATTTATTAAACATGCTTTTCATATTAGTCACATTTTTTGTATTAAAATAAGATAAATCAATGTTAGTTAATGATGAACAACTCATAAACATTCCAAACATTGATGTAACATTTTCAGTATTAAAACTTGATAAATTAATGTTAGCTAATGATGAGCATTTATTAAATAAACCTGTCATAATGGTTACATTTTTAGTATTAAGTCCAGATAAATCTAAGGTTTTTAACAATGAACAATTTTGGAACATCGCAGTCATATTAGTTACATTTGATGTATCTAAGAAATTCAAATCAAGTGTTTGTAGTTTAGAAAATGAATCAAAGAAATATGACATATTTTCTGGTGCAATTACTTTTCCTTGACCTCCAATATAAACTTCATACAATCCATTTTTATCATTATCAATATACCACGCCATTACTGTCTTATCTTTCTCCTGAGAAGCATCCCATGATCCTATTACATTCGTAGGGACTTCATTATTAGAAAGAAATGAAATTGATTCTACGGAGTCTTTTGTGATGGTCCCATTAAGAAAAGTGCCGCTTCCCTTCGTGCCATTAACAATAGTAGATTTTAGATTTTTAGTTGTTACTGCTTTATCATCCGTTTGTACAAAGTTTAATTTATATGATAATGATATTGTGCTTGTTTGTTTAGGTAAATCTTCTTTTGTTAAATCTTTTATAAATTCTATTGTTATTGTAAGATTCTTTGTTTCTCCTGCTGATAAAATATCTCCTTCACTTACTTCTTTTCCATTTTGATCTGTTACTTTAAATGTTAAATATCTTTGCTGTTCTTGTGTTAATACAGTTTTTTCTATATTATCTATTTTAGCATTTATAGTTCCTTTATTTACTAGGTCTACTGTATATACTACTTTATCTCCTGGTATTGATAAACTAACGTTCATTCCTGTTATTTCAGCTGCTTTTGTCTCTTCTATCTTTGCTGTTCCTGTTGTAGTTGCACTGCCTATTTTTGTTGGACTAGATAAATTTTCAAATTTTATCCCCCATTTTGCAGCATCAAGGTATGCAGTACCATTTATATTTAGTGTTGCACTAAGCGCTGCAAACGCAACTGTTAAGCCTGCAACTACTATTAACAATACTACTACAACTAGTGCTTTTGTTCTTCTTTCTTTTTCCATCCTTACTTTCTCCTTACTACTATTATCTTCCTTGTTTATAATACCATATACCCCCTACTGGGTGTCAAGCACTAAAAAAAGTGGAAAAATAAAACATAAGCTGCTATAATATGCCTAAAGGATGTGATTTGCTTGAAAAAAGTTGGTGTTATTGCTGAATACAATCCATTTCATAATGGACATTTGTATCATTTGAATAAGGTAAAAGAAATGTTTCCTGATAGTTTTCTTATACTAGTTTTAATAGGAAACTTTACGCAGCGAGGTGAAATATCCGTAATAAATAAATGGGATAAAACCAAAATTGCACTTAATTATGGTTATGACTTAGTTGTTGAACTTCCATTTCTTTTTGCAACACAGTCAGCAAGTTTTTATGCTAAAGGTGCTGTTGAAATATTAGACAAATTAGATTGTGATTATTTAGTTTTTGGTTCTGAATTAAATGATGTTAAAACACTTGAAGACTTAGTTAACACAACTTATGAAAATAAAGATTATGAATCACTAGTCAAAAAATACGTTGATAATGGAAATAATTATCCTCTTTCCTGCTCACTTGCTTTAAAGGATTTAACTGGCAAGTTAATAGATAAACCAAATGACGTTTTAGCGCTTGAATACGTAAGATGCATAAAACTTTTAAATAGTAAAATAAAACCTATAAGTATTAAAAGAACAAATGATTATCACGAGGAAGATATAAATAAAGAAATTACTAGTGCTACATCAATAAGACGTAATATTAAAAATATTAATAAAATTAAAAATACTATGCCAAGAAATTCCATAAGTTTTATTAATGATATTAATTATGATAAATATTTTGATTTAATTAAATATCAGATTATAAGTAGTGATAATTTAAGTGATTACTTAGACGTTGATGAAGGAATAGAAAATAAACTTAAAAAAGTAATAAATAGTTCTAATAACTTAAATGAATTAATTTTAAACGTCAAATCAAAAAGATACTCATATAATAAAATTCAAAGAATGCTTCTTCATATAGTTTGTAAAATTAAAAAAGAAGATAATAATCTAAGGTTAAATTACATAAGAGTTCTTGGGATAAGTTCTTGTGGCAATAAAATACTAAAAGATGTAAAAAACAAAATAAATATTCCTATTATAACAAAGTATAAAAAGGAATACGATAATTTATTTTCGATTGATAAAAAAGCAAGTTTAATATACTCTATGCTGACAAACTATAACGTTAACGATGATTTTAAAAGTAGCATAAAAAAGATAAAATGACCTATTTCATTTTATCTTTTTATTTGTGGTAATTTTTCTTTTACATTTAATTCGTATTCATCTTTAAACTCTTCTATATCACTAAAATGAGCTTTTATTTTGCTTCGAACTATTTCTCTTTGTTCTTTAAGATAATCATTATCAACACATTCTTTATCTTTTTCCATTATTTTTTTTGCGGCATCAATTTCTTTTTCAGTTAGTTTTTCACATATTATATTTGGTTTTTTATTTGAAGAACAATCTGGCATCATGTATAAAAAATCATTTGAATTATAGGAAAAATAAATATAAGGATCCGAGTCAACATAAGTAGTAGATGTCTTATCATAAATATTATCATTTAATGTATCAAAAACCATTGTTCCTAAATCTTCTGAAACAACTACAGAATGATTTGGATTTTTAATGCCATATTTCTTTCCAGTTTCTCCCATAAAACAAGATAATGTATAAGCTTTTATACCATAATTATTAAGTGAATCTTCAAAAAAAGGCGCCTCATGTCTACAAAGAGATTTTTTAAATAACATATCCCCTGCTAATAAATTATCTTTAGATAAATCTAAATAATAAGAATCTTTATTCTCATTTATATATCTACTTACTTTATTATTATCTAATGATAAATATCCTTTATCATCTAAGTAATTGAATAAATAGTAACATTGTACTGAGTTTTCTAATCCTAACTTATCATACAACTTAGAAATATATTTAATAGCATCTTCATAAACATCATTAAGTTCATCTACAAACTCATCTCCACCTAATGATTCTCTATAATTTTTATATAATTCTTCATAATAATCATCATCATTTAATGTATTATCTAACGTGCCAAAAGTTATGTCACTTATATCAAAATCATTATGTTTTTCTTTATATAACTTACTAATTGCTACTCCTGACGAACTAATAAGAGAAAGTGCTAAAGCAAAAGAAATTATTTTTTTTAGTGGCGATACATTTCTTTTACCATTCTTTTTTATATAACTAGAATCTACTTTCTCCGCGCTAAAATAGCTCTCCTTATTCTTAGACATACCAAATTCCCCTTTTCTTTGTGCAATTATTATATACATTTTTTTGAAAAAGTCAAATTTATGGTTAAAAAAAAGAAGAAGTTAATATCTTCTTCCTATTTCTCTTTCTTTTTCAGAATCATCAGTAAAGCCAGATGACTTATTTTGTTTCATATCAGTCATATAGCCATAACAAACGGTAGATAATGTGTTTAAACTGCTTACTACCCCTTCTTTTGTCATACCAAGCATTTTTGATGCCATATCTAAATCATAATTAAAATTAGTAATAGTATAAAGCATATTTTGCATAATAGGATTAGTACTTAAATACATCATAAATGCTGCATTAGTTAACAAAAGTTTTGACATAGAAGATAATTTTAACCTAGCATTATCATATAGTTGTTCTAAATTATCTACTGGCTTTTTATCATCTTTTTTCTTTACTGCTTTATTTATATTTTTTAATATATCTTGTAAATCCATCTTTACCTTTAGGGGATTAGTCTTTGTTAAAACTGCTATTTCAGCCAAACTCTTTTCTTTTTGACCAATACCAAAATACATTGAAACAATGCTTTTTTCTTCCAAAGATAATCCTGATAAAGCACTCATAAATTGTTCTTTAGTTATCTTATTTACCGTTAAAAATTTATCTAACTTAGACTGTTCTTTTTCCTTTTTATCATCTTTTTTAACCTTTTCATCTTTTTTCTTTAACATACTTCCTACTATGCCATTAATTGTTTTATTTACGTCTTCCGCCTTTATACCATATTTTTTTGACATTTCTTCTATCGAAAGTGAGAACAAGCCAAGGCCAAAATAATCTCTAACCATTCTTCTATCATTCATATTAAGATTATTTAATTTCTTTATAAAATCTGATCTTGTTATCTTATTTTTTAATAAAACTTCATTTAAACTTGTCTTAACATATTTTTTTTCTTCTTTTTTCTTTTCTTCTCTTTTCTTTTCTTTTTTAGGCTCTTCTTGTTTTTCTAAAGGTTCTTTTTCTTCTTTAATTATTTCTTTTAAAGCATCTTCTTTTTCATTTGTTTTTGATAATTCATTAATTACTTTATCAGTTGCAGTATCTATTATACCAATTACTTCTTTTTCATTCATATTTAGAGCTGATGCTATTTTTTTATTAGTTATTTTCTCGTTTAAAGATAAAGTAAGTGCAATTTTTTCATATGAAGAAAGAGCAGTCATATCTTTTATAACATTAGTTATTTTTACATTGTTTTCTTTTGCGTAAGACATAAGCCTATTAGAAGATAATTCCTCTTCTTTTTGTTCTTTTATTTTGCCACTTTTTATTAAGTTAACTATTTTATTTTCTGCCTCTTCTATTAACTTTAATACCTCTTGTTCTTCCATTTTTAGTTTAACCATAATTTCACTTATAGAAACAGGTTTTGCTTTTAATCCATAATATAAAACTATAACACTTTTGCTTAGTGGGCCAAGTAAGCTAGTAGCTTTTAAGAAGTCTTGTTTACTAATTTCATTATCACTTAAAAATTTATCTAACTTAGTTTGTTTTTGTTTTTCTTTTGGTTTTTCCTCTTTTTCCTTTTTCTTTGGTTTTTCTATCTTTTTATCAAGTGTTTTTTTGTTTAAAGAATCTTGTTTTATTTCAACTATTATCTCTTTCTTTTTTGACTTTTCTGCTTCTTTTTTTATTTCTTTTTTAGGTTCTTTTATTTTTGTGGCTTTAGGTTCTTCTTTTTTGGTTTTTTTATTTTCTTCTTTTTTTTCCTTATCTACTCCAACCTTTTTTTTATGAATTGCACTATTTTGCATTCTTTTTTCATACGCCTTATTTACCTTAATAATAACGGTTAAGTTTTGAGCAGCATTTTTAAACGCCTTATCTTTAGAAGGCTTTTTCTTTTCATTTAAGTTTTCTCCAAAAACTTCTTTTATTTGTTTTATTGAGTTATAGTCCATCTTAGTTAACATTTTATAAATAAATTCATTACTTAAAGATTTATCCTTACACATATATCTAATATAATCATAGAAATTGTATTCATAAGAATCCTTTGAAATTATGTTTCTTATAATAGATAAAATATCTGCTTCTTCTCTTTTTAAAAGCATATAACTATAAAGTTTTATTAATATTTCATTTTGCACTTTATTATCAGAGTTTATCTCAAATGTTTTATCTCCCTTAATTCCAAATAGATTAATAAAAGTATCTTTTAAACTATAATCTAAGTTTGCTACCGCATTTAATATTTCCTCTAAAGAAAAAGTATCAAATAGATCATAAATCGTTCCAAACTCTAAGCACTTTTTCTCTTTTACTTTAGATAACATCATATATAAATAAAATTCTTCCAGTTTTTCTGGATCATCAATACTAAAATCTGGTGCCACCCTAGAATACGACTCAAAATAATTTTTTATCTCATCATCATTAAATAAATTTAGTATTGTTTTATCTGATAAATTAATCTGATTATTATTCCACTTTAAGTTTTCAAATATTAAACTTATATTTTCGTAATTGTTTATTGAATTTATTTCTGCTTCATTTTTAAAGAGATTTAAATCTTCCCCGTAAGTATCTCTTAACACTTCATAAGATTTTATTGAAATAAAAAAAAGTGAAAAATAATATTTAATTTTACTATCAAATTCTGGTGCGTTAATATCATAATTCTTATAATTCATAATTAGTTCCTCTTACTTAATAAAATACCACAAAAAAAGACAAAAGACTAGTCTTTTGCTTTAAATATAAGGCTGAAAATAAATCCAAATACGATTGCTGCTGTTATACCTGCCGATGTTAAGCTAAACATTCCACCTAAAAGGCCTAAAATTCCCTTGGTGTGTGCGGCATCTAGTGCACCATGAATAAGTGAATGACCAAAACTTGTTATTGGAACAAGGCTTCCCGCTCCAAACCATTTTATAAACTTATCATACAACCCAAATGAGTCTAAGAATGCTCCTATAACAACAAACATGCTAGTTATGTGTCCTGGAGTTAGTTTAGTATTATCTAAAATTATTTGCCCTATAAGACATACAACCCCACAGAATAAAAACGAATATAAATATATCATTTAACCACCTCAAGTTCTACTAAATGTGAAATAGAAGGAATAGATAATTTTTGGTTATTCATCGTAGGAGACATTAAAGCTCCTGTTGCAACTATTAGTACCCTATTTAGTTTTCCTTCTTTCATCTTACCTAAAATGTCTGTATAAAATACCAAAGGAAGACAAGCAGGTCCACTACCTCCTGCGTTTACTTTTTCTTGTTTTTTTCTATCATATATAATAGATGCTGCATCAACTAATTTATCTTTTAAATCTATGTCATAGGCTTCTATCATATATAAACTTAATATTTCTTTACCATACACCCCTAAATCACCAGTTAATATAAGATCATAATCACTAACCTTTGTTTTTGTATCAGTTAAGTGTTCAAATATTACTCTAGCTGCAGAAGGTGCCATAACAGAGCCCATATCATATACGTCAGTTACACCTAAGTCAGTTGTAGTTCCAATTGATGCCGATGTAACTTTAATAGATGATTTTTCCTTACTTAAAATGTTACTTGCACATCCTGTTACGGTAAAAGTTGATCTTTTAGGTTTAGGACATCCATACTCAACCGGATTACGATACTGTCTTTCTGCGGTCATATTATGACAAGACGTATTACAAATTACATTATTAATATTCTTATTTTGAAGAAGACTTGATGCAATAATTATTTCTTCACAAACAGAAGCACAAGCATTATAAACGCCCATAAATGGTCTGTTAAACAAAACGGATGCATAGGAATTAGGCGTTATTTGATTAAGTAAGTCTGCTCCTAGTATTACATCTATATCATCCATTTTCATGTTTGCTTTATTAAGAAGAATGTTTACCGAATCATTTATCATTTTTATCTCGGCTTGTTCAAAGGTTTTTTCTCCTAAATAATAATCATCATACGTTTTGTCATAAAGCTTTCCAAAATTTCCTTCTTTTTCATCTAGTCCCGCAACCGCTGATACTTCTTTTAAATAAACATTATTAAATTTTATCGTCATAATTAACCTCCAAAAAATAAGTATCTAACAATTCCAAATACGTACGCAGATAAAACTCCGTATAATATTACGCTACCTGTTAATTTAAATGCGTTAGACCCAATTCCGGTTACTAATCCTTCCTTTTTATAATCAATCATGCTTGATGTCATCGCATGTGCAAAGCCTGTTATCGGAACAATTAATCCTGCTCTTGCTTTAGAAACTAAGTTGTCAAAAAATCCCATTGCGGTTGATAGTGACGCTAAAAATATTAATATTACAATCATTATTGTTGTAGCATCTTTATGTGCTACGTTAAAATTATTTTCCAAAACAGTTACTATTACCTGTCCTAAAAAACCAATTAAACCGCCTGTTAAAAACGCAATAATTCCGTTTTTAGTCTTATTTTCTTCAGGAACTATTTTACTAGTTAATTCTTTATACCTTTCTTTATTCATTTGTATCACCAGTATTAGTATTTAAAAAAATTAAGTATTTATACATTAAAAAAACAAGGTGACATTTAAGATGTCATCTTGCTTTTCATCTTTTTTAAAACCTTTTTTTCCATTCTAGATACATAAACTTGATTTACGTCCATTATTTTGGCTACTTCACTTTGTGTTAAGTCTTTAAAGTATCTGTTTTCAACAAGCATTTTTTCTTCATCACTTAAATATGAAAAAGCCTCTTTTAAATCAAGTAACACATCTTTACTTAAAGTCTCTTTTTTTGGTGTAACATCAAGAAGAGTTATTGTTTTTCCTTCGTTATTTATCTCTTCATCTAAGCTTTTTGTTTGCCTGCAAGCATCAAGTGCACTTATTATTTTCTCTTCGGGAGCATCTAACATAAATGCGATGTCACTAACTGTTGGAGCATATCCTCTTACCTTTATATGTTTATCAATGTATTCATTTATTTTTCTTCCTAATCTTATCATGTCACGGCTTACTTTTATAGCCTTATTTTCTCTTACGTAAGAGCTTACCTCTCCAACAATGTACGGAAATGCATAAGTAGAAAATTTAACATCCCTTGCTTCGTCAAAATTTTTATATGCTTTCATTAATCCAATTACTCCAACTTGATGCAAGTCTTCTTTATCATTATAGCCTTGATATTTAGAACATACACTATAAATTAAGTTTCTATTTTCTTCTATTACGTCTTCTACACTTTGACATAAGGCTTGCATTTTTTATATCACGACCCTTTCAAAAACGTTTAGTTCATTTTCTAGATTAACTAGTGATTTTAATTCTTTTACCTCTCCACCAAATAAGAATAAATCACCATCAGTTTTTTTCATTATCTTCCTTAATGCCTTAATTTCTTTTACCCCTTCTTTTGTTATCTCCTCTAAATTATAAGTGTTTAATACTACGTACATAATCCCGGATGCTATAATCACCTCCTTAACGTCCTTTTTAAATATATCTATTGTAGAACTATTTAAAGCTCCATATAATCTTACAAATAAAACTCCTTTTCTAAATTCCATTAATACTTTAAGCACTTTTAAATCCTCCCAGCAATTATATTTAATCACTTATTTTAATTTAAAAAAAGTCTTTCGACACAACCTTACAAAATAAAAAAATCACTTATTTTAAAGTGATTAAATATTATTCTTTTTCTTTTAAAAACGGTATTATATCTTCTTTTTTTCTATAACCAAATACAACGTCATAAATGAAATTTATAAACGGCATTTTAACTCTTTTTTGTTTTATTAAACCATATATTGACTTTAAAGTATATACGCCTTCCACTGTTGTTTGACTTAAGTATTCGTCAAGTTCTTTTTTTGATGCTCCACCACCTAGCATCTTACCAAACGTGTAATTTCTAGAAGACTTAGAAGTACACGTTAATAAAATGTCTCCGAAGCCTGCGAATGACATGATAGTCTTCTCGTTTCCACCAAATTTTTTAATTAGTTTTCTAGTATCATTTATGCTTTCTGTTAAAAACATAGCCTTAGTAGATTCACTTGCATTTATACCATCTAACATTCCCGCTGCAAGTGCAATTACGTTTTTTAAAGTCCCACATAACTCAGTTCCTAAAAAGTCCTTATTAGGTCTTATTTTTAACGTATCAGATGATAACGCTTTAATAACCATATTTCTTGTTTTGTTATTCGTTGTTGCAAGTGAAAGTCCAACTAATTCATCATTTGCCATATCTTTAGCAAATGATGGTCCTGATATAGTTGCAAGTTTTTTAGTTTTTAATTTCTTTCTTACGATAGAACTTGCAAACATATATGTATCTTGTTCTATTCCTTTAGATGCAATTATTATGTGTTTATCCTTAATGTATGGTTTTATTCTATCACAAACGCTAGATAAAAACTTAGTTGCAACCGCAAGTACAACTATATCACTACCATCTATCGCTTTTTCTATATTTTCCGTATAGATAAAGTTATTAGGCATCGTAACACCTTTTAAGGCTTTTTCATTTTTATGAGTTTTAGTTAAAACATCAATTTCCTCTTTTACCGCTGACCATATAATGATTTTATTTTTATTTTTGTTAAATCTTAGTGCAAGACCTAAAGCATAAGCTCCCGCTCCTAATATTGTTATATTCATAATTATCAACTCCTTATTATCAATTATATCATTAACATTTAAAATAATTTATTAATATTTATTATTTATACATTTATTTTACTTTTTTATTTATAACACTAGTCTTTTCTTTCCTTTATACTATCTTTTTGAGTAACATTACCAGTTAACATAGGAGATAAATTGCTATGCTTCCTCACGTTTTTAAAAACAGCCTTTTCATCATAATTAGCATAACAATACTTACACATGTGTTTGCACGTATTATATTCTCCAATATCTACCATACTTACGCAAGAACACTTTCCTCTAGCAGTCCACTTTTTAAATTTATCCTTTTTAGTTAAATCTTTAGCTATTTCTTTTGTAACACAATCCGAAACTAAAAATCCATATTCTTTTAAATTTCTTTTTTCTGCACAAGTTTGAACTGTCATATTATACTTTTTAGCGCTCAAAGCAAAGTTTGTTCCTATTTTTTCATAGTCTTCATCTGTTAGCTTTTTTGCTCTTAAATAAGGCATATTATATCTTACGTTTTGATACATATCTAAAAATGAAATAATTATTTTATTTACATAACCAGATAATAATTTACACATATTATCAAAGTTTCTTATGTGGTAATCTACCGTGTAATAATCATTTATAAATACCGGGTCATACCTAATCCATAATTTATCTTTTCCTATTTTTTCAGATAACTTCTTTATTGCATTTATTATTAATCCTTTAGGAGGTACATTTGGTTCAATATCTTTTTTATATGGTGTTAAAGTAACGTGAAATATAAAAGGAATCTTAATATCATCTAATTTATCTAATATAGGAATTGGATTTTTCGTGCAAAAAACAATTGCATCTACATCCTTAAAATATATTTTACTAACCAAAGTTTTATAATATGGATTTCTAACTAAAACATAACCTTCTTTTAATCTATTCATAAACCAATTAGAATAAAATGCTACTATATCAGTTCTTCCACTTACGTTTAATATCATATAAAACACCTTCCTTAAGTATTATAACAAACTTTTTTACAAAGCCATCTTTTAAAACTATTAATTTTAATTATTTTAGTGTATAATCTTACGTGAGGTAGTTACTATGAAAAGAAAAAATATAATTACGTTTCTATTATCATTTTTAATTACTAGTTTTATGGTTATAGGAACAAGCTTTATAATGACTGGTGATTTTAAGATGATTAAAAAACATCCTTTAATTACACTATTATCATTTATATTATTAATTAAAATATTCTGGGAAATAATAAAATACTTATTTGATAGATTAGACAATAAAAAAGATAAAGAAAAAGATATAAAAAAAGGAAAACTAGGAAAGTTATTTGATAAACATCCATTTATATTTTCTATTTTATTTATAATTCTTTTATGGTTAGTTTACATAATTGCATTTTATCCAGCGATTATGTCTCCTGATCCTAGCTTTCAGCTTTTACAGTATTTTAATATAAACAACAAATACTCAGACTACGTTGTATTAATAGATAAAAACGTAATTTTAACAAATCATCATCCCGTTGTTCATACAATAATACTAGGCTCCTTAGTTAAGCTTGGAATTAAATTATTTTCTTCTTTGAACGCCGGATTATTTATTTACAGCATCATTCAGACGATTATTCTAGCAAGTACTTTATCATACACTATTAAATTTATGAAGGATATAAACGTAAGCTTAAAGTATAGAAAAATATGTTTACTTATTTATTCTTTAGTACCAGTATTTCCACTTTATGCAATGAGTCCTGTTAAAGATGTTATATTTGGATGTCTTATTATCGTTTATATAATTTCATTTTACAAATTAATAAACTTAAAAGGAAAACTAAAGATTAAAGATATGGTAATGGAAATACTTTTAATCATACTAATAATATTATTTAGAAATAATGGATTTCATATAGTTTTACTTTCGCTTTTATTTTTACTTTTCTTAGGAAGACAAAACATATTTAAATACATTATAATCATTTGCATAACAATTACGTTTTATTATTCTTATAATAACGTTATATTACCACATTTTAAAATCACAAACGGAAGCATAAGAGAAGTTTTATCAGTTCCTTTTCAGCAGACTGCAAGATATGTAAAAGAATATAAAAAAGAAGTAACTAGTGATGAAAAAAAGGCAATCGATAAACTCTTAAATTATGATACTATAGCATCTAGGTATAACCCTGTTTTAGCAGATCCTGTTAAAAATGAGTTTAATAGATATTATACTGATAATGATTTAAAAAACTATTTTAAAGTATGGTTTACTCAATTAAAAAAACATCCTTTAGTATATGTAGAAGCTACTATAGCTAATACATATGGATATATCTATCCGGTTGAAACTAATTGGTATGTACATATTAAGGGTAAAAAGATAATTAATAACTATGGTTTTGATTATCACTTTAATAAGAAATTAAGGCCTTTAAGAATGGTCTTAGGGGGCTTTGCAATAGCATTTCCATATATTCCATTTATTGGATTATTAATTAATATTGGATTTAACACATGGATTCTTCTATTTATGCTATCTTATTTATTTTATAGAAAAAAATACAAAGATATAATACTTCTTATACCATCATTTTTAATACTTTTAGTATGTTTTGTATCACCTGCTAACACATACTTTAGATACGCACTTCCAAACGTATTTGCCCTTCCTTTAATGCTTTTAATGTTTGATAAAATAATAAGTAAAAAAGATAAGTAAATCTAATTAATTTGCTTATCTTTTTTGTTTACACATATATTTAGGACTTTACTTGTTATTCCATCACCACAATTAGGATTAAAATGAGAATAAACCATATCTACTGCAAATAACAATATCAATATTAAACATATCGTACTTTTTAAATTAGGATTTATATTTTTATAAAGGTTATCAATTAGTGGTGCTAAACAATAAGTAAACGCACATCCTCCAAGACCAAATATAATAAGACCTTCAAGGCATACTCTTCCGTCAATATTAAATATATAGCCACTATAATCCCACCATTTCATATGTTTAAATACTTCTAAATACCATCCGGTAAAATATTCAACTATGCCACATAATATAAATGCCGTTATAAATAAAAGCCAAGGATTTTTTCTAAATGGTTTAAGTAAAACAAGAATTAATATACCACCTGTTCCATATATAGGAAGCCAAGGGCCAAACATGGTTCCACGATTTACAAATACTCCGTCACTTACTAAATGAAGCGTAACTTCCCATATCCATCCTATAAATGAGAATGTAAAAAATAATAATATCAAAGAAGTTATACTATAGTGTCTATCAAAATCTAAGCCTTTTAAAACATTTGGTGCTTTAAACCTTTTTTCTATTTTCTCTTCTGGGTAACAGCCTAATGTTACTTTTCCATCTAAAATCTCATCATTCAAAAGTTTTAATGCGTCTTTATTTTCTTTTTTGTATATTTTTCTAAGTGTCATATAAAAAGAAGAATATATGCACTCTTTATATGCATCAAAGTATAATACATCACTTAATCCAACAGTTATAAAGCCTAATAAATACCAAGGTGTTAAGGTAAGTTCAAGTAAAAATAACTTAAACTTATATCCGTTCATCATGTCTTTAGATAACCTTATCGCATCTTTTGCTTTTATATCCGGGTTTTCTGCTAAAATATACGGAACTAAAAAGTATGAATAACGTTTAACAATTCCACCTATAATAGTTAGATTCCATAAAGCTTGATATATATTTTTTAAAAGTAATGAAAAAGATAAATGAATCTGTCTTTTTACTCTGTATGCAAAAAACAAATTTTCTATCTTTGTATCTTCAAATTTATTTTTTTCTAAAAAATACCTTGCCTTACCTATTATGGTAGGATACCTTATTAAAATAATGTATAAGAAATATATTACTGAAAGTAAAGCCAAAATAGATATTAATTTATAATTTTTCTTAAAAATAACTTTGTTTATAGAATTTAAAAATCCTAGAAAAAATGATTTAGATTTAGTTAATTCGTTAACTAATAAATTAGTTAAATTCTTTGTATTTCCCTTAACTTCAGCTTTAGCATATCTTACATCTTTCTTGCCATTTTTTAATATATCATCTAATAAATCAGCGTTAGACTTACTTTTTTTATTTATTTTTTGAGTTTCCTTAACAACCCTACTATTTGCAGTACTTCTAGCAGACTGTGTTACATAAGAATACCCGCCGTTTATTATAAGAAGTGAAATAAAAGTTATGACAACGTTTCTAAAGAAATGTTTTTTTAACACTCTTTTAGCATTCTGTTTTATTTTCTTAAACTGCATTTTAAATACTCCTTTATTACTAATTAATATCCTCTATGAATATGATCTATTAACATTTTAATAAATAGCCAAACTGAAAGTATTATTATAAATACTATTAAGACCATTCTAATTGTTTCGTTTTTTTCGTTTGAAAGTGCTAAAATTAAACTTGCATCTATTATTCCTATTATAAGTTCATGAAGCATCTTCTCTATTTTATCTACTTGCTTTGTAGAACCTGACATTTCAAATTTAATCTTATTATCTCCGTTATTTAAGGTTTTGAAAAACGTTAATACTTCGTTTGGTACCGAAACTAAACTTTTAGTATTTTTAACAATTTCTTTACCTGCTTTAACTATCTTTTCGCCATCTATTAAAGATGTTTTTTTATTTACTATATGATTTGTTAAAACACTTAATAAACTAAGGTTATTATTTAGATTTTTTAATGATGATTCCATAACCAAAATACCCCTAATTAGCATCGTAATATCTTTATCTAATACAAGGTTATTTTCCCTTAACATTTTAAACATATTAGAAGAAAACTTAGCAATGTCTATATCTTTTAAGTCTTGACTTGCAACTTCACTTAATATCATAGATACATCACCTTTTAATTTAGACATATCACACTCACCTGTTTTAGTGCACATTAAGACAAGAATTTTAGATAATTCATAGTAATCTTCTTCTATTATTTTTTCTATTGCATCATTTAATAATTTCTTATTTTTTTCTTTTAAAGTTCCCATCATACCAAGATCAATGAAAACTATTTTATTATCTCTTACCATTATGTTATCAGGATGTGGATCAGCATGAAAGAATCCATCATCTAACGCCTGTTTAATATAATTGTCACTTAAAATATAACTTAAGTTTTCTAAGTTACATCCTTCTTTAATTAAAGCGTCTTTTTCATCTAAAGAAACACCTTTTACATATTCCATAACAAGCACCTTGTTTGTTGAAATATTACTATATACTTTAGGAGATGTTACATAATTATTATCATTTAATTTTTTGAATTTTATTAAGTGGTCTTTTTCTATATTAAAATTACTTTCTTCATATGCAGATGAAAGCATCTCATCAAGCGCTTTATTAAGGTCAATTATCTTTATTATTTTATTTAAATGTAATACCTTTATTGCTTTTTTCATTAATAAAACATCGTTTTGCATCTTTTCATAAACGTTCTTTTTGCAAACCTTTATTGCAACCGTATCCCCGTTTATTAAAGTACCCTTATAAACTTCCGAAATAGAGGCCGCTCCAATACATTCATCTACACTTTTAAATACCTTTTTATAATCGTCATATTCTTCTTTTAGTATTTTCTCTAGTTCATCCCTTGGCATAACACCTGTGTTATTTCTAAGGTTTGATAGTGCAGCACAATATTCTTTAGGTATCAAATCTATTCTAGTTGATAGTATTTGTCCTATCTTTATAAATGTAGGTCCTAATTCAGCTAATATGTTGCATACTTTTGATGGAGAAATGCCACTTTTTAAATCATTTTTAAGTATTACTTTAGTTATTTCTTCAAGCCTTTTAACATCATTACTCTTCTTCATAATAATCCCTCTTATTCTAATAGCAATTATAACATTTATAAAACAAAAAGAAAAGAAAGCATTTAATAATTCTTGCTTTCTTAAGATCTCTTTTGCATAGATTTGTTTTCTTCGTTATTTTCCTTAATCATTTCATCTAAAGCATCATCTATAAAATTATAAACCTCATCTATATGATTATTTTCTTTTAGAATTTTATATTCATCTTCAAAGTCTTCTTTAAACCAATCATTAACCCTTGAATCTTTGCTTTCTATTATCACCCGTCCATGCGCCATTACATCGGCACCGTTTACAGATCTTGCAAAGTAATAATTACATTCTGGTTCTTTGCTTTCTAACACTACTTTTTCATGAGCCTTTACATCCGCTCCTTTTATATCAAGTGCAAACTCATAATTCCATTCTGGTTCTTTACTTTCTATTACTACTTTTTCATGAGCCTTTATATCCGCTCCTTCTACAAATCTTGCAAACCTAAAATTCCATTCTGGTTCTTTGCTTTCTAACACTACTTTTTCATGAGCCTTTATATCCGCCCCTTCTATATCAAGTGCAAACTCATAATTCCATTCTGGTTCTTTGCTTTCTATTACTGCTTTTCCATGAGCCTTTATATCCGCTCCTTTTACATATTTTGCAAAATTATAATTCCATTCTAGATTTTTGCTTTCTATTATCGCCTTTCCATGTGCTTTTACATCTGCTCCTTTTATATTTTTAATAAAAACATATGATAACTCACCATTTTTTAACGAAAGTATCTTACTTTCATATCTTTTAATGATTTCTGTTTCTGAAACACCAAGTTTTTTCAGTTTTCTTAAATTTTCTTCTATTTGTTCTACTTCACTCATATTTACACCTTCTTTCTTCAATTAACATTTGATTTTTCATTTAAATCTTACACTAATCCTACTTTTTTAAAACCTCTTTTGCATAGATTTGTTTTCTTCGTTATTTTCCTTAATCATTTCATCTAAAGCATCATCTATAAAATTATAAACCTCATCTATATGATTATTTTCTTTTAGAATTTTATATTCATCTTCAAAGTCTTCTTTAAACCAATCATTAACCCTTGAATCTTTGCTTTCTATTATCACCCGTCCATGCGCCATTACATCGGCACCTTTTACATCTCTTGCAAAGTAATAATTCCATTCTGGTTCTTTGCTTTCTAACACTACTTTTTCATGAGCCTTTATATTCGCTCTTTTTATATAAAGTGCAAAGTAATAATTCCAAATTGCATTTTTACTTTCTATTACTACTTTTTCATGAGCCTTTACATCTGCTCCTTTTACATCACTTGCAAACATAAGATTCCATTTTGGTTCTTTGCTTTCTAACACTACTTTTTCATGAGCCTTTTTATCCGCTCCTTTTACATCTTTTGCAAAATTATAATTCCATTCTAGATTTTTGCTTTCTATTATCGCCTTTCCATGTGCTTTTACATCTGCTCCTTTTATATCTTTTGCAAAATTATAATTCCATTCTAGATTTTTGCTTTCTATTATCGCCTTTCCATGTGCTTTTACATCTGCTCCTTTTATATCTTTTGCAAAATTATAATTCCATTCTGGTTCTTTGCTTTCTATTACTGCTTTTCCATGAGCCTTTATATCCGCTCCTTTTACATATTTTGCAAAATTATAATTCCATTCTAGATTTTTGCTTTCTATTATCGCCTTTCCATGTGCTTTTACATCTGCTCCTTTTATATTTTTAATAAAAACATATGATAACTCACCATTTTTTAACGAAAGTATCTTACTTTCACATCTTTCAATGATTTCTGTTTCTGAAACACCAAGTTTTTTCAGTTTTTTTAAATTTTCTTCTATTTGTTCTACTTCACTCATATTTGCATTTCCCCATTCAATTGACGTTTATTATACATTAATTTTTTTTATTTTTCAATCATCTTCTTACTCAAATCTTCATTCATCACCATATCTAGATATCCATCTATATAATCAGGTCTTTTTCTTTCTATAATTTTATCACCTGTAAATTCACATTCTACTACCTTCACACCTAAGCTTTTTTCTAACCATGCTGCAACTATATGTCTATGGCAAAATTCATAAGACTGTTCATAACATAACAAAACAGAGTTATCTAAATCATTGTAAACTTTATTTGGATCTAAATTCTTTAATACTTCATGATAAAAGTGTCTCATATAAAACATTGTGCTTTCTTCAAATGAAACTTCATTTCTTAATACTCTCCACTTTTTAAAAAATTCCCTTTTGGGTGCTAAAGAAAGATAGCATTCTCCTTCATAGGATTTACCATTTTCATCTATGTAACTTGCACCTTTATCTTTTGAAATAGAAACCAATCTATATTTATTTGTTTTAAATTTCTCATACGAGCTTGTATATATCATATTTTTTTAAAATCCTTTCTAATAATATTTATTTAATAATTATTTTTCTAATTTATATAAAGTTATAGTTTTTAAATTAAATGAGTCTTTTTTATTATCATATAAAGTATTATCCATAATGCATGTCATATGGTAAAAATCATCTTGATAGCAAAATACTATATAAGTACCATTATCAAGGCTCAAATTCTTAACTAATTCATCTTTTTTTACGCTAATTTTTTTAAAACCATTTTTATTTAAATACGCATCAAAAACTTCTATGTCACAATAATCATCTTTTTTAAATTTTACGGATAATTTTATTAAGTCATTTTTTACATCACTATAGTTAATATTTAAAGCTTTACTAATTGCTCTAGGAATGCAACCCCCTCTTTCCAAACTTGGATTATAGTACTCATATTTCATATATCAATCAATTTTTTCATAATTATTTTATCATATTACAAGTTAATGTTATAATAATTTTGAAAGAATTTTAATTATGAAAATAAAAAATATTATGGATGATATAAAACATCTAGAAGAATATGCAAAAATATGTCAGGTAACATGGGGAAAAAAGAAAACAGATGAAGAACTTAAAACGTATATCAAGGAAAAGGTTAAAAGAATTTTAGAAGAAGATAAAGTTATAAGTATACTTGGACTTTTAAATAATGATAAATTAATTGGTTTTATATCCTTATTTAAGTATGACGGAGATGAAATGAAAAACCTTACTCCTTGGTATGCTACTATGTATGTAAAAAAAGAATATAGAAATAAGGGGTATTCTAAAATACTTAATGATGCTATTTTAAATGAGGCTAAGAAAAAAGGATTTGATAGGATATACTTAAAATCTAATTTAGTAAACTATTATGAAAAGTTTGGTGCTAAATATATTAAAACTTTAAGTAACAAGGAAAAGTTATATTATATAGATTTATAAAAAGAACAACTTAGTTAGTTGCTCTTACATACTTCCAGATAAAATACTTATTATAGAACGTTTATAAAGTTCTAATATATTTGCCTTATTAGCATCTTCTTTTACGGTTAAATCTACTTCATTAATAACCTTACTGCCATCCTTTAATTTTAATACGCCAACTTTTTCTCCTTTTTTAACAGGGAGTTTTATTTTATTTAGTTTCATCTCATAATTTAAAGCATCTTTTTCATTACCTTTTTCTACTAGTACGCTAGCATCTTTTTTAGGAACTATTTCTATCCTTTTATTCTCTGCCTTTGACATATTTTTTTCGGATACTACTTCTCCTTTTTTAACCTCTACTTGCATTTCATATGAATTAAATCCGTAATCTAATAACTTCATCATGTTGCTATTTCTTGTTTTACTTTCACTTGCTCCCATGATGGTTCCAATAAGTCTCATTCTATCTCTTTTTGCAGTTGCAGTAAGACAGTATCCGGCTTCTTTAGTATATCCAGTTTTAAGTCCATCAGCACCATCGTAAGTTTTTATTAACTTGTTGGTATTCACAAGCCAAAATTTATTATCGGTATCTTGTCTTAGATAATCTTCATATATAGTAGTAAAAGAAAATACTTTTTCGTGCTTAATTAATTCTCTTGCCATAAATGCCATATCATAAGCTGATGAATAATGGTTAGCTTCATCAAGACCTACGGCATTTTTGAAATTAGTATCTTTAAGACCTAACTTTTTTGCCTTTTCATTCATCATCTTAACAAATCTTTTTTCAGTACCACCTATTTTTTCTGCAAAAACAATTGTAGCGTCATTAGCAGAACCTACCGCAACAGCTTTAAATAAATCCTTTACACTCATTTTTTCATTTGGTTGTAAAAATATTTGAGACCCTCCCATTGATGCAGCATATTCACTTGTAACTAAAGTATCATTCCATTTTAACTTGCCTTTTTCAATTTGTTCCATTATAAGAATCATACTCATTATTTTTGTCATTGAAGCTGGAGCATACCTATCATGTGATTTTTTTTCATAAAGTACTTTCCCAGTTGCTTCTTCAATTAAAATAGCACTTTTACCATCAGTTAAAACATCATCTTCTTCTTTATTGGTATTTTTTGTATTGTTGCATTCTTCTTTTATGCAATCAGTATTATTTTCTGTAGTTGTTTTTGTTGTAGTTTTATCATCATTATAAGCTCCTATAATTGGTATAAAAAGAAACATACAAATAATAAAGAAACATATTTTTTTCAAAACCTTGTCACCTCTAATAAAAAATATGTCTTATTAGAGTAAATATTCATTTATTTACTTTCATATTCAAGTTTTTTAATATATAATTAACATTAGGTGATTAAAGATGATTGGAAAAGTAAATAGTATTGAGTCAATGGGATTAGTTGATGGTCCTGGAGTTAGATTTGTTGTTTTTATGCAAGGTTGTCCTTTAAGATGCAAGTTCTGTCATAATCCAGAAACATGGGATTTAAACGGGAAAGCAAATTGCTATACTCCGGAAGAATTAATTAAAAAAATCCTTAATTACAAGCCTTATTTTAAGCATAATGGTGGTGTTACCTTCTCTGGTGGTGAACCTTTAATGCAAAAAGAATTTTTATTAGAATGTTTAAAGTTATGCAAAGAAAATAATATTCATACGTGTCTTGATACCGCAGGAAGCATATTAAACGTAGAAGAAATACTTAAGTATACTGATCTTGTTATGTTTGATATAAAAGGCACAAATAAGGATAATTATAAAAATATGACTGGCTTTAACATTGAAAACTCACTTAAGTTCTTAAATCTATGTGAGAAGTTAAATAAAAAGCTATGGATTAGAGTTGTTATAGTGCCTGGCATTAATGACACAGAAGAATACGTAAATGAACTTATAAATTTTATTAAACCAATTAAAAGCGTAGAAAAAATAGAATTTTTACCATATCATACCCTTGGAGTACATAAGTATGATGATTTAAAAATTAGCTACCCTCTTAAAGGTGTAAGTGATATGGACAAAGATAAATGTAAAAAGTTAGAAGATATGTTAAAAGAAGGTCTTAAATAAGGCCTTCTTTTTACTTTCTATTATCTAATGATAATTCATCAATTACACCATTTACTAAGGTTATTTTATAAAATTTAGTAGTTTTCCAACTTAAATTTTCATTATAAGTTAATGTTGTACTATTATAACTAGAATCATTATATTCTGACTTATCACTAGGATTGCCTAACTTATTTATTAATTCATCAACACTTATTTGGTCACCCGCTTTTAAAGAACCTGGGAACGTAATTACGTCTGCTCCTGTTGAAACTTGATATTTAGTTTGTGAAATTCTGCTTACCTTACCATCAGAATATTTTATGTCATCATTAGTATCATTATATATTTCAGTATATAATGCAAGTTTGTCATTTTTATACAAATTAACAGTTGAATAGTAATTTTTTGTAAGATATGATTTTTCGTTAGCACTTTTCATAGAAAAACCGGTTGCGTCTTTTAGTTCTTCATAAGTACAAGGTAACTTAATTGTTTTATTATTAACTGATACCTCATAATCAGACCATGTGTTAGACGCTTCACTACTATCATAATCCTTTTGTTTTTCTTCTGCCTTTTCTATAATATCATCTGCTTTATCAATAGTATTATTTATAAGTTCCGTTGATTTTGATGCTGCAAAAGACATAAAAAGAAAAATTACAACTATTAATATCATATTAATTATAAAACTGACTAAAGCACATATTCCACTTGCCTTTGCTGTTTTTGGTTCCTTATCTTTTTTTACTAAAAAGATTATAAGACCTGCGATTGGTACAAAATATGAAAGTATTGCAAACCAAACATTAGTTTTTTCTTCAACGCTATTTATGCCTTCTTGATTAAAAGAGTTTACAACTTCAGGCTCAGTACTAGGTTCACCTTGATTAATGTTAGAAGAACTAACTTCTAATATTTTCTTACCACAATTAGGGCAAAATTTTGAATTTTGATCAACTTCTTTTCCACACCATTTACAATTCATTTTTACTTTCTCCTATCTTAAATACTATAATCATAGTAGCACATAATTTTGCTAATTGTCAATTTCAGATTCTTTTAAATAGTTAACTAACTCACTTAAATTAATGGCATTTGATGCCTTTATTAAAACGTTATCACTTGGCTTAATTATGGATAAAATATATTTTTTTGCAATTGATGCGTTTTTAAAATGTTTTACATATTTTTTCTTTAGACCGTTTTTTCTAGCTTCTTTTGATATATATTTTGACCATTTACCAATGGTTATTAAATAAGCACAATTAGAAATTAACGTGCCTATTTTTCTATGTATTTGCTTAGACTTTTTGCCAAGTTCTAATATGTCTCCTAAAATAAGTATTTTTCTTCCATCTTTTTTATTTATATAACTTAAAGCATTTTTAACAGATTCAAAACTCGCATTATAACAATCATCTATCATTGTGATATCACCTTTTAATTTTATTTCTTCAAGTCTATGTTTTATTTTAATATCTTCATTTATGCCTTTTTTTATATCATTATCTGATACATTTAATATCTTACCTACTATTATAGCGACGAGTTTATTATATATGAAAGCTGTGCTACTTGCACTTATATTATCTATGTTTTTAACGTTAAAACTTATTATTTCACGTTCTTTTATATCAGTTGCCATATAATCTGATTCATTATTAATCCCGTAAGTTATTATGTTTTCTTCATTACAAGTTTTTGCCCAATTATTTAAAAGGTCATTATCATTATTAACTATTACCGTTTTATTATCCATCCCATCTAAAATTTCTAACTTTGCCTTTAATATGTTTTCTCTAGAGCCTAAAATACCTATGTGTGAATCATATATGTTAGTTATTATGGCAATATCAGGTTTTGCAATAAGGGATAAATTATGTATTTGATTAAAATCATTCATTCCCATCTCTAAAACCATTACGTCTTCGTCCTTTAACCTTGTTATGGTAAGTGGAAGACCTATCTGACTATTTTCATTACCTTTTGTTTTAAGAACTTTATATTTTTTTTCTAAAACATTATAAATAAGCTCTTTAGTTGATGTTTTTCCAACACTACCTGTTATACCTATAACCGTTCCTTTAAATAAGCTTCTTTTATACATAGCAAGTTCTTTTAAGACTTGTTTAGTATCATTAGCAATTAAAACCGTTTTATCGTCATAACCGTTTAAATCAAGGTCTAATATCTTGTTTAATATACAAATGCTAGCTTTATTATTAAAGGCCTCTTTATAATATAATGACCCATCTGTTTTATTTCCTTTTATTCCTATAAAGCATCCTTCTTCTTTAACTTTTTTGCTATCTATAAAACACTCTTTAACTTCTTCGTCTAAGTTTCCTATAAGTAATTTACAAGAAGTATTTTCTACTACATCTCTAACCGTTATTTTCAAATATTAATCACCTAAGTAATTATATGAAAAAGATAACTTCATATTTCATAAAGTTATCTATTCTTTTTTCCTTTATAATCAATATTGATAGTTACGTTCTTACTAAAATAACTTAAGATTCTAAGAACGTTTTTCTTTATGTTTTCTTCTAAATCATATATGTTAACATTTAAGGTAATTATATTAGCATCAAGATTCTTTAATTCTTGCTTTATTATTTCATCCATATAACAACCATCAAATATTATAACATTTACTAAAGAACCATCTTTAGATAGTTTTTTAACCTGTTTGATTAACTTTTCACCTATTTTCTTATATTTAATTATCTCTGCATCTAAATTCTTATAATAACCAGTTTTCTCTAAAGAGTTATCTTTATAGTTTCTTATGTTATCAATTATTTGATATGCCGCCTTTACCTCACAATAGTTTCTTATTCCATTAGAATCTATAAAAGAGAGATCCGCACGTGTTAATAGATTACCATTATCATACACACCTACTTCATTTAAAACGTCATATCCTTGCATCTTGAAATAGTGCGTTGCAAGATAATTTCCGTACACTCCCAAAAGGTTTTTAGTTACGTTATCTATGTTTTCCGCACTTGGATTATTTATAATTTTGTCATAAAAAAGCATTGGCACGTTAATATCCATTTTACTAGCTTCCTCTAAAATAGGCTTTGTAATACCAAATTCATTTAATATTTTAATTATTCCATTTTCATTAGTTACTATTTCTTTTTTCATATAATTATTCCTTACTTATATATTTTATCATAACAATTAGATTATTTGTTTTTTTAATTAAAAACTTTGCATTAATTTACACAGATATTAACAAAGTCTTCATAATATTTCATTATATATGATATAATATTATGCATATGAGGTGATATTATGGCAGAAAGTTTAGTACATACTTTCTTAGGATTATTTGATGGATTAAGAAGTATTCCGTTTGGCAAGGAATTAATTGTTTTTTTAATTTCTTTAATGCCAATATTGGAACTTAGAGGAGGACTTATCGCAGCAGCCTTGCTAGGTCTTAATATAGTCCCCGCATTTATAATATGTATAATTGGTAACTTACTTCCAATACCTTTTATTCTTTGGTTTATTACACCTGTATTTAACAAACTAAAAAAGACAAAACACTTAAGTAAGTTTGTAAATAAAATAGAAAAAAAGGCTTTATCAAAAAAGGATAAAATAGAAAAAGCAGAATTTTGGGGGCTTTTCTTCTTCGTTGGTATTCCACTTCCTGGAACTGGCGGATGGACTGGTAGTTTAATTGCATCATTAATTAATATGGATAAGAAAAAAGCAATGCTTGCAATAACTTGCGGAGTATTATTAGCAGGTTTGATAGTAGGCTCCCTATCGTTTGGGTTATTAAAAGGAATTATAGGATAAGGATGTGTTAAAAATGAGTATAGATAAACAAGTAAAAGAAATAACAAGCCGTGATAAAGACTTTGCTAAATGGTACACGGACGTTTGTAAAAAAGCAGATTTAGTAGATTATTCATCAGTTAAAGGTAGTATGATTATAAGACCTTATGGATATGCTATTTGGGAAAATATGCAAAGCATTTTAGATAAGAAATTTAAAGAAACTGGACATTTAAATTTACAAATGCCTATGTTTATCCCAGAAAGCTTACTTCAACTTGAAAAAGATCACGTTAAGGGTTTTGCGCCGGAAGTAGCTTGGGTAACACATGGCGGAAATAACAAATTAGAAGAAAGAATGTGCGTTAGACCTACTTCGGAAACATTATTTTGTGAACATTTTAAAAAGATAATTTCATCATATAGAGACTTACCACTACTATATAATCAGTGGTGCACAATAGTAAGATGGGAAAAAACAACAAGGCCATTTTTAAGAACAAGAGAAATACTTTGGCAAGAAGGACATACAATGCACGCTAGCAAAAAAGAAGCAATAGATGAAACTCTTAGGATGCTTAAGGTTTATGAAGACTTTCAAAAAAATATTTTAGCAGTTCCTGTCTTTACCGGTAAGAAAACAGAAAAAGAAAAGTTTGCTGGAGCAGAAGCTACTTACGCTATTGAGGCTATGATGTATGACGGAGTTGCTCTTCAAAGTGCTACATCACACTACTTTGGTCAAGGCTTTGCAAAAGCATTTGATATTAAGTTCTTAAACAAAGATAATAAATATGAAACTCCATACCAAACTTCCTGGGGATGTACAACCAGAATGATTGGCGAAATAATAATGGTTCATGGTGATGATAGAGGTCTTGTTCTTCCACCTAGAATTGCACCTTTTAAAGTAGTTCTAATACCTATTGGTGATGATGAAAAAGTTACAAATGCTATTAACGAAATAAAAGAAGATTTAAGTGATTCACTAATTACTTACAAGGTAGATGATTCTTTAAAATCTCCTGGATTTAAGTTTGCAGAAGCTGAGGTTAAAGGATACCCAGTTAGAATAGAAATTGGAAAACGTGACTTAGAAAATGACGTTGTAACAATAGTTAGACGTGATACTTTAGAAAAGATGCAAGTACCAGTTAATGAGGCTGTTATGAAGGTTAATGAGCTTTTAATAAACATTCAAAACGATATGTATGAAAGAGCATTAGAAAGAAGAAACAGTATGGTATATAACGCTGATACATATGATGAAATGAAAAAGATAGCTAAAAATAAAAATGGATTTATATACACAAATTGGTGTGGTGATGAAGCTTGTGAAAACAAAATAAAAGATGAACTTGGTTTAAAATCAAGATGCATGCCTTTTGATAATAACTTACCTACCGGAGATAAAAAATGTATCTGTTGTGGGAAAGATGCTAAAACAAAAATATACTGGGCTAAGCAATATTAAACTTATGAAGTTTTACTCATAAGTTTTTTTATTTTACTTATAATAATAATGGTGATTATATATGTTAAATACTGATTATGAAAAAGCTTACATAAGCTCTTTTACAAAAATATTTAGAGCCTTACAAGATGAATATGAAGTTTCTATAAAAACTTGCGAATATCAAAATTATGAAGTTAATATAAAAAGCATAAATAAAGAAAGTGTAAGTGGATACCTAAGTATATGTTTTCAAAAACAAAATGGATCATTAACTGTTATAGCAGAAAATAGTATTAATGATGATATTGTTAATAAATTAGTAAGGGATATTAGTTTAGCTTTAGATATTAATCCCATTTCTTCATATAATTTTAAGGACCTAAATAATTATGCCATTTACCATTTTTGTTACGTGATTCAGGATCCAATTATAGACAATAAAAAAATTATAGAAGATTTAGCTAACAGTGGTGAAATAGAAAATATAAACTATGATTTAGATTTCAAAAAACATGCAATATAAAAAGCCCACGATTTAATAATCGTAAGCTTGGTTAATTATTTATTAATTATATCCTTTTTTCTTATACTCATCAGATAATTCTTTAAATCTATTATAATGAACTACTTCCCTTTGTCTAAGCCATAAAAGTGGTCCTATAATATCTGGGTCATCAGTTTGATTGATTAAATTTTCATATACTGCACGTGCTTTTTGTTCTGCTGCTAAATCCTCTTCTAAGTCCGCGATTGGATCTCCCGTTGCAGATATATAATCTGCTGTCCAAGAATATCCATTTGGATCACTTGGAAATAATGAGAAACCATGCTCTGTATAATGTCCTAAAAGACCTGCTTCATCAAGTTCTTCTATACTTGCACCCTTAATCATTTGATGAACCATAGTGCATATCATTTCAACGTGTGCTAACTCTTCTGTTCCAATATCATTTAAAAGGGCTCTTCCCTTAGCATCTGGCATGGTATATCTTTGGTTTAGATATCTAAGTGCTGCACCAAGTTCTCCTTGTGCTCCTCCATACTGACTCATAACTGCTTTAGCCATTTTTAAATTTTTATTTCTGATGTTTATAGGATACTGAAGTTTTTTAGAATACTTCCACATGTTTTTTAAGCTCCTTTCTTATCTATTTATTCCAAGGCCAAGGTTCATTTATCCAAGACCAAGGTGTCATACTAAGACCAACATCATCTGATAAATCAATTGGTCCATATTTTTGTTCATATAAATTAGTTAGTCTTTTAGCTTCCTTGTTATATTCATTATATAAGTTTATATAGTTAGTATCAAAAGGATGTGTATCTAAGTATAAATTAAGGTCGTGAGCTGCAAAAGAAACTTTTTGAATATCATATAGCATCATTTGTTTTTCACTTGTTATATTAGGCTTTAAATACGTCATATTATGGTATGGTTCATATTCATCTTTAATCATATTACCTCTTAAGAAACCTTCTTCTGGTGTTAAAAATTTAAAGTTATTAGTCGTACTATTATTTTGATTAGAAGGATAAGCGTTATTAGGCATATTAATCATATTTATTTTATCTTTTGGCATTACCGCAGGCATCATAAAAGTTCTAACTAAAATGTCATCTAAATTGTAATTAGAGTAACTTTCCATAATCTTTTTACCTCCTAGCCTATTATATACATCTATAGGCTACTTAGTATGGGTTAAAGCAACAAAAAAAGATGATTATTTATCATCTTCTAAGTCATATTCATCATATATGTTACCTAATATTTCTTCTACTGCATCCTCAAGAGTTACAACACCTATAAACTTCTTCTTTTTAACTACTATTGCCATTTGAATGTGCTCTTTTTGCATACTTGCAAACACATCATCTATCTTTTCATCATAGTTAAATTTCTTTACTTTAAATAGTAAGTTTCTAAGTTTAAAATCATCATTATCTTTTTTATACATAATGTAGTCTTTTACGTTAAAGATACCTATTATGTTGTTAGTATCTCCATCATAGACTGGATATCTAGTAAACTTAGTTTTTTTAAGTTTCTTAAGAAGTGGTCCAAACTTAGTATTAACATTTATAAGTTCACACTCATCCTTTGGAGTCATTACCTTATCTACGGTTGTATCATTAAACTTAAATATATTAAATATGTATTCTTGTTCTTTCTTTTCTATTATTCCATCACGGGTACCAGTAAGTATTATTCTTTTTATGTCTTCTTCGGTAAAGTCTTCTTCTTTTTCTTCTATCTTAAGTATTTTGCATATAAGATTGGTTGAAAGAGAAAGTAACTTTATAAGTGGAAAAAAGATTACTTGCATAACATTTATTAAGTTAACCGAGAAACTAGCTACTTTAAACGGATTAGAAAGAGCAATTTTCTTTGGTACTAACTCTCCAAATACAAGCGTAAAGTAAGATAGAATAATGGTTATCACAACCATTAAAAATCCACTTGTAAAATTAGGATTTATTATTACAAAACCAGTTTTCATTATTTTATCTACAAAAGTAGAAGCTGCAAACGCACTAGATAGAAAACCTGCTAATGTTATTCCAACTTGGATGGTTGATAAAAAATTACTTGGATCCTCTAATATTTTTCTTATTTTTTTTGAATTTTTCTTTCTCTTCCTTATCATTTTATCAAGTTCAAACTTTTCTATCGATAAAAACGCAAGTTCACTAGCGGATAAAACTCCATTTAGTAAAATTAATATAACTAAAATTAAAATATTTAAAATCATTCTTTTTTAACACCTCTGTTATAATTCTATCATATTTATTTGAATAATAAAATATTACTTTGCATATAATAATATTGAATTATCAAAAAAAATCATTTTTTTCTTAGAAGACTATTGACATAAGTTTAAAAATCAGTATAATTAAAAATGCCTACTTGATGCAGGTGTAGTTTAATGGTAGAACCACAGCCTTCCAAGCTGTATACGGGAGTTCGATTCTCCTCACCTGCTCCAGATTGATAGGAAACTCAGAAAATTAACTTCTGAGAGTAATAAATGCTAACTAGAAGTAGTTAGTTTTTTTTATTATGTAAAGGAGCCTTTTTATGTTAAATATAGAAACAAAAGAGTTAAAAATAAGTGATATATTAAAAAGAAAAATTGAAATGATTTGAAGATTTACAATACTACTCCAATTATAAGTAATGATTCAATTAAAAATATTACAGGTACAAATGTTGCTTATGTTATGTCACATATCATTGTCATTAAGAATAATAAATGCCTAATGTTTGATGAATGTGATGATACTTATGTAAATACATTTAAAATCAAAATATCATTTAAAGATTTAGAAGGTAAAAGCCACAAAAAAATTACAAACATCTACAATAAAGAAAATATTTTAGGTAAAACTTGGAGAGATTTAATAAGAATAATACCTATAAAAGATAATGATAAATTTAAAAGTAACAAATTAGAACTCGGAGTAATTACTATTAATTTATCAAATATAAGAAGTACAGATGGAACACAGCTATATAAAAATATTTTTAAAACAAGTAAAGTAACAACTTAATACTTGTTTTTTAATATAAATATTTATATTAATTTAAATTATTATTTATATTCTTATTATATTAATTCTTTATATTATATTATGTGTGACAAAATCATCGCCCTGTGATATTTGTTATTATTCTTTCTTTTAAAATAAAAAGACTAGTTATATTTCAAACCAATCTCACTAATAAATTGTAATTTGTAATTTTAAAATATTCCCTTATTATATCTAAACATTGCATAAAATATTATAGTAATTCCCATTGTAATTCCTATGCTTAATACTACATTACTTATATGAGTATAATTTAAAATTGTGAATACGCCTGCTAGTATTATTGTAATTCCAATGATTATGTTTCCTATTCCTACTTTTTTTCCAAAAGGTATTATATCTTCTTTTTTTACTCTTTTTCTATGATAAGAATGTAGTAAAGATATGTTTCCTTTCATATTCAATATCCCTATAATTATTATAATTAAACCTATTATTATTTGTATTATAAATTCTCCCATAATATATCTCCTTTAAAAATTGTAATTTATTGTTATACCCATATAATCAATATTAGTAATATAATACCCATACCTAGAAAACCATATCCCATAATTCTACTCATTTTTCTAAAAGATTTTTCAGTTTTAGGAGTTGGATGAAAAAGTTTTTTTCCTGTTTCATAATTCATTTTAGGCATATAGTTTCCAATAATCGTAAATAATATTCCTAATATCAAACATACACTTTTTCCAACATAAACATCACTACCTAACGGAACTTCTATCATAATAATATATACTAATACTGTAATAATTGGAATAAACCATTCCATTATTTTTACAATTCTAGGTTTTTCACTATTTTTTAATTTATTAACTTTTGTTGTACATATTATACATATTGCTTGCACAATAGCCATAATAACTGGTATTCCAAATAATGCAAAATTTTTTTGTGCATAATTATCTGGTACATCATTTATCGTAAAATGAATTGGCATTTGTTCTGGTAGCCTATTATAAAAAGCAATACCTAATACCATTGGTAATAAACATATAATTACACTTAAAATTAATGTTCTTTTATTTTTCTTTTCCATTCTTATTTTCTCCCAACTTATAAATCCAAACTAAAACATCTTCAAATATGGAACTATTTAATTCATAAAATATAAAGTTCTTTTGCTTTGTTTCAGTTATTAAATTCGCTTTCTTTAAATTTGATAAATGATATGATACGGTTGCTCCTGTTAAATTAAAACTACTTGATATTTCTCCTGCTGTTTTTCTACCATCTTTTAATAGTTCTAATATCTCTCTTCTTACAGGATCACTAATTGCTTTTAATGTTTCCGACATTCCCAAAATAATTACCTCACTTATAGTATTTCGATATATATCTAAATAGATTGTACTATTTTGTAACTCTAATGTCAATAACTATTTAGATTTTTTTCTAAATAGTTATATAAAAATAGATTAGTTGTATTTCAAACTAATCTAAACAATAACTTACTATTTGTCTTTCAGTTCCTATTATATCATTTTATTTACTTAAAATATTAAAATGTTGGTTAATTTTACTAAAATCATGTTATACTAATTTTAGTTAGCAGTTGTTACTACCTATAAATTGTTGCTTTTAATGGTTGTTTTACCAGAACCTTAAGGGCTCCAATGTTGAATCCATTAGGACTTTGTCCTAATTTATATATTGAAATCAATCTTCGGATTGATTTTTTTGTGCTTATCGAACTCTCAGTAGTTACTGCTTGGAAGTTTATAAACATATAAAAAATCATTTTACTCTATAAAGAAAGGAATGATTATTATGATTAAAGTATCTACTAAAAAATTAATATTAGATAATTCTATTAAACAAAGATTTAATAAATTATGTAATTTTGGAATATTAAACCTATTTACAAAGATGGTAGTTTAAGAAAAATTGATAAAACAAACCTAGCCTATATAGAACCACATAGAATATACATAAAAGATTTTGTTGTATTAGTCTATGAAAATCAAGAAGATTTTTATATAAACAATTTATCTAACAAAGTATCTTTTGCAGATATAAAAAATTATTTATCAAGAAAATAAAGTATTGACTTTTAAAAAATTAGTGATATTATAAATAACCAATAAATGACAAGCAGTATCCGTCGTTTTGGAGGTTGCTATGCAAATAAAGAAAAAAGATTTATTTAATATTGATATTACAAGAGGATTTGAAAGTTAATACCCTTAGCTTTCATTTCCTCTTTTTTTAATAAATAAAAAGGAGGATTAAAATGTTTAATGAAGATAAAATCGCTGGTATATATATCAGAGTATCAACTGAAGATCAAGCTCGTGAAGGCTTTTCCTTAGGGGAACAAAAAGAAATGTTAGAAAATTATTGTAAGGCTAAAAGATACAAAGTATATAAAATATATGAGGATGCCGGTATAAGTGCTAAAACAGGCAATAAAAGACCTGCATTTGATGAATTAAAGCAAGATATTAAAGATAAGAAATGTAATACTATAGTAGCTGTTAAATTAGATAGAATAACACGTTCAGTTTATGACTGGGAAGAACTTATTAAGTTCTTAGATAATAATGAAGCATATATAGATTGTATATATGAAGATATAAATACAACTAATGCTAGTGGTAAGTTAGTTTCAAGATTACTTGTCACAGTTAGTCAAAGTGAAATTGAAAGAATATCAGAAAGAACAAAAGATGGACTTGCAGGTGCTATCAAAGCAGGACATATTCCACATAAAGCGCCATTAGGTTATAAACATGAAAATAAAATTATTTCTTATATTGATAATAATGATCTACTAAATGATAAATATTTTGAACTAAAAGAATTATCATTTAGTTTGAAAGATGCGAGTGAAAAAGTTAAAAAGTTAGAAAATAAAAATAAATATCTTACTAGAATGAATAATGAATTAAAAGATGACTTAGAATATCAAACTGATTTATGTAATCAATACAGAGAAGAAAATAAAGAACTTAATAATACAATATTTAATCTAAAAAATACTATTGAATATTTAAAACTAAGAATAGAAAGGTTTATAACATTCATAAAAGAACATGTAAACTTTAGATCAAGATTTGATTTAAATAATAGTTTATATGAAAAAAATGTAATTACAAAAGAAGAAAAATTAGATATTAAAAAATCTATTGATAGAGATATGGAATATAGTTATGGGAGAAATAGAAATAAAGAACAAGAATACGAAAAATTTTAGAGTATAAGAAAAAGATAGAAAAATTATTTTCTATCTTTGTTTGGTTTCGGAATTAATATTTTTTTAAATATTGGTATTTTTTTATAATTTAGTCATTATTTTTTATACTTTACAGACATATCCATGTATGGATAACTTTTTATTAAAACTTTATTTCCATCTCTTTTCTTATCTTCTGGTATTTCATGATAACTTACATTTGAATCAAATTGTTCAGTATAATAATCTATTATATTTTTTCTAGTTAGAATAGCATTTTTATCTTTATTATCAGCATAAAGAATTTTGTTTTCTGCTGTTATTATATTATTCAATCTACGCATTACTCTTAAACTATCTGAACCACCTATTTTTATTTCATCAATTGGCTTTTTCTTATTCTTATTAAGTTCAAAATTTAGTTTAGCTCGTTCAATTTTTGCTTCTCTTAACTCTTTCGTAGACAAAGTATCATCATAAAAAATCATATCAACTTTTTTATCATCCTTCATTTTTAAATCAAATAACAAAAATTCACCTTGTCTTGAATCAATAAAAGTAGTTAAATCATAACTATTTTGATTATTTTGATATATATATATAGGATTCTCAGATAAAGTATAGTCTATATATAATCTTATTAAAAGCATATTGTATAATAACTTAGCATAATCACTACCATAGTTAGCATAATTGAAAATCTCGTAATTTAAATCAATTAAATCTTTATTAAATCTTCCATACATTCCAATTGGTTTAAATAGCTTTTGAAATCCAGAATCACTTATATATGGTTTTAATTCTTGTTTTATTCTCTCTAGTTCTTCGCTACTTTTACCTATATCAAATTTTTCCATTATAAAACCTCCTTAAAATTACATTTATTATACATTAACTTTCCTTATTTTTCAATAAAAATAGTAATAATTACTTATTGCTACTTGGCTTTGATCCTAGTTTTTTTACTGGTGCTTTTTCTTCATTAATTTGATCTAAATTTCTAAGATTTGGTATTTCAATTATATCACTACCATTAACAGCAAAAAATTCTATAATGTGATATTTATTATTATTAACTTTATTATCATTATAATTTTCTAATAATTTATTAAAGGAATCTATTCCACCATTCCTATTAAATGTTTTTTCTCTTTCTCTTCTAACAAATGTAGCAGTTCCATCACTAAAAACCGCATAAATCTCTATATTATATCCAAAATTTCCGTTTTTTATTATTTTAAATCCATCTATATTATTTTTATTTAGCGCGAGATTATTTGAATTAAGAATAATAAAATCTTTTAATAATAAATTTCCGGCAGCAGAAGTATCAAACCATAATAAAGGTTCCCAAGGATAAATCATCTTAGATTGTTCTTTAGTAATTTGAACTTTTTTATAAATTCCTGTATCCTCTTTTAAAACCGCAAATAATGCGCTTTTATTTCTAACATCATAGGTTCTCAAATATAAAACTTTATCAGGATTATTTATTACTTTTTCTAAATTTTCATCTATGTAATTTATTATTACCATAAAATCACTTCCTTAAAATTACATTTATTATACATTAACTTCTTTTATTTCTTAATTTTTTTATTAATCTTTTTAATGGTCCACCATATACTATTTTATTAATTTGTTTATCAACTTGTTCAATTGTCTTGATATGATTTTCATCTAACGGAATTCCATCTATATGTAATCGGTCATCAAAAGTAAGTTTCCTGCCAGTTTTTTCTTCAATTAATTTATTTTGATCTTCAATATCTAAATTTTCAAACTCTTCATATGGCATTTTTATAATAGATTCTACATATCCTTTTGACAATTGGGATCCAGATAATTCTTTGTTAAATTTTTTTTCATCATCTTTAAATTTCATTTTATCTTCACTCCGTTTCATTTTTATTTAATTTTTTAATCATTACTTCATTATTTATAATTACGACTCATATTACAACTTCTACAACATCAATCTTTTACAAATAATTTTCTCCCAACTTACTTAAACACATAAAATCCAAATATAAATCCGCATAAAGCTCCAATTAAATGCCCAGTATGTGATATGTCATCCTTTTTAAATATTCCTGAAATAATTTCGTTTATAACGTAGAAAATGCAAATTAAAATTAGTGTTATTGGTACCTTTCCCGTTGTTATATTAACGAATGAAGAAAGAACTATAAGCATAAATACAATCCCACTTGCACCAAGAATTTTTTTGTTTGTAAAAATCATGTTAATTATTCCTGTTATAATAGCAGTTACTAAAATCATAATGGTTAAATTCTTACTACCATATTTTTCTTCTATCATAGGACCAATTAGAAGAATATATAAAAAATTATTCATAAAATGGTTCCAATCTGCGTGACCAAATATATGAGTTACTAATCTTACGTAAGTAAGTGGTTTTAGTAAACTACTTCTATAAGATGAAAATAAAACATTATTGCTCTTACCCTTGGTTATATAATTTAGTATAAGCGCTATTAAAGATATAAAGAAAAAGGTTAATATAACAACTGAGTTATAACCTAAATGATTAATAAATTCCATAACTATCATCCTCTTTTTAATTATATCATAACAAACTATTTATAACAAAAAAATTATGGCTTATAAATACCATAATTTCTCTCCGTTTTTCCTTACCTCTTTAATGATACCACCACCTAAACATATATCACCATCATAAAATACACATGCTTGTCCTGGTGTTACTGATTTAACACCTTGTGGATACTTAACTAATATTTCATCATCATTTAACCACTCTAGGCTAACTTCAACATCTTTTTGTCTATATCTAAATTTTGCTGTACATTTTTCTAATCTTTTTTCATAAGTCCAGTTTATTTGGTCTACAATACAAGAAGTTGTAATTAAATATTCGTCATTACCTGATTCTATATACAAAATATTTTTATTTAAATCTTTACCAACTACAAACATCCTATCTTTTGTTCCACCAATATCAAGGCCTCTTCTTTGACCTATTGTATAATGCATAAGTCCTATATGATTTCCTACTTTTTTACCAGTTTTTATATCAACTATGTCTCCTGGCTGATTTGGTAAGTAATTCTTTAAAAAGTTAGAAAAGTTTCTTTCCCCAATAAAACATATTCCGGTTGAATCTTTTTTCTTAGCTGTTACCAAATTATATTCTTCTGCTATTTTTCTAACGTCAGGCTTTATCATATCTCCTATCGGAAATAAGACGTTTTTAAGTTGCTCTTTAGATACTTGTGATAAAAAGTATGATTGGTCTTTATTGTCGTCTTTAGCGCGCATTAATTGCCCATCTTTTACCCTGCAGTAGTGTCCTGTTGCAATATAGTCTGCTCCTAGTTTTTCTGCTTCTTTAGCAAACTGATCAAACTTAATATACTTATTACACATAATATCTGGATTAGGCGTTCTTCCCTTTTTTAATTCATCTAAAAAGTAAGTAAATACATAATCCCAATATTCTTTTATAAAGTCTTTACGATAAAGTGGTATTCCAAGTTTGTCACATACTTTTTTAGCATCGTTATAATCAACTTCTTGAGGACATATTCCCTCATCAGTTGTTGGTGCACCTTCTACTTCGCCATCTGCAAAAGAATCCCAGTTACGCATAAAAAGTCCAATTACTTCGTAACCCTGTTTTTGAAGCATAATTGCAGCGACTGATGAATCAACACCACCACTCATTCCTATTACTACCTTTTTCTTCATAAGTACCACTTCCTTTTTTTTCATATTTAATATTATAGCACATTTTAAAAAAACAAAAAAGCAAGATTCTTATTGCAATCTTGACTTTTTATTATTGATTATTTTTTTATATATCACGGTAACTATCCAAGTTAAAATAATTTCTAAACCTGGTAAAATACATTTAAGAAAATTATCTTCTTCAGGTTTAATAGAATAAGCTGCGATAACTAAAGATGTTATTACGATAAATAATTTATTTGCAAAATTAAACTCTATTTTCATTAAAGATAACAGTTTATCAAGAAACGGAAAAAAGACAAAAGAAAAACTAAGTAAAAATAATCCTGTTACAATAGAATATGGTTCTTTAAAAGTAAAAGCTTCTACTGCAAGTGCTAAAAGCATTAAAAATGCACCGTTTTTTAAAACTCTTTTTATGTCTTTTTTAGCGTTAAATGTTTTCAGCTTTTTCTTCTTTTCATCAATCTTATTCATAATACTACTTTAATATAATACCTTTTATATCGCTATCTAACTGACTAACGAAATTAGATGCGTTTTTATCTGATCCAACTTCACCATAATGAACTGGAACTGCATACTTAGGCTTTATCTCATTTACTAATTTAGATGCTTCACTATCAGTCATTGTATAAGTACCACCTACTGGAACAAATATAACATCACATTTTACCTTTTTAAGTTCATCTGTTACGTCACTATCACCTACTGTAAAATATGAAGTTCCATCAATTATAACGTTATATCCAACCCAGTTATATGATTTTTTATGATAAGACTTACTTATGTTATATGAAGGAATTGCATCAAATGTTAAGTCTCCTATTTCGTGTGTTTCATTAGGATATGTAACAAGTATGTTACCATCACTTACGCCAAGTGCCTTAATATCACTTTCAATATCACTTGTAACTACAAACTTAGTATTATCATTCATAACCTTCTTTATATCTTCTTTAGAAAAATGATCATAATGTGAATGTGTTATGAATATATAGTTTGCATCATTTTTAGAATCCGTAATTTTATATGGATCAAAATAAATGATTTCATTATTTTTTTCTATTCTTATAGAAGATTGATAATTAAGTGTTACTCCGTCCATCATTTCATCATCCTTTTTATCTTGTTTTTCTTCCGTGTTTTTAGTTTCTTTTATGCTTGTTGTTTTTTTATCAATATTCTCCTCAATATCCTTATCTATAACAAGTTCATAAAAACCTGCTACCAAAGCTGCTATCAAAAATATTACTACAGCAATTATAATAGATGTTTTCTTTTCCATTATTTATTCTCCTTTTCATCTTTATATCTTTTTTTACAAGCCTCAATTAATTCTAAAGCATCTTCTTTATTGTGGTATTTTCCTACATTTACTTCTATCTTTTGAAGAGTTTTATAATTTTCAAAGAAGTTTTTTATCTCATCTAATATAAATGGAGATAAATCTTCTAATCTATTAACCTCGTTATATCTTGGGTCAACATCAACAACTGATATTAACTTATAATCTTCAAATCCATTATCAATTGCTTCTAAATATCCAATTACTCTTGCTGGAACTACACATCCTGGATATGTTGGTTCTGTACCTATTACTAATATATCAAGTGGGTCTCCATCAAGTGCTAATGTGTTTTCTAAAAATCCATATTCTGCTGGATAGCCCATCGCTGAATATAAAACTCTATCCAATTTTATCCTTTTAGTATCATGATCTACCTCGTACTTATTACGAGATCTAAAAGGTATTTCTATTATTGCTTCTACTACATCTTTTTTCATTAATAATTCCTCCTGTTAATAAAATAATTATATCACGAATAGAAAAAGATTAGAAGTTTTAATTCTAATCTTAATCATTATATAAAACAAAATTTACTTACCCTTCTTTGGCTTTTTTCTTCTAGATCTTAAATATATGATTTTTTTAATCTTTTCAAATATTTGTTCTTTTTCTTCTGATAACGTTTCTGCATCAACATATAAAGTATTACAAGAGGCACTATAATCATTTCCTCCACCACCATTTAAAATACCCATGATAGCATCAATGTCCACATTACCACGATTGCTCCTTGCACTCACGTGGTATCCTCCATCTTCAGCCTTACCAAACGTTATAATTGCTTCTGATGTATACTTTAATGAATAATCAGCAGCCTTTGCAACTTCTTCTTTAGAATACACTTTACTATTATCTATTGCAATGCCATATCTTATTGTTATCCATTCCATTTCATCTACTAAATCTTGAACTCTCCTATCACTTTCATAATCAGTAGAAAAGTACATGTCAACCTTGTCCTTATCGGTCTTTAAAGGAGTATCTAAATCGCTTATGCAAAGATAAGTAGATGGATACATATTTTTATCCTTTTTATTTGTATCTAGCGAAATACCAGTTAACAAGAAATTATTATAAAGTCTATCTTTTGGTTTTATTTTCATTTGCTTTAAAATTCAATACATCATTTCACTAGTACTTGATACCATATCTGGAAGTATAAACTTGTTTTTTGTTTTTATAGTATTATCATCCGTTTTGTGATGATCTATTACTATTATGTTATTAAAGTCATCATAATTATTTTTAAGCAGCGTCATGAATCCTTTATTAGTATCTAGTACTATCAAAAGTGAGTTTTCTACTCTGTTATTTTTAAAATCATCTAGATTAATAATTACAAAGTTTTTGTCTTTTAACGCTTCATACATATCACTTTTTTCAACTGATAAACTATCATAATCTTTTTGGTCAACAACAATGTATGGAGCCTTTTTAAAACGTTTACAAATAAGTGCCATAGCGCCAATTGATGCAATTGCATCATAATCCTCATTTAAATGAGTTGTAATATAAACTTGATTACAATCTTTAATTGCTGCCGTTAATTTTTCTTTATATTCTGATATTTTCTTTTTTAATAATTCACTTTGTTTTCCAGTTTTTTCCATAGTTATATCTCCTGCAAAAATATAATACTCATTTATTGCTTTTTGTCAACAAATAAAATTAATTTTTTATTGACAATTCAATATATTTAAATATATAATCATTATGCTAATTTTATATAAGGAAGCGATTTTATGAAGAAAAAAACATGCATAAGAATTGGAAGTTTAACAATGAGTGCTATGATGCTCTTTACAGCTTGCTCAAATACGAACGTTATGGATAAAAATGAAGTAAGCTTTTCTTACTCGGATTCAGATTTAAATAACTTTGTGACATTTGATAAAATGAATGATTTTAATTGGTATGTTATAGAAACATTGGATGGTGAAAAAACGGAAATAAAAATTACAAAAAGAACAATTTTATCAAAAAAATCATCCGATGTTACAGAGTATTATTACACTGACGTTTTAAAAGAAGATTATAAAGTATACGCTGTTTTGTATAACAAGGAAGATAAAACATACTGGGTAGAAACCGGGCCTGACATTATAAGTGCAGTACCACTTACAAGTTACTTAGAAAAATATGATTTAATAAAAGCTAGCTACTCAAAAGAAGAAATAAAAGATATATACATAAAAATTAAAAATGATTATGAAAAAGAAAAAGAACTAGATAATAGTGGAAAAGTTTATATCAAAAACAATTCCATTTACTAGTTCTTTTAATTTATTCTTTTATTAGCGATAATGACACTTTTTCTTTATCTTTATCAATCGCTATTACGTAACAATCTACTATGTCACCTACGCTTAATAAATCAGATGGATGCTTAATGTAATCTTTAGAAATTTTAGAGATGTGAACTAAACCATCATTATGAAGTCCAATATCAATAAATGCCCCAAAATCAACAACGTTTCTTACGGTTCCTTGAAGTTTCATGCCTACGCTTAAATCTTCAATTGATAAAACATCACTCTTTAAAATAGGCTGTGCATAATCGTCCCTAGGATCCCTGTTTGGTTTTTGAAGACTTGATACAACATCACTTAAAGTATATAAATCAGTGCCTAACATACTAGCATATTTTTCTATATCTAATGAAGAAAGTTTATCAGATAAAGCATGCGTTCCAACGTCTTTTACATCAAATCCTAAACTTTTTAATAATGAAAGCGTAATATCATAACTTTCTGGGTGAATGCTTGTTGCATCAAGTATGTTTTCACCTTCAGGTATTCTTAAAAATCCAATTGCTTGCTCATATACTTTGTCACTTAAAAGTTTCTTTTTCTTAATTTCTTCCCTAGATGAAATCTTTCCGTTTACCTTTCTGTACGAAAGTATTTTATCAATGTTATTTTTCTTAATTCCAGATACATATTTCAATAAAGATGGTGATGCAGTATTAATGTTTACACCCACACTATTAACTGCCTTTGATACAACAAAATCTAAACTTTCAGATAGCTTTTTACCTGCCACATCATGCTGATATAACCCAACTCCAATACCTTCTGGCGGTACTTTAACAAGCTCTGATAATGGGTCTTGAAGACGTCTACCAATTGATACGGCACTTCTTTTTTCAACCGCTAAATCTGGAAACTCTTCTATCGCAATAGGAGATGCACTATAAATTGATGCCCCTGCTTCTGATACGATCACGTACTTACAAGGAACGTTGTATTCTCTAATTAAGTCTGCGCAGAATTTTTCAGATTCACGTGATGCTGTTCCGTTTCCAATTGCTATTACATCGACATTGTATTTTTTAATTAATGCCAAAATCTCAAGTTTACATTTTTTTATGCTTTCTTCATTAATGTTTTTTAAGAATGGCTTTATTACGCAAGAGTCTAAATAATCACCTGTTTTTGAGATAACCGCAATTTTGCAGCCATTAACGAATCCTGGGTCAAAAGCAAGAACAACTTTTTCTTTCATAGGCGGAGTAAGCAATAATGCTTCTAGGTTCTTTCCAAAGTTATCAATCGCAGAATCCGTTCCTTTTTCAGTTAAATCGCTTCTAATTTCTCTTTGAACTGAAGGAAAAATAAGTCTTTTATAACTATCTTCTATCGCCTCTTTTATATACGAAGCACAAAAACTCTTTTCGTTTTTTATATTCTTCTTTTCTAAATATTCTATTATTTTTTCTTCATTTACATCTATTTTAACAGTTATTACGTTTTCTTTTTCAGCTCTATTAATAGCAAGTATTCTGTGTGGTTTTATTTTGCTTACGGCTTCACTATAGTCATAATACATCTCATATGTTTTGTTTTCATCTTTAGCATTTTTCTTAATTTTAGTAACTAATGTGCCATATTTATACATGTTTGATCTTATGTATTTTCTGAAACTTGCATTGTCACTTATCCATTCTGCTATTATGTATTTAGCACCTTCTAATGCACTTGTTTCATCTTTTACGTTTTCATTAATAAATTTTTCGGATAATTTTTTAATATCACCATTTGAAGGACAAGACATAATCATTTTAGCTAGTGGTTCAAGTCCGTTTTTAATTGCCTCTGTTGCTTTGGTTTTCTTCTTTTCTTTGTATGGTCTATAAAGGTCTTCTACTTCAACTAATTTTGTAGCATTTGTTATTTGTGATTTTAATTCGTCAGTTAAAAGTCCCTTTTCATCAATTAGCCTTATTACGTCTTCTTTTCTTTTAAGTAAGTTTACTTGATAATCGTAAGCATCACCAATTACTTTTATTTCTTCTTCACTAAGGCCACCTGTTTTATCTTTTCTATATCTTGCGATAAAAGGTATGGTATTTCCCTCACTTAACATTTGAAGGGTTACATTTACCTGATTTTCAGTTATGTTTAAATTTGTACTTATTTCTTTTACAATACTTTCGTTCATTTTTATTCCTCCACTCATATGATGTACCTATTTATTATAACAAAATAAGGTTTAAAAAACACTAACTTTTGGTGGTTAGTGTAAAATTAAATTATGCATATTATATCTTTTTTCGCTTTACAAATACTCTTACAATATAATATAAGAAAACGGCCATTATAACTATGTATACCCATATTAATACGGTGTTAAAAATCCCCGTTGTATAATGATTTATAACAGACGGAATTGATGCTGGAATGTATGTATTTATAAAATTTTTTATCTCTTTTATTGGAATAAATCCATTTATTAAGTTAAGAATTCTAAATAGAATATCTATCATTCCAAATCCAAACATATAAGTTTGAAACCTTTTTGAATATATTATCACAAATACTAACAAAACAATTAGCACAACTAAATCTATGTAAGCCATAACATTATCCTCCATATACTATAAAAATAATAACATATTTTTAAAAAAGATACAATTTATTTTTACAGTTGGAGAGCAACTAAATTATTCAATTAGAAAAATAGTTTAAGCTGAAATGTAATAGTGGGTCTAGGGGTTTTGATTAAACAAAAAAACAAGCCTTCAAGTAAAGCTTGCTTATTTCTTTAAATGGTGGACTGTTAGGGATTCGAACCCTAGACCCACTGATTAAGAGTCAGTTGCTCTACCAACTGAGCTAACAGTCCATTTGAAAATTACTAATTCATTATAACACATTTTTTTCGTTTTGAAAATACTTTTTTTTAAAATGGTGGACGCTATAGGACTCGAACCTATGACCCCTTGCTTGTAAGGCAAGTGCTCTAACCAACTGAGCTAAGCATCCAAATGCAATATTATTTTACTACAATTACATCTAAATAGCAATAACTTTTTTAATAATGTTAGTAAAATAAGATTAACTTTAGTGGTTCTATATTTTTTAATTTCTTTCATTATCGTTAAAAAAATCATACAAAAGAAAAGATACGACTTTAATTAGTCATATCTCCAACATTTGGTATCCTAATAATCCATTTTGTATAACACTTAACGTATTCTTGCTTTTTTCCGTTTATAACAACGTCTTTAGTCGTTTTATAATAAGTAGTATCATTAGTCGAAATATCATCTTGCCTTTCCATACCAGTTGTATAAGCTATCAAAGGATGTCCAGATAAAGCTACAGAAAGCCTTGCACAACCCTCTTCTGTAAAAAATGAATACCATACAAAAGCAAGCATAAGAACCATTATTAGAATGTTTACTATTTTCATCCCAGTTTTTATAACAAAAATGACAAGTGCAATAATTGCTATTAACGTAATCCATTTAGTTATATTTGCAACCAACATATAAATCAACTCCATATCTTCATTTATATTATACTAACATTGTATAAGTTTTACAACAAAAACTTTAATCTTCGTATGTGAAAACGTTATCAAATAATCTATTTATTCTGGTTTTAACTAACGAAAAGTTCATGTTTTTATTACCTCTTTTGGAAACTTTATCTTCATTTTTTACAGACCTTAACATAATATCTAGCTTAACAGTTCCATCTTCTAAAGACTTTAAAAACTGTTCAAATCCTTTATACTTAAGACATTTTATTTTGTAATATCTGTAAAATAAATTATCTTCGGTTTTCTTTTTACTTGCATATATAAGTGCTAGCTTGTCTAGTTTCACTTGTGCGCGGCTCTTTATGGTATCAAAATAGATAAAACACCTATCTTCTATGAAGTTCATGTTTATGTCATATATTTTTATAAAAATTTTTTCATCTTCATAGTCAATTTTTAATTCAAAATAATATTTTTCACTAACGAGTACTTTTTGGTTTAATTTTAAATTTGCATATAAAGTCTTTTTTTGAGGTAATAAATTATCTATTTTTCCATAGGTTTCCAGCATATAGTTACTCTCAAATAAACTAGGACCGTCAAAAGTTAATGAAAAAAGATTTATATTGTATCTGCTAAATCTGGTGGTGGTTTTAAGTTCTACGCCATTATAATCCGGAAAGAACATACTATCCGGTTCTTTTCCAAGTAGATGTTCTAAGGTTAAACCGCAAGAGTTTTTTTCTTTACTAATGCTTTCTACGTATCCTCTTTCATTAAGTTTTAAAAATTCTTCTATTATTTTAAAAAATTCTTGTCTCATAATAAATCTCCTTTTTTTAGGTGCTATATTACCAGTTGGTTAGAGCAAAAAAAGTCGAATTTTATGAAAATTATTAATTTTAATAATTTTTATTGGTCGTAGGTTCGTTCCACCACTAAAAAAACATCAGATTACTCTGATGTTCTAATTCTTAATGGTGCGGGTAAAGGGACTTGAACCCCCACGGATTACTCCACTAGATCCTAAGTCTAGCGCGTCTGCCAATTTCGCCATACCCGCACTTAGTGGTGGACCCTGTAGGACTCGAACCTACGACCGCCCGGTTATGAGCCGGATGCTCTAACCAACTGAGCTAAGGGTCCATATAATTTTCTCATTGCTTTTATATATTATCATATTCTTTTAAGTTAATCAATATGATTAGATAAAAAAATTAATTTTTTTAACAAAAAAACGACGATTACTCGCCGTTTTGTAACATATTTAATAAATCAATCTTAAACTTATCCTTATCTCTGTTGGCTTTTGATATCATTACACCCTTATAAGCTTGAAGTTCTTGTCTATGACCTTCCGATAATAAAGATTCTGGAGTAATGGTTTCAAGAATTATTGTATGAGAATTTTCACATACAGAATAATGCAAAACTATCTCCCCATGTACCCTAATAAATAAGTCGTCGGTTGGTAACTTTAATTCATAGTTCTTTGTGTTTTCTTTACTATTTACACTAACTAATTTACCTAAAAAGTTTCCTTCCTTCATTTCAGGATAAAATTCGAATACTAATTTTTTATAAGCAAGCATATTATACTTCTTAACAGAACGTTCAAGCTTTTTGAACTCATTTTCATTTAAGTATTCAAAAATATAAGATCCTTTCATAATTTAACCCCCTTCATCTAATTGGAATATCATCATTTATGCATATTACCCAATTGGTAGCAGTATTATAGCATAAACGACAAGAAATGTCAAATTTCTTTACACTTATGTTCTTTCATTTTAAAACGCTTTTTCTAAGAAAAACAAAAAAATTATAAATGATATTTAATTAATATATATCAACTATTAATATTTTTTCTGACACTTAGGGCAATAATATGTTCCTCTGCCACCAACCTTTTCCTTTATTATAATGCTACCACAATTATAACACTTCTTACCTTGTCTTTTATGAACCATAAGATGTTCTTCAAAAGTACCTCTCTTACCATCTATATTTGGATAAGTTCCCTTATATTTTAATGAGTGTTCAAATACTTTCTTAGTATTATCAATTATTTCCTTTAATTTTGGCTTAGTAAGTCTATCCGCATAACTTTTAGGATTAATTTTAGAAGCAAATAATATTTCATCAGCATAAATATTGCCAATCCCAGTCACGTAGCTCTGGTCTAAAAGCATTTTTTTAATATCAGTGTGATGGGTTTTAAACTTTCTCTTCAAGTACTCTGGGGTTAAATTAGAATCAGTATACTCAAGTCCTAATTTTTTATCTAGAAAGAATTTTTCTAAATCATCTTTTTTAATAACTTCCAATTTTCCGAACAGCCTTGGATCATTAAAGTGAAGAGAAAAATCATCAAAATAGAAAATGACATAATCATGTTTATCCCTCTTCTCATTAAGAGGTAATAGATAAAATCTTCCTTCCATTCTAAAATGAATTATTATGTAATTCGAATCAAGTTCAAATAAAAGCCACTTTCCTCTTCTTTTTACATCCAAAACCGTTTGCCCTTCTGAACTTTTAATAAACTCATCTTTTTTATTATAAACTATTTTATCTAAAAATACTTCTACCTTACAAATTCTTTTACCTATTAAAATCTTTTTTAAATCTCTTTTAGTTGTTTCAACCTCTGCTAATTCAGGCATCTAAACCCCACCTTTTTTATTTATTTTGCATCATACCAATTATCGCCGGTTTCAATATCTACCTTAAGTGGTACATCTAATTTATATGCGTCATCCATGCATCTGTCTACGATTTCCTTTACCACATCTTCTTCATCTTTTAAAACATTAAAAATAAGTTCATCGTGCACCTGTAAAAGCATTTTACTCTTAAGCTTTTTCTCATTAAATTCGTTATAAATATCAATCATTGCTTTTTTCAAAATATCGGCACTAGAGCCTTGAATCGGTGTGTTTAAAGCCATTCTCTCACCCTGCTGTCTTATCATATAATTAGTATTATTAAGTTCATCAATTCTTCGTTTTCTATTCATTATTGTTGTAACATAACCCTTTTCATAAGCATCTTTAACAACACTATCCATATATAGTTTAGTACCATTATAAGTTTCGAAATATTTATCGATGAAAGCCTTAGCTTCTTTAACTGATATCTTCAAATCTTCAGCAAGTCCGAAACTACTAATTCCGTATAAAATTCCAAAATTAACTGCTTTAGCTTGCCTTCTCATAAGAGGAGTTACCTCATCTTTTCCTACGTCAAAAATGTCCATCGCGGTGCGCGTATGAATATCCATATCATTTTTAAATGCTTCTATCCAGTTTGGTACCTTTGAAAAGTGAGCGAAAACACGTAATTCTATCTGTGAATAATCGCTCGATAGCAAAACCGAATTTTCTTCAGGAACAAATGCTTTTCTTATAAGTTTGCCGTAAGTTGTTCTAATAGGAATATTTTGTAAATTAGGTTCAACAGATGATAGTCTTCCTGTTCTTGTAAGTGTTTGTGTATATATCGTATGAATCTTACCATCTTGTAAAATATTTCCTTCCAAACCAATTATGTAAGTACTTTGAAGTTTTGTTAGCATCCTGTGTTCTAACACTAAAGGAACAATTGGGTGTCTATCACTATATTTTTCCAAAATTGATTTATCGGTTGAATAACCGTTTTTTGTTTTCTTTCCCTTACCAATCTCTAGTTTAACAAATAGTATTTCACCTAGTTGTCTTGGAGATGATATATTAAACTTTTCACCTGCAAGTTCGTATATTTTTTCACTTATTTCTTTAATTCTTCCTTCAATTTCGGTGTTCATACTGTTAAGGACAGACTTATCTACTCTTATTCCAACATATTCCATATCACCTAAAACAATTGAAAGTGGCATTTCGATTTTTTCAAATAAGTATGTGCAATCTTCTTTTTTCATCTCTTCTTCAAGTTCGTTTTTTACTTCGTAAATAAACCTTGCTTTTGCACACACAAGTTCTTTTACTTTATTTTCATCAATTACTTTTGTCTTACTTATAATCTCATAAAATGGTATGTCATATCCAAACTGATTTGCCAAATATGCGATGTCATCTTTAACGTTATAGTTTAGAAGATAAGCTGCAATCATTGGGTCAAATGAAACATTATCCACTTGATAGCCAAGTTTTTTTAGTAAAACGTAGTGTTTCTTTAAATCGTATGTGTATTTTTCTATTTTTGATATCTTCTTGATCGCACTTACTACAAGATCTTTTTTTATGTAATAAACCGTATTACCATCATAAACAGACATTCCAAGTATTTGTCCTAAATGATAGTTTGTTTTGTCTATTTCTATATAAAATGAAACTGGAGCTTTTAAGTTTTCCAACTCATTTACATCTTCTATTTCATTTATCAAAAGTTTCTCGTGACTTTTTTGAACTTTCATATTTTTTAGAAATGAATAAAATTCAAGGTTCTCATACATTTTCTTTAAGGATTCCAAATTTCCATTTGTTATTTTTGTATCTTCAAGTCCAAAACCTAATGGAACTTCTTTGTAAATAGTAACTAAATCCTTGCTTTCAAAAGCTTTGTCTCTTCCATTTATCAATTTGGTTCCAACAGCTCCTTTTATATATGCCAAATTGTCATAAATAGCTTCTAAGCTTCCATATTCTTGTAAAAGCTTAAGGGCTGTTTTCTCTCCAACTCCTTTAACACCAGGAATGTTGTCTGATGAATCTCCTTGAAGAGCTTTTATATCAATCATTTTTTCTGGTGTAAGACCATATACGTCAAAGAAAGTTTCTTTAGTCATCATTACATAGTCTTTAGGTTTAAGCATTTTCATAATAACTTTATCAGTTATAAGTTGAAGCAAGTCTTTGTCACTACTTACGATTAATCCTCTATAATCATCACAATCGTCTATCATTTTAGATAATGTACCTACAATATCGTCTGCTTCATAGTTATCTATTTCAAACCATTTAATACCTAAATTTGTAAGTATTTCTTTTGCAACTGGAAACTGCTGTTTTAATTCGTTTGGCATCTCTATTCTTCCAGCTTTATAATCCTCATATTTATCATGTCTAAACGTTTTTCCTTTATCAAATGCAACAAGCATATATTCTGGTTTTTCATCGTTTATTATTTTATTTATCATATTAACAAAGCCATATAGCGCATTAGTCGGAAAACCTTTAGAATTTTTCATAAAGTTTCCTTGGTATGCCGTAGCGTAATAGCTTCTAAATAACAAATTATTTCCGTCTACTAATATTACCTTTTTCATATCAATTCTCCTATAAGTACATTATATCATGAATAGTGTCAAATTGAAATTTATTAAGGTTAGAAAAAGAAAAAAGAGCTTGTTTGCTCTTTTACATTTGTCCATTATTTTGATTGTTATTAGACCATAATGAAGTATGTTTTGAAGTATCTATATTATTTTCTAATGCTGCATCTGATTCGTCATTAATGTCTAGCATTTCTTCTTGATTAGAAGGCGACATATTCATAGTATTTTTAGTGTTAGATGAAACTTCTTCATTTATACTTTGTTTTGCATTATTATTTGCGTTATCAAATGATGGAACCACATTATCAGTTGGCTGAGGCATAACAGGTTCATTCATAACCGTATTATTTTGAACGTTTTCTAAAGATTGCCCTATATTCTGCCCTACATTTACATTTTGTGCTGCATCCATAGTATTTGGCATAACAGGCGTTTGAACATTATCTTGCGCTACGTTATTAAACGTTGGAGCTACATTATCATTTGATTTAGGCATAACAGGTTCGTCCATTACAGAAATATTTTGATTGCTTTCTAAAGATGGTTCTATATTCTGTCCTACGTTTACATTTTGTGCTGCCTCCATAGTATTTGGCATAACAGGCGTTTGAACATTATCATGTGCTACGTTATCAAACGTTGGAGCTACATTATCATTTGATTTAGGCATAACAGGTTCATCAATTGCAGAAATATTATGATTATTTTGAACACTTTCATTATTTTGTGAATTTAAGCCTGATTCCACGCTAGTGTTGCCAAAAGGTACATTACCTACTGGGTTACTCATAACGGGTTCACTCATAACCGGATTATTTGGTGTAACCATTTCGTTTGACGTCATAGTCTGTTCATTCATATTAGGTACTGCAGCAGCATTCGCACCTAACGTATTATCTGCCATATTATTTTCATTTGAAGTATTTGGTTGATTGTTAACTATAGCCGCATCCTTTCCAAACGCTAGCATTGGGAAAAATACTACCGGCAACAAGATCATACCAGCAACAAATCCTCCGCTTTTTCCAAATCTCTTTGCCATACCATTATATAAAACTATCATTGCATATATATTTGCAAATGGAACACATGATAATAAAACATACCACCACTCTTTTTCTGCTATCTCGCACATAATATATATGTTATATATTGGAATTATGGATGCCCAACCTGGTTTTCCGGCTTTCTTAAATATTTTCCATAATGATACAATCATCAAAATACTTAGTGCCATAGACAAAATCCAAAAAAATAATCCCATCGCCGCAATTGCACCAGTTAATCCTGAAGTAGTTGATACTCCATATGAAGTACCTGCATAATAACTTTCATTCATTTTTAATTCCTCCTTTATTTTACTTAATTATATAATTTTAATTAAACTTTATCAATAAAATGATGTATAAAATGTAAAGCATATGCCAAAACTAAACTGAAAGGATGGTTCACATGAAAGACGTAAGCATAAGAAAATACATTATAGACAATTTTAAAGGAGATAACGAAAGTGAAATAGAAGAATCCATAAATGATACTATTAAAGAAGGATTAGAAGAGGCGTTGCCTGGTCTTGGAGTATTTATGGAACTAATATGGAAAAATGCTAAAGACGAATTAAAAAAAGAACTTTTAGAAATTCTAAAAGCTCAGTTAAATTAGTTATCTCTTAAAGTTGCTGGAACTGTTTCAGTAACTTTTTTTATTATTTCATTAAATTTTTGCATTACTTCTTCTTCTGTTAAAGTTCTATCTTCTGCGTTAAACGTTAATGAATATGCTATTTGTTTTTCATCTTCTCCTACTTTATCACCAGTATAAACATCAAATACCTTTATGTCTTTAAGAAGTCTTCCGCCAGCTTTTTTAATGACTTTTTCTATCATTTCACAAGTAATATCCTTATTAACAATAAATGCTACGTCTTTTACAACCTCTGGATATTTAGGAGCTTCCTTAAATTTAAGTGGTTTAACCGGTTTCATTAATTTAGTCATAGAAAGTTCACATACATATATTTCATCTTTATTTGTCATTGGATGAACTCTTCCAAATACACCGACTACTTCTCTATCTATTAATACTTTAGCGCTCATGCCTGGATGGAAGTCATCATTTTCTAATACTTCATAGCTATATCTATTTTTAAAGCCTAGAAAATCTAAAAGATTTTCTATAATACCCTTTACTAAATAGAAATTTGCCTTTACGTTATTGTTATTCCAACTATTTTGTACATAACAACCACTCATTAGCATTGCGATTTTTGTATCTTCTTCATAGTTTACATCATAAGTTTTAGCAATTTCATAAATGTTAATGTCATCTACGTGACGCTTTTTATTATAAGCATAAGTATTCATAAGTGATGGAAGAATACTTGTTCTAATAACGGATTTATCACTACTCATTGGGTTTGGCAAATATTTGTTTTCCTTATCTTCATATTTAAACTTTTTTGCCATTTCTTCTGATGTTAAAGTGTATGTTTTAACTTCATTAAGGCCAAGTGCTCTAAGTCTTTTAGAAATAGTTTTTCTAATTAACACATCACCAACATATTTTCCTTGCTTTGTCTTGCAATTTGGTAGTGTTGAAACTAAGTTATGATATCCGTATAATTTACCTATTTCTTCTGCAATATCATTTACCCTTGGATCAACATCTAATCTTCTTGGAGGAATAGTACATTTAAACTTTCCATCTTTATATTCATATGTAAAACCTAATCTATCAAGTTCTTTTTCCATATCGTTATCAGAAACTTTTATTCCTAAGATATCATTTATTTCATCGCTCTTAAACTCTACTATTTTAGGTGTTTTATCTACTTTATCATGCATAACTATTCCGCTTAATACTTCACCAGAAGCATATTTTTCAAGCAATGAGCAAGCTCTATTTATGGCGTCAAGTGTATATTCATAGTTTAAACCTTTACCATATCTTATCGATGCTTCACTTCTTAAATTTAGTTTACCTGAAGTATTTCTTATTTTGTAAGCATCAAATATTGCGCTTTCTATTAAAATGTTTTTAGTGTTATCATCAACATCAGTGTTTTCAGCTCCCATAACACCTGCGATTGCAACTGGTTTTACTCCATCTGTTATAACAATATCGTTAGAAGTCAAAACCCTTTCTTTTCCATCAAGTGTCTTTATCGGTTCGTTATCATTAGCCATTCTAACAAGTATTTTATCACCTAATTTATCTTTATCGAAAAAGTGAAGTGGTTGTCCGTATTCAAGCATTACGTAATTAGATATATCAACAACGTTATTTATAGGTCTCATTCCTACAGAAATTAGTCTTTTCTTAATGAAATCTGGTGACTCACCTATTTTTACGCCTCTTACCATTTTAGCAGTGTAATAAGGACAAGCATCTGTTTTTACATCTAACTTAAAGTAATCGTTAACATCTTCTTTTATTTCGTGTAACTCTATAGATGGAAGTGTTACCTTTTTATTTAAAACTGATGCAACAATATAGGCAAAACCAATGTGGTAGAAACAGTCATTATTACGGTGCTTATGAATATCAAGTTCATATACTGTATCATCTAACCCTAAGTATGCTAGTGGATCTGTTCCAACTTCTGCATCACTTGCTAATTCAGTAATTCCCTTAGCATAAGTTTCTTCTGTTTTTTCTTCTAGGCCTAGCTCAAATAATGCACATATCATGCCGTTTGATTCTTCGCCTCTTATTTTTCCTTTTTTTATTTCAAAATTACCTGGTAAAACTGCACCTGGAAGTGCAACTATTACCTTTAATCCTTCTTTTACGTTACTTGCACCGCATACTATTTGTACTACGTCATTTCCAGTATCTACCATACATAAATTTAAGTGATCACTATCAGGATGTTTAGTCACTTTTTTTATTTGGCCTACCACTAAGTTATCAATTTTATTTGTAATAACTTTTTCAACGTTTACGCCGGATTTAGTTATTTTAACGGCCAATTCTTTTAAATCTTCACCAGCTATATCAACGTAATCTGAAACCCAGTTCATACTTATCATGTTTATTCACCAGTCCTTCTATCAAAATTTTTAAGTTCTCTTAAATCAGTGTTGTAAAATGCTCTAATATCATTTATTCCGTATTTTAACATTGCAAGACGCTCTGCTCCAAATCCAAATGCAAATCCTTGCCATTTTTTAGGATCGTATCCGCAATCTTCTAACACTTTAGGATTTACCATACCTGCTCCTGCAACAGTTATCCAACCTGTGTTTTTACATATAGGGCAACCTTTTCCGTGACAATTAAAGCAAGAAATATCAGTTTCAACAGAAGGCTCTGTAAACGGATAGTAACTAGGTCTAAAGCGAGTTTTGCAATCCTCTCCAAATAGTTTCTTAGCAATAACATCAAATGTTCCCTTAAGGTCTGATAAACTTACCTTTTCATCTATTAAAAGCCCCTCTATTTGCATAAATTGATGTGAATGAGTTGCATCATCATCATCTCTTCTATATGTTTTACCAGGACATATCATTCTAATTGGTTTTTCTCCCTTGTTAGCAAGCATAACGCGAGCTTGTACAGGAGATGTTTGGCTTCTTAAAAGCAGCTTATCATCTTCAACGTAAAAAGTATCTTGAGCATCACGTGCCGGATGATTTTTAGGAATGTTTAAAAGTTCAAAGTTATAGTGATCTTCTTCTATTTCAGGACCATCTACAACATCATATCCCATACTCATAAGTAAGTCTTCTACTTCTTCTATTATTCTTTCTAGAATATTAGCTGATCCACTAGGAACTTTAGTTCCAGGAAGTGTAATATCTATTTTTTCACTTTCCAATTTTTTATTTAAAGCTTCTTTTTCTAACTTTTCTTTTATTTCATCTAAGCTTTCAGTAACAAAGCTTCTTACTTCATTAACAAGCATTCCAAATTCCTTTTTTTGATCATTTGGAACATCTTTCATCATTTTAGAAAGTTCGGTTATCTTACCTTGTTTTCCTAAGTATTCTACCCTTACATCATTTAATGTTTTAATCGAAGTAATACTAGATTTTTTTTCTTCATATTCTTTTTTTATAGCATTTACTTTATCCTTCATTTTTTTATTCCTCCTTAAATATAAAAAAATCCATGAGACAAGGGCGAATAAACTTATCCGTGGTACCACCTTGTTTCATAGATTTACTATGCACTTAATTTCTTGTAACGTAAGATATACGTGATAACTTTATGGTTATCCAGCTCCAAAGCGAATTCATAAGTTATTACTATTAGTTTCCACCAACCACTAACTCTCTATTAGCTTTTTACTTATTACTACTCTTTTTCATTGCTTTTCTAAAAAATATTTTAACACAAAATAAAAAGTTAAGCAAGTTACTTAACTTCTTTTATTTTACTTATGTTACCAGCACTATCTACGGCTCTTAAATATGTTCCTTTATCAAAAGTTTTAGTTATTGTAACTTCTCCGCCGGATACATTAATATCTTCCCAATTTAATTTATCGGAAGAATACTGAATAGATGATACTTTATTTAAATCACTTGCTTTAATAGTAGTATCATTTTTATATTTACCAATGATTATTTTAGGAGCTGTTTTATCAATTTTTATAGCAGTTTTATATGCATAACTTTGATATCCTTTTTCATTAGTTGCTCTTATGTATAATATTTTATCCATATCATCTTTAAATACTAATTTAACATTTACGTTTTTTGTGTTATAACTACCATCTATTTTCTTCCAATTTTTTAAATCAAATGAATATTCCACTTTAGTTATGTTATAAATACTTGAAGCATTTATTATTATGGCAACATCAGTATTAACTAATACTTCACCACTTGAATTTATAACATTATTTATAATTGGTAAATCACCTTGGTTTGCATTTTCATTAATACTTGCACTAAGACCATTTACACTAGCCTTAAGTTTATTTGTTATGCCAGAAAAGAATAGTAAATAACTTAAAACTATAACACATATTATTACAATTATTAATATAAATAAATTCTTCTTATCCTTTTTCATATCATCTATCTCCTAGTCTACTTACATTATACAAGCAATTAAAGAAAAAAACAATAACTTAAGTGTTATTGTTAAAGTTCTGATTTAGAAATTGTTATAACTGGGCGAAGACCTAAAAATAAAGAATAATCAAAATAAACAGGTCCGAAACCATTAGCAGGTCCTGTTCCAACATATGAAGTTACAAAATATACCCAATTATTATGATACGCAGTACCGCTCCAATAATTAGTACTATGTACCCAAGATGGCGCATTATAACAATTACCAGAACTACCTTCTTGTTTGCATCCTAAACTAGTTAATTCCTCATAAGTTATTAATCTTGCATCAACGCTAGTTTTTCCTAATGTATTTTTTAAATATGTTTTGTAATCTTGAGTATGAGCATAAAGTTTAGAATTGTTATCATATACATTTGCAGGATAGCTTGTTCCATATTTACTTAATAAACTGTGATTAGACGTATCATCTGTCCAGTATCCATAATAACACTCATTATCTGAACATTCGCTTATTTTCTTTGATTCTTCACCATCTGCAAAAGCTATTCCACCTTTCAAAGTATGATTTAATGGACTACCCATAGAATCCCACTCGATATATCCTGCAATACTATTTTGAAGGCCATATCCTTCTTCTGAAGTTGATATTAGTGATGTTTTCATATCACTAAAATCTTCATTAATTTCTATTGTATTACCAACTAATAAATTATATTTAGCAAGAGCTGTTACAGTATTACCATTATCTTTCATTACATAAAAATCTTCTGATTTTCCTGTATTAGTATTACAAAGCGCTATTACATCTCCTACGTTATATGTATCTTTTTTATTAAACGATGTGCAAGCTTGCTGCGAGCCTTGCCCTACACTAGTTACTTTTTCATCAGTTTGTACAAAGTTTAGTTTGTATGATAAAGATATTGTACTTGTGCTAGTTGGTAAATCTTCTTTAGTTAAATCTTTTATAAACTCTATTGTTATTGTAAGGTTCCTTGTTTCTCCAGCTGATAAGATATCATCTTGACTTATTTCTTTTCCATTTTGATCTGTTACTTTAAATGTTAAGTATCTTTGTTGTTCTTGTGTTAATACAGTTTTTTCTATATTATCTATCTTAGCATTAATAGTTCCTTTGTTTACTAAATCTACTGTATACGTAACTTTATCTCCTGGAGTTGATAGATTAACGTTTATACCATTTATTTCTGCAGACTTAGTCTCTTCTATCTTTGCCGTTCCAGTAGTAGTTGCACTACCTATTTTTGCTGGACTAGATAAGTTTTCAAATCTAATTCCCCATTTTGCTGCATCTAAATATGCCGTACCATTTATATTTAAGGTAGTTGATAATGCAGCAAATGCTACTGTTAACCCTGCAACCACTATTAACAATACTACTACAACTAGTGCTTTTGTTCTTCTTTCTTTTTCCATCCTTACTTTCTCCTTACTACTATTATCTTCCCTGTTTATAATAACATATACCCCCCCCCGGTCAAGATTTTTAATTTGATGTGGAATTGAAATGTCAAGCATAAAAAAAGCGGATAACAATCCACTTTCTATATACTCATTAATTCTTCTTCTTTTGCCTTTAATTTTTCATCTACTATTTTATTATACTTATTAATTAAATCTTGAACTTCTTCTTGAGCTCTTTTGCCTTCATCTTCTGGAAGTTCTTCTATTTTTTTGATGCTGCTATTAGCTTCTTGTCTTATGTTTCTTAAAGCAACTTTACCTTCTTCTGCGATTGTTTTTGCTTCTTTTACATATTCTTTTCTTCTTTCTTCAGTAAGTTCTGGAATTATAAGCATAACTGTTTCCCCATTATTATTTGGAGTAAGTCCTAAATCAGCTTCAAAAATAGCTTTTTCTATTGCACCAATTGAGTTTCTATCAAATGGTTTAATAACTATTTTTCTAGCTTCTGGAACTGATATGTTAGCTAACTGTATTAAAGGTGTTGGAGTGCCATAATACTCAGGCATTACCTTATCTAATATTCTTGGATTAGCACGTCCTGCACGAACGTTTAAAAATCTATTTTCCATCACTTCAATAGCTTTTTGCATCTTATCTTCTGTTTCTAATAAAATCTCGTCTGTCATCATATCCCTCTTTCATATAAATATATTATATAATAAAAAAAGACTTTATGACAAGTCTTTTAGTTATTTATTCTGCACTTTCACTACTAGTTGTAGTTTCAAACGTAATCATTTTATCTACTAAGCTTTCAAAGTTTTGCTTTAGCGTACTTTTTTCTTCATCAGTCATAATTTCTTCTGAGTCAGAATTAATAGTACCAATATATACTGCCACAATATTTCCTTTGTTAACAAATATAACAGTAGGAGCTTGAATCCTCTTATTTCCTTCATCATCAGTCTTAATATAATCTGATAATTTATCTGCTAACTCCTGATATTCCGTAGTATTATTATCCCTCATATCTTTAAAATTATAATAAAGGATCTCTTTAATTCCTTTTTCTTTTGCTACGTCATTTAAAATAGGAGTAATTTCTTTACATAAAGCACAACTAGGAAATCCTAAATAAATAATTCCCGTTTTATTTTCTAAAGTATTTATTACATTAGAATACGTAGAATACTTATAAACGTTATCTTTTTTTACCTTACTATATTCTAAATGAAATCTTATAGCATCAGTTTTAGTATCATCCTTAACCTTTGTTACAGAAACAGTACTACACCCCGTTAATATTAACAAAAAAGTTAGGACTAATGCCACTAACTTTTTCATGATTATTCACCATTCATTTGAGCAGCTACTTCTTCAGCAAAGTTTTCTTGACGTTTTTCAAGTCCTTCACCAACTTCATATCTTATAACGTCAACAATTTTACCACCATTATTGCTTACGTATTTAGCAACAGAAACTGAGTTGTCCTTAACAAACTCTTGTTCTTCCAAACAAATTTCTTTATAGAATTTGTTAATTCTTCCCATTACCATCTTCTCAGCAATATTAGCTGGTTTTCCTTCAGCGATAGCTTGTTCAGTTAAAATTTTCTTTTCATGTTCAACTTGTTCTTCTGGAACTTGTTCTTTCTTAACATATTCAGGGCGCATTGCAGCAGCGTGCATAGAAACGTCTTTAGCTACTTCTTCGTTTGCTCCGTCAAGTAATGTTAAAACAGAAATCTTACCACCCATATGGATGTATGCTCCAAAGTTTTGATCATCACTTTTTTCTAATAAAGTAAATCTTCTAAATGAAATCTTTTCTCCAATTGTTGCAGTCATATTTGTAACAGCATCATTTAAAGTGCCATCTTCACAAGGAAGTGCTAATGCTTCTTCATTAGTTTTTGCATTGCTGTTTAATATTGTTCTTGCAACTTCATTTACAAAGTTTTGGAACTTTTCATTTTTAGCAACAAAATCTGTTTCACAGTTAATTTCAAGGATAACTGCTTTATTACCTTCAGTTATAACAGTAGATAATCCTTCAGCAGCAATTCTTCCAGCCTTTTTAGCAGCTTTTGCAATTCCCTTTTCTCTTAACCATTCAGTTGCTTTTTTAATATCATTATCGTTTTCTTCTAAAGCTTTTTTACAATCCATCATTCCAGCTCCAGAAATGTCTCTTAATTCTTTGATTAACTTTGCATTCATTTTTCCATTCTCCTTTTTATAATTAAAGATGATTTATAAAATCATCTTTGTTTTAATAATTACTTTCTTAAAGCTTTAACTAATTCATCTTTCTTTAATTTTGAATATCCTTCAATACCGTTTTCCTTAGCTAATTTCTTTAATTCAGCAACTGTCTTCTTTGCTAAATCAGTTACTTCTTCTTTAACTTCTTCTACCTTTTTTTTAGCAGTTTCTTTTATTTCTTCTACTTTTGGTTCAGCTTTAGCAACAGTTTCCTTTACTTTTTTTACAGCAACTTTTTTAACGTCTTTAGCTAATTCTTTAACGTCACTTGCAACTTCTTTAGCAGAAGCTTTTACTCTATCTTCTTCAGTTACATATTCTTCCATAGGTTTTCCTGTAGCTTCACAGATAGCGTTATTTAAAACACCAAGTACGATTTTAACAGCACGAATAGCATCATCATTACCAGGAATAACATAGTCTACTAAATCTGGATCACAGTTAGTATCTACGATACCAAATACTGGAATGTTTAACTTGTGTGCTTCGTTTATTGCGTTAATTTCCTTTTTAGGATCAACAATAATCATAGCTTGTGGTAATTTCTTCATTTCTCTAAGTCCGCAGAAATAAGAATTTAATTTTTCATATTCTTTACGAATCTTAACTACTTCTTTTTTAGGTAACTTATCAAATGTACCATCTTTTTCCATTTTTTCAATTTGATCTAAACGGTTAATTCTTCTTCTTATTGTTCTAAAGTTAGTAAGTGTTCCACCTAACCAACGTTTTGAAACATAGTAACTATCTGATCTCTTAGCTTCTTCTAAAGTAGCTTCTTGAGCTTGTTTTTTAGTTCCTACGAAGATAACCTTTCCACCATTTGATGCGATTTCTTTTAAAGCAGCATATGCTTCTTCAATTTTCTTTACTGTCTTTTGTAAGTCGATAATATAAATATCATCTCTTGAAGTAAAGATATATTCTTTCATTTTTGGATTCCATCTTTTTGTTTGATGTCCAAAATGTACACCTGCTTCTAGCAAGTAACTCATTGATACAACTGGCATTTCTTTTTCCTCCTTCGTTTTAACCTCCAAGTTCTTCATCTTTATATTTCATCCTCTTCGGACACTCGAAACATAAATCCAAACTTGTGCGTATTTTCTTTCCTTGTTCGAAAAGCCGTATATATTATAACACACAATTATTATATGATACAAGGTGTTTTTTTATATTTTATAAAGAAAAAATGATAATATTATCATTTTTTTAATACTTAAAATTATATCGTAAAACCGTTTTTTTCTTTTACTTCTGAAGACGTATAAAAAGGACTATTTACTATCTGTTTAAATCTCTCATAATTAGTTACCTCAGATGGTGTTAAAGGCTCATTATTTTCTATCTTACTAACAATTGAATTTGATTTTTTGATTAATAAATCATAAACATAATCGAAAAACTCTTTTCCCGTATACTCTTTAATAAATAATTCCAACAAACTTTGATGCTTAAGCCAACTTCTCATAAACTCATCATCGTCAAAAGTTTTAGGACAAGGCCCGTTAACAAAGGTAGGCTTAACCATTAATCCACAAGATGGCCTTTCATCTTCATCATAAAAACATCCATTTTCACCAAGCATTTTGCAAGGTCCACCACTGGTAAATAAATCAACTACGTCCTTATCTTTGTTTCTTGCCCTTAAAAACAAAATAAGAGTCCAAGCATCTTTATTAAAGCTTAAGTTTTTAACGGGAAAAGCATCTATTGAAATATTTCCTTTTAATAATTCTTTTTTTATAGTTATATATTTCATCTTTTTAAAGTCACTAGGCATATACATACAGCCAGAAACCTTACAACAAGAACCTTTACATTTAGAACACAAATCCTTGTTTATATAAATATTTCCCATAATATTCACCCCACGTTAAAGCATAAAGCCTGTAATATTATACTTATAACACCTTAAAAGTCAAGAAATTAATCTTGACTTATTTTTTAGAAAATTTTTTAACATAACAATTTTTAAATCCTACACAATAATAACCAGCTGGCTTACCATATTCATCATGCATTTTTTCAGAAGTAGGCACCTTACAACTATTATTAACACATAAAAGGCATCCCTTGTTTTCATCTATATAATTTTGATCACAAGTAGACTCTAAGTAAATTCTTTTATAAAAACCCCCACGTTTCTTTTTCTTACTTATTCTTAATTTTTCTACATCACTTACATCAATGTTTTTAAAATCAGCTATTGCTCGCACTACTTCTAAAAGATCTGCAAGTTCTTCTTCTGTTTCTTCTTTTTTATTAGCGTTTATAACTTCATTAGCTTCTTCTAATAATTTATCATATAAAGCCTTTTCATATTCTTTATCATTTAAAGTTCTAGTTAAACTATATTCGTCATTCTCTTCTATTATCTCTGGAATCTTATCCCTAACTAACTTGTTAAATTCTTTTTTCATTTTAACTCCTTTATTTCTGATAGCTCTCTGCTTAACTTTTCAAATATTTCATTTTCTTTAAATTTTGGCCTATCATATAAGATCCAAAAGTCACTAGCTGAAGAAGCTTTTTCTTCTATTTTCTTTGCTCTATCACCATAAAATGGTAAATCTTCCTTTGCTTTTTCTACTGAAAAATATCCTTCTAAATCATAAACTTTAGCTTGCATATCACACTCTAACTTATCTACTAGATAGCAAAATTTAGCTTCCTTTGTTTTGCATTCATTAAACTCATCTATTATATTTGACAATTCTTCTTTAGAAGATAAAGAATTTAATACGGTATCAACACTTTCTTTTCCGATTTTTTCTTTTTCTTCCTTTGTAATACCTGATCTTATGGTAAAGTCTGGTTTTAAAACCTCATCTAATTCATGAATTGTAAGCATCTTTAAAACCTTATACATATCGATATTTAAATCATATTCACTATCTATTGCAATAGATAACATAAGACACCCATAAATATGCTCTGCAACTGATTCTAATCTATCTTTAGTTATTCCTATTTGAACAAAACCTTCCCTTAATTTATACTTTAACTTATTTACATATAAATAATAATTTATAATGTTTTTTGTTTTATCCATAATTTTTCTCCTTTTATAAATTAATTGGATTAAAGTCTAATTCCACTTTAATTTTACTATTTCCTTCATAAATTTTTAGCATTTCTTTTAATGCAGTATATAAGTTTTCATCCTTTTTATACTTTAATATAACCTGAAAATTATAAGTATTATTTATCCTTAATACGTTTGCCATAGAAGGACCTAAAACAGTTGTATTAAAATTTAAATTTCTTCTTAAAAATAAACTTATTTTCTTAGCTTCTTCTATTCCGTATTTAAAGTCTTTTGAAGATATTTTAATTAACGTTAAAAAACAATACGGCGGATAACTTAAGTTTTTTCTAACCTTCATTTCCTTTTCATAAAATGATTTATAATCATGGTTTTGTGCACACAAAATGCTGTAATGATCCGGATTAAAGGTTTGTACTATAGCACACCCTTCTTTTTCTCCTCTACCTGCTCTTCCAATTACTTGATCTAGCAAACTAAAAGTTACCTCACTACTTCTATAGTTTGGAATGTTTAAAGATGAATCAGCATTTATTACACCAACAAGCGTTACACAAGGAAAGTTAAGTCCCTTAGAAATCATTTGTGTTCCAACTAAAATATTATAATTACCACTGTTAAATTCTTCTATTATTCTATTATGAGAACCTTTAGTAGTTGTTGTATCAGCATCCATTCTAAGTATCTTAGAAAGAGGAAATATTCGTTTTATTTCTTCTTCTAATCTTTCAGTACCAAGTCCCATACTTGTTATATCACGTTCTTTACAAGATGGACAAACATCTAATTTATTTTCGGCATAACCACAGTAATGGCATCTTAACATACCAGAAGTTTTATGATAAGTAAGCGTTATATCACAGTTAGGACATTTAAATGTGTATCCACAAGATTTACAAGATAAGTAAGTTGAATAGCCCCTTCTATTTAATAAGAGCATAACCTGTTCATTTTTTTCTAATCTTTTTTCTATTTCATCCTTTAGTAAATCAGAAAAGATCATGTTACCCTTTCTTATTTCGTTTTTCATATCTACTATGGTAACTTTTGGAAGAGGCTTTTTATTTACTCTTTCTTCCATTTCTAAAAGATTATAATATCCTCTTTTAGCTCTTGCATAACTTTCTATGGTTGGTGTTGCACTGCCGAGTACTATAGGACACTTATGAGTAACCGATCTTTCTCGTGCTATATCAAGAGTGTTATACCTTGGATTATTTTCCTGTTTATAGCTTTCTGAATGTTCTTCATCTATAATTATTATTCCAATGTTTTTAAGAGGTGCAAAAATAGCAGACCTTGCCCCTATTACAACGTGAACTAATCCTTTTCTTATCTTTCTTATTTCATCAAACCTTTCACCATCTGATAAAGAAGAATGTAAAATGGCAATATTATCTTTAAAAATGCCTTTAAATCTAGCTGTTATCTGAGGAGTTAGACTTATTTCTGGAACAAGTATAATTGCATCTTTACCATTTTTTATAACCTCTTTTACAACGTCTATATAAACCTCTGTCTTACCTGATCCCGTTACTCCATATAAAAGATTTATAGAAGATTTATTTAAATAGGATTTTAATTTTTTAGATGTTTCTTCTTGCTTTTTAGTTAGCGTTATTTTTCTTTCATCTAAATTTGTTTTTACTTCTCTATATACTTCTTTATCATACTCTATAACTATTTTTTTATCTATTAACTTCTTTAGTGAAGATTTACTTTTAATTTCACTTTTTAAAATCTCACCACTACTCTTTAATAAATCTATTATGTTTTCTTGAGCTTTTATTTTTATGCTACTAGTATCACAATTTTCATTTAATTTTACATAAGTTTTAGTCAAATAATTTTTATTAGATTTATGAGATGCCTTTAGTGCCTTTGGAAGCATTGCCTGATATGCATATATTAAAGGACATAAATATTTTTCACTCATAAATTTACCAAGTTTTAACAATTCTTCATTAAGCACAACTTCTTTATCTATTACACTTATTATGTCTTTTACCTCATATTTTTCTGGTTTATCACAATAAGATATTACAAAGCCCTCTATAATTCTATTATTAAAAGGAACTAAAACCCTTTTTCCAATAAGATCATGACCTAAATCATTTGGTACATGATATGTAAAAGTCATATCATTTTTACTTACTTTTGTTTCAATTAAAACATTAATATACATATCATCACCTCTAAAACAATTATACCAAAAAAAGAAGACTTATTTAAGTCTTCCACCCCTTTTTAATTAATTAAGTAATCTTTTATTACCAGTATATTGCCATCCTTCAATAGATGTTTTAGTAGACCACTTATATTTTTGATCACAAACTGTTTTATAAGTTTTTTCGGCCTTTTTACTATCACTTGTACTAACGGTTTTAAAGCATGTTGTACCATCTAAGTTATATCCACTATCACAAGAATATGTAACTTTTTGTGTAGTTGTTGTTTTTGTACATTTATTACCATTTAAAGTATATCCTGGATAATCACTACATGTATACTTAGTAACAGTACTTGTCTTAGCACAATGTAATTTATCTTCCGTTTGTACAGTTCCTGCTGGACAAGAACATACTTTAACCCTAGTTTTAACAGTACACTTTGTACCATTTAAAGTATAAGTTTTCGAAGAAGTATTTGCTGGACAATAATAGTCATGATATTTTACACACTTATTATCTCCAATAGATTCTGTTCCTGCTGGACAAACATATGTTGTCTTAGTTCTATTACAATACTTAGGATTACTTGTTTTAGTTGATCCAGAAGGGCAACTATAAGATGTATTTGTCTTTACACAAGTTTTATTAGATTTATTTAACTCATAAGATGAACCATACTTAGAACAACTTAATGAAGTTTCATATTTAACACATCCAGAACCAGTATCACTATATCCACTTGGACAATATTTAGATGGAGTTCCCGATTGCTTTCTACATTTGTTTCCATCATATAACGTATATCCTGGGTAAGCATCACAAGAATAACTATAACCTGTAGATACTTTATTATATTTATAGTACTTGTAATATGTAACAGTTACATCACAAGCAGTAGCTCCTGGGCAATATAATTCTTGCCATTGGTCTACTAAAATTACTTTCTCATTATCATTTACATATGCTAATCCTGGGTTTCTATCAACTATTGTTGAAACATATTCCCATTTTGTTCCAGTAGAATATTTATCTGCTGTTATAACGTCATAGTTTTGAACTACTTTGTAACTTGACTCAGTTTTCTTAGTTGTTTGTATAGCAGCTTTAACATCATATGAATATGTTTTATTAGCAGTTATAGTTTCTGTTACAGTTCTTTTTTCAGCAGTGTAAGTTGTCTTTTTATAACCTGCATTTATTGTAGAAGTTAAATATTCATTTCTGCAACTTGCATCTTCTAACTTAGTTGAACTATCAGTAACTGCTTTTGCAGCCTTAGTATCAGTAGAAGTTACGTTAGCAATATGCTTCTTAGCATCTACCCTAACTACTTTAGAACCATTCTTAACACAAGTATCCCCTGCTAAATAGTATCCTGATTGACATACATATCTATCAAATTTTTCAGTACACTCATTCTTAACAAATTGATATTCGTATATTTTATCAGCTCTTTTAGTAGTTATTTTTCCAGTATAAGTTGTTTTCTTCTTAGAAGTTTTCTTTATATCACCAGCATAACCTGATTTAGCCGTAGTTTCTAACATCTTACACTTATCACTACAAATATCATAACATCCATAATGTTCAATTATATAATCTTGTTTGTCAGTACAAGATAAATTTACCTTTATAATGTACTCATTTTCTAACTTAGTAATTTCAACGTAAGAATCATCCCTGCTACAATATTTACCATTTGAATCAGTTAAAGGTAATATTAAATGATTATCAATCATTTCACGTAACGTCATTTTTTTAGAATCATTGATATTCTTAGGTAATCTTTCTAAAGTGTAATAAGATTTTGCAACATCCTTCATTCTATCAATGTTATCTGCAAAAATTTGATTATTAAGTGGTTTTAAATCTGGCATTGGAAAAAGCCAAATAAGTAAGAATATAAAGATTATTATAAGTATTAATCTTATTAAAATATCCTTAATAGTTAATCCTCTATTAGTTTCCATCAAAACTCCCCCTTTTGTTTGAATGCCCTATATACTAGCACTTTTTTAGTCAAATGTCAATATTTTTTTATATTTCGGCTTAAATCTATACCCCACCATAATTATAATACTATTTAGAAAAGAAAAAAAGACTTAATTTAAGCCTTATTTACATTTTTTTATCTTTTATATATACAAGTGTACACCCCATATTATAATGATTAGCATGATACTCTAACACCCTTTTATCTTGCTTTAATACCTTGTATGTTTCATCCTTTACTATGCCTTTTCCTACTCCGTGTATTATTAAAACTTTTTTGTTTTTTAAAACGTAATTATCTTCTATAAATTCTTTTACTAATACTCTTGATGAATCTCTTGTTTCACCATGTAAATCAAGCGTTGGTAAATTATTTATAAAAACGTCATCTAGTGCTGTTACTTTATTTGCCATTTTGAAATTTATAAGCTTTAACCACGTTTTTTAGTAAGGACGCTATTGTCATTGGACCAACTCCACCTGGAACAGGCGTTATTAAAGAAGCCTTTTTACTTACTTCATCAAATGAAACATCTCCTACTAAGGAATCATTTTCTTTATTTATCCCAACATCTATTACAACGGCACCTTCTTTTACCATATCTTTTGTTATAAGATTAGGATGGCCTGCTGCAACTATTAAGACATCAGCCATTTTTGTATAACTTTTTATATCAACGCTCTTAGAATGACATATACTAACCGTTGCATCACGTGCTAAAAGAAGTTGTATTAATGGTTTTCCAACCAAGTTACTGCGTCCTACAATGCAGGCGTTTTTCCCTTTTAAGCTAACGTTATACATATCAAGTAATTCCATAACTCCCATAGGAGTACAAGAAACTAAGCATTCATTTTCTAAAACTAAGTTTCCTACGTTAGGATAAGTTAATCCATCAACGTCCTTTACTGGGCTTATTGCATTTATTATTCTTCCTTCATCAAAACATGGTGGAAGTGGAAGCTGAACTAAAATACCATTTACGTTTGTATCTAAGTTTAATCTTTCTATTTCACTTATTATTAAATCTTCTGATATTGTATCTGGAAGCTTAATGTTTATGAATTTTATACCTACCATATCGCAAGCTTTATTTTTATTTCTTACGTATATATCACTTGCCTTATTATCACCTACTTGAATAACCGCAAGACATGGCTTTAAGTTTTTTTGTTTTATTTCGTTTGCAATTTTCTTTTTTAGTGTTAAGCTAGCACCTACTCCGTCCATAATGTTATTCATACTTCACCTTCTCATATATAGTGTTGTTATCACATAGTTTTTTAACTCTTAGTTTTAAATCATCTATTACCTTTTTGTTATCATAATTAGTTAAGCAAGTACTAATTATTTTAGCAACTTCTTTAAAGTCTTTTTCATCAAAACCTCTTGTTGTCATAGCGGCCGTACCAAGTCTTATACCACTTGTTATAAAAGGCGTTGTAATATCATATGGAATCATATTTTTATTACAAGTAATACCTATTTCATCTAGTATTTCTTCAGCTTCCTTACCAGTTAAGTTAACAGATGATTTAACGTCTACTAAAACAATGTGATTATCAGTTCCGTTAGAAACTATCTTAAATCCTTCCATTTTTAAAGCATCGCATAATACTTTAGCATTGTTAATTACCTTTTTTTGATAATTTATAAAAGAAGGAGTCATAGCCTCTTCAAAACAAACTGCTTTAGCTGCTATAACATGCATTAAAGGTCCACCTTGAATTCCAGGAAAAACGGTCTTGTTTATTCTTTTAATTATTTGCTCATTATTAGTAAGAATTAAGCCTCCCCTTGGTCCTCTTAAGGTTTTATGAGTGGTTGTTGTAACAACGTCTGCATACCTACAAGGATTTTGGTGTAATCCTGCTGCAACAAGTCCTGCAATATGAGCCATATCAACCATTAAGTAAGCACCGCAACTTCTTGCTATCTCCTTAAATGCTTTAAAGTCTATTTTTCTTGGATAACTAGATGCTCCTGCAACTATTAATTTAGGTTTTTCTCTCATTGCTATTTTCTTAACTTCTTCATAGTTAATGGTGCATGTTTCTTTTTCTACACCATAAAACACAAAGTTATAATCCTCACCAGAAAAACTAAGTGGGTTACCATGAGTTAAATGACCACCATCATCTAATCTCATGGAAAGTATTTTGTCTTTCTTTTTAAGTAAAGAGCGATAAACAGCCATATTAGCAGAAGAACCAGAATGTGGTTGTACGTTTGCAAATCTTACGCCAAACAACTCTTTAGCAGCATCTATTGCCATATTTTCAATTTCATCTACAAACTTACATCCACCATAATATCTTTTACCTGGATATCCTTCAGCATACTTATTAGTTAAAATACTTCCTTGTGCTTTAAGTACGTTTTCGCTAACAAAGTTTTCTGATGCTATTAACTCAATGGTATTTTGCTGTCTTTCCTTTTCTTTTTCTATCACACTAAATATCTTATCAACCATATTTTCCTCCTGTTAAACTTCTATAAACTTACCTAAGTATATAGAGTAAATAAATTTTTTAACATTTTTAGCATTCATTTTCTCACGTAATGCTATTTCATATAAGTCAAGTTGAATTTTATATAAGTCTTTTAACTCATCCATACTACTTACCTTATCCGTCTTATAATCAACTATGTTATAAGTATCATTAGTTATAAATAACAAGTCAATTACACCACTAGATAATATATTACCACTTTTTAGTGAATTATCATAGTAAGAAGATGGTATATAAAAATTAATAGGCATTTCTTTATAATACTTATCACTATAAAGAAGATTTTCATATATATCAGATGTAAGGTATGAAAATATGTCTTCTAATCTTATTATTTTTTTATCACTTTCTAAAATCTTACCATTTTTTATAATTTCATCTATTTCTTCTTCTAAAGATTTAATGGTATACCTTTTAACTGGTAAAAGCTCCAATAATAAGTGATATAACGTACCTTTATTAATGCTACTTACCTTTCCATCTAAAAAGTCAGGCTTTCTTTGGTATTTCGTTTTATGTTTTATATCACTTACACTTAAATACTTAGGAACAGACCCCTTTCCGTCATACTTAAAGTCTGATATTTTTTCATACCACTCTAAATTAAAATCTTCTTTTACTATTTTCTCTTTTTCATAAAACTCAGACTCATTTATACTAGATGCTCCTAAAACCTTTAAAGAAACCTTTGACTCTGTTATAAAAGTCTTTGGCGTAACATCACTTAAACATCTAAGTTCATTTAAAGTGGGATGTCTAAGAAGGGATGGCATTATCATATCAAGATAGCTTTTACATGATTTTAAGTAAAGATCAGATACTAAAACATCATCACCCATTTTAGATGCCGCTTTTAAAATAAGACGCTCTAAGTTTCCAGTAAAACCAGTTATTATTATTTTTTCTTTAGCTCTTGTTAATGCCACATATAATATTCTTATTTCTTCTGATAACATCTTATTTTTTTCGTATTCCTTAAATACCATGTTAGGTATAGATTCATACTTTAATTTGTATTTTGGATCTTTTAAGTTAAATGAAACTCCTAAATCATCATTAATCATTAGATCAGATCTTAAGTCAGAAAAGTTGAAACTTTTACCAGTTTCACTTACAAAAACCACTGGATATTCAAGACCCTTTGATTTATGTATCGTAGTAATAAGTACGTTATCGCCATCTGATAAAGGATTTATTCCCTCTAGTGAACCCTTACCTAATATTATGTTTTCTAAGTAACTAATAAACTCATGAAGTGATAAGTTTTTATCATCAAATGTTTTTGCATAACTAACCATTAAGGAAAGGTTCTTTTGCCTTACTAATCCGCCTTCCATTCCAGATAATATTTCTATTACATCAAATTCTTTATACACCAAGTTTAATAACTCATACAACTTATGGTTATAACTAAAACTTCTTACGTCTTTTATCTTATCCATAATGCATTTTATTTCATCATCACAAATTACTGATTCATATAAAGAAGATGACTTATTTATGCTTCTTAATTTTGCTATTTTATCTAAACTAACGTTAATTACAGGTGATGCTAAAAAACTCATTAATGCTACATCATCATATGGATTATCAATTATTTTTAAAGTGTTTATAACAAGTTTAACTTCATAATTATCAAAGTATTCAAGTGAACTTTCAAGGTAAGATGATATACCTCTTTTACTTAATGCTTCACTAAAGAATGATGCGTTTTTTAAACTTCTAAGTAATATTACTATATCACTAGGTTTTATGCATCTTTTTTGTCCTTTTTTATTATCAAAAACTTTATAACCCGAATCAATCATCTCTTTTATTTTTGATGATACTAAGATAGCTTCTTTTTGTACTTTACTTAAATCATCATCCAAATTTTCTTTAGTTTCCATTCCATCTATTAATAAGACTTCGGTATCTAAATTCTCACCTTCTTCAAAAGATGCTCCTAAATAAAGCTTTTCATCTTTATCATAGTTTACTTCTCCAAATGATTTGCTCATGGTATTTTCAAATATAAAGTTACAAAAATCTAGTACTTCTTTTCTACTTCTAAAGTTTTTAGATAATGTAATAAGGTTTGGAAAACCATCTTTGCTGGCACTATTTTTATCACTATTAAATATTTCAGGACAAGCACTTCTAAATCTATATATACTTTGTTTTACATCCCCTACTATAAATAAATTTGAATTATCTTTTGATATTGCATTAAAAATAACGTTCTGCAAGTTATTTGTATCTTGGTACTCATCTATTAATATTTCATCAAACTTTAAAGACATAGACTTAGCAAGAGGAGTTTTCTTACCATCTTTAATTAATAATTTTATAACAAAGTGCGCTATATCAGAAAAGCTAAAAGATGATATTCTCTTCTTTTCTTCCATCATTTTTTTATCAAACTTACTTACTACTTCAAATAAAGTAGTAAGTATAGCCTTCATTTTTTCTTTTTCTTCATCATATAAACTATCACTTACAAACATAAGCTCATTTAGCTTCTTTTTTATTTCCTCTTTAAATTCATCTCTTATAACCTTATACTTAACTAATGCTGCATCATCTTTATGTCCTTTTGGCGTTCTTAAAGTATCAAATGATATTCTCCTAATTAATGATGCTAAAGAATCAAAATCCGATAAACATAAAAACTCGTTTATGTAATTTCTTTCTTTATTTAGCACCTCTAAAACCTTATCAAAATCACTTGATTCGTTATATAAATCCTCATATAAAGAAGCATACATATAAGAATATGACTTCATCTTAAGCTTTATGTTTTTTAACAAGGCATCCTTATAATAATCATTTTCTATAGTATAATTACTAAGTGCTTTTTTTATGTACTCATCTTTAAAAGGCACAGTATCTAAATGATTTGATACTTTAAAAATATTTGCTTTTAGTTTTTCGATTCCATCAAAAAAATCTACTAATAACTTAAAATCTCCTACGTTGTCAAATGCATCTTCGATAACATCATTTACTACTTTTTCCTTTAATATTTTTTCTTCCTCATTAGATAAAACGTCAAAGTCTCTATCTATTTTAAGTTTTTCAAAGTTTTGCTTTACAACGTCTGCATAAAAAGCGTCCATGGTAGTTATTAAGGCCGTATCAACCAAATTGATTTGTTTTCTTAAATGTTCATTTTTAGTGTCTTTTAAGTAGGCCTCTTCTATTTTCTTTTTAATACGTTCTTTCATTTCTCCTGCTGCTGCTTTTGTAAAAGTAACAATTAAAAGACGATTTACTTCCCCGCCATTTAAAATAAACTCTATTACCCTTTCTGATAAAACCGCTGTTTTACCAGATCCTGCTGCTGCTGAAACAATTATTTTACCACCACGCTTATTAATCGCTAACGCCTGGTCTTTTGTCCAATTAGGCATTATTATCACCTTCTAACATTTGGTATACTTCGGTATTCTTATAAGACTTTATTTTTCTTGTCTTATCTATTTTTTTATCAAATTTACAGATGCCACTAAACTTACAGTATTTGCATCCATCTTCTACTGGACTTACGCTTATTTTACCATCTAAAATGTTATTTCCAATTGTTTTTATGGTATTTATCATATATTCAAAAACGTTATTTATATCATCCATACTAAAGACTTTTTCAAAAGATAATTTATCCCTTACAAAAGAATCAGTATAGCATTTTAAATCCTCTCCAAATAAATCTAAAACATCACCAGAAGAATTAATAATACCATTCATTTTTAATCTATCATAAACGCTTTTTTTCTTTTCTTCTAAAGTTAATCCTCTAGATGACTTAGATTCTTTTAAAAGTGCTGGATAATATAAAAGTGCGGATGGAATCATTTTTTTATCTGTAAATGAATGACTATTTTTAATTGCTAATAAATAAATAAGCATCTGAAGATTAAGTCCCATTAAAACCTCATCTAACCTAAACTTTTTCTCACCAGTTTTATAATCTATAATGCGGTAATAAAAGTTTTCATCATCTTGATAAGTATCTACTCTATCTACTATTCCATTTATGTTTAAAGTTCCGTTTAAAAGTTTAACAGAAAGTGGCGCAACAGTTGAATTATCATCTATTTTAAGCTCAAAAAACGTAGGTTTAAACCGTGATTTTTCCTGCTCACTTACAATCATATTTATAACGTTTGACGTTGATTTTGAAAGTTCTTCTATTAAGTACTTCGTTTTATTATCCATTATTTTACCATGATCTTTTAGGTATGATAATGAGTATTTTTTTATTATTTCGTATATGTTTTCTTCTTTTATGTTATCTATATCATTTTTAATTACGTTTTCCAACAAGTAATGTACAAACGTACCTACTTCCCTACTATCAAATAGATATTTTTCCTTTACTTTAAGTTTTAATCCATACAAAATGAAATGATAAAAAGGACACTTAGCATACGTTTCTATGCTGCTTGGACTTACGTTTAAAGTTTTAGAGTAAAGTTTTAAAGCAGTATTGCTTGGTATTCTTAAATTTAAGTTGTGCTCATTTACTTCGTTTATCTTGCAGAAATAATCGTCACATACTTTATTTATTTTCTTATTTGAAAGTTTAATTGCATAATCTTTGATCATGCTTTTTCTATCATAAATTTTAGCTATTTCTATATCTTTTTTTATCACTTTATTTAACATAACAGATGCTTCTTTTAATTTTAAGTCATTTCCTAACTTAGGCGTTGTAACATAAACATTCTTAAACAAGATAAGATGAGAAAATAAATAATCCCACTTATTCTTATTATCTAAAACAAGTTCATTTAAGTTATCTTTATCTATGTCGTATGTGCTTATTAAATGTGATGGTTTAAACTCCTTAGGTAAAAATTCGTTTGTCGCTCCAAGAAAGTAAACTATTTTTTTACCTTCTAAAACAAAATCTTCTAAATTACTAATCGTAATGGTATCTTGATATACTTCTGTCTTATCACTTTCAAATGAAATGTTTTTAAGAACCTCTATTATCTCACTAAAACTTGCGTTAGAATTCAAATAATTATTCATATCATTAAATACGTTAACTAATTTTAATGCACCTTCGCTATCCTTTTCAAATAATTTTTCCATTATTCCTTCACAATCAAGATACATATAAAAATATCTTAAAATTTGGGTTTTATCACTTTCGTTAATTACGTTTTCAAGCAACGTTCTAATAGGAGATATAACATCATCTTTTATTTTGTTTAAAGAATCTAATTTTTTTATATCAAAACTTGAAAAATTCTTTTTATTACCAGTTGGATTATAAGTAAACTCTTCATAAAAGTTTTTATCTTCCAAATTCCAAGAATAAACATAATTATCTAAGCTATCTATTTTCTTATCAGAGATATTAAATAGTCCTAGTTTAAGCAAGTTAATAAAATTATCAGAAGAAAAACAACCACTTAATATATCACATAATATTTTGATAAATCTGCTTGTTAAAACACCTGTTTTTTTACTATTATTAAACGGATGATTAAGTAGTAAATCAAAGTATGGAATATAAGTATCTTTATCGCACACGATTAAAATATCGTCATAAGATAAGCCCTCATATATATTTTTTGATATAAGATTATTAACAAATGACACCTCATCATATATGTCATTTAATGCTTTAAAGTAAGTTTCCTTATCTAAAGAGACATCTTTTTTATCAAAGCCTAATTTACATTTTAAATAATTATTATTAATGGTATCACAATCTAAAAGTACGCAACCTTCATCTTTCATTTTGTTAATCAACTTAATGGTATCTAGGCTTGGCAGCTGCACGCTTAAAAATAAATATTTAGATGTAAAATGATTATTTTTCATAACCTCATCTAAAAGTAATTTTTCGTTTATTAAATTATTACTTAAAATTATTTTTTCATACTCACCATAGATTTTACTTAAATCATTTGTTTTATCATTTTTGATTAAAGTATATGACTTAAAATCATCATACGTATTTATTAAATCCGTTATGAATCTAGAAGATGTTACATCTTTATAAACTAAAAGACTTTTTTTAACACTATTAAAAGCCTGCTTCATAAGAATGTATTTTTGAGTATCATTTATAAGTTTTTTACTTCCATCATAATTATTTATTAAAAAGTTTCTAACAGTATTAAATGTAATGTTTTCATTAACAAATAGTTCTTTATAATAAAGATCATAATTAGATGGAATAATTATCTCATAATCACTTAAATTATTAATGTTTTTAATAGAAGTAATATTTATCATTTTAATCAACTCTCTTCTATAAACATTATAACAAAAGATAAAACAAAAAAGAACAAATTATTTTGTTCTTTAAATTATCTTAGTTTACTATTTATTTTCTTTTCTAATTTTTCGGCATAATAATCAGTTAAATTATATGTGTTTTCAAAAGCATTTTTATAAACTCCATATGCATTTTTACTTAGTTCTTGTGCCTGTTTATCAAAATACCTTTCTTCATCTTCCGGAAATTTAAGATTACCATTAAAATATTTCATTATCATTTCATTATTTACGTTTTTTTGCCCTTTTTTAGCATTAAGTGCATCATATATTGCATTTTTAATTAAAATGTATTCTATCTCTTCTTTAGTTAACTTAGAAATATATCTATCTCTGTAATCATTTGATGTACCAACGTGAAATATAGTTTGCTCTCTATCTTCTTTATCCTCTTTATATTTTTTATAATCACTTAAAAGTTTTTCTGATAGTTCATTTACAACTCTCTTATTTTCTTTCTTTTGCGACAAACTATCTTTTCTTTCGTGTTCTGCTTTCTTTTGCGTGCCATATTTTATTAGGTTAAGTCTATCTTTTCCTTGTAAAGATAAACAAGCATTTAAGATTGTTAAATAAATCTTATTTAATCTCTTTTGATCTTCTGATATTTCTTTAGCATTTTCTAATTGGCTTATGTGCTTATCCAAATACTCTTTTATTTCTTCTTTTTCATTTGCGTATCTATAAATAAAGCAAAAATCATAAATAGCTGCTAGAGCATATTCTTTATTATCTTTTGCGTCGTCAAGCATTTTAGCTTTAACTTCATTCACATCATGATCAAAACATATCATAAAAGCCTCATTATGCTTTTTTTCATAATATTCTATTTTCTTTCTTATTTCCTTAAAATTCATATATATCACCTCATTTTTAATCTATATATATATAATATTCCTTGCGTGAGGTATTATTATAACATAATTTCATTATTTTTAAACAAAAAATTTATTTATAATTAAAATATATTTCATAATGCTACTTTTTAAGAAAAAAACTAAGGTGCTAAAGCATCTTAGTTATTACCTAATTTCTCGGTGCAATATGTATTATATCCTTCATATTCATAACTTGTATCTAGGCCCTTCATAAATACCTGTCGATCATTAATTTTATTGGTTAAGGCATCTTGAAGTAGTAATCTGATTTCTAAATCTCTAACCGGACTTCTTTCCATTGCAAGCAAATAATCTTCTTTATTAATTTTACTCCAATCAATTACTTTGTTAAGTTCTTTTTTTAAAATCAAATCAAGCCAAATGCGAGTACTTCTACCATTTCCTTCTCTAAATGGATGAGCAATATTCATCTCAACATATTTTTTTATAATATCATCAAAATTCTTTTGAGGCATATTATCTATCTTATTTAATACGTCTTCTAAATACATAGATGAAGCAAATCTAAAATTACCTTTTGCAATATTTTCTTTCCTTACATTACCAGCAAATGAGTATATTTCACCAAATAAGTATTTATGAATATCTGATAAGCCTTTAAAAGTTCCAACCTCAAATTCATCTATTTTATTTGTATCAAATAACTCAAGCGCTTTTAGTTTAGTAATTTTTTCTTCTTCATTTGCAAGTTCAACAGAACTAGTTATTCCTAATTTATTTTCTAACATTATATAGTCTCCTGTAACATGTTTATATTATACCATAAATACTAGGATTTTGTCATTATTACAAACAAAAAACTAAGACGCTTTAGCATCTTAGTTTATTCTATTATTTATTGCTATTTGCTTTAATTGCAGCTTGTGCAGCAGCAAGTCTTGCAATAGGAACTCTAAATGGTGAGCAAGAAACATAATCTAATCCAATATTGTGACAGAATTCAACTGATGAAGGATCTCCACCATGTTCACCACAAATACCAATATGTAAGTTTGGATTAACTGGTTTTCCAAGTTTAATTGCTGTTTCCATTAATTTACCAACACCATCTTGGTCTAATTTAGCAAATGGATCATTTTCAAAAATTTTCTTATCATAGTAAGCGTTTAAGAACTTACCTGCATCATCTCTTGAGAATCCATAAGTCATTTGAGTTAAGTCATTAGTACCAAAGCAGAAGAAATCAGCATCTTTTGCAATTTCATCAGCAGTAAGTGCTGCTCTTGGAATTTCAATCATAGTACCAACTTCGTACTCTAAATCAATACCAGAAGCTTTTATTTCTTCATCTGCTGTGTCAGTAACAACTTTCTTAACGTATTTTAATTCCTTATCATCACAAACAAGTGGAATCATTATTTCAGGTTTAACATTCCAATCTGAATGATTTTTCTTAGTATTAATTGCTGCACGAATAACAGCTTTTGTTTGCATTTTTGCTATTTCTGGATAAGTAACAGCAAGACGGCATCCTCTGTGTCCCATCATTGGGTTAAACTCATGAAGTGAAGCAATTAATGCTTTGATTGTTTCAACAGACTTACCTTGTGCATCAGCAAGTTTTTTGATATCTGCTTCTTCTGTTGGAACAAATTCATGTAAAGGTGGGTCAAGATATCTTATAGTAACAGGGAATCCTTGTAATGCTTCATATAAAGCTTCAAAATCGCTTTGTTGATAAGGTAAAATCTTATCTAATGCAGCTTCCCTTTCTTCTACAGTATCAGCACAAATCATTTCTCTAAATGCTGCTATTCTATCTTCTTCAAAGAACATGTGTTCTGTACGGCAAAGACCAATTCCTTCTGCTCCTAATTCACGTGCTTTTTTAGCATCTGCTGGAGTATCAGCGTTTGTTCTTACCTTTAAAGTTCTATACTTGTCAGCCCAAGCCATAACACGACCAAATTCACCAGCAATTGAAGCATCAACAGTTGGAATCCTACCATCATAAATGTTACCAGTTGAACCATCTATTGAGATATAATCTCCTTCGTGATAAGTCTTACCTGCTAAAACAAATTGTTTGTTTTCTTCATCCATTTGGATATCTCCACAACCAGATACACAGCAAGTACCCATACCACGAGCAACAACAGCAGCATGGCTTGTCATACCACCACGAACAGTTAAGATACCTTGAGATGCTTTCATACCAGTAATATCTTCTGGAGAAGTTTCAAGTCTAACTAAAACTACTTTTTCTCCTCTTGCAGCCCAATCACAAGCGTCTTCAGCAGTAAATACAACCTTACCTGTAGCAGCTCCTGGAGATGCTCCAAGACCTTTTCCAGCTGGAGTGCTTTCTTTTAATGCTTTAGCATCAAATTGTGGGTGAAGTAATGTATCTAAGTTACGAGGATCAATCATAGCTACAGCTTCTTCTTCACTGCGCATTCCTTCATCTACTAAATCACATGCTATTTTTAAAGCAGCTTGAGCAGTTCTCTTACCGTTTCTTGTTTGAAGCATGTAAAGTTTACCATGTTCTACAGTAAATTCCATATCTTGCATATCTCTATAATGATCTTCTAGAGTTTTGCAAACTTCTTTAAATTCCTTAAATGCTTCTGGGAATTTTTCTTCCATTTCAGCGATGTGCATTGGAGTTCTAACACCTGCAACAACGTCTTCACCTTGTGCATTAGTTAAGAATTCACCAAATAATCCTTTAGCACCAGTTGCTGGGTCACGAGTAAATGCAACACCAGTACCACAGTCATCACCCATGTTACCAAATGCCATAGCTTGTACGTTTACAGCAGTACCCCATGAATATGGAATATCATTATCTCTTCTATAAACGTTTGCACGTGGATTATCCCATGATCTAAATACAGCTTTAACAGCACCCATTAATTGTTCTTTTGGATCGGTTGGGAAATCTTCACCAATCTTTGCTTTATATTCTTCCTTAAATTGTCTTGCTAATTCTTTTAAGTCATCAGCATCTAATTCAACGTCTTGTTTAACGCCTTTTTTCTCTTTCATTTCGTCTATTAGTTGTTCAAAATACTTTTTACCAACTTCCATAACTACGTCTGAATACATTTGAATGAATCTTCTATAGCAGTCCCAAGCCCATCTTGGATTGTTAGATTTTTCAGCGATAACGTTTACAACGTCTTCGTTTAAACCTAAGTTTAATATAGTATCCATCATACCTGGCATAGATGCTCTAGCACCAGATCTTACAGAAACTAAAAGTGGATTTTCTTTATCACCAAATTTTTTTCCAGTGATTTCTTCCATCTTTTCGATATACTCATTAATTTGTGCTTGAATCTCAGAATTAATTTCTTTTCCATCTTCATAGTACTGAGTACATGCTTCTGTTGTAATTGTGAAACCTTGAGGTACTGGAAGTCCAATGTTAGTCATTTCTGCTAAGTTAGCTCCCTTACCACCAAGTAAGTTTCTCATGTCAGCATTACCTTCTTTAAAAAGGTAAACCCATTTTGTCATTTATATTCCTCCCTTGCATGTAAATACAATGATATTATAGCACAAAAAAAATAGCACTTACAACAAAAATGCTATGTTTTTCCATTATTTTACAATAAATTTAACTATTTTTCTTTATCTTTTTCAAGAGGTACCAAAGCTTTATAAAATTCTTCTTCTAAAAGGCTTGGATATACATACCTATATTGCACCGCTGTTAAAAAAGATTCCTTATCAATTTTAGAAAAATCTAGCTTAACATTAAATGTTAATAGTTTGTTTTTATCTAAAACAAACTCTCTTAAAAATTCTCTTGTACTTCTTCCATTACCTTCCCTAAACGGGTGAATTGCCATTATATTATAATAAGCATTAGCAAGTACATAAGCATATTTTCTTTCATCATAAATATCAGTTATACTGTTATTTAATTCTTCAAGTGTTTTTTTAAGTTCATCTTCTATTATACTAGGATCATAAAATTGAGTCTTTTTAGCTAAAGAACAAGTTCTAAATTTACCAGCGAAAGGATATATATCCGAAAATAAAAACATATGTATTGCTTTTAGATGATTAATATCAAATTTTCCATCAATTGGAAATAATTCTAAATATGTTAACTTTTTTAGCGTTATCTCTTTTTCTTCTTTCTCAAGAGTCTTATTGTCCGTTACCCCTAAATTATTTTTTAAAACGTTAGTTTTATCTATAAAATAATCATCCCATGTATCTTTCATTATTTTTGATTCCTCTTTTTTAACAATAATTTTACTTTATAATTAGAAACTAAATTTTTAATTAGTTTTTCTTCTTCGTCTTTGGATATATTAAAACCTTCAATTTCTAAACTTGCTTTAGCGTCTTTAACAGCATCTTCTATAATCTTTTCATCATCTATATAATTTACTTTCATAATACTACTCCGTTACTATTATACACTATTTATTATTATCTGTCTTATTTAATGGATGACACTTTAGATAAACACTTCTTAAATGTTCATTAGATACGTGTGTATATATTTGCGTTGTCTCTAAAGATTCATGTCCTAAAAGTTCCTGCACAGTTCTAATATCACAACCTTCATTTAAAAGATGTGTTGCAAAAGAATGTCTTAACATATGCGGTGATACATGTTTTTTTAAACTGGCTTTTTTTACCACGTTATCTATTATTTTTTCAACTCCACGAGTTGTTATTTGTCTTCCATGCTCATTTATTATTAGATAATCACAAACAGTATTATGCTTCTTTAGAATTTTATTTCTGCCATCATTTATAAACATATTAATAATGTCTAAACAATAAGTACCAAAAGGATCTATTCTTTCTTTATTTCCTTTTCCCAGTACTCTTATTTCTTTATTATAAAAATCAATGTCTGATAGTTTTATGTTAACAAGTTCACTAACCCTTATACCTGTTGCATATAAAACTTCTAAAATAGTTCTATCTCTTTGACCTAGTGGTGTTGTTATATCTGGCGTATTAAATATAACCTCTAATTCTTCCACTCCTAAATATTTTGGAAGTTTCTTCTCCTTTTTAGGAGATGCAACATACTTAAAAGGATTAGTTTTAATCAAATCATTATTAAATAAATATTTATAAAAACTTCTAAGAGATGACAATTTTCTTGCAACCGAATTTCTAGATAGTTTTTTATTATATAAATACATTAAAAATCCCTTAATAAAATCATAATCCACAGATAAATAATCTATTCCTTCGCAATTTAAATAATTTTTAAATTCATCTATATCAATTTCATAGTTTTTAATCGTATTAGAAGAATAATTCTTTTCTATTTTTAAATACTTTAAAAATTCACTTATTCTATCATTCATTAGTTAATGCTCCAATATCTAGGATCATTAGGTTTTACAGGCCCTAGGAAATCATCTAATTCATCGTCTTCAAAATCATCTTGTACGTCTTTTTTATTTCTTTCCTCAATAAACGTCATATAATTAATATAATCCGGATTATCTTCTAATTTATTTTTACTTTTCTTAGTTTGATACTTTGCATATTGCGTTTTCGTTTCACTTTTTTCTTCTGCTTTGTTTTCCTCTTTTATTTTAAAAAGCTTATCATTTAAATTCTTAAGCATATTAGCTTCAGCCTTAGCATATGAAAAATTTCTTTCTTTTGCTCTTTCATCAAGCACCTTTTCATTAACTATTCTTGTTTTAACACCATATATGTCATCAATCTGTTTCTTATAAAATTTTAATAAAATAGCAAATCTTCTTTTTAACTCATATTTATTTGTTACGTATTTTGAGATTTCTTTAAGACAAGAAGGCATTTTAGAAACAGCATTAATTCTGGATTCAGTTGTACCAGATGCTTCTATTTTTGCATCTATTTTTTCTGTTAAATTACTTTCTCTTTCTAATAAAATCTCATATAATTCCTTAAAAAAGTTGTTTTTTATCATTTTTATTTCTTCTTTGTCATCGTTATTTTTCTTCATACCTAAAAGCGAAGTGTAAATATCTGTTTCCTTGGTATATACAACATCAGCATCACTCTTAAATAAAATTGATAAATCGGTTCTTCCACGACTTATATCTTTGCAAGATTTTCTTATAAAAAAATTACCTTCAAAATCATAGTTGTGTTTAAATGTTAATATATAATTTTTTATTTCAGGTGGCAATAACCTATATAAATCATTACTAGAATAACATCCCTTGTAACATGTATATTTATCAATATTACTTAGACTTGCTTCATATATCTTAAGTATTTCTTCTTTACCTTCTTTATTTTCTCCCCTAAAACATAATACATATTTATCATTCATAATACCACCTACATTCTATAAATATGATATCATTTTTTATATATTATATCAAATAAAAAAAGCCTTAGTTTAGGCTATATCATATTCCTTTAAATAAGCTTTTTTAAATTCGTTTAGACTTTCATTCATTTCATCTAATACAAAGTCCATGTCTAAGTCTTTGTTCTTTCTTTCAATCATCTTTGAATAATCAATTAGCTTTTGATTACTATTTAATGTATTAAATAAGTTCTTAAATTGAAACGCTAAATTTCTTCTTGATTCAATTGTTTGTGATAACTTTTTACTTAATACCATAATATTCGACTCATCCGTTGCAATTGCAGCGATAAAAGTATCATCATAATCTAAATTATTTAAATTTCTTTTTACATCATAAGTGTCAATCATCTTTAGAATGTCTTTGTCCTTTACATAAACATTATATAAATACTTAAAAAAGTCATATTTTTTTCTATCCATCTTAGAAGATAGCATATTTAATTTTGCACACCAAAACTCTTGGTATGTCATTTTGACCTTGCACATTAATTTTGTAAGCTCTTTTGATTCCACATATAAAACATCTATATCATCTTCAAACAAAACCTTCATTATAGGAGTTAAATCATTATCCGTTACAAAAAAGCATTTTTCTAAATCATCATTACTTGTAAAATCTATGTCACAACCCAACTCATTTTTTATAAAAGTACTTACGCCAACTGGTAAATTATTAAATAAATCAACGTAATCTATGTAGTTACTAGTATACATATCAAGTGTTTTTAAATATAAAGAAACAAGCGGAAACTTATGATAATGTCCATATTTGTTTTTTCCTCTAAAATATAATACATACTTTTTATTAGCCATAATAACCTCCTACTATTCTTAACATAATAATAACACTTTTTAATCGTTTTAGTCAATTTAAAAAAGCATATCATCTTACGATATACTCTTCTATTAAAGGATATATAACATCATTATCTTTATAACTATTAAGCTTCTTATTTAATCTTGTCTTATTCATTCCAAATACTGAATTAAATTTACCATTTTTAACAATATCTTCACCCAACAGTTTTATTATTTCTACTCTTTTTTCTATTTCGTCTTTTGTAAGAGTTAATATGCTTGCACTATTTATTATAAATTCAAGCACTCCTAAACTATCTAGATAAGGCATAACTTCACTTAAATGCTTAGGTTCTTTTATAATTATTAAAGGAGTTAAGTACCTTTCATCATAGTTTTCTATAATAAAGTCTATTGTTTTTTGAAGACTACTTGCCTCCTTTTTAAATACAGAACCTGTTATTTCTATATTGTATTTCTTACATACTTCTATTATCTTTTCTATTTCTTCGGCACTTTTTAAAAATACATTTCCTTTTATTTCTATATTGTATTTCTTACATACTTTTATTATCTTTTCTATTTCTTCGGCACTTTTTAAAAATACATTTCCTTTTATTTCTATATTGTAT